>RCUO01000006.1_pt1 | contig 382124 bp, 324 predicted proteins | sample 2166161 | NCBI WGS metagenome assembly RCUO01 (sample SAMN09932617, study PRJNA488358) | compost metagenome | feature: garden; material: soil; isolation source: compost soil in cyclohexanecarbonitrile-enriched culture | place: Germany: Experimental Botanical Garden Goettingen | collected 2016-01-27
TACAACCGCCGCGGCCAGTTGCTGGAACAGAAAGACCGTTCCGGTTCGCTGCTCACGGACAGCTTTTCCCTGACCGGCCAGCCGCTGAGCGAAACCCGCACGTTCCACGACGGCGAGCCGTTCACCACTCACCATGTGTTCAGCTCGCTCGGCGCGCTGCTCGAGCAGACCGACGCCGGCGGCCATCGGCGACGATCGCGCTACGGCCTGGCCGGGCACCTTCGGCAGGTACAACTGTTGATCAGCGGCCAGAGCCAATGGCAGCCCGTGTTGCTTGATGCGCAGTACAACGCCGCCGACCAGATCATCGAGCAGCAGGCCGGTAATCTTGTCCTCAGTCGCTGGACGTACGACCCTGCAGACAGTCGTCTGCACACTCAGTCCAGTCGCAAAGACACCGGCGCAGTGCTGCAGAACCTCGAATATTTCTACGATCCCGTCGGCAATATCACCCGCATCGAAGACCACGCCTTTCAACCACGTTACTTCGCCAATCAGTTGATCGATGGCCACCGCGACTTCACCTACGACTCGCTCTATCGGTTGACCAGCGCCACCGGCTACGACGACGCCCCGCCGCCGGACATTCCCGGCCTGCCGCAACCGGGCGACCCGAACAATCGCCTCAACTACACCCAGACCTACCAGTACGACAACGGTGGCAATCTGATCGAACTGTGTCACGTACGCACCGGCAACAACTCGACCCGGCAAATGTTCATCGATCTGAAAAGCAATCGCGGGGTGCGCTGGAAAACCGGCGACGAGCCGCCGGATTTCGACACTTTGTTCGATCGCCACGGCAATCAACTGACCGTGCAACCGGGCCAACCGCTGCTCTGGAATACCCGCGATGAGCTGGAAAGCGTGATCCTGGTCCAGCGCGATGGCGGTTCCAATGATGCCGAGTACTACCGTTACAGCCAGGGTATGCGCGTGTTCAAACGCCACGAAACCTTCGCTGCCAACGCCGAGCATTTCCACCAGGTGCGCTATCTGCCGGGGCTTGAAATCCGCACCCGCGACAACGGTGAAGAACTGCACGTCATCACGCTCGGCAACGCCCGCTGCCTGCATTGGGCAAAGAACAATCCCAAAGACATCGACGGCGATCAATTGCGTTACAGCCTCGAAGATCACCTCGGTTCCTGTGCGATGGAACTGGATCAGCAAGCACAACTGATCAGCGAGGAAGGCTATTACCCGTTTGGCGCCACGGCGTGGATGACCCCACCTCCAGAGACCGGGGTCAGCTATAAATTCATCCGTTATTCGGGCAAAGAGATGGACGTCAGTGGCATGTATTACTACGGCGCACGCTATTACGCGCCGTGGTTGCAGCGTTGGGTCAGTGCCGATCCGGCCGGAGATGTGGATGGGTTGAATCTGTATGCGATGGTGTTGAACAACCCGTTAACTTATGTGGATGTGCAAGGCAACAGCCAAGAGAAATTCGATATCGTCAATTTCTCAAACTTCGTGACCACTCTCGGTGATTACTCAGCCACAACGCTGGACCAAATGCTGAAAGTATCAAGCGGACAGTACGGGACTGAACTGCTGGCGAATATTGTTGCAGAGTCACTGATAGGCACTGCCGGCTTCTTCGCTGGTTATTTCGGCGGCGGGTTCGCAGGCTCAACACTTACCGCTGCTATGCCCGCCGCCGTCGGCTTCTTGTCGGAGATGATTGCCATGCACATCAGCGGCGATATCGGCGAGGAGATCGCCAGCAAATACACGTCCTTTGCAAATATGACAGTCCCATTGATTCCACAAACTTCGGCAATGAGCGTCGCAGCCATTGATCAAAAGGTCGGCATCACAGAGCGTTCATCGAGTTTCACGCCGGCCGATGCCGCCAACACCTTACTGAACCGCGGCGTCGGAACATTTGTTCCAGGCGTGGGGGCGACACTTAATATCGGTTCGCGGGTGCAGGAGGTGGAGGACATTAAACAGGGTCTGGATCCGGTCAAGATTGAAAAAATCGAAACGATGCTCGCCGACTGGAAACAAGTCCTCACTTCGCGAATGGCCGATATTGAGAAAGCCTTCAGACGCGTAGGACAAAACACGATCAATTCGGCTGACGTGCTACCTGACAAGAGCCGCTTAATGGCTGCCAAGACCATTCGGCTCGATACCTTGCGAGAGCAGACCAGTGCAATCCTGGGATATATCGAAAGCAGCCAGACCACCCTGAAGTGGCACAAAGAAGATTTGCTGACAGACAACAGATTTTTGCGCAAACAAGCGAAACCAGCGTCGAAATTTCAGACATTTGTTCAGCCCTTCACCAAACACAAATTCGCATGAAATACGACCCTGTTCATAGGCGCACTCCAACGGTGGCGGTGATCGATGGCCGGGGCTCGCCGATCCGTCAGGTCAGTTACTTGCGCACTCTGGCAGACGACACACCAAAAGCACTCGTGTCGCTTCAGCAATACGATGTGGTCGGCCGTATGGTGGCGCAGCGGGATCCGCGTCTGCCCACTGCGAACCTCATTAACGTCTACTCACTAAACGGTGATGGGGTATTGACCGACAGCGTCGACGCCGGCTGGCGCCTGATCCTGCCGGGGCTGGCGGGTGAGCCGTTGCGGCGCTGGGATCAGCGCGGTAGCCAGTGGCAGACGATCTTCGATGAGCAACTGCGGGTGGTCGCGGTCGAGGAAAATGGCCAACCCGATGTCGATGTTTTCATTTACGCCGATGCCTCGGCCGAAGCCGGATACAACCGCCGCGGCCAGTTGCTGGAACAGAAAGACCGTTCCGGTTCGCTGCTCACGGACAGCTTTTCCCTGACCGGCCAGCCGCTGAGCGAAACCCGCACGTTCCACGACGGCGAGCCGTTCACCACTCACCATGTGTTCAGCTCGCTCGGCGCGCTGCTCGAGCAGACCGACGCCGGCGGCCATCGGCGACGATCGCGCTACGGCCTGGCCGGGCACCTTCGGCAGGTACAACTGTTGATCAGCGGCCAGAGCCAATGGCAGCCCGTGTTGCTTGATGCGCAGTACAACGCCGCCGACCAGATCATCGAGCAGCAGGCCGGTAATCTTGTCCTCAGTCGCTGGACGTACGACCCTGCAGACAGTCGTCTGCACACTCAGTCCAGTCGCAAAGACACCGGCGCAGTGCTGCAGAACCTCGAATATTTCTACGATCCCGTCGGCAATATCACCCGCATCGAAGACCACGCCTTTCAACCACGTTACTTCGCCAATCAGTTGATCGATGGCCACCGCGACTTCACCTACGACTCGCTCTATCGGTTGACCAGCGCCACCGGCTACGACGACGCCCCGCCGCCGGACATTCCCGGCCTGCCGCAACCGGGCGACCCGAACAATCGCCTCAACTACACCCAGACCTACCAGTACGACAACGGTGGCAACCTGATCGAACTGTGTCACGTACGCGCCGGCAACAACTCGACCCGGCAAATGTTCATCGATCTGAAGAGCAATCGCGGGGTGCGTTGGAAAACCGGCGACCCGGAACCGGTGTTTGGCGATCTGTTCGACAGTCACGGTAACCAGAAAGCGATGCACCCCGGCAAGCCGCTGATCTGGAATGCCCGCGATGAGGTGGAGAGCGTGACGCTGATCCAGCGTGAAAACGATCGCAATGACGCCGAGCATTACCTTTACAGCCAGGGCATTCGCGTGTTCAAACGCCACGAAACCTTCGCTGCCAACGCCGAACATTTCCACCAGGTGCGCTACCTGCCCGGGCTTGAAATCCGCACCCGCGACAACGGTGAAGAACTGCACGTCATCACCCTCAGTAACGCCCGCTGCCTGCATTGGGCAAAGAACAACCCCAAAGATATCGACAGCGATCAATTGCGTTACAACCTTGAAGATCATCTCGGCTCCAGCGTGATGGAACTGGATCAAGACGCCGTCATGATCAGCCAGGAAGGCTATTACCCCTTCGGCGAAACCGCGTGGATGGCACCGAATTCGGAAACCAGGTACCGCTTCATCCGCTATTCGGGCAAGGAGATGGATGTCAGCGGGTTGTACTACTACGGCGCCCGCTATTACGCGCCGTGGTTGCAACGCTGGGTCAGTGCCGACCCGGCAGGGGATGTGGATGGGCTGAACCTATATGGGTTTGTGCGCAACAATCCCATGACTTACTTCGACACGACAGGCAACAAAACAGAAGAAGCTCAACCGTCAAGCGCAGGCGTTCGGGCATTTATTACCGGAAACACTCCCACAGAGCGTATGCAGAAGAAACTGGCCTTCCATAACGAGCTGCTTTCAGCCGTCGATCTGGCTGTCAGGGATGTCACCACTCAAATACTCAATCATCGCTCTGAGCCCAACAGCAGGGTATCAACCGCGAAACGTACAGGTTTTTTTCTTGCGGAAAAGGGCACATCCAACGCGGTTGGCATAGGCATGAGCGCAGCCGGGGTAGCACTGGGAATCCCTGGCGGCCCTCTGGGAATGCTGATTGGCGGGGTTCTTGGTTTCCTAGTCGGAAAAACCGTGAGTAAAACGACGAAAGCGATCGGCAGAAAAACCGGTTTGAACACCTCCATCAGCTTGCAACCGGATCGATTGAAAGGAACCAAGCTGTTAAAGCAAACACAGGCCGAACAAGGGCCCGTGGTTAACTTTAAAGCTATCGCCGATTACAACCCGCTCAAACCCGAAGGACGGCAAGAGATCAAACAAGGCGGCATCGCGGCTGGCAAGGAATTGGCGCTGGCAGGCGCTGGCAAGATCCCCTACGTCGGGCCGACTATCAAGGTGATTCCGGACACCCTCGATCTCTTGAATGAAATAGCAACCAGCGCAAATGATCTTACCGAGGATGAGGTGACTGCACTGGATGCCGACATTACCGACACGATTAATATGCTGCAGTATCGCTCGGAACATTTAATCGAAACGGTCAAGACCCTGAGTCGTACTGACCCCTCTAAGCGCATTGAACGCATTGAACGCGACACAGGACAGCGAATAAAAAGGCTTCGAAACCTGAGGACCGTGCTTCATTCCAATTCGTCGACTTTTACTGCCGTATGAAAAGGTGACGACGCGACTCCTGGCCTGAACAGTGCTCATGGTAAGGTGCCTGCCCGTCCTTATTCCTGCGCCCAGCATGCTGCCGACTTCCCGTACCCTGCGTCTGTCGTTGTATACCCTGCTGATCATTGCCGGCGCGGCGCTTGCCGCTACGCTTGCGATCCGCCACGCCGAACGTCAGGCGCTGGAGGAGGATGCCGCCCGTGCCAACCAGCAACTGGCGTTGTACGCCAACTCCCTGCATACCCTGATCGACCGCTACCGCGCCCTGCCCGCCGTGCTGGCGCTGGACCCGCAATTGCGTTCGGCGCTGGCCGGGCCGGTCGATGCCGACGAGCAGGCGGCGCTGAATCTCAAGCTGGAAAAGATCAACGGCGCGGCGCAATCCTCGACCCTTGAACTGCTTGATCACACGGGCCTCGCCGTGGCAGCGAGCAACTGGCGCTTGCCGAGCAGTTACGTCGGCCACAATTACGGTTTCCGCCCCTACTTCAGCCAGACCCGCACCCAAGGCACCGGGCGTTTTTACGCGGTGGGCGTGACCAGCGGAATTCCCGGCTATTTCCTCTCCAGCGCGGTGCTCGGCGACAACGACGAGTTCCTTGGCGCAATGGTGGTCAAGCTGGAATTCCCCGAGCTGGAACGCGAATGGAGTCAGGGCAATGACACACTGCTGGTCAGCGATGCGCGCGGGATCATCTTCATCGCCAACCAGCCCGGCTGGCGCTATCGCGCGCTGCGGCCATTGAGCGCCCGCGACATCGATGAGATCAAAGCCACCCGGCAGTACGACAAGCAATCGCTGCAGCCCTTGACTCATTTGTCGCTGCGCCGCTTCGATGACAACAGCGACCTGCGCCGCGTCGAAGGCCCGCTAGGCACGGCGGATTATCTATGGGAATCGCTGCCCCTGAGCGCCGAAGGCTGGACCCTGCACCTGCTGCGCCATCCGCAAGTGGCCTTCGAAGACCTGCGCAACGCCGGGCTGGCCGCCGCCGGGGTGTGGCTGGCGCTGGTGTTTCTGTTGCTGTTTCTCAACCAGCGCTGGCGCCTGTCGAAAATCCGCCAGCGCAACCGCGAAGAACTTGAACAGTTGGTGGAAGAACGCACCCGCGATTTGCGCACCGCGCAGGACGGCCTGGTGCAATCGGCCAAACTCGCCGCGCTCGGCCAGATGTCCGCCGCGCTGGCCCATGAAATCAATCAGCCGCTGACCGCTCAGCGCATGCAACTGGCGACGCTGCGCCTGCTGCTCGAGCATGGCCGGGTCGACGATGCTTATAAAGCCTTGAAACCGGTAGACGAGATGCTCACGCGCATGGCTGCCCTCACCGGCCACCTCAAGACCTTCGCGCGCAAAAGCCCCAGCGGCTTGCGTGAGCGCCTGGATCTGGCGACGGTGGTCGATCAGTCTTTGCAGTTACTCGATGCACGGTTGCGTGACGAGCAGGTCAGTCTGGTGTTGCACCTGACGCGTCCGGCATGGGTGCGCGGTGATGCGATTCGTCTCGAACAGGTGCTGATCAACCTCCTGCGCAACGCCCTCGATGCGATGCAGGGCAAAGCGTGCAAGCGTCTCGAAATCCGTCTGGAAGCCGATGAACAACTGTGGCGCCTGAGCGTCAGCGACAATGGCGGCGGCATCGCCGAAGACCATTTGGGCCAGGTCTTCGATCCGTTCTTCACCACCAAACCGGTGGGCGACGGTTTGGGTCTCGGCCTGGCGGTATCCTTCGCCATCGTGCATGAATCCGGCGGCCGTCTGAGTGCTGAAAATGGCGACAGCGGCGCGGTGTTCAGCCTGACTTTGCCGATCGATCTGGAGGCACACATCTGATGCTCAATTCAGTGATGGTGGTCGATGACGAAAGCAGCATTCGCAGCGCCGTCGAGCAGTGGCTGAGCCTGTCCGGCTTCGAGGTGCAGTTGTTCAGCCGCGCCGAAGAATGCCTCGCCGCCCTGCCCGCGCACTTTGCCGGGGTCATCCTCAGCGACGTGCGCATGCCCGGCATAGGCGGCCTGGCGTTGTTGGCCGAAGTGCAGAAACGCGACGCTGACCTGCCGGTAATTCTGCTCACCGGTCATGGCGATGTACCGATGGCCGTCGAGGCGATGCGCGACGGTGCTTACGACTTTCTGGAAAAACCGTTCAGCCCGGAAACCCTGCTCGGCAGCTTGCGCCGGGCGCTGGACAAACGCCGGCTGATTCTGGAAAACCGTGCGCTGCACGAGCAGGCCGACAACCGCGCGAAACTCGATGCGACGTTGCTCGGTGTGTCCCGTGGTTTGCAGACGTTGCGTCGGCAAGTGCTGGACCTGGCGGCGTTGCCGGTCAATGTGTTGATCCGTGGCGAAACCGGCAGCGGCAAGGAACTGGTCGCGCGCTGCCTGCATGATTTCGGCCCGCGCGCTACCAAGCCGTTTGTGGCGCTGAACTGCGCGGCGATTCCTGAGCAGTTGTTCGAGGCGGAGTTGTTCGGTCATGAAAGCGGTGCGTTTACCGGCGCCTCGGGCAAGCGCATCGGCAAGCTGGAATACGCCGATGGCGGCACCTTGTTTCTCGATGAAATCGAAAGCATGCCGCTGGCACAGCAGGTGAAACTGTTGCGCGTGTTGCAGGAGCAGAAGCTTGAACGGCTGGGCTCGAACCAGAGCATTCGCGTTGACCTGCGCATTGTCGCAGCGACCAAACCCGACCTGCTCGATGAAGCCCGGGCCGGACGTTTTCGCGAGGACCTGGCGTATCGCCTGAACGTTGCCGAACTGCGCTTGCCGCCGTTGCGCGATCGCCGCGAAGACATCCCGTTGCTGTTCGAAACCTTCGCCCACAATGCCGCTGAACGCTTGGGCCGCACCTTTCCACCCTTGAGTGGCGCGCAATTGAGCCATCTGCTCAGCCACGACTGGCCGGGCAACGTACGCGAACTAGCGAACGTTGCCGAACGTCAGGTGTTGGGCCTGGATGAACCGGCACCGGGGATTGATCCGGGGCAATCGCTGGCGGCGCAGCAGGAGGCGTTTGAGGCGCAGTGTTTGCGTGCGGCGCTGACCCGGCACAAGGGCGATGTGAAAGCGGTACTTGAAGAGTTGCAACTGCCGCGCCGCACGTTCAATGAAAAGCTGCAGCGGCATGGGTTGAGTCGGGAGATGTTTTTGGCTGAGTGAGGCTGGGTCGGGATTTTTGCTGCGGCTGAAAACCATCCCCCTCACCCCAGCCCTCCCGAAACGTCGGACCGCCCCCAAGGGGGCGAGGGGGAAAGGGAGCCGATCTTCATGCTTTTCGAAACCTGAGTTCGACTCGGTATCTCAGGTCGGCGTAACTATCAAAAGCACCTCGATCAGTCCCCTCTCCCCCCGGGAGAGGGTTAGGGTGAGGGGCTTTTGATCTCAGCCCCAATAAGCGGAAATCCGCTCACAAGATCAATTCCATCGGCACAAATCCGCTCACCCAATCCCGCCACGCCCTCTAAACCGGCCCTCCCCCCGTTGGCACACCTCCTGCTATAGCCCTCGCAGGCTGCGTTTCGACGCGCTCCACAAAAACAATTAAACGAAGGATCCTTCAATGGATAACTCCAACGCCCTGCCACTTGGGTCGGCTGCCGTGCCGGCCAAAGAAAGAACCACCGCCAGCCGGATCAAATCGATCTTCAGCGGTTCCGTCGGCAACATGGTCGAGTGGTACGACTGGTATGTGTATGCCGCCTTCTCCCTGTATTTCGCGAAAACCTTCTTCCCCGCCGGTTCCACCACCGCCCAACTGATGAACACCGCCGCGATTTTCGCCGTCGGCTTTCTGATGCGTCCGATTGGCGGCTGGCTGATGGGGATGTACGCCGACAAGGTCGGCCGTAAAAAAGCCTTGATGGCCTCGGTTTACCTGATGTGCTTCGGCTCGCTGCTGATCGCCCTCAGCCCGAACTACGAAACCATCGGCATCGGCGCGCCGATCCTGCTGGTGTTCGCCCGTCTGCTGCAGGGCCTCTCGGTCGGTGGCGAATACGGCACCTCGGCAACCTATCTCTCGGAGATGGCGACCAAGGAGCGTCGCGGCTTCTTCTCCAGCTTCCAGTACGTGACCCTGATCTCCGGCCAGCTCATCGCGCTGGGCGTCCTGATCGTGCTGCAGAACGTGCTGACCACTGAACAACTGTACGCGTGGGGCTGGCGTATTCCGTTCGCCATCGGCGCGCTGTGTGCGGTCGTGGCGCTGTACCTGCGTCGCGGCATGGAAGAAACCGAGTCGTTCACCAAAAAAGAGAAGTCCAAGGAAAGCGCCATGCGCACCTTGATGCGCCACCCCAAAGAACTGTTGACCGTGGTCGGCCTGACCATGGGCGGCACCCTGGCGTTCTACACCTACACCACCTACATGCAGAAATACCTGGTGAACACCGTCGGCATGAGCATCTCCGACTCGACCACCATCTCTGCCGCCACGCTGTTCCTGTTCATGTGCCTGCAACCGATCATCGGCGGCCTCTCGGACAAGATCGGTCGTCGTCCGATCCTGATCGCCTTCGGCGTGCTGGGGACGATCTTCACCGTGCCAATCCTGATGACCCTGCACACCATTCAGACCTGGTGGGGCGCGTTCTTCCTGATCATGGCAGCGCTGATCATCGTCAGCGGCTACACCTCGATCAACGCGGTGGTGAAAGCCGAACTGTTCCCGACCGAAATCCGCGCCCTGGGCGTGGGCCTGCCGTATGCACTGACCGTATCGATCTTCGGCGGCACCGCTGAATACATCGCGCTGTGGTTCAAGAGCATCGGCATGGAAACCGGTTACTACTGGTATGTGACGGCATGCATCGCGGTGTCGTTGCTGGTGTACATCACCATGAAGGACACCCAGAAGCATTCGCGGATCGTGACTGACTGATCGGGTTTCACAGCCACTGCAATGGTGGCTGTGATGGACTCTTCGCGAGCAGGCTCGCTCCCACATCTGGAATGCATTTCCCTGTGGGAGCGAGCCTGCTCGCAATTGGGTCACAGCGTTATCCAGACCTGCATGAAAAATCCCTCACACACGCCGCACAGCGATTAATCGCTAATTAATACTGCCCCCTCATTCTGCAATCACCTGATCGATGACCTGCGCGACGCTCGCTCCGACGACGAAAGCGAATTCAACGTGTCGCCCTTAACATCAAGTTAATCGATTGTTCTTAGCATTAATTTGCGCTTTTTAATCAACTTATTTGGCGTAGCATTAAACCCATGCAAGACACACCGCCAACGAATCTGGAGTAACCGACATGAAAACCAAACTGATCCTCGCCCTGACCCTGTCCGTACTGGCCGCTAATACCTTTGCTGCCGACGGCTCGGATCGCACCAAATCCGCAGACTTCATCAACGGCGCCAGCGCCGCCATCGAAACCAGCCACACCGGCACTTACGCGGCTGACGGTTTCGATAAAACCGGTACCGCGGCTGCCATCAGCTAAGTATCAGCAGTCCTCCCACAGCCCGGCCTCGGCCGGGCTTAGTCATTTCTGGGGGATGACAATTTTCTCAAATACACACAAATCCACTGTAGGAGCTGCCGAAGGCTGCGATCTTTTGATCTTGATCTTTAAAAGCAAAATCAAAAGATCGCAGCCTTCGGCAGCTCCTACACGGGGTTTTGCGTCTGGCTGGAAATATGCGGGGCGTCCTTGCACTATGGCTGCATCCGAAACGCAGCCTCAGGAATTCACCCACCATGCCCGATGACATCCACTTCTACGAACCCGCCAACGGCCACGGTCTGCCCCACGATCCGTTCAACGCCATCGTCGGCCCACGCCCCATCGGCTGGATTTCCTCGCAGGATGCCAACGGCCGCTTGAACCTGGCGCCGTACAGCTTCTTCAATGCCTTCAACTACATTCCGCCGATCATTGGTTTTTCCAGCGTCGGGCGCAAAGACAGCCTGAACAACATCGAGCAGACCGGCGAGTTCGTCTGGAACCTCGCCACCCGCCCGCTGGCCGAGCAGATGAATCAGAGCTGCGCGATGGTCGCGCCAGAGGTCAACGAGTTTGAATTGGCGGGTTTGACGACAGTGGCGTCAAAGGTGATTTCAGTACCACGGGTCGCCGAAAGTCCGGTGTCCTTTGAATGCAAGGTCACGCAGATCATTCAGTTGCAGCGCGCCGATGGCGAAACCGTGCCGAGCTGGCTGATCCTCGGCGAAGTGGTCGCCGTGCATATCGCCAAGTGGCTGCTGAAGGACGGCATTTACGACACCGCCGCAGCAGAACCGATTCTGCGCGGCGGCGGACCGGCGGATTATTTCCAGTTGGGGCCTGAGGCCCTGTTCAAGATGTGGCGTCCGGGCGCAAACAAGTAACGCGTTACCAGATCAACTCGGCGTCTTCAGTGACGCCTTTGAGGTTATCCAGCTCATTGATGGCCGCTTCATCAGCGGCAATGGCGCCGGGGAAGATCTGGTCATTCAACAGTTTGTGAAAGCGTGGTGCACCGCCATCGACCAGGGCCTTGACCGCGATTGCCGCGTGATAGCCCTTGTTGCCGCCCAACTCGACGGGGACGACTGCGGAAACTGCTTCGAAGTGTTCGAACTCTTTACGTGCCATGTCACATATCCCGGCTCAGACAAACAAGCCGGACATTAAACCCTCAACCGACGAGTTTGTGTACCGGCGCCGGGCATTGACCGAGGGCTTGCGCCGCCGACACGTCCTTGAACGTGTGGAAGTCGAGGCTGTTGACCACCAGTTCCTGCACCAGCTCGGCGAAGATTTCCATCGACGGGCTGTTGAAATAGTTGGTCATCATTTGCTGGCTGCTCCAGAACCCGCAGACCAGCCACAACTCGGAATCACACTGCGAATGCTGCAAGGCAAAGCTCAGGCAACCGGGGGCGGCGCGGGACGGCTCGATCAACGCGCTCAGGCGTACACCGAGTTCCGCCGAACGCCCGGCGCGCGCTCGAACGAAGGCCATATGACTGACGGGAATCTGCTTGGACATGTTCAACCCTCCCAGGGAGTCGCGTGGCAGCCGGGGGACGGGCTGCGACAGGATCAAAGGTTAAGGGCCGCACGCCAGCCGCCGTTAGTCGATTCCTGTCGCTGCGTTGCACAATCCTGCGAGACTGCGCAGAAGACCTGTAACAACCTGTAAAACTGCGTCACACGGTTGTCATACGGCGTATCAAGCAACTTTGCCGCCCTACATCCTGCTATGGCTGAGCCCGCCCACAATCCCATGCAGAATCAGGCAAGCATTTCGCAGGATGTGTCTACCGCTGGCGCTTGCACAAACATATGCTCTGCTCCATTCCACCTCCCCTGCCGAGGATGCCGTGCATGACGTCATTCGATCGTTTTCAAGCCGAACCCAGCGCTGACATGGAAAAACAGCGCGCGGAACTGGCGGCGATCATCCGCCGCAACACCACCGACGATGGCAGCTACGAGACCGCCATCGGCTCGCTGTTCATGTCGCGTCACACCCGATCCCACGACTTTGCCCCGGTGCTCGCGCAACCGGCGCTGTGCATCATGGCGCAGGGACGTAAGGAAGTGCGGCTGGCCGACGAGTTCTTTAATTACGATCCGCTGAATTATCTGGTGGTGTCGGTTTCGATGCCGTTAAGCGGGCGCGTGGTGAATGTCTCGCCGGAAGAACCGATCCTTGCCGTGCGCCTGGATATCGACCCGACCGAAATCACCGCGCTAATCGCCGACGCCGGCCCGATGGGCGTGCCGACGCGGCCGACCGGGCGGGGTTTGTATGTCGAGCAGATCGACAGTTCGATGCTCGATGCCGTGCTGCGTCTGGCACGCTTGCTCGATGCACCGAAAGACATCGCCATGCTCGCGCCGCTGATTCGCCGGGAGATTCTTTATCGCCTGTTGCGCAGCCCGCAGGGCCATCGTTTGTATGAAATCGCGATCGCCAACAGCCAGAGCCATCGCATCAGTCAGGCGATCAAATGGTTGAACGGCAACTTCGAACAGCCGCTGCGCATTGATGACCTGGCCAAAGAAGTGAACCTCAGCGTCTCGACCTTGCATCACCGTTTCAAGGCGATGACGGCGATGAGTCCGTTGCAGTATCAGAAGCAGTTGCGCCTGCAAGAGGCGCGGCGCCTGATGCTGGCCGAGGGGCTGGAAGCGTCGGCGGCGGGGTATCGCGTCGGGTATGAAAGTCCGTCACAGTTCAGCCGTGAGTACAGCCGCTTGTTTGGTGCACCGCCGTTAAGGGATTTGGCGCGATTGAGACTTTCGGTGTGAACTTCAAGAGCCCCTCACCCTAACCCTCTCCCAGAGGGAGAGGGGACTGAATGGGGAATATTGGAGAGGTTCACCGACCTGAAAGTGCTTTACCGAATCCACAATCAACTGGATTTTTCAGGTCGATGGATAACGCCTGACACCTCGGTCGGCTCCCTCTACCCCAGGAAAGGGGACTGAATGGGGGATATTGAAGAAGTACGCTGACCTGAAAGTACTTTGCCGAATCCATAATCGACTCGATATCTCAGGTCGATGGATAGCGCCAGACACCTCGGTCGGCCCCCTCTCCCTCCGGGCGGTCCGACGTTTCGGGAGGGCTGGGGTGAGGGGCGATTTGGAGTCAGCCCCCAATCTAAGCCCCCAACACCCGACAAGCGTCCGCCGGCAACGTCACCGACACCGGATGCCCAATCCCCAACCCGATCCCCTGACACGGCGTACTCAACGCCGTAAACGTCACCCCGGAACACTCCACCGTCGTCTCGATGGTCGCGCCGATATCACGCACAAACGTCACCTTGCCGAGCAATCGATTCCCCGCCGTCGCTTGCGGTGCGGACAGTTGCAGGTCTTCGGGGCGAATCAGCATCTTCACCTTCTGCCCGACGACAATGCTGCTGCAGATCGGCACTTGCAGCGCGTCACCACCCGGCAGGCTGACCTTGCCATCGCCCAGCGCCGTGGCCGGGAAAATATTGCCCGAGCCGATGAAGTCCGCGACAAACTCATTGGCCGGATGCCGATAGATTTCGATCGGCGTACCGACCTGCTGCACCTTGTGTTCGCCCAGCACGACGACGATATCGGCCATGGTCATCGCTTCGCGCTGATCGTGGGTGACCATGATCGTGGTGATGTTCAGGCGCTGCTGCAGTTGGCGGATTTCCACCTGCATCGACTCGCGCAGCTTGGCGTCGAGCGCCGATAGCGGCTCATCGAGCAGGAGGATTTTCGGGTGCGAAGCAATCGCCCGGGCAATCGCCACGCGCTGCCGCTGGCCGCCGGAAAGTTTCGCCACCGGGCGATCGATCATCGCCTGCAACTGGATCAGCTCCAGCAACTCGACCACGCGCTTGTGTTGATCAGCCTTGCTGACGCCGCGCAACTTCAGCGGGTAGGCGATGTTCTCGCCAACGGTCATGTGCGGGAACAGCGCCAGCGACTGGAACACCATGCCGAAGTTGCGCAGGTGCGCCGGGGTCTGGCCGATGTCTTCGCCGTCCAGACGAATCTCGCCACCACTCAAGGTTTCCAGCCCGGCGATCATCCGCAGCAAGGTGGTTTTGCCGCAGCCGGACGGGCCGAGGAAACACACCAGTTTGCCTTCCGGCAAATGCAGGTTGACGTCTTGTACCGCGCACGCCGAGCCGTAGAATTTCTCGACGTTTTCCAGAATCAGACCAGTCATGTTGCACCTCAAATCAAAAGGAAACGCCGCCCTCGCCCACCAGCTTCTCCAGCGCCCAGATCAGGACGAAGTCGATCAGCACGATCAGCACGGCAAACGAGAACACGGTAGGGTCGAGCGATGACACGGTGCGGCTGTACATCCAGATCGGCACGGTCATGACGTCGATGGTGTAGAGGAAATAGGTCACGGTGAATTCGTTGAACGAGACGATGAACGCCAGCAGCATGCCGGCCAGAATCCCCGATTTCATCAACGGCACCACCACATCGACAATTGCGCGCAACGGCGAAGCGCCAAGCATCCGCGCCGCTTCCTCGACCTCGCTGCCGATGGAAAGCATCGCTGCGGTGCAGTTCTTCACCACAAACGGCAGCGCCAGAATCACGTGGGCAATCACCAGCCGCGAAGTGGTCAGGTGGAACGGCAGGCTGTCGAACACCAGCAGCAAGGCCAGGCCTAACACCACCATCGGGAACACCAGCGGCAGCGACATCAGTTGCAGCGCCACGGCCTTGCCACGGAATTCGCAGCGGGTCAGCGCATACGCGGCAGGCACCGCGATCAGCGTGGCAAAAACCATCGTCAGGCACGACACCAACAGGCTGGTGGCCATGGCCTGACCGAGGCTGAGCACGTCGCTGGCGTCCGGCGAAACAAAGGTGTGCCAGGCCGCTTTGTACCATTGCAGGCTGTAGCTGCTCGGTGGGAAGTCGAGGTTCGACGCACCGCTGAACGACATGACGATCATGGTCAGGATCGGCAACACCGCCAGCAGCAGAATGAAGCCGGAGAGGATGCCGGCGAACTTGCCGGTTTCGCCGGGCAACAGCACCATGCGCTTCTTGGTCAGGGCACTCATTGCGAAGCCTCCAGCAGACGCCGACGACGGCCAGTGATGTATTCAGAGAGAGTCATGATCGCCAGCGTGGTGACAATCAGCACCACCCCGGCTGCCGACGCGGCGGGCCAGTTCATCAGCGGCGCGATCTGGTCATGCACCATCACCGCCAGCATCGGCACGCGACGGCCACCGAGCAGCAACGGCACCACGAAGCTGCTGGCGTTGTAGGCGAACACCAACGTTGCACCGGTGATGATCCCCGGCAAACTCATCGGCAGAACCACTTGGCGGAACACTTGAAAACGGCTGGCACCGAGGGTTGCGGCTGCTTCTTCATAGCTTCGCGCGACGCCGCGCATGGCGCTGGCAATCGGCAACACCGCGAGTGGAAACGCTGTTTGCACCAGGCCCATCAACACGCCGTTCTGGTTGTACAGCAACATGATCGGCCGCTTGATCAGGCCGAGGCCCATCAGCGCCTGATTGAGCATGCCGCCGGGACCGAGAATCACCAGCCAGCCGTAGCTTTGCAGCAGCAGATTGACCAGCAGTGGCAACAGCACCGCTGCGAGGAAAATCCGCCGCAGAAACGGCGAGGTCAGCCGCGACATGGTGTACGCCACCGGGATCGCCAGCACCACGGCAATCACCGCGCTGATCAGCGCCAGACGCAAGGTCAGCAGCAAGGATTTCAGGTAATAGGGTTCGAGCAACTGGGCATAACTGGCCAGGCTGAAACCGCTCCATTCCGCGCCTTTGGTGCCGACGCTCATGCGTAGCACCAACAGGCTGGCGGCGATCAGCACGCCGAGAAACAGCATCGACGGCGTGAGGAAAAGCCACGCCCGCGCTGTCGGAGAAATACCGCGCGCCGGACGCACATCGCCGGCGCCAACCGGTTGGGTCAGGGATTGATGTTCCATAGCAATGATCTCGTCAATGGAAGAACAACTGACAAACACAACCTTCATATTCACTGAGAAACCTGTGGGAGCTGGCTTGCCAGCGATAGCAATCTGTCAGTGACATCATTGTCGACAGGAAGGCCGTCATCGCTGGCAAGCCAGCTCCCACAAGGGTTTGCGGTGTTCTGAAGGTTTGTGTTCGGCTCAGGAAGAAAAAATTTCCGTATAGCGACGAATCCATTGGTCATGCACGGTGGCCAGGAAGGCGTTGTCGTGCATGATCGCCTTCTCGGCAATCTGCTCCGGCGTGAGGATGTACGGGCTCTTGCGCGCTTCGGCGGAGATGATCGCCTTGGCGTTGACCGGGCCGTTGAAGATGTCTTCGGCCATCTTGCCCTGCACCAGCGGGTCGAGGGAGTGGTCGATAAACGCGTAAGCCAGATCGGTATCTCCCGGCCGATTCTTCGGCATCACCGAAAGCATCAGGTCGGTGTAGAAACCTTCCTTCATGCCGAACGTAGCGCCGAGGCCGTAGTTCGGATCGCGGATCTGCTTGGGAAAAAATGCCGGGGCATAGAGGCCGCCCATGTCCAGCGAACCGGTGCGGAACAGCTCGGCAATCTGGTTCGGGTTTTCGCCCAACGTCACCACGCGATCCTTGAGTTCGGCGAGTTTCTTGAAGCCCGGTTCGATGTTGTGTTCGTCACCGCCGGCCAGTTTCGCGGCGATGATGATCAGGTCCATCGCCTCGGTCCAGTTCGGCGGAGGCAGGAAAATATTCGGCGCCAGATCGGCATCCCACAACGCGGCATAACTGCTCGGCGCCTCTTTCTGGGTGCGAGTGCTGTAGACCAGACTGTTGCACCACAACAGGTAACCGATGCCGTGGCCATTGGCGCCAGTGCGGTATTTTTCCGGGACGTCGATCAGGTTGGGAATACGGTTGAGGTCGGGTTTTTCCAGCAGCCCGGCGGCCGCCAGACCTTCGGCACCGACGCCGGCCAACGTGATGATGTCGTACTGCGGACGATCACCGCCGGCCTTGAGTTTGGCGACCATTTCCGAAGTGCTGCCGGTGCGGTCGGCGATGACCTTGGCGCCAGTCTTGGCTTCGAACGTGGCGGCGATGTTGCGCAGTGCCGCGAGGCCGGTGTCATCCGACCAGGTCAGCAAACGCAGGGTCTTGCCGGCGAACCGCGTGTCGCTGGCGCTCGCCCGGATGAAGGGCATGCTCAGGGCGGCCGCAGCCACCGAGGCGACGCCGACGGTTTTAATGAATTGACGCCTGTTCAGATCGTGCTCGCCCATGACGGACTCCCTTTGTTCTTTTAAGTATGAGGTTGGTCGCAACCGTTGCATCCGCGCGGCCGGATCCGCTGCAGGCCTTGTTTTCAAAGGCCTGCAGCGCTGCCGACGGGTTCATCCTGAGGTCGTGCAAAACACCTGACTATCGAAAAAAACTCATTGAAGCCATGACGTCGACGCATGCCTCGTTGCGAGGCATGCGCTCACCTTTTTCGGGCGTTCAGAGCGCCCGGATCACGTGTTTGATTTCCTGAAACGCGGCCAGGCCCCACGGTCCCAATTCGCGGCCGATGCTGCTCTGCTTGTAACCGCCCCACGCGGTTTGCGGGAAGATCACTTGCGGCGCGTTGAGCCACACCAGCCCCGCCTGCAGGGCGTTGGCGACCCGCTCGGCGGTCTCGGCGTTACGCGTCACCACACTGGCGACCAGGCCGAATTGGCTGTCGTTGGCCAGGGCAATTGCCTCGGCTTCGCTGCTGAAACTGCGCACACACAGCACCGGACCGAAAATCTCTTCGCACCACAGCGCACTGTCGAGGGGCACGTCGGTGAACACGGTTGGCTGCAAAAAATATCCGCGCGGCAGATCTGCCGGACGATTGCCGCCGCACACTAGCTTCGCGCCAGCGCTCAGACCCCGGTCGATGTGACCAAGCACGCGCTGGTATTGCGCCTGATTGACCAGTGCGCCCATCTCCACGTCCGGGTCGAACGGATCCGCCACGCGAATCGCCTGCGCACGCTTGTGCAAACGTTCAAGGAATTCATCCGCCAATTCATCGGCAACCAACACACGGCTGGTGGCCGAGCACATCTGCCCGGCATTGAAGAAACCGCCACCGCAAGCCAACTCGACCGCTAGTTGCAGATCCGCATCTTCGAGCACCAGCAGCGAAGATTTGCCGCCCAGTTCCAGGCTCACGCCCTTCGCCGTTTCGGCGGCACGCTGCATCACCTGGACACCGACGGCGTTGCTGCCAGTGAAAGAAATCTTGGCGATACGCGGATCCGCCGACAGCGGCGCACCCACCGCAAGGCCAGTGCCGCAAACGACGTTGAACACGCCTTTGGGCAGGCCGGCTTCGGCGATGATCGCCGCCAGTTCCAGCTCCGGCAGCGGCGTGACTTCCGACGGTTTCAGCACCACGCAGCACCCGGCGGCGAGGGCCGGCGCGAGTTTCCACGCGGTGGTGACCATGGGGAAATTCCACGGCACGATCAGCCCGACCACGCCGCACGGCTCGCGGCGCAAGCGTGCGCTGAAATCATCGCTGGGCAGTGGCACGTTGCTGTCCTGTCTGGCGTCGAGGCCTTCAGCGAGTTCGGCGTAGTACTCGAAGGTGGCGATCACATCGTCGACGTCGATGGCCGCTTCGAACTGCGGTTTGCCGTTGTTGCTCGATTGCAGTTTCATCAAGTGATCGCGACCGTTGCGCACGCCATTGGCGATGTTGCGCAGAATCGCGCCGCGCTCGGCACCGCTGGTTTGCGACCAGTCCTTGAATGCTTCAGTCGCAGCGCTCACGGCCTGGCTCACCGCGTGCTCGTCACCACCATTGACCGTGGTCAGCAACGCCTCAGTGGCCGGGTTGATCACGCGCAGATGTTCGCGGCCGGCCGACCATTGGCCGTTGATGTAGAGGCCGTCGAGTGTGGTTGGAAAATTGATCACTTGGCCACCGCCTGCATCCACTGGTTCTGGTCGATTTCGATTACGCTCGGGCCTTGGCGATCGGTCGCGGCACGCAGTGCACTGCGCAGTTGTTCCACTGAGTTGATCGCTTCGGCGGCGCAGCCGAGGGCCTTGGCCACGCCAATGAAGTCCGGGGTGTAGATGTCGACGCCGACCGGTTCGATGGCGCGGTTGACCATGTATTTCTTGATCTCTTCGTAGCCCTGGTTATTCCACAGCAGCACGATCACCGGGGTGCGCGCTTCGACGGCGCTGGCCAGTTCCGGCAGGGTGAACTGCAGACCGCCGTCGCCGATCAGGCACACCACCGGTGGCCGTGCACCTTTATCGGGTTGCCCACCGAGCCATGCGCCAATCGCTGCCGGCAACGCATAGCCGAGGGTGCCGTAGCCGGTCGACGAGTTGAACCAGCGACGCGGACGCTCCGGATTGAAGGTCAGGTTGCCGGTGTACACCGGTTGCGTGGAGTCGCCGACGAACACCGCGTCGGGCAATTCGTGCAGCACGGTTTCGAGGAAACGGGTTTGCGCCAGCGTCGGTGCATCCCAGGTCGCGGCCAGATCATCTCGCAGACGCGCCGCGCGTACCTGGCCCCAATCGTTGCGGCGCTCGGCCAGCGTTTTGTGCGACAAGGCGCTGAGCAATGCCTGCGCGGCATTGCGCGAATCGGCAACCAGGGCGACGTGTGGCGGATAGTTACGCACGGTCTGATCGGCGTCGATGTCGATGCGCAGCAGCTTGCCGGGAATCTCGAAACCACCGGCGAAGGTCACGTCGTAATCGGTTTCGGCCAGTTCGGTGCCGATCGCCAGTACCACATCGGCATCGGCGACCAATTCGCGGGTGGCGACCAGGCTTTGTGTAGAGCCGATCAACAGCGGATGCGTCGACGGCAACAGACCTTTGGCGTTGATGGTCAGCGCTACAGGTGCGTCGAGCAGTTCAGCCAGTTCGGTAAGCTCTGCTGCGGCATCGATCGCACCGCCACCGGCGAGAATCAACGGACGTTGGGCGCCGGCCAGCAACGCGCTCATACGGCTTACGGCAGCGGGCGCGGCACCGGCGCGGTCGATGTTGACCGGAATACTGGCGAGCAGCTCATCGGCCTCTTCCACCAACACGTCCAGCGGAATTTCGATGTGCACCGGACGCGGACGCCCGGCCTGGAACAAGGCGAATGCGCGAGCGAGCACGCTGGGCAATTCCGACGCCGACATCAGGGTGTGAGAGAACGCTGCGACGCCAGCGATCAGTGCGCTCTGGTTCGGCAACTCGTGCAGCTTGCCGCGCCCGCCGCCCAACTGGTTGCGGCTCTGTACGCTGGAGATCACCAGCATCGGGATCGAGTCGGCGTAAGCCTGGCCCATGGCGGTGGTGATGTTGGTCATGCCCGGGCCGGTAATGATGAAGCACACACCCGGTTTGCCGCTGGTCCGCGCATAACCGTCGGCCATGAAACCGGCGCCCTGTTCATGTCGTGGGGTGACGTGGTTGATGCTCGAACGGGCCAGCCCGCGATACAGCTCCACGGTGTGCACGCCAGGAATGCCGAACACCTGCTCGACCCCATAACCTTCGAGTAACTTGACCAGTACTTCGCCACATGTCGCCATGTCATTGCCCTTTTGTCAGCTAAAAACACAGATCCCTTGTGGGAGCGAGCCTGCTCGCGAAAGCGCTGGATCAGCCAACATCAATGCTGAATGTGAAACAGCCTTCGTGAGCAGGCTCGCTCCCACATGACCTGAACATGGGCTCATTGAACGGTCGGCAGGTAGCGGCAACAATCGATTAAAAGTCATACTAGCCATGTCCTCACGTCATACCTTGGATCCCCATGAAACGACTGCCTCCCCTGCCCGCCCTGCATACGTTTCTGATCACAGCGCAGTGCTGCAACTTCACCCGGGCCGCCGAGCAGTTGCATATCACCCAGGGCGCGGTGAGCCGGCAGATCGCCGGGCTGGAAGATCATCTGGGGTATGAACTTTTCATTCGTCTGGCCCGTGGCCTGGAGTTGACGGCCGAAGGCCGGGAGTGGTTGCCACGGGTGGAGAAGGTCTTCGGTCTGATCACTGAGGCCACCGAGCAGATCGGTCTCAAGCGCGAAACCCTGCAACTCAAGGCGCCAAGTTGTGTGATGCGCTGGCTGGTGCCGCGCCTGCTGCAATGGCAAAAGGAACGCCCGGATGTGCCGGTCAAACTGACCACGACGTTGGCCCATGGCGTGGATTTTCAGCGCGAGCAGTTCGACGCGGCGGTGATCTACGGAACGCCGCCGGACAACTCCTCGACCGCGCTGCATCTGTTCGATGAACAACTGACTCCGGTTTGCTCACCGGCACTTTTGAAAGGCCCACCGGAACTGTCCGACCCGGCCGATCTGCAACAGCATCTGTTGTTGCATCCGACCCGCGACATCCAGGACTGGACGGTGTGGCTGACGGCAGCCGAGTTGCAATTGAACAATGTGAACATGGGCCAGCATTTCGAAACGCTGGATCAGGCGATGTCGATGGCGTCGCATGGGACGGGGGTGGCGATTGGCGACTGGTCGTTGATCGGCGATGACTTGCGCGCGGGGCGGCTGGTGATGCCGTTTGCGTTGAAGGTGAGGACGGGGTTGGCGTATTACGTGGTGGTGCCTGCGGGAACCGAGCCTTCGCCGCAGTTGGAGGAACTGATGATCTGGCTGGTAGAGCAGGCCCATTTGCGGTGAGGCTTTTTCCCTCACCCTAACCCTCTCCCAGAGGGAGAGGGGACTGATTGGGGGATGCTCTGGAGATACGCCGACGTGAAATTACTGCGTTGAATCCATAATCGACTCGATCACTCAGGTCGATGTACAACACCAGACACCTCCGTCGGCTCCCTCTCCCTCGGGAGAGGGCTGGGGTGAGGGGGGAAAGATCTAGAGCCAGACCCATCCCTCAGAAACGCCTCAGTACCCGACAGTAAACCGCTGACGCGAATGCTTCGGCGTTTCCACCTCGTCGATCAGCGCAATCGCGTAATCGGCAAAGGTGATCCAGCTACGCCCCTCGGCACTCACCAGCAAATGATCCTGGCCGACACGAAACTTGCCGCTACGCTCACCTTCGACAAACTCTGCCGAAGGTGACAGAAAGGTCCAGTCCAGATCTTTCTCCGAACGCAAGGCATCAAGGAAAACCGCGCCAGCGCTGGCTTCAGCTTTGTACTCCGCCGGGAAACCCGCACTGTCGATCACCCGAGTGTCGTCCGGCAGCAACAACGAACCAGCACCGCCGACCACCAGCAAGCGCTGCACGCCCGCCTGCTTCACTGGCCCGACAATCGCCGCCGCAGGCACGGTGGCAAAATGCGCGGCGGTGATCACCACATCGTGACCGGCCACCGCGCCCTGCAACGCGGCCGAATCCAGCACATCGACATTCTTGCTGACCACACCGGCACGGGCGCCGATCTTCGACGTATCGCGGGCAATAGCGGTAACGCTATGGCCGCGACGCAGGGCTTCTTCCAGCAGTTGGCTACCGGCACGGCCGGTGGCACCAATGATTGCGATCTTGCTCATGACATTCTCCAGTTGGCTTGAGAGTGCTGCGTTTTCAGAATCGGCTTACCACTGCATTTCGCCCTTGGCGACTTTCGCGCTCAGCTCCAGCGAACTTTCTTCGCCGAGTGTCGGGTAGCGCTTTTTCATCGCGGCGATCAGTGCGGCGGAATCTTTGGCCTTGGCGGTTTTCGCGTCGAAAGCCTTAATGTAGTCGGCGGTGAATTTCACGCTGGCCAGCGAGCGGCGGCTGTCACCCAGGTAGTGACCCGGCACCACGGTGTTCGGTTTGAGGGTTTCGATCGAGTGCAACGTTTGCAGCCAGTCGGCGTGGGATTGCGCGCTCTGGGTATCGGCCATCCATACGTGGATGTTCTCGGCGACAACCACACCACCGACCACGGCTTTGAGCGACGGGATCCACACAAAACTGCGATCCGGTTGTTTGCCGTCGAGGCCGATGACCTGCAATTTCTGCCCTTCGAGCATCAGGCTGTCACCCTTGAGCACGCCCGGCACGATGGTTTTCGCCGGAACGTCGGCGCCCATTTTCGGGCCCCAGAAGGCCAGTTTGCCGGCGACGGTTTTGTTGATGTGATCAACCGTCGGTTGCGAGGCCAGTACCTTGGCCTCCGGGAATGCCTTGGTCAGGGTATCAAGGCCGAAGTAGTAATCCGGGTCGCCATGGCTGATGTAGATAGTGGTCAGGTGCTTGCCGCTGGCGCGGATCTTTTCCACGACTTGCTCGGCCTGGGACTTGCCGAATTGCGCATCAACGAGGATCGCGTCTTTCTCACCGCTGACCAGCACCGAGGTCACCGGGAAAATCGCGTTTGTCCCTGGGTTGTAGACATCCAGGGTCAGATTGGCAGCCGCTGCATGCGCGGCGAAACCCAGAGAAGCAGTGGCGAGCAGAACGCGTTTGAGTGTGGTGAAACCGATCATCTGTTGCTCCGGTGTCCGAATGCCGTGTTTGGCGATGGAACAGAGCTTAGTTGCCTGACTCAGTACAAAAAATGCGATGCTTGAACATAGTTTGTTTCTGAAAGCGGGCAAATCATGGATCGTCTCCAAGCAATGCGGGTGTTTGTCACCGTGGTGGATCTGGGCAGCCAGTCGGCAGCGGCCGATCATCTGGACCTTTCGCGGCCGGTGGTTTCACGTTATCTGGCAGAGCTGGAAGACTGGGTCGGCGCGCGCCTGATGCACCGCACCACGCGCAAGTTGAGCCTGACCGCCGCCGGCAGTGAGATTCTGCCGCGCTGCCGGCAGATGCTAGAACTGTCGACGGACATGCAGGCCTCCGTCAGCGAACCCCACGACGCCCCGCGCGGGCTGCTGCGGATCAGCGTCAGCACTTCGTTCGGCCAGGCCCAACTGGCGGATGCGATGGCCGCTTACGTCAAACGCTACCCGGGGGTGAGCATCGATCTGCAAATGCTCGATCGCACGGTGAATCTGGTCGATGAGCGCATCGACCTAGCGATTCGCACGAGTAACGATCTCGACCCCAACCTGATCGCCCGACGCCTGACCGTTTGTCGTTCGGTAGTCTGCGCCGCGCCCGCTTATCTGCAGGAGCAAGCGGCGCCATTGCGGGTCGAGGAGTTGAGCCAACACAACTGCCTGACGCACTCGTATTTCGGCAAAAGCCTGTGGCATTTCGAGGAGGATGGCGAACCGGTTTCAGTGCCGGTGCAGGGCAATATCAGCGCCAACGAGGCCAGCACGTTACTGCGCGCCACCCTGGCCGGCGCCGGGGTGGCGATGCTGCCGACCTATCAGGCCGGGGTGCATATTCACAGCGGCGAACTGGTCCGCCTGCTGCCCCATGCCGAGCCGCGACAGATGAACATCTATGCGGTGTATGCCTCACGCAAACACATGCCAGCGGCGCTGCGCAGCATGCTGGATTTTCTGGTGCTCAGATTCCCCGAAAACCCCGAATGGGATACCGGCCTGTAAACCCAATCCCCTGTAGAAGTGAGCCTGCTCGCGATAGCGGAGTGTCAGCCAACATCTATCCGACTGACACACCGCTATCGCAAGCAGGCGAAGGCCTACAGGGGGGGTATCAGTGTTCTGAATGGCGAGTTAAATCCTCAAGCACACTCGCTGGCAACTCCCCAGCGCTGACCTATGCTGAAAGTAATACCGCAGGGTATGTCGTTCAGAGGTCTACGCCATGAACATCAAAACAAGAAGGTACGTCGCGATTTTCATCACCTGCGCCGCCACGCTGGCGCTGTACGGCACCGCCGCCTGGCGGGTCGAACAGCTGCGACAACTGCCGCGCGAGTATGCGAGCTGCAACTTCGAGCGCTGCATTCCGCACAATGCCACGCTGAACGCGCTGCGCTGATATTCAACTGTAGGCGCGAGCAGGCTCACTCCTACAGGGAGGGTTGTGATGTCAGTGGATTACTGCTCGGCCTTCAGACGGTCGCGGAAAGCCTTTGGTGAAATCCCCACCCGGCGCCGAAACAGGCGCGTGAAGTTGGTCGGATCGGAAAATCCCAACAACTCCGACATCTCGTAAATCGTCATGCTGGTGTAGGTCAGCAAGCGCTTGGCTTCCAGCAACTGACGCTCGTGCATGATCTGCAACGCCGGTTGCCCCGCCAGTTCACGGCAAGTGCCGTTGAGGTGCGATACCGAAATCCCCAGCCGATGCGCAAGGTCTTCAACCTTCACGTGTTGGCGGTAAGTCTCCTCGACCAATTGAATAAAGCCATTGAGGTATTCGCGCTGACGTTGCGGCCGCTGACTGGCTTTGTGCCGCACGATCGCCTGACGGCTAACCCAGACCATGATCACGCTGACCAGCGAATGCATGAGCATTTCCCGCGCCGGTTGGTGGCCGTTGTACTCAGCCTGCAACGCCGAAAACAGGCTGTTGAGGTAATCACCGTCGGTGCCTGCCGGGTAGTTTTCTGCACTGGCCAGTGCGTGCACCGAATCGCCCAGTTGCGCCTGCAAGTGATTGATCAGCGGTGTGGCGAGGGTAACGATGAACCCTTCGACGTCTTCGGAAAAGCGAAAGCCGTGCACCGATAACGGTGGCAGCACTTGAATCGCCGGGGTTTGGAGTTGCGTGCGCTGCCCTTCGATCTCAAGCTCTGCCTGACCTTTGAAGACGAAGAGCAACTGGCACAAATCAGCATGGCGGTGGGGTTTGATTTCCCACTCATGTTCGCGACTGCGGGAGGAAATGGTTTCACAGTGCAGCAAGTCAGGGGTCGGCCAGTCCAGGCTTTCACCGTAGAGCTTGAACACTGGAATCGAAGGCAGCTCAGGCTTGTTCATCACTTCAATCCAGGCCTCGGGGTTGTGGGCGATAATCGCACCGATTGGCAGAATGTACAGGTATCAGCTCAGTTTTCACCTTCAATTGACAGACCCGCAAGGGAAAAATGCAAGCACTCGATCCATAAAAAATATTCACCGGCGCTTGTCGCGTGAAGCTTGCGAGCCATAAAAACAATGAAAACGCTGAAAACCCAAGTCGCCATTATCGGCGCCGGTCCGTCCGGATTGCTCCTCGGCCAGTTGCTGCACAACGCTGGTATCGACACCCTCATCCTTGAACGCCAGACACCTGATTACGTGCTCGGACGCATTCGCGCCGGGGTACTTGAACAAGGCATGGTAGAGCTGTTGCGTCAGGCTGGCGTGAGTCAGCGCATGGACGCCGAAGGTCTGGTGCATGGCGGTTTCGATCTGGCCCTGGACGGACGTCAGGTGCACATCGATCTGCACGCGCTGACCGGTGGCAAGAGCGTGATGATCTACGGCCAGACCGAAGTCACTCGCGACCTGATGGCCGCTCGTCGGGAGGCTGGCGCACCGACGATTTACCAGGCAAGCAATGTCGTTCCTCACGACATGAAAAGCGATGAAGCTTTTGTCACCTTTGAAAAGGACGGCGAAATCTTTCGCGTCGATTGCGACTACATCGCCGGCTGCGACGGCTTCCACGGTGTCGCGCGGCAGTCGATTCCGGCCGATAGCCTGAAGGTCTTCGAGCGGGTTTATCCGTTTGGCTGGCTGGGGATTCTGGCCGACACACCGCCGGTGCATGAAGAGTTGGTCTACGCCCGCCATGAACGTGGCTTTGCGTTGTGCAGCATGCGTTCGGCGACGCGCACCCGCTATTACCTGCAAGTGCCGGCGGATGAAAATGTCGATGACTGGAGCGATCAGCGCTTTTGGGATGAATTGAAAAATCGTCTGCCGGTGGAGCTTGCCGAGAAACTGGTTACCGGCCCTTCGATCGAAAAAAGCATCGCGCCGCTGCGCAGTTTTGTCGTCGAGCCGATGCAGTACGGGCGGATGTTTCTGGTCGGTGACGCCGCGCACATCGTTCCGCCGACCGGCGCCAAGGGTTTGAATCTGGCCGCCAGCGACGTCAGTACGCTGTTCAATATTCTGTTGAAGGTTTATCGCGACGACCGCACCGATCTGCTGGAGAAATACTCGGAAATCTGCCTGCGCCGCGTGTGGAAAGCCGAGCGCTTTTCCTGGTGGATGACCTCGATGCTGCATCGCTTCGATGATCACGATGCGTTCAGCCAGCGCATCAGCGCCTCGGAACTGGACTACTTTGTCAGTTCAGAAGCAGGGCGAAAAACCATTGCAGAAAATTACGTCGGACTTCCTTATGAGGCTATCGAATAGCCTGCTACCGACTTACACTGGCGAGCATCCCCGCTCGCCTGACGATCTGCGGGACTCTCACTGCCCGCAGGTTTTGCCCGTGACCAATCTCAATCACCCCGAAACGCCCAAACCGGCCATTCGCAGCGTGCTGGTCGCGCTGATGATGGCGATCTTTCTCGGCGCGCTGGACCAAACCATCGTCGCCGTGTCGATGCCGGCCATTTCTGCGCAGTTCAAGGACGTCAGCCTGCTGGCCTGGGTGATTTCCGGGTACATGGTCGCGATGACGGTGGCCGTGCCGATCTACGGCAAGCTCGGCGACTTGTATGGGCGGCGCAAACTGATGCTGTTCGGCATGGGCCTGTTCACCCTCGCCTCACTCTTTTGCGGCATGGCGCAAAGCATGGAGCAACTGGTGCTGGCGCGGATCCTTCAGGGCATCGGCGCCGGCGGGATGATCTCGGTGAGTCAGGCAATCATCGGCGACATCGTGCCGCCGCGCGAACGCGGGCGCTATCAGGGTTACTTCAGCAGCATGTACGCGGTGGCCAGTGTCGCCGGCCCGGTACTCGGCGGTTACATGACCGAATACCTGTCATGGCGCTGGGTATTTCTGATCAACCTGCCGCTGGGCCTCGGTGCCTGGTGGGTGGCCCGCCGCAATCTGCGTGGCCTGCCGATTCCCCAGCGCAAACCGGTCATCGACTACCTCGGCACGCTGCTGATGATCATCGGCCTGACCGCCCTGCTGCTGGGCATCACTCAGGTTGGTCAGGGGCATTCGTGGCGCAGCAGCGAAGTGCTCGGTCTGCTCGCTTGTGCGGTGGTGGTGTTGGCGCTGTTTGTCTGGCACGAGCGTCGGGCGCGCGAGCCGTTGCTGCCGATGCACCTGTTTGCCAACCGCAATGCCCTGCTGTGCTGGTGCACGATTTTCTTCACCAGTTTCCAGGCGATTTCGTTGATCGTGCTGATGCCGCTGCGCTTTCAGAGTGTCACCGGGGCCGGGGCCGACAGTGCCGCGTTGCACTTGCTGCCGCTGGCGATGGGGCTGCCGATTGGTGCGTTTTTCGCCGGGCGTCGCACGTCGATCACCGGGCGCTACAAACCGCAGATTCTGACCGGTGCGATGCTGATGCCGGTTGCGATCTTCGGCATGGCGCTCAGCCCGCCCGAGGCGACGCTGGTCAGTGGTCTGTTCATGTTGCTCTGCGGTATTTCCAGCGGCATGCAATTCCCTACTTCGCTGGTCGGCACGCAGAACTCGGTGGAGCAACGCGACATCGGCGTTGCGACCAGCACCACCAACCTGTTTCGCTCCCTCGGCGGCGCAGTGGGCGTGGCGCTGATGTCGGCGCTGTTGCTGGCGTTGCTGCAGGACTCCAGCTTCGCCCATCTGGCGAGCAGTTCGCTGATGAGCGAGGGCCATTCGGGCAACGTCCTGCTGGATGGTCTGAACGCCGCGCCGGGGGATGCGCAAAATGCCTTGCGTGCGGAGTTGCTGGTGACGTTCCGGCATTTGCTGTGGGTAAGTGCGGCGGTGTCGTTGCTGGGATTGGCGGCAGCGATTGCGATGCCGAACAACCTGCTGCGCGGGCGCGAGCACGGCGCAAAATAACTGTCTCCCCTTGATCATTCCCACGCTCTGCGTGGGAATGCCTCAACGGACGCTCTGCGTTCGGCTTTGGATGGGACGCAGAGCGTCCTGGGCTGCATTATTCCCACGCGGAGCGTGGGAACGATCATCCTTCAAGGGCTGTAGTAACCCACGGCGACAAGGAAGTGCCCGGCCTTCTTCAGGTAAGCATGTTTATCCTCAACCTTGCCGGTCACCGGGTTCTTCCAGCGGTATTCATATTCACCCTCATCCTGCTTGCCAATCAGCGCCAGAATCGGCTCGCCCACCGGTTTGCCTTCCGGATCCTTGACCTTGCCGAAGTCGGTATTGATCAAGCGCAGATTGGTGCCGTGGGCGACATAACGCTGGGTATTCAGATCAACGACGAACACGTACAAGTCATCCTGCAAGTAGCCGCCCTTGAGCGAATTGATCGCGGTCAGCGTGCCCTTCTCGTCTTTGCCCAAATCAGTCGCCGCTTTGTCGAGCAACGCCTTGGCCTGCTCGGCCGACGCTCGCGGCAAGTAGTAACCCACCGCCAGAATCCGCTCGCCGATGCGTTGATAAAACACATGCTTACGCTCGACCTTGCCGTCCGACCAGTTCTGCCAACGATACTCTGCCTGCTGGATGCCGTTGCCTTCCGGCACTTTCAACGCGTCCTTGAAGGTTTTCTGCAAATCCGGGCCGAGGACTTCACTGACGTCACGACCGATCAACGCTGATGAAGGCCCGCCGCTGGCGAGCATCACGCCTTTAGTGTCGACCACGAACACGTAGCGATCCTTGTCGACGAACTCGCCCTGACGGCTGAACGCGGCGAACGCCTTGTCGCCATTGTCGTGGTAATAGGCCAGGGCTTTTTCCAGCAAGGCGATGGCGGCCTGACTGTCATCCTTGGCGGTCGTGGCGGCGCTGGCCTGGCCGAAACCGGCCAGTAATATCACGCCGAGCCAGGCCACTTTATGCAAAAACCCCATAGCGCATCCCTCGTTCTTGTTGGTGTTTCAAGAGCGTAGACGGCTTGGGGTGATGTACGAGTATTCAGAATGATGCAGGGGATTACAGAATCCCCTGCACTGATCAACAAAGCTTATGGGCGGGCGTTGATCTGCTGCTGCAGATTCTGGATTTGCGCCTGCAACGTATTGATGTTGCGGGTCATCTGCCCGCGGAAGGCGTCGAACTCGGCGGTATTGCCGCCTTGCGGGGCTGCCGGGCGGTTGTCCTGCTCGCTTTTGAGGACGACGATTTCCTGTTCGAGGCGATCGATCGCCGCGCTCGGGTTGCCCTGCTTCTTCAACGCCGCGATGTCGGCGCCGAGGCTTTTGAACTGCGCGTCAAAGGCCTTCAACTGAGCATCGACCTTGCTGGTGTCGGCCGGTGTGCTTTTCACCGTCGCCAGTTCCGCAGTCAAGGCTTTGACCTGCGCCTGCAACTGGGTATTGGCATTCTGCTGTTCAGTGGTCTGCGCGGTCATCTGTGCCAGTCGTTTGTCCAGATCACTGGCCTGCCCCGCGACGCCTTGCTGCTGTTTGCTCTGATCGAGCAGCTTGCCTTCAAGCTGTTTGATCTGCAGCTTGAGGGCTTCGCTGTCGCTGGTGACGTTGGACTGGCTGGCCACGACCTTGCCGGAAATGTCCTGCAAGCGCCCCGCCGCTTCTTCACTGATGCGCGCGAAGCTTTCCTGAGTCGCAACCAGTTGCTGCTCCATCAACGAGATTTGCTGGAAACTCCACCAAGCCAGACCGACGAAGGCGAAAAACAATGCGCCGACCAACGCCCACAACGGGCCGGTGCTGGCCGCCTTGACCTTGACCACGGGCGGCGTGCGCGAGTGCACGGAGGTGCGAGCGGTGGTCGGAATGTCATCGTCGTCGAAGGTGTCGGCCCGCAGGCTCGGGACATCATCGAAATCGTCGTGGGCATCATTACGCATGGACATTGAGGCAACCTTTGTGAAACGCGGTGATGGCTAAATGCTGCGAAGTATAACCGCCGCAGCCGCAGGGATTGACCCCCAAGCGGCTACACGGTTCATTGCCGCCCGGCCGAATCGTTTCAACGGATGTCCTGAGCTTTCCACCAGCCGCAGAACTCATCCAGCGCCGACCACAGGCTGACTTTCGGATCGTAGTCGAGATAATGCCGGGCGCGGCTGATGTCGAGGGTGAAATTTTTTTTCATCACCTGCATGCCCAGGCGCGACAGGGTTGGCTCCGGGCGCCCCGGCCAGAGTTTGCAAGCGCCCTCGTTGAGCGCCGCGACGCTGTAGGCCAGACCATACGAACGGTACTTGGTGACCTGCGGCACTTCCATTTTGCGCATCACGTAATTGACCACATCCCAAAGCGGCACCGGCGCGCCGTTGCTGATGTTGTAGACCTTGCCCAGTGCGGAACCGGCGGCCAGCAAACTGCTGAGCATCGCTTCGTTGAGGTTCTGCACGCTGGTGAAATCGACTTTGTTCAGGCCATTGCCGATGATCGCCAAGCGGCCCTTGCGCTGCATATTAAGCAGGCGCGGGAAGATGCTCATGTCGCCGGCGCCGGTGACGAAACGCGGGCGCAGGGCGATGGTTTCCAGGCCGAACTCCTGCGCACCGAAAACCTTTTGCTCAGCCATATATTTGGTCGCGGCGTAGTGATGCTTGAACCGCTTGGGCACTTGCTCTTCGGTCAGGTTGAAATGATCACGGCCATCGAAATAGATCGATGGCGACGACAGATGCACCAAACGGCGGACGCGCTGTTTCAGACAGGCTTCGACAACGTTTTCGGTGACCTGCACGTTGCCTTGATGAAAGTCCTGATAGCGGCCCCACAGCCCGACGGCGCCCGCGCAATGCACCACGGCTTCAACGTCGGAACACAACTCGCGGACCAGATCGGGATCGGTCAGGTCGCCGGGGACAAACTCGGCGCCACGGCGCACCAGATGTTCGACGCTCTCGGCCCGGCGACCGTTGACCCGCACGTCCAGGCCCTGCTCCAGGGCGAAACGCGCAAAGCGTCCGCCAATGAAGCCGCTTGCGCCGGTGACCAGAATTTTCATGTAAAGCTCCGATGTCTTTCGTTTTGCCTGATTCGTGTGTCTTGACGCTGGCCGTCAGTCCAACGGCACCAGCCATTGCGCCGATGAGTGCACCAATTGCTCGGTCAGCAAGCCCAGGAGCTGACCGCCATTGCGCCAATGATGCCAGTACAACGGCACGTCGATCGGTTTATCTGGCAACAGTTCGCGCAATAACCCGCGTTGCAGTTGATCGCGCACTTGCAGTTCCGGCACCAGCCCCCAGCCGAGTCCGGCTTCGGTGAGGCGGATAAAACCTTCCGAGGACGGGCACAAATGATGCTCGAATCCGCCATCGACACCGAGTGAGGCGAGATAGCGATGCTGGAGGAAATCATCCGGGCCGAACACCAGCGCCGGGGTGCGCGGCAATTGTTCGGCGCGTACGCCATCAGGGAAATGCCGTTCGATAAACGCCGGGCTGGCCAGCGCGCGATAACGCATCGCCCCCAGCAACACGCTGCGCGCGCCCGCAACCGGACGCTCACTGGCGCAAAGGCACGCGGCCACTTCACCGGCGCGCATGCGTTTGAGGCCGACGGTCTGGTCTTCGACAATCAGATCGAGCAGCAAATGTTGTTCGGCGCAAAAATCTCCCACCGCTTCGGCCCACCACGTGGCGAGGCTGTCGGCATTAAGAGCGATGCGCAAACGTTCCGGCAAACCCTCCTCGTCCAGCGCGGGCACAAGGGTTTGCAGGTCACGCTCAAGCAGACGCACCTGCTGCACATGGTTGAGCAGACGCCGGCCTATCTCGGTCGGCGACGGTGGCGTGCCGCGAATCAACACCGGCTGGCCGACCCGCGCTTCGAGCAGTTTGATCCGCTGCGAAATCGCCGATTGCGACAAACCCAGCACTTGCGCGGCCCGTTCGAATCCGGCCTGCTCGACCACGGCGGCCAGAGCAGAAAGCAATTTGTAGTCGAACATCAGTTTTCCTAATGAGCGATCAGCACTATTGGTTTTTCTTATACATGTTTCGCCCGGAGAATAGCCAGCAAGCACTCTTTATCAAGGATCACTGCAATGGCTGGCGAAACCTCACTCACAACCTTGTTGCGCAGCATGAGCCCGCAATTGAACGCCGGCGAATACGTATTCTGCACCCTGCCCGATGGCGTGTTACCGAGGGATCTGGAGATCGTCGGCAGCTTCCGCGAACAGGAAGGCCTGACCGTGATTCTCGAACGCTCCCAAGCTGAACAGGCCGGTTTCAGTTTCGACTACGTCGCCGCGTGGATCACCCTCAACGTGCACTCGGCTCTCGAAGCCGTGGGCCTCACCGCCGCATTCGCCACGGCACTGGGCAAGGCCGGGATCAGTTGCAACGTGATTGCCGGCTATTACCACGACCATTTGTTCGTCGGCCAGGCCGACGCCGAACGCGCCATGCAAGTGCTGCGCGATCTCGCAGCCAACGCGGAGTAATTGTTATGTGGCAAAGCTATGTGAACGGCCTGCTGGTGGCGTTCGGGCTGATCATGGCGATCGGCACGCAGAACGCATTTGTATTGGCGCAGAGCTTGCGTCGTGAACACCACTTGCCCGTGGCGGCATTGTGCGTGGTCTGCGATGCGCTGTTGGTGGCGGCAGGGGTATTCGGGCTGGCGACGATTCTGGCGCAGAACCCGACGCTGCTGGCGATTGCCCGTTGGGGCGGCGCGACGTTTCTGATCTGGTACGGCAGCCAGGCACTGCGTCGGGCCTGTTCGAAACAAAGCATGGATCAAGGCGAAAACCAGACCGTGCGTTCGTTGCGCGCGGTGATGCTCAGCGCGTTGGCAGTGACGTTGCTCAACCCGCACGTTTATCTGGATACGGTGTTGCTGATCGGCTCGCTCGGCGCGCAGCAATCGGTGCCAGGGGCTTATGTAGTCGGGGCTGCGAGTGCTTCGCTGTTGTGGTTTTTCACGCTTGCGCTAGGCGCGGCATGGCTTGCGCCATGGTTGGCCCGGCCGAGCACCTGGCGGATTCTCGATCTGGTGGTGGCGTTGATGATGTTCACGGTTGCCGGGCAATTGATTTTCGCCAGCTGATTTATTCCAAACGGCTCTGGAACCTCTATCCCACACAGTTGTTGCGTGGTTATGCCGCAACCCCGGTGCTATGATCGAGACCCTGCGCCGCAAAGAGTAAAAACTCGCCGGTGCATTTCTGGCCGCCCGTGATCGGCCTTGCGCTCACCGCAACAGACCTGATTAGGAGAATCATCATGGCTTTCGAATTGCCGCCGCTGCCTTACGCACACGATGCCCTGCAGCCGCACATTTCCAAGGAAACCCTGGAATACCACCACGACAAGCACCACAACACCTATGTCGTGAACCTGAACAACCTGGTGCCAGGCACCGAGTTCGAAGGCAAGACCCTGGAAGAAATCGTCAAGACTTCCTCGGGCGGTATCTTCAACAACGCCGCTCAGGTCTGGAACCACACCTTCTACTGGAACTGCCTGGCGCCAAACGCCGGCGGTCAACCAACCGGCGCGCTGGCTGAAGCCATCAACGCGGCCTTCGGTTCGTTCGACAAGTTCAAGGAAGAGTTCAGCAAGACTTCCATCGGCACCTTCGGTTCCGGTTGGGGCTGGCTGGTGAAGAAGGCTGACGGTTCCCTGGCCCTGGCCAGCACCATCGGCGCCGGCAACCCGCTGACCAGCGGCGACACCCCGCTGCTGACCTGCGACGTCTGGGAACACGCTTACTACATCGACTACCGCAACGTTCGTCCTAAGTATGTCGAAGCGTTCTGGAACCTGGTCAACTGGAAGTTCGTTGCTGAGCAGTTCGAAGGCAAAACCTTCACCGCTTAAGCTGCGCGCCAGTCAAAAAACCCGGCTTTTGCCGGGTTTTTTTATGCCCGGATAGACCCCGTACGATGATCGTTCCCACGCTCCGCGTGGGCATGCAGCCGTGACGCTCCGCGTCACTGGACGCAGAGCGTCCCTGGAGGCAGAGCGTCCCTGGAGGCATTCCCACGCGGAGCGTGGGAACGATCAAACAGAAAATGCAGCCTCAGGCCGCTTGCTGCCGTGCCACTGCGGGCTAACATCAAAAAGAGGAAAAAATGCTGCGAACCGCTCAAGTTGAGGGGCGAAACTACCGACATAGTACAAATTAGGGCTAATACTCCAGACAGCAGCATTTCGGACGAGACCACGGGCAAATCATCCCCGGCCTGATTGTCCCTTTGACTGCCAACTCGGGATTGCCAATACTCATGGCAACTTGACGCTACCCGCACGGAACAAGGAATAACCCTTTGAAGCTGGAACTCAAGAACAGCTTGTCGGTGAAGTTGCTCCGGGTCGTGCTCCTGTCGGCATTGATCGTCGGCGTAGTCTTGAGCTGCGCACAGATCGTTTTCGATGCTTACAAAACCCGCCAGGCCGTTGCCGGCGACGCCGAACGCATCCTCGACATGTTCCGCGATCCCTCGACCCAGGCGGTTTACAGCCTCGACCGGGAAATGGGCATGCAGGTGATCGAAGGCCTGTTCCAGGACGATGCCGTGCGTCAGGCCTCTATCGGCCATCCCAACGAAGCCATGCTCGCGCAGAAATCCCGCGAATTGCAGCAGTCCAACAGCCGCTGGCTGACCGACCTGATTCTCGGCCAGGAACGCACCTTCACCACGCAACTGGTAGGGCGTGGTCCGTACAGCGAGTACTACGGCGACCTGAGCATCACCCTCGACACCGCCACCTATGGCGAGGGCTTTATCGTCAGTTCGGTGATCATCTTTATTTCCGGGGTGTTGCGCGCACTGGCGATGGGCCTGGTGTTGTATCTGGTCTATCACTGGCTGCTGACCAAGCCGTTGTCGCGAATCATCGAACACCTCACCGAGATCAACCCCGATCGCCCCAGCGAACACAAGATTCCGCAGCTCAAGGGCCACGAAAAAAACGAGCTGGGGATCTGGATCAACACCGCCAATCAGTTGCTCGAGTCGATCGAACGCAACACTCATCTGCGTCATGAAGCGGAAAACAGTCTGCTGCGCATGGCCCAGTACGACTTCCTCACCGGCCTGCCGAATCGCCAGCAACTCCAGCAGCAACTGGACAAGATTCTGGTCGACGCCGGCAAGCTGCAACGCCGGGTCGCGGTGTTGTGCGTGGGGCTGGATGATTTCAAAGGTATCAACGAGCAATTCAGCTACCAGACCGGCGACCAATTGTTGCTGGCCCTGGCCGATCGTCTGCGCGCCCACAGCGGTCGCCTCGGCGCCCTCGCCCGTCTCGGCGGCGACCAGTTCGCACTGGTACAAGCGGATATCGAGCAACCTTACGAAGCGGCCGAACTGGCGCAAAGCATCCTTGATGATCTGGAGGCGCCGTTCGCCCTCGACCATCAGGAAATCCGCCTGCGCGCGACCATTGGCATCACCCTGTTCCCGGAGGACGGCGACAGCACCGAGAAGCTGTTGCAGAAGGCCGAGCAGACCATGACCCTGGCCAAGACCCGCTCGCGCAACCGTTATCAGTTCTATATCGCCAGCGTCGACAGCGAGATGCGCCGCCGTCGCGAGCTGGAAAAAGACTTGCGCGATGCATTGTTGCGCGATCAGTTCTATCTGGTTTATCAACCGCAGATCAGCTATCGCGATCACCGCGTGGTCGGCGTCGAAGCGCTGATTCGCTGGCAGCATCCGGAACACGGTCTGGTGCCGCCGGACTTGTTCATCCCGCTGGCAGAGCAGAACGGCACGATCATCGCCATTGGCGAATGGGTGCTGGATCAGGCCTGCAAGCAATTGCGCGAATGGCACGATCAGGGCTTCGTCGACTTGCGCATGGCGGTCAACCTGTCGACGGTTCAATTGCACCACGCCGAGCTACCGCGAGTGGTCAACAACCTGCTGCAGATGTACCGCCTGCCACCGCGCAGTCTGGAACTGGAAGTCACCGAAACCGGCCTGATGGAAGACATCAGCACCGCCGCCCAGCACTTGCTCAGCCTGCGCCGCTCTGGCGCATTGATCGCCATCGATGACTTCGGCACCGGCTATTCATCCCTGAGCTATCTGAAAAGCCTGCCGCTGGACAAGATCAAGATCGACAAGAGCTTCGTTCAGGACCTGCTCGATGACGACGACGATGCGACCATCGTTCGCGCGATCATTCAACTGGGCAAGAGCCTGGGCATGCAGGTAATTGCCGAGGGCGTGGAAACCGCCGAACAGGAAAGCTACATCATCTCCGAAGGCTGCCACGAAGGTCAGGGTTACCACTACAGCAAACCGCTGCCGGCCCGGGAACTGGGCGCCTATCTCAAACAGGCGCAACGCAGTAACGCGGCCATTCTCTAGAAGATCAAAAGATCGCAGCCTGCGGCAGCTCCTACATTTGGAATGCGTTCCCACTGTAGGAGCTGCCGCAGGCTGCGATCTTTTGATCTGCGTAAATAAGAAATATTTCCAGCCACAACCCTTTACACATAATGCGAAAGATTTGCATTATGTCGCAGTTTTGCGCACCCCCAGCGCGAGTCCACTCAACTATCGAAGCAGGATGTTCGCCATGATTCGTATGCCTCTGGCTACCGCCAGTCTGTTGGCCATCGCTATTTCCCTCGCCGGTTGCGGCGAAGGCAAAGACAAGGCCGCCGCTCCGGCCGCACCGACCCCAGCCGCCAGCACCACCGCACCTGCGGCGGCGCCTGCCACTGCCGGTAAAGTCGACGAAGCCGCCGCCAAGGCTGTGGTCGCACACTACGCCGACATGGTCTTCGCCGTTTACAGCGACGCCGAATCCACCGCGAAAACCCTGCAAACCGCCGTTGACGCCTTCCTCGCCAAGCCCAACGCCGACACCCTGAAAGCCGCCAAGGCTGCCTGGGTCGCCGCGCGCGTTCCGTACCTGCAGAGCGAAGTGTTCCGCTTCGGCAACACCATCATCGACGATTGGGAAGGTCAGGTTAACGCCTGGCCTCTGGACGAGGGTCTGATCGACTACGTCGACAAATCCTACGAGCACGCTTTGGGTAACCCGGGCGCCACCGCCAACATCATCGCCAACACCGAAGTTCAGGTCGGCGAAGACAAGGTCGACGTCAAAGACATCACCCCGGAAAAACTCGCCAGCCTCAACGAGCTGGGCGGTTCCGAAGCCAACGTCGCCACCGGCTACCACGCGATCGAATTCCTGCTCTGGGGCCAAGACCTCAACGGCACCGGCCCTGGCGCTGGCAACCGTCCGGCCTCCGACTACCTGGAAGGCGCCGGCGCCACTGGCGGTCACAACGATCGTCGTCGTGCTTACCTGAAGTCCGTGACCCAACTGCTGGTCAGCGACCTGGAAGAAATGGTCGGCAACTGGAAGCCGAACGTGGCTGACAACTACCGCGCCACCCTGGAAGCCGAGCCGGGCGAAACCGGTCTGCGCAAAATGCTCTTCGGCATGGGCAGCCTGTCCCTGGGCGAACTGGCCGGCGAGCGCATGAAGGTTTCCCTGGAAGCCAACTCCCCTGAAGACGAGCAGGATTGCTTCAGCGACAACACCCACAACTCGCACTTCTACGATGCCAAAGGCATTCGTAACGTCTACCTGGGCGAGTACACCCGTGTTGACGGCACCAAAATGACCGGCGCCAGCCTGTCGTCGCTGGTGGCCAAGGCCGACCCGGCTGCCGACACCGCACTGAAAGCCGATCTGGCCGCCACTGAAGCCAAGATCCAGGTCATGGTCGATCACGCCAACAAGGGTGAGCACTACGACCAGTTGATCGCTGCCGGCAACACCGCTGGCAACCAGATCGTTCGCGACGCGATCGCATCGCTGGTCAAGCAGACCGGTTCGATCGAAGCCGCGGCCGGCAAACTGGGCATCAGCGACCTGAACCCGGACAACGCTGATCACGAGTTCTGATCAACTGCGTCTGCGTCAAACAAGGCGACCTTCGGGTCGCCTTTTTCATACCTGCCGTACACGGCTCACTGTAGGAGCTGCCGAAGGCTGCGATCTTTTGACTTTGCTTCTAAAAAGACAGATCAAAAGATCGCAGCCTTCGGCAGCTCCTACAGCGGTTTTGCATAGGCCTTCAGATTCGCGTTGTATCAAGCAAACGATAATTCCTCTTATTCAAACTCCTTCGCCCTGTTAGACTTTGCGCCTTTATTTTCGCCCGTCCGCAGGATGTCTGATGCCCTCGCTGCCTCTTCGCTTGTCCGCACTGTTGCTGGCCCTGGGCCTGAGTGCGTGCGATGACGCCCCGCGTTTCACCAAGGCTGAGCCGGGTGAAGCACGTTCGGGCGGTGCAGCGACCGTGCGCAAGACCGATCAGAACGCATTCTCCCTGCCTTCGGCGAATCTGCCACCGTCGCGGCGGGTGGATTTCAGTGTCGGCAACAGTTTCTTCCGCAGCCCATGGGTGATCGCACCGTCGACCACCACTGCGCGCGATGGTCTCGGCCCGCTGTTCAACACTAACGCCTGCCAGAACTGCCACATCAAGGACGGTCGCGGCCATCCGCCAACGCCGGATGCCGCCAACGCGGTGTCGATGCTGGTGCGCCTGTCGATCCCTGATGCGCCGCAATTCGCCAAGCTCATTGAGCAGGTCGGCGTAGTGCCGGAGCCGGTCTACGGCGGCCAGTTCCAGGACATGGCCGTGCCCGGCGTAGCCCCCGAAGGCAAAGTGCGCGTCGATTACACGCCAGTGCCCGTGCGTTTCAAGGACGGCACCGAAGTCGAGTTGCGCAAACCCGTCTTGCAGATCACCCAACTGGGCTACGGCCCAATGCACCCGGACACGCGTTTTTCCGCCCGCGTCGCGCCGCCGATGATTGGTCTGGGCCTGCTCGAAGCGATCCCCGAAGAAGCGATTCTGGCCAACGCCACCGCGCAAGCCAAAGACAACAAAGGCATCAATGGCCGTCCCAATCAGGTCTGGGATGATGCGTTGCAGAAGACCGTCATGGGCAGATTCGGCTGGAAAGCCGGACAACCGAACCTCAATCAACAGAACGTCCACGCGTTTTCCGGTGACATGGGCCTCACCACCAGCCTGCGCCCCTTCGATGACTGCACCGAGGCGCAAACTGCCTGCAAACAGGCGCCAAACGGCAATGGCCCGGACGGCGAGCCGGAAGTCAGCGACAACATCCTGCGTCTGGTGCTGTTCTACAGCCGTAACCTCGCCGTACCCGCGCGGCGTGGCGTCAACGATGAACAAGTGCTGGCCGGCAAGAACCTGTTTTTCCAGGCCGGTTGCGATTCGTGCCACACGCCGAAATACACCACCGTCGCCAACGCAGCCGAACCTGAACTGGCCAATCAGGTGATTCGTCCGTACAGCGATCTGTTGCTGCATGACATGGGCGACGGCCTGGCCGACAACCGTACGGAATTCCAGGCCTCTGGCCGCGACTGGCGCACGCCGCCGTTGTGGGGGATCGGCCTGACGCAAGCCGTCAGCGGCCACACACAGTTTTTGCATGACGGTCGCGCGCGCGATCTGCTCGAAGCGGTGCTTTGGCATGGCGGCGAAGCGCAAGCCGCGCAGCAACAGGTTTTGTCTTTCAATGCCGAGCAGCGTGCCGCGCTGCTGGCGTTTTTGAACTCACTTTAAACACTGAAAAGAATCGGGAGCCCGACATGTTCCGTCCCAAGCTACTGTTCACCAGCCTTGCCGCGCTCGCCCTCGGTGCCTGCTCGCCGCAGGATCCGCAAGCGGTCACGTCGGCGGCCATCGCCAAATCAGTGATCCTGCCGACCTACACCCGTTGGGTCGAGGCCGACAAGCAACTGGCGGTCAGCGCCCTCGCCTACTGCCAGGGCAAGGAAACCCTGGAAACCGCCCGCGCCGATTTCCTGCACGCGCAGAAAGCCTGGGCCGAGCTGCAACCGCTGCTGATCGGCCCGTTGGCCGAGGGCAACCGTTCGTGGCAAGTACAGTTCTGGCCGGACAAGAAGAACCTCGTCGGCCGTCAGGTCGAGCAATTGGTCGTCGCGCAGCCGCAGATCGACGCCGCCGCCCTGGCCAAATCGAGCGTAGTCGTTCAAGGTCTGTCGGCGTACGAGTACATCCTGTTCGACGCCAAGCCTGACGTGGCCAACGCCGAGCAGAAAGCCAAGTACTGCCCACTGCTGATCGCCATTGGCGAACGACAGAAGCAACTGGCCGAAGAGATTCTGCAGGGCTGGAACAACACTGACGGCATGCTCGCGCAGATGACCAAGTTCCCCAACCAGCGCTATGCCGACTCCCACGAAGCGATCGCCGATCTGCTGCGTGTGCAAGTCACTGCACTGGACACTCTGAAGAAAAAACTCGGCACGCCAATGGGCCGCCAGAGCAAAGGCGTGCCTCAACCGTTCCAGGCCGATGCCTGGCGCAGCCAGTCCTCGCTGACCGCACTGGAAGCCAGCCTCGCCGCTGCCAAAACCGTCTGGGAAGGTGTCGACAACAAAGGCCTGCGCGGTCTGTTGCCGGCTGAGCAGAAGCCACTGGCGGACAAGATCGACGCTGCCTACGCCGCTTCGCTGAAACTGTTCGACAGCACTCAGCGTTCGCTCGGCGAAATGCTCGAAGATGACGCCGGTCGTCAGCAACTGAACGACATCTACGACAGCCTCAACGTCGTCCATCGCCTGCACGAAGGCGAACTGGCCAAGGCGCTGGGCATCCAACTGGGCTTCAACGCCAACGACGGTGACTGATGAGGGCAAGTGCCATGCTGCGACGTCAGGTTCTGACTTTAGGTAGTGCACTGCTGGGAGCAGTGACGCTGGGCGGCTGGACGCTGTTCAAACGCAAGGATCAGAGCCCGCTGTTGCTGTCGGCGCGCGACGACACCGACGGCAAGCACTACGCCGTCGGCTATCGGCTGGATGGCACGCGGGTGTTCGCCACCGAAGTCGGCCAACGCTGCCACGACATCATCAACCATCCGACGCAGCCGATTGCACTGTTCGTCGCACGTCGCCCGGGCACCGAGAGTTACCTGATCGACCTGCGCGACGGTAAGTTGCTGCAGACGGTGACCTCGCAGCCGAACCGGCACTTCTACGGCCACGCCGTGGTGCACAAGGACGGCGAATACCTGTACGCCACCGAGAACGACACCACCGATCCTGGCCGTGGTTTGCTCGGTGTGTACAAGTTCGAAGGCGAACGGCTGGTGCACACCGGCGAAATTTCCACCCACGGCCTCGGCCCGCATCAGGTGTCGTGGATGCCCGATGGCGAGACGCTGGTGGTGGCCAATGGCGGGATTCGTACCGAGGCAGAAAGCCGCGTCGACATGAACCTCAACGCCATGGAGCCAAGTCTGGTGCTGATGCAGCGCGATGGCACCCTGCTGAGCAAGGAAACCCTCGCCCAGCAGATGAACAGCGTGCGCCATCTGGGCATCGCCAGCGATGGCACCATCGTCGCCGGTCAGCAGTTCATGGGCGCCTCGCATGAGCGTTCGGAGTTGCTGGCGATCAAGCGTCCGGGGCAGCCGTTCGTGGCGTTCCCGGTGCCGGAGCATCAGTTGCAGTCGATGGGGCATTACACCGCCAGTGTTGCGGTGCACAGCGACTTGCGCCTGGTTGCGCTGACGGCGCCGCGTGGCAACCGCTTCTTTATCTGGGATCTGGACAGTGGCGAGGTGCGCCTCGACGCGCCGTTGCCCGATTGCGCGGGTGTGGGTGCGGTGAAGGACGGTTTTGTCGTGACCTCCGGGCAAGGACGTTGCCGTTACTACGATTGCCGTCAGGATGAGCTGCTGGCCAAGCCACTGGAATTACCGGCGGGGCTCTGGGACAACCATCTGCACTTGATGGCGTAAAACTGCCTTAAAAGATCGCAGCCTGCGGCAGCTCCTGCATTGGAATGCACTCCTCTGCAGGAACTGCCGCAGGCTGCGATCTTTTTGCGCCCCCCTGTAAGAACTGCCAGTTGGAATCCCCCCTGTACTCGGAGTAATGTGCCCGCCTGTCTCACCTGATTTATCCAAGGAACTGGAAATATGCTGCGTCGCCGCATGCTGATCATGTTGGGTGTTGTTTTGTTGATCGTCCTGGTGCTGGGCGGATACAAAGCCTTTTCGATCTACACAATGATCCAGGGCTTTTCCAAGCCGAAACCGCCGATCAGCGTTGCCGTGGCCAATGCCACCGAACAGCCGTGGCAGATGCGTCTGCCGACCGTCGGCACGCTCAAGGCGCTGCAAGGTGTCGAGCTGAGCCTGGAAGTCGCCGGCACCGTCACCGAACTCAAGTTCGAGTCCGGACAGAAGGTCAAGGCCGGGCAACCCTTGCTGCAACTCGACAGTGGCGTCGAAACCGCCCTGCTGGAAACCGCCAAGGCTGATCTCGGTCTGGCGCAACTGGACTTCGGCCGTGGCGCGCAACTGGTCGACAGCCGCGCAATCTCCAAAGGCGAGTACGACCGGCTCTCCGCTGTACTGCAGAAAAATAAAGCCACGGTCAATCAGCTCAACGCTTCGCTGGCGAAAAAACGCATCCTCGCACCGTTCAGCGGCACCATCGGCATCCGTCAGGTCGACGTCGGCGACTACCTCGCCAGCGGCACCAAGATCGCCACGCTGCAGGACTTGAGCAGCCTCTACGCCGACTTCTACCTGCCCGAACAATCGGTGCCGAAACTGGCCATCGGTCAGCCGGTGCAGATTGCAGTCGCCGCCTATCCCAAGCAAAACTTCGCCGGCAAGATCAGCGCGATCAACCCGATCGTCGAAAGCACTACGCGCAACATTCTGGTTCGCGCCACGCTGGCCAACCCCGACGGCAAATTGCTGCCGGGCATGTTCGCCAGCCTCGAGGTGTTGTTGCCGGATCCGCAGAAACACATCGTCGTGCCGGAGAGCGCGATCACCTACACCCTCTACGGCAACTCGATCTACGTGGTCGGGCAAAAGAAAGCCGAAGACGGCAGTCTCGAAAAGGACGACAAGGGCCAACCGGTGCTGATCGCCGAACGCCGCTTCATCGAAACCGGTGAACGCCGCGATGGCCTGGTGATGATCAACAAGGGCGTGCAGAGCGGCGAACAAGTGGTAACGGCTGGCCAGATCAAACTGGACAACGGCGCCCACATTGCCATCAGCGACGACAAGACCCTCGGCGAGCAGAACAGTCCGCCGCGCGCCGACTGATCAAGGAAATCCCATGGCTTTTACTGATCCGTTCATCCGCCGCCCGGTGCTCGCCACCGTGGTCAGCCTGTTGATTGTGCTGCTGGGCTTTCAGGCCTGGAGCAAGTTGCCGCTGCGCCAATACCCGCAAATGGAAAACGCCCTGATCACGGTGACCACCGCTTACCCCGGGGCCAACGCCGAAACCATTCAGGGCTACATCACCCAACCTATGCAGCAGAGCCTCGCCAGCGCCGAGGGCATCGACTACATGACTTCGGTCAGCCGGCAGAACTTCTCGGTGATCTCGATCTACGCGCGCATCGGCTCCAACACCGACCGTTTGTTCACCGAACTGCTGGCCAAAGCCAACGAGGTGAAAAACAAGCTGCCACAGGACGCCGAAGACCCGGTGCTGAGCAAGGAGTCCGCCGACGCCTCGGCGCTGATGTACATCAGCTTCTTCAGCAAGGATTTGAGCAACCCGCAAATCACCGACTACCTGTCACGGGTGATCCAGCCAAAACTGGCGACCTTGCCGGGCATGGCCGAGGCGGAGATTCTCGGCAATCAGGTGTTCGCCATGCGCCTGTGGCTCGACCCGGTGAAACTCGCCGGTTTCGGCCTCAGCGCCAGCGATGTGACCAACGCCGTGCGCCAGTACAACTTCCTCTCCGCTGCTGGCGAAGTGAAAGGCGAGTACGTGGTCACCAGCATCAACGCCAACACCGAACTGAAATCCGCTGAAGCCTTCGCGGCGATTCCGCTCAAGGTCAGTGGCGACAGCCGCGTGTTGCTGAGTGATGTCGCGCGGGTGGAAATGGGCGCGGAAAACTACGACTCGATCAGCTCGTTTGGCGGCACGCCGTCGGTGTACATCGGCATCAAGGCCACCCCGGGCGCCAACCCGCTGGATGTGATCAAGGAAGTGCGCAAGCTGATGCCGGAGCTGGAAGCGCAACTGCCGCCGAACCTGAAAAGCGAGATCGCCTACGACGCCACACTGTTTATCCAGGCCTCGATCGATGAAGTGGTAAAAACCCTGTTCGAGGCGGTGCTGATCGTCATCGTCGTGGTGTTCCTGTTCCTCGGCGCATTGCGCTCGGTAGTAATCCCGGTGGTGACCATTCCGCTGTCGATGATCGGCGTGATGTTCTTCATGCAGATGATGGGCTACTCGATGAATCTGCTGACGCTGCTGGCGATGGTGCTGGCCATCGGTCTGGTGGTGGACGATGCGATTGTCGTGGTGGAAAACATTCACCGGCATATCGAGGAAGGCAAGACGCCATTTGATGCGGCGCTGGAAGGCGCACGGGAAATCGCCATGCCGGTGGTGTCGATGACCATCACCTTGGCGGCGGTGTATGCGCCGATCGGTTTCCTCACCGGGCTGACCGGAGCGTTGTTCAAGGAGTTTGCGCTGACCCTGGCCGGCGCCGTGGTGATCTCCGGGATCGTCGCCCTGACCCTGTCGCCGATGATGTGCGCGTTTTTGCTACGCCACGAGGAAAATCCCAGCGGCCTCGCGCACCGCCTCGACCGCATTTTTGACGGCCTCAAGCGCCGCTATCAGAGCATGCTCCACGGCACGCTGAACACGCGTCCGGTGGTGCTGGTGTTCGCAGTGATCGTGTTGTGCCTGATCCCGGTGTTCCTCAAGTTCACCAAATCGGAACTGGCCCCGGACGAAGATCAGGGCATCATTTTCATGATGGCCACTGCGCCGCAGCCAACCAACCTCGATTACCTGAGTACCTACACCGACGAGTTCATCAAAATCTTCAAGGAATTCCCGGAGTACTACTCCTCGTTCCAGATCAACGGCTACAACGGCGTGCAGGCCGGCATCGGCGGTTTCCTGCTCAAACCATGGAACGAGCGCAGTCGCACGCAGATGCAAATCCTCCCCGAGGTACAAGGCAAACTGGAAGGCATTCCTGGCTTGCAGATCTTTGGTTTCAACCTGCCCTCCCTGCCCGGCACCGGTGAAGGCCTGCCGTTTGAGTTCGTGGTCAACACCGCCAACGACTATGAACTACTGCTGCAAGTGGCAGACCGGATCAAGAAACGTGCAATGGAGTCGGGCAAGTTCGCCTTCGTCGATCTCGATCTGGCGTTCGACAAACCCGAGGTGGTGGTCGATATTGACCGCGCCAAAGCAGCGCAGATGGGCGTGTCGATGCAGGATCTCGGCGGCACGCTGGCGACGCTGTTGGGCGAGGCGGAAATCAACCGTTTCACCATTGATGGGCGCAGCTACAAGGTCATTGCCCAGGTCGAGCGCCCCTATCGTGATAATCCGGACTGGCTGAACAACTACTACGTGAAAAACACTCAGGGCGAGTTATTGCCGCTGTCGACGCTGATCAAGGTCAGCGACCGCGCTCGACCGCGCCAGCTCAATCAGTTCCAGCAACTTAACGCCGCGAAGATCTCCGGTTTCCCGTTGGTGAGCATGGGTGAAGCTATCGACACCGTGTTGCAGATTGCCCGCGAAGAAGCACCGGCCGGGTTTGCTTTCGACTACGGCGGCGCATCGCGACAGTTCGTGCAGGAAGGCAGTGCCCTGTGGGTAACCTTCGCGCTGGCGCTGGCGATTATCTTTCTGGTGCTGGCGGCGCAGTTCGAAAGCTTCCGCGATCCGCTGGTGATCCTGGTGACGGTGCCGTTGTCGATCTGTGGGGCGTTGATTCCGCTGTTCCTCGGCTGGTCGAGCATGAACATCTATACCCAGGTCGGGTTGGTGACGCTGATCGGGCTGATCAGTAAACACGGCATCCTGATCGTCGAGTTCGCCAACCAGTTGCGCAAGGACAAGGGCCTGACGGCGCGCGAAGCCGTTGAGGAAGCGGCGGCGATTCGCTTGCGGCCGGTGTTGATGACCACGGCGGCGATGGTGTTTGGTATGGTGCCGCTGATTCTGGCCACGGGCGCCGGTGCGGTGAGCCGTTTTGATATCGGCATGGTGATTGCCACGGGGATGTCGATTGGCACGTTGTTTACGCTGTTCGTCTTGCCGTGCGTTTACACCCTGCTGGCGAAACCCGATCCCAAACCAACCGCGTAACCCCTGTAGGAGTGAGCCTGCTCGCGATAGCGGTGTGTCATTTAAATCATTTTTAACTGACAAATCGCTATCGCGAGCAGGCTCACTCCTACAAGGGATCTGTGTTGCTCCGGGCATAAAAAAGGCCTCGCATCTGCGAGGCCTTTTATGTGGGCTTCAATCGTTTCAACTCTGCGGCCTCATCCCTTGAGAAAGTCCGAACATGAACAACAACAGATCATGATCGGGTTTGGTCGCCACGGAGGCTTTCGCCACCCGTGGGACTGCGCAGTGGGCGTCGTCTACGGACGCGCCCACCACCTGCATGCGGGGCTGCTCCCAGGCAGCCACCGCCAATGACGCAACTGCCAAGGCTCCAACTAAAAACAAACCTCGTGCAATTTCTAGTTTCATCGCTATAAACCTTTGATAGCGCTGCCAAACGCCGTCTCATAAAAGTAGACGAGTTTTTTCCAGTCCGCGTCGCGGAACGACGAATGGCGGCGCAATTGCTTCATGTCGTGGGAAGCGGCGCGATAGGCGGTCAGACGCTGGCGGCATTTCTCCAGATCGATCAAAGCGACCTCGACCTTGGCCGAGTCGCCTTCGCCCGTCACACGCACAAACACGTGTTTGATGTAGATGCAGCTGTGCTGCCAACGGCCCTTGTGCATGCGCGCCAGGTTTTCGGCGAGGTCCTTGAGCACACGCTCATACACCACATCGCCGCACTGATCGCGACCGCCGGCAGCCGCCAGCCAATGTTCCAGTTCCTGGAAACCGTCCAGGGACTTGGTGACCAGCAGTGCACGCCATTTGTGCTGCGGATCAGGCTGGGCGCCGCAGAAAACGATTTGCGGCACGCGCACACCGAGCTTGCTCACGCCGGTCAGCGCATCAAGTTCACGCAAAACAGTAGGACGGCCAAAAGGGTGCAACCAACTGCGATAGATATGACCGGTCTGGCGCTTGGCATACAGCAGTTGACCATCGCGCCCCACGACCCTTTGCACGCCACTTTCCCCACCACGTCGAACGTTGGGTTCTTCCACCCACTCGCCGCGCTGGTTCCAGTAAAAGTCAAAGCGATCTTGCGGAGCGACGTCCGTTTCTGCTGCAAATTGCACTGCCATCCTGTTACCTCTTGCGTAATACGTAAACCCGCCACATGGCGTAGAGCGGAATAAAGTCCAGTTGTTCCTGAATCCGAAAACCTGCTTCCTCGAACTCCTTTTCCACCGTAGCGGCCGGTAACACAAAGCGATTCTGATACTCGCGTTTGTCACGGTTGCGCTCGGCTCGCTGGCGTTTCCAGGCTTTGAAATTGCCATCAACCCACAGCGAAACGATCACACTGTCCCGGGTAACGCGCTCGAATTCGCTCAGAATCGCCCGGCGATGCTCGGCTTCACCGATGTGGTGGAGCAAACGCATGCAGAAAATGCTGTCGACCGCGTTGTCAGGCAAGGCAATGTCGAAGGCAGAGGTGTGCAAGGGTTGTACCCGTTTCACTACATCCGCCGGTTGCGACTCCATGGCCGTCTTGATCATCGACTCGGAATTGTCCGCGCCGATAATCACCCGGTTGGCCTTTTCGCCCAACAACGGCCAGAAACGCCCGGCACCGCAAGGCAAATCCAGCACCAGTCCCGGCTCACCCACCAACGCCAGCGCCTTGCGGGCTAGCTGTTCGTCACGCCAATGGGAGAGACGACGTCCAAGGCTTTCTTTGTGCTTGCGCAGGTATTTCTGCGCGTGTTGATCGTCGTACTTCTCGGAAAAATCGAGTTTGATCGGACCGGCCATCACCTGGACTCCTGAATTGCTGATGTCACCACCTTAAGGAGCGGCATGTCAGCGTCAGGTCATCCATTTGTGAAAAAAATGTCCGGTAAATAGACAAATTATTACAGCGTTATACAGGATTTAGACAGGAAGGAGGGAGTAGCATCGAGCCACTCCGTGCGTCAGATTTTGCCCAGATCCACCTCGAAGCGGCAGCCATTGGGTTCCATCGTGCTCAAGCTGACGGTCCAGCCCTGGTTCTCGCAGATCCGCTGAACCAGCGACAATCCCAACCCCAAGCCTTCGCCGCGCTTTTCGCTGCCACGCACGAAAGGCTCGAACATGGCTTCACGCTTTTCTTCCGGAATGCCGACACCGGAGTCTTCCACCACAAAGCCGTTGGCCGTGAGTGTCAGGCGAATGAAGCCGTTCTCGGTGTAATGCAGCGCGTTACGCAACAGGTTACCCATCACGGCATTCAACAGGGTCGCGTTGTAACGAGCGTCCGTCGGATTGCCAGGTTCGAAGACCAGATTCAGGCCTTTGCTCTCGATCGGCCCGCGCCACAGACACAATAAGTTTTCGGCCACCTGCGAGAGGTTCTGCTGCAGAGCCATCCCCGCATCTTCGTGCTGGGCGCGCGCCAGCATGAGGAAGGTCTGCACCAGCTCGCGCATTTCCTCACTGGCGCGGGCAATTCGCTCGACTTGCGAGCGGCCGCGCTGGTCGATCCCCGGGTTCTCCAACAGCAGTTCGCAGGAACTGGCCAATACCATCAACGGCGTGCGCAATTCATGGCTGACGTCGCTGGTGAACAACCTTTCACGCGTCAGCGCCTGACGAAGGCGTCCCAGCGTGGCATCGAACGCCACCGCCAGTTCACCCACCTCGTCTGCCGCATAATCCGGTGCCAGCGGCGGCGCCAGACCGAGCAACTGATCGCGATGGCGCACCTGCCGGGCCAGTCGCACCACCGGCGCCATTACCTTGCGCGCCAGCACCCACCCGAGGAATACCGCCAGGGCCAGACTGAGCACGAAGCCGACCAGCACCACGGCAAACAGCACGCGCTCGCGCTCTTCGAAATCACTTTGATCCTGCAGCAGCACATAACGCCGACCGTCGACGACCTCGACCATCGCGTGATACGACAGCTGCTCGCGGAACACTTCATGGAAACCCGAATCGAGGTGACGCAGGTCCTTGGGCAGCTCAAAATCGCCCGGCCCGCCACTGAAATAGAACAACTGGTCGGGTTCCGGGCGATGGCTCCAGTCCGAAACGTTGTCCATCAGCAGAAGCCGTTGCAGATCGCCGCCCAGCCCCGCCGAAATCAATTTTTCTTCCACCAGGTGCACGGTCGCGACGATGCCCATCGCGAAGGCGCCGGCCACAAGTGCGCTCATCAAGGCAAAAGCAATGATGATCCGCTGGGAAAGACTTTGCCTGAACTCCATTACACGTCGGCCAGCCGGTAACCCACCCCGTGCACAGTGTGCAGCAGTGGTTTGGCAAAAGGTTTATCAATGACTTGTCGCAGTTGGTGAACGTGGCTGCGCAGGCTGTCGCTGTCCGGGCAATCATCGCCCCACAACGCTTCTTCGAGAATTTCCCGACGCAGTACGTGTGGGCTCTTCTGCATCAACACGGCCAGAAGCTTGAGGCCTACCGGGTTGAGTTTGAGCAGTTTGCCATCGCGGGTCACTTCCAGCGTGTCGAGGTCGTAACTCAGATCTGCGACTTTCAGGGCACGGCGGCCACCACCCTGAGCACGTCGCATCACCGCTTCGACCCGCGCCGCGAGTTCAGACAAGGCAAATGGCTTGATGAGGTAATCGTCAGCCCCGGACTTGAAGCCTTGCAAACGATCGTCCAGTTGATCGCGAGCGGTGAGCATGATCACCGGCGTGTCCCGGCGGGCATCTTCACGCAGGCGTTTGCACAGGGTGTAGCCATCGATGCCGGGCAACATGATGTCGAGCACGATCAGGTCGTAATGCTCGGTGGCGGCCAGGTGCAGGCCCGACAGACCGTCCTGGGCGCAATCGACGGTATAGCCTTTGAGGCCCAGATAATCGGCCAGATTGGCCAGGATGTCGCGGTTGTCTTCGACCAATAGAATTCGCATGGGCACCTCCTCCGTACGGGGTAACGGCCGTCTTGGCCCGCGCAGCTTACGGCCAAGTGTGGCTCAGAGCTAGGCGTGCGTCGGGTTGTTTAACGAGAAAAAGCTCATTGTGCATGCCAACGTTTTTTTCACTTTCGGTTAACAAATCGGCGACGCGCACGCGCGCAGACTCCGCGCGGTTGCGCTCTTCAGACCCTATTTACGACCAAGGAATTGCCCCATGGTGTCGACTTCTGCCCGCCCCGTTTCCAGGCCACTGAATTTTTGGTTATGCCTGGGAATACCCACCGTCGCGGCGATCATTCTGGTGCTGCTTGAATTGACTGATCTGGACATGGATCTGGCCCGACTGTTCTATGACCCGGTCGCAGGTGACTTTATCGGGCGACACAGTTTTTTCCTTGAAGACATCCTCCATGATCGCGCCAAGCAGGTGGTCATTGCGTTCTCGGTGTTTGCCATCCTCGGCTTCATCAGCTCGTTCTTCGTCGGCAGACTGAAACCGTTCAAGCGCGAACTGGGCTGTCTGGTGCTGTCGCTGGGCCTGGCGACCTCGTTCGTTACCCCGGTCAAAGCCGTGACGGCGGTGCAGTGCCCATGGAGCCTGGAGCAATTTGGCGGGCATGAAACCTACAGCAAACTGATGGAACATCGTCCACAAACCGACAAGCCCGGCCGTTGCTGGCCTGGTGGCCATGCGGCGACGGGGTTCACCTTGTTTGCGCTGTTCTTTGTCCTGCGTGATCGCCGTCCGCGTCTGGCTCGTCAGGCGTTTATCTTTGCCTTCGCGCTGGGCTCGGTGTTTTCGATCAGCCGGATGATGCAGGGTGCGCACTTCTTTTCGCACAACGTGTGGACGGCGATTTTCTGCTGGCTGATTTGTCTGGGATCTTATTATTGGGTGCTGTATCGCCCGGCGGTGAAAACCGCGGCCGTGGTCGAGGCGCAACCGGTCAGCGCCTGATCTGACGCCATCGCTGGCAAGCCAGCTCCCACAGGGTTGGTGCCGAGCACACATTTTGTGAACGCTCGAATCACTGTGGGAGCTGGCTTGCCAGCGATGAACGATTACTCGGACTTGCGCCAACACTAAATCAAAGGCAATAAAAAACCCCGCTGGCTTGCGCCAGCGGGGTTTTGCGTTACAGGGGTAAGGCTGGCTTACATCATGCCGCCCATGCCACCCATGCCGCCCATGTCAGGCATGCCGCCGCCTGCAGCGCCGTCTTTCTTCGGCGCGTCAGCTACAGCTGCTTCGGTGGTCAGGATCAGACCGCCGATCGACGATGCCGCTTGCAGAGCGGAACGAGTCACCTTGGTTGGGTCCAGGATGCCCATTTCGATCATGTCGCCGTATTCGCCAGTCGCAGCGTTGTAACCGAAGTTACCTTTGCCGTTCTTGACTTCGTTGACGACAACGCTTGGCTCGTCGCCGCTGTTGGCAGCGATCTGACGCAGCGGTGCTTCAACAGCGCGACGCAGCACAGCGATACCCACGTCCTGATCAGCGTTGTCGCCTTTCAGGTCAACCAGGGTTTGCAGAGCGCGGATCAGCGCAACGCCACCGCCAGGTACCACGCCTTCTTCAACGGCTGCACGGGTAGCGTGCAGGGCGTCTTCAACGCGGGCTTTCTTCTCTTTCATTTCAACTTCGGAACCAGCGCCAACCTTGATCACTGCAACGCCGCCGGACAGCTTGGCCAGACGCTCTTGCAGTTTTTCACGGTCGTAGTCCGAGGAAGTTTCACCAACCTGAGCACGAATCTGAGCGATACGCGCCTGGATGTCGGAATCTGCACCGGCACCGTCAACGATGATGGTGTTTTCCTTGGAAATGGTCACACGCTTGGCGCTGCCCAGGTTTTCCAGGGTAGCTGCTTCCAGGCTCAGGCCGATCTCTTCGGAGATAACGGTACCGCCGGTCAGAACAGCGATGTCCTGCAGCATGGCCTTACGACGGTCGCCGAAGCCTGGCGCCTTGACGGCTGCGACTTTAACGATGCCACGCATGTTGTTTACAACCAGAGTCGCCAGGGCTTCGCCTTCAACGTCTTCGGAAACGATCAGCAGTGGACGGCCGGCTTTGGCAACGGCTTCCAGCACTGGCAGCATTTCACGGATGTTCGAGATCTTTTTGTCGACCAGCAGGATCAGCGGGCTGTCCAGCTCGGCAACCATGGTCTCTGGCTTGTTGACGAAGTACGGGGACAGGTAGCCACGGTCGAACTGCATGCCTTCAACAACCGACAGTTCGTTTTCCAGGCCCGAGCCTTCTTCAACGGTGATCACGCCTTCTTTACCGACTTTTTCCATGGCTTCGGCAATGATGTCGCCGATGGAGTTGTCGGAGTTGGCGGAGATGGTGCCTACCTGAGCGATGGCCTTGGTGTCAGCGCATGGCTTGGACAGGTTCTTCAGCTCTTTGACGATAGCGATGGTCGCTTTGTCGATACCGCGCTTCAGGTCCATCGGGTTCATGCCGGCAGCGACGGCTTTCAGGCCTTCGTTGACGATCGACTGAGCCAGAACGGTAGCGGTGGTAGTACCGTCACCAGCGTCATCGTTGGCACGGGAGGCAACGTCTTTGACCAGCTGCGCGCCCATGTTTTCGAAGCGATCTTCGAGTTCGATTTCTTTGGCGACGGAAACGCCGTCCTTGGTGATGGTCGGAGCGCCGAAGCTCTTCTCGATGATCACGTTACGGCCTTTCGGGCCCAGGGTCGCTTTTACAGCGTCAGCCAGGACGTTGACGCCCTTGAGCATTTTTTTACGGGCGGAATCGCCAAACAGAACTTCTTTAGCAGCCATGATCGATATTCCTTAAATACTTTGTAGTAGCGGGAAAATGAGCGGGGTATCAGCCTTCGATAACAGCGAGGATTTCGTCTTCGCGAATTACCACCAGCTCATCGGCACCGTCTTTCACTGTGTCGCGAGTGAATGAACCAAACAGGACTTTGTCACCTACTTTCACCGTCAGCTCGCGCACTTCGCCGCTGACCAGCAATCGACCTTGACCTACAGCAACGACTTCACCGGTGTTGGCTTTCTCAGCAGCCGAACCTGGCAGAACGATACCGCCAGCGGTTTTCTTTTCTTCTTCGCTGCGACGGATAACGACGCGGTCATACAGAGGACGAAGCTTCATTGTCGATCTCTCCTAATTGTGGTTTTCATCGGCCGGTGTAGTCCCGGCGGGTTTAACAAATCCGGCCTGCGCCGGTTGCGATTCGTCAAGCGAACCGCGGAAGTCTGTCCGGTTCAAATACCGGAAACCTTTCGGTGACCGATACATAAGGGCGCATAAGCTTATTACAAGGGCGAGGCGAAAAAATTTTCACCGATGTGCTGCACAAAAGCAGCCCATAAACGAACACGGCACCCGAAGGTGCCGTGTCGATGCAGATGTTACTTGGAGTCCCGGTGTTCGAACTCGCCTTCGATCACGTCACCCTCGCGGCCCAGAGGCTGGCGCGGTGCAGGACCGCCACGGGGTTGCAGGTCGTCGGCGAACGCACGCTGGCGCATGGCCTGTTCTTCGGCGCGCTGGCGCATTTTGTTCGCCAGCAGGCGACGGGTGAATGGCAGCAACATCACCAGACCGACCACGTCACTGATGAAGCCCGGCAGGATCAACAGGCCACCGGCCAATGCCAGCATCAAACCTTCCAGCATGGTTTGCGCAGGCAATTCGCCGCGGTTCAGGCTTTCACGGGCACGCAATGCAGTGGCCAGACCGGCGACGCGCAGCACGAAAATGCCGAACATCGAGCCGAGAATGATCAGCAGCAGGGCCGGGAAAAACCCGATAGCCCCTGCCACTTTGACGAATACGAACAGCTCCAGCACCGGAAACAGCAGAAAGAGCAACAGAAAAGGGCGCATCAAAGTTTCCTCAACGCAAGAAATGCCTTGCAGTAAGCCTTAGATGACGTCGCCCTTTCGTGAATTCAAGCACCAGCCACCTCATTTTTTGGCCAGACCTCGGCGTGAGCCAGAGAAACCAAGGCTTCGCGCACTTGTGTCGGCGTATTACAAGGTGCCGGGAACGGCAGCCAGTACAACGCCTGACCGATGCGCAGGTGCATGCCCTCGGTGTCGATCCCGGCCAGTTGCGCCGGCACGGTTTTCGGCAGACCGGCCAGGTCGACGTAGTGCGCGATGGCTTTGGTGTGGTCACTGTTCATGTGCTCGACCATGCTGATTTCAGCCTTGCCAGCAAACGGATTGGCCAGGGTCAGTTGATCGACCCAGTGAATCGCGCCGAAACCGCCGATGTAGCGGTGACGTACCGGGTTCAGCACCCAGAAGTCAAAATCATGGGCCTTGTGATAGTTCTGCGAATCGGGGAAATAACGGTAGTAACGCTCGGCGGCGGCTTCGATCGCGGCAACGTCTTCGAGCTTTTGCGCCTCCGCCAGATAGGTCAGGCGACCAACGGCTTGCACATCATCTGCCTCACGCTCGCCGACGAGCATCGAGCATTTCGGGTCTTTTTGCAGGTTGTGGGTGTGCTGGGCGATGCGGCTGATCAGGATCAGCGGCCGACCCTGCTCGTCCAGGCAGTACGGCACCACGGAGCCAAAAGGAAAACCGGGCATCGATTTGGAGTGGGTCGACAGCACTCCACGGTATTCCTTGAGAAGCAATTCTCGGGCATTCTTCGCCACTTCAACGCTCAATTTATGACTCCTTAAATAGAATCCGTCGAAAAAACGGACAGGCGCCCGGGATCAAGTCCCAGTCACGCCGGCGGGCAACTCTCATGTGCAACCCAGCCACGGCCGGTGCAGATCGGGAGTCGCTGAAAACAAAAACGACTCAGACTGCTATCGGGGCATGCGAATGCAACTCAACGACAAAGTAATCATTATCACCGGCGGTTGCCAGGGTTTGGGCCGCTCGATGGCCGAGTATTTCGCCGGCAAAGGCGCCAAGCTCGCGTTGGTCGACCTCAATCAGGAAAAACTCGACGACGCGGTCGCGGCCTGCAAAGCCAAGGGCGTCGAGGCGCGCAGCTATCTTTGCAACGTCGCCAATGAAGAGCAGGTCGAGCACATGGTCGCCCAGGTCGCCGCCGACTTCGGCGCGATCCACGGCCTGATCAACAACGCTGGGATCCTCCGTGATGGCCTGCTGCTCAAGGTCAAGGACGGCGAAATGACCAAGATGAGCCTGGCACAGTGGCAGGCCGTCATCGACGTCAACCTGACCGGCGTGTTCCTCTGCACCCGTGAAGTGGCGGCAAAAATGGTTGAGCTGAAGACCAGCGGCGCGATCATCAATATCTCGTCGATCTCGCGTGCAGGCAACGTTGGCCAGACCAACTATTCGGCGGCCAAGGCCGGTGTAGCGGCGGCGACGGTGACATGGGCGAAAGAACTGGCGCGATATGGCATTCGTGTGGCGGGGATCGCGCCGGGCTTCATTGAAACCGAGATGACCCTGGGCATGAAGCCGGAAGCGCTGGAGAAGATGACTTCGGGGATTCCGCTCAAGCGCATGGGCAAGCCGGAAGAGATTGCGCACTCGGCGGCGTACATCTTCGAAAACGACTACTACACCGGGCGGATTCTCGAGATGGATGGCGGGTTGCGGATCTAACTGCCAACACAAAACAAATGTAGGAGTGAGCCTGCTCGCGATTGCGGTCATTCATTCAACAAATCTGTTGAATGTTATTCCGCTATCGCGAGCTGGCTCACTCCTACAGGGTTATCGGTGTTGCTGATGTATCAATCGTCGCTGATGGTGATATTCGGCATCGCCGGCGTCGCCGCTTCCTGCAACACAATCCGCGCGCCGACATGGCGGGCCAGTTCCTGATAGACCATGGCAATCTGGCTGTCCGGCTCGGCAATCACCGTTGGCTTGCCGCCGTCGGCCTGCTCGCGGATCAGCATCGACAGCGGCAGTGAAGCCAGCAGTTCGACGCCGTACTGAGTCGCCAGCTTCTCACCACCGCCCTCACCGAACAGATGCTCGGCATGCCCGCAGTTCGAGCAGATGTGCACGGCCATGTTTTCCACCACGCCCAGCACCGGAATGTTGACCTTGCGGAACATTTCCACGCCTTTGCGCGCGTCGAGCAAGGCCAGATCCTGTGGTGTGGTGACGATTACCGCGCCAGCCACCGGGACTTTCTGCGCCAGGGTCAGTTGAATGTCGCCAGTGCCTGGCGGCATGTCGATCACCAGATAATCCAGATCGCCCCACGCGGTTTGCGTGACCAATTGCAGCAACGCCCCGGAAACCATCGGCCCACGCCAGACCATCGGCGTGTTGTCGTCGGTCAGGAACGCCATCGACATGACTTCCACACCGTGCGCCTTGAGCGGCACGAACCATTTCTGATCCTTGATTTCAGGGCGGGTGCGCTCGGGGATGCCGAACATGATGCCCTGGCTCGGGCCGTAGATATCGGCGTCGAGAATGCCGACCTTGGCGCCTTCACGGGCCAGGGCCAGAGCGAGGTTGGCGGCGGTGGTCGATTTGCCCACGCCGCCCTTGCCGGACGCCACGGCGACCACGTTCTTGACGTTGGCCAGCCCGGGAATCTGCGCCTGCGCCTTGTGCGCGGCGATCACGCTGTTCACTTCAACCTTGGCGATCACCACGCCGTCGAGGTTTTCGATGGCCAGTTGCAGCAGTTGCGCCCAGCCGCTCTTGAACAGACCGGCGGCGTAACCGATTTCCAGCTGCACGTTGACGCGATCACCGACGATCTCAATGTGCTTCACGCAACCGGCGCTGACCGGATCCTGGTTAAGGTAAGGGTCGGTGTATTGGCTGAGGACGGCTTCCACCGCTGCGCGAGTGACGGCGCTCATGGGCAACTCCGATAACAAGACTGGGAATAGATGGCGGGTATCGTACCTGAAAAAGATCGCAGCCTTCGGCAGCTCCTGCAGGAGATCGACGTACGTCTGCAGGAGCTGCCGCAGGCTGCGATTTTTTCCGTCTGCTCATCCAATGAAACAGGCGCACAGGGTGAAAAATATGCGCCAGCGCTTTATAGTGGCCGACCTCCGTTTCATCAAGTAGCGAAGCCCCACATGTCCGAACCACGCAAGATCCTCGTCACCAGCGCCCTGCCCTACGCCAACGGTTCGATTCACCTTGGCCATATGCTGGAATATATCCAGACCGATATGTGGGTGCGCTTCCAGAAGCATCGCGGCAACCAGTGCATTTATGTCTGCGCCGACGACGCCCACGGTTCGGCGATCATGCTGCGCGCGGAAAAGGAAGGCATCACCCCGGAACAACTGATCGCCAACGTACAGGCTGAACACAGCGCCGACTTTGCCGAGTTCCTGGTCGATTTCGACAACTTCCACTCCACTCACGCCGAAGAAAACCGTGAGCTGTCGAGCCAGATCTACATCAAGCTGCGTGACGCCGGGCACATTGCCCAACGCTCGATCACCCAGTATTTCGACCCGGAAAAGAAAATGTTCCTGGCCGACCGCTTCATCAAGGGCACCTGCCCGAAATGCGGCACTGAAGACCAGTACGGCGACAACTGCGAGAAATGCGGTGCAACCTACGCCCCGACCGATCTGAAGGATCCGAAGTCGGCGATCTCTGGCGCCACCCCGGTGCTCAAGGATTCCCAGCACTTCTTCTTCAAACTGCCAGACTTTCAGCAAATGCTGCAGGCCTGGACCCGCAGCGGCACACTGCAAGACGCCGTGGCCAACAAGATCGCCGAATGGCTGGACGCCGGCCTGCAGCAGTGGGACATCTCCCGCGATGCGCCGTACTTCGGTTTCGAGATCCCGGACGAGCCGGGCAAGTATTTCTACGTGTGGCTGGACGCGCCGATCGGCTACATGGCCAGCTTCAAGAACCTCTGCGACCGCACGCCGGAGCTGGACTTCGACGCGTTCTGGGGCAAGGACTCCACCGCCGAGCTGTACCATTTCATCGGCAAGGACATCGTCAACTTCCACGCGCTGTTCTGGCCAGCGATGCTCGAAGGCGCGGGCTACCGCAAGCCGACCGGCATCAACGTGCACGGCTACCTGACCGTCAACGGCCAGAAAATGTCCAAGTCGCGCGGCACCTTCATCAAGGCCCGTACGTATCTGGATCACCTGTCGCCGGAATACCTGCGCTACTACTACGCAGCCAAGCTGGGCCGTGGCGTCGATGACCTCGACCTGAACCTCGAAGACTTCGTGCAGAAGGTCAACTCGGATCTGGTCGGCAAAGTGGTCAACATTGCCAGCCGATGCGCCGGTTTCATTCAAAAAGGCAACGCCGGTCTGCTGGTCGACCAAAACGCTGCGCCGGAGCTGACCGAGGCTTTCCTCGCCGCTGCGCCAAGCATTGCCGACGCCTATGAAGCCCGCGACTTCGCCCGCGCCATGCGTGAAACCATGGCCCTGGCCGACCGCGCCAACGCGTGGATCGCTGACAAGGCGCCGTGGTCGTTGAATAAACAGGAAGGCAAGCAGGATGAAGTCCAGGCGATCTGCGCCACCGGCATCAACCTGTTCCGCCAACTGGTGATCTTCCTCAAGCCGGTGTTGCCGTTGCTGGCCGCCGATGCCGAGGCGTTCCTCAACGTCGCCCCGCTGACCTGGAACGACCACACCACCCTGCTGGCCAACCACCAGTTGAACGAATTCAAACCGTTGATGACCCGCATCGACCCGGTGAAAGTACAAGCCATGTCCGACGCCTCGAAAGAAGACCTGACCGCCAGCCAGACCGACACCGGTGCAACCGCTCCGGCCGGCAACGGCGAACTGGCCAAGGATCCGCTGTCGCCGGAAATCGACTTCGACGCCTTTGCCGCGATCGACCTGCGCGTCGCACTGATCGTCAAAGCCGAACACGTCGAAGGTGCTGACAAGCTGCTGCGCCTGACCCTCGACATCGGTGACGAGCAACGCAACGTGTTCTCCGGGATCAAGAGCGCGTACCCGGATCCGTCGAAACTCGACGGGCGCCTGACCATGATGATCGCCAACCTCAAGCCACGGAAAATGAAGTTCGGTATCTCCGAAGGCATGGTGATGGCCGCCGGCCCTGGCGGTGAAGAAATCTACCTGCTGAGCCCGGACAGCGGCGCCAAGCCGGGTCAACGCATCAAGTAAGGCCCGGCAACAAATCGATCCCACCGGCGTGCCCCGCATGCCGGTGGGATTTTTCATATCTGGCCCACCCTACGTGGCTGCTGGATAATGCCTAACCTTATGAGATAGCCGCCCGTTTCTCTGGCAGAACCATGACCGAACTCGTGCTTACGCTTATCAGTGCTGCGCTGCTTAACAACTTCGTGTTGCACTGGCCCCTGGGCGTCGATCCGCTGCTGGCGGGCAGTCGTCGCCAGGTGCATGCGCTGGGACTGGCGACGTTGTGCCTGATGCTGGTTGCGGGCGTAACCGCTTACGTGATCTGGCATTGGCTACTGGTGCCGCTTCATCTTGAAGCCCTGCGGCTGTTCGTGTTTCTGCCATTGAGTGTGTTGCTGATCGCACCGCTGCTGAAACTGTTGTCCGGCGGCTTTCACGGTCTGCCTTTCGACGGGCTATGGCCATTGTTGCTGGGCAATGCCGGAGTGCTCGGGCTGGCACTGATCAACGCGCAAAACGATCAAGGCCTGCCGCAGGCAATAGCGCTAAGTCTTGGCGCCGGGCTGGGTTTCTGGCTGGTGCTGAGCCTCTTCAGCGATTTGCGCGAGCGCACGGCCGACAACGATATCCCCCTGCCCTTTCGTGGCCTGCCGATTGATCTGATCGGCGCCGGACTGATCGCAGTGATTTTTCTCGGATTCAGTGGACTGATCAAAACATGAGTCTGATTCAACGCATCGATGCCCTCCTGCCGCAGACCCAATGCGGCAAGTGCGGCCATCCCGGATGCAAACCGTACGCACAAGGCATCGCCGAGGGCGAGCCGATCAACAAGTGCCCGCCGGGCGGTGACGAAACCATCGCGGCGCTGGCTGAACTGTTGAAAGTGCCGGTGCTGGAGCTGGACATCAGTCGCGGCTCGGCACCGCCGCAAGTGGCGTTTATCCGTGAAGCCGAATGCATTGGCTGCACCAAGTGCATTCAGGCCTGCCCGATCGACGCGATCGTCGGCGCGGCGAAACTGATGCACACGGTCATCGTCGACGAGTGCACCGGTTGCGATCTGTGTGTCGCACCGTGCCCGGTGGATTGCATCGAAATGCATCCATTGTCGCCGGGCACGTTGCCGGTGGTGGGCGGCCTCGCCGTCAGTCTCGACGAGCAGCGCGCGCGCGCGGCCAAACGCGATCACGCGCGTCAACGCTTCGAGCGCCGAAACGAGCGCTTGCACCGCGAAGAACAACAGAAACAGGCTGAGCGTGAAGCGCGGGCGAAACGGGCGGTGCAGCCTGAAGTGACCGCGACCGATCCGGTGCAGGCAGCATTGCAACGCGTGCGTGCGCAGAAAGCCGCCACCGTTGACGCGGCGCTGAAGAAAGCCAAAATTGATGTAGCGATGAGCCGCGCGCAATTGCACAAGTCGTTGAAAGCCTTCGGTCATCCGCCGACGTTCGAGCAGCAGGCACAATTGATCGTGTTGCAGCAGCAGTTCGACGCGGCCGAGCAGGCCTTGGCGAAACTTGAAAGCAGCGCCCCGCCTGCCCCGGCAGTCACGGCCCCGGCGAAAGATGCCGACTTGAAACGGGCAAAAATCCAGTTGGCAATGCGTCGTGCCGAACTGAAAAAAGCCCAAACCGCCGAAGCGGCGCCCGAACAGATCGCCGCGCTGGAACAAGCACTACGCGATGCCGAACAGGCCCTGCACGCCGCCGAAGCTACAAGCGATCAGCCGTTGCCTGACCTGGTGCGCGTCGAAAAACGCCCGGTCGACAGCCAGCTTCGCCAGTTGAAAACCGAATTGGCCTACGCCCGCGCCGACCTCAACAAACTCGAACGGCGCGCCGACACGCCCACCGAAATCCTCGCCAAGGCCCGCGCCCGCCTGCAAGACGCCGAGCGCCAGGTGCAAGATCATGTTGCCCCTTGAGGCACCGGACAATCGCCTGCAACAGGCAATGAAGCTGGTATTGCTGGCCGCTTTGCCGGGGCTGCTCGGACTGTTCTGGCTGTACGGTTGGGGGGTGTTGATCAATCTGATTCTGGCGGCCACCACAGCACTGATTGTCGAAGCAGCGGTCCTGCACCTGCGTCGACAGCCCCTGCAGCCAGCGCTGAGCGACGGCAGCGCGCTGGTCAGCGCGACATTGCTGGCTGCTGCCCTGCCACCTTATTGCCCCTGGTGGCTGACGGTAACGGCCATGGCTGCGGGTCTGCTGTTCGGCAAGCACGTGTACGGCGGCGTCGGCAAAAACCCGTTCAATCCGGCAATGCTCGGGTTTGCCCTGGCCATGGTGATGTTCCCGCAACCAATGACCCATTGGCCGGCTCATGGCCTGGATCTGACGGCAACGTATCAACAAGTGTTCGGCGCAGGTCAGGCGCCGGATGCTTGGGTCCAGGCCACCGTACTGGACAGCCTGCGCATCAATAAAAGCCTGACCATGGACGAGTTGTTCACCAGCAATCCAGCCTTCGGTCGATGGGGCGGACACGGTGTGGAATGGGTGAATCTGGCGTTCCTCGCCGGCGGGTTGTTTCTGCTGCAGCGCCGCGTCTTCAGTTGGCATGCGCCAGTGGGCATGCTCGCCAGCCTGTTTGTCATCAGTCTGCTGTGCTGGAACGGTTCCGGCTCGGACTCGCATGGGTCACCGCTGTTTCACCTACTCAGTGGCGCGACCATGCTGGGGGCGTTCTTTATCATCACTGAACCGGTCTCTGGCGCTAAAAGCGCGCTTGCCCGTCTGCTGTTCGGAGGCAGTGTCGGGCTGCTGACTTACGTGATTCGAACCTGGGGTGGATACCCGGATGGCGTGGCGTTCGCAGTGCTGCTGATGAATCTTTGCGTGCCTGCGCTGGAGCGATTTGCCGCGAGCCGTCAGTCAGAGGTGCGCCCATGAATCGCACGGCCAGCGCGTCTATTGTGCTGCTGTTGGCGGTCATCGGCGTCGCTGCGACTTATGTTTTATACCGTAGTTCTGCAGCGCAAATTGCCAGCGGGCAGCACTGGATCGAAAGCCGCAAACTGCTGGATTTGCTTCCACTCGATGCCTACGACAATCAACCGCTCGAGCAGCCTTTGGCCTTGGCAGACTTGAACTTGAGCCATAGCACCTTAACGGGTGGCTATCGCGCGACCAAACGCGGCCAGACCGTTGCGATCTTGCTGCACAGTCAAACCCAGGGTTATGCGGGCGCCATCGAACTGTTGATCGCCATCGATACCAACGGCAAATTGCTCGGTGTAAAAACCCTTAAACAAAGGGAAACACCAGGACTCGGCGGGCATCTGGGTGACTGGCCGAATACCTGGCTACAGTCGTTTATCGGCACATCGAGCAAGGAGCCGACTGATGCGGGATGGGCGCGGCAAAAGGATCAGGGACAATTTGATCAAATAGCTGGCGCGACCATCACCTCGCGCGCAGCCATCAGCGCGATCCATGATGCCCTGCGCTACTTCGATGAACATCGGGCCGCGCTGCTGGGGAGCGGAACATGAACCGATCAGCAGTCCTCTCTAACACTTTGATGCTGACATTGCTGCTTGGCACCAGTGACTCACTGGCAGGTGGTGTGGGGACATTATTGATGTTCGTTACTGTCGCAGGCTTGTATGGCCTGTGCATGGCTGCCTTGCGACCACGACTCACAGAAAAAAGCGTGTTGCTCGCCAGCGTGTTGCTCGCCGCGACCCTCACCAGTTGCGCAGATCTTTTGGCGCAACGCTGGTTTCTGCCCTGGCAGCAAACCTTCGGCCTCTATGTCGGCCTGATCGCCTTGCAATGCGTGGTGCTGGAGCACAACGGTTTCTGGCGACAGTCGTGGATCGAGCGGCTCAAACTCTGCGGTATGTTCGGCGGATTGCTGCTCGGGCTCGCCGGGCTGCGTGAACTCGTCGGTCACGGCAGTCTCGGCCGGGGACTGTTCGAACACTGGCCAGGTCTTGTTGTATTTGGCGAAGGGCTGCACCTGATCACGTTGATCCCCGGTGCTTTTATTTTGTTGGCGCTGCTGCTGGCGGCGCGTCAGGCGATAGTTCGCCCGAACTCGATATCCAAGGAAACACATCGCTCATGAATGCAGCAAAACGCCTGGAGATTTTCCGCCGCCTGCACGAAGACAACCCGGAACCGAAGACCGAACTGGCCTACTCCTCGCCGTTCGAGTTGTTGATCGCGGTGATTCTTTCTGCGCAATCGACAGACGTCGGCGTCAACAAGGCCACGGCAAAGCTGTTCCCGGTTGCCAACACGCCAGCGGCGATCCACGCTTTGGGCGTCGAGGGGCTATCCGAATACATCAAGACGATCGGCCTCTACAACAGCAAGGCCAAGAACGTCATCGAGACCTGCCGCTTGCTGGTCGAACGCCATGGCAGCGAAGTCCCGCAAACCCGTGAAGAGCTCGAAGCCCTACCGGGAGTGGGCCGCAAGACCGCCAACGTCGTACTCAACACGGCTTTCCGCCAACTGACCATGGCCGTCGACACTCATATCTTTCGGGTCAGCAACCGCACCGGCATTGCACCGGGTAAAAATGTGGTCGAAGTGGAAAAGAAGCTGATGAAGTTTGTACCCAAAGAATTCCTTCTCGACTCTCATCACTGGCTGATACTTCATGGCCGTTATGTGTGTCTGGCCCGCAAGCCACGCTGCGGCAGTTGCCGGATCGAAGACCTGTGCGAGTACAAGGAGAAAACTTCGGACGATTGACCGGCTATTGGAATAATTGATAAGTCGATTGAAAAAATCTTTTTTACCCGCCGCAGGAATATCGATATAAGGAGCGCCAAAGGCATTCTTAGCCGGGAGTTAGCTGATGAGTAGCGACAAAGAGCCACTTGATGTAGATGATGATATCGCTGCGGAAACTGAGGACACCGAACCTGTGGTCGAAGTCGCCAAGACCAATCTCAGCAAGCGCCGTACGATCGATAACCTGCTTGAGGAGCGCCGACTGCAAAAGCAATTGGCCGATTACGATTTTGATGACTGATATTTGAAAGCCTCCCGAAATGGAGGCTTTTCACTTTCTGCGGCTAGCTGAGTTCGACCGGCCCATCACCCTGTCAGCCATCGATACATTCAGACCAGACCATTACGCTGCGCCAACTCGATCAGATCAACCAGGGATCTCGCATTGAGCTTCAACAACAAGCGCGTCTTGTAGGTGCTTACGGTTTTGTTGCTCAAAAACATGCCATCGGCAATTTCCTTGTTTGTCTTGCCTCGCGCCAACTGCTGCAACACCATCATTTCCCGACCGGACAGACGATCCACCATGTCGGCTTCACTGGCATTGCCCAGACTGGTGCGGACTGTATGCAAAGCCTGATTGGGAAAATAACTATAGCCCGACAATACCGCCTTGATCGCACTGAGCAACTCGGTCAGGTCCTGTTGTTTACAGACATAGCCGGCCGCTCCCGACTGCATGCAGCGCATTGAAAAGTGCCCGGGAGCCTGGGAGGTCAACACCAGAACTTTAATAGGCATGGCCGTCGTAGTCAGGCGCGCGATAACTTCCAGACCATCAAGCTTGGGTATTCCAATATCCAGAATGACAATATCCGGCATTTGTTCTCGAGCAAGTTGTAACGCATCCACACCGTTATCAGTTTCTGCGATGACTTCGTAGCCATGACGTTCCATCAGCATACGTACCGCAAGACGAATGACAGGGTGATCATCCACGATCAGCACTTTATTCATGGGCAAGTCCAGTTTCGCTGTTCGAATTTTCAGAACACGCACAATAGCCCAGTCACTTGCTCTATGGCATGGCAGTGTTAACACGCACCAGCATCGAGAGACATACCCTACAGTCATTGCGGACTATTCCTACAAAAAGCCGCTCCCCCCAGTAAACATCCGACGTTATTTCCTCCTCCGCTCACGGAAATATTTCGCTTTTAACTTATTACAGACTACGACTAGCGACACAGAAATCATGCCTTGTCGCTGAGTTTCACTATGCCCGAACGGCCATGACACGTGCAAATCTGCGCTCGGCCGAGAACTTTGATTATTAACCCGAAACACAATGCAACAGCCGACACACCAACCTCACAACTTCAAACCCGACATAAACACTTGAAACAAGATATTTATACCTAACACAATACTTTTGCTATAAATACAAGTATTTGAAACCCGTCTGCCAAGCTACTCAACCACACAAACTTATCACCAACGAGACAGATCAAACACAAGAGTACAAGCATGCTGAAAATAAAAAACAAAATCACTAACCCAATGACGGTAATTGCCATATTTGCAGCTATTTCGGAAACATCAGCCGCCATTTCGCTGCCTTTTCTAGACAACAAGGACAGAGAGATCTACGTATGGTTTCTGATCAGCTTTCCGTTCTACTTGCTGTTTCTATTTTTTATAACTTTAAACTTTAATTACCGTTCCCTCTACTCACCCTCGGACTTCGGCAAGGACAAAAACTTTCTTAAAGTAATCGATAACAACGATCGCGAGAACAAACGAAACACACCGCCCCTGGAGCCAGCCACGCAAGGGACATTTGGACTATCAAGTTGTATCGTGCCCAGCGAGTCAGGCCCAACCGAATGCAAGGACGCGTGCAAAGTCCACAACGCACCTGACCCGCCCTCGGCCATCAATTCAAAATCGAACCTGATTGTTCAGCACAACATTCAGTTGCCCGCGTGGGTCAGTGACCTGCACCTCATCGACGTTCGGGGTGTCGATGCATCGAGAGAGTTAGCCACGATTCTGGAAAACATCCGGAACCTGGACCGGAAAACTCCCCGGGTAGTGGTGTTTCTTTCCAATCATGTATCGGATGTTTTACTGACGCAGCATTCATTGCTGAAGATCAGGCACGTCAGGAAAGGCTCAGGCAAAACGATTTGTATTGTTTATAACCTTTGCGCACAGGCGGTAACGCTGCTGGGACGGGCATGAAAGATGAGTCGTAGCCACAGATGCCAAGACCAGGAACAGGCTTCAATCAGACGCAAACAAAGAATCATGCAAAAAGGGCGGCCTTGTCTCGATGACAAGGCCGCCCTTTTCATTACGCTTCAGACCAGAACGCTTAGAACAGCTTGCGGCCCTTGTTGGCAGCAATGCGCATGCGCAGCGCGTTGAGCTTGATGAAGCCCGCGGCATCAGCCTGGTTGTAAGCACCGCCGTCTTCTTCGAAGGTCGCGATGTTGGAATCGAACAGCGAATCGTCGGACTTGCGGCCGGTAACGATCACGTTGCCTTTGTACAACTTCAGGCGCACAACGCCGTTCACGTTGACCTGCGAAGCGTCGATCATCTGCTGCAGCATCAGACGCTCTGGGCTCCACCAGTAACCGGTGTAGATCAGGCTGGCGTATTTCGGCATCAGCTCGTCTTTGAGGTGAGCGACTTCGCGGTCCAGGGTGATCGATTCGATGGCGCGGTGAGCGCGCAGCATGATGGTGCCGCCCGGGGTTTCGTAGCAGCCACGGGACTTCATGCCGACGTAACGGTTTTCGACAATGTCGAGACGGCCGATACCGTGAGCGCCACCGATCTTGTTCAGCGTCGCCAGCACGGTGGCCGGAGTCATCTCGACGCCGTCCAGTGCAACGATGTCGCCGTTGCGGTAGGTCAGTTCCAGGTATTGCGCTTTGTCAGGAGCGTTCTCCGGGGAGACGGTCCATTTCCACATGTCTTCTTCGTGCTCGGTCCAGGTGTCTTCCAGCACGCCGCCTTCATAGGAGATGTGCAGCAGGTTGGCGTCCATCGAGTACGGGGACTTCTTCTTGCCGTGACGCTCGATCGGGATCGCGTGCTTCTCGGCGTAGTCCATCAGCTTCTCGCGAGACAGCAGGTCCCACTCACGCCAAGGCGCGATCACTTTCACGCCTGGCTTGAGCGCGTAGGCACCCAGTTCGAAACGCACCTGGTCGTTACCCTTGCCGGTGGCGCCATGGGAAATGGCGTCAGCGCCGGTTTCGTTGGCGATTTCGATCAGACGTTTGGCGATCAGCGGACGCGCGATGGAAGTACCCAGCAGGTACTCGCCTTCGTAAACGGTGTTGGCGCGGAACATCGGGAACACGAAATCACGCACGAACTCTTCGCGCAGGTCGTCGATGTAGATTTCTTTGACGCCCATGGCCTGAGCCTTGGCGCGGGCCGGCTCGACCTCTTCGCCTTGACCGAGATCAGCGGTGAAAGTCACCACTTCACAGTTATAAGTATCCTGCAGCCACTTGAGGATCACCGAAGTGTCCAGGCCGCCGGAATACGCCAGAACGACCTTGTTTACGTCCGCCATGCCATCACTCCACGGGGTTCTACGGAAAGCCGAGGAGTCTACCGCTCCAACGCGATAATTTACAGAGGCGCGACAGCTTAAGACGACAAAGCGACAGAATCTGTCGAGAGCGCGACGATGACCGGCGGGTCAGGAAGTCGCCGCAGTATTGGCTGGCGTGCTCGCTTGCGGTGCCGGAGCCGCGACCGGCGCCACGCGCGCCAGTTTGACATTGACCCGACGGTTCTTCGCGCGATTGGCCGCGTTGGTGTTCGGCACAATGGGATATTGCTCGCCATGGAAACGCACGGTGATCTGCGATTCCTGAATGCCGTTAGCCTTGAAGAAGTCGACCACCGCCAGCGCGCGGCGGCGCGACAGTTCACGGTTGGTCAGGCGATTACCGCTGTTGTCGGAATGGCCGTCGAGTTCGATGTGATTGACCGTCGGATCGGCCTTCATGAACTCAAGCATTACTTGCAGTTTGGCTTTGGCGGCAGCGTCGAGGTCAACGCCTTCACCGGGGAAACCGATCTGCGACTGCTTGATCTGGTCAAAATTCTGCGGCAGCAATTTCGCCACACATGTCTGGTAATCGTTGAAGGCCTTGCTGAACTTGACCGGCAACAGGCGTACTTCCGAGACACGGCCATCGCCAGACGCGCGACGCACGACCGGGCTGCGCCCGTCCAGCAGGCCGCTGATCAGCCCCCCGGCCTGGGACTGCGAACTGCTGAACAGCACGTTGCCGCTGCCGAGCCGCACAGAGCCCAGATTAATGTCACCACGGCCCGGCTGCCAAGGCGCAGCCGCTGCCAGCAACGTTGCAGAACCGCCGCCGAGCATGGCGTTGTAGGCGTTCAGACGGAATATCGCCTGCTCGCCGGCCTTGCGCACGAACTCACCTGAGCCGAAATCAGTGATCGGCTGGGTCAGACGACATTCGAACTTGTCGCCGGCGACCGTCCACTCAATGTTCTCCAGACGGGTCTGGTACGTGAGCGCCATCGCGGGAAGGCTGGCAAACACACTGAGCAAGGCTAAATAACGCTGGCGCACGGGAGGCTCCATTGGCTTCTGAAACACAAAGACCGATTCACACTATGTTTACGGCATACCTACGGGATATCGGAAGGTTCCGGCAAAACTTGATAGCGAGTGCCTGCAAGAGTCTTTTCCGGTAGCATTCGCCTCAGTTTGACCCGCCTGGAATCCCCTCATGTCCGACCGCCTGACCCTGCTGCGTCCCGACGACTGGCACATTCATCTTCGCGATGGTGCCGTGTTGACCAATACCGTTGCCGATGTTGCGCGCACTTTTGGCCGCGCCATCATCATGCCCAACCTGGTACCACCGGTGCGCAACGCCGCTGAAGCCGACAGCTATCGCCAGCGGATTCTCGCTGCCCGCCCGGCCGGCAGTCGCTTCGAACCGCTGATGGTGCTGTACCTCACCGACCGCACCCAGCCCGAAGAAATTCGTGAAGCCAAGGCCAGTGGTTTTGTGCACGCAGCCAAGCTGTACCCGGCCGGCGCGACCACCAACTCCGATTCCGGGGTAACCAGCATCGACAAGATCTTCCCGGCACTGGAAGCCATGGCCGAAGTCGGCATGCCGTTGCTGATCCACGGTGAAGTCACCCGTGGCGACGTCGATGTGTTCGACCGCGAAAAGATCTTCATCGACGAGCACATGCGCCGCGTGGTCGAGCGCTTCCCGACGCTGAAAGTGGTGTTCGAACACATCACCACCGGCGACGCCGTGCAGTTCGTCAACGAGGCCTCGGCCAACGTTGGCGCGACCATCACCGCGCATCACCTGCTGTACAACCGCAACCACATGCTGGTGGGCGGGATTCGGCCGCACTTCTATTGCCTGCCGATCCTCAAGCGCAATACGCACCAGGAAGCCCTGCTCGACGCCGCCACCAGTGGCAGCGCGAAGTTCTTCCTCGGCACCGACTCGGCGCCGCACGCACAGCACGCCAAGGAAGCCGCTTGCGGCTGTGCCGGTTGCTACACCGCGTACGCCGCCATCGAGATGTACGCCGAAGCCTTCGAACAGCGTAATGCGCTGGACAAACTCGAAGCCTTCGCCAGCCTCAACGGCCCGCGTTTCTACGGCCTGCCGGCGAACACCGATCGCATCACCCTGGTTCGTGAAGAATGGACCGCCCCGACCAGCCTGCCGTTTGGCGAGCTGACCGTTATCCCGCTGCGCGCCGGTGAAAAACTGCGCTGGCGCCTGCTGGAGGAACACGCGTGAGTGAAGACCATTTCGACGACGAACTGGACGGTCAAAGTGGTGGTGGCGGTTCCCGTCACCCGATGGCAGCACGCTTTCGCGGCTACCTGCCGGTTGTCGTTGACGTAGAAACCGGTGGCTTCAACTCGGCCACCGACGCTCTGCTGGAGATTGCCGCGACCACCATCGCCATGGATGAAAAGGGTTTTGTATACCCGGATCACACCTACTTCTTCCGTGTTGAGCCTTTCGAAGGCGCCAACATCGAAGCAGCAGCGCTGGAGTTCACCGGGATCAAGCTCGATCACCCGCTGCGCATGGCGGTCAGCGAAGAAACCGCGCTGACCGACATCTTCCGTGGCATTCGCAAGGCGCTGAAGGCCAATGGCTGCAAGCGCGCGATTCTGGTCGGGCACAACAGCAGCTTCGACCTTGGCTTCCTGAACGCAGCCGTTGCGCGTCTGGACATGAAACGCAACCCGTTCCACCCATTCTCCAGTTTCGACACCGCGACGCTGGCTGGTCTGGCATACGGCCAAACCGTACTGGCGAAAGCCTGCCAGGCCGCTGACATCGATTTCGACGGCCGCGAGGCGCACTCGGCGCGTTACGACACCGAGAAAACCGCTGAGCTGTTCTGCGGCATCGTCAACCGCTGGAAACAGATGGGCGGCTGGGAAGACTTCGACGACTGATTGAGGGTCGTCGGGTAAATCCCGCGCATAAAAAAACCGGCCACGTGGGCCGGTTTTTTTGTTTAATGCTTATAGAGCTTAAATTCTCGATCAATCCACACGACATAAAAAATCCGATGGCTCTTGTATCCCACCATCGCTACACGTTCAAAAGCCCGAAACACCAGCAATCTGACATCACCTGTCAAAAAAGCAGGAATTCCCACTTTCAGACTGTTTCTCTCAATTGTTTCACAGCCATATCGATGCCTATGCTCTCTGCGCAATTCTCTCCACGGCATTCTTCCCAGAATCCTCAGACGCTCAAGCATTTTCGACCGCTCGACGGCCTCGCAATCTTGAATGCACCAGCCATTCTGCAAATACTCAAATGAGAAAACCGGAGGTCGCGCTTCCGATGAATCTATTTCGATGGTGGACGTCCGTGCCGTTACTGTAATTGCCGCATCGCGTTCCCTGCGTTTGAACTTGGCCATTTCAGTTCACCAAATGCTCCCGGAAATACTCCTCCATCTCACAGGCGGGAATTTCTCGGCTGAACTCCCCTTCCTTGAAGTTTCTACGCCAAGGGGCTTCTTCATGCGTCAACTGACGTAGTTTCCACGCCGAAAACTGGCCATAAACGTCGAATACTTCGTTGAGCAGACTTTGTTGTTTGGCACTGAAAAGATCTGGATTGAAATCACTTGGAGGAGGAATGGCACTCGATCCAAATTGGCTGAATCTTCGATACAGATCCGGAACCACCGGCCCGTGCATCCACGCCTCCAGCTTTTCAGGGAAGAGAGCCTCACCATGGACGGCCAGACTGAACCCTTGAGCGTAATAAACCATTTTTTGAATCTTGAGATTGGATATCTCGCCCTCATGCCCTTCCAGGCAGAGGAAATAATCCGCAACGTCCAAGCTACTCGGCATTTGAATCCCCTTCTGCATCATGCAATCCATTGCACCGTCCTTACTGAAGTGAGGCGCGATTCAGGACAAGGCAGTCGCCTTCGTACCCCGTTATCGCTCGAGCACAACCCTATCCAGCCACTGTTCACTCATCCAGTATTTTTTCCGAACATTTGAAACAAATGATGCCGAGAGGCTGTTTCAATTAATTCTCCGCATAAAAAAACCGGCCACGTGGGCCGGTTTTTTGTACCTCGACGTTGCGCCTTACAGGGCTGCAGCGTTCTCGGTCAGGTAAGCCGCAACGCCTTCTGGCGAAGCGTTCATGCCTTTGTCGCCTTTTTTCCAGTTGGCAGGGCAGACTTCGCCGTGCTCTTCGTGGAATTGCAGAGCGTCGACCAGACGGATCAGCTCTTCCATGTTACGGCCCAGCGGCAGGTCGTTGATGATCTGCGAACGGACAACGCCTTTGTCGTCGATCAGGAACGCGCCACGGAAAGCCACGCCGCCTTCGGATTCAACGTCGTAAGCCTTGGCGATGTCGTGCTTCATGTCGGCAGCCATGGTGTATTTCACCTGGCCGATGCCGCCATTGTTTACTGGGGTGTTGCGCCATGCGTTGTGAGTGAAGTGCGAGTCGATCGACACAGCGATCACTTCAACGTTGCGTGCCTTGAAGTCGGCCATGCGGTTGTCCAGAGCGATCAGCTCGGACGGGCAGACGAAGGTGAAGTCCAGTGGGTAGAAGAACACCAGGCCGTATTTGCCTTTGATGGCCGAGGACAGGGTGAAGCTGTCAACGATCTCGCCATTGCCGAGTACGGCCGGGACGGTGAAGTCAGGGGCTTGTTTGCCTACGAGTACGCTCATTGATATCTCCTGGTGTAAAAACTTGAAGTTCAGGGTCCGCGCCAGCCTGCCACCCTCAAGCGACAGCCCTGTGACACGAACCCCCTTCGCAAGGGCCGACCATCATACACTGCGAATTTGGCCTGTCCTTAACGGTTTTTCAAAGCAGGCGTAGAACGGCGCTGCATTTACGGGGCCAGGCAAATCGCCAGCAAATACCGTTCGTCAGTCACGGCTGTGAATCAGCAGAAGCCTTCCGAAAGCACTTTGACAATCATTCTCGTTAACATTAAGATCCATCGCAATTGAGTCACAACCAGCGACGGTTCTCACTTATGTATGTTTGTCTCTGCACTGGCGTCACCGACGGACAGATCCGCGATGCGATCTATGAAGGTTGCTGCAGCTATAAAGAAGTCCGCCAGGCCACCGGCGTCGCCAGCCAATGCGGCAAATGTGCGTGCCTTGCCAAGGAAGTCGTTCGCGAAACCCTGACCAAGCTGCAAACCGCTCAGGCTGCGATCCCCTACCCTGTAGAATTTACTGCCGCCTAATTGCCCCCCATTTCAAAGAACCGGACTTATGTCCGGTTTTTTTATGCCTGTAAATCAACTGCTTAGCGCCCAGACGCGGAACACAAACATTCTTATTCCGATTAATTTTCATATATTATTCAATAACTTAGGTTTGACACTTATAAGTACGAAGCTCAAACTCTGCCGTATATACAGCTAATACAGGGCAGGACTCCGATCATGAAAGGCGACATTACAGTCATCCAGCATCTCAACAAGATCCTTGCCAATGAGCTGGTCGCGATCAATCAGTACTTCCTGCATGCACGCATGTATGAGGATTGGGGCCTGAACAAGCTCGGCAAGCACGAGTACAAAGAATCCATCGACGAGATGAAACACGCGGACAAGCTGATCAAGCGCATCCTGTTCCTCGAAGGCCTGCCGAACGTGCAGGACCTGGGCAAGCTGCACATCGGCGAGCACACCAAGGAAATGCTGGAGTGCGACCTGCGTATCGAGAAGACCGGTCATGCTGACCTGAAGACCGCAATCGCCCATTGCGAAACCGTTGGCGATTTCGGCAGCCGTGAACTGCTCGAAGACATTCTCGAATCCGAAGAAGAACATATCGACTGGCTGGAAACCCAACTGGGCCTGATCGACAAAGTCGGTCTTGAGAACTATCTGCAATCGCAGATGGGCGAAGAGTAGGAGCTGCCGAAGGCTGCGATCTTTTCAGATTGCACCGGCAACTTGCAGTAACTTTTCGAACGCACTAAAAAGCCCCGCACTCTTTCGAGTGGCGGGGCTTTTTATTGGCTGAAGATCAAAAGATCGCAGCCTCGTTTCACTCGACAGCTCCTACACAAGCAGCAGCTGTCGCATGAAACCTGGCCGATCAGGCTTCGGACTTGTTCGCCGCTGCCGCTTCAACAGCCGCCTTGATGGTGCTTTGCAGCGAACCGTCTGCAGCCATCTCGGTCATGATGTCACTACCGCCGACCAGTTCACCGCCGACCCACAGTTGCGGGAAAGTCGGCCAGTTGGCGTACTTCGGCAGGTTGGCGCGGATTTCCGGGTTCTGCAGGATGTCCACGTACGCAAACTTTTCGCCACAAGCCATCACAGCCTGCGCAGCTTTCGCAGAGAAGCCACACTGTGGGGCATTCGGCGAGCCTTTCATGTAAAGCAGAATGGTGTTGTTGGCAATCTGCTCTTTAATCGTTTCGATGATATCCATGGAGCACCTCGGCTGAACTTTCCGACTCATGGGTCGGCACGGTGACGCATTGTAACGGAATCCCGAGCGCCATGCTCGGTCTCCCCGACGGTCACATTCAGGCCGCCGCCACCGTCACCGGCACACCATTAAGTGCGGCGTTACCCGACAGCTCATCAAGCTGACACTCATCGGTCAGATCGTTTGCGCTAGACCCAGGCTGACTGCTGGCAATCGCCATTTGCACGCCCGGCCGCGCATGCCCCCAACCATGCGGCAGGCTTACCACACCTTTCATCATGTCCAGACTGCCGAGCACCTCGACCTCGATCTGCCCCACCCGCGAGCTGACGCGAACCAACTGACCATCGTTAAGCCCACGGCTAGCGAGGTCATCCGGGTGCATCAGCAGTTGATGGCGCGGCTTGCCCTTCACCAGACGGTGATAGTTGTGCATCCACGAGTTATTGCTGCGCACATGACGACGGCCAATCATCAACAGCTCATCGGCGGCCGGCGCCTGCAATGCGGCAAAGCGTGCGAGGTCAGCAAGGATCTCTGGCGGAGCAGCCTGCACGCGCTGATTCGGCGTTTTCAGGCGCGCAGCCAGGTTCGGCTTCAACGCGCCCAGATCAATCCCGTGGGGATGATCGAACAACGTTGCCAACGAAAGCTTTTGCTCGGACGCGTCACCGTACAGGCCCATGCGCAGGCCCATGTCGATCATCTTCGCCGGTGGCATGGTCGGTTTCAGTTCCTTGCCAGTCTTCTCGGCCAAGGCCTTGGCCAGGCCCACGAAAATCTCCCAGTCATGCAAAGCGCCCTCGGGTTTGGCGAGGATCGCGCGGTTGAAGCGGGTGACGTTGCGCACCGCGAACAGGTTGAACGTCGTGTCGTAGTGATCGTTTTCCAGCGCCGAGGTCGACGGCAGAATCAGGTCGGCATAGCGCGTGGTTTCATTGATGTACAGGTCGACGCTGACCATGAACTCCAGGCCATCCAGCGCCTGCTCCAGTTGCCGCCCGTTCGGCGTCGACAACACCGGGTTGCCAGCGACGGTGATCAGCGCACGAATCTGGCCCTCGCCTTCGGTGAGCATCTCTTCGGCCAGGGCCGAGACCGGTAGCTCGCCGCCGTACTCGGGACGCCCGGAAACGCGACTCTGCCATTTGTTGAAATGCCCGCCCGAAGTCGACGCCACCAGATCCACTGCGGGTTCAGTGCACAGTGCACCGCCGACGCGATCAAGATTACCGGTGACCAGGTTGATCAATTGCACCACCCAGTGACACAAGGTGCCGAAGGCCTGCGTCGAAACGCCCATGCGTCCGTAGCACACGGCACTCGGCGCGGCGGCGAAATCCCGGGCCAGTTGGCGGATCTGCTCGGCAGGAACAGCACACAACGGGCTCATGGCTTCAGCGGTAAACGCAGCGACAGCGGCGCGCACGTCATCCAGCCCATCGACCGGCAAATGACTTTCGCTGGTCAAGCCTTCGCTAAACAGGGTGTTTAACACGCCAAACAACAACGCCGCATCGCCCCCCGGACGCACGAACAAATGCTGATCAGCCATGGCCGCCGTCTCGCTGCGCCGTGGATCGACAACCACCACTTTGCCGCCGCGCGCCTGAATCGCTTTCAAACGCTTCTCGACATCCGGCACGGTCATGATGCTGCCGTTGGACGCCAGCGGATTACCGCCGAGAATCAGCATGAAGTCGGTGTGATCGATATCTGGAATCGGCAACAGCAAACCATGGCCGTACATCAGATAACTGCTCAGGTGATGCGGCAACTGATCGACCGAGGTCGCCGAGTAGCGATTGCGCGTCTTCAGCAGCCCCAGGAAATAATTGCTGTGGGTCATCAGCCCGTAGTTATGCACGCTCGGGTTGCCTTGATAGACCGCCACGGCGTTCTGGCCATGACGCTCCTGGATGGCCGCCAGCTTCTCGGCCACCAGCGCAAAAGCCTCGTCCCACTCTATCGGCAGCCATTCACTGCCCACACGGCGCATTGGCTGGCGCAGGCGATCAGGATCGTTCTGGATGTCTTGCAGGGCCACAGCCTTGGGGCAAATGTGTCCACGACTAAACGTGTCGAGCGCGTCACCCTTGATTGAAGTGATCGCGACGTTGCCCTCGGTTTCGGTGGTTTCGATGGTCAGCCCGCAAATGGCTTCACACAGATGGCAGGCACGGTGATGGAGAGTCTTGGTCATGGCCAGTCTCTGTCTTGTTCTGGGCAGGCAATCACGCCCGCGGGAACAAAACTATGGCCCCGGCGCCGATCCTGCGCCAGCGACGTTCGTCTTGTGAATCGGCGGTTATCAGGCGAGCCGATAAACCGCCATGATCAGTTCGACGGCAGCTGAGGCGGTGCGGCCAACTGAATCTCCTGAATGGTTTCAATCTGCTCGTGGGCGACATGTACGCCGGTGAGCTCGCCGATCAATCGCCAGTGTTCGTCGAGCCCGGCACTGATGGTCGCCATGCGATCGATCATGTGGCGGCCGGCGCTCTTCACCACTTCGTCTTCGCTGCGCAGCAGTTCGAATGACATTGAAGTGACTGAGGCGGTGAGATGGGTCAGTGAGCGAGCCGTGTGGCCCAGCAGTTCCATTAACAGTTTTTCTTTCGATTCCATGCGGAGGCTTCCTGCGTCGCTCGAAACTTATTTATAACCCAGCACTTTGCTTTAGCAAATGTTTCAGCCTGAGCATCCGACCAAGTGATGGCATGGCGCCACGGTGGTAAACCGACCCAAGCGACGCGATCCCCGCCACGCCGCATTGCCAAGCCCTGTAACGCCAGTGTACAAAGAGGCTCGCTGCTGTCCTGAACCCGGCTTCAAATGCGCGACTGCAACATTCAGTGCGCCCTCCGAATCCCGCAAAAACCGTAGCCTATTGGAAAAACGCGACATTTAGTGTCAATATCGCGCCTCCCCCTATTTCGTCGCCCCGTGCGGCTTACGCCGCAGGTCTCGCCCGTTGTTCCGTTAAACAAGGCTTTGAGCATCTGCGGTTTGTAGCAAAAGGTAGTCAATGATGAGCGCAAGGCACTTTCTCTCCCTGATGGATTGCACGCCCGAAGAGCTGGTCAGCGTGATCCGTCGAGGCGTTGAGCTCAAGGACCTGCGTAACCGCGGCGTACTGTTCGAGCCTCTGAAAAACCGCGTGCTGGGGATGATCTTCGAAAAATCCTCGACCCGTACCCGGATCTCGTTCGAGGCCGGCATGATCCAGCTCGGCGGCCAGGCAATCTTCCTGTCGCCGCGCGATACCCAACTGGGCCGTGGCGAGCCGATCGGCGACTGCGCCATCGTCATGTCGAGCATGCTCGATGCGGTGATGATCCGTACCTTTGCCCACAGCACCCTGACCGAATTCGCCGCCAACTCGCGCGTGCCAGTGATCAACGGCCTGTCCGATGACCTGCACCCGTGCCAGTTGCTGGCCGACATGCAGACGTTCCTTGAACACCGTGGCTCGATCCAGGGCAAAACGGTCGCCTGGATCGGCGACGGCAATAACATGTGCAACAGCTATATAGAAGCGGCGATCCAGTTCGACTTCCAGTTGCGCGTTGCCTGCCCGGAAGGCTACGAGCCAAATCCTGAATTCGTCGCCAGAGCTGGCGATCGCGTGACCATCGTCCGCGACCCGCAAGACGCCGTGCGCGGCGCGCATCTGGTGAGCACCGACGTCTGGACTTCGATGGGTCAGGAAGAGGAAACTGCCAAGCGCCTCAAGCTGTTCGCGCCGTTTCAGGTCAACCGCGCCCTGCTCGACCTCGCTGCCGAGGACGTGCTGTTCATGCATTGCCTGCCGGCGCACCGTGGCGAAGAAATCAGCCTCGACCTGCTTGATGACCCGCGCTCCGTCGCTTGGGATCAGGCAGAAAACCGTCTCCACGCACAGAAGGCCCTGCTCGAGTTCCTCGTTGAACCGGCATATCACCACGCATGAGCCATGAATTACTGCTGAACCTGCGCAACCTCGCTTGCGGCTATCAAGATCAACGTGTGGTGCAGAACCTCAATCTGCACCTCAACGCCGGTGATATCGGCTGCCTGCTAGGCTCGTCTGGCTGCGGCAAGACCACCACCCTGCGTGCCATTGCCGGATTCGAGCCAGTGCACGAAGGGGAAATCACCCTCGGTGGCGAAACCATTTCCAGCGCCGGTTTCACCCTCGCCCCGGAAAAACGCCGGATCGGCATGGTGTTCCAGGACTACGCGCTGTTCCCGCACCTGAGCGTTGCCGACAACATCGCCTTCGGTATTCGCAAGCATCCGAACAAAGAGCGCGTCACCGAAGAGCTGCTCGAACTGGTCAACCTGAAGAATCTCGGCAAACGCTTCCCGCACGAGTTGTCCGGTGGCCAGCAGCAACGTGTTGCCCTCGCCCGCGCCCTGGCGCCGGAACCGCAATTGCTGTTGCTCGACGAGCCATTCTCCAACCTCGATGGCGAACTACGCCGCAAGCTCAGCCACGAAGTGCGCGACATCCTCAAGGCCCGTGGTACCAGCGCGATTCTGGTGACCCACGATCAGGAGGAAGCCTTTGCCGTCAGCGATCACGTTGGCGTGTTCAAGGAAGGTCGACTGGAGCAGTGGGACACGCCGTACAACCTTTATCACGAACCGGCGACACCGTATGTGGCCAGCTTCATCGGTCAGGGTTACTTCATTCGCGGCCAGCTCGACAGCCCGGAATCGGTGCAGACTGAACTGGGTGAGTTACGCGGAAATCGCGCTTATACCTGGCCGATTGGCGGTGCAGTGGACGTGTTGCTGCGCCCGGATGACATTGTGTATGCGCCGGACAGCGCCTTGAAAGCACGGATTGTGGGTAAGACGTTCCTTGGCGCTTCGACGCTGTATCGCCTGCAATTGCCGACGGGTGCGCAGCTGGAATCGATTTTCCCGAGCCATGCGGATCATCAGGTGGGCGCGGAGGTGGGGATTCGTGTTGCCGCTGAGCATCTAGTGCTGTTCCAGGCATCGGGCAGCACCGCCGCACAAATCCCGGCAGTGGAAAACGGCGTGCGCCGCTACAGCACCGCGCTTTAAAGATCAAAAGATCGCAGCCTTCGGCAGCTCCTACAGGGATCAATGTAGGAGCTGCCGAAGGCTGCGATCTTTTAGCTTTTAACCGAGGATCAGGGTGCCGCTCGCAACCAGCGTCGCATTGCCGCCAATCTTCACTCGCTCACCCTCCAGCCGACAAAACAACTCCCCACCCCGCGCCGATCGCTGATACGCGGTCAGGCTCGACTTGCCCAGACGCTTGGACCAATACGGAATCAGGCTGCAATGCGTCGAACCGGTCACCGGGTCCTCATTGATGCCGATCGCCGGTGCAAAATAGCGCGAGACGAAATCGTGTTGATTACCCCGCGCCGTGACGATAGCGCCCAGCCACGGCAATTTGGCCAGCGCGACCATGTCCGGTTTGCAATCGAGCACCGCCTGCTCCGACTCCAGCACCACAAACAGTTCGTTGGAGCCGAGCACATCCACCGCCTCGACCCCCAGCGCCCGCTCAACGTCGACAGTCACACCAATCTCAGACGGCATGATCGACGGGAAATCCAGCCACAACCGATCACCTTCCCGCGTGACGCTCAGCGGACCGGATTTACAGGTAAAGTCGATACGCTCGGCGCTTTCCTTGTAGATCTCGAACAGCACATAAGCACTGGCCAACGTGGCGTGCCCGCACAACGGCACTTCAGTGGTCGGGGTAAACCAGCGGATATGCCAGGCCTGACCTTCGCGCACCAAAAACGCAGTTTCCGCCAGATTGTGTTCGGCGGCGATCTTCTGCATCAGCTCATCCGCGAGCCACGTCTCCAGCCGATAAACCATCGCCGGATTACCACTGAACGGCCGATCACTGAACGCGTCGACCTGATGAAACTCGAGCTGCATAACTTTCTCCCTGGGTCAGTCGGCGGAGGATGCAGCCACGCCGTGATCAGCGCCAGTGACAGAACCAGTCAATTTTTTACATACAGCATTAATGACTAAGGACGGCCGATGTCGGCAAATTTGGCCTGGGTGTGTTCGGCGAGCACCGCGGGCGCCAGTTCCACTTCCAGGCCACGCCGACCGGCGCTGACATAAATAGTCGCAAAACCCTGAGCCGAGTTGTCGATAAAGGTACGCAGGCGCTTCTTCTGCCCCAACGGGCTGATGCCGCCCAACAGATAACCGGTGGAGCGCTGAGCGGCTGCCGGGTCAGCCATCTCGACTTTTTTTACGCCAGCGGCATGGGCCAGACCTTTGAGGTCGAGGCTTCCGACGACCGGCACCACCGCCACCAGCAACTCGCCTTTTTCACTGGCCGCGAGCAGGGTTTTAAACACCTGTGCCGGTTCAAGTGCCAGCTTCTCTGCGGCCTCAAGGCCATAGGACGCGGCCTTCGGGTCATGTTCGTAACTGTGCACGCGATGTTCGGCACGAACTTTTTTCAACAAGTCCAACGCAGGGGTCATGGCAGCTCCAGGTTCGGCAATGGCAAAAAAAACCTCCGCCGGATTCTAGGTGATCAGCCTCCAAAAGGCTCTATCCCAAGCCACGATTCCCGCGGCTCGCAGACATTCAGCGCACGTTGTCGCACCTGGGCCACAAAGGATCATTCACCCAGCGAATAGTTTTATTGTGACCGATGGTTCACTTTCGACCTTTGACAGGTTTGTTTCTTGTCTATATTTTTTCGAATCTGAATAATGCAAGAATTGTCGTCACAGCGACACCCAGCAGTAAACCGGGAACGGAATGGGGATTCCTACTCGGGGAAAATCGCGCCTTGCCCTGTTGGCAAACGCGCCAGACAACAACAAAAACGAGGTTTTCAATGACAACTGCTTTACAGCAACCAACGCTCTCAAGCCAATGCATGGCCGAGTTTCTGGGTACTGCTCTTCTGATCTTTTTCGGCACCGGCTGTGTCGCCGCGCTCAAAGTCGCGGGTGCCAGCTTCGGCCTGTGGGAAATCAGCATCATCTGGGGCGTCGGCGTGAGCATGGCGATCTACCTCACCGCCGGAGTTTCCGGCGCGCACCTGAACCCGGCCGTGAGCATCGCCCTGGCGATCTTCGCCGACTTTGAAAAGCGCAAACTGCCGTTCTATATTCTTGCCCAGATCGCCGGCGCCTTCTGCGGCGCGCTGCTGGTTTACACGCTGTACAGCAATCTTTTCTTCGATTACGAACAAACTCACCAAATGGTACGCGGCTCGGCCGCCAGCCTTGAATTGGCCTCGGTGTTTTCGACCTTCCCCAACCCGGTGCTGTCCACCGCCCAAGCATTCCTGGTCGAGATGATCATCACCGCGATCCTGATGGGCGTGATCATGTCCCTGACCGATGACAACAACGGCCTGCCGAAAGGCCCGCTGGCACCGCTGCTGATCGGCTTGCTGATCGCGGTGATCGGCAGTTCGATGGGGCCGTTGACCGGTTTCGCCATGAACCCGGCGCGTGACTTCGGTCCGAAACTGATGACTTTCTTCGCCGGCTGGGGTGAAATTTCCTTCACTGGCGGCCGTGATATTCCGTATTTCCTGATTCCGATTTTTGCACCGATTGTCGGTGCCTGCCTCGGCGCTGCCGGGTATCGCGGGCTCATCGCCCGTCACCTGACCGGCGCCACACCTGCTACAAAGGATGCAGAACCGGCCATTGACGGCAAACCAAGAACTTCTTGAAACAGTCGGCACCGGCTCCTGCCCTATAGAGCCTGCGCCACGGCCCACTCTCCCTTATTTCGTCCAAGGCAATCGACATGACCGACATTCAGAATAAGAACTACATCATTGCCCTCGATCAGGGTACGACCAGCTCCCGCGCGATCATTTTCGACCGCGACGCGAACGTGGTCTGCACCGCGCAGCGCGAATTCGCCCAGCATTACCCGCAAGCCGGTTGGGTTGAACACGACCCGATGGAAATCTTCGCCACCCAGAGCGCGGTGATGGTTGAAGCGCTGGCCCAGGCTGGGCTGCATCACGATCAGGTGGCTGCCATCGGCATCACCAACCAGCGTGAAACCACCGTGGTCTGGGACAAGACCACCGGCCGCCCGGTGTACAACGCCATCGTCTGGCAGTGCCGCCGCAGCACCGAGATCTGCCAGCAGCTCAAGCGCGATGGCCACGAAGACTACATCCGCGACAACACCGGTCTGGTCACCGACCCGTACTTCTCCGGCACCAAACTGAAGTGGATCCTCGACAACGTCGAAGGCAGCCGCGAGCGAGCGCGCAACGGCGAGCTGCTGTTCGGCACCGTCGATAGCTGGCTGATCTGGAAATTCACCGGCGGCAAGGTGCACGTCACCGACTACACCAACGCCTCGCGCACCATGCTCTTCAATATCCATTCGCTGGAATGGGATTCGAAGATGCTGGAAATCCTCGACATCCCGCGCGAGATGCTTCCGGAAGTGAAGGCGTCTTCGGAAATCTACGGTCGTACCAAGAGCGGCATTGCCATCGGCGGTATCGCCGGTGACCAGCAAGCCGCATTGTTCGGCCAGATGTGCGTGGAGCCGGGTCAGGCGAAAAACACCTACGGCACCGGCTGCTTCCTGCTGATGAACACTGGCGACAAAGCGGTGAAATCCCAACACGGCATGCTCACCACCATCGCTTGCGGCCCGCGTGGCGAAGTCGCTTACGCACTGGAAGGCGCGGTGTTCAACGGCGGTTCGACCGTGCAGTGGCTGCGCGATGAACTGAAAATCATCAACGACGCCCACGACACCGAATACTTCGCCAATAAAGTGAAGGACAGCAACGGCGTGTACCTGGTGCCGGCCTTCACCGGTCTGGGCGCGCCGTACTGGGACCCGTATGCCCGTGGCGCGCTGTTCGGCCTGACTCGCGGCGTGCGCGTGGATCACATCATCCGCGCCGCACTGGAGTCGATCGCTTACCAGACTCGCGACGTGCTCGACGCCATGCAGCAAGACTCCGGCGAACGCCTCAAAGCCCTGCGCGTGGACGGCGGCGCGGTGGCGAACAACTTCCTCATGCAGTTCCAGGCCGACATCCTCGGCACGCAGGTCGAGCGTCCGCAAATGCGCGAAACCACGGCACTTGGCGCCGCGTATCTGGCCGGTCTGGCGTGCGGTTTCTGGGGCAGCCTGGACGAATTACGCGGTAAAGCGGTGATCGAGCGTGAGTTTGAACCGAGCCTGGACGAAACCGAGAAAGAGAAGCTGTACAAAGGCTGGAAAAAAGCCGTCAGCCGCACCCGTGACTGGGCGCGTGAAGACGCTGAATAAGCCAACCTTCAGATCTAGATAGGCATCTAACTGGTCGGGAGCGGATTCCTGCGGCATCATGGGCAAATTTTGCACGGCAGCCCAAAGGAAGCCCCATGAATCTGCCTCCCCGTCAGCAGCAAATCCTCGAGCTGGTCCGCGAACGCGGCTATGTGAGCATCGAGGAAATGGCCACGCTGTTCGTTGTTACCCCGCAAACCATCCGCCGCGACATCAATCAGCTCGCGGAAGCCAATCTGTTGCGTCGCTACCATGGCGGCGCAGCCTACGATTCCAGCGTCGAAAACACTGCCTATGCAATGCGCGCCGACCAGATGCGCGATGAAAAACAACGCATCGGTGAAGCCATCGCCGCCCAGATCCCCGATCACGCCTCGCTGTTCATCAATATCGGCACCACCACCGAATCGATTGCCCGCGCCCTGCTCAACCACAATCATCTGAAGATCATCACCAACAACCTGCATGTGGCGTCGATGCTCAGTGCCAAGGATGATTTCGATGTGCTGCTGACCGGCGGCAATGTGCGCCGTGATGGCGGCGTGGTCGGTCAGGCGAGCGTGGATTTCATTAATCAGTTCAAAGTTGATTTCGCCCTGGTCGGGATCAGCGGTATTGATGAAGACGGTAGCTTGCTGGATTTCGATTATCAGGAAGTGCGGGTGTCGCAGGCGATCATTGCCAATGCGCGGCAGGTGATTCTGGCGGCGGACTCCAGCAAATTCGGGCGTAACGCGATGATTCGCCTGGGGCCGATCAGCCTGATCGATTGCCTGGTAACGGATCAGCAGCCGGTGCCGGCGCTGGCGCAGTTGTTGAGTCAGCACAAGATTCGCCTGGAAGTCGTCTAGTTACTTGTTCCCACGCTCCGCGTGGGAATGCAGCCCGGGACGCTCTGCGTCCCACCTCAAAGCCGACGCAGAGCGTCGATGGATGCATTCCTTTGCTGCGCATGGGAACGATCTGCCCGTAAATGTTCGAATATTTTCTTTTACTCGCCCTTCGATGAGTTTTTTCAATCGAACGTGACTGGCTGTGCGCGTGTTTATGGGCTACCATTTTCGCAAATGAACATTCATGTTCGATTTCCAATATAGAAAATCAAAAGAACCCGAGGCCAGCCGATGTCCACCTCTACCTTGCGTACGCCCCCTCTCTCCGAGATCTACGACATCGCTGTCATTGGCGGCGGGATCAATGGCGTGGGGATCGCAGCGGATGCCGCCGGTCGCGGGCTTTCGGTGTTCCTTTGCGAAAAAGACGATCTGGCCAGCCACACCTCGTCGGCCAGCAGCAAGCTGATCCACGGCGGCCTGCGCTACCTCGAACATTACGAATTTCGTCTGGTACGTGAAGCGCTGGCTGAGCGCGAAGTGTTGCTGGCCAAGGCGCCGCATATCGTCAAACCGATGCGCTTCGTGTTGCCGCACCGTCCACACCTGCGCCCGGCATGGATGATCCGCGCTGGCCTGTTCCTCTATGACAACCTCGGCAAGCGCGAAAAACTGCCAGGTTCGAAAAGCCTCAAGTTTGGTGCCGACAGCGCACTGAAAAGCGAAATCAAGAAAGGCTTCGAATACTCCGACTGCTGGGTCGACGACGCCCGCCTCGTGGTACTCAACGCCATGGCCGCCCGCGAAAAAGGTGCCCACGTGCACACTCAGACCCGGTGCGTCAGCGCCCGTCGCACCAAAGGCCTGTGGCACCTGCATCTGGAACGAGCCGACGGCAGCCTGTTTTCAATCACCGCCAAAGCGCTGGTGAACGCCGCCGGCCCGTGGGTTGCCAAGTTCATTCGTGACGACCTGAAGATGGAATCGCCTTACGGCATCCGTTTGATCCAGGGCAGCCACATCATCGTGCCGAAGTTGTATGAAGGCGATCACGCGCACATTCTGCAAAACGAAGATCAGCGCATCGTCTTCACCATTCCGTACCTGAACCACTTCACCCTGATCGGCACCACCGATCGTGAGTACACCGGTGATCCGGCGAAAGTGGCAATCACCGACGCCGAAACCGACTACCTGTTGAAAGTGGTCAACGCCCACTTCAAGCAGCAGATCAGCCGTGACGACATCCAGCACAGCTACTCGGGCGTACGCCCACTGTGCAACGACGAATCCGACAACCCGTCGGCCGTCACCCGTGATTACACCCTGGCCTTGTCGGGCAGCACTGAAGAGGCACCGCTGTTGTCGGTGTTCGGCGGCAAGCTGACCACCTACCGCAAGCTCGCCGAATCGGCGATGGCGCAGTTGATGCCGTTCTTCACCCAGATGCGCCCGAGCTGGACCGCCACCGCTACCCTGCCTGGCGGCGAGGACATGACCACCCCGCAAGCCTTGTGCGCGCAGATCCGCGACAAGTTCGACTTCGTACCGACCGAGATCGCCCGCCGCTGGGCCACCACCTACGGCAGCCGGACCTGGCGCATGCTTGAAGGTGTGGAAAGCCTCGCGGACATGGGCGAACACATCGGCGGCGGGCTCTACACCCGCGAAGTCGATTACCTGTGCAGCGAAGAGTGGGCAACCACGGCCCACGACATTCTGTGGCGCCGCAGCAAGCTGGGCCTGTTCACCACTCCGGCCGAGCAGGAGAAACTGGCGGCGTACCTAGGCAAGGTCGAGCAGAACCGTAGCAAGATTGAAGCGGCGTGATGTGAACATCGCTTTAAACGAAAGCCCCTGAATTGAGAGATTCAGGGGCTTTTTGTTTTGTGGGCTCTGCAAAATTTGATTGTGTCAGTTTGATCGTTCCCCCCTCACCCCAGCCCTCTCCCCCAGGGGGTAGAGGGGGAAGGGAGCCGATCTTCATGAGGTTCAAATTCTGAGTTCGACTCGGTATCTCAGGTCGGTGCATCTCGCCCAGTCGCCGCGTTCAGTCGCCTCTCCCTCTGGGCGGTCCGACGTTTCGGGAGGGCTAGGGTGAGGGGCTTTTGATCGTTCGGTTTTCCGAACGCGACTTCCCGGTCGATTCGGTAAACCGGATCAGTTATGCCAAAACAAACCATCACAAAACTTTAATAACGTTATAAATCATCAAGTTAAGTACATCTCCCTGGTCTGGCACGAGTCATGCTCTACACTCTCTCGACGAATGCTTGTTGTGCCAACACTTCAGGAGCCGTCAGGCATTCGAAGCACAAAAGGGCCGACGAACTGGCTCCATAAAAAAAACAATTCGAGGAAAATTTGATGCGCATCGTTCCCCATATCCTGGGCGCAGCCATTGCGGCCGCTCTGATCAGCACGCCAGTTTTCGCCGCCGAACTCACCGGCACCCTGAAGAAAATCAACGATTCGGGCACCATCACGCTCGCTCACCGCGACAGCTCCATTCCGTTTTCCTACATCGCGGATGCTTCCGGCAAACCAGTGGGCTACTCCCACGACATTCAAGTGGCCATCGTTGAAGCCCTGAAAAAAGACCTGAACAAGCCAGACCTGCAGGTCAAATACAACCTGGTAACCTCGCAAACCCGTATCCCGCTGATCCAGAACGGTACCGCGGATATCGAGTGCGGCTCCACCACCAACAACGCCGAACGCGCCCAGCAAGTCGACTTCACCGTCAACATCTTCGAAATCGGCACCCGTCTGCTGGTCAAGAAAGACAAGGATGGCAAGCCGTCCTACGCTGACTTTGCCGACCTGAAAGGCAAAAACGTCGTGACCACCGCCGGCACCACGTCCGAGCGCATCATCAAAGCGATGAACGCCGACAAGCAGATGGGCATGAACATCATCTCCGCCAAAGACCACGGCGAATCCTTCAACATGCTGGAAAGCGGCCGCGCCGTAGCCTTCATGATGGACGACGCCCTGCTGGCCGGCGAAGAAGCCAAGGCCAAGAAGCCGACTGACTGGATCATCACCGGTACGCCGCAGTCCTTCGAAGCCTACGCGTGCATGGTTCGTAAAGACGACCCGGCCTTCAAGAAAGCCGTCGATGCCGCCATTGTCGGCCTGTACAAGTCCGGCGAGATCAACAAGATCTACAGCAAGTGGTTCGAGAGCCCGATCCCGCCAAAAGGCCTGAACCTGAACTTCCCGATGAGCGACAAGGTAAAAGATCTGATCGCCAACCCGAGCGACAAGCCGGCGCCTGACGTAAAAATCTGATTCCTGACTAACCTTGTCTCCTGAGGGGGCGACCCTCCCTCAGGCGTTTGTTACTACCTGCTGGCTTCACTGTGGAACACTCGACCTGGCGGTTTCCGAGCCGATCGCGTGTGCCTGACGTTCAACGTCAGGCGGGAAAGGATCTTCCCCAAGCGGGTGCTTGTACATCGATCGATCTCGAGGGGAGACCCTAATGAATTACAACTGGGACTGGGGCGTGTTCTTCAAGTCCACCGGCGTTGGCAGCGAGACTTATCTCGACTGGTACATCTCCGGCCTGGGCTGGACCATTGCCATCGCCATCGTGGCATGGATCATCGCCTTGCTGCTGGGCTCCATTCTGGGGGTCATGCGCACGGTGCCAAACCGCATCGTATCGGGCATCGCGACCTGCTACGTCGAGCTGTTCCGTAACGTGCCGCTGCTGGTGCAACTGTTCATCTGGTACTTCCTGGTGCCCGACCTGCTGCCGCAAAACCTGCAGGACTGGTACAAACAGGACCTCAACCCGACCACCTCGGCTTACCTGAGCGTTGTCGTGTGCCTGGGCCTGTTCACCGCCGCCCGTGTCTGCGAGCAAGTGCGTACTGGCATTCAGGCGCTGCCACGCGGCCAGGAATCCGCCGCGCGCGCCATGGGATTCAAGCTGCCGCAGATCTACTGGAACGTGCTGCTGCCCCAGGCCTACCGGATCATCATTCCGCCGCTTACCTCGGAATTCCTGAACGTCTTCAAGAACACTTCCGTGGCGTCGCTGATCGGCTTGATGGAATTGCTCGCGCAGACCAAACAGACCGCCGAGTTCTCCGCCAACCTGTTTGAAGCCTTTACCCTGGCCACGCTGATCTACTTCACCCTGAACATGAGCCTGATGTTGCTGATGCGCATGGTCGAGAAGAAAGTCGCAGTGCCCGGCCTGATCTCCGTGGGGGGTAAATAATGGACTTCGATTTCAGCGGCATCATCCCCGCCATTCCGGGCCTGTGGAACGGCATGGTCATGACCTTGCAGTTGATGGTCATGGGCGTGGTCGGCGGCATCGTGCTGGGGACCATCCTCGCACTGATGCGCCTGTCGTCGAGCAAACTGCTGTCGCGGGTGGCCGGCGCTTATGTGAACTACTTCCGTTCGATCCCGCTGCTGCTGGTGATCACCTGGTTCTACCTGGCGGTGCCGTTCGTACTGCGCTGGATCACCGGTGAAGACACGCCAATCGGGGCGTTCACCTCCTGCGTCGTGGCCTTCATGATGTTCGAAGCCGCGTACTTCTGCGAAATCGTCCGCGCCGGTGTGCAGTCGATCCCCAAAGGCCAGATGGCCGCCGCACAAGCGATGGGCATGACCTATGGCCAGACCATGCGTCTGATCATCCTGCCCCAGGCGTTCCGCAAGATGACCCCGTTGCTGCTGCAACAGTCGATCATCCTGTTTCAGGACACCTCGCTGGTCTACACCGTGGGCCTGGTGGACTTCCTCAACTCCGCCCGCTCCAGCGGCGACATCATCGGTCGATCCAACGAGTTCCTGATCTTCGCCGGTGTCGTCTACTTCATCATCAGCTTTTCCGCCTCGCTGCTGGTCAAGCGTCTGCAAAAAAGGTTCGCCGTATGATCTCTATCAAGAACATCAACAAGTGGTATGGGGACTTCCAGGTGCTGACTGATTGCAGCACCGAGGTCAAAAAAGGCGAAGTGATCGTGGTCTGCGGCCCGTCGGGTTCCGGCAAATCGACCCTGATCAAATGCGTCAACGCGCTGGAGCCGTTCCAGAAAGGCGACATCGTCGTCGACGGCACCTCGATTGCCGACTCGAAGACCAACCTGCCGAAACTGCGCTCGCGCGTGGGCATGGTGTTCCAGCATTTCGAACTGTTCCCGCACCTGACCATCACCGAAAACCTGACCATCGCGCAAATCAAGGTGTTGGGCCGCAGCAAGGAAGAGGCGACCAAGAAAGGTCTGCAATTGCTCGAGCGTGTCGGCTTGTCCGCTCACGCCCACAAGCATCCGGGGCAACTCTCCGGTGGTCAGCAACAGCGTGTGGCGATTGCCCGTGCGCTGGCGATGGACCCGATCGTCATGCTGTTCGACGAACCGACCTCGGCGCTGGACCCGGAAATGGTCAACGAAGTGCTCGACGTGATGGTGCAACTGGCCCACGAAGGCATGACCATGATGTGCGTGACCCACGAAATGGGCTTTGCGCGCAAAGTGGCTGACCGGGTGATCTTCATGGACGCCGGCAAGATCATCGAAGACTGCCCGAAAGAGGAGTTCTTCGGCGACATCAGCGCCCGCTCCGAACGCGCGCAGCACTTCCTCGAGAAAATCCTGCAGCACTAAAAGCAACACACCTGCCGGGGCATTGCTCCATCCCTGTGGGAGCGAGCCTGCTCGCGAAGAGGCCATTACATTCAGCCTGGATGTTGAATGTCAGTCCGTTTTCGCGAGCAGGCTCGCTCCCACAAGGGCCGGCGCTGCCCTTGCAACAAGTGTGGTGGTTGACCCAAGGCAACTGTGATGAAATGCGACCCCAATCTCTATCGCGCCGCGCCGCCATCACTTGCCGTGAAGCCTCGTCTGATTCGTCATCTGTTCCTGCCGCCACTGGTCATCGTCCTGATGATCGGGTTGGGTTACGCCGGCTTCTGGACCAGTGAGCATTTCGGCATTCGCAGCCTCGGCGAAAACGGCCAGCGTCAGCTCGAACTGAACGCCCGCGCCGTCGAAAGCGAAATCAGCAAATACACCTACCTGCCCAGCCTGTTGGAACTCGAAACCAGTGTGTCGCAGTTGCTGGCCGACCCGACCCCGGAACACCGGCGAACGGTCAACGATTACCTTGAAGGCCTGAACCGGCGCAGTCGCAGTCGGGCCATCTACGTGATGGACACCACCGGCCGTGTCATGGCCACCAGCAACTGGCGCGATGTCGACAGTTATCTCGGTGAAGACCTGTCCTTCCGCGCCTATTTCCAGAAAGCCGTACGCGGCGAGTCGGGGCGTTTCTACGGCATCGGCAGCACCAACGGTGAGCCCGGCTATTACCTCGCCCACGGCCTCGAAGAGCATGGCAAGATCATCGGCGTCGCCGTGGTCAAAGTGCGCCTGGAAGCCATGGAAGAACGCTGGCAACGCGCGCGTCTAGAAGCCTTTGTCAGCGATGAGAACGGCATCATCATTCTCTCCAGCGATCCGGCTCGACGCCTCAAGTCAGTGATCCCGCTCACCGACGAAATCAAAGAAAAACTCGCCCGCAGCCTGCAGTACTACTGGTTCCCGCTCAACGAACTGCAACCGCTGGCCCGGGAAACCCTGTCCGAAGGCGTGGAAAAACTGACCTTCCCCGCCAACAGCGAAGTGCGCTCCGACGATGACGACATCAGCTATCTGGCACAGACCCGGCCACTGAGCGACACACCGTGGAACTTCACCCTGCTCACGCCGTTGCAGGACCTGCGCCGCGAAGCCATCAACCAAGGGATTCTGGTCGCCGTCGCGTTTGCGCTGGTGGCATTCCTGTTGATCGCCTGGAACGAGCGACGCAAGGTCATCGCCACCCGTCTCGCCGCCCGCGAAGCCTTGCAGGAAGCCAACAATCAACTGGAGCGTCGGATTACCGAACGCACCACTGATCTGCGCGCCAGCAACGAGCGCCTGAAGAGCCAGATCCGCGAACGGCGTCAGGCCGAAGAGACGTTGCGCCGTGCGCAGGATGAACTGGTGCAGGCTGGCAAGCTCGCCGCCATCGGTCAGATGTCGACCAGCATCGCTCACGAATTGAATCAGCCGCTGGCGGCGATGCGTACGCTGTCGGGCAACACCGTGCGCTTCCTCGAACGGGGCCAACTGGATGTCGCCAGCACCAATCTGAAAACCATCAACGAGCTGATCGACCGCATGGGCCGGATCACCGCCAGCCTGCGTTCGTTCGCCCGGCGCGGTGACAACCAGGGCCAGGCCAGCCTCGGCAAAGCCGTGGAGGCCGCGCTGCAATTGCTCGGTGCACGCCTGGAGAGTTCGGCGGTCAACATTCACCGCCAGTTCATCGATGTCCAGGTGCAGATCGACCAGACCCGCCTCGAACAGATTCTGGTCAACCTGATCGGCAATGCCCTCGACGCCATGCAGGCGCAACCCCTGCCCGAGCTGTGGCTGGAGGGTGAAGAATTCAACGCCAAATATCGCCTGCGTGTACGTGACAACGGTCACGGCATCGACGCTGAAGCGCGCAAGCATCTGTTCGAACCGTTCTTCACCACCAAACCCGGCGAACAAGGCCTGGGCCTTGGCCTGACCCTTTCCGCCAGCCTCGCCGCCGCCACCGGCGGGCATCTGGGTGTCGAACACCCGGCCAGCGGTGGCACCACCTTCGTCCTCAGTTTACCGTTGGTAAGCCCTACTCCTGCCGAGCCAATATGAACCACGACCTTAGTGTGCTGATCGTCGAAGACGACCCCCATGTGCTGCTCGGCTGCCAACAGGCGCTGACCCTCGAAGACATTCCCTGTGTCGGCGTCGGCAGTGCAGAAGAAGCGCTGGAGCGCGTCGGCGACAACTTTGCCGGCATCGTCATCAGCGACATTCGCCTGCCGGGCATCGATGGCCTCGAACTGCTGACCCGCCTCAAGCAACGTGATCGCAGCCTGCCGGTGGTGTTGATCACCGGCCACGGCGACATTTCCATGGCCGTCGGCGCGATGCAGAAAGGCGCCTATGACTTCATGGAAAAACCGTTCTCGCCGGAGCGCCTGGTCGACGTCGCACGGCGGGCACTGGAGCAACGCAGCCTCGCCCGCGAAGTCTCATCGCTGCGCCGGCAACTGGCCGAGCGCGACTCCCTTGAAGGGCGGATCATTGGCCGCTCGCCGGCGATGCAGAACCTGCGCGAACTGATTGCCAACGTCGCCGACACTTCGGCCAACGTGCTGATCGAAGGCGAGACCGGCACCGGTAAGGAACTGGTCGCCCGCTGCCTGCACGATTTCAGTCGTCGCCACAGCAAGCAATTCGTCGCGTTGAACTGCGGCGGTCTGCCGGAAAACCTTTTCGAAAGCGAGATTTTCGGCCACGAGGCCAACGCCTTTACCGGTGCCGGCAAACGCCGTATCGGCAAGATCGAACACGCCGACGGCGGCACGCTGTTCCTCGACGAAGTGGAAAGCATGCCGCTGCCATTGCAGATCAAACTGCTGCGCGTGTTGCAGGAGCGCACCCTCGAACGTCTCGGCTCGAACCAGAGCGTGGCCGTGGATTGCCGGGTGATCGCAGCAACCAAATCCGACCTCGACGAAGCGAGCAAGGCTGGCGAGTTCCGCAGCGACTTGTACTACCGCCTCAACGTGGTAACGCTGGAGCTGCCACCACTGCGCGAACGCCGCGAAGACATCCTGCAACTGTTCGAACACTTCACCCAGCAATCAGCACTGCGCTTCGACCGCGCACTGCCGGAGCTGGACAACCAGACCCTGTCGAACCTGATGAGCCATGATTGGCCGGGCAACGTGCGTGAATTGCGCAACGTCGCCGAACGTTTTGCCCTCGGTTTGCCGGCGTTCAAGAAGTCCGGCACCAGCGCTGGCGGCCAAGGCCTGGCGTTTGCCGAAGCGGTGGAAGCCTTCGAGCGCAACCTGCTCAGCGACGCCCTGCAACGCAGCGGCGGTAACCTGACTCAGGCCAGCCTGGAATTGGGCATGGCCAAGACCACGCTGTTCGACAAAGTGAAAAAATACGGTCTGAGCCATTAAGCGAGAACGATGTGGATCTGTTTTTCAAAGCCCTGTTGGGCGCCGCGGTAGTACTGATCATCGCGGCGCTGTCGAAAACCAAAAACTACTACATCGCCGGATTGGTGCCGCTGTTTCCGACGTTTGCGCTGATTGCGCATTACATCGTCGGCAGGGGGCGTTCAATTGAGGATTTGAAGACCACGATTGTGTTCGGCATGTGGTCGATCATTCCGTACTTCATCTATCTGGCGACGTTGTATGTGATGGTGGATCGGCTGCGGCTGGAGGCATCGCTGGCGGTGGCGGCGGTGGCCTGGTTGATGGCCGCCACGGTGTTGGTGACTGTGTGGGTGCGCCTGCACAGCTAAGTGCAAAAGCCACCCTCACCCCAGCCCTCTCCCTCCGGGAGAGGGGGCCGACCGAGGTGTCTTGCAAGCTGCATCGACCTGAAAGATCCAGTCGATTATGGATTCGGTACAGCACGTTCACGTCGGCGTATCACTCCAGCATCCCCCAATCAGTCCCCTCTCCCTCAGGGAGAGGGCTAGGGTGAGGACTTTTAGCTTTTCAGTTGACGGCACCACCCCGGGCGTCAGCCATAATCTGCCGGATCGCCCCGACAAACGTCTCCACCGGTTGCCCACCCGTCACCGCGTATTGCCCGTTGAACACCACGGTCGGCACCGAACTCACCCCGCGCTGCAACCACAATTGCTCTTCTTCACGCACCTCATCGGCAAACTCGTCGGACGCCAGAATCGCCTCGGCTCGCTGACGATCGAGCCCGACACTTTCCGCAATCTGCACCAGTTGCCGATGATCCGACGGATTGCCGCCATCGCTGAAATACGCCTTGAACAGCGCCTCTTTCAACAACAGTTGCACACCTTCGAGCCCGGCCCAGTGCAGCAAGCGGTGCGCATCAAAAGTGTTGTAGATACGGCTGTTGCCGTCAGTGCGAAACGCAAACCCGAGTTCAGCGCCACGGGCACGAATGGCTTCGCGATTTTTCTGCGATTGCTCCGGGGTCGAGCCGTACTTCTCTTGAATGTGCTCAGCGATGTTCTGCCCGTCTGCGCCCATTTTCGGATTGAGTTCGAACGGTTGGAAACGGATCTCGGCCTGCACTTCGTTGCGCAGAATCTCCAGTGCCTGTAACAGGCCACGCAAACCGATGACACACCAGGGGCAGGAGACGTCGCTGACAAAATCGATTTTCAAGGCAGAACTCATCACACACCTCGCGGGGGGAAATCGTGCGGGAAAATTTGCACGATACACCTGCTCCGGATTTTTTGGTGACCGTAGTGGCCCCTTCGCGAGCAGGCTCGCTCCCACCCTTGGAATGCGTTCCACTGTGGGAGCGAGCCTGCTCGCGAAGAGGCCCGCTCAGGCGATACAAATACCTCGATTACAGCAGATTCCCGCCCACCACCGGCTCAATCTGCGCCCAATGCGAAGTGTCTTCACGATGCGCCTGCAAATACGGCAGCACCGCCGCCAGCAACGGCTCCTTGAACGCCTCTTGAAAGCGATGCGCCAACCCCGGAATCAGTTTCAACTGGCTGCCGCGAATATGCGCCGCCAGATGAACCCCGTGCATCACCGGCAACAACGGATCCGCCGTGCCATGCACCACCAGCGTCGGTACCCGCAACTGATTGAGCAATGCCACCCGGCTCGGCTCGGCAAGAATCGCCATGATCTGCCGCTTCACGCCTTCGGGATTGAACGCGCGGTCATACGACAGCGCAGCCTGATGCAGCAAGACCTGGCGATCATCGGTGACCGCCGGGCTGCCCAGCGCGGCCAGCAGATCAGCCTGCTGTTCCAGCGCCACCTGTCGATTCGGTGCGCCGCGACGCGACAACAACTGCACCAGCGCCGCGCTGGGTGCCGGCAGACCTTCGGCGCCCGAGGTGGTCATGATCAATGTCAGACTCTCGACCCGCTGCGGTGCCATCGCCGCCATGTGCTGGGCAATCATCCCGCCCATGCTCGCGCCCAGCACGTGGAATTGCTCGACGTGCAACGCGTCCATCAAGCCCAGCGCGTCGTCTGCCATGTCGGTCAGGCTGTAAGGCGCTGCCACCGGCAGACCGAGCTTGTAGCGCAGCACTTCGAAGGTCAGATTGGCGTCAGCCGGCGCCTGCCGCCAGGTCGACAGACCGACGTCGCGGTTGTCATAGCGAATCACCCGAAAACCCTGCTGACACAGCGCAACCACTACTTCGTCCGGCCAGTGGATCAACTGTCCACCCAAGCCCATGACCAGCAACAACGCCGGATCCGACGCGCGACCAATGCTCTGGTAAGCCAGGCTCACCTGCTGCAGATCAACGTGCTCGGTCGGCACATTGACGTCGCAACGCGCCGCCGCCCAAGACGACGATCCGAAAAAAATCGCGACCAGAACAACCGCGACCGATACAAAACCCTTGACCATGAAAAACACCGAAACGCAGAACCCCAGTAGAGCGCGAGTCTGATGAAGTTTGTTCAAGCGCGCTGCCACACTTCGATGACAGTTTGATGAAGAGTGCCGAATGGTCATGGGCGGTGGTTGCAAACAATATCTATGTACCGCCATCGCCTTGCGCGATTTCTCTTGAATGACCCGCTCAGGGACGGATTCCCCGCCCCGCCAATGCGAGTCACGCCACCATGCTCGAGCGCCTTATTCTGGATGAGCTCCCCGCACCGTCACCGTTGCCCGAGACCGTCGAACAGCTGCCGAAAACGATTGATGACAGCCTCCTGCTGCAGGCTTGCCAACGCTGGCGCGCCAGCAGCGAGGGTTTGCGCGATTTGTTTGCCGCCAGCCCGGCCCTGCGCGACAGCGTCAATGAATTGCTGCGCCAACAACTGCAACTAGACGGCGAAAAGACCGGACTGCGCTTTGCGGCCACCGCTGACCAGCCGGAGCACATCGTCAGCCTCACCGACGCCTGTGCCTTTGTCGTTCAACACCCGACACTGGAAACCGATCTGGATCAGCGTTGTGTCCTCACCGGTATCCGCGCGGGCCATCTGTTAGCCACCCTGAAGCCCCTGCAGCTCCTGGAAAAACTCAAAGCCCTCGACCCACGCAAAAGCCACGAGATTCGCTGGGCAGAATTCTGGGACGCGCGAGCGCCGCGCACACCGGTGTCGCGACGTAGCCGCGCCACGCAGCTTTACCGCGAGCATTTCGAAGCCACTGCGCACATGGCTCTCGCCCATCAGACGATTACCCCGGCACAACTCAAAACGCTGCAACTGATCATTGATTCAGGTGCTGGCGCGCTGACAATCGAGGGTCAACCTGTGCACACGGAAAAGTTGGCCCTGGTGCTGAGCAACGACAGCAAAATCAAACTCCCCGGTGCATGGGTCGTCAGCGTCGGCAATTTGGCCACGGCGGCGCCTTTGCTTTATCTGCCCGGAAACGCCATATCGATCCAGGCCTTCACCACCCGCGCAGACATGCAGACGTGGCTGACCAGCGAGGTACAGATCCCCACCGGACTGCCCAAGGAAATCCTTCGCGTTGACTACAGCGCAGCGCTTGACCCGATGGTCACTGGCGCCAGCGATCTGTTCGCCGACCGTCACCACGCGCAGCTCGACGCCTTGAGCAATACCAACAAAGGCCATCCCGGGCTCAGGGCGCATGGCGCGCGCTCACTGGTACATGTCGACCTGATTGATCATCAGCGCAGCAGTGCGATCATCGTGGCGGCGCCGCCAAAACCGCTCAACTCCGCCAGCGATGTCGAGACCGACGAAACACCGCTGTTCGGCAGCCTGTCCGCCGGGATTCCACTGGCGGTGCGCCACGCGGCGCTCAAACGCCAACGCGAGGCGCTTGAGCGCTTGCAGGCCAATGACAGCGACGGCTCTCGATACCGAGAATGCCAGGACGCCCTCAAAGCGCTGGAAGCCGCCGAACAAACTGGCGCGACCGCTGCCACAACCCTGCTTTACCGCGAAACGGCCCTCGACGCGAATACCTTCAACACCGCCCTCAGTGCCCTGCGTCAGGCACACCGGGACGGCCTGTATGCCGAAGGCAGACTGCAAGCAAACCTTGGCCAACTTGACAGCGCCGAACACGATCTGCTCAAGGCCGTGCTGGCCCCCCCCGTCGCGGCCGAGCGTGACACGGATATCACGGCGGCCAGCCTGACCTTGTCACTGAGCGAAACCAAGGACGGGGTCACGACAACGCAAAGCGAAGTGCTCAAGGGCGCACTCGTCATCGGACGCCAGGCGGCACTCTCGGACACTTCCAGTCTGATGCTCTACTGGCCGGGCAATGGCGGTGGCCTGCAACGCTTTGCCGATCGCCGGACACTGGCGCGCGAGGTGTTCAGGATTCTCGACGACGACAACGACCTGGCCCTGCAACTGAGTCCGATCACCACCGACCCGTTGCTTTATTGCCTCAACGCGCTGGTGAGCGACTTCGAAGCGAAAGCCACACCCCTGCGCGGCAAACCCGAACAGGCTGACGCGCTGGAGGTTCTGCGCCAGGGCTGCCTGGCCAATCTTCAGGTTCCGCTGCACGCCGCCAGACACCTGGCTTTCACTCATCTGCAGGAACAGCAACGCAGCGGCACCCTCGCCGGCAACCTGCCGGGCTGGCTGGTCAAACTCAAGGAAAACGAGCGTAGCGCGCTGAAACAGAACATCGAGGCGTACGTCGCGGCGATGCGTCAAAGCCACGCCCTCATGACCCTCGCCCTGGAACCTCGTGATGACTTCACCCGCCGCCATCTGCACGCCCGATTGCGCAGGGACTTTTCCCTTGAGGGCGACTTTTCCATACAAGTCGAACTGCCCGACTCGACCAAAACCGAACAGGTCCCGGAGTCGGGGCCGGGTGGCGTCAGAAAGATCACGACCATTGTGCCCAGCAAAGCACGCAGCAAAATGTCACTGGAGGACCTGGCCCAGCTCAATATCGATAACGTGCAATCGGTGCTCAATGACTCGCTGTCACAACGCTTGATCTTCTTGCGTCTGGAAATCACCGCGACGCATAAAAAGGATCGGACGCGCCTGCTCAACGGCATCAACCTGACCTATCTGCGCAAGGTTCTGCCGGAGCTGGACCTGCCCAAAGCCTATGAGCAGAAGATCCGTGACGCCTTCCAGGGCGCCGCCAGCGAGTCGGCATTCGTCAAACAACATCGCCGGGAAAGCCTGATCGAGCCGTGGCGCCTGATGCTGAAAATACAGAGCGAAAATGCACGCCTGCAAAAACACCTCAGCGCTGATGAAGCGGCGCTGCTGAACATCGCCATCGACGCCGACACCCCACAGGCGTGGCAAGCCAGCGGCAAGCGTCTTGTGCTGTTGCCGGTGTCGCTGAAAGTCGGCGGCAAGGACACCCCCGGCGAAGGCCCGGTGACCCTGTCCGGCGTCAGCTTCATCGAAGAGCAGATCAGCGGCGTCACTCTGCTGTACCTGCCGGACAGCCACGACGGGCAGTTCTTGCGCCGCTACGACACGCTCGAAGCGGCGCGCAAAGGACTGTTCACCTTGTGCGCAAGTGACAAGTGGATCGAGTACCTGGCGCACAGAACGTTGCAAGGTAACGTCAGGGCCCATGTCAACCGAATCGGTCAGGCCGTGGAAAAAAACTTCGATGCGATCATCGAAGTCGGAGTGCGCTGGCCGGCCAGTACCTCGCTGGCCGCACACCTGCTCGATGCGCACATGGGACGCTTGATCGAGGCCCATCGCGGCACGTCGCGCTCCAACGATGAACTGTTCTTCGAGCGCTACGCCCTGAAAGGCCCGCGCGCCTTCAACTACATCAAAATGGCCTTGGGCATGGTGCCCTTCGTCGGCAGTGTGCTGGCCCTCTATCAGGCCTGGACCGCTGCCAATCAGGCAGCCGCCGCGTTCTTGCGTGGTGACGTGGCTGACGGTCTGGTTGAAATCGAGTCAATGCTGCTGTCGCTGATCGACGCCTTCATGGATCTGCTCCCGGGTGAAGCCGCGGCCTCAACGCCCTCCCGGACGACCCGCGCGTTGACACGGGCGCGTCAGCTGCACGCGGTGGTGCGCGATGTGGCGACACTGCAGGTCAAGTCGCAGCGCCACGCCCGACATGTGCTGGCGCGCTTCAAGGATTACGACTATGAAAAGCCGATTTCCCTGGGTGGCACAGAACCGGCCAGCCACGGCCTCTACCGCGGGATCTACCGGCTTGCCGACGGCGACTTCATCGAGCGTCAGGGCCGCGTCTACCAAGTAGAGCTGAGCCGGGATTCGCGCAGCTGGCGTCTGTCCGGCAACTCGCGAAAAACCTACAAGCAGCCGATCGCACTGGATGAAAGCGGGCAATGGGACACCTGGTTTGGCGTCTATGGCACAGCCCTTGAAGGTGGCGTGGTGGGGGGTGGCAATGTCGGCGGGCGCCTGGTCGATACACTCGACCCTTACTGGCCGTCGGTGATTCGGCAACACCTGCCGCGCTGGCTGGTAGATCGAAACTTCCGCCGCCACCATCAACTGGCCGCCACCGCAAACAATTTGGGCCGCCAATTGCAACTCAGGGGAGCGAAAAGTGACCAGGTGATCAATGCCTACGCCGAAGCCACGGAAGCGCAACGCCTGACCATGTTGCCAACGGCCGAAGCCGCATGCATTGGCGATATCCAACTGGCCAGGCAACGTTATGAGGCGTTGACCGAGTTGACTGCGTTGACCCAAGGCAGAAAACACAGGACTGTCGCCCAAATGCGAGGCAAGACCGCATGGCTGTTGACTGATCGTTACCAGCGACGCGCCTTCCACCTGTCGCATAAAATTCATGGCACAACACGAGCAATCAACCGATTGAAGCAGCTACACAATGCGCTGCCGGGTGATGCTGTGGCTGAACGTTTGAAACACATTGAAGACATACACAGGTTTCGTGTCGAGATCGTCAATCAGCTCGATCAGTTGGGCGAACTCAGGGACCAGGTCCATCATTGGTATGATCGCATGCTGGCTAAAGACCGGCCGGAAATGACGGCGCTGGTCGATAACATTAACAGCCGTCACAGTGAACCCATCCTGCTGTACCTGAAAACCTCCCAACGCTTGGAAATCGTCAGAAAAGCCGGCAGCCCCGACGATGCCTCGTGGCGCTATTTTGTGACGATGGCAGAGCCCCTGCGCAACAGAATCGATCTGCATCTGTACCGCCAGTACGACTTGCCGAACATGCAGAACACGACCGCCCAACGTAATCGCATTCTTCAGGAAAGCATCGACGCTTGCGTCGAGTATCGGCGCGAGATGGCGGTATGGACCGCCAGCTATCCGCAATTCTTTCATCTGGGCGTAGTCGAGCCCTTGCTGGAAGGCGTTGATCGCCTGGCGGATCGAGCGCGTGCCGCTATCAACAGGCCACCCGAGCCGAGGGTCGCGGGGCAACCCCTGCAGCGCGTGTTCATCACGGATGACAACCAATTGCGCCATGGCGTGGAGCAATGGGATAACCTGACCAACGCCCGTCAATACAGAAGTACCGGGATTAGAGGCTATGAAGAAATCTGGGAACATGGCGCCGATGGCGTCGTGCGCCTGACCAACCCGCAAAACCTGGCAGTTCCCTCCCCCGCCGAGCTGAGTCTGGCCACCCTGGTAACTGAGGCACAGCAACGTCTGGAGAACGTGGCCACTTACCGCGCCACGGTGCAGAGCAACGCCAATCGCGGCATGCTGCCCGTCGACCTGCAACACATGCTTGACAGTCAGGCGAGTGAACTCACCACCCGTGCCGACGGTATCGCTGCCAAGTCGGCAGAGCAACCGATCATCCAGCAATTGCGCGATCAGGCCGCCGAGCTGATCGTCGAAGGTCGCGCCTTGCGCACCCAACGCTCGATGACCAGTCAAAAACCCACCGACGGCATGCTTGATGACCTCATCGGACAGAACGCGGTGGAGATCCGCAAACCCCTTGCGATCCAAAAACTGGCTGATCATCAGGGGCGCCCCAACTACCTGCAGGAATATGAGGTCTGGAACCTCACACAGGAGCCCGCGCAATTACTCTGGTACGTGCATTTCCATTACCGTTCGGCGACCCGACCCTTGCGCCAATTCGAAAGAGCCCACCTGAAACTGCCGGCGCATCGCAAGCTGACTCACGCTGACGACCCGACCCTGCTTGATTCCAGAATCACTGCACAGTCCATTGTCCTGCGGCATTTCGAGGGACTCTGAGCATAAGACACTGTAGTCATATGAAGAACTGCCGAGCCATCACTCGGCGGTTCTGCCGTAAAAGAACGCGTCGATGTCGACAGCGCTATCATCATGAGACAAACTCACCCTCTTTGCGCTTATCACAAGTTTTCCTCATGGAGCCTTCGGTGCTTGAAATCCGTCACCTGAAAACCCTGCACGCCTTGCGTGAAGCCGACAGCCTGGTCGATGCCGCCGACCGTTTGCACCTGACGCAGTCGGCGCTGTCCCACCAGTTCAAGGAGCTTGAGGAACGCCTGGGCATGGCGTTGTTCGTGCGCAAGACCAAACCGGTCCGGTTCACCAGCGCCGGTTTGCGCTTGCTGCAACTGGCTGACGCAACCCTGCCGCTGTTGCGCGCCGCCGAGCGGGATATCGGCCGTCTCGCCGGTGGTACGGCCGGGCGTTTGCACATGGCCATCGAATGCCACAGCTGCTTTCAGTGGCTGATGCCGACCATCGACCAGTTCCGCGATGCCTGGCCGGAAGTCGAACTCGATCTCGCTTCGGGTTTCGCCTTCGCACCGCTGCCGGCGCTGGCGCGTGGCGATCTGGATCTGGTGGTGACTTCCGATCCACTGGAAATCGCCGGCATCACTTATGTACCGCTGTTCACCTACGAAGCCATGCTTGCCGTGGCCAATCAGCATGCGCTGGCGAGCAAGCCGTACATCGTCCCCGAAGACTTGCTGACGGAAACGCTGATCACCTACCCGGTGGAACGCGACCGTCTCGACATCTTCACACGCTTCCTGGAACCGGCCGACATCGAGCCGGCGCAGGTGCGCACTTCGGAACTGACGGTGATGATGATGCAACTGGTCGCCAGTGGTCGTGGTGTTTGCGGCATGCCGCACTGGGCGCTGCACGAATACAGCTCGCGCGGTTACGTGAAGGGTAAACGGCTGGGGGAAAAAGGTTTGTTCGCAACGTTGTATGCGGCGATTCGCACCGACATGCTCGATGCACCGTACATGCGGGATTTTCTGCTGACGGCGAAGGACACGTCGTTCTCGACCCTGGACGGTGTCAGCGCGGTTCGCTGAGTCACTTGTGGGAGCGAGCCTGCTCGCGAAAGCGATGTATCAGACACACAAATAGTGACTGTCAGATTGCCTTCGCGAGCAGGCTCGCTCCCACAGGGATCAGCGCAATATCAGAGTTGACGCCACATGTGGATCTTGTCGAAATAATCTTCGTTCACCCGCACCGCCAGCGGTTCGAGGCCGAACTGGATAAAGCCGCAGCGCTGGTAGAGATTGAACGCGGCGTCATTGCCGGCGGTAACGGTAAGCTGGAGCAGTTTCAGTGCCGGGTGGTTTTGCGCTTCGGTAATGGCCGCCTGTACCAGTTCATGGCCCAGACCGTGCTGGCGAAAATCCGCCGAGACGTACATGCCGAACAACGTGGCCTTGTGGCGGGCCTTCTCGCGCGGTTCGAGGGCCAGGCCGACGATGCCGGCCAACGTGCCAGCTTCAAACGCGCCAAGCACCACATCGAGCTTGCTGGTCAGGCGCCCTTCCCACCAGCTCAATGGCATCACCGCGCGTTCGCGAACACTGGAAGTGAACGCCTGCGGATGGCGGTCATAGGCTTCGAGCATCAGTTCGCGGTAAGCCAGGGCATGACTGGCGTCCAGCCGTTCGATCCACATGTTCACGCCGTCCTGCGTTGCTCAAGCATCAGCCGCACAGCGAGGCCGCCGAGGACGAAGCCCATGAAATAACGCTGCAGTGCCAGCCACGTCGGGTTACGCACAAACCACGAAGCGATGCCCGCCGCGAACAGCGCGATCAGCAAATTGACGCAGAAACTGACGCTGATCTGGGTCAGGCCGAGAATGATGCTTTGGGTGAACACCGAGCCGTGTTCAGGGGAGATGAACTGCGGAAACACCGAGAGGTAGAACACGGCGATTTTCGGGTTCAGCGCGCTGGTGAGAAAGCCCATGGTGATCAGCTTTCGCGACGAGTCCGGCGGCAATTGCTGCGCCTCGAACGGTGAGCGCGCACCGGGTTTCACTGCTTGCCAGGCCAGCCACAGCAGGTACAGCGCACCGGCCCACTTCAGCACTTCATAGGCCATCGGCACTGCCAGAAACACCGCAGTCAATCCCGCCGCCGCGGCGAACATATGCACAAAGAATCCACTGACCACACCGAGCAACGACGTGACCCCGGCCTTGCGTCCCTGACAGATCGAACGCGAAATCAGATAGATCATGTTCGGCCCCGGCGTCAGCACCATCAGCAATGCGGCAGCGGCGAAGATCAGCAAGTCTTGAAGCGGGATCATGGCAAAGTCCTTTGCGTGGATGATCAGGCGATTGCGTTCAGCGACTTGCGATAAAACGGCAGGATCAGGTCACGTGTCAATGGCGCCAGAACCACAGCAGGATCAGTGGCCGGATCGACCCAGATCACTTCTTCGATTTCCGCCGCCGGCGTGACGTCGGCCTCGATCGTCAGTTGAAAGATCTCGGCCTGCACGACACACCCCGGCTCGTTGGCCGCAGGCGCCGAGAACTGGCCGAGAAAAGCCGCCTGCGCCGGATCGATCTGCAAGCCCAGCTCTTCTTCCAGCTCGCGGGCCAGCGCGTGCACCGGCAACTCGTGCGCCTCGATCTTGCCGCCCGGTTGCATGAACGCCGTAGTGCCGCGCTTGCGCACCAACAGAGTCTGGCCTGCGGGATTGAGCAACAGCGCGGCGGCTATACGAATGAGGTTTGCAGAGACAACGGATGCACAAGTCATGGATCAGCCACCGGCCTGGAAAAACCGCAAGGATCCCATGCCCGGCCCAATGACGTCACCTCACCGATCATTCCCCCTGCGCCTTGAGCGTGGCTTCAACCTCCTCCGGCACCTTGACGAAAATCGTGTACTTGCCGCCCTCCATGGCTTCAAACGCAATCAGCTTTTCCACCAACAGCGCGCTGAGCACCTTGCCAGCATTGAGCAGCAGCATGCCGTTATCGGCATTGAGGTTGCGCGCCAGAATCATCCCCGCCGCCAGATCCCGAGTGGACAGCACCTTGACCGACGGATCGGCCAGCGTCACGTCGCTGAGGAACGCGGCACACACCTGAATGAAATCCTCGACCAGATCGGGATCGTACAAACGTCCGGCGTACTGGCGCAGGTACAGCAGCGCTTCATCGCTGTTCATCTGCCGCTCAAGGATCAGACCGCGCTGCAACTCGACGAAATCCACCGCCAGTTTCAGCAAGCGTGAGCCGAACGGAATGCCCTCGCCCTTGAGCCGGTCGGGAAAGCCGCTGCCGTCCCAACGCTCCTGATGATGCAGGATCAGACGCGCCGCATCCTTCATCGGGTCCAGGGTCATGAGCAACGATTCGCTCTGCTTCGGATAGCTGCGATAGCGCTCGCGTTCGGTATGGCGCAGCAGATCCGAGGGCGTGGTCATCATCGCGTCGGTCCAGCTCAGTTTGCCAATGTTGTACAGCGCCGCAGCCATGGTCAGATCACGGCTGGTGGCCTCGTCCAGCCCGTGCTGTTTGCAGTAGCTGCGCACCAGTTCGATGATCTGCCGGTTGGTCTGTTTGGCAGGTGGCAAGCGCAAATTGGCCAGCAGCGAGAACACTTCGGTGCCGGTAACGTAGCTGTGCTTGAGCTCTTCGTACGCCAGATCAAGCATGTCGGCGGTCTGCTGCAGTTCGGCGGTGCGCGCTGCGACATGCTTTTCCAAAGTGCTGTTAAGCAGTTTGAGCTGATCGTTCTGCACTCGGGTCAAGCGCTCCAGCCGTTGGCGCTCCTGCTCGGAATGCTGGTGTTCGAGGGACTGGCGCAGAATCAGCAACAGCTCTTCGTCATTCCACGGCTTGCTGATGTACCGGTGAATCTGCCCGTCATTGATGGCTTTGATGATCGCCGCCGGGTCGGCATAGCCGGTGAGCATGATCCGCGCCGTCGCCGGAAAACGTTCACGGACATGCGCCAGCAACGAAGCACCGTCCATGCCCGGCATCCGCGCATCGCTCATCACCAGGTTCACCGGCTGCTGCGCGAGGATCTCCAGCGCCTGAGCGCCGCTGGTGGCCAACAGAAGATCGTAGGGTTGGCCGCGTAACAGGCGGCGCAGGCTGTTGAGGATCGACTCCTCGTCATCGACCAGCAGCACCGTGGGTCGATGCGCCGGCAGCGGCGCGGATGGCTCTTCCATGGCATGGCCTCAAGCAAACAGGGAAATTACGACGCACCGAGCCAACACTGCGCCGGTCCGCGCCTGAGTCCAAGGCTAGATGATTTTGGCCGGCATTCACGCCGATCTTTGTCCGGGGCCGAAAGCGCAGTGCCGGGGAGCCGACTATGCTGAAGACAGCGCAAGACTCCATCGGCTGATACAAACAGGCAAATGGCGAGGGAAAAGGATGCCCCGGATCACCACAGCATGCCTCCCCACGGGTGGCGCGGCATGACAGCGCCAACCGTGCACATCAATCGCCGCGTGCTGATCGTTGACGACAGCCCAGCGATCCATGGCGATTTCGCCAAGATTCTCAGCCCGGTCATCCCCGGTGTCGATGGTTTGGGCGAAACCGAGAGCCTGCTGTTCGGCACGCCGTCCGCACCGCAAACCCAACATTTCGAACTGGATTCGGCGTTTCAGGGCCGCGAAGCCCTGGAAAAACTTGAGGCCGCGCTGGCAGAAAACCGCCCCTACGCCATGGCCTTCATCGACATGCGCATGCCACCGGGCTGGGATGGCCTGGAGACCATTGAACGGCTGTGGCAAGTCGACCCCAAGCTGCAAGTTGCGCTGTGCACGGCCTATTCCGATTATTCCTGGGAAGACATCGACCGGCGTCTGGCACTGAACGACCGCTTGCTGATTTTGAAAAAGCCCTTCGACGCCATCGAGATCCGCCAGATGGCCAGCGCCCTTACGGTCAAATGGCAGATGACCGAAGACGCTGAACTGAAGATGAGCCTGCTAGAAGCTGCGGTGCAGGAACGCACCCGGGAGCTGTCCGACGCCAATGTGATCGTGCAGAACAGCCCGACGATTCTTTACCGTTTGCGCGGCGAACCCTCGTTTGCGCTGATGTACATCTCCCACAACATCACCCGTTACGGCCATGTCGCCGCCGACCTGGTGGGTTCGCCCGACTGGGCGCAGGCACTGATTCATCCGGACGATCAGGCGAACGTCGATGCGGCCATGGCCCGGGTGCTGGATCGGCATGCGTCGGGCGCGTCCATCGAGTTCCGCATGCGCACCGGCCAGGGCACCTGGCGCTGGGTGGAGAACCGCTACATTCCGGTGCGCGATGATGACGGCCGTCTGCTGGAAGTCGAAGGCATCATCCTCGACATCACCGAGCGCCGCCTGGCCGAGGACAAACTGGCCTTGCTCGCCCGCTCCGATGGCCTCACGGGGCTGGCCAATCGCGCCACGCTGATCGAGCGCCTGCATCAAGCGTTCGCCGCCGCACGACGAGGCGCCATGCCGTTCGCGGTGTTCTACCTGGACCTCGACCATTTCAAGCGGATCAATGACACCTTCGGCCACCCGGTGGGCGATCTGCTGTTGCAGGAAGTCGCCCGGCGCATCAAGTCCGGTGTCCGCGAAAGTGACGTAGTGGCGCGCCTGGGCGGCGACGAATTCGCGATCCTGCAACTGGACGTCAGCGACCCGACCCAATCGGCCGCGATGGCCGCCAAGATTCGCGACACGCTGCTGGCGCCCTACCACCTGGCCGGTAATGCGCTGCATATTTCGGTGAGCATCGGCATCAGCAGTTACAGCGACCTCAGCCTCGATGCCGACGCGCTGCTCGGGCAAGCCGACATGGCGCTGTACCGCGCCAAGGAAATGGGCCGCAACCAGTACCACTTCCACTCCGAGGAAATCTCTCGGGAAGTGGCCGAACGCATGACTCTGGTCAGCGAATTGATGACCGCCCTCGAGGGCAATGAGCTGATGCTGCGCTATGCGCCGGAGGTCGATCTGCACAGCGGCAGGATTCTCGGCATGGAGGCACAAGTCCTCTGGCAGCATCCTCGTCGCGGCCTGCTGCAGGCCTGCGACTTCGTGCCGATTGCAGAGAAAACCGGCGCAATCATTCCGCTCGGGCGTTGGGTGCTGGATCACGCCTGCCACCAGATGCATCTGTGGCGTAACGAAGGCGTCGCGCCGCCCGTAATGGCGATCAAACTTTCGCTGGCCCAACTCAAGAGCGGCCCCGAGCTGATCTACAACGTGCTGCGCACCACCGCCCGTTGGGAACTCGCCCCTTGGGACCTGCGTTTCGATGTCACCGAGGCCACACTGGCCCAGACCAAGTGGACGCACAACGACGCGTTGCCGCGCCTGCGTGAACTGGGCGTGAGCATCGCCATCGATGATTTCGGCACCGAATACTCCTCGTTCGACTACCTGAAAACCTACCGGGTCAATCACCTCAAACTGGCGCAGAGTTTCGTCGACAGTGCCGCCCACGATGTCGCCAGTGCCAACGCCCTGCGCGCGATCGTCAACTTCGCCCGCGATCTGGACATCGACATCATTGCCGAAGGCCAGCCATCGTCGGATCAACCGTGCACGCCCCCCACCGCGCCCCCGCTGCCCAGCGCCCGGGGCATGTATTTCAGCGCAGCGGTCAGCGCCGAACAAGCCGGGCAGTTGCTCAAGGACAGTTGCCGTCTAGCGCCAAAGGAGGACGAGGCATGAAAACGCCTTTTCCGCAGACCAACCGGCGTATCCTGATCATCGATGACACGCCGGCGATCCACGATGACTTTCGCAAGATCCTCGCCCCGCAGGTGGCGGACGCCGTCGATTTGCAGCAACTGGAGCAGACGCTGTTCGGCAGCCAGCAGACGCCGCACCTGAGCTTCCAGCTCGACTCCGCCTATCAAGGCCAGGAAGCGCTGGCACTGGTCAATCGCGCACTGGCCAGTGGCAATCCCTACGCCCTCGCCTTTATCGACATGCGCATGCCGCCCGGCTGGGATGGCCTGGAAACCATCGAGCAACTGTGGCGTGTCGACCCGAACCTGCAAATCGCCTTGTGCACGGCGTACAGCGACTACAGCTGGGAAGCGATGGCCGAACGGCTGGAGTTCGGCGATCAGTTGCTGATCTTGAAAAAGCCGTTCGACAGTCTGGAAATCCGTCAGATGGCCAATGCCCTGACCTGGAAATGGCAACTGGCGCAGGACGCGGCGCTGAAGATGCTCAGCCTTGAGCGGACCATCGAGGCGCGGGTGCACGAACTGCTCAAGGTCTCGCACCTGCTGCAATACGACAGCCTCACGGAGCTGCCCAACAGCACCTTGCTCGGTGATCGCCTGAGTCAGGCCATGGCCGTGTGCCGACGGCATGACAAACAATTGGTGGTGATGTTTCTCGGTCTGGATCGCTTCAAGCGCATCAACAATGCGCTGGGCCATCCGGCGGGTGACGAGATGCTCAAACGGGTCGCCCGACAACTGTTGTCCTGCGTGCGCGATTCGGACTCGGTGTTTCGCTACGGTTCCGATGAGTTCGTGGTGATCCTCGGCGACATCAACCACCCTCAGCAAACCCACGGCATCGCGGAAAAACTCCTCGCCGCCATTCGCCTGCCGCAGACGATTGCCGGCCACGACGTCAGCGTCACCGCCAGCGTCGGCATCAGCGTCTACCCCGAAGACGGCCTCGAAGCCACCGAGCTGATCAAGAAAGCCGAGACCGCGATGCGCAACGTCAAGGAGCAGGGGCCTGACAACATCGGCTTTTTCATCGAAGCCATGAACCAGCACGCCCGGGAGCAGCACAGCATCGAGTCGGGCATTCGCCGCGCCCTGCAGGCGCATGAATTCGTCCTGCACTATCAGCCGAAAGTCGACCTGCGCAGTGCCAAAGTGGTGGGTGCCGAAGCACTGCTGCGCTGGCAGAAACCCGGGCATGGCTGGGTCTATCCGTCGGACTTCATACCGGTGGCCGAGGACAGCGGCCTGATCGTGCCGTTGAGCAAATGGGTGCTGGCTGAAGCTTGTCGTCAGACCCGTGCCTGGCAACTGGCCGGACTGCCGCCGATCCGCATGTCGGTCAACACTTCACCCATCGATTTTCGCCAGCGTGACTTCGTCGCTGGTATCGAGCGCGTCCTGGAACAGACAGGTCTGGCGCCCGAGTGGCTGGAGCTGGAAATTACCGAAGGCGTGCTGATGCAAAACGTCGAGGCGACGATGACGGCGCTCAATCGCCTGAAAACGCTGGGCACGCGTCTGGCCATTGATGACTTCGGCACCGGCTATTCCAGCCTGAGCTACTTGAGGCGATTTCCCATCGATGTGCTGAAGATCGACCAATCGTTCATTCGCAACCTGTGCAACGACCGCAACGATGCCGCGCTGGTGAGCGCCATCATCAACCTGGGCAAGAGTCTGGAACTGGACGTCATCGCCGAAGGCATCGAAACCGCTGACCAACTGGCCTTTCTCAAGGCCCATCACTGCGAAGAAGGCCAGGGCTACTTTTTCAGCGAAGCCCTACCCGCAGACGCATTTGCGCGGTTGCTGGCCGGTACGCAACCCGCGCCCTGGACGATTGAATGATCACTGTGAAACCGGCCTTGAGTCAGGGAGACAAATGCCGATGAGCCTTTTCCATCACGCCGTCGCGTTGCTGCTGTACGGAGTCTGTATCGGCGCCAGTGCCGAGCCGCTGGACGAGCCGCTCAAACCGTTGCCCGCGATACCGCAGCAGGATGCCCGGCGCGTGGAACTCGGTCGACGGCTATTCCACGAGCTACGTTTGTCGATCAACAACACGCTGTCCTGCGCCAGCTGCCATCAACTCGACAAGAACGGTGCCGACAGCCGCGCCTTGTCACTGGGCTTCGACGGTAAACCGGTGGCCGTCAACACACCGACCGTGTTCAACGCAGCCCTCAACTTCCGCCAGTTCTGGGATGGCCGCGTTAAAACGCTGGAGGAACAAAGCAACGTCGTCATCACCAGCCCCCATGAAATGGGCAGCGACTGGCGCACCGTAATCGAACGCATCGGCAACGACCCCGATTACCGTCGCGATTTCGCCGCCACCTACCCGGACGGCGTAACCCAGGCCAACGTCCAGCAAGCGCTGGCCAGTTTCGAACGCACCTTGCTGACGCCCAATTCACGCTTCGATCAATACCTGCAGGGCAATACCGACATCCTCACCCTGGAGGAAAAGTACGGTTACCAGCGCTTCAAGGAGTACGGCTGCATTGCCTGCCATCAGGGGGTCAACATCGGTGGCAACATGTTCCAGAAATTCGGCGTGTTCGGCGATTACATTGCCGATCGTGGCAACCCGACCGTGGCCGACCAAGGCCGCTTCAACGTCACCGCCGACGAAGCAGACCGGGCGGTGTTCAAGGTGCCGAGCCTGCGCAATGTCGCGATCACCGCACCGTACTTTCACGACGGATCGGCCCCTACCCTCGAACGCGCCGTGGATGTGATGTTCCAGTATCAGTTGGGGCGCATGCCAAGCGCTGAGGATAAACGGCTGATCATGCTGTTTCTCACAACCCTGACCGGCCAACGGGAAGTCCAGCCATGATCAACATTTCGCGGCGACGCAGCCTGTTGTTGCTGACCCTGGTGGCCCTGGCGCTGGCCTCGATCCTGCTGTTCCTGTACTTCAAGTCGAGCTCTGACCAGAGCATGACGTACACCGAATCGCGGGATCTGATCCGGCAGATCAAACAGCAGAATTCGCAGTGGGAGAACGAGATCCTCAAGGCCAGGGTGGCGCTGACCCACAACTACGATCCGCTGGTGTCACCGATGAATGAGATGAACCGGCTCTGGGCGCGCTTCGACGAGATCGAGTCCGGGCATGGGCGCAACGACTCGACGCAATGGAACGATGCTCACGAAAGCTTCCTGCAGGCGATGCAGGAAAAGACCCGTCTGGTCGAACAGTTCAAATCGCACAACGCGCTGTTACGCAACTCCCTGGCTTTTTTGCCCACCGCTGAAGACGACATCCAACAGCAACTGGCCAGCCTGTCGGACTTCGATAAATTGCAGCTGCAAAACATCACCACCGACACCTACGACCTGCTGCTCAGCGCCCTCGAATTCGCCCAGGTCACCTCCGACGACCGGGCCGCCGACATCGAGGTCGGCCTGAACAAACTGAAGGTCAATGCACAACGCCTGCCGCTCGCGTTTCAGGCCCCGATCAGAATCATGAGCAGCCATATTTCGCTGATTGCGCGCGAGCAGCCTGTGGTCAATCAGTTGCTCGAAAGCATCGAAAACATCCCCGTGGCCGACAGCCTCGACAACATCACCACCATGCTCGATCGCGATCAGCAGCGCGCCGATCAGGTCGACCGGCAGTACCACTTCTACCTGCTGTTGTTTTCGGTCTTGCTGGTGTTGTCGCTGGTGTGGCTGGCCATCCGTTTGATCGGTAGTTTCGCCGAGATCAACCGGGTCAATAACGCCCTGCAAACCGCCAACGATGCACTGGAACAAAGAGTCGAAGAACGCACCCGGGAACTGCGGGACGCCCAGAGCGAACTGCTCGACGCGGCACGTCAGGCCGGCATGGCGGAAATCGCCACCAATGTGCTGCACAACGTCGGCAACGTGCTCAATAGCGTGAACATTTCCAGCGACCTGATCACGCGCAAGCTGCGCAACAGCAAGGCCCAAGGCCTGGGCAAGGCCATGCAATTGATCAACGAACACCCTGATGAACTCGGCGTGTTCCTCAGCGAAGACGCCAAGGGCAAATTGCTCCCCGGCTACCTCAACCAGTTGGTGGTCGCCATTACCCAGGAACAGCAGGAAATGCTCGACGAGTTGAACCAGATGAACAAAAGCGTCGACCACATCAAAGACATCGTCGCCACCCAGCAATCCTATGCCGGCGCCAACAGCATGACCGAACCGCTGTTCATCAACGAATTGCTCGAAGACGCGTTGCGCATGAACGCCGGGGCACTCACCCGGCACCACGTCACGGTGGTCCGGGAGTACGCTGACGTGCCGCAGGTGATGGGCGACAAACACCGTTTGCTGCTGATCCTGATCAACCTCATCAGCAACGCTAAATACGCCATGTCCGACCTCAGCAACCGCCCACGCACCATGACCCTGGCGGTCAAAATTGTCGATGACAACTTCCTTGAAATCAGCGTCAAGGACGACGGCGAAGGCATCGCCGCGGAAAACATGACGCGGATCTTTGCCCACGGTTTTACCACCCGCAAGGAAGGCCACGGTTTCGGTCTGCACAGCTGCGCCCTGGCCGCCATCGAGATGAACGGCCACCTCACCGCGCACAGCGACGGCCCGGGCCAGGGTGCATTGTTCACCTTGCAGATCCCCCTGATCAGCGTCACGGAGAGCGCATGAGCGAGCTGTCGAACCGCCGCATTCTGCTGATCGACGACATGCCGTCGATCCATGAAGACTTTCGCAAGATTCTCGCGCCGCCGGCGGCGCAGTCGGTGGAACTGGACGAGATGGAAGCAGCACTGTTCGGCGCTCAGGTGCGCGCCGAACGTCCGCCGTTCGAGCTGGACTCGGCCTATGGCGGCGAGGAAGGTCTGGGCAAGCTGAATCAGGCCTTGGCGGAACAACGCCCCTATGCGCTGGCCTTTGTCGACATGCGCATGCCCGACGGCTGGGACGGCGCGAAAACCATCGAGCATCTGTGGCAGCAGGATCCACAGTTGCAAGTGGTGGTCTGCACCGCCTACTCGGATTATTCCTGGGATGAACTGCTGGAGCGTCTGCAGGCGCATGACCGCTTGCTGATTCTGAAGAAGCCGTTCGACAACATCGAAGTGCAGCAGATGGCCAACACCCTGCTGACCAAGTGGCAGATGACCGAACGCGCGTCATTGCAAATGCATCACCTGGAACATCTGGTCGATCAGCGCACCGCCCAGTTCAAGCAGGCCAGCGAAGACCTGCAACGGGAAATCGATGAGCGCAAGCAACTGGAAAGTCAGCTGGTACAGTCGGAAAAACTCGCCTCACTGGGGCAAATGGCGGCGGGCGTGGCCCATGAAATCAACAACCCGATCGGCTTCATCTCCTCCAACCTCGGCACCCTCGACGGCTACTTCAAACAATTGCTCAGCGTACTCGATGCCTGGCAGACGCTTGGGCCAATACCAGACAGCGAATCCGTGGCGCGGCTTGAGCAATTGCGCAAAGACGCCGATCTGGATTTTCTCCTCGAAGACATTCCGGTGCTGATCCGCGAATCCAAGGAAGGCATTGGCCGGGTCGGGCAGATCGTCAAGGACCTGAAGGATTTCTCCCGGGTCGATAGCCAGCAGCAATGGCAGTGGGCCAATCTGCAACAAGGCATCGAGTCGACCCTGAACATTGTCGCCAGTGAACTCAAGTACAAGGCCGACCTGATCAAGGAGTACCAGCCCCTGCCGGACATCGAATGCCTGCCGTCGCAAATCAATCAGGTGATCATGAATCTGGTGGTCAATGCGGCGCAGGCCATGGGCCCCGAACGCGGCACCATCACCTTGCGCACCGGGCAACAACAAGACACGGCGTGGGTGGAAGTCGCGGACACCGGCGCGGGGATTGCGCCGGAGATCCTGCAGAAAATCTTCGATCCGTTCTTCACCACCAAACCCGTCGGCCAGGGCACCGGGCTTGGCCTGTCCCTGTCCTACGGCATTGTGAAAAAGCACGGTGGCGACATTTCGGTACGCAGCGAACCGGGGGTGGGCACGACCTTTCGCATCGAGTTGCCGATGCGCCAGAACCGGCCCGCTGCCTGAAGACGCCTCAGGTCGCTTCCTGAAAGTCCATTTCCGGTGGCTGGCGACGGAAACCACCGGTAAGTACTGCCAGGTAAACCACGCCGATCGCCAGCCAGCTCAAGCCCAGGTACACCGCCAGGTGATCGAGGCTGACCATCAGCCACAAGTCCGCCACCAGCCCGATCAACGGGAAGAGCAGAAACAGCAGCAGCTCGCGCGGACCTTTTTTCTCACCGCCGATCCAGTAATGAAAGATCACCGAGAGATTGACCAGGCTGAACGCCAGAAACGCGCCGAAGTTAATGAACGAGGTCGAGGTGGTCACGTCGAGTTTAAGTGCCAGTAACGCCACCACGGCGCAGAGCAGGATGCTGTTGACCGGTGTGCCGAAGCGCGCGTGCAAAGTGCCGAAGAACGACTTGGGCAACACGCCGTCGCGGCCCATGGCGAACAGCAGGCGCGAGCCACTGGCTTGCGCAGACAGCCCCGAGGCGAACTGACCGACAATCAGGCCGATGAGGAAGATCGAGACGAACAGATCGCCGCCGATATTGCGCGCGATTTCATAGGCGGCGGAGTCGACGCTGTCGAACTGGAACGATGGATGGGCGATCTGCACAAAGTATGAAACGCCAACGAAGATCAGCCCGCCGATCAAGGTGATCAACATGATCGCGCGCGGGATGGTGCGGCGTGGATCGCGGGTTTCTTCGGTCAGCGTGCTGACCGCATCGAAGCCGAGGAACGAGTAGCAGGCGATGGCCGCACCGCTCATGATCAGCGGCATCTGCATGTCGCCGTTGAAGAACGGCTTGATCGACCACAACGGCGTGCTCGCATCGCCACCGATGTAGTGCACGCACAGCGCGACGAAAGCGATCAGCACGAGGAACTGCACCAGCATCAACAAGGCGTTGATGCCGTTGGCCAGTTTCAGGCCAATGATGTTGATCGCGCTGGTGATGCCGATAAAGGCCAGCACCCAGATCCATTGCGGGATCGACGGGAATGCCGAGGCCAGATAAGCCGCGCCGATCAGCCAGATCGCCATCGGCAGAAACAGGTAATCGAGCAACACCGCCCAACCGGCGATGAAGCCGAGTTTCGGGCTGATTGCCTTGCGCACGTAGCTATAGGCGGAACCGGCGACGGGGAATGCAGCGGCCATGCGCCCGTAACTCATAGCGGTGAAGAACATCGCCACCAGCGCCGCCAGATACGCGGCAGGCACCATGCCGGCGGTGGACTGGGCGAGGATGCCGAAGGTGCCGAGGACAATGATCGGCGTCATGTAGGCGATGCCGAAAAGCACCACCGACCCTAATGAAAGGGTGCGTTGCAAACGAGCCATGGGCGACTTACTCCGAATGTTATTGGATTTATGGCAGAGCCGGGTTCGGCGAATGTTTTCGGGTGTGGCTGATCGTTCCCACGCTCTGCGTGGGAATGCCTCAATGGACGCTCTGCGTCCGCTCTTGGGACGCGGAGCGTCCCGGGCTGCATTCCCACGCAGAGCGTGGGAACGATCGGGTAAAACCTGAGTTCGACCCGTTGCTTCTGGTCGGCGTACCTCGAACAATCAACTCGGTCAGTCCCCTCTCCCTATGGGCGGTCCGACGTTTCGGGAGGGCTAGGGTGAGGGCAGCGGTCAACGGCGTGGAATCAACAACTCACGAACACCATCGCCGCGCTCCACCACCTCCCCCGGCAACTTCAAACGCTGATCATCCAGATAGCGGTAATCCTTGCGCGCAATCTCTAACCGGTCGAAATCCAGCTCGACGCTGAACGTCCCTTCTTCCCGCCCGGCCTCGAACAACAGCGAGCCCAGCGGATCGACCAGCGCACTGCCACCGGCAAACATCAATCCGTCGTCCCCCGCCTCCACGCGATTGACCATCAACGCAAAGGCCTGATTCTCCTGGGCACGGGCCATGATCGCGGTGCGGTGAGTCGGCGCGTACGGGTCCATGTTGCCGTTAGTCACGATCAGCAACTCGGCACCCAGTTGCGCCAAGGCACGGGCTGACTCCGGAAACTCGATGTCGTAGCAAATCAACAGGCCAATACGCACGCCGTTCCATTCGCAGGTGGTGTAACGGTCGCCGGCCTCGAACACGCCACGATCCGACGCCCACAGATGGGTCTTGCGGTATTTCAGGGCAATGCCTTCAGGGGTGATCAGCAACGTGGTGTTGTAGAAGCGACCGTTGTCGTTCTCGGCCATACCGATCACCACGGCGATGTTGTGTTCACGCGCGGCGGCCAGCACGGTGCTGACGGTCGGGCCGTCGAGCGGTTCGGCGGTTTGCGCCACGGTTTCGGCCGTCGGGAAGCCCATCAGGTGGGTTTCCGGGAACACGATCAATTGCGTGTCGGCCGCACACGCGGCAATCGCTGCCAGTGCGCGTTCGAGGTTGTAGGCCGTGGCATTGTCACGGCCTGCCAATTGCGCGAGTTCGACTTTCATGGGAATTCCTTGTGATAAGCGGCGGGCGCTGAAAGATTGCCCGGTGGCTGTCTGTGGGCCAGTATGCGCAGCAAGCAGCCGGCCAGGGAATTACGCGGCAGGGGTAACCCGATAGGGGTAGATCGATGACACTTTCGTTTGACGACATCACCTGGCACCGCGCCGTCGGGCAACTGATCGATGCGCTGGACAAGCCGAATTTCTGGGCGCAACTGGTGCGCTTGCTCGATCAATACGTGCCGTTCGATAGCTGGGTGGTGCTGCTGTTCAGCGCCGATCAACACCCGCAGGTCTTCGCCGAATGCCCGGGCGCAGACGGCAGCCCTGACCCGTTATTCCAGGATTATCTGCGCGGCCTGTACCTGCTCGATCCCTTCTACATCGCCTGCCGCGAGCAAACCCGCACCGGTCTGTATCGCTTGTCCGAGGTGGCACCGGAGCATTTCGAGCTGACCGAGTATTACCAGCGATACTTTCGTCTGAATGTCGTGGCCGACGAAATCCAGTTCAATTGTCAGCTCGAAGGCGATCGCACCTTGTGTCTGTCGCTGGGCAGTGAAAAACGTTTCACTGGCGAACATATCGCCTTGCTGTCATTGATCCAGCCTTGGGTGCTGGGCCTGCTGCGCCAACGACTGCCCTATGAGATCAACGAAACCGTGGCCCTCGCCGCCGCCCCTGTCCGGGCAGACTGGCGGGTGCAACTGGAGGCGTCGGTGCAGCAACTCAAGGGCGCGCAATTGACCGCCCGTGAACTGGATGTCGGGCGCTTGATGCTCAGCGGTTGCTCCAGTAAAGAAATCGCCCGTAAGCTGGAAATCTCCGTAGAAACCGTGAAAGTCCATAAGAAACACATGTACAGCAAGCTGGGGATCAAATCCCAGTCCGAGCTGTTTTCGATTTTTCTTCAGGCACAAAACGCCTGATCGTTTGGTGAAGTTGCTTTTTGTGGGAGCGAGCCTGCTCGCGAATGCGTCGGATCAGACAATAATTTTTCTACTGACAGGTCGCTTTCGCGAGCAGGCTCGCTCCCACAGGGATTTTTTACATCCCTTAGCTTTTCGCCGAAATCTCTGAGTCCGAACCAAGGAAACCGTATGAGCCTGTCACTCCTGAGCCGCTACGCCTTCTTTGCCGTCTGTGTGATGTTCACCCTCGCCAGCCTGCCTTTCCTCGAACATGACTGGCTGTGGCCGATCACTGCGGTCACCGGCGTGCTGAGCCTGATCGGTCTGTTCGACCTGCTGCAAAGCCCGCACGCCGTGCGCCGCAACTACCCGATCCTCGGCAATATCCGCTATCTGGTTGAAGGCATCCGCCCGGAGATCCGCCAGTACCTGCTGGAGTCCGACAGCGACGCCCTGCCCTTCTCCCGCGCGCAACGTTCGCTGGTTTATTCGCGAGCGAAAAACGAAACCGCCGACAAACCGTTCGGCACGCTGATTGATGTCTATCAATCCGGATTCGAATTCATCGGCCACTCGATGCGTCCGGCGCCGCTGAGCGACCCGAGCAGTTTCCGCGTCACCGTCGGTGGCCCGCAGTGCAGTCAGCCGTACTCGGCCTCGGTATTCAACATCTCGGCGATGAGCTTCGGTTCGCTCAGCGCCAATGCCATTCGCGCGTTGAACCAAGGCGCGAAACTCGGCAACTTCGCCCACGACACCGGTGAAGGCAGCATCAGCCCGTATCACCGCGAACACGGCGGCGACCTGACCTGGGAGCTGGGCAGCGGCTATTTCGGTTGCCGCACCAGCGACGGCCGTTTCGACCCGGAACGCTTCGCCACCCAGGCACAGAACCCGCAAGTGCGGATGATCGAAATCAAGATGAGCCAAGGCGCGAAACCCGGCCACGGCGGCATCCTGCCCAAACACAAAGTCACCAAGGAAATCGCCGAAACACGCGGCATCCTGATGGGCGAAGATTGCGTCTCGCCGTCACGTCACAGTGCGTTTTCCACGCCGATCGAAATGATGCAGTTCATCCAGCAACTGCGTGAACTGTCCGGCGGTAAACCGGTGGGCTTCAAGTTCTGCCTCGGCCATCCGTGGGAGTTCATGGGCATCGCCAAAGCCATGCTGGAAACCGGCATCCTCCCGGACTTTATCGTCGTCGACGGCAAGGAAGGTGGCACCGGCGCCGCACCGGTCGAGTTCACCGACCACATCGGCGTACCGATGCGCGAGGGCCTGCTGTTTGTCCACAACACCCTGGTCGGCCTGAACCTGCGCGACAAGATCAAACTCGGCGCCAGCGGCAAGATCGTCAGCGCCTTCGACATCGCCAGCGTACTGGCCATCGGTGCAGACTGGGCCAACTCCGCACGCGGCTTCATGTTCGCCATCGGCTGCATCCAGTCGCAAAGCTGCCACACCAACAAATGCCCGACCGGCGTGGCCACTCAGGATGCCTTGCGCCAACGCGCGCTGGTAGTGCCGGACAAGGCACAGCGCGTGTTCAACTTCCACCGCAATACCCTCAAGGCGCTGGCAGAAATGCTTGCCGCCGCCGGTCTTGAGCATCCGTCGCAACTGTCGGCCAAGCACTTGGTGCGGCGCATGTCGGCGACCGAGATCAAACTGTTCTCGCAGTTGCATGTGTTCCTGAAACCGGGGGAATTGCTCACCGGGGAAGTGAATGGCGAGTTCTATTCGCGGATGTGGCAGATGGCGCGGGCGGACAGTTTTGAGCCGCAGGAAGTGGCCGTGGCTTAAGTGTGCAATAGGTGCTGGCCTGCGCTGAAGCCGGCACCGAATCGGCAGTAAACAGATACGCAGAAATGTTTCCCCCGTGAATCGTCAACACGGGAGTCCGATCCTTTGCGAACTGTGGCCTGTCAGCATGCAAATCAGCATCTGTGATCCACCAGACTCTTTGGCTGCGGCAATCCAAAACCGTTATCTCATCAATATAAATACTCGCTACGGGATCTTTGATCAGGCTCAAAAGACCACGACTGGTCAGCTTCAGGTAATCATCAATCGATGAGCGCACCTCAAACCGGGGATCAATACCAGTGGTGTCGTAATAAGTGAATGTCGGGTACCAGAACGGGTTAGCAATGATCACCTCATCACCTGGAAGGGCATTCTGATTGAGCCGCTTCACCAACTGACCAAACTCGGTATCTCTGCGGTAATTCGTTCCATTCAAGCCATCTGTCTGCCGGTAAACCGCAGTCAGACCATTTAATTGCACAACAACAAAAAGCAATAAACCAACAGTCGCCAACAACGCTCGACGTCTCCAGATGCCGTCAAGTGCCAACGCTGCAATCATCGCAATGGCGGGCGCCGAAAAAACCAGATATCTAGGAACGAACAGTGGAAGGAATAAGGCAAACACATAGAGCGTTGTCAGCGGAACAAAAAAATAACCAATCGGCAAAAAACGAAAAGGTCGCTTTAGGGAGTAGTCCGCGATGACTGTTGTGGCGCAGAACAGTAAAAGCGCCAGAGGCAGGAGATGCCACGCCGATGCTTGAAAAGGCCCATTTCCCATCAGCGTGAACTGCCAGACTAGCGACAACGCCTCCTGCAGCGTCACCGGTTTGATCCAACCCAAGCCCGTCGTATTCGCAAGTTGAGCAATCAGATGAGGTACCCAAGGCAAATACAGGACCACGATAGTCAGGTTAGCAAGTAGCCATTGCCCTAGGGTAATCGCCATCCCGGGACGGTTATTCCGGCTCAGCCACCAAAACAACCAATGCACCAGTACACACAAACCTGCGAAGTAGTGAGTGTAAAAAGCAGCGCTCATCAGGAGCACGTAGATCACCGCAAAACGGCCTTGCTCCGCAACCCTCGCCCAACAAACCAACGCAACAGTTGCAGCCATCAACCAGCACCCGAGCAGGCTGTACATCCTTACTTCCTGGCTATAGCGCACCGAAATCGGGAGTAACGCCAATAGCAGCGCAGCAATCCATGTCGCTCTGCGCGTTGAAATCAGGCTCATCAACTTGATACACAGTAAAAGAGTGCCGAGATCCGCGAGTGCACTCAAGGCCCGGGCAGACAACGCCGAGTCTCCCCACACCGACACCCAGTAGTGCAACAGCATGTAGTAAAGCGGTGGGTGCACATCCCGTGCCGTCAGCGCCCAGATGCGCTCCGGTGTTTCGCGTGCAAGCAGCAGACTATAGGCTTCATCGTTCCAGATGGCGGGTACTGAAATAGCGTAAAACCGTACGAGTAGTGCGAGGATCAAAACGATAGCGAGCGCGAATCGATCAACGAGCACTGGCGTAAAGGCTCGTCTGACAAATGCAACGGCCGCAAAAGTCTTCATAGCCGTTGTCTGCGAAACAATACAAACCTGAAAAAGCTGTACCCCAGCAACAGATTCAGCAGTGTAAACACCGCCACCGTCAGCAATCCCGGCAGATCACGCGTATCGGCGATCGCACCGATAGCAAAACTGAGCGCGCCCATCACCACGATAAACAGCAGATAACCAAGCACCGACGTTCGGCTGTCAAAGGTGTACAGCATGTTCACGTAAAACGAGAACATGGCCGCTACGCAGAAAGCCGCGAAATTGCTGGCGGCTTGGGTCAGTTCGGCAGCCGTGCACAGGACGAAAAAGATCTGCCAATGGATCAATCCATCGGCGATTCCGATAACCGTCAATGCCGAGAATCCCTTCATGCCGGTGCCCCGCTCTTGCCACGTTTGGCGAAACTTCAACCTAGGCCAAGGCAGGTGCCAGGTCTACTGTCAGAAATTACAGGTGCGCGGCTACTTCCGACGAGTGGACATCACACTGCCGCTGCAGCAAGCGCAGGTGGCTCAGCCTTGGAGACGATCCGCGGCACGGGCAATAAAAAGCCCCGGTCTCGCGACCGGGGCTTGGTTGATGCAGACGCTAAAACTTACGAAGCCGAACGCGCCGCACCTTGCGCTACGTTGCTCGGTTGCAGCTTGAACACGTAGAACAACACGGTCAGCAGCACCAGGAACGCAGGCCCCACATAGAGCGCCACGCGCGTGTCCGGGAAGTACGCCATCAGGCCGACTACCAGCACCAGAAACGCTAGCGCAAAGTACGAGCTGACCGGGTACAGCCACATCTTGTACTTGAGGCCGGCACGTTCGCTGGCGCTCAGGCCTTTGCGGAATTTCAGTTGCGCCAGCAGGATCATCACCCAGGTCCAGATCGCGCCGAAGGTGGCAATCGAGGTCACCCAGACAAAGACTTTTTCCGGCACCAGATAGTTGAGCAGCACGCCCAGCAACAACGCACCGATCGACAGCAACAGCGCTCGACGCGGTACACCGTTATTCGAAGTCTTGGCAAAACCGGCCGGCGCCTGGCCATTCTGCGCCAGGCTGTAGAGCATACGCCCGGTGCTGAAAATACCGCCGTTGCACGACGACAATGCTGCGGTAATCACCACGAAGTTGATGATGCCGGCGGCGGTCTTGATGCCCAGACGCTCAAAGGTCATCACGAACGGACTGCCCTGCGTGCCGATTTCGTTCCACGGGTAGATCGACAGAATCACGAACAGTGCGCCGACGTAGAACAGCAGAATCCGCCAGAACACCGAGCCGATCGCATCGGGAATGGTCTTCTGCGGGTTCTTCGCTTCACCGGCGGTCAGGCCGATCATCTCCACGCCGAGGTAGGCGAACATGACCATTTGCAGGGACATCAGCACGCCGGTCACGCCGTTGGGCATGAAGCCGCCGTGGGCCCACAGGTTGGAAATCCCCAGTGCCACGCCGTCATTGCCGAACCCGAAGGCGATGATGCCGACGCCGCCGATCACCATCGCAATGATGGTGACGATCTTGATCAGGGCGAACCAGAATTCGAACTCACCGAAGGCCTTTACCGCGATCAGATTGACCGAACCCATGCTGATCAGCGCCGCGAGGGCCCAGATCCAGCGCGGTACATCGGGAAACCAGATGCCCATGTACACGGCCACCGCGGTGATTTCCGCGACGCAGGTCACCAGCCACAGGAACCAGTAATTCCAGCCCGTGAGGAAGCCCGCCAACGGGCCGAGGTAGTCTTGCGCGTAACGGCTGAACGAGCCGGCGACCGGATTGTGCACGGCCATTTCGCCGAGAGCGCGCATGATCACCAGGATCGCCAGACCACCCAGAATGTACGACAGCATGATCGCCGGGCCGGCCATTTCGATGGCCTTGGCGGAACCTAAAAACAGACCGACGCCGATACAGGCACCGAGTGCCATCAGGCGAATATGCCGTTCGCCGAGTTCGCGTTTGAGCGGACCGCCCTGAGCGGTGTCGCCGTGAGGCAGTTGATTGCCGACTGGCATAGGGGTGCAACCTCGTCTTGTTATTGGATATGACCACCGAGTGTCGAAGCGTCGGCCGATAAGCCCTGGCTTGAAATGAAACCGCGCCTGCTTTGTGAGCAGACACGTCTTGCAGGACAGCCTGCAAGATCAGCGGGACGTGCAGTATAAAAAGCCTTTGGCAGGAGTTTTCACTCTATAAGCCACAACATTCAGCGACAACTCTCGGTAAAAGCCCGGTATGCCGAGAGGCATTCCCTGCTTTGCGTAGGAATATTCGCCGCCGAAAAAGCCGCCGAGTATTGCACAGCATTGGTGCATCGTCATGTGTCCGCTTGGTCAACTTTATTGCTGAACGGTTCTATTGCGGCCGCTCAGATCTCCCTCGCCGCAAAGTTTGCTTCAGGCTCATTTTCGCTCCGGCACCCGCCTTCCAGATTTATTCAGCAACTCCCCTCGCCCATCCCGCACATTTTTTTCACCAGCCCCAACCACCGTCTAAGCTTCAGACAAGTCCGATCAATCTGCGTGAATGGATCAATCGACTATGGGCGCTTTGTGGCAAACCGATTCGAGTAAAGCCGTGGTTCCGACTGAACGAGTGGATGAAGCGCCTGTCCCTGAAAAACCCCGCCGCAACCGGCATGGGTGGAAGGCTTTCTGGTTGTTGCTGGTGATTATCGCGATCGTCGTGGGGCTGGCTGCGTCCAAGGAAATGCGCACTTCGCGCTTCCAGGCGCGTGAGCTCAGCCAATACGCCGCGTCACTGACGTACACCCTCGAACCCGGCCCCAGCGAAGCCATTCGTTATCCGGGCAATGGCCCGTTCGATCTGCGCCTGGGTTACAGCTCGCTGGATGAATTCCTGCCGCGCCTGCTCAAACGCAACTACGTCATCACCGAACAGGCGCGGTTTTCCCCGGCACTGCTCAGCTACACCGACAAGGGCCTGTTCGTGCCGTATTCCGAAAAGATTCAGGCCGGGCTGTCGATCACCGATTGCCGGGCCGCACCGCTGTACAAGTACAACTACCCGCAACAGCTATATTCAAGCTTCGAATCCATCCCGCCAGTGGTGGTCAGCAGCCTGTTATTCATCGAAAACCGCTTCCTGCTCGACCCGAAACAGCCGCTGGCCAACCCGGCGGTGGACTGGCCGCGCTTCGGCATGGCCGCGTGGTCACAAGTGGCGAAATTGCTGCGCCTGCCGGGCCAGTCGGCGGGTGGCAGTACGTTAGCCACGCAATTGGAAAAGTACCGGCATTCCCCGGATGGCCTGACGGTGTCCGGTGCCGAGAAACTGCGGCAGATGATGTCGGCCAGCGTGCGTGCCTATCAGCCCGGCCCGCAAACCCTCGGGGCACGGCAGAACATCGTGCGTGACTACCTCAACAGCGTGCCGCTGTCGGCGGTGCCAGGGCATGGCGAAGTACATGGCATGGCCGAAGGCCTGCGCGTCTGGTACGGCAGCGACTTCAACCAGGCCAACGAACAACTGAACAGCCCGGCCACCGATGCGAAGACCATGGCCGCCAAAGGCCTGGCCCTGCGCGAGATGTTGTCGCTGATGATCGCCCAGCGCCGCCCTTCGCGTTACCTGACCAAGGGCCGTGAAGAGCTTGCCGAGCTTACCGACAGCCATTTGCGCCTGCTCAAACAGAACGGTGTGATCGACAACGCGCTAGCCGATGCCGCCCTTGCCAGCAAAGTCACTTACCGCGACTGGCAGACCCAGCCGACCATTCAGCCGATCGAAACCAACAAGGGCATCAGCGTTGCCCGCAGTCGTCTGGCGAGCATGCTCAACCGGCCGCTGTACGACCTCGACCGCCTCGACCTCTCGGCCACCAGCACCCTGCAGGGCGAACTGCAAACCCAGGCCACCGCTTACCTGAAGAAACTCGCCGACCCGGCCTATGCCGCCGAAATCGGCTTGCTCGGTGAACGTTTGCTGACCCCGACCAGCACCACCCAAGTGCGCTACAGCTTTACCCTCTTCGAACTGACTCCGGACGGTTCCCGCGTGCGGGTGCAGACCGATAGCACTGACCAGCCGTTCGATATCAACGAAGGCAGCAAACTCGAACTCGGCTCCACCGCGAAAATGCGCGTGCTCACCACTTACCTGCAAATCATCGCCGAACTGCACGACAAGTACGGCGCCATGAGCGTGCCGGAACTGAAGAAAGTCGAAGTCCCCGATCAGGACCGCTTGAGCCAGTGGGTCATCGATTACCTGATCCAGAACAAGGATCACGACCTGTCGAAGATGCTCGGCGCAGCCCTCGACCGCAAATACTCGGCCAGCCCCGGCGAGGCGTTTTTCACCGGCGGCGGATTGCATACATTTCACAACTTTCGCAAAGAGGACAACGGTCGCATACCGACTCTGCGCGACGCCCTGCGCGAATCGATCAACCTGCCGTTTATTCGGCTGATGCGCGATGTGGTGCGTTATGTCACTTATTCAGGGCCCAATAGCAGTGCCGAACTGCTCAAGGACGATCGCGATCCGCGTCGGCAGGAATACCTGGCAAGTTTCGCCGACCGCGAAGGCACGGCGTTCCAGCTCAAGTTCTGGAAAAAATACAGGAACAAAGACACGCAGGCGCGTCTCGACACCTTCCTCGACAGCATGCGCCCGACGCCGATCCGCATGGCCGCCGTGCATCGCTACCTGCTACCCGATGCCAGCCAAGAAGACTTCAACACGTTCGTCCGCTCGCACCTTAAAGGCACCAAGCTCACCGAAAAACTCACTGATGATCGCCTGATCCGCCTCTACGATTCCTATGGTCCCGGCAGTTACGATTTGCCCGATCAAGGCTTCATCGCCAAGGTGCATCCGCTGGATCTGTGGATGATGGGCTACCTGTTGAACCACCCAGACGCGACCTTCAGCGAGATCGTCAAGGCCAGTCACTTCGAACGTCAGGAAGTCTACAGCTGGCTGTTCAAGAGCAAGCACAAGGGCGCCCGCGACAGCCGTATTCGCACCATGCTCGAGATTGAAGCGTTCCTTGAAATTCACCAGCGCTGGCAGAAAGTCGGCTACCCGTTCGACCATCTGGTGCCGTCGCTGGCCACCGCGATTGGCAGCTCCGGTGACCGCCCTGCCGCTCTGGCCGAGTTGATCGGCACCATCCTCAATGACGGCGTGCGCATGCCGACGCTGCGCATCGACAGCCTGCATTTCGCCGCAGGCACGCCTTACGAAACGCAACTGGTCAATGACCCGCATGTCGGCAAACGGGTGATGCCGTCCGCGGTCGCCACAGCCATGCGCGAGGCACTGTCGCAAGTGGTCGACGCCGGCACGGCAAAACGTGTTTCCGGCAGTTTCAAACTGGCTGATGGCAGCCCACTGGCCATGGGTGGCAAAACCGGGACCGGCGACAACCGCATCGAAGCCATCGGTTCGGGCGGACGCATCCTCAGTTCGAAGTCGATCAACCGCACGGCGACGTTCGTTTTCTACATCGGCGATCACCACTTCGGCACCCTCACCGCGTTCGTTCCGGGGCGTTCGGCAGAGAACTTCAAGTTCACCTCGGCCCTGCCAGTGCAGGTGCTCAAGGGCATGGCGCCGATTCTGACGCCGTATCTGCAACCCGGCAGCGACTCACAGTGCAAACCGACGCAGACCGCCAGCGTGGCGATGCTCGAAGCGCCGCGCCCTACGGCGAGGTAACAAATCGTGTCGGGTTTTTCTGCATCAGGGTGACGAATTTTCAGTTTGGCGGGTGGTATTTATGTATTTTTCAGATTCGAATTTTCGTCGGGTTGGTAACCGGCAACGCGGTTTGCCTCCCGATCTTTGAACTTTTGTTTTGCCCTGCCCTGAGTAGGCTGATCACTCCTCAACAATCAAGGATGATTGGCCATGTCTCTCTCTCCCCTGCCTGCGGAAAACGCGGACAAAGGACGGCACTACGAATTCATCAAGTCCGCCGTCAACGACAATTTCAAAAGTGCCACCGTCAGCCGGAGCCTCGCCTTGGCAGCTTCGCCACTGAAGAATGAAGCCTGGTACACCAAAGCACCTTCCGCGTATCTGAACAAACTCGCTGCGGCCAACCTCAAGGCCTGGGGATCGCAGAACCAGGTTGATCATCTCTTGGCGAAAGTCGATCTCCATGCCTTCGCCGAGCCGCTGCTCAAGGCAAAAATCAAGGAGCGGCACGGCATCGAGCCGGACGTCAAAAGCACCTTTCTGCGCCTTTACCTGCCCAAGGACAAACCGTGGTACGCCATCGACCTTTCCGCAGGCGTCGTGACCCGCACCGTCTCGCTGCTGGATGCCGCCCTGCACAATTTCGCCAACAGTGAAACGGTCGGCCATGGCTCGGACTACATCAGCGAGCCCGATGAGCGCGGTCTGTTCGATGTCGTACCGATCAAAAGCGCCATGCCCATCAGCCAGTTTCAGGCGCTGTGCCGCGATCTGGATATCGGCGCGCAGTACAAAAAACACCTGGAAAGTTACCTGCTGCCCGGCGAACCGCTGGCCGAGAGCGTGCTGCAGTACAAGGTCAACCAGAGTCAGAAGGACGCCCTCGTCGTCGCCGCACATTTGGCGCTGATCAAGGACGATATCCAGTACGACGCCTACAAAATGCTCTTGAGCCTGACCGAGGAAAAACCGCAAATGCTGCTCAATGGCCGCGCGATGCAGTGCGCTGACCTGTCGCTGCTCGGCACCCGGCTGACCGGGATTCTGCTGCTGACGCACACGGCATCGGACAGCCGCGGTGTTCGACGCCTGATCGTCTACATTCCCCACGACCCGGATCACCCGGTCAAGGAGTACAACTCTCTGAAAGCCTTCCGGGAGGAGTTGGTGCGCCAGCTTCGTGAGGACCGATTCAGCGAGTGGACCGAACAGACCTACCGTCAGTTCTTCAGCCAGTTTGTCGACCATCAGCAGCGCGGGCATTTCTTTGCCGAGCTTGAGCAACGCCTGTTCATCGTCAGGTATCACCCGCGTCAGGATCCCACCGATCAGCAACCACCGTGGCGCAAGGACCCGCAGGACAATCCCAACCTACAGTTCGGTCGGGTGAAATTGCAGGGCGATTACTGGCGCCACGCCTATCAGCAAAAGCTCAACAAGATCCTCAACGACGCCCGGGAGATCGCCGTCTCCACCGCCGACACCGACAGCAAAGCGCGCTGGGCGTGGTGGGACAACTTCAAGAAAATCCTTTCGGACATTTTCAACGTGGCGCTGTTGATCGCCACACCATTCGTGCCGGGGCTGGGCGAACTGATGATGGCCTACACGGCCTACCAGCTAACCAGCGATGTGATCGAAGGCATCGTTGATCTGGCCGAAGGGCTTTGGCAGGACGCTGCCGGGCATGTCATCAGTGTGGTCACCGACATCATTCAGTTGGCCGCCTTCGCCGCCGGCGCGCAGATCGGCGAAACCTTTCGCGTCAAACTGTCGTCGCTGGTAGACGGCATGAAACCGGTCAAGCTGCCCAATGGCAAAAACAGCTTATGGCACCCGGACCTGAGTCCCTACGAACGTAACGAACTGATGCTCTCGCCCGGCGCCAAACCCGATCGCCATGGCCTGCATCAGTACCGCAACGAACACGTCCTGCCGCTGGAAGGCAAGCTGTACGTCGTCGAAAAGGCCACGACTGATGCGACGTCCAACACCCACCGCATCAAGCACCCGAGCCGCGCCAACGCCTACCGGCCGAAAATCGAACACAACGGCCACGGCGCCTGGGTGCATGAAGCGGAGACCCCGCACAACTGGCCGAATGACGCGCTGATGCGACGACTGGGCCACAGCGTCGAACGCTTTTCGCCCGCGGAACTTGAGCAGATCCGCATCGGCAGCGGCACCGATCACGACGCCCTGCGTCAGATGCATATCGACAACAGCCCGCCTCCGCCGCTGTTGGCCGACACAGTCAAGCGCTTCAGCGCCTACGACGATGTACTCACGGCGACTGCCGACATCCGCGCGGGCCGCCCGATCGATCCACAGGCCGTCTGGCTGGAACCGGTGTTGACCGGTTTGCCGGGCTGGCCTTACAGCAAAGCGCTGGAGGTGTTTGCCGATGCCAGTCTGAGTGGTTACTCGCGCAAGTACGGCAATCCGCAGGCTGCGCCGGCGGAGACGTTGCGCATCAGCCTCAACGATCTGAATGCGGGACAGTTGCCGGATCGCGTGACGAACTTCCTCACCAATGAAGAATTCAACCACCTGCTGGGCCCGGAAATTCCTCGCGACGACCGTGCAGCGGTCTTGCGCAATCACCTCGCCAATGCCGTCGATGAACGTCGCGGGGACGTCTCCCGCCGTGTCTATCAAGCAGGGGAAAGAACCGACAAAACCGACATCAAAACCGTTAGACAGACCTTTCCCGATCTGCCGCTGCCGCTTGCCGAAAAACTCGTGGCCCAGGCCAGACCCGCCGAACTGCAAAGAATCGCCAAGGAAAAACGCCTGCCGTTGCGCCTCAAGGTCCAGGCCCGGGAAATGGCCTTCGAAGCCTGCGCCACCCACGCCTACGAGGGCTTTTATCATGACGAGCTGATGACCGCAGACAGTGAACGCCTGGCCCTCAATACCCTCAGGCTCAACACCGACACCTTTGCCGATCTGCGTCTGGAAGTGCGCGACGGCACCTACGACGGACCACTGCGCTGCAGTGTCGGACCCGATGATGCAAGCGTCGTCAGGCGCCTGATCCGCAACGAACAGGGGCGCTATGAAGTGCTCGACGCAGGCAACCGCACGCTGCATGACGCGGATGATTTCTACGAGTCGATTCTGCATGCCGTGCCTGCCGAAACACTGCCTGCCGTGGGTTACTCGCGCGGCCAGGGACGCCCGTTGAAACTGTGGATCATGGAAGAGGCCGCCGGCCCTGCGCAGCGCCGAACTGCGCTGGCAGAGCCGCCCATCCGTCCGGTGGCGACGATTGAAACCGAAACGCTGGTGCGCGGTTGGTCATGGCTTTGGGGTGAGCCGACGCTGGAAAAACGTATCGGCAAGCTCTACCCGAAAATGAATGAAAGGGAGGTGAACACGTTCATTGAAATATTGCAGCGCAAGAGCGAGGGCAATGCAGTCGATGCCATCGCAAAGCTGGAAAGCGAGCGCAAGGATTTGCACCGTAAATTACAGGCATCGCGTGAAAAACAACCCGCCGGCGTGGACGACGAGGGAAATCCGGGCTACGGAGCGTCCATGGATTACATGCAACTTGGCGGGAGGCACATAGAAGAAAGGTTAATTGAGTGTTTCGAGCGCAAAAGCGCTGGGTTCGACGAACAGATCCATCATCCAGAGCAAGGCTATACGCTGGACCTGACCACTGAGTTGAACCGATATGATCTCGAATACTGGTGGGAAGAATTGCGCAAGCAACCCGGCATGAAGCAACACCTTGATCAGATCACCGCACTTAGGTTCAACAAGACATCCCTCTCGGCAAATCGCGACGGACTGCTCGGCAGCTTCCCTCATCTGCGCCAATTGAGCGCCCGCCAGTGCAATCTGAAAGAAATACCCTCCAGCATCGGCCAGATGCGTCAACTTGAGGATCTGGATCTGGCCGATAACCGTATCGACTTGACGTATCGCTCCAGCAAACAACTCGACGCACTGGTACGTCTGCGCACGCTAAACCTGAACGGCAATCCCTTGCGCATACCCCCGGATGTCGGGCGAATGTACCGGCTGGAGGAGCTGAGCCTGGCCAATACCGGCATCCAGACCTGGCCCGAGGGACTGTTCAAGGTCGGCACAGCCAACCGACACCGGCCACGCAGTTTCATGCTCGACATGCGGGGGGCGCCGATCAATACCCTGCCCGAAGTCACGCCTGGCTCTGATCAGGCGTTTGTGCTCAGCCGCGCACGTTTCAGCCCGGAAAAACTGACCAATGAAGAGCGGGTGCGTTATGGCCAGTATCGAGAGTCTTCAGGCCTGGGTTTTGTGCAGGATTATTTTCCCGCCGCCAATGACGAACTCCGCCATTGGCAACTCGTTGCCGATGTACCCGGCGGTTTCGGCCCGTCTTCGGCACTGAGCAAATACCGCGAAGAAACCTGGCATGACCTGATGGCGGAGCCGGACTCCGCCGGTTTTTTCAGCGTGATTGCCAAACAAAGAGAAAGCGCCGACTACCGGACTGAGCCCGCACGCCGCAAGCTGACCCAACGTGTCTGGGAAATGGTCGAAGCCGCCGCCCTCGATTCGGAGCTGCGCGAAAAACTGTTCAAACAGATCGTGTCCCCGGAGGACTGCGGCGATCTCGGTGCGCAATTGTTCAATTCACTGGGAATGAAAGTGCTGGTGTCCAAAGCCTATACAGCGCCGACATCGGCCCAGGTTCTGGATAACACCCTCGTACGCCTGGCCCGCAGTGCTGCGCGGCTGGACTTGGTGAGCGACGAGGCTCGCGTGGAATACAGCCGTCAGGAACAACAGAACCTGATCGACCCGAACAACCTCGCTCCGGATGAGGTCGAGGTCCATCTGGCATTCGAAACCGGACTGGCTGAACGACTTGAACTGCCCTGGCAGTCTGAAGGCATGCGCTACCAGCCTCGTTCTGGTGTCAACGAAGCGGAGATCGAGTTGGCTTACAGGATGATCATGAGGCGGGAACAGGGCGACGGTCTGGTCAATGGAATGATCAATCTTCCTTCGGACAATTTCTGGGAGCGCCACCTGCGCAAGACTCACCCGACACAATACGAGCGCAATGATCATCTGTTTGAGAACAAACTCGAATGGGTCGAAGAATTGAAGGAAATAAAAGCGCAGTGGGCTGAACTCAAGGATCCGGGTCAGATAAAACCACTGACGCAAAAACTGGAAAGTCTTGCGAACCAACTCGGCATTTCCGTGGCCGATGTACTCAAGGATGAGCCCTTGAGCCAAAGGCTGTACCAGGACCTGCAGAAACAAATCGGTTATCAGCGCGATGACCTTTCCCGACAATTGACCCGGGAGGCCATGAGAATCGCGAACCTCTGACGGCAGGCTTGCAAACCGGTCAGACCATCAAGGACTGGCCGGCCCCTGCGACAGCTTTTCGCCCCCCCATAGGCCCGGGCTTGCGTGCTCTGGGTCAGGCCAAACCGCACTCATTCCGCCCCCGGTGCCCTGGCATTGAACATCAGCACGACACTGCCGTGGTAATCCCCGGAACGATAGCCGCCCTCCGGCTCGATCGGGTCGATTTTCAACGCCACGCGTTTGCCCCTGGCGGCTTCTTCCACGGACAACACCTGGCGCGGGGTGACGTGCGAACTCAGCTCGACATCATTGAAGGAGACCAGCAGATCGATCACTTCGCCGGGGCGGCCATTCTCCAGATAAGGATCGAACGCCAGACGCGCTTCAATCGCGCTACTGTCATGGTGCACATCGAAATTGCGCATCAGCCCGCTGAGGGTCGAGCGCTGATAGTCCCACTCAAGCCGCTGTGGCCGGTGAATCCAGTCCGGTTCTGCCGGAATGATATAGAACGGGCGGCTGGGAATGGTCAGGGACACTTCGAAGGTGTGCTCTTCGCGCGCGGCCCACGCCCCGGCGCCGGTCAGCGCAGTGGCGACCATCAGCGCGGCGGCGGTGCATTGCTTGATCATGTTGGTTACCCGATGGGTCAATGGAAAACAAACCTAGCGACTGGCGGTCTTCATGCTTTTTTTCTCGCTGCCTTCGATCAGAAAGAAGCGGTATTCGCGGCCCTTTTCCTTGTCGAAGGCAAAGGTCTTGCCCGCCAGCACGTGGTGTTTGGTGGTCGCGCCGCAGTCGCTTTCTTTGCTCAGTGAACAGCTCTTGAACTCATCGACAATCAGCACGGTGTTGCCATCGTTACGCAGTTCATAGCGTTTTTCGGTGTCATTGATGACGGTGGCAAAACGCGCGTCCTTCGGCCGCACAAAGAAGATCGTGCCGAACCCGGTCATTACGTTGACCCCGGCTGAAAGCGAGTTTTTGTAGTCTTCGCGCTCCTCGCTGCTGACCACGAATTCGTCTTCCTTTTCCGGTACCACCGGGACGAAGCGCACGCGGAAATAGCGCTCGCGATCGCGCTCGCCCATGTACAGCAAACGCGTACCCTGCATGCCCTGCGCCGGGACGATCAGCCGCGCCGGACTGGCCATCACGCCATTGCGTGAAGCACCGTCGGCAGCGTTTTGCACGGGCACTTCCTGCGGCACGCCATCGGCGCCGTAGATGATCTCAAGCACATTGACCTTGACGAAGGCCGTGGCATCGCCGCTATTGAATACGCGTTTCAGGTAAGTACTTTTATCAGCGTCGAGATAGTCGTAGACGGTGCCGACATTGATTTGCGGGCCGGCCTGCGCCGTCAGGCAACACATGCTGAGCACGCCCAGCAGAAAACCACGTTTCATCGCGTTCAACTCCATGAAAATCGAAATGGGCCGGACTGGAGCGCTCACGCATCCGAGTCCCAGATAATGGTGATGTTGCCGCGTAGCCGGTCGTTCTTGCCGGGGCGCAGGAGGAAATCGATCGCAAACGGGTCCAGCTCGAAATGCAGCGCGCCGGGCTTGCGCTCGACATAGAGGCTGGGCTGGAACGGGCCGACCCAGTTGTTGAAGTTCAACGGCATTCTATTGACGGGGCCATTGCCGGCGCCGTCGATTCCCGCGGGCAAAGTCATCGAGACCTTGACCGATGTGGTGTCGCCCGAGGGGCTGCCAAGATTGCAGTACGGCCCGCCCTGGGAATTGCATAGCATCATCACCTTGAAGCGCGAAGATGCCGAGATGAAGAACGGTTGGTCGCGAAAGATCCGCTTCGGCTTACGCCCGCTGTCGATCCACTGCGCCCATCCGCCTTCGGGTTCCAGCGACACTTTGCTGCCACCCGGCGGGAGATCGACTTTGAGGGTGTGCTGTACGTCCAGTACGAAGTCGAGGGTCAGCCTGCCTTCGTCCGGCTGAAAAGCCGCGCCCATGTCAAAATCGCCACCGGGTCCCATCGAGTATTCGATGGATCCGGTATACAGACCGCTCGACATGCTCAACGGGTTGGGGGTTCTCAGCTCATACGCAAAATCGATCTTCTCGAAAGACATCGAGGGGATACGGAAAGCAGCGGTCTTGGTGCAGGGCGCTTGCACAGGCGTCTGCCAGAAAAAGCGATAGGTGCGAGCGCTGTACCCGGACACGCTAGTGCCTCTGCAAGGCGCGGGGGCGTAGAGCCAACCGCTAAGGGACGTCCAGAGGATGTCATGGCCTGTCGGGTGCTCCACCCCGGTCAGTTTTTCCACGGTATCGCTCAGGATATAGTTGGAGCCTATGCCGGTGATGCGCACCTCTACGGTTTCCGTTTCCTGAGTATCCTGATTAGTCACCGTCAACCGTTTCCAGTCGGCGGGGGCCTGCACTGAGACATCGTCACCCGGCATAAGCTCGCCGGTTGAGCTATAGCCGACAGGCAACTCGATGCTGAACATGTTGGCGCTGGCGCACTGCGCAGGGAAGTTCACGCAATAGCCGCTATTGGGCGTCTGGTTGACGAACAGGTTCTTGCCCGGTTGCGAAGAATCGGGTTGAAACAGCGCACGGATTTCCTGATTTATCGCCTGTGCCGTGGGCATGCTTAGCGCCAGCAGCAATGCACAACCACCTGTAAGTTTTTTCATAAGATCAACCTGCCTTCTGTTCGGTGGAGGTAGCGTCAGCGAGGGTGTCCGGCGTGCAGCGCAGATCGCCGATCATCAGCACATTGTTTTCGCTGCGATGGTCGGACTCGTTGAGGCGGAACTGGCAGAGCAACTGGTTGCCCTGACGCACTTCCAGGGTCGGTGAACCGGCATTCATTTCCATCGAGAAGAACCCGTCGACTTCGCTCACCCCACGGCTGGCGTGGTTGATCACGTGGTGGCCCTTGAGCGGCCGTCCCTGGCCATCCACCAGTCGGCCGAGCACGGTCATGGTTTTCATCACGCGGACCTTGCGGTACTCCACGCCGCCCTTGTTCAGGTGATAGCGGGTGCGCGGCGGTTCGATGGACGCGGCTGGCACGTGATTGCCCTCGAAGTCGAAACTCACCGAGCTGTTCTGGTACGCGGTGATCGGGATGAAATTGCGCCCCGGTTTCAACGCCGCACCGCCACCGCTGAAATCGTCGGCCCGCAGAACGATGTCCTCGATGTCCGACTCGACATCGACAATCAGCCCGGCGCCGCGCACTTCGGTCTGACTGGTCATGAGCATCTGCTGCGCACCGACCACCAGCGTGCTGTCGAGGTTGAGGCCACCGGTGAAATTGCCGTTGTAGGAGGAGCGCTGAATAAAGCCGTCACCATTGACCGCGTCGGTGCGGAAGTTGGCCAGGCTGGCGACGCCCACCCCGTAGGTGTCGGTGAGTGCCGTGACCGACACGTTCTGCAAGACGTGATCCCGGAAATCCTTGCGCCAGCCGAGCGAGGCGTTGTTGTCACGCGCACCGTCACGGGCCGTGCGTGAGCCGATACTGCCGCTGATCTGCTGACCGGGGGCGCCGAGCGCCATGTTGATGCTCAGGTCGACCCCGCGATTGCGCGCATCGCCGCTGCTGAAACTGCCGGGACGATCAAAAATCGACAGGCGCCAACTGGCATCGCTGCCCAGCACCATCGTGCGCTGGGTCCAGCCCAGATCGACGCCCATGCCTTCGACATTGCCCTCGCTGTGCGAGACCCGCGCGTTGACCGAACTCTTGCTGCTGAGGCGATGGTTGAGCGCCAGCGAGGAATTGCTGGTCTGGCCGATGAACACATTGCGCGGGCGCACCCGGGTGCCGTCCGGCAACGTGTCGTAGGTATTGGTGGTGTCGAGCCAGCTGCGGTTATGGCTGACGACAAGACTGCCGGCGCCGTAGTTGTAGAGGCTTTGCAGATCGAGACCGGTGCCGTAATCCTCTGTCTTGTAGACGTTGGCGTAGAGGCTGATGTGATTGGCCAAGGTCCAGTCGATGGACGTGCCGTATTGCAGCTTTTCGCGAATCTGCCGCGCCGACAGCCCGAGGATGACGCGCGGATGCAACAGGTAATTCACCGAAGCGCCCGCTGTCGGGCTGCCGCTGGCCTGGGTGTCCCAGTTGCTCAGCAGTTTCTGTTCTTCGCCGGCAAAGACGTTGTAGCGCCAGCGCTCGTCGAGGTTGCGCCAGTTGTTGGGCTTGTACACCAACTCCTGAGTAGTGGAGGTGATCTGGCCGTCTTCGATCAGCCGGACTTCCACCTCATAAATGCCACCGGGCAGCGGCCGGGTGTCGAGGGTCTGCAAACCGGCCGGCACCGATTGGGTATTGATCAGCAGGCCATCGCGCCAGATCTCGACGGAACCCTGGCGGTTGGCCGTGACATAGATCGGATAAACGCTGGGCATCGGGCTGTTGATGGCCAGGCTGTCGGAGCTGCCGTACATCACGCCGACGGCGGTGTCGGGACTGCTGCCGAACGTACGCGGCTGGCGTGTCAGCCCTTCGGAATTGGGGGTGAAATAGCCCAGGCGGAAAAAACTGCCTTGCAGTTCGCGCTGGGTGTGCAGCTCTTGAACGGCGTGATAAAGCTTGTCGTCCGGACCGCCGAGACGGGCCACTTGCAGATTCAGTGTCTGACTCCAACTGCCCAGACTTGAGCTGGCTTCGAGGCCGAAACGCCCGCCGAGATCCTGATCCTGGCCGCCATTGAGGTTGAGCTGGTTACGCACCATCAAGCCATGACTGCCACCATCAGGCTGTTCGAAGTAACGCTTGGCTTCAACGTCGCGTTCGGCATTTTCGGTGAGAATCGAGACCAGCGAGTTTTCCAGGTTGTAATGCACCGCCAGAAACTGGTCCGGGCAGGAACCGCTGCACGCACCCAAGGGCACGCCGGGTTTCAGATAGCTCGCCCATTTTTCCCGCTCGGCGGGGCCAAAACGATTTTCGCTGGTGTCAGTGAATTCGAGCAGGGTGAGGCGATCGTCGCGGGACAACACCACCATGGCCTCACCCAGTGGTTGCTGATCGACTTCGACCCGTACCGCCAGCGGTACATCAAAGAAATGCTCCTCGAAATCCGCCGGCAAACCCTTGGCCTGCGCCAGCAGACTGCGTGGTGTGGTGCCGGTGGAGTTGGAAGCCACAGCTGCGCTGGCACAAAACAACAGCGCAAGCGCAGCCGCGATGGGTGTCATCGGGAACATGAACGCGTACTCGGATAACAAACAATGGAAGTCCGTCGAGGCAAACAAATCGTCAGCCCCGACGGTCAAGCGTCAACATTGAAGTTGGGCTTAGTGCCTGATCGATCGATCAAGTGACTGCTGTTATGGCGTCACGGCGTCGAAGATCATCGCCACGGCCCCGGTGTAATCACCAGGCTGGAAGTTGTTGCCCACCGCGCTAATGTTCAGCGGCGCACGGTAGTTGACGTCGGACTCGGCTTCACCCACGACCAGTTGCGGAGTCAGGGTCAGTTCCTTGTTGTTGAACAGCACGCGCAGTTCGATAGAAGTACTGCCCGAGACCAGTTTTGGCAGGCTCTCAAGGCTGGCGTGTACCGAGCCGTTATTGTTGCGCACGTCGAAGAAGCCATTGACGTCGCGCATCTTGCCGGTGGTTGGCTGATAGCTCATGTCCTGGTCCTTGTTGACCAGATCCGGATCGGTCGGCACCACATAGAAACCGTTGGTCGGCACATGCGCGACAAGGCTGATCGAGTGCGACGCTTCACCAGCGGCGAATGCGCCAGTGGAACCCAGTGCCAGAAGAGCCAGTGGAGCGGCGATTGCGAGTTTCTTGAACATCGTTATGTACCTGTTTTCTTGATAGGGGGATGAACATTGAAAGTTCAGGTAAATCATTGCCCGAGTTGAGCCAGATCAACTTGAACGTTCAACGCCTAGGCATCATCGACTGTTGCCTCTGGAAAGTAAGCAAGCAACTTCCGATAACCTCGTAGTTAAACAACCCCATGACTCGCCAGAAAAAAGAACAAAATAACGATATTCGAAACAGTAACTGTAAGTTATCCCCTACAGACAGTTTAAATTAAAAAACCATACAGCAACTTCGCCCTTATAGTGCGGTAACTCAGGGTCATTTAGAACATATACTCTACATCAAATAGAGTGATGACTTTAACTTTCAAGTTATCGCTGACTTACACTCCCCTGAAAAATCATCGCTTGCATTGGCGGGTGGGCTGCCGCTCGTCAGCCGAAGTCGCGACGCGGGGAAAAACGTCTTGCGCAGACCTTAAGATATATCTTAAGTTGTATCTAAACACGACGAGAGAAGACTGAAATGAGAGACCATCATTCCCCCCACCGCGAACACGGCGACGGCCGTGACGGCTTCGAGAAGCGCCCCGGACGTGAGCGCGGCGGCCGTGGCCCACGGGTATTCGCCCCCGGTGACCTGAAATTGCTGCTGCTGGCGCTGGTGGCCGAACAGCCGTGCCACGGCTACGACCTGATCCGCCAGATCGAAGGCATGTTCGACGGCGCGTACAGCCCCAGTCCCGGGGTGATCTACCCGACCCTGACCTTTCTCGAAGAGAGCGAACTGATCACTGGCGACGCCGAGGGCGGTAAAAAACGCTACAGCGTCACCGAGGCCGGTCGTTTATCTCTCAGTGAGCAAGCGGTCGCGCTGGACGGCGTGCGCATGCGGATCGATGTGAGCAAACGCTCACTACGTGGCCATGATCGGCCGCCGGAAATCCACGAAGCCGTGCACAACCTGCGGCATGCCCTGCAAATGCACCACGGCCGCTGGAGCGCCGCAGAAATCCTGCGCGTGCGTGACCTGCTTAACGACACCGCCAAAGCCATCGTCGACGGCCCTGCCGTTCAACCTGCCCCGGAGAAAGCCGAATGACTGCAGTCGATACCCAAACCATTCACCGTGTGATGCACGAAATCAAACGCCGCAAGCTTGAGGTGTTGCGCGTGGTCGACCTGACCCCGCGCATGCGCCGCATTACCCTCGGCGGGCCGGAGCTGGCCGGGTTTATCAGCCTGGGCACTGACGATCACGTCAAACTGCTGTTCCCGCAGAACGCCGAACAAGCCGCCGCGCTGGAGACCATGGTGCTCGGCGCCGGCAAGGACGATGGACCAAAACCGGAAATGCGTGATTACACGCCGCGTCGCTACGACCTCGATGCGCTGGAACTGGACATCGATTTTGTCCTGCACGGTGACGGCCCTGCGTCGACCTGGGCCGAGCAAGCGCAACCCGGGCAATACCTGCACATCGGCGGCCCGCGCGGCTCGATGATCGTCCCGGATATTTTCGACAGCTACTTGCTGATCGGCGACGAAACCGCCCTGCCCGCCATCGCCCGCCGCCTCGAAGGCCTGGCGGCCAATCGCAAGGCCTTGGTGGTGATCGAAGTGGAAAACGGCGCCGAACAGCAAGTGCTCGAAAGCGCGGCGCAGGTCAATGTGATCTGGGTGTTACGCGAGGGTAGCAAGGACAACCTGCTGGCGACGGTGAAGCAACTGCAGGTGCCTAAAGGCAATCTGTATGCGTGGGTGGCGACCGAAACGAAAGTTTCACGGCAGATTCGCCGGGTGCTGATCGATGAGCATGGGCTGGATGAACAGCTCATCAAAGCCGTCGGCTACTGGCGCGCTGAAGGCACTTCCGAAGAAGAGTGATATTCCTTGTAGGAGCTGCCGCAGGCTGCGATCTTTTGATCTTGTTTTTGAAAAAGCAAAGTCAAAAGATCGCAGCCTGCGGCAGCTCCTACAGGTGCTTTAACTTCGTGCAAGCCTCCAGCGGTCGAGGCCAATGACCAGCAAGCCAATCCCCACAAACCCCAGCAATATCCCCCCGGCATTGAGCAGCACCTGTGGATAACCCAACACCGCCACGTCAATGAACGGATACGCATACGCGCCGAGCAAATGCCCGCGCAGCAAGGCGTAGATGAAATACACCAGCGGATAGATCAGCCACACCGGCAGATGCCACAACCGCAGCGTGCCTTTCGGTACGCAGAGCCACCAATAAGCAAGAAACAGCAACGGCATCACGTCGTGCAGCAACTCGTCAGCAATAAATTGCCAGCCTTCCGGGTGCCACAAATGCCGCAGCAAAAGGCTATAGGCAAGCCCCACCACAGCAATGCTCACGGCAATGCCACTGCTGACCCACGGCTGCAAAAACCAGCGGCGCGCGGCGGATTCGCGAGCGGTCACGGCACAGGTCAGCACCGTCGCCACCAGCGTGTTGGTCAGAATCGTGAAGTAGCTGAAAAAGCTCACCAGCCCGCCCAACAGGCTGGCGCCGACGCTTAAACGCGCAAAGAAAATCAGATAAAGCTGAATGCCCAACCCCGCCCAGCCCAATATGGCTGCGCAGGTGATCAGGCGGCGGCGCCAACAACCGGTATGCATTTCAGAGCGGTCGCTTGGTGCGCATCAATTTCACGTACAGACGCTCGACCTTTTCGCGCGCCCATGGCGTTTTACGCAGGAACGTCAGGCTCGACTTGATGCTCGGATCACTCTTGAAGCAGCGAATATCGATGCGCTCGGCCAATCCCGACCATTCGTAATGGCTCACCAGTGCATTGAGGATCTGTTCAAGGGTGACGCCGTGCAGCGGATCGGGAGTTTGTTCGTTCATGCCAGGCCTATGGGCGAAGTGAAAATGCGGAAGCCGCGCACCTTAGCCGAGGGGCTGACTGGGTGGAAGGCCTGACTTTAAATGTAGGCCAACCCGGAAAGATCGCAGGCCACGATCCGGCCGACAATGCGCCCGTTTGCCGCACTGTTACCGAATCCGAAACGCTGCATGTTCACAAAAGGCCTTTGTCTTTTTGTAACAGATCTTTATCCTGCCGCCCTTCCGCTGAATCGCTTCACTGCCTGCGACATATTGAAGCGCTCGAATTGCACCCCGAAAACACCAAAAAAAGACTGAGCCATGCCCGATTTTTCCTTCTCCCGAGACAGCGCTACCTCAACCCTGCGCACCCTTGGCGGCTTTACCGCCCTCGGCCTCGCCACTTGCGTTCAAGCGGCGCCCGCGTTCGACAGTGAATCACCGTACATGCTCGGTGACTGGAACGGCACGCGCACCGAACTCTCGGAAAAAGGCTACGACTTCAAGCTCGATTACACCGGCGAAATGGGCAGCAACCTGCACGGCGGCTACGACCACGACCGCACTGCGCGCTATAGCGATCAGTTCGGTCTGGGCACACACCTCGACCTGCAAAAGATCCTCGGCTGGGACGACGCCGAGTTTCAACTGACCATCACCAAACGCAGCGGCAACAACATCAGCAATGACCGCATCAACGATCCGCGCGTTGGCGGCTTCACCTCGGCCCAGGAAGTCTGGGGCCGTGGCCAGACCACGCGCCTGACACAGATGTGGTACCAGCAGAAATTCTTCGATCAGAAACTCGACATCAAGGTCGGCCGTTTCGGCGAAGGCGAAGACTTCAACAGCTTTCCGTGCGACTTCCAGAACCTCGCGTTCTGCGGTTCGCAGGTCGGCAACTGGGTCGGCGGCATCTGGTACAACTGGCCGGTCAGTCAGTGGGCGCTGCGCGTCAAATATCACCTCACCCCGGAACTGTACGCACAGGTCGGCGCTTACGAGCAGAACCCGTCGAACCTCGATCGCGGCAACGGTTTCAAACTCAGCGGCAGCGGCACCCAGGGCGCGATCCTGCCGATCGAACTGGTGTGGACGCCGAAACTCAACGGCCTGCCGGGCGAATACCGCGCCGGTTATTACTACAGCAACGCGAAGGCCAGCGACGTCTATAAAGACAGCCAAGGCCAGCCGGCAGCGCTGAGCGGTGAAGCCTATCGCAGCGCGTCGAGCAAACACGGCGTATGGCTGGGCATCCAGCAGCAGATCACCAGCATGGCCAGCGATAACAGTCGCGGCTTGAGCGTGTTCGCCAACGGCACGATGCACGACAAGAAAACCAACGCGATCGACAACTACGTGCAGGCCGGCATCACCTACAAAGGCCCGCTCGATGCGCGCGCCAAGGATGACATCGGTTTCGCCCTCGCCCGCGTGCACGTCAACCCGGCTTTCCGCAAAAACGCCGAAGCCAGCAACCGCGCCAACGCCGTGTACGACTACGACGATCCGTCCTTCCTGCCGCCGCAAGACACCGAATACAGCGCCGAGCTGTACTACGGCGTGCACGTGACCAACTGGCTGACCGTACGCCCGAACCTGCAATACATCCGCCACCCCGGTGGCGTGAACGACGTCGACGACGCCCTGATCGGCGGGATCAAGATCCAGTCCTCGTTCTAAAGATTTACGTAAATCCATTGTAGGAGTGAGCCTGCTCGCGATAGCGGTGTTTCAGGCGACATCTCCAGTGACTGAAACACCGCCATCGCGAGCAGGCTCACTCCTACAAAAAAGAAATTCGTTAGCTAGACAAGTTTTTATCTGAACCATGCCTGTGCCTAATCGTCATCTAAAGTGACTACAGCGCGGGACTACATAAACGTCACGGAGAATCACACTATGAGCACCGAAAGTGCTTCGAGTCGGGGCCGTCTGCTACCGAGCCTGCTCGGCATTCTGCTTCTACTGATGGGCCTGGCCATGTTGGCCGGTGGGGTCAAGCTGAGCATGCTCGGCGGCTCGCTGTACTACCTGCTGGCCGGTATCGGCATCGCGCTGTCCGGCATTCTGATGCTGATGCGCCGTCGCGCGGCGCTGGGCCTGTACGCCATCGTTCTGTTTGCCAGCACCGTTTGGGCGCTGTGGGAAGTCGGTCTGGACTGGTGGCAACTGGTGCCACGCCTGGCCCTGTGGTTTGTCCTCGGCTTCGTCATGCTGCTGCCGTGGTTCCGTCGTCCGCTGCTGCTTAACGGCCCGGCGCCGATGGGCACTGGCGGTCTGACCGTCGCTGTGGTGCTGGCCGGCGTCACCGCTCTGGCCAGCCTGTTCACCCACCCGGGCGAAACCTTCGGCGAACTGGGCCGCGACACCGCGGACACCACCAGCACCGCGCCAGCCATGCCCGATGGCGACTGGCAGGCCTACGGCCGCACCGAATTCGGTGACCGCTACTCGCCACTGAAGCAGATCACTCCGGCCAACGTCGGCAAGTTGCAAGAAGCCTGGCGCATCCAGACCGGTGACTTGCCGACCGCTGATGACCCGGTCGAGCTGACCAACGAAAACACTCCGCTGAAAGCCAACGGCATGATCTATGCCTGCACCGCGCACAGCAAAGTGTTAGCCCTGGACCCGGACACCGGCAAAGAACTGTGGCGCTTCGACCCACAGATCAAGAGCCCGGTCGGCTTCAAAGGCTTCGCCCACATGACCTGCCGTGGCGTGTCGTACTACGACGAAGCAGCGTACGCGAAAACTGAAAACGCAGCTTCGGCGGTGATTTCCGAAGCCGGCAAAGCCGTTGCTCAGGCCTGCCCGCGTCGTCTGTACCTGCCAACTGCTGATGCCCGTCTGATCGCCCTGAACGCCGACACCGGCAAGATCTGCGAAGGCTTCGGCAACAAAGGCGTGGTTGACCTGACCCAAGGCATCGGCCCGTTCACCGCTGGCGGCTACTACTCCACCTCGCCAGCGGCGATTACCCGTGATCTGGTGATCATGGGCGGTCACGTGACCGACAACGAATCGACCAACGAGCCATCGGGCGTGATCCGCGCCTTCGACGTGCGCGACGGTCACCTCGTATGGAACTGGGACAGCGACAAGCCAGACGCCACCGAGCCATTGGCACCGGGCGAAACCTACAGCCGCAACTCGGCGAACATGTGGTCGCTGGCCAGTGTCGACGAAAAGCTTGGCATGGTTTACCTGCCACTGGGCAACCAGACCCCAGACCAGTGGGGCGCTGATCGCACCCCGGGCGCCGAGAAATTCAGCGCCGGCATCGTGGCTCTGGACCTGGCCACCGGTAAAGTGCGCTGGAACTACCAGTTCACCCACCACGACCTGTGGGACATGGACGTTGGCAGCCAGCCAACCCTGCTCGACATGAAAACCGCCGACGGCGTGAAACCGGCGCTGATCGCTCCGACCAAACAGGGCAGCCTTTACGTCCTCGACCGTCGTGACGGCACGCCGATCATTCCGATCAAGGAAATCCCGGTCCCGCAAGGCGCCGTCAAAGGCGACCACACCGCACCGACCCAGGCCCGTTCGGACCTCAACCTGCTGGCCCCGGAACTCACCGAAAAAGCCATGTGGGGCGCGAGCCCGTTCGACCAGATGCTGTGCCGCATCCAGTTCAAGGAACTGCGTTATGAAGGCCAGTACACCCCGCCGTCGGAACAGGGCAGCCTGATCTACCCGGGTAACGTCGGCGTGTTCAACTGGGGCGGCGTCTCGGTCGATCCGGTTCGGCAAATGCTGTTCACCAGCCCGAACTACATGGCCTTCGTTTCGAAAATGGTGCCACGCGAGCAAGTCGCCGCCGGCAGCAAACGCGAAAGCGAAACCGCTGGTGTGCAGCCAAACACCGGCGCGCCATACGCGGTGATCATGCACCCGTTCATGTCGCCATTCGGCGTACCGTGCCAGGCCCCGGCCTGGGGCTACGTTGCCGGTATCGACCTGACCACCAGCAAAGTCGTGTGGAAACGTAAAAACGGCACCAGCCGCGACAGCTCGCCCATCCCGATCGGTTTCACCCTGGGTGTGCCGAGCATGGGCGGTTCGATGGTCACGGCTGGCGGCGTCGGCTTCCTCAGCGGCACCCTCGACCAGTACCTGCGCGCGTACGACGTGAACAGCGGTAAAGAGCTGTGGAAATCGCGTCTGCCGGCAGGTGGTCAAGCGACGCCGATGACCTACACCGGCAAGGACGGCAAGCAATACGTGCTGCTGGTTGTCGGCGGTCATGGCTCGCTGGGCACCAAGATGGGTGACTATGTGATTGCGTACAAACTGCCGGAATAAGATTTAGCGGCGGTAAAACAAAGGCGATGCCCCGCAAGGGACATCGCCTTTTTTGTGCCTGCCAATTTTGAATCCTCTGGAGAAACCTGTGGGAGCTGGCTTGCCAGCGATAGCGTCGGGTCAGCCGGCACATATGCCGGCTGGAAGAACGCCATCGCTGGCAAGCCAGCTCCCACAGTTTGATCAGCGTTGGTTGTAGGAATTGTTCTTGTCCTACAGATGCTGGGAGTTGCAGGGAGATTTCCGACAAGTCGTGTCGGTTGTGCCTCGGAAATCGGCTGGATAGGCTCGGGGGGTCGCTGCAAATTCAGCGAACGGGCGTCGCGGCCCGATAACTGATGCATAATCGCCAACCTGACGGCACCTCGGTGCTGTTTGTCTGTGTCATGGCGGCTGTGCGCGGGATACCTTCTTGGAGGTATGCCGATTTCTCAGTTATCGGTCCGCGAACCCGCGTACAGCTGCCACCTCAGATTGCGTCGCGGCAATCGAAGGCAGCTCCACTTTCACCAACTGAGTATTCACCATGAAAAAGCCAACACCCAATCCGCCCGAAAACAACGACACCTCTCCCTACGAATCCCCCGATTCGAAGCGATTCCACGAAGCCGCCGAACGCGCCCTCGACCACTACCTCAAACCCAACGCCCTGACCCTGCGCTTCCACAAACCCAGCACCATGTTCCAGGTCGCCCCCGAACAGGACAGCGAAAGCCTGCTGGTCCACGCCTGCGAATCGCTGGCCCAGGCCAGCCTGATGACCAGCGACATCGCCGCCTACATCGACCTGCCGCAGCGGCGCACGATTCTGGCCATCCAGCAAATCATCATGCTCGCCGAACTGGCGGTGAACCGCGTGCTGGATAACCACGAAATCCCCCAATCCCCATCACACAGCTAACCCTCTGTGGGAGCGAGCCTGCTCGCGAAGGCGTCAGCGCATTCGGCAGTTGGACTGACTGACGCAGTGCTTTCGCGAGCAAGCCTGCCCCGCACTTGATCAACACTGTGCCTGCCATATAACTCCTATCAAGAAGGCTCATCGCGAACACGTATAAAAACCTGTCAGATATGACAGTTCACTGTCTTCACCCGCCCAATCAGACTTCCTTCTCCAACCAAAATCAGGCACAGGAAGCACCCCATGACCCATCCAAAGGCATCCCCAGCAGTTTGGGTAAACGGTATTCTCAACGTTAATGTAAAAGGCACCATTGGCGGTACGCCGGTTAATCTGACCAGCTTCACGACAACCAGCATTTCCACCTCTGTCAACCAGCTCGGCGGTTACAATTTTTCTTTCGAAGATAACCACGGTTCATCGAGCCTACGAGCCATCTCCATCTCGCTTCGCAAGCTGCTGGATCCTGCAATCGCTGGCTACCTTGAATATGTCGTGACCGAACGAGGTATTCAGCCTTATGACTATGAAGTGACATCCTCTTCCGACATTTCTGTAAGTCAACTCAATAGCGGCCTGTACTTATACTCCCTCGATAATTTGCAACTTTCCGGTAAGGCACGCCACGGTGATGAAACACGTGAACTCACCGGTAGCGGATACTTTTTTCTCCAAGAGCTGACTTCCCCTATCTAACAAACAGATCAGGGTTTCACTCGTCGGGTTAAACGTGCGTCTGCCGCTCCATCACAGGTAAAGGCCAGACGCATGCCGACGTGAAATATCGAACCCAAGCTCTACATCGACAGACCAATAACCCCCTATACATATATACCACCCGCCCCCCACTGCCCCTCGCCATGCTGGCCGCTCACCCTCAGCATGGAAAAAATGCCCATGAACCTCGCCACAACCCCCACCGCCGAAGAGGTCAAAAACGATCTCAACGCGATCGCCCATCACCTGTTCAATACATCAACCCCACTGCTTCCCGAACAAAAACCGAGTACCGAACAGGCCTTTCTGAAACGCCTCGACGAACAACTGAAAACCTATCGCACCAGCTACCTGCAACGCAGCCGCGAGCTGTATCAGGCGCTGGAAAACAGCGATCTGCAAAGCGACGAAGGCAAACAACTGATCGCCACCCTGAAAGTCAGGCTGGCCACCCAACTGATCAACATGGATCAGCGCGACCGGATCGACGATAAACCGGCGAAAACCTTCCTCAAATATGACGCAGGCTTCACCGCCATCGGCCACGAAGCCAGACAGGCCGTCACCGACCGCTTGCTGCACCCGCAAGCCGGCGAACTGCTGCAAAAACTCGATGCGGTGCCGATGCTGCGTCCGGCCATGTACGCGCTGCAGTTCAGCTATCAAGACACCACCGTTGAGCTGGCCGGCGCCTTTGTGGTCACGGAAAAAGACACTCGCCGCGTCAAGGACCTGCAGACCGACCAGAGCATGGGTTTCGCCCTGCTGTTTACCCCCGCAAGAGGCATCGAATTCTTCAACTCCCTTGCTGATCTCGACAGCCAACTGCGCACATCGCTGAACCACGCCAGCGGTAGCGAGGAGTTCATGTCCATGTTGCCGACGCGCTATCACGCCGTGGGCGCAGCAGGGATCTGGCCGCTGCTGCTCGCGCCAATCGACAGCAGACCGTTGTTCGAACACACCTACGACGCGCTGATCGAAAAACGCACGCAGGATATCGAGCGCGCCTTGAGCTTCGCCGAAAACCCTCAGCAAGACCCCAGGCAATTGCTCACCGCGCTGGACCGCGCCATTGCCGCTGCCCTGCCGGATCTCACGCCGCGTCTGGAATTACGCGCGCAAACCTTGTTCGAGCGCCACCTGCACTACAGCGCACCGGACTGGTTTCGAAGCGCCAGCACCGCGCAAAAAGACGCACTGGCGCAGCATCTGCGCAACTACCAGCAGGCGCGGCAAGACCTGCTCGACTTGATGGAGCCGGCTGGCAGTCTGACGGCACTGGCCCGCCAGCAATGGCTGGAGCGCCTGAGCGAAGACCTGGAAATCGACGACCTCGAGCCGGCAAAGTTAAGCATTGCGACCGATCGCCGAGTGCCGGGCTACGGCGTTTATGTGCATCAATCGAGTCTGCTCGAGCTGTCCTTGCGCGGCCCGCACACCGGCGATGAATTACCGGGTTCGGAGTTTTTGAAGTACACCACCCTCACCTACGATGACGCGCCTTTGCCGCCAGCCTACGCTGACGTGACGCCGGCGTGGCTGATCAGGCAAGCCGTAGAGCTGCAACCTCGGATTGACTTCAATCACTTGCAAAATGAGCTGCAGGCCAGGCCCGCAATCAAACCTGCCATCGAGCAGATGCTCGATAAACGTATCGTCGCCCTCGCTCACACGGCGGTGCTGCAAGGGCACTTGCTCGACAATGACCTGCAACTGATCCAGCGCCTGCGTGACTGTAGCGATGCGCGCCTGCGCGCCGCCACCCTGTCGCTGCACGGCGCCCAGTTGCAAGATTTTTGGGTGCTGCGCCAGTACGATGACGGCGGCGCGCTCAAACGGCTGTTGCTGTGCACACCACAGGCGCCGCGAACGCAACAATTCCAGGCCTTCGACAGTGAGCGCGAATGCCAGACCCACCTGCTGGGCTGGGCCAAACACAGTGATGCCGCCGACAGCATGGCCGGCTACCTGATCAGCCGTGCGCCCATGCGCTTTCGCGCAAAGCTGCGCCACGTGTTGGCCGGGCTGAGTTTCAAACCTGAGGCGCTGGAGCATCAAAAGGTCACGTTCGCTCACACCGGCAGTCATCCCGATTGCCTGCGCGCGATGGCTGAACATGTGCTCGCCACACGGATCGACGACTATGACTTCAGTACACCGCTGTGGTATCGCTCCACCACGGCTGCCAACCGCCGAAAGCTGACGACCCTGAGTGAAGACGCCGAAGGCGCCTTGCGCGCGTTCAACAAGCATGCCTTGTCGGGCAGTCGCTTTCCGGCGTTTGATGACTACGTGCACGAGCAAGCCAAAATCAGCTTGAACCGCTTGCTCAAGCGCACCACCAACGATGTCGATCCGGATACCGTCTGGGCTTACTCGCCGACCGCCATCGTGCGCTCGTGGACGCCAAAACCTCTGAACTACACCACGCTGTATCGCGATGGCTACGCCGACGGCGTCGGTTTTCTCGATGAGAAATTTTTCCGCTCGGCCCGCTTCAAAGGCCCGCAAGGCATCGATATCAGCAGCCTGACCGCACAGAATGTCGCACGCTCGGTCACCGGTGTGTGGATCGGCCAACGCTACATCGACAAGGTCAAGGCTGAACTGCAAAGTTCGACGAGCGAAGGCTATGACTTCCGGCGCAACACGACCCTGGCCATTACCCAGCGCCAGATGAAAAACGCCGCGCTGGAATGCCAGCTGCAGGGCCATATCGCCAGCCATGATCTGCAATGGCTGGAGCAGAGTATCGACAGCATGGCTGAAACTTCCGGCTCCATGCGCACGACCTATCCGCTCCACCGTTTGATGATCGACGGCGAATGGGTGCTCGATGCGTGGCTGTTCAGCCATGGCGCCAACCCGGTTCTGCTCTACACCCCCGAGGCGCCCGACGGCGTCGCTTTCCGCGAAGCGCGGCTGTTCAATTACCTGCTTCAGCAGCAGTCCGGCATGCTCGAATACCTGACGTTGCGCGTCGACGTCAGCGCCCGGACCCGGGTTCGCACATACCTTGAAAACATCAAGAAAGGGCTGCCCAAAGACCTCAATAAAACCACACCCAGCCCTGCACGCTACGACTCGACCCGCGCGGTCGCGGCGGTCAGTGACCTGCGCACTGTCCTTTACGACATGAAGTTGCAACGTCGTATCGACGACGTTAACGCCACCACCACCAGCCGTGCCGAGATGATCGCCGGTCTGGTCTGGAACAGTATCGAATGGATCACCGCCATTGCCACGGCGCCGTTCCCGCTGCTGAGCCTGAGCACCGGCCTGCTCCTGGCGTTCAAGGACGCCATGCTCGTGCTGCACGCGTACCGTCAGGGTGACCACGGCGAAGCGTTCCAGCACCTGGTCGGTTATCTGTTCAACAGTGTCGGCGCGTTGCTGACCGACCTGCGTCCGGCGCTGCGTTCGCTCAAAACTGTGCCCCGGCCTTTGCGACAGAGCATCGCCAGCGCCCTCAACGAACAACGCGATGTCATGACCGTGATCGAACAAGTGGAACCTGGCCCCAAGCGGAATGAAATGAGTGCGGTGTTTTTCAGAGGCCAGGTGTACTACATCCGGGAAAATGCCGACTTACTCGGTCGTCATGTGCTCTATCTGAACAACCCGGAATTCGGCGCCCCCCTCTCGAGCGGCATTCTCGCCGTGCGCAATTCCGACGGGGTGATGGTGCGCGCCGGCGTGTCCGGCGGTGCGCCGAAGTACGAGGCCGTGCCAGAGCCAGACGGTCCGCACAAGATCTATGGCGTCGAGCCCAAATACCGCCAGCGCATCGAAACGGTGATGAATCCGCAAACCCGGGAAAACACCCTCCTTAGCAGTCAAGACTACATGGGCACCGATCCCCGCTTGATCCTTGTCGGGGTCGTGGAACGCCTCGCCTCGACACGCACCGCCTACCTGAAACAGGTCGAAAAGCTCAGCAAAGACGCCGCCGCGCATTTCGCTGACCTTACCGCGCTGCCAGCCCGCGCCCAAGTCCCGCCGATCGCCGACGACTTGTCATTTACACAGTTGATCGCCAGTGACGCGGTCAAAGGGAAGAATCTGGTGATCGGCGCCCAGCCCGGTTCGATCGCCAGCAAACAACTGCTGATCAATCATCTGGACACCCTCGTTGAAAGTGGCTTCAAGCGACTTTACGTGGAATACCTGGCAGCGGATGTCTTCAAGGCGAAGCTGGAAAAAATGAACAAGGGAAAATCCTGGAAACACATCGAAAAACATCTTGAAGCCGTCGACCGTGCGCTGGGCCATGAGCAGGACGCGCCATTTTCCTATCTGGCACTGGTGCGTACCGCTCGCGAAAAGGGCCTGAAAATCCATGCGCTGGATGCTTCGACCAGCTACAAACTGGAAGGCGCGCTGGTACTGGACGAGGTCTCGCCATTGACCCCTCGCAGCAACAGCCTGAGGAATTTCTATTCGCACAAGACGCTGGCCGCCGATATCGCCGACGCGCCTGATGAGCGCTGGGTGATCCTCACCGAACAATCACGCATGTCCACCTTCGACAACACCCCCGGCCTGGCCGACTTGCACGCGGCTGTCGCCGTGCGCGTGGAGGATGTCGCAGAGGGTCAGGCGGCACGTATCGGCCTCGATTCAGCCGGGGCAATCGCCGGGGATTCGGCCGCCAAGGGCGATTATCGTGTGCAATGGCCGACGGCGTACAAGGCACCTCAGCCCGTCTCCAGGCCAGCAGCGATTACCCCCGTTGTCGAGCATTTCAGCGAGTACGATATCCCGCCCTCGATGCGCGACGATATTGCGCAAATGTTGCATCAACCCTACGCCATGGATTCACGCTACAGCCCGACCGTACCGAGTGAAAAAAAGGCGTTCGACGCGTTCATCGCCCACCGCAAACATCTGGAGAAAAAGGCCAGGGACGCATTTACTTACTACACGCCCCCCGAAGCGGCCACGCTGCCGACGCTCACCTCAGACACCACGTTCGAGGCGTTTTTGCAGCTGCTGACCGACGGCCGCTTGAACCTGCTGATCGGTGAGGCCCATAGCCACGTATCGAGCAAAGCGCTGCTGAAAAAGTACATGAAGGCGCTCAAGCAAGCCGGGTATGACACGCTCTACGTGGAACATCTGTTCACCGATTTGCACCAGGCCGATCTGGATACTTTTTTTCGGACACAGCGCATGCCGGACAGACTGAAGAATTACCTGCGCGTTCAGGACCGTGGCCAAATGCCGACCTATAACGGTAACGATACCTACACAGAGGTGCTCCAGGCGGCGGCCAAGTACAAAGTCCGTATCAGGGCCCTCGATTGCACGGCGTCTTACCACCTCAAGGGTGTGTTTAACGAAGATATCTCGCGAAACGAGATGTTCAGCTATTTCGCCACCCATGTGATCGATGCCGACCAACTGGCACATGGGCCGCACAAGTGGGTGGCCCTCATCGGCAATGCCCACACCAACTACAACCTGGGTGTGCCGGGTCTGGCGGATACGCTCTCGGCGGTCAGTCTCCACGTACGCGACACCGCTCCGGAACTGGCCAGAGATATCCATCGCGGGACCTGGAGAGCGGTGGCCAGCGAGCGCGGAACCAATAGCCGGGCCTTGCGCAGCGATTTCCTGTTGGAAGTGGCCGTCGCCGGAAAGAAAAAACCAGCCCTGACGCCGGCCGTCGAGCGCAGCAAACTGACCCGACCCGGGATGTTCATGATCGAAAATACGGATACGGGCGAGCTCCGTCTGGTGCATAAATCCAGGTCCGGCGACATCGTTGAGACACCGATTCAGGTCAATGACCACGGCTTGTTTTTCATTGATCGCTGGGAGAAAAAAGATGAGCGTTTCAAATACCTGGGGACCTTGATCGATATGCTGGTCAGTGATCTGAAATTGACCGAGGTGAAATAACCGTCAGGCCTGACCTGCGCATTGCCAACCACCACCGGGCTTGACGGCCCGGTGGTTTTTTATAGCCCGGATGCCACCGCTCTGCGCCTTATAGCAATAGCGCAGGCCAATGTCTCAGCGAGCGTGTTTCGGGTGGCGTTCAGATGAAAACAACGATCGCCAAGTGCAGAGAAACCCTGTCAAAACCCTGAACACACAAGCAGAAACATCGCCCCCCATTGAAACCACCCAAGGCCTGCCCCATCTAAGACCCATACTCCATTGCGCAGGTGCCCCATGAGCGACCAGCAAGAATTCCCGGAAAACCCCGACGACTACACCGAAGCCGAACACATCGAACACACGTCTTCCGGCAAAGGCCTTGCCCTGCCCGGCCAGAACCTGCCGGACAAGGTCTACATCATCCCGATCCACAATCGCCCGTTCTTCCCGGCGCAAGTCCTGCCAGTCATCGTCAACGAAGAGCCCTGGGCTGAAACCCTCGAACTGGTCAGCAAATCCGAACACCATTCCCTGGCCCTGTTCTTCATGGACACGCCCCAGGAAGACCCGCGCCACTTCGACACCGGCGCCCTGCCGCAATACGGCACGCTGGTCAAAGTCCACCACGCCAGCCGCGAGAACGGCAAACTGCAATTCGTCGCCCAAGGCCTGAGCCGCGTGCGCATCAAGACCTGGCTGAAACACCACCGCCCGCCGTATCTGGTGGAGGTTGAATACCCGCACCAGCCCACCGAGCCGACCGACGAGGTCAAGGCTTACGGCATGGCGCTGATCAACGCGATCAAAGAACTGCTGCCGCTCAACCCGCTGTACAGCGAAGAGCTGAAGAACTACCTCAACCGCTTCAGCCCCAACGACCCGTCGCCGCTGACCGACTTCGCCGCCGCGCTGACCTCGGCCACCGGCCCCGAACTGCAAGAAGTGCTCGACTGCGTGCCGATGCTCAAGCGCATGGAAAAAGTCCTGCCGATGCTGCGCAAGGAAGTCGAAGTCGCGCGCCTGCAAAAAGAGATTTCCGCCGAAGTTAACCGCAAGATCGGCGAGCATCAGCGCGAGTTCTTCCTCAAGGAACAACTCAAGGTCATTCAGCAGGAACTTGGCTTGACCAAGGACGACCGCAGCGCCGATCTTGAACAGTTCGAGCAACGCCTGGAAGGCAAAGTCCTGCCGGCGCAAGTGCAGAAGCGCCTCGAAGAGGAAATGAACAAGCTGTCGATCCTCGAGACCGGTTCGCCCGAGTACGCGGTCACCCGTAATTACCTCGACTGGGCGACGTCAGTGCCGTGGGGCGTCTACGGCGAGGACAAACTCGACCTCAAGCACGCGCGCAAAATCCTCGACAAACACCACGCTGGCCTCGACGACATCAAGGATCGCATCCTCGAGTTCCTCGCCGTGGGTGCTTATAAAGGCGAGATCAGCGGCTCCATCGTGCTGCTGGTCGGCCCGCCAGGCGTGGGTAAAACCAGCGTCGGCAAATCCATCGCTGAATCACTCGGCCGGCCGTTCTACCGCTTCAGCCTCGGCGGCATGCGCGACGAAGCCGAGATCAAGGGCCACCGCCGCACCTACATCGGCGCGCAGCCGGGCAAACTGGTGCAGGCGTTGAAAGACGTCGAAGTGATGAACCCGGTGATCATGCTCGACGAGATCGACAAGATGGGCCAGAGCTACCAGGGCGACCCGGCCTCGGCGCTGCTGGAAACCCTCGACCCGGAGCAGAACGTCGAATTCCTCGACCACTACCTCGACCTGCGCATGGACCTGTCGAAAGTCCTCTTCGTGTGCACCGCCAACACTCTGGATTCAATCCCCGGCCCATTGCTTGACCGCATGGAAGTGATTCGCCTGTCGGGCTACATCACTGAAGAAAAAGTCGCCATCGCCAAGCGTCACCTGTGGCCGAAACTGCTGGAAAAGGCCGGCGTGTCCAAGGGCAGCCTGAGCATCAGCGACACCGCGCTCAAAGCCTTGATCGACGGTTACGCCCGTGAAGCCGGCGTGCGTCAGCTGGAAAAGCAAATGGGCAAACTGGTGCGCAAAGCGGTGATGAAGCTGATCGACGAGCCGAAAGCGGTGATCAAACTCGGGCCGAAAGACCTCGAAGCGTCACTCGGCCATCCCGTGTTTCGCAACGAACAAGTGCTGTCCGGTACTGGCGTGATTACCGGTCTGGCATGGACCAGCATGGGCGGCGCGACGTTGCCGATCGAAGCCACGCGGATTCATACGCTTAACCGTGGCTTCAAACTCACCGGGCAACTGGGTGATGTGATGAAGGAGTCGGCGGAGATCGCCTACAGCTACGTCAGCTCGCACCTGAAACAATTCGGCGGCGACGCGAAGTTCTTCGACGAAGCCTTCGTCCACCTGCACGTACCGGAAGGCGCGACACCCAAGGACGGTCCGAGCGCCGGCGTGACCATGGCCAGCGCCCTGCTCTCGCTCGCACGCAATCAGCCGCCGAAGAAAGGTGTAGCGATGACCGGCGAATTGACCCTGACTGGGCATGTGCTGCCGATTGGCGGGGTGCGCGAGAAGGTGATTGCGGCGCGCCGGCAGAAGATTTTCGAGTTGATTCTGCCTGAGCCGAACCGGGGCAATTTTGAGGAATTGCCGGATTATCTGAAGGAAGGCATTACGGTGCATTTCGCGAAGAAGTTTGCCGATGTAGCGAAGGTATTGTTCTGACAGAAAACCCCTCACCCCAACCCTCTCCCGGAGGGAGAAGGAGCTAATTGCGGAATATTGCAGAGTTACACCGACCTGAAAGTACTTCGCTGAATCCATAATCGACTCGGTCTTTCAGGTCGATGTATGACACAAGACACCTCGGTCAGTCCCCTCTCCCTCTGGGAGAGGGTTAGGGTGAGGGCTTGGCGTTGTCACACTTTGTCTCATCTTCAGTTATGCTCGCCGTTCGTCGTAAACGCCGGAGCCTCTGACCTTATGTCCCCCACTCGCCTGTTTGTCCCCCTCGCCCTTTCGTTGCTGGCCGCCTGCGCCACACAACCGAAACACAACGTGACCGTGGAAAAACAAAGCGAATGCCCCGTACGGCTGACTAACGGGCAAAACCTCATCATCATGCTGCCAAGCAACCCGACCACCGGCTATCGCTGGGCCATTCAGGATTCGGCTGGCGGCGTATTGCGTGCACTCAGCCCCGAGGTCTACAGCAATCCGGAAGACGCCGGCGTCGTCGGCGCGGCGGGCGTATCGACCTGGCGCTTTCAAGCATTTGCCCCCGGCACCGGGCGTCTGCGCCTGACCTCGCAACAGCCATGGGCACCGGAAGTGCTGCCCGTGGAAACCTTTGACTGCGCCATTTCGGTGAACTGATCGTGGGCTGGCTGATTCTGGCGCTGATGGGCGCGGTGACGTTTCTCTACGGTGTCAGCACCCACGCGGCGTTACTGTGTCTGTTGGTCAAACCGTTGCCGGTGCTGGCGCTGCTCGGCTGGCTGCACGATGCGCCACCCAGCGACTATCGGCGCTGGATCAGTCTCGGCCTGATTTTCTCGTTGCTGGGTGATGTGTTGCTCGCTTGGCCGGGGGATTTGTTCGTGTTTGGCCTCGGTGCGTTTCTGGTCGCACACCTGGCTTATCTGAAGGCTTATCTGAGTGACTGCAAGCGTCTGGCGGTGTTGCCGCTGGTGCTTGCTCTCGGTGTTGGCGCGGTGTTGCTGGGGATGCTCATTTCCAGCGGACTCGGGCCGTTGCTAGTACCGGTGATTGTCTATGGCACGGCAATCAGCGCGATGCTCTGGCGCGCGCTTGCTCGTCTCGGCACCGATGTGCCGAAACGTTCGGCGTTGCTGGCGGCGGGCGGTGCAGTGGCGTTTGTGTTCTCTGACAGCGTGATTGGCATCGATCGCTTTGTATCGCCATTCCACGCCGCGCCGTACGTCATCATCCTCAGCTACTGGCTGGGCCAATGGGGCATCGCCGCCTCCGCTTTCTCCCAGACTAAACGAATCTGATCGTTCCCACGCTCCGCGTGGGAATGCATCCTGTGACGCTCTGCGTCATTTGCGCAGGGACGCGGAGCGTCCGGGGCGGCATTCCCACGCAGAGCGTGGGAACGATCACCGGCAAAAAAACGCTTTATCAGACAACCCAAGCATCCCCGCGCCCTTTTGGCTAAAATGCCGGCCTTTCCATTTACACCGCCGGAACCGCCGTGAGCAAAGAACCCGATCGTATTTTCGCCAAGCCTTTGGCCCAGGTGCCCGACTTCGCCTTCAATGAAGACGTGGTGCGGGTGTTCCCGGACATGATCAAGCGCTCGGTGCCGGGTTACCCGACCATCGTCGAAAACCTCGGCGTGCTCGCCGCGCAGTTCGCCCAGCCGAACAGCGTGCTCTACGACCTCGGCTCGTCCTTGGGCGCTGTCACTCAAGCCCTGCGTCGCCACGTGCGCACCGACGGTTGCCGGGTAATCGCTGTGGATAACTCGGCAGCGATGGTTGAGCGCTGCCGCGAATACCTCAACGGTCAGGACTCGATGTTCCAGGAGTTGCTGCCGGTCGAAGTGATCGAAGGCGACATTCTCGCCCTCGACTTCCAGCCCGCCTCGGTGGTGGCGCTGAACTTCACCCTGCAATTCATCGCCCCCGATCAGCGCACGGCGTTGCTCTCGCGCATTCGCCAATCGCTGCTGCCGGGCGGCGCGCTGATCCTCTCGGAGAAGCTGCGCTTCAACGATGCCGAAGAACACGCGCTGCTCACCGATCTGCATGTCGCCTTCAAACGCGCCAACGGCTACAGCGAACTGGAAATCGCCCAGAAGCGCAGCGCCATCGAAAACGTCATGAAGCCCGACAGCCTCGAAGAACACCGCGAACGCCTGCTGGCCGCCGGGTTCTCGAAAGTCGTGCCGTGGTTCCAGTGTCTTAACTTTGCCTCGTTGATTGCCTTGCCATGATTGATCTGTCCCCCCTCGCCCGCCGTCTGGCCGGCACACCGCTGGCCGAATGGGCCAACACCCTGCAAGCGCAACTCGACAAGAAAATGGAGAAAGGTCACGGCGACCTGGAGCGCTGGCAAAGTGCGCTGGATGCCCTGCCGAAGATCCAGCCGAGCGAAGTCGACCTGCTCAACGGTCTGAAACTCGATACCGACTGCGACGAGGAAACCCGCGCGCAGATGCGTACCGCGCTGATGGGCCTGTCGCCGTGGCGCAAAGGGCCGTTCGACTTGTTTGGTGTGCACGTCGACACCGAATGGCGTTCGGACTGGAAGTGGTCGCGTGTCTCTCCGCACCTCGACTTGAAGGGCAAACGCATCCTCGATGTCGGTTGCGGCAACGGTTATTACATGTGGCGCATGCTCGGTGCCGGCGCGAACAGTGTGATCGGTGTTGACCCGAACTGGCTGTTCTTCTGCCAGTTCCAGGCCGTGCAGCGTTATCTGTCAGAACCCAATGCCTGGCACCTGCCCTTTCCGTTCGAAGACCTGCCGCCAAACCTAGAAGGCTTCGACACGGTGTTTTCCATGGGCGTGTTCTACCACCGTCGCTCGCCGATCGAGCATTTGCTGGCGCTGAAGGATTGCCTGGTCAAGGGTGGCGAACTGGTGCTGGAAACGCTAGTGGTCGAAGGCGACAAGCATCAGGTGCTGGTGCCGGAAGACCGTTATGCGCAGATGCGTAATGTGTGGTTCCTGCCGTCGGTGCCGGCGCTGGAGTTGTGGCTGCGCCGTGCCGGGTTCACCGATATTCGCTGCGTGGACGTGAGCACAACCACGGTTGAAGAACAGCGCGGGACTGAGTGGATGAAGTATCAGTCGCTGAGCGACTTCCTTGATCCCGAAGACCACAGCAAAACCATCGAAGGCTTGCCGGCGCCGATGCGGGCGGTGATTGTCGCCCGTAAATAATCCAATCGCCCAAACACCGCGGTGAGCCCACCCCTCACCCCAGCCCTCTCCCCAGGGAGAGGGAGCTGATCTTTAGGCTTTTCAAAACTTGAGTACGACTCGATAAATCAGGTAGGTGCACCTCGCCCATCCAATCCGGTCAGTCCCCTCTCACTGTGGGAGAGGGAGCTGATCTTTGGGCTTTTCAAAACTTGAGTTCGACTCGATAACTCAGGTCGGTGCACCTCGCCCATCCAATCCGGTCAGTCCCCTCACACTGTGGGAGAGGGAGCTGATCTTTGGGCTTTTCAAAACTTGAGTTCGACTTGGTATGTCAGGTCGACGGACTTGGCCCATCCAGCTCGGTCAGCCCCATCCCCCCAAGGAGAGGGGGCTGATCGTTGAGCTTTTCAAGACTTGAGTTCGACTCGATAACTCAGGTCGGCGCAGATCGCCCATTCAACCCGGTCAGTCCCCTCTCCCTCCGGGAGAGGGTTAGGGTGAGGGGCTTTTTGCTCTTCGGGCGCGAAAGAATTCGGTCAACACCGCGCCACACTCCTCCGCCAACACCCCACCCTCATACAACACCCGGTGATTCAAAAAGCCCTGAGTGAAGAACTGCCCCTGACTCTGCACAATCCCCGCTTTCGGTTCCAGCGCGCCATACACCACCCGCGCCACCCGCGAATGCACGATCAAACCGGCGCACATGCTGCACGGCTCCAGCGTCACATACAGCGTGCTACCCGGCAGTCGATAGTTATCCACCGCCTGCGCGGCCTCGCGAATGGCGACCATTTCCGCGTGGGCACTCGGGTCGCTGGTGCTGATCGGGCAATTGAAACCGCGACCGATGATCTCGCCGTCCTGCACCAGCACCGCGCCCACCGGCACTTCGCCGAGGGCTGCGCCTTGTGCGGCGAGGAGCAGCGCTTCGCGCATGAAATCGCGATCACGGCTGCGGTCGATAATTGCCGCAGGGCGAATCTGGCGCATCACTTCACCTCGATGGCGGCCATCAGGCCGGTTTCCATGTGATCGATCACGTGGCAGTGGAACATCCACACCCCCGGATTATCGGCCACCAGCGCCACTTGCGCGCGCTCGTTCTTGCCCAGCAGATAGGTGTCGGTGAAGTACGGAATGATCTTGTGCCGGTTCGACGCGATCACCTTGAAACTCATGCCGTGCAGGTGGATCGGGTGCTGATACTGGGTCATGTTCTTCAATTCGAAGATGTAGCTCTGCCCCCGTTTCAGACTGGCAATCGGCCGGTCGGCGCAGGTCTTGTCGGTGATGTCCCAGGCCTTGCCGTTGATCTGCCACAGGCTCGGCGGCCTGCCGTTGTCGACGTTGACCGATACCGAGCCGACCCACTCGAAATTGAAGTTGAGTTTCTCGGCATTGGCCAGGTCCGGCTCCGCCACCGGATTGGCCGGCAGCGCTTTCGGCCAGTCAGTCGGCGCATCGTTATTGGCCACTGAACGCAGCGTGCCCAGACGCACCGGGCCGTTGCGCAGCGACAATTCTTCACCCGCTGCCGGCGCCTTGATCGCCAGACAGATACGCATGCCCGGGCCCAGCCAGTATTCCTTGCCCAGCGGCCGCGGTTCGACCGGGTTGCCGTCCAGCGCATAGATCTGCGCTTCGACGCCGGGAATGTTGATGCGGTAAGTCAACGTGTTGTCGAGGTTGAGCAAACGCACCCGGGTGATCCGCCCGGCCGGCAGTTCGATCACCGGGTTCGGCACGCCGTTGATGGTCGACAACCGCCCCGCCGTACCGCCACGAGCCGCTTCACGGGGAATACTGAACTCGACGAAATTGCCTTCGTCATCGATGTGCCAGTTTTTCAGGCTCAAAGTCTTTTCGTACTTGAAACCGGTCGGCTCGCGCTCTTCGATGATCAATGGCCCGACCAAGCCGCGCCCGAGCTCTTCGCTGCTGCTGACATGCGGGTGATACCAGTAGCTACCGGCATCCGGCACGCGGAATTTGTAATCGAAGTACTCGCCCGGCAACACCGGCAGCTGCGACACGTACGGCACACCGTCCATTTCCAGCGGCAGACGAATGCCATGCCAGTGAATGGTCGTCGCCACCGGCAAGTGGTTGATGAAACGCACCCGCAGCCATTCACCCTGACGCACCCGCAACTCGGTGCCCGGCGCCGACGGACCAAATGCCCAGGCCTCGGTCTTGTGCCCCGGCACCAGCTCGACGTCCAGCGGTGCGGCGATCAGCTCATAGTCGTGGCCCGCCTCGGCGTCGGCCATTTTTCCCAGCCAATACCGCGACGCGCCCCCCGCACCGACACCAACGACAACAAGACCGGCCAGGCCACCGAGGATTTGGCGACGGGTAAAGGACATGAACTCAACTACCTCACGTATCAGCGACAGGCCCTGAAAGCCTGCAAAAGGCGAATACGATACACCTGCGGTTGAGAAACAGTAAGGGCGACCTGAGGCCGCATGCCCTTGACCGGCTTAAGGTCGCAGCCCGGTAATCAGGTGCACGACACCATCCTCCAAGGGCATCACGCCCGCGACCCCGGCGGCGCTCAACGCCTGTTGATCGATACCCGACACATCACGCAATACTACCCGCACCCGCGTCAACGCCAGCGGTTGCTGTGACTGGAGGTTATCCACACCGCCCAGCGCCGCGACGATGGCGGCACTCAATCCGGCGCTCGGCTCGGCGGGTGCTTCGGGTGTGTCCACCACCAGATCCGGGGTCAGGGCTTTCCAGAATGCCTTCTGCAATTTATCCAACATCTTCAGTTCTCCAGAACCCGTAAAGTATCGACGGTTGCCTCGTGAAAGAGCTGCAACGCCTCGCGCACCTGCCCGGCACTTTCCAGCCCCAGCACCTGTTGGGCGATGATCTGACAATCGGCCAGCTCGAGTTCGCGCACCGTCGCCTTTACCGGTGCAATCATCGGCACGCTCACCGACAGTTCATCCACGCCCAACCCCAGCAACAACGGCACCGCCAGACGTTCCGAGGCCATTGCCCCGCAGACTCCGACCCATTTGCCATGGGCGTGCGCGGCCTTGACGGTCATGGCGATCAGGCGCAATACCGAGGGATGAAAACTGTCCGCCTGACTGGCCAGACGCGGGTGATCGCGATCCATCGCCAGGGTGTATTGCGTCAGGTCATTGGTGCCGATCGAGAAAAAATCCACCAGCGGCGCAAACAGGTCCGCCATCAGCGCCGCGGCCGGCACCTCGATCATGATCCCCAGTTTCGGCCGTTGCGTTAGCCCCAGCGCGAGGATTTCCTCGTCGAGCATTTGCCGCGCCAGACGCAGCTCCGACAGTTGTGTGACCATCGGCAACATGATGTGCAAACGTGTCAGCTCGCAGCAGCCGAGCATGGCCCGGAACTGCTCACGCAATAACTGCGGGCGCTCCAGGCACAAACGAATGCCGCGCACGCCAAGGAACGGGTTGGTTTCGCTGTCCATCGGCACGTAGGCCAGCGGTTTGTCACCACCGACATCAAGGGTGCGCACCACCAGATTGTGCGCAGGTCCCACGCAGCGAGCGATGGCGCTGTAGGTCGCAGCCTGTTCGTCATGGCTCGGCGCATGATTACGGCCCAGGTAGAGAAACTCCGAACGCAGCAGGCCGACGCCCGCACCGCCGAGGGCCATGGCCTGCTCGGTTTCCGCTAACGAGGCGACGTTGGCCGACACCTCGATGTGATGGCCGTCACGGGTCCGCGCCGCGAGCGTTGCGCTGGCCAACTCATGCTCATGGCGTTGACGCTGTTGTGCGTGCCGCGCCTGCCATTGACTGACGGCCGCAGGATCGGGACGCACATGCAATTCGCCCTTGTCGGCATCGAGCAACACCGGGGTGCCGTTACTCAACGCCAACATCTGCACCGGCACCCCGCAGATCGACGGCAGACCGCAGGCGCGCGCAAGAATCGCCACGTGACTGGTTGCGCCGCCGCCGACCGTGGCAAAACCCAGCACCTTGCTGGTATCAATGCCGGCGGTCTGCGACGGGGTCAGTTGATCGGCAATCAGAATGCTTCCATGCGGCAGCTCCATCGCCTGCTCGCCTATCCCCAGCAATAGCTTGAGCACGCGGCGCCCGACATCGGTCAGGTCCGCCGCCCGTTCAGCCAGCAACGCACTGCCCAGTTGGCGAAACATCGCCGCGGTTTCTTCAGTGGTCGCGCGCCAGGCAAACGCCGCGCTTTTGCCTTCACTGATCAATGCCTGGGCCTGATCGAGCAGCCCCGGATCTTCGAGCAGTTCCTGATGCGCCTTGAAGATCTCGGCCTCGGCCTCGCCAGCGGCGGTGTCGCGCAAATGCTGCAAGGCCAGATCGGCTTCGATCAGGGCATTGGCGAGGGCCTCGCGCTCGCCGTCTGCTCCGCCGCCGAACTCGCTGACGTCGAACACCGGCTCGCTGATCTGCACCACTTGGCCCAACGCCGAACCGGGTGACGCGCAGACGCCACGCAACAGGGTCAGAACCTCGGTTTCGACCAGCTCGACAGGCGCCACCGCCGTCACCGTTTCACCGCAGCCTTCAATCAGTAATCGAGTCAGCGCCTCGATTGCCGCGTCAGCATCTTCGCCCACCGCACTGACCTGCACGCTGTCGCCGCACGCGGTCTGCAACGCCATGATCGCCACCAGGGATTTGGCGTTGGCCTGAGCCTGCTGTTTATGCAGGTAAATCTTTGCCGCGAAGCCCTTTGCCGCTTGCGCGAACACCGCTGCCGGGCGCGCGTGCAATCCGTTGGGATTGGGCAGTTTCAACGTTTGAGAGAACACGGCCTGACCTTCTGCCGCGCCAGCATCCACGCCACAAGCCTGAGTACGGGCGAGCTCAAGCAACGGCTGACCGGTTTCGACCCATCCGCTCGACGCGACCCGCCAGGTGAACGGCTCTGCGCTGACCACCAGCATCAACGTCATCAGGCTGCGCGCATGCCGGGCAATGTAATCGGCGTCGAATTCGATCAACGCTTGTCCGGCGGCAACCCGTTGCCCCTCTTCAACGAGGCGGGTGAAGCCTTGCCCGCCGAGGTTCACGGTATCAAGGCCGATGTGCATCAACACTTGTACGCCATGGTCATCGGTGATGCTCACGGCATGCCCGCTGGCCTGCACGTTGCTGATGACGCCGGCCATGGGCGCACACAGGGTCGATGAAGTCGGGTCGATGCACAGACCGTCGCCGATCACGCGCCCGGAAAACACCGGATCGGGCACCTGCTCAAGCGCGATCAGGACACCGGACAAGGGAGCCAGCAATTGCAATGGTTGGGGTGTGGCCATGACGTCACCTGCAGTTTTGTTCTTTGAAGTGCCCATGGAGCGCGACGCTCCATCAGCATCGCTTATTTCCACCAGTATTCGACCTGCAATCCGACATTCGCACCGTGGCGAGCGCTACCGAAGGCGCCGGTGTCGGAGAGTGCCGAGCCTTTGGCCAGTTCGTTGGCCGCGCGTTTGGCCGCCTCGTTCCAGGTTGCGTACGTGTAATACAGCCGCACCTCGGGACGCGCCCAGAACTCCGGGCCTTTCGGCGACCAGGTCGGGGCAAAGGTAAATTTGCTCAGTTTGCGCGTACCCCCCGGAGCTTCGACTTGATCGTGACCCAGCTCGGTGACCAGTTTGAAGTGTTCGCTGAGCGCATAAGTCGGTCGCACCCCCAGCGAGATCCAGTTCTGGTCGACACCGTCCGGGCGGATGTCTTTCTGGTACACCGCTTCAATCTGGCCACCGAAGCGCGGCGTCACCTGCCAGTCGAAAAACTCGACGACTCGATAACTTTTATTGCTGTCGTCCAGTTTGACGTTGCCGGTATAACCCAGTCCGGTGCCCGGCCCTTCACCGTATTGCAGCGCCAGTTTGTTTTTGCCGCCGAGAAAATCCGTCTGCACATGTTGCGTGGTGATCGCCCAGCCCCGGTGGGCATCGCGGCTGTCGGGTTTGTCGATATAACTCAAGCCGAACTCCAGCTCACCGCCAGGATTGGTCTTGAAACCGGCGATGTTGAAGTCGTGCCGATTGATGTAGTCCTTCTGGTACAGGTTGTCCTTGCGCGAGAAGGCGTAGCTGTATTTCAGATCGCCGATCAACACGTCTTCGACCCCGCCCCCCGTGGCGCTCTGGTTCCAGTAGTAGAAGTCGGAAATATGGATGTCATTGCGCTTGTAGTAACGGCGTCCGGCCCACAATGAACCACCGTTGAGCGCGGGCATCGCCGACCAATGTGCGTAGGCCTGCGGCAAGCGGATCGAACCATTGTCGTCTTTGAACGTGGGGCTGCGGTCGTAACGGTTATACAGCGAGGCCATCCCGTCGACACTCAGTACCGAACCGTCGTCAAGGGTGTACAGGTCCTGCCGCAACTCGAGTTCGCCGTACTGCTCGCATTCGTTACCCAAGCGATATTTGGTCTGCGCACCCGGTAACTGGAAGCACGACTGACCGCTGCTGTTGACTGACGTGCCGACACCGCTGCGCAGGTAGCCGCCAAACTCCAGCGCTTGTGACGTTGGCGGTAAGGCCAGGCAAAAACCTGCGACTGCAAGGCTGCGATTTATTGTTGTTTTCATAAGCCACCCCATTGTTTTTATTGTCTGGTTGCATGAATTCGGCGCGCAGAAATCCCCCGCGCAGTGCTCTGCGTGTTTTTTGAACGTTGTTTTTTTAGTTAAAGGTCAGGGATCGATCAGGTGCAGGACGAAGGACTCGTAAGGTCGCAACGTCACCTGGCGCTTGCGCAACGGGCCCTCTGGATAATTGCTGATCAACTGGCGCTGGCTCATCGATTCACTGATGACCGTCGCCGGTAATTCCACTTCACAGGTTGTCCCGTAGAAGTTGTTCACCACCAACAAACGCTCGGCGTCACCTTCACGCACATACGCCCAGACCTGCGGATGTTCGGGCAGTAATTGTTGGTACAGCCCGTCGGTGATCAACGGTTCACTGCGGCGCAGCGCGATCAGACGGCGGTAGTGATGCAACACCGAGTCCGGGTCGTCGAGCTGGTTTGCGACGTTGATCTGCGCAGCATTGGCCGGCACTCCGATCCACGGTTCGACACGGCTGAAACCGGCGTTTGGCCCGGCGTCCCAGTGCATCGGCGTGCGCCCGTTATCGCGGGATTTCTGCATGATCGCTGCCATGTTGTCGGTATCGCTGCTGCCGGCCTCGCGCTTGAGGCGAAAAATGTTCAGCGTCTCGACATCGCGATAATGCTCGATCGATTCGAACCCCGGATTGGTCATGCCCAACTCTTCGCCCTGATACACGAACGGCGTGCCCTGCAGAAAGTGCAGTGCGGTGCCGAGCATCTTCGCCGAGCATTCGCGGTACTCGCCGTCGTTGCCGAAGCGCGAGACCACGCGCGGCTGATCGTGGTTGCACCAGAACAGCGCGTTCCAGCCGCCACCCGCCTGCATGCCGGTCTGCCAGTCGGACAGAATTTTCTTTAGCTGAAGGAAATCGAAGTCGGCGCGTACCCACTTCTGCAGGTTTGGATAATCGACTTTCAGGTGATGAAAGTTGAAGGTCATCGACAACTCTTTCGACTGCGGATTCGAATAGCGAATGCAGTGTTCGAGGCTGGTCGATGACATCTCGCCGACATTGATCAGGTCGTGCCCTTCGAAGACTTCGCGGTGCATCTGCTGCAAGTACGCGTGGACATTCGGCCCGTCGGTATAAAAGCGTCGGCCATCGCTGTCGTCTTCGGGGAAGTCCGCAGGCTTGGAGATCAGATTGATCACGTCCAGGCGAAAACCGCCGACGCCCTTGTCTCGCCAGAATTGCATCATCCGGAATACTTCAGCGCGCACCTTGGGATTGTCCCAATTCAGGTCGGCCTGGGTGTGGTCGAACAGGTGCAGGTAATACTGACCGGTCTGGGCTTCGTACTCCCAGGCGGAACCGCCGAACTTGGATTCCCAGTTGTTCGGCTGATCACGCCAGATGTAGAAGTCACGGTACGGGTTGTCGAGGCTGCTGCGCGCCTGTTGAAACCAGACGTGTTCGATCGAGGTGTGATTGACCACGATGTCGAGCATCAGCTTGATCCCGCGCTTGCCCGCCTCGGCGATCAGCAATTCGCAGTCGGCCATGCTGCCGTAGCTCGGGTCGATGGCGTAGTAATCGCTGATGTCATAGCCGTTATCGCGTTGCGGCGAACGCAGAAATGGCGTTATCCATAAACAGTCGACGCCCAGCCACTTCAGGTAATCGAGTTTGGCGACGATACCGAGCAGATCACCCGTCGGGTTGCCGGCGTGACTATGAAAACTCTTCGGATAGATCTGGTAGATCACCGAACGCTGCCAGTCTTGCATGGCACAACTCCTTCAATAAGTCCGTGCGGCTCGCGCCCAGATTGAAATGCAATCAACTGTGGGAGCGAGCCTGCTCGCGAAAGCGATTGTTCAGGCAACCCGATAACCGGGCCGGACGATCTTCATGCTCAATGCACAGGTCAAAACAAACGGCACGAGCATGGCAATCAGCATCCCCAGCACAAACATCGGGATGTACTGCGGGATGATCGAGATGAACCCCGGCAGTCCGCCGACGCCGATGGCCGAGGCCTGAACCTTGTTCAGCGACAGGAACACGCAGCCCAGTGCCGAACCGGTCAGCGCGGCATAAAACGGAAACTTGTAGCGCAGGTTGACGCCGAACATCGCCGGCTCGGTGATACCGAAGTAGGCAGAGATTGCCGAAGTCGACGCCATGCTCTTGTCCCGTGCATTACGGGTCATCCAGAACACCGCCAGGGCGGCACTGCCCTGAGCAAGGTTGGACATGACGATCATCGGCCAGATGAAGGTACCGCCCTGGGTCGAGATCAATTGCAGGTCGACCGCGAGAAACATGTGGTGCATGCCGGTGATCACCAGCGGCGCATACAGCAGACCGAAAATGGCGCCACCCACCATTGGTGCCAGGTCAAACAGCATGACCAGCCCTTCGGTGATGAAGATGCCGATGTGGCGGGTTACCGGGCCAATCACGGCCAGCGCCAATACGCCGGTAACGACGATGGTGGTGATCGGTACCACGAGTAACTGAATGGCGTTGGGCACGCGCGCGCGCAGCCATTTTTCGATGACGCTCATTACGTAAGCGGCCAGCAGAATCGGCAAGATCTGCCCCTGATAGCCGACCTTTTCCACCTGAAACAATCCGAGAATGTCGAAGTACGGCAACTGCTGCCCGTCCAGCCCGGCCACGGCCTTGCCGTAGTTCCAGGCGTTGAGTAGATCCGGGTGCACCAGCATCAGACCGAGCACGATGCCGAGGATCTCGCTGCCGCCAAAGCGCTTGGCCGCCGACCAGCCCACCAGCGCCGGCAGAAACACGAACGAGGTGTTGGCCATCAGATTGATCAGGCTCCACAGCCCATCGAGTTTCGGGTAGGCATCGAGCAGGGTCTGCCCGTCGATGAACATGCCTTTGGCACCCAGTAGATTGTTGATGCCCATCAGCAGGCCGGCAATGATCAGCGCCGGCAGAATCGGCATGAACACGTCGGAAAACACCCGCACCAGACGCTGCATGGCGTTGATCTTTTCAGTGCTTTTCTGTTTGACGTCAGCGATCGTCGACGCCGCGAGACCGGTCTGACGACGCAGTTCGGCATAGACCTTTTCCACTTCGCCCGGACCGATCACCACCTGATACAGGCCACCGGTAAAGAACGAGCCTTTGACCAGGTCGATCTGGTTGAGCATGGCACTGTCGACCAGGCCCGGATCTTTCAGGGCCAGCCGCAACCGCGTGACGCAATGGGCGGCCTGTTCGAGGTTGTCGCTGCCGCCGAGGCTTTGCAGCAATTGCCTGGTGATGTTCGGATAGTCGTGGCTCATGCTAGTTCTTCCGCTATGGATTGTTGTTATTGGCAGCACGCCGAAGCGAAAAATACTCGTCTGTACGAGTTAATGCAACAACTCGTACAGACGAGTTTGTTTATGTATGTTCCTGCCAGACCGAAGGCGAATTTTCCTACCCTGCCTTAGGGTGATTTCCATCGCCCACATGGACAAAGCCCTACCCTGGCCTTAAGGTTCGAAGCTTTGAGCACAGTCGGCACCGAGCCTACCCATGAGCAAATACAACCAGATCTATAGCGATCTGCTGGCCAGCATCACGACTGAACGCCTGGAGCGCGGCGCCCGCCTGCCTTCCGAAACCGAACTGATGGACAGCTATCAGGCCAGCCGAGGCACGGTGCGCAAAGCCATTGAACTGCTTCAGGAGCGCGGCTTTGCGCAGAAAATCCACGGCAAGGGCACCTTTGTGCTTTCGACCAACCCGATCGAATTTCAGCTCGGCGGCATCGTCAGTTTCCAGGAAACCTATCCGCGCCTGGGCAAAGATGTCAGCACCGAAGTGGTCGAGCTGAGCCAGATCCCGCTCGAAGGCCCCCTGCTCGAACACATCCATGCCGAACCCGGCAGCCTCATCACCCGAATCAAACGTGTGCGGCGGATCGACGGTAAACGCGTGATCCTCGACATCAACCACTTCGTCAGCGAAGTGATTCCCGGCCTGTCCCTCGACATCGCCGAGCAATCGATCTACGCCCATATCGAGCAGACCCTGCAGCTACAGATTGCCTACGCCCAACGCACCATCGAAGCGGTGCCGCGCAGCAAGGATGATCAACTGCACCTGGACCTCGATGGCCAGAGCCATGTGATCGTGGTCAGCAACCAGACCTTCCTCCAGGACGGGCGTCAGTTCGAGTACACCGAATCCCGCCACACCCTCGACAAATTCTACTTTTCCGACGTGGCACGGCGCTGACCCCGACACGTTTCCAACGATCATGTGCGGTATATATGTAGTGCACTCCCCTTGAGCGAATCGGCCATGCTCGGCCTTCATTTCTCAAGGATGGAGAAAGCATGTACGCCACCCAACAAAGCCTTCTGCCTAACGCGGCAGACAAGGCAGCTCTGAAGCGAATCGCCTATACCGTCGTGCACAATTGCCCCGGACTGCAGGACGCTGCCCATGAAGCCGCCCGTGATCTGCTGGAAGCAAAAGGCCTGTCGAGCCTCGACCCGGATGAGGTTTATTTCCATCGCTTCAAGACGGCCCAGAGCAGCACTCGCTCGTTTACCGGCTGGGAGCACATCCGCGAGAAACCCTACGAATCGATGACCCTGACACAGCTGGTCATTCATCGTTTTCGTGCCACCGACCAGGACAACGCCGACCTGCTCGATCTGCACGGTGGCTTCTACAGCGAAGGTCCGCAGGGCGAAAATTTCGACGAAAAAAACCAGGTGTGCCTGCACGGCAACGAGGTCTTGAAGGCGTTCTGGAGCCTCGATTTCAGTGGGTACTACAGCGCCACGCTGACGGACTTCTGGAACAGCCACGGCGAGGATTTCCGCACCTTGGCCAAGTGCAATTTCCTTAGCCGTGCAGTGCAGGCGCTGGACCTTGGGCAACTCACCCGCAGTGACTTTCAATGGCTGGTGGACTCAGTGGTGGGACCGGTTAGCTGGCCGGTCACCCTGAGCATGTTGCAATCAAGCCACACGACAACGGGAGATGTGTTCGCCTTCGACATAGACGGGCATATCTCCACGCAATTGCTACGCTTCGTCGATTCTGCCGGTCGGCAGATTATCTATCTGCCGAGTGCGACCGCAGCGTTCGTGGTCAAGGAAACGCCGGCAGACCTGCATTGGTGGGTTCTGGATCAACTGAACGACGCCAAACGCCGCGCGACCTTCCTGGAGCATTTTGCCCTCGCCGATCGTCAGCACATGAGCGAGAACATGCCCGATCTGATGAATCGGTTGGTGGCCACCTGGGGCCGGGCCGACCATCACCTGATCAACCGCACAAACCAGGAACTGAGCGATGATGCATTCAGTTGGCTGCGCGACTCGACACGTCAGGCGATGTTTGCTGAAGCCCACCTGTCTCTGACATCCAATGGCGATCTGCGCAAGAAACTGTGGATCGGCTATCTGAGTGCGGGCCTCAAGGTATTTGGTCCGATGGCCACTGTCGGTTGGCCACTGGCGCTACCGGTGATTGGCGCCACCCTTGCGAGCATGGGTCTGAATATCGATCAGGCGCAAAACGGCAAGACAAGGGCCGAACGCAAGGCCGGCGTGCTGGGTGCGGTTTTGAGTGGTATCAATCTGTTATTCAACCTTCCATTGTTGATCGGCACCGGGCCGATGCTGGAGGTTGGCGCCGAGGTCGAGGCTGCAGAAGCCGCCGAGATGGCTGAGTACAGCGAAGCCTGGAATGCCTCTGCCGAAACCGATTACCAAGAGCCGATCATGGTGCCGGACGATGCCGACATCCCCGGGCCAGATATTGATGAAACGATGCTGGTTCCGGCGCAGAAAGCCCTACCGCCTCCGGTGCCCGAACGTTACCAATGCAACGAGCTGCTTGATGGCACAGCACTCGGCGAAGAGTCCGGGAAGTTCCACGGTGTCTACCGCCTCGACTCGGATCCGCCCTATGCCATTCTGATGAATGACACGCCGTACTATGTGCGCTACTTCGCCAACGCTCACGGCAACGGCGACTGGGCGATCGTCGACCCTGAGCGCCCAAACCAGCTTGTCCACGCGCTGCCTGTCCGTCTCAATGGCGAAGGAGAATGGGAGCGCATGCCAGCCTTGGGTCTCAAGGGTGGCGGCCAGTGCATGGGCAAACAATGCACTCCGGATCTCGAACTCGACACCTTCGAACCTGCCTCGCCCGAAACGCCCGTGCAACCGGCAGAAGAACCGCAACCCTCGACATCGAGGCCCCCACGCCCGGTGACCAGTGCCTTTGACATCGAACCGTCGGTACGCCGTTCGATAAAAGCCTGGGCGTTAAACCTCAACGAAACCCATGCCCGGTTGCAGCCCGACGGTGCCGGCGGTTTCGCCATGGACGATCCGTTCGAGTTGTATGCCGCCGGCAAACGCCAACTTCTGCAAAGTTCAGCCCGAGGTTTTTTCAAGAACCTGCCGTGGGTCATCCAGCCCCCGCGCCCGGTGATACCCGAGATCAACCGGCTGATGCCACTGACCGATCTTGTCGATGGCGTTTTTGAAAGTGCCTCCGGACTGGTGGTCGGAGAAACCCTTGATCGCATTGCCAGCATGGGTTTTCTGATCGAAAACATGCCGGCGCTGGCCCGACACGTGAAAACCCTCTACCTGCGCGGCCTGCTCAGTGACTTCGCTCAAGTGGAACTGAACCGCTACTTCACCAGCGGCAATATGACTGCGGATTTACACACTTACCTGAACAGCCTGGGTACCGATCCCGCCGGTCGATTCAACCCACTGGAACTGGTCCAGGTCGCGCGAGCGAACGGGGTTCGGATTCAGGCGATCGATTGCGCCGCCAGCTACAAAATGAAAACACCGCTGCCGTCCGTCGACGAGCAAATGATGAACACCTTCCTGACCAACGACATCATGACCGGTGACGTCTACCTCAACAGCCCGGGAAAATGGATCGTAGTAACCGATGCTCACAGCACCAATACCTTCAGAGGACTGCTGGGCATCAGTGAACTGAAGGGGGGAATAGGCTTGCGAATCGATGAAGTCGGCGCCGGTGAAGATCTGGGCGTGGATGTAGATCCGGGTATTGAAGTACCACGCGGCAGCTCGCCCGGCGGCACTGTCAGACAAGGAAATCCAGACTTTCTGCGCGCCGATCTGCGCTTGAAAATGCCCGCACCCGAGGTGACCTGGACCGAAGAAACGCTGGAGAATCTGTTGTACAGGCGCGGCATGTATCTGTTCGAAAAAACAGGTGAGCGCTACACGCTGATCCACCGCAGCAAACAAGGCATGCTGCAACGCACACCGATCACTCGATCGAGTGACGGCAAGGTCTCCCTCCACCGACCTGCTTGGCAGCGGGTGAATGACATCGCATTCGCCAACCTGAAGGACATGTCTCAACGGTTGTCCGATACCGGGCTGATATTGCGTAGCCGGATCCCTGATTGAGGCTCTCCGGTTAAAACTGAGCAAGGAAGGCCCGACAACGAAAAATGCCAGTCAGCAAAACTGACTGGCATTTTTCATCAACCTTCCTCTGCACTTGCGAATCCAGCTAGCGCCTGGAGGACGCCGGACAAACAGCCCTCCTCCATCACCCCACTCTATTATCAATAGGGGAGCAATATGCGGTAGCCGGGTAGTGCACTGCCCTTGAGCGAATCGGTCATGCTCAGTCTTTGTTTCTCAAGGATGAAGAACGCATGACCTCCCCCGAACGACGTCTCCTGCCAAACGCTGAGGACAAAACCGCCCTCAAAGCCATTGCTGCGACGATCGTGCAGACCTGCCCGAGTCTGCTCGACGCTGCCCATCAAGTTGCCAACGAAATACTGGCGGACAACGGACTGTCCGGCCTCGATTCCGACCGTGTTTACTTCCACCGTTTCAAAACGGCGCAGAGCAGCACGCTGACCTTCACGGGTTGGGAACATTTGCTGGAAAAACCTTACGAAACGCTCACCCTCACACAGTTGGTGATCCATCGCTTTCGCGCGACTGATCAAGACAACGCAGATCTGCTTGGTCTTTACTGCGGGTTCTACTCGGATGGCCCGGAGGCAGAAAACTTCAATCAGAGCAATGAAGTCCGGTTGCTGGGCAGTGATGTGCTGAAGGCGTTCTGGGACGTCGACTTCAGCGCGCGCTACATAGGCCAACTGACGACTTTCTGGCAAACCTCGTCGGATAACTTCCGAGCCCTGGCAAAGTGCAACTTTCTCAGCCTGGCGGTGCAGGCGCTGCAACAGGGTGACCTTGACGGAACTGACTTTCAGCGCGTCGTCGACTCGGTAATCGGGCCCGTCACCTGGCCCGTTACCTTGCCAATGCTGCAAGCGTTACACCCGGTCGGTGCTGAAGTGCGGGCGCTGGATCTCGATGGCCACGTAGCCTCCAATGCACTGCGTCTGGTGGAAGACAGTGGCCGCCAGACCCTTTACTTGCCAGGCGAAGCCCAGACATTCCTCTTGATGGAGAATGAAGCGGATCTGCATTGGTGGATGCTGGAGCAGATGAATTCAGAGGACAAGCGCACGGCTTTTCTCAAGCATTTCCCGCTGGCTGACCGCAATCACTTGACCGAAAACCTCACCGATCTGATGAACCGCCTAGTGAGCACTTGGGGTCACAGCGATCATCAAATGATCAATCGCAGCAACGTCGCGATCAGCGGTGACGCATTCACTTGGTTGAGCGAGTCGACACGTACGGCCATGGTTGCCGAGGCGCACCTTGTACTCACTTCCAACAGTCAATTGCGCAAAAAACTCTGGATCGGTTATTTGAGTGCCGGTCTGAAAGTATTCGGTCCGATGGCAGCGGTGGGCTGGCCTTTGGCGTTGCCTTTGATTGGCGCCAGCATCGCGAACATGGGATTGAACATCGATCAGGCCATCAACGGCACCACGCCAACCGAACGCAAGGCCGGAGTTACCGGCGCAGTGCTGAATGCGATCGACATTGTGTTCAACATTCCGTTTCTGATCAGCACGGGCGCGCAACTTGAAGTGGGCCCGCAGGTGGAGTTTGCCGAAGCGCAAGAAATGCTCGGGTTGGTCGAGTTCACTGCGCCTGACGCACCCTTCTTGCCGCCTGTGGATCAACCGCCAGTCGCGACGATTGATCCACAGGCGACCGTTGAGCTGGCAAACGAAATCGCCACCGAGACCACCATCGCATCCACCCAGCAGTTGGCCACGGCGGCTGCGCGCCAAGGTTGGTCTGTTCCAAAGATTCCTGCCAAATATCGATGCAACGAGCTACTTGCCCAGCGTTCTGCAGAGGCAGCTCCAGGCAAGTATGAGGGCATTTACCGCCTGGACAAGGAACCGGGCTATGCCATCGAAATAGAGGGTGCGGCTTACTACGTGCGCTACTTTGCCGAATCCGAAGACACTGGCCACTGGGCCATCGTCAATCCCGAGCGACCCAATCAGTTCGCTTACTCGTTGCCAGTACGCTTGAGTAGTAGCGGCAAGTGGGAACGCATACCCGCGTTGCGCCTCAGGGGAGGCGGCCAATGCGTGGGCAAGGCCTGTTTACTGGGCATTGACCTGCCCTCGTCCTCATCCTCGGCCCCAGCCTCATCAACCCCGTCAGCGGAGCTTCCCCTCGTTGAACCGGTTTCACCAGTTGCGCGACCACTGCGTCTGGTTACGCCCCTGAACGACATCGTAGGAATGGACATTGCGAAAATGAAAAGATGGGCAATGAACCTGCCCGAGACTTTCGCCGAGCTCTCCAGCGCAAACCGTGGTAACCCATCAACTGCCGATACGTACGCGGCCTATTTTCGCGAAAAACGCTCGTTCCTGCTAAACGAGGCCAAAGAGTATTACTCAGAGCTGAACTGGACCAACCTGCCCGCACGGCCAGTCATCCCGCCAATCGATGCCGAGATGCAGACGGCTGAGTTGATTGATCGCATCTTTGCCAATACCGATGGACTGGTCGTCGGCGAAACCCTTGATCGCATCGCCAGCATGCGTTTCATGATCGAAAACATGCCGGCGTTCGCACGGCATATCGACACACTTTATGTACGTGGTTTGCTGAGCGATTTTGCCCAGGCAGACCTCAACGACTTTTACCTGTCGGGAGAGATGTCAGAGGACCTTAGCGGCTACTTGTCCAGCCTGAGTACCGACCCTGATGACCGATTCAACATGCTTGAACTGATCAAGGCTGCCCAGGCCAATGGCATCCGCAGCCATGGTCTTGAAGTCGCACACAGTTACAAACTGAAAATACCGCTGACTTCGATCGAAGAGCAGATGATCCACGCCCGGCTCGCCTCTCAAATCATGTGGGGTGACGAGCTCCTTAACAGAACCGGAAAATGGGCTGCCCTAGTCGAGGCAACGAACACCAACGCTTTCAGAAATCTGCCAGGCATAAGCGAACTCAGGGGCGGCATCGGTTTACGCATTGAAGAAGCGGTGCCCAGCGAAGTGCCCGGCGTCAGTATCGACCCGGGACTGAAAGTCACTCGGGGCCCGTTTGATAACGGGGCAACGACGCGCAACTCATCCGATATTCTATTCGCCGATCTGCGCTTGCAGATCGAAACACCTATGCCGCAATGGACTGAGGCAGCAGAGAACACACTCCTCAATCGCAACGGCATGTTCATGCTCAAAAAAATGCAAAATACCTACATGCTCGTGCGTCGCGACAGCTCCAGCAATATCGTTCGAACAATAGTAAATTGCAGGAATGGTCAGTTTTACATCTGGGCACAGTCGATGCCCCGGATCAGCGGCATCATGTTCCGTAACCTCGGCGCTTTATCCCAGCGCCTGATAGAGATCGGCCTGACCCTGCAAAGTCGCTTACCCAACTAACCCGTTTTCAAGACATGAAACGAAAAAACCCTTGGCTTCAGGCCAAGGGTTTTTCGTTAATCAACGAGTAGTGAGATCATTCCCACTCAATCGTCGCCGGTGGCTTGCTCGACACGTCGTAAGTGACGCGAGAGATGCCTTCGATTTCATTGATGATGCGGCCGGATACGGTTTCCAGCAGTTCGTAAGGCAGGTGAGCCCAACGCGCGGTCATGAAGTCGATGGTTTCTACGGCACGCAGGGCCACAACCCAGGCGTAACGACGGCCGTCGCCAACAACGCCAACCGATTTCACTGGCTGGAACACGACGAAGGCCTGGCTGACTTTGTGGTACCAGTCGGCTTTGCGCAGTTCTTCGATGAAGATGTGGTCAGCGCGACGCAGCAGGTCGGCATATTCCTTCTTCACTTCACCGAGGATGCGCACGCCCAGGCCCGGGCCCGGGAACGGGTGACGGTAGACCATGTCGTACGGCAGGCCCAGTTCCAGGCCCAGACGACGGACTTCGTCCTTGAACAGTTCGCGCAGTGGCTCGACCAGTTTCAGGTTCATTTCTTCCGGCAGGCCGCCCACGTTGTGGTGCGACTTGATCACGTGGGCCTTGCCGCTTTTCGCGCCAGCCGATTCGATCACGTCCGGGTAGATGGTGCCCTGAGCGAGGTACTTGATGTTTTCCAGTTTGTTCGACTGGGCATCGAATACGTCGATGAAGGTGCGACCGATGATCTTGCGCTTCTTTTCCGGGTCAGCTTCGCCGGCCAGGTTGTTGAGGAACTGCTCTTCAGCGTTGGCGCGGATCACCTTGACGCCCATGTTCTCGGCGAACATGGCCATCACTTGCTCGCCTTCGTGCAGACGCAGCAGGCCGTTGTCGACGAAGACGCAGGTCAGCTGGTCGCCGATGGCTTTGTGCAGCAGCGCAGCAACTACCGAAGAGTCAACGCCGCCGGACAGACCCAGCAGCACGTTGTCGGTGCCGACCTGTGCGCGGATGTTGGCGATGGCGTCTTCAGCGATCTTCGACGGGGTCCACAGGGCTTCACAGCCGCAGATGTCGAGGACGAAGCGCGACAGGATGCGACCGCCCTGCTTGGTGTGGGTTACTTCCGGGTGGAACTGCACGCCGTAGTAGCCACGGTCGTCGTTGAACATGCCGGCGATCGGGCAGCTCGGGGTGCTGGCCAGAATATGGAAGTCTTCCGGCATTTTGGTGACCTTGTCACCGTGGCTCATCCATACGTCGAGGCCGAACAGGCCGTCAGCGTCGATGTGGTCTTCGATGCCGTCGAGCAGACGGCTCTTGCCGACCACGTCAACGCGGGCGTAACCGAACTCACGCAGTTCGGAACCTTCAACCTTGCCACCCAGTTGCTCGGCCATGGTCTGCATGCCGTAGCAGATACCGAAGACCGGTACGCCCAGATCGAACACTGCCTGTGGGCAGCGCGGGCTGTCGGCGACGTGCACGGACTCGGGGCCGCCGGCGAGGATGACGCCTTTAGGAGCGAATTCGCGGATCGCATCTTCGTCCATGTCGAACGGGTGCAGTTCGCAGTACACACCGATTTCGCGCACGCGGCGGGCGATCAGTTGGGTGTATTGCGAGCCGAAGTCGAGGATCAGGATGCGGTGAGCGTGAATATCGAGGGCCATGATTCAGTCTCGTCTAAGTCGTTCAGAAACAGTCGTGATTCAGAAACAACTCGGGGCTGAATCAAACAGCCCCGGTTGCTTTGCTTGTTGCTTGAAGGCTCAACCTACGCGGTAGTTTGGCGCTTCTTTGGTGATCTGCACGTCGTGAACGTGGGATTCGGCCATGCCAGCGCCGGTGATCCGCACGAACTCAGGCTTGGTGCGCATTTCTTCGATGTTGGCGCTACCGGTGTAGCCCATCGAGGAACGCAGACCGCCCATCAACTGGTGAATGATCGCGCTCAGGGTGCCTTTGTAAGGCACACGGCCTTCGATGCCTTCCGGAACGAGTTTCTCGGCACCTGCCGAGGAGTCCTGGAAGTAACGGTCGGAGGAACCTTGAGCCTGGGACATGGCGCCCAGCGAACCCATGCCGCGATAAGCCTTGTACGAACGGCCCTGGAACAGTTCGATCTCGCCCGGCGCTTCTTCGGTACCGGCGAACATCGAGCCCATCATCACGCAGGAAGCACCGGCTACGATGGCCTTGGACAGGTCACCGGAGAAACGGATGCCGCCGTCGGCGATCAACGGTACGCCAGTGCCTTCAAGGGCAGCGGCGACGTTGGCGATGGCACTGATTTGCGGGACGCCGACACCGGCGACGATACGGGTGGTGCAGATCGAGCCAGGGCCGATACCGACCTTGACCGCATCAGCGCCAGCTTCGGCCAGAGCCTTGGCTGCGGCGCCGGTGGCGATGTTGCCGCCGATCACCTGCACTTCAGGGAAATTCTCTTTAACCCAGCGAACGCGGTCGATCACGCCTTTGGAGTGACCATGCGCGGTGTCGACTACCACGACGTCCACGCCAGCGTTGACCAGAGCCGCTACACGGTCACCGGTGTCTTTACCCGTACCGACCGCAGCGCCAACGCGCAGACGACCTTGATCGTCCTTGCTGGCCAGCGGGTAGGCTTTGGCTTTTTCGATGTCTTTGACGGTCATCATGCCTTTGAGGGCAAACTTGTCATCGACGATCAGAACTTTTTCCAGACGGTGCTTGTGCAGCAGCTCGCGGACTTCGTTCTTGTCGGCGCCTTCACGCACGGTGACCAGACGCTCTTTAGGCGTCATCACTTCACGTACGGTGGCTTCCAGACGGGTTTCGAAACGCACGTCACGGGAAGTGACGATGCCGACAAGGTCGCCATCGTGCAGGACCGGAACGCCGGAAATGTTGTGCATGCGGGTCAATTCGAACAGGTCACGTACCGTGGCATCTGCCTCGATGGTGATCGGATCCTTGACGACGCCGGCTTCGAACTTCTTGACCTTACGCACTTCGGCAGCTTGCTGCTCGATGGTCATGTTCTTGTGGATAATGCCGATGCCACCTTCCTGAGCCATGGCGATTGCCAGACGGGCTTCAGTGACGGTGTCCATTGCAGCAGAAACCAGAGGAATGTTCAGCTCGATGCCACGGGTAAGGCGGGTCTTGAGACTGACTTCGTTAGGAAGCACCTCGGAATAACCAGGCACTAAGAGAATGTCGTCGAATGTCAGAGCTTCTTGGCTGATACGCAGCATCGCGGGGGCTCCCGAGCGGGAAAATGGAAGCGCGCCATTATAGTCATCCACCCCCTGCTGTTCAATGTAAAACTCAGCTTAATATCAATGTTGCTGATATACGGAGACCCCCGCCGCTACAGCTCCACCTTGACCCAAGAGACAGGTTGATCGAGCCAATCGGCGAACTCATCGATAAAGCTCTGCTTGAAGCCCGCCTCCAGCCAGTTATTGAAGATGAAGCCGAGGTTGGAAAACCCGCACTCCTGCAGGTACAGGAAGCCGTTGATGTCGTCTTCGTGACCGCATTCCGGGCAGGTGAAGTTGTCGGTGCGCCCCGGCATCCAGTCTTCGAGGCTTTCAAACAGCGCTTCGCCGATCTCGCGACGACACTCGGCACAACCAGCCTCTTCGAGAAAGCCCTTGGCCGGCGTGTAGATGCAGCGTTTGGTGACGATCTCCAGCCCGTTGATCGGCTCACCAAATGGCAGCGCTTGCGGGTGCAGGACCACGGCGCGGGCGCCATCGGCAATCGCGTAAGCCATGCGGTTGCCGGTGCGGCCACAGGTTGTCAGCTCTTCTTTGATGATGTTCTTGCGCACCAGCCAGCGCACGATCGCCCGGGCCCGGGGTTCGTGGACCGGCAGGGTGGAGATTTTCGGGACGATGATGCTTTGCGAATTCATGGGAAATCCTGCGGTGTGACTTCTGAAGCCTGCTCGCGAAGAGGCCCTAAAGGCCGGCAGCTTAATCCCTGACAAAATCCGGTCAAGTGCTGAGGTAGCGTCCGATCAACGCCAGCCCGCTCGCCAGCACCAGCCATGTCACCAGCCGCACAAACGCCTCGCGCGACAACTTCATGGTCAAGCGCCGCCCGATCCACAACCCCAGCACCATGGCCGGCAACAAACACAAGGCCAGCATCAATAAGGGTAGCTCGGCATACACACCGGCGATGGCAAACAGGCTCAAACGCACCACCGTGCTGCAACTGATCAGCGCACTTTGCGTCGCCCGCGCGGCGTCTTTCGGCAGCCGACTGTTGAGATAAATCGCGTATAGAAAGCCGCCACTGCCAAACAGCGCGCCGAACAACCCGCCCACCGTGCCCATCGGCACTGCCCAGGCCGCCGACAATTGCGCCGGCCGGGCTTTGACCCACAGGCTGTAAACCGCATAAGCGCTGATAAACAGGCCCATCAACAACAGCAACAGATCGGATTTCAGATTAAGCAGGAAAATCACTCCCAGCGTGCAGCCCAGCGCCATGCACGGCAGTAGCCGCAACAACTCCGGCTTGGCCACATCCCGCCGCGACGGCAGCAGGTTGCCGAACGCTGCAACGAAATCCAGTAGCACCAACAGAGGCACAATCTTCGACAACGGCATGAACAGAAGCAGAATCGGCCCCGCCACCAGTGCGGTGCCAAATCCGGCAATGCCGAACACGATGTAAGCCGATGCGATGCCCAACCCAATCACAGCCCAGCCGCCAGCGCCCCACGCCCATTCACTCAACAACCCCGCCACACTCATCGATCCGCTTCCTTAATAAGCCTGAGATGACTTTAGCCAGCGCCGAGGGTTGCGACTAATATCTTCAAAGTCGCTCCCCCATCTCAAAAAGGCATACCTGGTGCTTTCAACCCGTCAACTGCGTTACTTCGTCGAAATCGCCGAATGTGGCAGTTTCAGTGCTGCGGCTGAACGTTTGTTCGTTGCGCAATCGGCGCTGAGCCGGCAGATCAAGGACATGGAGACGCGCCTGCAGACCCCGCTGTTCGAACGCACCGCGCGCCAGCCTCGCCTCACAGCAGCGGGCGAGGCGTTTCTGCCGCGAGCAAAAAATTTGCTCAATGAGCTGAGCAAGGCTAGCGCCATGGCCACCGAAGTCGGCAATGGCCAGCTCGGCACCTTGCGCCTCAGTCACTCCAGCACTGTGTCTATCAGTGGCCGGGTGCTCAGTGATCTCGGCGCTTATATGCAGCAACAGCCTGGCGTGTCACTGGATATCGGCAAACTCTCTTCGGAAGCGCAACTGGAAGAACTCGTCGAAGGACGCCTCGATGTCGGCCTGCTGCGCCTGCCAGTGTTGCGCCAGCGCGAAGGTATTCAGATTATGCCGCTGTTTACTGAACGGTTGCTGTTGGCAGTGCCGATGAATCATCGATTGGCCGAGGCTGAGCGTGTCGACCTGGCCCAACTGAAGGACGAGGCATTCATCTCGATCCCGCATCCGCAACGCGGCGGTCTGAGTTATCTGTGTGCTGAATTGTGCATGCGTCAGGGCTTCTTTCCGCGAGCGGCGCGGGTCATGTCCCGCAAGACCACCCAGCTCCAGCTGATTCAGGCCGGATTCGGCATCGCCCTGCTGCCGGAATCGATGCAGGACATCGCCCCAAGCGGCGTACGATTTCTGCCGCTGACCGATCCCGATTGCCAAAGCACCGTCGCCCTCGCCTACCGGCAGAATCCGACCCCGCTGATCCAACACTTCCTCCAGACCTTCACCAATCCCCCTCGTGGGAGCGAGCCTGCTCGCGAAAGCGGACTGTCAGCCACTGAAGATGTCGAAGGATAAGAAGCTTTCGCGAGCAGGCTCGCTCCCACAGGGTTTTGTGCGGTGTCATGGTGATTCGACGGCAAATGCCTTTAAACTGCGCCCCATGATTAAAGATCCCTTTGCAAGACTTGGCCTGGACCGTGAGGTCCTGACCGTCAGCCAGCTCAACGGCCGCGCGCGGGTGTTGCTCGAAGACGTGTTCAGCAACATCTGGGTCGAAGGCGAAATCTCCAACCTCGCGCGCCCGGCGTCTGGCCACATCTATTTCACCCTCAAGGACAGCGGCGCGCAGGTGCGTTGCGCGCTGTTCCGGCAGAACGCTGCGCGAGTGCGTCAGGCGTTGAAGGACGGCCTGGCGGTGAAGGTGCGTGGCAAGGTTTCGCTGTTCGAAGGCCGTGGCGACTATCAGTTGATTCTCGACACTGTCGAACCTGCCGGTGACGGTGCACTGCGTCTGGCCTTCGATGCGCTGAAGGAAAAGCTCAGCGCCGAAGGTCTGTTCAGTGCCGAACGCAAAGTGCCGTTGCCCGCGCATCCGCAGCGCATCGGCATCATCAGCTCGCCAACCGGCGCGGTGATTCGCGACATCATCAGCGTATTCCGCCGCCGTGCGCCGCAGGTGCAACTGACGCTGATTCCGACTGCCGTACAAGGCCGGGAAGCCACCGCGCAAATCGTCCGCGCGCTGAAAATGGCCGATGCCCGTGGTTTCGACGCACTGATCCTCGCCCGTGGCGGCGGCTCGCTGGAGGACCTCTGGTGCTTCAACGAAGAAGCTGTAGCCCGTGCCGTTGATGCCTGCGTGACGCCGATTGTCAGCGCCGTCGGCCATGAAACCGATGTGTCGATCAGCGACTTTGTTGCCGACGTGCGCGCACCGACGCCGTCTGCGGCTGCCGAATTACTCGCGCCCGATTCCAGTCATCTGATCCGTCAGGTCGAAAGCCTGCATCGGCGCTTGGTGATGCGCATGCGCGACCGTTTGATGCGTGATCGTCTGCGCTTGGAAGGCATGGCCCGTCGCTTGCGCCATCCCGGCGAACGTCTGCGCCAACAGGCTCAGCGCCTGGATGATCTGGACATGCGCATGCGTCGGGCGTTCGAGCGCCATCTCAATACCCGTCGCGAGCGCCTGATCCGCCTGGAAACACGCCTCGCCGGCCAGCATCCGGGGCGGCAATTGGCGATGTTGCGCCAGCGACTCGACAGCCTCGCCGAACGCTTGCCTCGCGCCATGCGCGAAGGTCTAAAAAAACGGCGCCTGCAATTGCACAGTCAGATGCAGACGCTGCACGTGGTCAGCCCATTGGCGACGCTCGGTCGCGGTTACAGCATTTTGCTCGATGAGCGTGGCCATGCGATTCGCAACGCTGCACAGACCCACACCGGCCAGCGCCTCAAAGCCAAACTCGGCGAAGGCGAACTGCAAGTGCGCGTCGAGGACAATCACCTGACGCCTGTCACTCTCTCTTTACTGGACTGATCCATGCCGCGCTTTCTCGCTCCACTGTTTTTGCTCTGCCTGACCTTCAATGCCCACGCCGACAGTTACATCACCCGGCTACTGAACAAACCGGTGCCGGGCGGTGTGGCGGTGGTTGATCTGGGCACCGCCGCGCAGGCACCGAAAGCCACGTATCAGGGCAAACCGGTGCTGGTGGTGAAAGAGCAGAACAACTGGCTGGCGATTGTCGGCGTGCCGTTGACGGTGAAGCCGGGCGCGCAGCAGATCAGCAGCGGCGGGCGCAATCTGCCATTCACCGTGGGCAACAAGAAATACCCGGAACAGCGCATCACCCTGAAGAACAAACAGCAAGTAAACCCGGATCAGTCGAACCTCAAACGCATCGAGGGTGAACTGGCCGAGCAGATCAAGGCGTATCGCAGCTTCAGCCCGAACACGCCGAGCAATCTGCTGTTGGACAAACCGGTGAACGGCCCGTTGTCGAGCAAGTTTGGTGTGCGCCGTTTCTTTAATGGTGAAGAACGCAATCCCCACGCAGGCCTCGACTTCGCGGTGCCGGCGGGCACGCCGATCAAGACCCCGGCGGCGGGCAAGGTGATCCTCACCGGCAATTACTTCTTCAACGGCAACACCGTGTTTGTCGATCACGGGCAGGGCTTTATCAGCATGTTCTGCCACATGTCGAAGATTGATGTGAAGGTCGGCGATCAACTGGCGCGAGGCGCGGTGGTTGGCAAAGTCGGCTCGACGGGCCGGGCAACCGGGCCGCACATGCACTGGAATGTCAGCCTGAATGATGCGCGGGTGGATCCGGCGATTTTTATTGGTGCATTTCAACCTTAAATATGTGTTGAGGCGACCGGCCGCTTCGCGAGCAGGCTCGGCCCCACACTGGATCTTATTCACAACAAAGATCCCCTGTGGGAGCGAGCCTGCTCGCGAAGGCGACCTATACAACACAGCAATACTCAATGAATCCCTAAAAACCTCAATTGCGCCCCAATCAAACCTCGCGCAAATATCACAACGATCAGCGATCTCTAGCGCAATAAAATCCCGCAAAAACTCTCTTTCCGGGTATTCCTCTCAATTTTTTCCGACTGCTTGCCATCCTCTGCCCTCGCGGTTAGGGTTGAAGGCATGAAAACCTCTCACACCCTCATTCAGCTTCGCCAGCACCGCAGCTTGTGCCTCGTCAGCGCACGACTGCCAGGCTGAATCGCTGCGCCTCGTCCCACGCTTTTCCCAGAACATTCGTAACACCGGCAGGCCGCCTTTTTTCGGCCCAGACAATAAGGAATTTCCCGATGAGCATGCTCAAAGATCCGTCTTCGAAATACCGCGCGTTTCCCGTCATCAACTTGCCGGATCGCACCTGGCCGTCGAAAACCATCGACACCGCGCCGATCTGGTGCAGTTCCGACCTGCGTGACGGCAACCAGTCGCTGATCGAACCGATGGACGCGGTGAAAAAGCTGCGCTTCTGGAAAACCCTGGTGCAGGTCGGTGTAAAGGAAATCGAAGCCTCGTTCCCGGCCGCTTCGCAAACCGACTTCGACTTCGTGCGTACCCTGATCGAAGAAGGCCACATCCCGGACGACACCACCATTCAGGTGCTGACCCAGGGCCGTGAAGATTTGATCGAGCGTACTTTCGAATCCCTGCGCGGTGCAAAAAAAGCCATCGTTCACTTGTACAACGCCACCTCGCCTTCTTTCCGTCGCATCGTCTTCAACCAGGACAAGGACGGTATCAAGGCCATCGCCGTGAACGCGGCCAAGCTGTTCGTCAAATACGCGGCGATGCAGCCGGACACCGAGTGGACCTTCGAATACTCGCCGGAAACCTTCAGCGCTACCGAGCTGGAATTCGCCAAGGAAGTCTGTGACGCGGTGATCGAGGTGTGGAACCCGACGCCTGAGCACAAGATGATCCTCAACCTGCCGGCTACCGTTGAGTGCGCGACCCCGAACGTCTACGCCGACCAGATCGAGTGGTTCGGCCGCAACATCAACCGTCGTGACAGCGTGATCATCAGCCTGCACACCCACAACGACCGTGGCACCGGCGTCGCCGCTACCGAGCTGGGCCTGATGGCCGGCGCCGATCGCGTCGAAGGCTGCCTGTTCGGCAACGGCGAGCGTACCGGTAACGTTGACCTCGTCACCGTCGCTCTGAACATGTACACCCAGGGTCTTGACCCGCAGCTGGACTTCTCCGACATCGACGGCGTGCGCAAAGTGGTCGAAGAGTGCAACCAGATTCAGGTTCACCCGCGTCACCCGTACGTTGGTGACCTGGTACACACTGCGTTCTCCGGCTCGCACCAGGATGCGATCCGTAAAGGCTTCTCCCAGCAGAAACCGGATGCACTGTGGGAAGTGCCGTACTTGCCGATCGACCCGGCCGACATCGGCCGCAGCTACGAGGCGGTGATTCGCGTCAACAGCCAGTCGGGCAAGGGCGGCATCGCCTACTTGCTGGAGCAGGAGTACGGCATCAGCCTGCCACGTCGCATGCAGATCGAATTCAGCCAGGTTGTGCAGCGTGAAACCGATCGTCTGGGCCTGGAGATGACCGCCAAACAGATTCACTCGTTGTTGATCAGCGAATACCTGCAAGCCAACACCCCGTATGCGCTGGTCAGCCATCGCCTGCAGGAAGAAAACGGCAACAGCGCCGTCGAAGTGGAAGTGGCAAGCAAAGGTCAGGGCGAAACCAACCTGCACTGGCGCGGCAAGGGCAACGGTGCACTGGAAGCACTCGTCGCTGGCCTGCCGATTCCGGTGGAGATCATGGACTACAACGAACACGCGATCGGCGCAGGCACCAACGCCAAAGCAGCGGCGTACATCGAGCTGCGTGTGAACGGCGAACGTGCAGTGCACGGCGTGGGCATCGATGAAAACATCACCACGGCCAGCTTCAAGGCCCTGTTCAGCGCGCTGAACCGCTCACTGAGCCAGCCTGAGGCGAAAGCGGCGTAATCGATCGCTGAAATGCAAAAGGCCCCGGCGTGCAAACTCCGGGGCCTTTTTTTGCTTGCGATCGTTCCCACGCTCTGCGTGGGAATGCCTCAAGGGACGCTCTGCGTCCAGTGACGCGGAGCGTCACGGGCTGCATTCCCACGCAGAGCGTGGGAACGATCAGTTACCTCAGGTGAACTCGAAGGTGTCGGCATCCAGATTCGCCGGAAAGCGCTCGCGATACGCCGCCAGTGACGTCGCCTCCAAAACCACCTTGAACACCCCGTCCGCCTCCCCCGCCGCCAGCAAGGTTTCCCCCTGGAAATCCAGCACCTGACTGTCACCGGTGTAGGCGAAGCCCTTACCGTCCGTGCCGACGCGATTCACCGCCGCCACATAGCAAAGGTTTTCGATGGCTCGCGCCGGCAACAGGCGATTCCAGTGCAGACGCCGCGCGCCCGGCCAGTTGGCGGTGTACAGCAACAGATCAGTGTCCTGCGCATCGCGGCTCCACACCGGAAAGCGCAGGTCGTAGCAGATCAGCGGACGGATGCGCCAGCCCTTGAGTTCGAACTGCACCTGACGTTCGCCGGGGGTGTAGTGATTGTGCTCGCCGGCCATGCGGAACAGGTGACGCTTGTCGTAATGCAACACTTCACCGTCCGGTCGCGCCCATAGAAGGCGATTGCGATGGCTGCCGTCGGCGGCCTGAATGATCACGCTGCCAGTAATGACTGCATCGAGCTTTGCCGCCTGAACCCGCAGCCATTTGCTGGTCGGGCCATTCTCGGCTTCGGCAAGGGTTTCGGATTCCATGGAGAATCCAGTGGTGAACATTTCCGGCAGGATGATCAGATCCGCCCCCCACGCCTGCTCCAGCAACACCTCGAAATGTTCAAGGTTGGCCTGGCGGTCATGCCAGGCCAGGCTGGTCTGGATCAGCGCCAGGTTCAGATCAGGTAACGCACTCAGATCACGCATAGTTTTGCCGCCGCTTCACGCAACGTCTCCTCGCGTTTGGCAAAACACAGGCGCACCAGGCGCTGGCCTTGCGGTGGGTTCTGGTAGAACACCGACACCGGAATACTCGCCACGCCGTGTTCGCGGGTCATCCACATGGCCATCTCGACGTCATTCAGGTCAGGACGGATCTGCGAGTAATCGACCAACTGGAAGTAGGTGCCAGTGACTCGGGTGAAGGTGAAGCGCGACGGCGCCAGCAGATCGCAGAACAGATCGCGCTTAGCCTGATAGAAACCCGGCAACTCTTCGACGTGTTCCGGGTGCTCGGCCATGTAATCGGCCAGCGCATATTGCAACGGCGTGACGCCGCAGAAACTGACGTACTGGTGGACCTTGCGCAGTTCGGTAGTCAGCGCTGGCGGCGCGACGACGTAACCGGTTTTCCAGCCGGTGACGTGATAGGTCTTGCCGAACGAGCTGACCACGAATGCGCGCTGATACAGCTCTTCATGGGCCAGCACGCTGACGTGCGGCACGCCGTCGAACACCAGGTGTTCGTAGACTTCATCGCTGATCAGGTAGATGTCGCGACCACGGATCAACTCTGCCAGTTGATCGAGTTCGGCACGACTGATCAGCGCGCCGCTCGGGTTGTGCGGGGTGTTGATGACGATCATTTTCGTGCGCGGACTCAGGGCAGTAGCGAGTTGATCGAAATCGATGGAGAAGTCGTTCGGATTCAGTTGTACATGTACGCAACGACCGCCCGCCAACTCCGTCGCCGGTTCGTAGCTGTCGTAGCACGGATCGAACACGATGACTTCGTCGCCGCTGTGGATAACCGCCTGAATCGCACAAAAGATCGCCTGGGTCGCGCCTGGCGTGACCGTCACTTCACTGTCGGCACTGACTTGCACGCCATAGCTGCGAGCGATTTTCGCCGCAATCTGCTCGCGCAGCGCCGGCAGGCCAGTCATCGGTGAATACTGGTTGTGGCCACTGGCGATGTGCCGACCGACCGCATCACGCAGGGACTGCGGGCCGTCGAAGTCAGGAAAACCCTGGGACAGGTTGATCGCTCCGGTCTGGGCCGCGAGCTGAGACATCTGCGTGAAAATAGTGATGCCGACATTCGGCAGCTTACTGGTGATCATCGGGGGTTCCCTGCTCAACACCCGGCTCTGACGACGGCGCGGGAGAGCCCGAGGATAGCCCATCCGGCGCCCATAAAAAAAGGGCGCCGGATGGCACCCTTCTCTCATGTTGATCGTTCCCACGCTCTGCGTGGGAACGATCAACGAGCCGCACCTTACTTCTTGTCGCGGCGCTTCTTGCTGGCTTTCTTGTTGTGCGACATCAAGCGACGCTTCTTGTTGACCTGGCGGTCGGTCAGCGTGTTCTTGTTGCCTTCGTACGGGTTCTCGCCGCCCTTGAACTCGATGCGGATCGGCGTACCGACCAGCTTCAGCACACGGCGGTAAGTGTTCTCCAGATAGCGCACGTACGACTTCGGCACTTTCTCGATCTGGTTACCGTGGATCACGATGATCGGCGGGTTCGCACCACCCAAGTGGGCGTAGCGCAGCTTGATCCGGCGATTGTTGACCATCGGTGGCGCGTGCTCGCCCACCGCGTCTTCCAGAATCTGGGTCAGACGGTTGGTCGGCCAGCGGGTGACCGCCGACTTGAACGAGTTCTGTACGGACGCGTAGAGGTTACCCACGCCAGTGCCGTGCAGGGCCGAGATGAAGTGGATGTCGGCGTAGTCAACGAAGAACAGCCGACGTTGCAGCTCGACCTTCACGAAGTCGCGCTCGCTCGGCGTCATGCCGTCCCACTTGTTGATCGCGATCACCAGTGCACGACCGGATTCGATGGCGAAGCCCAGCAGGTTGAGGTCGTGATCGACCACGCCTTCGCGGGCGTCCATCACGAAGATCACCACGTTGGCGTCTTTGATCGCCTGCAGGGTTTTGACCACGGAGAACTTTTCGACTTCTTCGTGGATCTTGCCGCGCTTGCGCACACCGGCGGTGTCGATCAGCGTGTACTTCTCTTCATTCCGTTCAAACGGGATGTAGATACTGTCGCGGGTGGTGCCCGGCTGGTCATAGACGATAACCCGGTCTTCACCGAGCATGCGGTTGACCAGCGTCGACTTGCCTACGTTCGGGCGGCCGATGATGGCGATCTTGATCCCGTCTTTTTCGCTCGGGCCAGGAATGCGCTTGGCTTCCTCGCCTTCGGCAACGATCTCTTCCTCGCCTTCTTCTGGCTCTTCTTCGTCTCTCGGGAAATCACCCAGGGCGATTTCCAGCATCTGGGTGATGCCGCGACCGTGAGCACCGGCGATCGGGATCGCGTGGCCCATGCCCAGAGGGGCGAATTCAGCGCGGGCCATTTCCGGGTCGATGTTGTCGACCTTGTTGGCGACCACGTAGGAACGCTTGTTACGTTTGCGCAGGTGTTCGGCGATCATCTGGTCGGCGGCGGTGAAACCGGCCTTGGCATCTACCAGGAACAACACTACATCTGCTTCTTCAATGGCCAGCAGCGACTGCTCGGCCATTTTTTCGTCCATACCGTGCTCGTCACCGGAGATACCACCGGTGTCGACCAGAATGTAGGAACGCCCTTGCCACTTGGCCTCACCGTACTGGCGATCACGGGTCAGACCGGACAAGTCGCCGACGATGGCGTCGCGAGTCCTGGTCAGGCGGTTGAACAAGGTGGACTTGCCGACGTTCGGTCGGCCCACCAGGGCGATTACGGGAACCATGCGGCTCTCCACTTCGTTATTTCAGAAAATACAAAAGCCGCTGCGAGGCAGCGGCTGGTGCTCGGGGCAACGCCTGAAAGCGCTGCAAACCCCGGAAATCCGGAGCCGCCTGGGGTGTTAACCCCAAGCATAGTTCTTACTTGATGGTCAGGGCTTCCAGTTTGCCGCTGTTGCCATACACATAAATCGTGTCACCCACCACCAGCGGACGGGCACGCAGGCCGTCGCTGTCGATGCGCTCACGGCCGACGAAACGACCGTCAACCTGACTCAGCAGGTGCAGATAACCTTCCAGGTCACCGACTGCAACATAGCTGGAGAACACTTCCGGAGCCGACAGTTGACGACGAGCCAGCGAATCGTTGCTCCACAATGCTGTGGTGGAACGTTCGTCGACGCCTTCAACGGTGCCCGAGGACAGGCTCACGTAAACGCTACCGAAACCCTGAGCGATACCGGCGTAGCTCGACGCATCGCGCTGCCAGAGTTGACGACCGCTTTCCAGATCCAGTGCCGCCACGCGACCCTGATAGCTGGCAACGTACAGCGTACCGCCGGACAACAGCAGACCGCCGTCGATGTCGACTACGCGCTCCAGTTCCGAACGACCTTGTGGAATCGCGATCCGTTGTTCCCAGACCGGCACGCCGTTGGAAATGTCCAGAGCGACCACTTTACCGGTCGACAGGCCAGCCACCGCGAGGCGGTTGGTAACCAGCGGTGCGCTGGTGCCACGCAGGGTCAACACGGCCGGGGTGCTGTCATACACCCAGCGCTGAGTACCGGTGGAAGCATCCAGACCGATCAGACGATCGTCCTGAGTCTGTACCACCACCACGTCGCCGTTGTTGGCTGGCGGCGCGAGGACTTCGCTGTTCACACGAGCGCGCCACTTCTCTTCACCGTTGCTGGTGTCCAGAGCAACGACTTCGCCGCGCAGCGTACCGATCAGAACCAGACCGTAACCCACGCCAACGGCGCCGGAGACAGGCAGGTCAAGATCCTGCTTCCATTTCACGTCGCCATTGCCGCGATCCATGGCCATCACCACGCCGGTTACATCGGCGGCGTAGATGGTGTCACCGTCGATCGCCGGCACCAGCATGTTGTAGGTTTCGCCCTGACCGTCACCGATCGAACGACTCCACTGCTTGTGCAGAACCACTTCTTCCTTGAAGTCGACCAGTTCGGCCGGAGGCAGTTCTTTTTTGCTGTTGCTGCTGCAACCCGCGGCCAGAAGGGCCAGAGCCAGCAATGCTGCATGCTTCCAACGGATCACGTCACGCATCCCCTTTGGCCAGGTCGTCGAGCTTGATTTGAAGGCCACCGACCGCCGCTTCATCCGACAGTGCCGCCTTGGCTTTTTGATACGCCTTGTTCGCGTCATCGGTACGGCCCAGCTGTACCAGCAGGTCGCCCTTGAGTTCTTCGCGAGTGGCCAGGAATGCTTTGTCGGCATCACCGTCGAGCAGTTTCAGGGCATCTTCAGCCTTGTTCTGCGCGCCGAGTACCTGCGCCAGACGCTGACGGGCGATTTCGCCCAGCGCCGGGTTGGCCGGTTTGTCGACAATGGCTTTCAGTTCGGCCGCGGCGTCATCCAGCTTGCCGCTGTCGACCGCCACTTTGGCGACGAACAGGCTGCCGTACTGCGCGTAGGCGGAACCGCTGAATTCGCTGTTGAGCTTGCCGGCCAGATCCGCAACGCGGGCTGCATCAGGCTTGCCGTCAGGCGTCAGCGTGGTTTCCAGCAGTTGCTGATAGAGCACCGAGGCGCCTTGCGACTGGTTGCTCTGATACTTGTGATAAGCCTGCCAGCCGAACACGATGACCAGCGCCAACAGGCCGCCAGTGACCAGAGGTTTGCCGTTGCGTGTCCACCAGTCCTTCAAATCCGCCAACTGTTCGTCTTCGGTACTCGACACCCCAATACTCCTTAATCGCTAAATCGGCTGTTTGGACAGCTTCAACCCTGCACGACGCAGGTGGCCAGGTGAGCGGCGAGCGCATCCCAGGCAATGCTTTGTTGTTCGCCCTGGCCACGCAGGGGTTTGAAACCTACCACTTGCTGGGCCATTTCGTCGTCACCGAGGATCAGTGCGTACAGCGCACCGCTCTTGTCGGCCTTCTTGAACTGGCTTTTGAAGCTGCCGGCGCCGGCATTGACTTGCAGACGCAGGTTTGGAAGTTGATCACGAACACGTTCAGCCAGAGCCAGACCGGCCAGCTCGGCTTCTTCACCGAAGGCGCACAGATAGACATCGACCTGACGGGAGATTTCTTCCGGGATCTGCTCCAGGGTTTCCAGCATCAGCACCAGACGTTCGATGCCCATGGCGAAACCGACGCCGGTGGTCGGCTTGCCACCCATTTGCTCGACCAGACCGTCGTAACGACCGCCCGCGCAAACAGTGCCCTGGGCGCCGAGTTTGTCGGTGACCCATTCGAATACGGTTTTGCTGTAGTAATCGAGGCCGCGCACCAGTTTCGGGTTGAGCACGTAAGGAATGCCGACGGCATCCAGACGCGCTTTCAAACCTTCAAAGTGCGCACGGGATTCGTCGTCGAGGTAATCGGCCATTTTCGGCGCATCGACCAGCACCGCTTGAGTGTCGGCATTTTTCGTGTCGAGCACGCGCAGCGGGTTGGTTTTCAGGCGACGCTGGCTGTCTTCGTCGAGTTTGTCGTGGTGCGCCGAGAGGTACTCGACCAGCGCTTCACGATAACGCCCACGGGACTCGCTGGTGCCGAGGCTGTTGAGCTCGAGCTTGACCGCATCACGAATGCCCAGCTCGCCCCACAGACGCCAGGTCATGGTGATCAGCTCGGCGTCGATGTCCGGGCCATCGAGGTTGAACACTTCCAGACCGATCTGGTGGAACTGACGATAACGGCCTTTCTGCGGACGCTCGTGGCGGAACATCGGGCCGATGTACCAGAGTTTCTGAACCTGGCCGCCGCCGGTGATGCCGTGTTCCAGCACCGCGCGCACACAGGCCGCCGTGCCTTCAGGGCGCAGGGTCAGGGAGTCGCCGTTGCGGTCTTCGAAGGTGTACATCTCTTTTTCGACGATGTCGGTCACTTCACCGATCGAGCGCTTGAATAGCTCGGTGAATTCAACGATCGGCATGCGAATCTGCTTGTAACCGTAGTTATCCAGCAAACGCGCAACGGTGCCCTCGAAATAACGCCACAACGGGGTCTGCTCGGGCAGGATGTCATTCATGCCACGAATGGCTTGCAGAGACTTGCTCACTTTAAATCCTTAAATTCGTTCGGCGCTTCAATCAGGCTCAGCCGCGCGCAATAACCGCAGCGTCAGCTTCGACCTTTTCGGCCGCTTTCTGGCGGATCAAGCGTTCAAGCTCATCCACCAGATTGTCATTCGTCAGTTTCTGCGACGGCTTGCCGTCGATGTAAATCAGGTTCGGCGTGCCGCCGGTCAAGCCGATATGGGCTTCCTTGGCTTCGCCGGGGCCGTTGACCACACAACCGATCACCGCGACATCCAGCGGCACCAGCAGGTCTTCAAGGCGCCCTTCCAGCTCGTTCATGGTTTTCACCACATCGAAGTTCTGCCGCGAGCAGCTCGGGCAGGCGATGAAGTTGATGCCACGGGAACGCAGGTGCAGGGACTTGAGGATGTCGTAACCGACTTTCACTTCCTCGACCGGATCGGCCGCCAGCGAGATGCGGATAGTATCGCCAATCCCCTCGGCGAGCAGCATACCTAGGCCCACGGCGGATTTCACTGTGCCCGAACGCAATCCACCGGCTTCGGTGATGCCCAGGTGCAGCGGCTGAACGATTTCTTTCGCCAGCAAGCGGTAGGCTTCGACGGCCATGAACACGTCAGAGGCCTTAACGCTGACCTTGAAGTCCTGGAAATTCAGGCGTTCGAGGTGCTCAACGTGACGCAAAGCAGATTCGACCAGCGCAGCAGGGGTCGGCTCGCCGTATTTCTTCTGCAGGTCTTTTTCCAGCGAGCCGGCGTTGACGCCGATGCGGATCGGAATGCCGCGATCACGCGCTGCATCGACCACCGCCCGAACACGGTCTTCACGACCGATGTTGCCCGGGTTGATACGCAGGCAGTCCACGCCCAGTTCGGCCACGCGCAGAGCGATCTTGTAGTCGAAGTGGATGTCGGCAACCAACGGCACTTTGACCAGTTGCTTGATCTTGCCGAACGCCTCGGCGGCGTCCATGTCCGGCACCGAGACGCGGACGATGTCGACGCCAGCGGCTTCCAGACGGTTGATTTGCGCAACAGTGGCGGCAACGTCATTGGTGTCGCTGTTGGTCATGCTCTGTACCGCGATCGGCGCATCGCCGCCCACCGGTACGTTGCCGACCCAGATCTTGCGCGAAACGCGACGTTTGATTGGAGATTCGCCGTGCATGACTTATTGACCCAACTTCAGGCGAGCAGTCTCGCCACTGGTGAACGGAGCGATATCGACCGGCTGGCCGTTGTAGCTGACCTGCGCGGCGCGGGCAACGCCCAGACGTACGTTAAGCGGCGGCTTGCCGGAAACGGTGACGCTATCGCCTTTATGCTTCAGACCACTGAAAATCACTTTGCCACGGCCATCGGTCACTTGTGCCCAGCAATCGGCACTGAACTGCAGTTGTACCTGACCATCGCCAACCACCGGAGCAGCCGCTTCTGCGGTAGCTGCTGATGCCGCAGGGGCTACCGGAGCAGTGACGGTCGGCGCTGGAGTGACCGGAGTGTTTGGCGCTGGAGTGGCCGGGTTAGCGACAACTGGCGCTGGGGTGTGAACCGGAGCAGTTGGCGTGGTGGCCGGAGCGACTGGAGCTGCTGGAGCAGTCGCTGGCGCAGCAGCTTCGGCACCGGTGGACTCAGCGGTGGTTTCAGACTGAGGCAGCGCCAACGCCGTTGAAGTATCGGCCTGGTTTTCCTCGACAGCCTGGTCTTCCGGCTCATCGATCGGGTGAATCTGGGTGGTGCCGTCAGCACCTTCGACTTCAACGTGCTCAGGCGCCAGCGACGTCAGGTCCTTGGTGCGCTGGGATGTCTGATCCTGCCACCAGACGAAACCGCCGCCGATGACCGCGATCAGCAACAGCAGGCTGACAATACGCAAAATGGTGTGGGAAACCCGCACAGGCTCTTCGATACGGCCAAGGGCATGCACGTTGCTGCCCTGGGAGTCGGTACCGGTGGACTGGTCGAACTGCTGAACCAGAACGGTCTGGTCCATGCCGAGCAATTTGGCATAAGCGCGAATGTAACCGCGAGCGAAGGTATGCCCCGGCAGCTTGTCGAAAGCGCCGGCTTCAAGATTGCTCAGGGAAGTCACGGTGAGGTTGAGCTTGAGGGCCACTTCGGCCAGCGACCAGCCATTGCTTTCGCGGGCCTGGCGCAGGGTCTCACCGGGGTTAACGCGATTCGCTGCTACAACTTCGGGATGCGCCGCTTTCATCATTGCTCCGACAGGTATTGCTGATATTCCGGCGTACCGGGATAGAGTCGTTTTAATTGCAGGCCATAACTGGCGGCCTTGTCGCGATCTTCAAACACTTTTGCCAGCCGAACGCCGAGCAATAGACTACGTGCATTTTGTTCGGTCAACTGGCTGAAACGGTCGTAATAGTCTCGCGCGGGCACATAATGCCTGTCTTCGAAGGACAACTCAGCCATTTCCAGCAACGCGCGTGGTTGTTGACGGTTCAAACGCAGTGCTTTTTCCAGCTGTTGCTGCGCCAGATCACGCTGACCGAGCTTCGCCGCCGTCATGCCGAGGTTCTCGAACACACGCGAACGCTCAGGATACAGGGTATCGGCGGCGGCCTGTTCAAAACGCTCGTAGGCTTCTTTATAACGCTGTTGTTCGTAGAGAAAACTGCCGTAATTGTTGAGGATGCGCGCATCGGCAGGACGGGAGGACAAAGCCTTGCGGAAGTGTTCGTCGGCCAGCTCAGGCTCCATTTCGGACTGAAACACCAACCCGAGGGCAGCGTTGGCGTCAGGATCGGAACCGTCGATTTCCAGCGCCTTCTTCAGCGGCACCTTGGCACGCTCGGTCATGCCTTGCTGCAAGTATCCCAGCCCCAACTGCACGTAGGCAGCCCGCGCTTCATCGCGGCCCTTGCTGGTCTTCATCGGGTTGTAGTCACCCGACAGGACACAACCAGCACACAGGCTGGCCAACAGCAACAGCAGCGCAAAGCGCAGGGACATAGAGATCCTCTCTTAATTTGTGTTCGCGGCGTTCTGTGCTAGATCGCTGTCGGCGCTCAACTCGCGCACGGCGATGTAACGTTCGCTGCGACGGGTGCGATCCAGCACCTGCCCTACCAATTGACCACATGCAGCGTCGATGTCTTCACCACGGGTGGTGCGGACGGTGACGTTGAAACCGGCCTGATGCAACTGATCCTGGAAACGACGGATCGCGTTGTTGCTTGGCCGCTCGTACCCGGAATGCGGGAACGGGTTGAACGGAATCAGGTTGATCTTGCACGGAATATTCTTCAGTAGCTCGATCATCTCGACGGCGTGTTCAACCTTGTCGTTGATGTCCTTGAGCAAGGTGTACTCGATGGTCAGCACACGTTTCTCGCCAAGGGCGGACATGTAGCGCTGGCACGACTCGAGCAGCATCTTAAGCGGATACTTCTTGTTGATCGGCACCAATTGGTTACGCAATGCGTCATTCGGTGCGTGCAGGGACAACGCCAGGGAAACGTCGATGTGCTTGGCCAGCTCATCGATCATCGGCACCACACCCGAGGTGGACAGGGTCACGCGGCGCTTGGAGATCCCGTAGCCGAGGTCATCCATCATCAGATGCATGGCGGCGACGACGTTGTCGAAGTTCAGCAATGGCTCACCCATGCCCATCATCACCACGTTGGTGATGGCACGGTCGACGGTTGCCGGGACACTGCCGAAAGATTTGTTGGCAATCCACACCTGACCGATGACTTCGGCGGCGGTGAGGTTGCTATTGAAGCCTTGCTTGCCGGTGGAGCAGAAACTGCAATCCAGGGCACAGCCTGCCTGGGACGAAACGCACAGAGTGCCGCGTTTGCCCTGGGGAATGTACACGGTCTCGACGCAGCTGCCGGACGCCACGCGCACCACCCACTTACGGGTGCCGTCGCTGGAGATGTCCTCGCTGACCACTTCCGGACCACGGACCTCAGCAATGGCCTTGAGCTTGTCGCGCAAAGCCTTGCTGACGTTCGTCATGGCGTCGAAATCATCGACACCAAAGTGGTGAATCCATTTCATTACCTGACCGGCACGGAAACGCTTCTCCCCGATTGAGTCGAAGAATTTTTCCATTTCCTGTTGAGTCAGACCCAGCAGGTTGGTTTTTACAGTCGATGTAGTCATGGATTCACCTTCACTCTTAAGCCAATGCTTAGCGAGTGGTTACTTCAGTAGCTGCGAAGAAGTACGAGATTTCACGAGCAGCTGCGGCTTCGGAGTCCGAACCGTGAACAGCGTTGGCGTCGATGGAATCAGCGAAGTCAGCGCGGATGGTGCCGGCAGCAGCTTCTTTAGGGTTGGTAGCGCCCATCAGCTCACGGTTCAGAGCGATAGCGTTTTCGCCTTCCAGAACCTGAACAACAACAGGACCGGAGATCATGAAAGCAACCAGGTCGCCGAAGAAACCACGAGCGCTGTGCTCAGCGTAGAAGCCTTCAGCTTCAGCTTTGGACAGTTGCTTCAGTTTCGAAGCTACAACGCGCAGGCCGGCTTTTTCGAAACGAGTGGTGATCTCGCCGATCACGTTTTTAGCAACGGCGTCAGGCTTGATGATGGAGAAAGTACGTTGAACAGCCATGGTGTAACTCCAGAAACGGTAATTTACGAAAAATTAAACCCGCGAATTATACGCGGGTTCTTGGGTATTGCCTAACCTGCGAGGACGATCAGTCCAATTCTTCAGCCCAGAGCGTCTGAACCGCTTCCAACACCTTCTCGCCAACACGACCAGAGGTATTGTCAAAATCCGGCAGCTCTTTGATCCATTGCTGCAGATCGACGAAATTGACAGAAAACGGGTCTACGCCCGGTTTGGCCTCGGCCAATTCTTCTGCAATACGTTGAACATCATTCCAACCGTAGCTCATGACAGTCTTACCAGTCAGTGCGGCGCTTCAGCCGCATGGTTAAGCGAATATTTCGGAATTTCGACGGTGATGTCTTCTTCACCGACGATCGCCTGGCAAGCCAGACGCGATTGCGCTTCCAGGCCCCAGGCGCGATCGAGGAAGTCTTCTTCCAGCTCGTCAGCCTCTTCCATCGAGTCGAAACCCTCGCGGATGATGCAGTGGCAAGTGGTGCAAGCACAGACGCCGCCGCAGGCGCTTTCCATCTCGATGTGGTGTTCGTGGGCCAGTTCGAGAATCGAGGTGCCGGGCGCAGCCTCGACCACCATGCCTTCAGGGCAGAACTTCTCGTGGGGCAGAAAAATGACCTGCGGCATCAGATATCCTCGATTTCATTCAGATTGCGCCCAGACAGAGCGGCTTTCACCGTCAGATCCATGCGGCGGGCAGCAAAAGCATCGGTCACTTGCGACAGACGCTTGGTCTGCTGCTCGATGGCGTAACCATCAGTGCCTTTCATCAGTTCGGCCAGTTCCTGCAACTGCAGATCGATGACCATGCGCTCTTCGGCGTCGAGCAAACGCTCGCCATCGGCCTCCAGAGCGCCCTGCACCGCTTCGATCAAGCGTTGGGCATCGACTTGCTGCTCACGCAGAACGCGGGCGACTTTGTCGTCATTGGCATGCTGGAACGAATCCTTGAGCATCTTGGCGATTTCGCCGTCGGTCAGACCGTAGGACGGTTTGACCTGAATGCTTGCCTCAACGCCTGAACCCAACTCACGGGCGGAAACGCTGAGCAGACCGTCGGCATCGACCTGGAAGGTCACACGAATCTTCGCCGCACCGGCGACCATCGCTGGAATGCCGCGCAATTCGAAGCGCGCCAGCGAGCGGCAGTCACTGATCAGCTCACGCTCGCCCTGCAATACGTGGATCGCCATGGCCGACTGGCCATCTTTATAAGTAGTGAAATCTTGTGCGCGAGCGACGGGGATGGTGGTGTTGCGCGGAATCACCTTCTCCATCAGGCCGCCCATGGTTTCCAGCCCCAGGGACAGTGGAATCACGTCGAGCAGCAGCAGTTCGCCACCATCGCGTTTGTTGCCAGCCAAGGTGTCGGCCTGGATCGCGGCACCGATGGCCACCACTTGATCCGGATCGATTTCGGTCAGCGGCTGACGACCGAAGGCTTCGGCAACGGCTTCGCGAACACGCGGAACGCGCGTCGAACCGCCAACCATGACCACGGCGTGCACGTCTTCCAGCTCAATACCGGAATCACGGACAGCGCGGCGGCAGGCTTTCAGGCTGCGAGCGACCATCGGCTCGATCAGCGCATCGAAGGCTTCACGGGTCAGCTGTGCTTTCCAGTCGCCATAGGCCACTTCAACGCTGGCCGCATCGGTCAGGGCTTCTTTGGCCGCGCAAGCGGTTTGCAGCAGATTGCGTTGTGCGCCCGGATCGAGATCGGCGGACAGACCCGCGCTCTCGATGATCCAGCCGGCAATCGCGTGATCGAAGTCATCGCCACCCAGCGCGCTATCGCCGCCAGTGGCCAGAACTTCGAAAACACCGCCGGTCAGACGCAGAATGGAAATATCGAAAGTACCGCCGCCGAGGTCATAAATAGCGACCAGGCCTTCAGCGTGCTGATCCAGACCGTACGCCACAGCGGCCGCAGTCGGCTCATTGAGCAGACGCAGCACGTTCAAACCCGCCAATTTGGCCGCATCCTTGGTCGCTTGACGCTGGGCATCGTCGAAATACGCCGGAACGGTGATCACCGCACCCACCAGTTCGCCACCCAACGTCGCTTCAGCGCGCTGACGCAGAACCTTGAGGATATCGGCGGAGACTTCAACCGGGCTTTTCGGGCCTTGCACGGTATCGATGAACGGCATGTGCGATTCGCCACCGACAAAGCGGTAGGGCAGTTGTTCGCCCAATTGCTTGACGTCGGACAGACCACGACCCATCAAGCGCTTGACCGACAGCACGGTGTTCAAAGGATCGGAAGCGGCGGCCAGTTTGGCCGACTCGCCGACTTCGACGCGATCGGCGTGGTAACGCACAGCGGACGGCAGGATGACCTGCCCGTTTGCGTCAGCCAACGGCTCGGAAAGACCACTGCGCAACGCAGCGACCAGCGAATTGGTAGTGCCCAAGTCGATCCCCACAGCCAGACGACGCTGGTGCGGTTGAGGACTTTGGCCGGGTTCGGCGATCTGCAGTAGGGCCATCGTGATCAGGACTTATCTGTATATCAGGCGTGCGACCGGAGCGGCACTGGGTTAATCGTCGAGGCGCTCTTCTAACTGGCGCACTTCGTAGGTGAGCTTGTCGAGGAACTGCATGCGCCGCATCAGGCGTTCGGCCTGTTCGCGTTGCGCCGCATCATCCCAACAGGCTGCGAAGCTTTCATTGAGTTCTTCCTGAGCCACTTTCAAGCGCCGCTTGAACACGGCGACACCTTCGAGGTCAGCACTGTCCTGGAGGTCTTCGAGCTCTTCGCGCCATTGCATCTGCTGCAGAAGAAACTCGGGATCATGGACCGTGACTTCCATCGGCACTTCATGCCCGCTGATGGTCAGCAGGTAGCGTGCGCGCTGGGCCGGACTCTTGAGCGTCTGATAGGCGTCGTTGAGCCGCGCAGACTGCTCGAGTGCCGACCGCTGCTCACGCTCGGAAGCGTCGGCAAAGCGATCAGGATGAACGCCGCGCGCCAACTCACGATAGCGCGTAGCCAACTGCTCGAGATCCAGACGGAAACCCGGTTGCAGCTCGAATAAAGCGAAATGACAAGGAATACCCACGACAAGCCTCAGATGTTGAAGCTTTCGCCGCAGCCACATTCACCGCGTACGTTGGGGTTGTTGAACTTGAAGCCTTCGTTCAACCCTTCCTTGACGAAATCGAGCTCGGTGCCGTCCAGGTAGGCCAGGCTTTTCGGGTCGATGATCACTTTTTCGCCGTGACTCTCGAACACCTGATCCTCTGCAACCACCTCGTCGACAAACTCCAGCACGTAGGCAAGGCCGGAACAGCCCGTGGTGCGAACACCCAGACGAATCCCTTCACCTTTGCCGCGCCCGTCGAGGGAGCGCCGCACGTGTCGAGCAGCCGCTTCTGTCATGCTGATAGCCATCGGTGACTCCTTACTCGTCGCCTAATCCAGAAAGTCAGATCAAGCCTTTCTTCTGCTTGTAATCGCGAACAGCCGCTTTGATAGCGTCTTCAGCCAGTACCGAGCAGTGAATTTTCACTGGCGGCAGGGCCAGTTCTTCGGCCAGCTGAGTGTTCTTGATGGTTTCGGCTTCGTCCAGGGTCTTGCCCTTCATCCACTCGGTGGCGAGGGAGCTGGAAGCGATAGCCGAACCGCAGCCGTAAGTCTTGAACTTGGCATCTTCGATGATGCCGGCTTCGTTGACCTTGATCTGCAGGCGCATCACGTCGCCGCACGCCGGAGCGCCGACCATGCCGGTGCCGACATCCGGGTCTTCGGCATTCATCTTGCCGACGTTACGCGGGTTTTCGTAGTGGTCGATGACCTTTTCGCTGTAAGCCATGATTCTCAATCCTCACTCATCAGGGCCGCTCTTGAGACCCTGCAACTGCGCTGCGTAAACCGCCGCGTCGCTACAGGATCTGTATCTGGCGGCTTCTATATTTAGTGTGCCGCCCACTCGATTTTCGAGATATCGACGCCGTCTTTGTACATGTCCCACAGCGGCGACAGAGCGCGCAGCTTGGTAACGGCCTCGCAGACTTTCTGCGCGGCGTAGTCGATTTCTTCTTCGGTGGTGAAACGGCCGAAGGTGAAGCGGATCGAGCTGTGTGCCAGTTCGTCGTTGCGGCCCAGGGCGCGCAGTACGTACGAAGGCTCCAGCGACGCCGAGGTGCAGGCCGAACCGGACGATACCGCCAGATCCTTGAGCGCCATGATCAGCGACTCGCCTTCAACGTAGTTGAAGCTCAGGTTCAGGTTGTGCGGAACGCGGGCGGTCAGGCTGCCGTTGACGTACAGCTCTTCCAGATGCTCGACCTGCTTGTAGAAGCGGTCGCTCAAGGCTTTGATACGGACGTTTTCAGCAGCCATGTCTTCTTTGGCTACGCGGAACGCTTCACCCATACCGACGATCTGGTGGGTCGCCAGGGTGCCGGAACGCATGCCGCGCTCGTGACCGCCGCCGTGCATGGTCGCTTCGATGCGCACACGCGGCTTGCGGCTGACGTACAGCGCGCCGATGCCTTTAGGGCCGTAGGTTTTGTGGGCGGAGAACGACATCATGTCGACTTTCAGTTTCTGCAGGTCAATCTCGACCTTGCCAGTGGACTGAGCGGCGTCGACGTGGAACAGAACGCCCTTGGCGCGGAGCATTTCGCCGATCGCGGCGATGTCGTTAACGGTGCCGATTTCGTTGTTCACGTGCATTACGGAGACCAAAATGGTGTCTTCGCGCAGTGCAGCTTCAATCATGGCCGGGGTGATCAGACCGTCTTCGGTCGGCTCGAGGTAAGTAACCTCGAAACCTTCACGCTCCAGTTGGCGCATGGTGTCGAGGACAGCCTTGTGCTCAATCTTGGAGGTGATCAGGTGCTTGCCCTTGGAGCCGTAGAAATGTGCCGCGCCCTTGATTGCCAGGTTGTCGGACTCGGTAGCACCGGAAGTCCAGACGATTTCGCGCGGATCAGCGTTGACCAGATCGGCCACCTGACGACGGGCGTTTTCAACGGACTCTTCAGCCTTCCAGCCGAACACGTGGGAACGGGACGCCGGGTTACCGAAGTTTCCGTCGACCAGCAGGCATTCACTCATTTTTTGCGCAACACGCGGATCAACCGGGGTGGTCGCAGAGTAATCAAGGTAAATCGGCAATTTCATGGACTATCTCCTAAATCAGGGCTGGCGTGCCGCTAGCTCTCTGGCTGTCATTCGACGGCGGACGCTTCAATCTTGTCCAGGCGTGGCGCCTTGCTGTTGCAACGGCGCTGGTCCTGACGCTGGGCTACTTCTTGCACCTCACGGCGAGTCACAAGATCAGCCAAGCTGATACCACTTAGAAATTCGTGAATCTGCAGGCTCAAATCGCACCACAGATGATGGGTCAGGCAGGTGTCGCCGGAATGGCAATCGCCCTGGCCCTGGCATTTGGTGGCATCGACCGATTCATTTACTGCATCGATCACCTGGGCGACCTGGATACCCTGCATCTCGCGGGACAACTGGTAGCCACCACCCGGGCCGCGAACACTGGAAACCAGGTTACTGCGGCGCAGCTTGGCGAACAGCTGTTCGAGGTAGGACAGGGAGATGCCTTGGCGCTCGGAGATATCGGCCAGGGACACGGGCCCGTGCTGCGCGTGCAACGCCAGGTCAAGCATGGCGGTCACGGCGTATCGGCCTTTTGTAGTCAGTCGCATGGACAGTTACCACGGAGTTCAGAATGGGGCGAGTATGCAATTCCCGAGTATTTAAGTCAACTTTAAGACCTAGTACTTTAGTCAGGTTTACCCGCAAAAGAGCGCGCGAATGATAGCAGGGTCTGCGGCCTAATGGCACACCGGCTGGCGCAAGCCTCTGTAGGAGCTGCCGAAGGCTGCGATCTTTTGATTCTGTGAAAGACAAGATCAAAAGATCGCAGCCTTCGGCAGCTCCTACAGGAGGCGCTAGCTGGCTTTGGACTCGTCTTTGCCTTTGACGCAGGCGAAGTCTTCTTCACGCAGTTCAGGCAGATCTTTCGCACAGTAATTGCTACCCAGATCCTTCAGCGCGCCGCACATCCCCTCCAGCCGCCCGTCCACCGCTTGCAGGTGATCGAGCAACTGACCAATGGCGCGCGCCACCGGGTCAGGCATGTCTTCGCTGACGCCGTAGGCATCGAAACCGATCTTCTCGGCCATGGCCTTGCGCTTGGCATCCTGCTCTTCATCGGACTTGACGATGATTCGCCCAGGAATACCGACAACAGTGGCGCCCGGTGGCACTTCTTTAGTCACCACGGCATTGGAACCGACTTTGGCACCAGCGCCGACGGTGAACGGGCCGAGCACCTTGGCGCCCGCGCCCACGACCACACCATCACCCAGCGTCGGGTGGCGTTTGCCCTTATTCCAGCTAGTGCCGCCGAGGGTCACGCCCTGATAAATAGTCACGTCATCACCAATCTCGGCGGTTTCACCGATGACGATACCCATGCCATGGTCGATAAAGAAACGACGACCGACCTTGGCCCCCGGATGAATCTCGATCCCGGTCAGCCAGCGACCGAAGTTCGACACCAGCCGCGCCAGCCATTTCAGTTCGTTGCGCCACAACATGCCGGCCAATCGATGGATCCAGATCGCATGCATGCCGGGGTAGCAGGTCAGGACTTCAAAAGCGTTACGCGCCGCCGGGTCTCGATGGAATACGCTCTGGATATCTTCACGCAAACGCTCAAACATCATTTAGTCCTTCCGCTTAAGAAGCTCACCACGGGCCGCTTTCTGGGTTTCCGTGAGGATGCCACGCAAAATATTCATTTCCGCCCGGCTGACCGAGCTGCGTCCGTACAACCGACGCAGGCGCGCCATCAAGTGCCGCGGTTTCTCGGGATCGAGGAATTCGATGGCGACCAGTGTCTGCTCCAGATGCTCATAGAAGCGTTCCAATTCATCCATGGTCGCCAGCTCGGCGCTTTTCACCGAAGCCACTTCTTCTTTCTCGATCTTGCTCGGCTGGCCTTGGGCGGCCAGCCAGGCCATGCGCACCTCATAGCTCAACACCTGCACCGCCGCGCCGAGGTTCAGCGAACTGAACTCAGGGTCGGAGGGGATATGCACGTGAAAGTGACATCGCTGCAGTTCTTCGTTGGTCAGACCGGAATCTTCACGACCGAATACCAGAGCGATTTCGGCGCCCTGCCCGGCTTCCTCGACTACTTTGGTGCCGCACTCGCGCGGATCCAGCAGTGGCCAGGGAATGCGGCGGTCACGGGCGCTGGTGCCAAGCACCAGATTGCAGCCGACCAAGGCATCTTCCAAGGTGGCGACGACTTGCGCATTTTCAAGGATGTCACCGGCACCGGAAGCACGAGCATCGGCTTCGTGGTGCGGGAAGACCCGCGGTTCGACCAGCACCAATCGCGACAGACCCATGTTTTTCATGGCGCGCGCGGCCCCGCCGATGTTGCCGGGGTGGCTGGTATTGACCAGGACGACACGAATGTTCTGCAGCAAGGGAGGCGCTCTCGGACACAGGAAAGGGGTGCAAATCTTACAGAACAGCCTACCGTTAAGCTATGAAAGCGAACAGCGTCCTTCACCTGAAGAAAAGTTCTGATAGAATGCGCGGCTTTCTTTAACAACCTTAGGTGACACATCCATGCAGCCCATGCTGAATATCGCGCTGCGCGCCGCCCGCAGCGCCAGTGAACTGATCTTCCGCTCCATCGAGCGCCTGGATACCATCAAGGTCGACGAAAAAGACGCCAAGGATTATGTATCCGAGGTCGATCGCGCCGCTGAACAGAAAATCATCGACGCCCTGCGCAAGGCATACCCGAATCACTCGATCCAGGGTGAAGAGACCGGCATGCACGCCGGCACCGGTATCGAAGGCGAAGAGTACCTGTGGATCATCGATCCACTGGACGGCACCACCAACTTCCTGCGCGGCATTCCTCACTTCGCTGTCAGCATCGCCTGCAAATACCGCGGTCGTCTTGAGCACGCTGTTGTTCTGGACCCGGTTCGCCAGGAAGAATTCACCGCCAGCCGTGGTCGCGGCGCTCAACTGAACGGTCGTCGCCTGCGCGTCAGCGGTCGTACCAGCCTTGACGGCGCCCTGCTGGGTACCGGTTTCCCGTTCCGTGACGACCAGATGGACAACCTCGACAACTACCTGGGCATGTTCCGCGCCCTGGTTGGCCAGACTGCCGGCATCCGCCGTGCCGGTTCGGCAAGCCTGGACCTGGCTTATGTCGCTGCCGGTCGTTTCGACGCGTTCTGGGAATCGGGTCTGTCCGAGTGGGACATGGCTGCAGGCGCCCTGCTGATTCAAGAAGCTGGCGGCCTGGTGAGCGACTTCACCGGCGGTCACGACTTCCTTGAAAAAGGCCACATCGTTGCCGGCAACACCAAATGCTTCAAGGCAGTACTGACGGCGATCCAGCCGCACCTGCCGGCTTCGCTGAAGCGCTAAGCTTCACGCGAAAGGAAAAAAGCACCCTTCGGGGTGCTTTTTTTATGCCTGGAATTCGATCTTCAGACCACCAAAATCTTCATGTGGGAGCGAGCCTGCTCGCGAATGCATTCTGACAATCAACATTGATGCCCGCTGGCACACCGCATTCGCGAGCAGGCTCGCTCCCACAGGGGGGGCACGGTTTAGCCAAAAATTGCGGGTACAAAAAAAGCACCCCGCAGGGTGCTTCTTGTTAAAACAGTCGGTACTTACTGAGCCGGCTCATTCTGCGACAGAATCAGCTTGCCTTCCTTGTCGACCGGAATCTGGTTGCCCGGATCACGATCCATCCGCACCTTGCCTTCCTTGCCATCGAGCGAGTAACGCACGTCGTAACCGACGACCTTGTCGCTGATGTCATTGACCGTGTTGCAGCGGGTTTGCGTGGTGGTGTAGGTGTCACGCTCTTGCATGCCTTCCTGCACCTTGTTACCCGCATAACCGCCACCGACCGCACCGGCCACCGTGGCAATTTTCTTGCCGGTGCCGCCGCCAATCTGATTACCCAGCAAACCACCTGCCAGCGCACCGACGACGGTACCGGCAATCTGGTGTTGATCTTTTACCGGTGCCTGACGAGTCACTGTCACGTCCTTGCACACTTCACGTGGAGTCTTGATCTGTGTTTTAACCGGTTCAACGGCCAATACTTGCGCATACTCAGGGCCGCTTTTAACCAGGCTGTAGGTGGCAACAGCACCCCCGGCAGTTACACCGACAGCACCCAATACCGCACCAACCAGCAACGACTTGTTCACATGAACCTCCTGACCATCACATGCGGGACGCGCCCGCGCTTCTCCCAGCCTTGGAGCATAAAAAAAGGCGCGAGTTCAACTCGCGCCTTTCTTGGGCTGACAGCCGGGAAAACGATGGCCGTTATGGACGGTCGTCGACTTCCTTCTCGGTGTTGGCCGGAGGAATCAGATCCTCGGTAGTCAGATTCAACCAGATCAGCACCACGTTAGCGATGTAGATCGACGAGTAAGTACCCGCCAGAACCCCGATAAACAGCGCGATCGAGAAGCCGAACAGGTTGTCACCGCCGAAGAACAGCAGTGCCGCGATCGCCAGCAAAGTCGAGATCGACGTTGCCATGGTGCGCAGCAGGGTTTGCGTGGTCGAGATGTTGATGTTCTCGATCAGCGTTGCCTTGCGCAGGACACGGAAGTTCTCACGAACCCGGTCGAATACCACGATGGTGTCGTTCAGCGAGTAGCCGATGATCGCCAGCACCGCCGCCAGCACGGTCAGATCGAAAGTGATCTGGAAGTACGACAGGATACCGATGGTTACGATCACGTCGTGAATCAGCGAAACGATGGCGCCGACCGCGAATTTCCACTGAAAGCGGAAAGCCAGGTAGATCAGGATGCCGCCGAGCGCCAGCAGCATGCCGAGGCCGCCCTGGTCACGCAGCTCTTCACCGACCTGCGGGCCGACGAACTCGACACGCTTGACCGTTGCCGGGTTGTCGCCGCCGACCTTCAGCAGCGCTTCCGCCACCTGATGGCCCAGTTGCGGGTCTTCACCCGGCATCCGCACCAGCAGATCGGTAGTCGCACCGAAGCTCTGCACGATTGCTTCGTGGTAACCCGACGTCACCAGCTGCTCACGCACCTTGGTAACGTCGGCCGGACGCTCGTAGGTCAGCTCGATGAGCGTACCGCCGGTGAAGTCCAGACCCCAGTTCATGCCCTTGGTGGCGACGCTGAACAAGGCCAGCGCAGTAAGGAACAATGTGACGCCGAACGCGAAGTTGCGAACGCCCATGAAGTTGATTGTACGTAACATGGCAGCCCCTTAAATCCACAACTTCTTGAAGTCACGTCCGCCGAAGATCAGGTTGACCATTGCGCGGGTCACCATGATGGCCGTGAACATCGAGGTAAAGATCCCGAGGGACATGGTCACTGCGAAGCCCTTGACCGGGCCGGTGCCCATGGCAAAGAGGATGCCGCCGACCAGCAAGGTGGTCAGGTTGGCGTCGAGAATCGCGGTGAATGCCCGGCCGAAGCCTTCGTTGATTGCACGCTGCACAGTCATGCCGGCGGCGATCTCTTCACGGATCCGCGAGAAGATCAGCACGTTGGCGTCGACCGCCATACCCATGGTCAGCACGATACCGGCGATACCTGGCAGGGTCAGCGTTGCACCCAGCAGCGACATCAAGGCCAGCAGCAGCACCATGTTCACCGCCAGTGCGACGGTGGCGATGATGCCGAAGAAGCGGTAGATGGCGATGATGAACAGCGACACGAACAGCATGCCCCACAGCGACGCATCGATACCTTTGGTGATGTTGTCAGCACCCAGGCTCGGGCCGATGGTGCGCTCTTCAGCGAAGTACATCGGTGCAGCCAGACCACCGGCACGCAGCAGCAGCGCCAGTTCGGACGACTCCCCCTGACCGTTCAGGCCAGTGATGCGGAACTGAGCACCCAGCGGCGACTGAATGGTCGCCAGGCTGATGATCTTCTTCTCTTCCTTGAACGTTTGCACCGCAACGTCTTTCTCGACGCCATCAACCACTTGCTTGGTGTAAGTGGTGACCGGACGCTGTTCGATGAAGATCACCGCCATGCTGCGACCGACGTTAGAACGGGTGGCGCGGCTCATCAGCTCACCACCGTGACCATCCAGACGGATGTTCACTTCTGGTGTGCCGTGCTCGCCAAAACCAGCCTTGGCATCGGTAACCTGGTCACCGGTGATGATCAGGCCACGCTCGATCTGCGCTGGCGGACGATTGCCTTCACGGAACTCAAAGGATTCGGAGGTGGCTTTCGAAGCACCCGGCTCAGCAGCCAGACGGAACTCAAGGTTGGCCGTCTTGCCGAGAATACGCTTGGCTTCGGCAGTGTCCTGCACGCCCGGCAGCTCAACCACGATGCGGTTGGCGCCCTGACGCTGAACGATCGGTTCGGCAACACCCAGCTCGTTGACGCGGTTACGTACCGTGGTCAAGTTCTGCTTGATGGAGTATTCACGGATTTCCGCCAGCTTGGCCGGGGTCATCGCCAGACGCAGCACCGGTTGACCATTGAGGTCGGCCGGAACAATGTCGAAATCGTTGAAGTTCTTGCGGATCAGCACACGGGCCTGTTCACGGCTGTCTTCATCAGCGAAGCCCAGCTGGATGGCACCATTGAGTTGCGGCAGGCTGCGATAGCGCAGCTTTTCTTTACGCAGCAGGCTCTTGACGTCGCCTTCGTAGACTTTCAGGCGTGCATCGAGGGCTTTGTCCATGTCCACTTCCAGCAGGAAGTGCACACCACCGGACAAGTCCAGACCCAGCTTCATCGGGTGCGCGCCCAGGTTGCGCAGCCATTGCGGGGTGGTCTGTGCCAGGTTCAGCGCGACAACGTAGTCGTCACCCAATGCCTTGCGCACAACGTCTTTGGCCGGCAGCTGGTCTTCAGCCTTGCTCAGACGGATCAGACCGCCCTTGCCGTTGGCGGCCAGCGTGGCTGCCTTGACGTTGATCCCGGACTCCTTGAGCGCAGTGCTCACACGATCCAGATCAGCCTGATTGACTTGCAGCGCAGTGCTTGCACCGCTGACCTGAATGGCCGGGTCATCAGGATAAAGATTGGGAGCGGAATAAATCAGACCGACCGCCAGCACCGCCAGGATCAGAATGTATTTCCACAGAGGATATTTGTTCAGCATCACGCCGCCCGTTATGAACGCGGGGCGCCTTGCGCGCCCCGTCGATTGAGTAGAAGTTGTTGCTTCAGATCGCTTTCAGCGTGCCTTTTGGCAGCGTGGCGGCGATGGCGCCTTTCTGGAACTTCATTTCCACGGTGTCGGAAACTTCCAGAACCACGAAGTCATCGGCAACTTTAGTGATCTTGCCGGCGATGCCGCCAGTGGTCACAACTTCGTCACCTTTCTGCAGGCTGCTCAGCAGGTTCTTCTGCTCTTTGGCGCGCTTGGCCTGTGGACGCCAGATCATCAGGTAGAAGATGACCAGGAAACCGACCAGGAAAATCCACTCGAAACCGCCGCCCATTGGGCCGGCAGCAGCCGGTGCAGCCGCGTCAGCCATGGCGTTAGAGATAAAAAAGCTCATTTAGCACTCCAGTTGCAAATGTTGAATCTTGGGGTCAGAAAACTCAGTCCAAAGGCGGAACGGGGAGCCCGCGTTTGGCGTAGAAGGCATCGACAAAGGCGGCCAATGTACCCTGTTGAATAGCCTCGCGCAAACCAGCCATCAGCACCTGATAATGGCGCAAGTTGTGGATGGTATTGAGCATGCTTCCCAGCATTTCGCCGCACTTGTCCAGGTGATGCAGATAAGCGCGGGAGAAGTTCTGGCAGGTATAGCAATCGCAGGTCGGATCCAGCGGCGATTCATCATGGCGATGGAACGCGTTACGGATCTTCAGCACGCCTGTATCAATGAACAGATGCCCATTGCGGGCATTACGGGTTGGCATCACGCAATCGAACATGTCCACACCGCGGCGCACACCCTCAACCAGATCTTCCGGTTTGCCAACGCCCATAAGGTAACGAGGTTTGTCAGCCGGCATCATGCCCGGCAGATAATCCAATACTTTGATCATCTCGTGCTTCGGCTCGCCCACCGACAGACCGCCAATGGCCAGGCCATCAAAGCCGATCTTGTCGAGGCCTTCCAGCGAGCGCATGCGCAGATCCTGGTGCATGCCACCCTGCACGATACCGAACAGCGCCGCGGTGTTTTCACCGTGGGCATTTTTCGAGCGCTGAGCCCAGCGCAGCGACAATTCCATCGAAACGCGCGCGACGTCTTCGTCAGCCGGGTACGGCGTGCATTCGTCGAAGATCATCACGATGTCGGAGCCGAGATCGCGCTGCACCTGCATCGACTCTTCCGGGCCCATGAACACTTTGGCGCCGTCGACCGGGGAGGCGAAGGTCACGCCCTCCTCCTTGATCTTGCGCATCGCGCCAAGGCTGAACACCTGGAAACCGCCGGAGTCAGTGAGGATCGGGCCTTTCCACTGCATGAAATCATGCAGGTCGCCGTGTTCCTTGATCACTTGGGTGCCAGGGCGCAGCCACAGGTGGAAGGTGTTGCCCAGAATGATTTCTGCGCCGGTGGCAACGATGTCACGCGGCAACATGCCCTTGACCGTGCCGTAAGTGCCCACCGGCATGAACGCCGGGGTCTCGACGGTTCCACGCGGGAAGGTCAGACGACCACGACGGGCCTTGCCATCGGTGGCCAGAAGTTCAAAGGACATGCGACATTCGCGACTCATTCTGTTTCCTCTGGGCCGGTTTCTTTAGGGGCAGTAGGTGCGGGATTACGGGTGATGAACATCGCATCACCGTAGCTGAAAAAGCGGTAACCGTTGTCGACGGCGGACTTGTAGGCAGCCATGGTCTCGGGATAACCGGCAAATGCCGAAACCAGCATCAACAGCGTGGATTCCGGCAAATGGAAATTGGTCACCAGGGCATCGACCACATGGAACGGTCGGCCCGGGAAGATAAAGATATCGGTGTCGCCACTGAACGGCTTGAGCACGCCATCGCGCGCGGCACTTTCCAGCGAACGCACGCTGGTGGTGCCGACGGCAATTACTCGACCACCGCGCGCACGGCACGCCGCGACTGCATCGACCACGTCCTGGCCGACTTCCAGCCACTCGGTGTGCATGTGGTGATCTTCAAGCTTCTCGACGCGCACCGGCTGGAACGTCCCCGCGCCCACGTGCAGCGTGACGAAAGTGGTCTCAACGCCCTTGGCCGCAATCGCTTCCATCAGCGACTGATCGAAATGCAGCCCCGCCGTCGGCGCCGCCACCGCACCGAGTTTCTCGGCGTACACGGTCTGATAACGCTCGCGATCCGAGCCTTCGTCCGGGCGGTCTATATAAGGAGGCAACGGCATGTGCCCGACGCGATCAAGCAGCGGCAACACTTCTTCAGCGAAGCCCAGCTCGAACAACGCATCGTGACGCGCAAGCATTTCTGCCTCGCCACCACCGTCGATAAGAATCTTCGAACCCGGCTTCGGCGACTTGCTGGAACGCACATGGGCCAGCACGCGATGCGTATCGAGCACCCGCTCAACGAGGATTTCCAGCTTGCCGCCCGAGGCTTTCTGCCCGAACAGCCGCGCCGGAATCACCCGGGTATTGTTGAACACCATCAAATCGCCCGGGCGCAAATGCTCAAGCAAATCAGTGAATTGACGGTGTGCGAGGGCGCCGCTCGGCCCGTCAAGGGTCAGCAGGCGACTACCGCGACGCTCGGCCAAAGGGTGGCGGGCGATCAGCGAATCAGGGAGCTCGAAAGTAAAGTCAGCAACGCGCATGATGGGGTTCGTCTAGCAGGGCCGGAAAGTCTAGCGGAAATATCGAAAATTCTCTATGTACCTGATTGACCGACGGTAATCTCATCTCTATACTTCGCCGCCATTGAGCCCTGATGGCGGAATTGGTAGACGCGGCGGATTCAAAATCCGTTTTCGAAAGGAGTGGGAGTTCGAGTCTCCCTCGGGGCACCAAAATTAAGAAAGGTCTTGCTTAGCAAGGCCTTTTTTTTCGTCTGCCGGAAAGCTGGCGTAACGACTTGCCGCTTCTATAAGCGGGTCAGCGAGAATCTCTGTCACTGGATGATCACCAAGGGGTTGGGAATGGCAGGAAACCGAAAATCCGAGATAACCATCGCCGCGATAGGTCTGGTCGGAGTGATCGTTACCGCCGTCGCGTCCAACTGGGACAAAATTTCGTCCCCAAGCAGCTCTTCTAACCTGCCTATTGCCAGTGACGACATAAATGTCCAACTCAGATATTACGTCGAGTCCACCGGGCTTCGGACGACCCTCGAATCGCTTGAGAAGGCTAAAGCTGAACGCTATCGGCTCCAGTACAAAGCTGACCCAGACACTGTGAATTGCATGATCGATATGGGCCTGCAATCGAGCCAACTGATCGAAATCGCAGTGAACTCCCTCAAGGGTCATTTCACACTTGAAGACATCAAAGAGCTAAACCGGATCAACGCGTCGCCTGTGATGAAACGGCTAGCGGAGAAACAGCCCGCGATTTCGTTAGACCTCGTCAAGGGGCTTGAAGAGGCCTTCGAGAGAGCGCATCGACGGAACATTGCCTTAGCGGGCAATAACCGCATCAGTGGCAAACAGAGCGTGGCTTGCCCAGCTGGATGATCTTTGTAGGAACCGTTGAGGTGGAGGATTGCGAGGAGTTGGAATTTTCAGGGACGGACCAATTTAGAAAACGTGGTCTGTCCCTTATTGATGCCAGTCGCTAGCGCGGAGCCGGAGAGACGCACCGTCCGTGTGGAGGTCACGATATGGCGCCGCGCAGGGAAGAGTGGGCGTTGCCATCAGGGTCCACTGCCCGACTGCGCAAGACCGACAATTTGGAGTTAACGGTCAGGGCGCTGGTCGCCGAGCGCCGGCAGCGAATCGGGTAGGAGGGAATGCTAACCATACTATCGGGCGATCAACCAGTTGGAGCGCCCTGCTTTAATCTGCAACTGTTACACGACTTGACTCAGTTACACGCTTAAAAATTGATGTGTCAAAACGGTGTAACTCTTGTAAACCCAATAGATACAATGAGTTAGACATGTTTGCTACACGAGTTACACCGCGTTTTGAACAGATATGAGCCCCGCTCCCCGGTAGCACAACTCCCTCCAGCGAACTTTAGGTGCATCTCCCGCGCTCTGCCGGGGGCCCCTGAGGTTTTCATTGAGACACGGGGTCGGAAACCCGCGGGACCTTGTTAGCGGGCAGGTGCCCAGCGTAGTGAACAGGTGAACCGGGTGAACACACAGTTCACCTGTGCATCTGCACAGATTTTGGGAGGTTGCCGGGGACCCTGAGCGTTTCCGAATGACACGGGGCACAAAACCCGCGCGATCTTGGTAGTGGCTGACTTTTTTACATTGGTTGACAGGTTGACTCGGTTGACGGCCCAAGGTGTTCACAATCATCAACACAAAAGGCCATCGTTACCGATGCGGTAACGATGGCCTTTTTTCAGCAGAATTTTTTCGATTTCAACGCCTGAAATTTCAGTAATTTTGAAATCCTTCCACTAACGCAGTCCGGCGGGTTCCGCCCCCGTATCAGGCTGTAGCTCTCAAGGTCCCCTGGCAATTTAGCGTGTGATTCTCGTAATCTCTATGCTCACTAGGAATAGCTACTACGGCTGAATGTAAACGCGTGGCCTTACCTATCATTGCAAGCTCTCGAAAGCCTTAACGTAAGGGTTACATTGGTCTGTCTCTGTACTATCCATAAAAACACACTGCCTACATAGCTTAGGCTATCATCCAAGCATTTTTTGCCTCGGCAGCCTTCTGACACATATCTGGGCATGGTAACGCGTTATGGAAGCATTTCTGAAATCAGTATGGGAAAAGAAGTCGTGGATCGTCACCACAGCGTTTTTACTTTTCACACTAAATGCAGCCCCTGAAACCTTTATCAAAATAAAGCAGCTATATGAGAAACAACTAGAATTTTCACTTGAAATGAAGGACACAGGACCAGAGTCACAAAGACAACTGCGTTTAATCGACTTGTATAGAGAAAGCATGTTAAATATTGACCCTATGCTGACATTCTATAAAAGTAATTTTGAAGGGAAAAACTCTATCCCTTCCGAGCAGATTAAGCTGGGTATCGAGCTGGCTAAGACAATCTCGAATATTCAACGCACCAAACTGGCAGAGGCATCAGAAATAAGACTATCCTGTCAAGCCTGCCGAGACCTGCAGAGTAAGCTTGTTTCTGGAATTGGTTACAACCTTGAATTGACCACCGCATTCCTCGAAGCGTTTAAAAACGAAAAAAATTCGCAAGACAAGTTGAATACGGCCTACGCTGTTAACATGCACAAGAATCTGAGCATCGCATCTACTGTCATTCCTGCCTTCACTCAAGAGACACGAAAAACAACAATTGAATTCGAAAAAAACATCGCCGACTTAAAGCTGATGAGTATTTATTCCTATCAACTCTTCGCCTACTTCATCTACATGTTCATTTTTGCTGCCTGTGCTTTTGTGGCCTATATCAAGTTCCGTCTAACCTCTCGCACCGCGAAAAAAGATCAAATGCTTCCTCAAAAATCTCCGCACTGATCATTCGGACTAAACCCCAAACGTTCACAAAGAATTTTTTCTGTTAGCGCTGCCTACGCAAAAGCTTTTCGTGCAGCGCCTAGTGAGAGTAAACGACGGACTTACCTCATAACTTTGTTCCAGTCGATCACGTGACCAGCTTCCTGAAGTTCTCGCCCCAGGGCTTGCTGCCAGTTGCCATCCATCGACTCATACACCACCCCGGCATAATCACTCGGTATTTCCAGCGCCCCGCGTTTGAGCGCACAGACTTTTCCTCGTCCAAGCCGGCCGATGAAATATCCAAGCTCCAGAATCACATTTTGGCGTGCACGTGGCTCAGGCACCCCACCACGCACGCAACCCTCATCATCAGGAGTGAGCAGAACCACTGCAAACCCTACATCACCGTGTGCCTCAACCTTCTCGATGACGGTTCGCCCCTGATTGGCTTGCTCATGCAGGATTACTGCTTCAAACCCAATTCTTTCAAGAAACCGAGCAACCATTTCGCGTGAACCATCATCATGGCCGTGAACCACAAAGACTCGACGCGAAAGCACTTCAGGACCATCAACTGCGGGAATGGTCTCAGATTCGTGCTCAACGTCTGCGAGATCCTCTCTCAATGTCCGTTGAGCTTGATTTAAGAGAGCGATAGCGGTCTTGATATGCTTTTCAATGGGCCCGATGTAGTTGACCGACCCTTCTCCTCCCCAGAACCTTGGGTAATACGTGAGTTGAGCAGCACCGTGAAAATGGTTGTAGGTAGATGTGCCCTCGCCAAAGCACCGCGCCAGCGTGTCCTTGATAGCCACCTCGAGTCCTTCAAGCTCTGGCGTACTACCATGACGAACGGTGTTCAAATCAAATGCTTCAAGCTCAGAAACTCGATCCTGGAGCCTCTCGATTCCCCTCTCGATATTTAGACGGGACAGTTGAGGCTTTTGAGCAGTTAGCGTCGCAGGGGGCTTAGTCCGAGCCATCGAAGAGGTACTCCTTAAGTGGTGCAGCCATTATTCCATAATAGGAAATGTGCCAGCATCCATCAGGCTGTATCCCTGCTTGTATCCCTGACCATAAAATCTTGCTGCAAGCCACGGTTTATATGGCGCCCTACAGTCCCCCTCGGGCACCAAAATTAAGAAAAGTCTTGCTTAGCAAGGCCTTTTTTTCGTCTGCAATAAAGTGGACGCGCAATGCTGAAGGCTCACCACCGCGCGGGTCGCACGTGACATAGCACGGACTCAGGTGTCGGAGTCGGTTGCAGACTCAGCCTGAGCATTTCCCCCAAACAACCGCACCGCTATCGCCCTCCCCCGCTCCAGCCCTTCCTCCGTCAACCAGACCGACTTGTTCCTGTTCACCGGGTTACTGATAAAACCCTGCTCATGCAATCGGTTCATGATCTCGAAGTCGAATCCTTTCCAGGCATTGCCGTCGTCGGAACTGAGTGCTGCCAACAGGGCAAGCACGGCGTCTTCCATCAGTTTGTCGTCGTATTCCATGGTCGTCACTCCATTCGTATCCAACAGTTAACGTCGAGTGTGTGAAGGCTCACCATAATACTCGCCGACCTCCGATGGAAATGCCGCTCAATCCCGCGAAGGGTTATTGATCGGCTTCAGCGTGCACGGCCTCGCCTTTTGGCTGCACTTACAGATCCCACTCCGTATAATCACGCCCCTCTGAAAGCAGCCCTACGCATCTAGCACCTAACGGTGACTGCCTCCAGTCATCAACTCTCACACTGACGGACGTCGCTAAAGGCCCCCCATGGAAACGTCACTGGAAACAGTCGCCCTGTTTTCCCTCAAACTCGCTTACGAGGAAGAGGGCCTGAGCCCGATTCTGCGGGACGACATGGTCATGGGTGATTACCAGAAAGACATTTTCGAACTATTGGTGCGGCGTGGGGATGTCGAGACCATTCAGTTCAAGATGAATGAATGCCTGAGCCTGGCGATGGACGCCTTGGGCGGTGTCGAGAAACCGCTGGGGCGTGAGTTGCACAAGTTGTCTGCTGAGTTCAGCGAGGCGCGCTCGCTGGAGCAGCTGGATCAGCCGCTCCTCGCGCTGAAGGGTTACTTGAAAGACATCTTGTAATGGGCTGAGCCGTTACAGCAGATGCTTCGAGATGTACTTGGAGATCTCCACCATCGAGGTCTTCCCGGTGAATTCGAACTTCACCTTCCCCAGTGACGAAAAGTAAATCTCCAGCTCCGAATCCAGATCGAACGTTCCCGAGGTTTCCACGGAGTAGGCGACGATGTTTTTGTACGGCAAGGAAGTGAAATCCTTCTTGCTGCCGGTAATCCCCTGAACGTTGACCGCGATGATGCGTTTGTTGGTAAACACCACGCCGTCACGCATGGCCTTGTAAGAGTCGATCACTTCTTCGCCATCCAGCAGCAGCGCACTTACGCGTTCGGCGTACTCATCGTTCTGCTTGAGTTTGAAGAAGCCTTTGTTGTTGAAGTCGATCATCTGTCCATCCTCATCTTCAAGAAAACATCCCGGTATTTCTTTGGTTCAACGACGGGCTTTCAGCACGCGGATATCCGTCGGGAAGCCATCGGCGCCAACAAGCTTTTTCCAACCCAGATACTGAAACTCGCCCTTCTCATCAATGTAATCGCCCTTCTCCACTGATCGGCCGCCAACCACCGCCACGCGTTTCACCTCACCACAACCGCCGTCAGAAGGCCGGACCGTATAGATCACATACGGTTTCACGTATTGCGTGGCGCGGAAGTATTGGCCGCAGATTTCGTCGACGGTGATCAACATGGTTTTCAGGCGTGCTTCGCCGTCGGTGTCTTCGTGCAGTTTCAGGAAAGATATATCACCGACGTCGCTGTAGCCGAGGGAGCGGGCGCGTTGGTAGGCGGGGGAATTCTGGTGGGCGATGCGGCCTTCCTCCGCAGCGCCTTGCATTTTCGCGGCGAACTCCGCTTTGCCTTGGGCAATGATTGATTCAGCCTGGCCCGCGAAGTTTTCGCATTCGGCGAATTCTCGCGAGCCCTGGTGATTGGGCGTCAGGTTGGAGCGGTGTTCATTCATGGTCTGCAGGTTGCTTTCCAGCGCAAACATCACGTCGTAGGCCGTGGCCCGACCGCTTTGTACGTCGGCCATTTTTTCCAGCACGCGCTGGCAGTTGCCGGCGTAATACTTCCAGCTGTTTTCCGGGTGTTCTTGCACGGCGGCGAATGCGGGGGTTATTGCGATGGCAATTGTGATTGCGCAGAACAGGCGCAAAAAATGAGTTCTGACAGGCATAGGTAGTCCATTACAGAGAAGAGCGATGGCGCGACGCTACTATTTTGCTATCTTGCCGTCCACTGCCAGTAACGAGGTCGCCAGCTCCTCGATGGAGTCAATTTTCAGAGGGAGAAACACCTTGATGGCCGTGTTGTACTTTTTCGTCTGGGCAGCCATTTGGGCTTGGGTCGTGCAGACCCGTGGTGCCTGGAACCTGATCCTCGCCAACCTGGCGGGTGCCGCCAGCGGCTTCATCGTTGCAATGATTTTTTCGGTGGTCTGTTCAGGCCTTTTCCCTTCGCACGTGTCTCCCTCACCGGAAAATCTTGCCAGTAGCGTGTTGCAAATGATCACCACGTTCGGCGTGTTGGCGGGCGTCTGGATGTGGCTGGTCAGGCGCCCTCGGCCAGAGCATCCGTTGGCTCGCCAACTTTTCGCTGGCATCTGTGGGTTGGCTGCGGGTGTGACGACGCTGGCGTTTTTCGCGCTCAATTTTCACTGAGCACTGCTATCGCCACTGGCATTACACGTCTGTTTTGTTATCTTGCCGCCCATCGTCAGCGTTCACCTTGGGCGTGCGTTGATTTCAGGTTTTGAAGGTTTAAGGAAAGGATCAAATGGAGTTTCTGCGTTTTCTGGCGATTGTCGCGGTGTGGGGGTTCATGTGGCGCTGGGTGGTCAAGAACCGTGGCAGCTGGAATATTTTCTACGGCAACATCGTCGGCGCAGCGGGCGGTTTCATTGTCGCGATGGTAGTGCTGTCGATCACGTTGTCGTTGTTTCCTTCGTCGCATGACTACGAAGCGGCGCAGGCTGAAAACACGCAAGTCATCGAGCCGACCTCCCTACTGCCTGAAGCCGAGGCAGTCACACCCGCTGCCGAACTGAAGGATGCGCCGGCTTTTGCTGCCATCGAGCCGGATGACAAGCCCTCTCCCGCCGACTCCGCACTGTTGCCGAATTACGCCAGCCGGGCGCCGAAATCAATCGGGTTACAGACCGTGCTGGATCAAAGCGACTATCAGGGGCGCATGGCCCTGGCAGCGCTGAACAAGAAATTGCGCGGCGACGCACAGGCCGACAAGTCGATGATTGCGTATGTCATGTGCAGCCCGTTTGTGACCAGCACGTTGCGCTTTCCCGCTTCGGCGCGTTTTGCTGACAGCAAGGCACTGGTCAGCCACCGCTTCAAGGATCAGGTCTACACCTTCAACAACACCGTCACCGCGCGCAACATGAACGGCGACGATGTCACCTACCGTTTCGATTGCTCGGTGCAAGAGCAGCCGCGAGTTGACGCGCTGCCTGCGCAATGGCGTTTGTTGGCGCTGAAAGTGCAAAAAGCCGACTCTTAAGGCTTATTTAAGGGATCAAGGCGCCGCCTGCGCTATCATCGCCGGCCTGTGCGCCTTGAGCTTTGCCCTCGATGTCTTCGACACCCGCTGACCTGATCCCGCTGCCTCCTGTCTTGGCCGGCCCGCTGCTGCGACGGCTGGAGCCAATGCGCGTGGTCATGTGGCTGGTCGGCACGCGGCCACTGGCGCTGACGTTGCGCCTGCAAGGTGTAGGAGACATTCCTCTCGACGCTGGGAAATGCGCCGTCATTCCCGTAGGTCGTCAGGCGTTTGTTCATCTCATCGATGTTGCTCTCGACAGCGCCCTGCCCTGCGATACACGTATCGACTATGACCTGCTGATCGACAATGCAGAGGGCATCGCCGACTGGGCACCGCATCTGCTGTACGGCGATGCAACCAGTCCGAACTTCGTCCTGCGCTCACGGATCGATCAACTGCTACACGGCTCCTGCCGCAAACCGCATCACCCGGCGGCGGATGGCTTGCTTTGCGTCGACCAATTATTGGCAACGGAAACCGATCCACAACAACGCCCCGCCCTGTTGATGATGAGCGGCGATCAGGTCTACGCCGACGACGTGGCCGGCCCGATGTTGCGGGCGATTCATGCCTTGATCGAACGCCTTGGCCTGTTCGACGAACACCTCGAAGGTGCCGTGGTCAGCGACAGCGCCAAGCTCTACGAACACCCGGCCAGTTACTACCACCGTGCGGATTTGTTACCGGCGCTGGAGAGCAACGAGACCTTGCGCGAGCGATTTTTCGGCGGTGCGCGTAAGCCGATTTTCACCAGCAGCAGCGCTGACAATCACCTGGTGACCTTCGCCGAAGTCATGGCGATGTACCTGCTGGTGTGGTCGCCGACGGCCTGGTCGCTGATCGATCCGCAAGCGCCCGAACTGACGCCCGAGCGCCTCAAGCGCTATACCCTCGAACAGACTCGCATCGACGCGTTCAAGGCTGGATTGGACAAGGTCGCCCGCGCGCTCGCGCACCTGCCGAGCCTGATGATTTTCGACGATCACGACATCACTGATGACTGGAACCTGTCCGCGCAATGGGAGGAAACGGCCTACGGCCATCCGTTCTCCAAACGCATCATCGGCAACGCGCTGATCGCCTACATGTTGTGTCAGGGCTGGGGCAATAACCCCGATGCCTTCAAGGATGTGCTGGGGAAAACCCTGAGCCTTAGCGCCAGCGGTGATGATCAGTACCTCGATAGCCCGGTGCAGGACGACCTGATCGATGACCTGCTGCGCTTTCAGCATTGGCATTTCGTCCTGCCCACCAGCCCGGCGCTGGTGGTTATCGACACCCGTACACGACGCTGGCGCAGTGAGATGGCGCTCAAGCAACCTTCAGGTCTGCTGGACTGGGAAGCGCTGAGCGAACTGCAACAGGAACTGCTCGATCACCCATCAGCGATTATCGTTTCCCCGGCGCCGATCTTCGGCGTGAAGCTGATCGAAACGGTGCAAAAAGTCTTCAGTTGGTGCGGTTTTCCGCTGCTGGTCGACGCGGAAAACTGGATGGCCCACCGCGGTGCGGCGCAGGTGATCCTGAACATTTTCCGCCACTCGCGCACACCGGGTAACTACGTGGTGCTGTCCGGCGATGTGCATTATTCCTTCGTCTACGAAGTGCTGATCCGCCACCGCAAGGCCGGGCCGCGAATCTGGCAGATCACCAGCAGCGGCATTAAAAACGAGTTTCCGAAAACCCTGCTGGAATGGTTCGACCGCCTCAACCGCTGGCTCTATTCGCCACGCTCCCCGCTGAACTGGTTCACCAAACGCCGACGCATGCGCATCGTGCCGTATACGCCGGAACATGCTGAGGCAGGTGAACGCTTATGGAATTCGGCGGGGATCGGTCAGGTGTTTTTCAATGAACAGGGGCAGCCGCGCGAGATCATTCAGCACAATTCGAATGGCAAGGCGAAGACACGGATGCTGGCGCCGGATCTGGCGGATTATCCGGACTAGCCATAGTTTTTTCCTACACCGGGAACGACGTATGCCGACAACGCGGCGGTTTCTCACTGCCCGAGACAGTGGACAAGGATTACAACCTTCTCAGAAACGTCTCCAGAGTTCTTAAGTGATACTGAACGTGCTCGCAGTAAGCCCTTCTGCGAAACAACCACTAGTAGGTGTCGCCTTGTCATCCTGTACTCACCTCCATACGTTCTTGGCATCCAGCGAGGATCGAGAGCTAACTTCGCAATCTCGGCAAGAATCTAAGCCTGTCGTGATGATGCCTCTTGGCGAGAACAGCACACTCGAAGAAACAGCCTACTTGATGCGCTCACCCGCAAACGCCGACCGGTTGATCAGATCGATCGGCGAAATGCGCGCAGGAAAAGCCAAAGTCAGACATTTGATCGAAGAGTGAAAATCGTCACGACTGAACGACGCATCCCACACCTCTGACAATCATCTCCACCTCCCGCTCATCAATCGTCAACGGTGGCAGCAACCGTATCGTCTTGCCCCGCGTGACGTTGATCAACAGCCCATGATCCCGCGCCGCGATCAGGGTCAGATCACGCACCGGTTGTTTCAGCTCGATACCGATCATCAAACCCTGACCACGAATCGCCAGCACGTTGGGATTGTCCGCCAGCTCTGCACGCAGACGAGTCAACAGCCGCTCCCCCTGAATCCGGGCGTTTTCCAGCAGGCCCTGTTCTTCGATGATGTCCAGCACCGTGCAACCGACCCGGCACGCCAGCGGATTGCCGCCGAAGGTGCTGCCATGGCTCCCGGGCGTAAACAGATCCGCCACCCTGCCCCGCGCCAGGCACGCGCCGATCGGCACACCGTTGCCCAGTCCTTTGGCCAATGTCATGACATCCGGGACGATGCCTTCATGTTGGAACGCAAACCAGCGGCCGGTGCGGCCGATACCGGTCTGGATCTCGTCGAGCATCAGTAGCCACGCGTGACGATTGCACAGTTCGCGCAGGGCTTTCAGGTAGCCGGGCGGCGCCAGTTGTACTCCGCTTTCGCCCTGGATTGGCTCGACCAGAATCGCCACGATCCGCTCGCCATGCTTTTGCTGCACCTGTTCCAGCGCTGCGAGATCACCGAACGGCACTTTGAGGAAATCCCCCGGCAACTCGTTGAAACCCAGGCGCAACGCCGGGCCGTCACTGGCCGACAGAGTGCCAAGTGTGCGGCCATGGAACGCGTTGGCCATGACCACCACCAGCGGCTGTTCGATGCCTTTGCGCCAGCCGTACAAACGCGCCAGTTTCAGCGCTGTTTCATTGGCCTCGGCACCGGAGTTATTGAAGAACGCCCGCTCCATCCCCGACAGCTCGGTCAGCCGTTTGGCCAGTTGCTGCTGCCAGTCGATGCTGTACAGATTCGACGTGTGCAGCAGCAATCCCGCCTGCTCGCTGATCGCTGAAACGATCCGCGGGTGCGAGTGGCCGACGTTGGTCACCGCGACTCCGGCCACCGCATCCAGATATTCGCGACCGGCCTGATCCCACAGGCGAGTGCCCAGGCCTTTGGTGAAACTCAGGGCTAGCGGTTGGTAGGTGTTCATCAGGGCGGCGGTCATGACTTCAAACTCCAGTGCAGGTCGGTGTGCTGGCAGTATGGTTAGCCACCGAAACTGGATAAACTCGGCAAAACTTCATTCATTTAAAAGCTGAGCTTGATAATGGACCTGTTCCAGTCGATGAGCGTGTACGTCAAAGTCGTCGAAGCCGGGAGCATGACGGCGGCCGCGTTGCAGTGCGATATGTCGACGACCATGGTTGGCAATCATTTGCGCGCGCTAGAGCAACGGCTGGGTGTGCAACTGCTGCAACGCACGACCCGACGCCAGCGCCTCACCGAATTTGGTAGCGTTTATTACCAGCGATGCCTGGAAGTGTTGGGATTGGTCGCCGATTCCGAACGCCTCGCCGAGCAGACCCTCGATCAACCCCGAGGCATGCTGCGCCTCACCGCGCCGCTGACGTTCGGCGTTGAACGGCTGGCGCCGGCGCTAAGTGAATTTTCACTGCTTTATCCACAGGTCAAACTCGATGTGGTGTTGACCAACACCCGTCCCGATCTACTGGAAAGCGGCCTCGATGTCGCGTTTCGGCTGGGCAATTTCGAGCAGTCCAACCTGATCGCCCGGCCCTTGATCGACTACACCCTGACCGCGTGCGCGTCGCCGCAATACGTCGCCCGGCGCGGCATGCCGAAAACGCCGGAAGACTTGCAACAACACGACTGCCTGTCGTTCGCCTATCCCGCCGGTGACGACTGGCAATCGGTGGAAAAGCGCTGGCGCCTCAGCGGCCCCGACGGGGAGATCATGGTCGACGTCAGCGGGCCTATGCTGATCAACAGCTCCGCCGGGCTGCATCAGGCTGCCCGCACCGGCATGGGCATCGTGATGCTGCCGGATGCGCTGGTGGAGCAAGACCTGCGCGAAGGCCGACTGGTGAAAGTGATCGCCGATTTCCAGCCACCCAGCAGACCGATGCATCTGCTGTATGCGCCGGATCGCTATCGCTTGCCGAAACTGCGTCGTTTCGTAGAGTTTGTCATGCAGCGCTGGGGGAAGTCCTGACGTCACCTGCACCAGCCACCCAGGAAGAATCGCTGACAAGGAGCCGAACAGCAGATGAACAACACACTCAACGTACGCAATTTGCAGCCCGCCGAAACGCAATCGGTGAGGCAGTTTCTCGGGCAGCATGGCTGGGGCCATCGCACCGGCTCAGTTGAACACTTCGCCCGGTTGATCGAGCACTCTCAGCGCACGGCCGTCGCCGTCAAGGGTGAGCGCATCATCGGTTTCGCTCGCGGGATCACCGATGGCTTGTCCAACGGCTACCTGTCGATGGTGGTGGTCGATGACCAGCATCGGCGTGCAGGGATTGGCCGCGCACTGGTCGAGCACATCATGGGCGACAACCCGGATATCACGTGGGTGCTGCGTGCCGGGCGCGAGGGCGCTGAGGCTTTCTTCGTCAGCCTGGGTTTCGAGACCTCGGTGATTGCCATGGAACGGCCGCGCCTGAAATAGCGCACGCCGGGAAAAAACTCGACCGGCAGACCGTTGCTCCGTGACAACGCCGCCGCGCTCCCCTAAATTAGTCGGCCTGAAAAAGCCCTCGGTTTTCTCATCTCCACTCAAGTTAAAAAGTAGTGAAATTTCAATGTCCGATTTCAACACCGCTGAATCCGTAGTCACCGAATCGTCCAAAGCGGAATACGAAAACTCCATCAATCTTTCACAACACCTGCCACAAGCCAAAATCATCAGCGAGATGGTCCTGGACGCGTTCCAGTCGACCCGCGAAAGCGACCAGATCCGCGAGCTGCGCGCGGCGATCCGTCAGGCTCACGACAGCTTCGATGACGACAAGGCCTACGAGCTGATGGGCGAACTCAAGGCGCTGAAAGACGCCGAAGCCGCCGACCTCGCTGCTCTTGAAGACCTCAGCAGCAAGTTCTCGATCGGCCGCATCCTGTCCAGCTTCAAGGATGATCCGGCGTTCCAGGAAATCGTTTACGGCCTCGCGCTGAAAGTGCTGAACCAGACCCATCAGGCGATCAGCAATCCGAGCGGCGGCAAGAGCAAGGCTGCGAAGAAGAAAGAAGTCGAAATCTTCACCATCAGCAAGGACGGCATCAGCGTGACCTTGCCACTGCGCACGCCACGCTCGCGCCTGAACGTTGACCGTGCAGCGCTGGAGTTCCTCGGCTTCACCTTCGTCGGTGAAGGTGAGGAAGCGGAACTGGAAAGCGAAGTCTTCGTTGATAATGCGGGTACAGAGCAGGCAGTGAACCGCAAGAACATCATCACCGCATTGCAACAGCAGACTGCGTTTGATGGTTACAGCATCGCCGCGCAGTAATAGCGCAGCCGCTGTACGAAAAAGCCCCGCGCTGAGATTCAGTGCGGGGCTTTTTGTTGTCCGGCTTGTGATTCGTGAGGAGGCGAAAATCCTAGCCCCTCACCCCAGCCCTCTCCCGAGGGAGAGGGAGCGGATTTGTGTGATTTTCAAACCTGAGTTCGGCTCGATACTTCAGGTCGACGTACACCTTGAGAGCCCTTCGGTCAGTCCCCTCTCCCTCTGGGAGAGGGCTAGGGTGAGGGCAAGCCGTCAAACCACCCTCAAGCCGAAGGATGCAACGCTACAATCATGTCCACTTCAATCGCCGCGTTCTTCGGCAACTGATACACACCGACCGTAGTGCGCGTGTGCCGGCCGGCATCGCCGAGCACATGACTGAACACGTCCGACGCACCGTTGGCGACTTCGCTCAGGTCAACGAAGTCCGGCGTCGACTTCACATACACCGTCACCCGCAACAACGCCTTGATCTTGTCCAGCGAACCCACCGCATCGACGATCAGCGCCAGGCAACGCATTGCACTGATGCTGGCGGCGGCCTGGGCATCCTTGAGGGTCAACTCCAGCCCAACCCGACCGGGATACTGAATCTTGCCGTGGGTGCGCGGGACCATGCCGCTGATATACAGCTCATCATGATGTCGGATCAGCGGCGCGTAATTGCCGCCGGCGGTGTTCTCACCATAGATGTCGTAGTTCAGCTCTTGGGCCAGGGCAATAAAACGCTCGTCGCAGGTCATCCTCTCAGTCATTTCGCCCAGCCTTATGATCAGTGCATGAAGAACCGCAGGTTAAGACAGATGGGCAACCGCAAATGGCAAGGAGCTATCACTGTCATGGTTGGATCCAAATCTAGGGGGTTTGTTACTGCGCCGCAACCCGCAGTCACGGAAAACAAAAGCCCCACACCTCTTTCGAAGTAATGGGGCTTTAAATTTAAATGACTTTGTCGTTAAACGGCGCTCAGGCGGTCAACCATGTCAGGGAATTTTTCAACCAAACGGATCAACAAAGCAGCTTGAGCATTTGGCTTTGACTTTTCCTGCTCCCAGTTTCTCAGAGTGCTGGGACTCGCCCTGATTCGCTTGGCAAAGACGGCTTGAGACATATGTAACTTTTCTCTCAAAGCCACGATTTCTTGGGCTCCGACTTCCGGGACTGGTTTGTCCTCAAGCACTGTATTGCGCAGGGTAATTTTTCCTTCGCGTTGAGCCGCCATCTCATCAACGCCCTGCATCAACTCTGCAAACAGGTCGCGTTTTTTCATGGGGTACCTCGTGTTTTCAACTCTTTATCTATGGCTTTTTTGAGCGCCTTTTCTTGCTCGGCAGTCAGATTCTCAAGCCCATCTTTGTCGTAAATTGCAAACATCCAGAACTGACCATCATTCATAAGCCAATAATAGATGACCCGCAAGCCGCCTCGTCGGCCCTTGCCACGTCGAGCATCAGCCCAACGTAGTTTTCTGAATCCACCCGTTCGGGGCATCACATCGCCTGCCAACGGATTGCCCTGCATATAAGCCTGCAGTTCTCGGTACTCATCGTCTGTCAGGTAATGACCAACGCTTGTGGTAAATATCGTTGTTTCAAAGAATACGGTTCGCATGTGCAAACTATAGGCAAATCGCCTACAGACAGACTATCAACAAATCCGGCTCCAGATAAACAAAAAACCCCGCACATCTCTCAATGTGCGGGGTTTTTCTTCAAGCCTTTAAACCTTACGGCGCGTACGTCAGCAGCAACTCTGCCGGCACCTTGAAGTCCAGGGACATCATGACGCTCAACGCAGTGATGGTGAAGATCGAGAACACAAACAGCTTGCGTGCCCAGACCGTGTCATCCACTGCCTTGTAGCCGGTCCAGGCCATGTACAACCAGTACATGCCCATGGCCGCAGCCACCGCGAGATAGCTCATGCCAGCGTAACCGCTGAAGGTCAGCATCAAGGTCGCTACGAGGAACGCCAGGATGTAGAGCAGGATGTGCTTCTTGGCCACTTGGATCCCGCGCTTCACTGGCAGCACCGGAATCGATGCGGCCAGGTAATCGTTGAAGCGGAAGATCGCGATGGCGTAGGAATGCGGCATCTGCCACAGGCTGAACATCACCAGCAACGTCAGCGCGGCCATGTCGAAGCTGTTGGTTACGGCAACGTAACCGATCACTGGCGGCATGGCGCCCGACAGACTGCCCACCAGCGTGCCGTGAACCGACTTGCGCTTGAGGTACAGGCTGTAGAAGCCGACGTAGATGATGAAACCGATCACCGCGAACAAAGCGGCCAACGGATTGGCCACCTTGTACAACAACGCAACGCCGAGAACACCAAGGATGGTCGCGTAGACCAGGGCCAGTTTCAGGGAGATCAAGCCCTGCACCAGCACCCGGTTTTTAGTGCGTTCCATCTTCAGGTCGATGTCGCGGTCGATGCAGTTGTTGAACACGCAACCGGAGGCAACAACCAGGGATGTACCGATCATGGCAGCCAGAAACACCGCCAGATCCACATGCCCTTTCGAGGCCAGGAAAAACCCGCCTGCCACAGAAAGCACGTTACCGAAAATGATCCCCGGTTTGGTGATTTGGATAAAGTGCTTGAGCGACATCGGGTCTTACCTCACTTCGCCATCATGTAGGTGTGGATGCTGAACATGATCCACAACGACAGGCCAACCAGCAGCACGATCACAATGGCCGTAAAGACAAACGCGATCACGTTGTTACGCTGAGCAATGGAACGGTCCAGGTGCAGGAAGTAATACAGGTGAACAATCACCTGGATTACTGCGAACAACAGAACGATTGCCAGCGTGGTGGCCTTCGGCAGGCTCGGGTACATCACCAGACCGAATGGAATCACGGTCAGGATCACCGACAGGATGAAGCCAATGGCGTACGACTTTACGCTGCCGTGGCCAGCATCATGGCTGTCATGGGAGTGTGCATTAGCCATTACAGAGTCCCCATCAGGTAAACAACGGTGAATACGCAGATCCACACCACGTCCAGGAAGTGCCAGAACAGGCTCAGGCAGCTCAGACGGGTCTTGTTGGTCGCCGTCAGGCCGTGCTTGTTGACCTGGTACATCATGATGCCCATCCAGATCAGACCCGCAGATACGTGCAGACCGTGGGTACCGACCAGGGTGAAGAACGCGGACAGGAAGCCCGAACGGCTAGGACCGAAGCCCTCGGAGATCAGCAGGTGGAACTCGTTGATCTCCATGGCGATAAAGCCTGCGCCCAGCAGGAAGGTCATGAACAACCAACCCAGAACCTGCTGCTTCTTGCCTTTGAACAACGCCAGCATGGCGAAGCCGTAGGTGATCGAACTGAACAACAGCAGAGCGGTTTCGCCCAGCACGTATGGCAGTTCGAAGATGTCGTGGCCCGACGGGCCACCGGCAACGTTGTTTACCAGTACTGCGTACACCGCGAAGATCGACGCAAACAGAATGCAGTCGGTCATCAGGTAGAGCCAGAAACCGTATACGGTCATCTCGCCCGAGTCGTGGTGATGGTCATCGTGCCCATGGTCACCATGGGCGTGTCCAACATTGGTCACTAAGTTCGACATGGTTTAAGCCTGTTCCAACGAGGTTTCAACACGGGTGGCACCGGCCGGGATTTTCCCTGCCGCAACCAGACGCTTGTGCTGCTCGGCTTCGATACGCTCGATCGTTTCAACCGGAACCATATAGCCCTGGTCGTCACGTGCAGCGTGGATCACGAAGTAGATGACGGTGCCGGCCAGGCTGGCGATTGCCAACCACCAGATGTGCCAGATCATCGCGAAACCGAAGACGGTCAACAGTGCGCCCATCACCACGCCAGTGGCGGTGTTGTTCGGCATGTGGATCGGCTCGTACTTGGCCGGACGCTGGTACGCAGTACCGTTTTCCTTGGCTTCGGTGAACGGGTCGATGCAGTCAGCCTTAGGCAGCACAGCAAAGTTGTAGAACGGAGGTGGCGACGAGGTCGACCATTCCAGGGTGTGTGCATTCCACGGGTCACCGTGATCGCAAACGTTCTCTGGCTTGTTACGGTCACGCACGCTCACATAGAGCTGGATCAGCTGGCAGGCAATACCCACAGCGATCATCACCGCACCGAACATGGCAACGTACAGGTACGGTACCCACTCAGGGTTGGTGGTGGCGTTCAGACGACGGGTCATGCCCATGAAGCCCAGTGCATAGAGCGGCATGAACGCGACGAAGAAGCCCGAGATCCAGAACCAGAACGCTGCTTTACCCCAGCCTTCGTGCAGCTTGAAGCCGAACGCTTTCGGGAAGTAGAACGCGAAACCAGCGATGTAACCGAATACCGCGCCGCCGATGATCACGTTGTGGAAGTGCGCAATCACGAACAGGCTGTTGTGCAGAACGAAGTCAGCACCCGGGATGGCCAGCAGTACGCCGGTCATGCCGCCGATGGCGAAGGTCACCATGAAGCCCAGAGTCCACAGAACCTGGCTGGTGAAGCGCAGACGGCCCTGGTAGATGGTGAACAGCCAGTTGAATAGCTTCACACCCGTCGGGATGGAAATCAGCATCGTCGCCAGACCGAAGAAGGCGTTGACGCTGGCACCCGAACCCATGGTGAAGAAGTGGTGCAGCCAAACCATGAAGCCCAGTACCGAGATCGCGCCCGAGGCGTAGATCATCGAGTGGTGGCCGAACAGTTTCTTGCCGGTGAACGCCGAGATCACTTCCGAGAAGATGCCGAATGCCGGCAGGATCAGGATGTAAACCTCAGGGTGGCCCCAGGCCCAGAACAGGTTGACGTACATCATTGGATTGCCACCAAGTTCATTGGTGAAAATGTGGAAATCCATGTAACGGTCAAGGGTCAGCAGTGCCAGGGTAGCGGTCAGGATCGGGAACGAAGCCACGATCAGAACGTTTGCCCAGGTGCAGGTCCAGGTGAAGATCGGCATGTCCATCAGTTTCATGCCAGGGGTACGCATTTTCAGTACGGTCGCGAGGAAGTTAACCCCCGTTAGCGTCGTACCTAACCCGGATAGCTGTAGCGCCCAGATGTAGTAGTCCATGCCCACGCCAGGGCTGTATTGCAGACCCGACAATGGTGGATAGGCAACCCAACCGGTCTTGGCGAATTCGCCGACGCCCAGGGACAGGTTGATCAGCACTACGCCGGATACCAGCAGCCAGAAGCTCAGGGAGTTCAGGAACGGGAACGCAACGTCACGCGCGCCGATCTGCAGCGGCACTGCAAGGTTCATCAGGCCGGTGAAGAATGGCATCGCCATGAAGATGATCATGATCACACCGTGAGCGGTGAAGATCTGGTCATAGTGTTCAGGTGGCAGGTAGCCAGGCGAACCCTCGGTGGCCATGGCCAGCTGGGTACGCATCATGATGGCGTCGGCAAAGCCGCGCAGCAGCATGACCATGGCGACGATGATGTACATCACGCCGATTTTCTTGTGGTCGACCGAAGTCAGCCACTCGGTCCACAAGTAGGTCCACTTCTTGAAGTAGGTGATTGCAGCGAACAGCGCCAGACCACCGAGGGCGATCATGGCGATGGTCACCATCACGATCGGCTCGTGGAATGGGACTGCTTCCCAACTTAATTTACCAAACATCGTTTACTCCTCTGCCCCGGCAGCTGAATGCGAACTCGAGTCAATTTCCGTGGCCGCCACTTCTTTCTCTTTCTTCTCGTGCTTCAGCGGCTTGCCCGGCTTCATACCTTCGTACTTGTCGACGATGATCTGGAACTGGTTCGGCGTGACCGAGGAGTAGAGCTCGACTGGGTTGTTCTGGCTCGGTTTGGCAAGGGCCGCGTATTCAGCTTGATCAAGCTGTTTAGGTGACTTCTTGACTTCACTTACCCAGGCGTCGAAATCTTCCTGAGTGGTGGAGATAGCCTTGAATTTCATACCGGTGAAACCCGCGCCGCTGTAATTGGCGGAGATACCGTCCATTTCAGCGTTGCGGTCAGCGATCAGGTGCAGCTTGGTCTGCATGCCCGCCATCGCGTAGATCTGGCCGCCCAGACCCGGGATGAAGAACGAGTTCATCACAGCGTCAGAGGTGATCTTGAAGTTGATTGGCGTGTGCGCCGGGAACACGATCTTGTTGACCGTGGCGATGCCTTGTTCCGGGTAGATGAACAGCCACTTCCAGTCCAGCGCAACGACTTCGATGGTCACTGGCTTGACGTCGGATTGAATCGGACGATACGGGTCCAGTTCGTGGGTCGAAATGTAGGTGATGTAACCCAGGGCAATGATGATCAGGACCGGGATGGTCCAGACTGCCACTTCGATTTTGGTCGAGTGCGACCATTTCGGGGTGTAGACGGCGTTCTTGTTCGACGCGCGGTACTTCCAGGCGAACAGGAAGGTCATGACGATAACCGGCACAACGACCAACAGCATCAGCAGGGTCGCGGTGATGATCAGGTTTCGCTGTTCCAGGCCAACCTGGCCCGTTGGATTGAGCAAGGTCATGTTGCAGCCTCCCAGCAACAACGTGCCGAGCAGCGGCAATAAGCCTAGTAGTCTGGGGTACCTGTTTTTACTCATCTCACGACCTCTAAAGCAGCTTGCGCAATGCAGTTGGGTTTTGATCGCCAACACTTCACCCTGCCAAGGGTTGGCATTTTCTTTGGATTGAATAAGGGCCGCCCGTCGCGCGTCAGACGCTCGACAAAACCTGGGACAGCGGTCAGTTCTTATTCGAATTCGTGGTCAAAGGCCTTGTTACAGACCAATTCCATTTGGTGCGGAAAGTTGGAAGGCACCGACACCTGGGTGTCTTGAAAGCCTTTCGACTCACTCGACACCCGACTTCCTGCTCGCCTCCTTAATAAAGGCTGAACAGTGCCGGGAATTCAGTGCGGGCGATTGTAGATAGGTAGCGCCCTATACACCATGTCTTATCCCGAAATAATTTTTATCCGTTCGAGCAACAATGCATCGCCATTTTTGCAAAAGTTCCACATGTTATCGAAATAGATTCTCAACAAAAACACCAAAAAATGTAGGTGTACCCGCGTCAGTTCAGACAGCTCCGAAGGCTATTTCCGAACGCTGGAACAGCGCAAAGCCCGATAACCCAAGGCTTTTGGCCATATACCCGCGCTTGTTAAAACTGCCTGCTCTGGCACTCGCGTGCTAAAGCCGAAAAACCCGGAAACTGACCAATCCTTTTTTGTAACAACGGCCGATTCCGCGTCACTCAATGGCCCTGCGACATGGCGCGTGTGACAACATGTCGCACACTTGCCACACCCTTCCTTGCCAGCCGTCACGGTGTTTTCACAAACACCGTGAAAAGCAAAACGCCCCGATTGGCTGATCCGCAAATCGAGGCGTTTTCTGTATCGGCCAGACAGCCGATTAGTTGACTCAGCGCAGTGCTTTTCGGTTACGCGAGGTCAGCAGCGGCACCAGGATCACCACCAGCACGAACGCCACCAGTGCCCATTGTGCCAACGACAAGCCAAGGATCGGCGGGTACGGCGTCGAGCAGAAACCGTCAACCTGGAAGCCCAGCGGGAAGATCTTCGCCAGCGGCAGATCATCGACAATCGGCTGCAGCACATCGATGCCGCAACTCACCGCCGGATAGAACTGGGTGTACACGTGATGCCCGGCCACACCGGCCCCGGCAATCGCACAAATCACCACCAACACCTCGAAAACGGTGATGCTGCGACGGGTGCGCATGGCCGCGCCGATGAACGCGAACAGCGCGATCAGCAGCAACGCATAGCGCTGCAAGATGCACAGTGGGCACGGCGCTTCGCCGAGCACGATCTGCATATATAGAGCGCCACCGATCAGCGCCAGGCAGATGATCCCCAACAGCACCAGAAAGCGCCGCTCACGGCCCAACCGAATCGTTTCCTCGCTCATCGCGTTTCCCTTTTATGTCCATGGTTCAACCGGCTCGCGGCTGAAGGTTGTCGCAAGTCTACACCGGGGGAATAAACGATAAAGCGGTTAAGAAACGATTAACCTTTAAACAGAATTTAAGAATCGAGACCGCATAACGGCCTTCGCGAGCAGGCTCGCTCCCACATTGGATCTGCGTCGAACACAAATCCTGTGGGAGCGAGCCTGCTCGCGAATGAAGGTGACTCGGTTCTGGATTATTCCAAAGCCGCAGCCGGCCCAAAAAACTCATAACGGCTCTGCTGCTCCGGCACACCCAGCGCTTTCAAATGCCGCTTGATCGCCCCCATGAAACCCTTCGGCCCAAGGAAGTAGGCGTCGACATCACGCTGAGCCGGCAACCACTCGCCCAGCAACTCCTGACTCAACATCCCGACCTTATCCGCCGCCGGACTCACACCGTCATCCTCGGCGTAGCAATAAAAACGCTTGAGTTGCGGATGACGCTCAGCCAACTCATCAATCCAGTCGCGGAACGCATGCACGCTGCCATTGCGCGCGCAGTGGATAAAGTGCACCGGACGCTCGGTTTCCAGCGCGGCTTCAAGCATCGCCAGAGTTGGCGTGATGCCGACGCCGCCGCTGATCAACACCAACGGCTTGTCGCTCGCGGTCAAAGTGAACTCACCCGATGGTGGGAACAGCTGAATGCTGGCGCCAACCTGCAGTTGATCGTGCAAGTGGTTGGAGGCACGGCCACCCGGTTCGCGTTTGACGCTGATGCGGTACTGACCGTTGTTCGCCAGTGCCGACAGCGAGTAGTTGCGGCGGATCTCCTCGCCATCGAGGATCAGCTTCATGCCGATGTACTGACCCGGTTCGGCCGCGAGAATCGGGCCTTTGTCTGCCGGCTCTAAGTAGAACGAAATGATTTCCGCGCTCTCCTCGACCCTGGCCGCGACGATGAATTCACGCGCCCCGCGCCAGCCGCCGACGGCTTGTTCTTTCTGGTCATAGATCGCGGTTTCGGCGCCGATCAGAATGTCCGCCAGTTGACCGTACGCCGCGCCCCACGCGCTCATCACTTCTGGCGTGGCGATCTCTTCGCCGAGCACTTCGGAAATAGCGCGGAGCAGACAGGCACCGACAATCGGATAATGTTCAGGGAGGATCTGCAGTGCAACATGCTTGTTGATGATCTTCGCCACCAGATCACCCAACTGGTCGAGCTGATCGATGTGCCGCGCGTACATCAACACGCCGTTGGCCAAGGCGCGCGGTTGATCACCGCTGGCCTGGTGCGCCTGGTTGAACAGCGGGCGGACTTCAGGGTATTCGGCGAGCATCATGCGGTAGAAGTGCGTGATCAGCGCTTCACCGCCGCTTTCCAACAGAGGCACGGTGGATTTGACGATGGCACGATCCTGAACGCTAAGCATAAGGTTGACTCCTGAGCTTCTTTGAAAAGTTACCTTAGGGTTATCAGATTCCGTGCCAACTTATTTTTTCATATAACTCAATAACTTAATAACGATGTAGTCATAACGACCCAAAGGCCTTTATAGTCATCCCGACTACATCTTGTCTCTTTGACTACAAGACCATGACCGCCAAATCACTGCTCACCGCCCTGCTGCCTCTCGTCTCCGACCTGTCCCGCGAACTGCCCGAGGGCGAGCGTTATCGACGCCTGCTCGAAGCCATGCGCGCCCTGCTGCCCTGTGATGCAGCAGCGTTGTTGCGTCTCGATGGTGAATCGCTGGTGCCGCTGGCCGTGGACGGTTTAAGTACGGACACCCTCGGTCGGCGCTTCAAAGTCAGCGAGCACCCGCGTTTCGAAATGCTCCTCAGCGGAGCCGGACCCACGCGCTTCGCCGCCGACAGCGACTTGCCCGATCCTTATGACGGTCTCGTCGACGGACTCGACGAGCATCTGGAGGTTCACGATTGCCTCGGCTGTCCTTTATTTGTCGATGAAAAACTCTGGGGCCTGATCACCCTCGACGCTCTCGACCCCGAGCGTTTCGAACCGATCGAACTCGACGCCCTGCAAGCCTTCGCCAGCCTCGCCTCGGCCACGGTCAACGCCGCCGAACGTATAGAACGTCTGGCCAATCGCGCAGAAGACGAGCACCAGCGCGCCGAAGTTTATCGTCAGGCCAGCGGCCAGCAGAACCGCGAAATGATCGGCCAGAGCAAGGCGCTGAAAAAACTGGTGGAGGAAATCAATCTGGTCGGCGGCAGCGATCTGACGGTGTTGATCACCGGGGAAACCGGCGTCGGCAAAGAACTGGTCGCCCAAGCGATTCACGCCGCCTCTCCCCGCGCCGAAAAACCAATCATCAGCCTCAACTGCGCCGCCCTGCCCGACACGCTGGTAGAAAGCGAACTGTTCGGCCACGTGCGCGGCGCCTTCACCGGCGCCACCAGCGACCGACGCGGCAAGTTCGAACTGGCCAATGGCGGTACGTTGTTTCTCGATGAAGTCGGTGAATTGTCGCTGACCGTGCAGGCGAAATTGCTCCGCGTTTTGCAGAGCGGCCAGTTGCAACGTTTGGGCTCGGACAAGGAGCATCAGGTCGATGTGCGCCTGATTGCCGCGACCAACCGTGACCTGGCCGAAGAAGTACGCAGCGGTCGCTATCGCGCCGACTTCTACCATCGCCTGAGCGTGTACCCGCTGCGCGTACCGGCGCTGCGTGAGCGCGGTCGCGATGTGTTGTTGCTCAGCGGCTTCTTTCTTGAGCAGAACCGTTCACGCATGGGTCTCAACAGCCTGCGCCTGAGCAGCGACGCCCAGGAGGCGTTGCTCGCCTACACGTGGCCGGGCAATGTGCGTGAACTGGAACACTTGATCGGGCGCAGTGCGTTGAAGGCGCTGGGCAACTGCAAGGTGCGGCCGAAGATTCTCAGTTTGAGCGCGGCGGATCTGGATTTGCCGCGCGAGGTTGTGGATAACTCGGTTGAGGCGGTTGCCGGAGTTGTGGCTGAGATGCCGCTGATTAGCGGGGATCTGCGCAGTGCGACCGAGCAATATCAGCGGCGTTTGATCAGTGCGGCGCTGGAGCGTAATCAAGATAACTGGGCGAGTGCGGCGCGGGAGTTGGGGCTGGACCGAGCCAACCTCGGCCGCATGGCCAAACGACTAGGCATGAAGAGCTAAAAGCACACCCTCACCCTAGCCCTCTCCCAAAGGGAGAGGGGACTGATTGGGGGACATTGCAGAATTCCGCCGACGTGATTGATCTTTACCGAATCCATAATCGACTCGGTCATTCAGGTCGATGTACAACGCCAGACACCTCGGTCGGCCCCCTCTCCCTCCGGGAGAGGGCTAGGGTGAGGGGCTTTGGCTTTTGATCTGCACGCCACCCGACAACTAACCTAAAGCCCAACCTTTTAACGCCGATAACCCGGCATCAATAGTTTCTGGCGATTTGCACCCTCGCCCACCACCTTTTCCACAGAAGGTTCATATGTCCTCCACCAAAGCCCGCGCAGACTCACTTTCGCTTCTGCTATTTACCTTGCGCAGCGGCAAGCTGATGGCGATCAACCTGCTGAAAGTCAGTGAAATCATCCCCTGCCCGCCGCTGACCAAGCTGCCGGAGTCGCACCCGCACGTGAAAGGCATCGCCACCCTGCGCGGTGCTTCGCTGTCGGTGATCGACCTCAGCCGCGCCATCGGCGAACGCCCGCTGGAAGACCCGAACGGCGGCTGCCTGATCGTCACCGACGTCAGCCGCTCCAAGCAGGGCCTGCACGTTCAGGCTGTGAGCAAAATCGTCCACTGCCTGACCACCGACATCAAGCCCCCGCCCTTCGGCTCGGGCGGTTCGCGTGCCTACATCACCGGCGTGACCTCGGTGGACGGTACGCTGGTGCAGGTGCTGGATATCGAAAAGGTTATCCACAGCATCGCCCCGGCGCAGATCGAAATGGCTCCGACCGACCTGACCATGGAAGACGCCGAGGTGCTCGGCAACGCACGCATCCTGGTGGTCGACGACAGCCAAGTGGCGCTGCAGCAATCGGTGCACACTCTGCGCAACCTCGGCCTGCAATGCCATACCGCACGCAGCGCCAAGGAAGCCATCGACTGCCTGCTCGACCTGCAAGGCACGGCGCAGCAGATCAACCTGATCGTCTCCGACATCGAGATGTCCGAAATGGACGGTTACGCCTTCACCCGCACCCTGCGCGAGACCCCGGACTTCGCCCATTTGTACGTGCTGCTGCACACCTCGCTGGACAGCGCGATGAACAGCGAAAAAGCGCGGCTGGCCGGGGCGAACGGTGTGCTGACCAAGTTCTCCTCTCCAGAACTGACCCACTGCCTGATCGAAGCGGCCAAACACGTCGCCGCCCACGGGCACTGAGTCTTGGCCCAGAGGCATTGTTTTTTGATGCGGCGCGACCTGGGCAAGGACGCGCCGGATGCCCCTTGGCCACAAGACATTGAACTGTGCACGTACTCCGTCGAACTGGCGGCGGATGTGCATGACTTGATGCAACTCGGTTATCGCGAAGGTGGCGGCCGAGTGCCGGCGCTGGACGTTTGGCAGCAGCAGTTCGAAACCGATCCTGAATACGATCCGAGCCTGTGTTTGATTGCCCGTGATGGCGAAGGCGTGGTCGGCGTGGCGCAATGCTGGACCAGTTCGTATATCAAGAATCTGGTGGTGCATCCGCGCATGCAGGGCCGCGGTTTGGGCCGGGCGTTGTTGCTCAATGCATTCAAGGTGTTTAAGCAGCGCCGTGAAGGGTTTGTTGATCTGAAAGTGCTGGAGGACAACCAGCGGGCGCAGCGCTTGTATGAAAGTGCCGGGATGTATGTGGTCCGCCGCGAGCTGGTGCCGGACTGATCGACCGTCTTCGCGAGCAGGCTCGCTCCCACCCTGGAATGCATTTCAAACTGTGGGAGCGAGCCTGCTCGCGAAGAGGCCAGCACAGGCAACTTCCCTTCTCAGACAGACTCAAACCTTGGCCACCCACGACCAAGGACGCCCACCATGAAAACCTTCACCGCAAGCCTGCTCTGCCTCACCGCCCTAACCTCCCAGGCTCAAGCCTCCAGCCCCGATGCCTGGGCCGCCTACGACAAAACCGTGCTCGCCAGTTGCACCAAGGCCAGCGGCCTGAAAAACGCCAAACCAGTCGGCACCCCCGCACAATTCGATGACCGCGTCGGCTACACCGCCGTTCTGCTGCAAGGCCAATACCCGCAAAAACACATGAAAGGCCAGCAAGGCACCGAGCTTTGCCTCTACAACAAAAAATCGAAAATCGCCTTCGTCACCGAGTGGGACTCGATCCGCCCGACAGCCAAATCCCAGTGAGTGGCGCATAACTTGCTTCGATCCGCGCCTGTGCGGTGGTTTTCCGCCACCGTTTCACACCCTGATTGAAGACAGATCGCTCAATGAATACGACGTTTTCCTGCGTAGGCTGTGGCAAATGCTGCACCGACCACCATGTCCCGCTGACCTTGGCCGAAGCCCGCATGTGGGCGGCGGATGGCGGTCAGGTGATCGTGCTGGTGGAGGCATTTCTCGGTAATGGCCTGGGTTTGCCGGCGCAGCAGCGAGAACATGCCGAACGGCGCTCAGCGCTCGTTCGCAGCGGCGCGGCAGACGCCCATGTGGCAATCACCTTCGCCGCTTACAACGTCGGCCCCTGTCGGAATCTTGACGAAGACAAGTTGTGCCGGATCTACGAGCGACGGCCGTTGGTGTGCCGCATTTATCCGGCAGAAATCAATCCGCATATCCCGCTCAACCCTACCGCCAAGGATTGTCCGCCGGAGTCCTGGCAACAGGGGCCGGTGTTGATTGCCGGCGGTGAGTTGGTCGATCAGGAACTGGTGGAGTTGATTCAGCGCTCGCGCCAGGCCGATCGGGATGACATCGGCATCAAGGACGCGATTTGCGCGATGCTCGGGATTCGCACCACAGCACTGAAAGGGGACGGCTTTACTGCGTACTTGCCGAACATGGATGCGTTTGCGGCGGTGATTGATCAGGTGACCGCGCAGCCGTTGATGACTGCACCCAGTGAGTGGGTGTTTCATCTATCGGGCGATGATGTTGCCGCGCAGATTTTGGCGGCCGGGGCGCAGGTGGTGACGGAGCCGGCGCAGACGTATGCGTTTATCTCGCTACGGGCGGCTTGATCGGGATTTTGCAAAGACCGAACTGGCCTCATCGCTGGCAAGCCAGCTCCCACAGGTATCTCGGGCGTTCACGTAATTTGTGTACGACACAGAACCCTGTGGGAGCTGGCTTGCCAGCGAAAGGTCCGACACGGGCAGTATCAATCGCCGCGTTGAACGCAGGCGGGATTAAAACTCAGCGCTTGCCCATCGAACGACGGGTGCCCGGCGGCGCCATGCCCGGGGTCTTGGTGTGGCCGTTCTTGGCGCCGTTCTTGTACCACGGCTGGTTCGAGCCTTTGGCTGAGGCCAGTTCGCCCGGTTTGAACGGAAATTTGAACGCCGGGATTTCGGCTTTGGTTTCGCTGGTATCGGCCAGTTCAGCCGAGACATCGCTCACAGCGTCGTCAACCGGCGGCAGGGTCGGGGAAGTCATAAAAGCTCCGGAAAGCAAAAAGTCGGGCCCGATCAGTGAGCCGCGAAGGCGCGCAGTATACCTGTGCGCCATGGCTCGGCACCTGAAGATTTGCAGCGCACGCCGAACGGTTTACAGGTAGGTGATGGTGACGATGCCTTTGTCAGTCGAGGTCTTCAGCGCTTCATAGCGCATGGAAATCGGCAGCGACTGATGGCTACAGGCGTTGCGCTCAGTGTCGACATCGACTTTCACGCCGGGCTTGATTTCAATCTGGCGAGACTCACGAGCAACAAACGCCCCGACCGGACCGACCTGACAGCCCGAATCAACGATTTGCCCGGTGAAGCGGATCTCACCGGATTGACTGGCCGGCGCGGCGAACGCTGTGAGTGGAAGCAAGAGAAGCACATACGGCAGAGCGGTTTTCAGCTTCATTTCAAGACACTCCCGAAGTGGACGGCCCAGAGAGATTTGGGCCGTGCGCGGCCTGAGCCATACAAGCTGTATCCGCTCATAGAGGCGAATCTTTAAGAGATTAGTCAGGATCGCAAGCCGTGCCGGATGTCAGTTCATTCGTTGCTGAACGTTATTCAACAATTGCGAGGCGCTTTCCAACAACTGCGCCAGAAGCGCGTCATCCTCATCCATATACCCTTCGTATTCCGCGAGATTGCGCCGCTCATGACACAACGCGAACAATCGCACCTGAACCTTGCTGATATGCGCCGTATGCACCAGACACTGAAAGACCAGATAGCGTTTATCCGATCGATAGCCACTCAACCGAAGCGCCGTCAGCGCCAACGCGTGCGCTGCGTTGTAAGCCAAGTCGAAACGGCTGGAAAAAGACAACGTAGAAGTTTGCGCATCCTTGAGCCGATCCACGGCCGAGCGCATCAAGCCCTCGCACTCCTTGCGATCCGGCGGCTCCGCTTTCAGCCCACCGCTACGTAGAAGATTCTCCAGACTCTCGTTGCTGCCCATCCTTGGACTCCAAAGGGTTTGCCCCTAACAGATCGATTTTTTCCTGCTGCACCACCCGCACGACAAAGCTGTTGTGCGCAGCCAGTTTCGCCGCCCAGTCTTGCGGGGTGTAAAGCGTCGGGTTGATGGGACGACCCAATTGCTCCTCCATGGGCATGAGCCGTTCCATGACGTCACTGTAGTGCAGGCCTTCGCCGATCAGCATGAGATCAATGTCACTGAGTGTGTTTGCTGTGTCCTTGGCGATGGAGCCATAGACAAACGCCCAGGTGATCTGCTCGGTAAATGGCTGCAATGCCTGACGCAGAGGCTCGGCGATACCAAACGTCTTGCGGACGATGCCCAGTAGTTCGGCATAGATGGGACAGGTGGGATTGGCCTGGTAATGGTTCTGATTGCCCACCCTTGTCATGCGCAACACACCGGCTCGCTGCAGACGGTCGAGTTCACGCATGAGACTGCCTTTGCCAACACACGCCCAGCGCGCGATCTCATTGGCATAGAAAGTCTGGTCAGGCTTACCGAACAGCAGACCCAACACTTTTTGTTGAGTGGTGGTAAACAGCGCTTCGCTTAGAGAGATAGTTTCCACTGTGAAGGCCAAAGAGTCCCAAAAAGGGAACGATAGGTCCCTTTTTGGGACTTATCAACCTTGAGAATATTTCCAGAGACAGCGGCCACAGACCAATCGCCATCGCGAACAGGCTCACACCTACATTTGGAGTGCGATCCCCTTGTAGGAGCAAGCCTGCTCGCGAAGAACGATGACGCGGTGTCCAGACGGATTACGTTTGCGGATCAACCCGATCCAGCGCCCGGTTTACCGCCAGCTCGGCGAGCATGACGATCTGCTGGATCGCCAGCGCCGTACTGCGCTGCGGACGACTGAGCTGATCAGCCAGATCAGCGGCCATGACATTGGCTGAAGCCAGTGATTCGCAGGCGTGGGCCAGCAGGCTTTCGGTGTCGATGTTCGGGTGGATGAGGAACATCGTACTGGGCTGACGCGGTTTGACCGGTTCGGGGCAGAGGTAGAAATCGAGAGCGCGCTTGATGGCTTCGCGGGTTTTGATCTGGTCGTCGGCGCGGATGGCGTCTTCGAGTGGGGTGGTGGGATCGATGGGTGGATCTGGAACTGGCTTAGTCATTGGAAACCCTATTTTGCAAATGGGAGCCATCCCTTGCCGTTTCTCACGCGGCGAAGTGGGTGGCAGCTATGTGCGGGGTGAGAAACCGGAAAAATAGGAAACCGGCCAGACCGAAGTCTGCCCGCACACAGCCGCCATGAAGCATTTGCGAGCAGCGGACAAGCTGCCGCCAATTATGCGGACTGATGGACTGAATCACTAATTTTTCAGGGTTCTCACACCCGATCACCGAGTTTTCGGCGACAACCCAAGACTAGAGAGCGCACGTCCGACGGACAACCTGAAAACCTTGTGGGAAGGTTCTGGTTATTCGACACAAATTTAAACAGACAAAAGCCAACCCTCACCCTAGCCCTCTCCCAGAGGGAGAGGGGATTGATCGAGGTGTTTGCGTGAGGTACGCCGACATGCAATACCGAGTCGAACTCAGATTCTGAAGCAGATCAAAAGCCCCTCACCCTAGCCATCTCCCGGAGGGAGAGGGGACTGATCGTGGTGTTTGGGAGAGCTACGCCGACGTGCGATACCGCGTTGAACTCAGATTCTGAAAAGCTCACAAATCGGCTCCCTCTCCCTCGGGAGAGGGCTGGGGTGAGGGGCGAATCCAACACCGAACAAAAGCCGACCGCATGCTCTTCACCACTCAACAGGATGAGCGTTAGCTCGGCTGCAGCTCTTGATCTGTAAGGCGACGTCGGAAGGCTGAGTGGAGGGATTGATCCGGGCGTGGGAGCGCAGCGACCGTTTGGCGCAGCCAAACACAGCGAGAGGAGGTGCAGCGAAGCAAACCGTAGGCGCTGCGCCCGGATCGATCCCGCAGCGAAGGAACCCCGAGCCCCAGCGAGCGGGCCGCACGTAGGAGCAAGCGTTTTTTGCTTACTTTTTTAGGCGCTTGTAAAAAAGTGAGTCGCCGTAAGGGCGAAACCCTAAGCCGCCGTTACCGCAGCAACGGATCCACCGCAAAGAAAACTGACAGCGCCGACAGCTAGCCGTCACCCTCCTGACCCCCAAACAAGTTTATAAAGACCCTAACCCTGCCCAAACTCCGTCCGGCGCCCACCCCGCATGCGAATCCAAAAAAACAAAGCCCTGCTAGCCCTAGTGATCGTCCTGGCCGCCGCAGGTACATGGTGGGCAATGAAACCCGCCCCCACCAAACTCGCCACCCCCACAGCAATCCCGGTGCGAGTCATAGCGGTCAGCGAAAAAGACGTCCCCCGCTACACCAGCGGCATCGGCTCCGTACTCTCATTACACAGCGTCGTAGTGCGCCCACAAATAGACGGCATCCTCACCAAAATCCTCGTCAAAGAAGGCCAACTCGTCAAAGCAGGCGACCTGCTGGCCACCATCGACGACCGCTCCATCCGCGCCAGCCTCGACCAAGCCCGCGCCCAACTGGGCGAAAGCCAGGCGCAACTGCAAGTCGCCCTGGTCAACCTCAAACGCTACAAACTGCTCACCGTCGACGACGGCATCTCGAAACAGACCTACGACCAACAACAAGCCCTGGTCAACCAACTGAAAGCCACCGCCCAAGGCAACCAGGCTTCGATTGATGCTGCGCAAGTACAACTTTCCTATACACAGATCCGCTCCCCGGTCACCGGCCGCGTCGGTATTCGCACAGTCGACGAAGGCAACTTCCTGCGCATGACCGACACCGCAGGCCTGTTCACCGTCACCCAGATCGACCCGATCGCCGTCGAATTCTCCCTGCCCCAGCAAATGCTGCCGACCCTGCAAGGCTTGATCAACGACCCGCAACGCGCGCAGGTCAAGGCCTACATAGGCGCCGACACCGATGGCGAAACCGGCAACCTGCTCGGCGAAGGTCACCTGACCCTCATCGACAACCAGATCAACGCCAACACCGGCACCATCCGCGCCAAGGCCGAATTCGACAACGCCAGCCAGAAGCTCTGGCCCGGACTGCTGGTCACGGTAAAAATTCAGACAGCCCTCGACAAAGATGCGCTGGTCGTCCCGCCCACCGTCGTACAACGTGGCCTCGATCAACACTTCGTTTATCGGGTCAACGGTGACAAGGTCGAAGCCGTGCAAGTGCAGATGGTTTATCAAGGCAGCGGCCAGGACATCATCAAAGGCGTGAAGGCCGGTGACGTGCTGGTCACCGACGGCCAGTCGCGGCTTAAACCCGGTTCGACCGTGCAAGTCATGAGCGAGCCGCCGCAAGTGGTGCAGGCGGAGCCGAAGCCATGAAGGCGCATAAAGGTGTTTCGACGTGGTGCATCGATCACCCGGTCGCCACAATCCTGCTGACCATCGCTTTGGTGCTGGTCGGTTTGATTGCCTTCCCGCGCTTGCCAATCGCCCCACTGCCGGAAGCGGAATTTCCTACGATTCAGGTTTCCGCGCAGTTGCCCGGCGCCAGCCCCGACACCATGGCCTCATCCGTGGCCACGCCGCTTGAGGTGCAATTCAGCGCCATCCCCGGCATGACCCAGATGACCTCCAGCAGTGCCTTGGGCTCCAGCCTTTTGACCCTGCAATTCACCCTCGATAAAAGCATCGACACTGCCGCTCAGGAAGTCCAAGCGGCGATCAACACCGCCGCCGGTAAACTGCCCAAGGACATGCCGACCCTGCCGACCTGGAAGAAGGTCAACCCGGCCGACAGCCCGGTGCTGATCCTCAGCGTCAGCTCGACACAAATGCCCGGCACCGAACTCAGCGACCTGGTGGAAACCCTGCTCTCGCGTCAGATCAGTCAGATCGACGGCGTAGGCCAAATCAACATCACCGGTCAGCAACGTCCGGCGATTCGCGTACAAGCCTCGGCGGACAAACTGGCGGCGATCGGCCTGACCCTCGCCGACATCCGACTGGCGATTCAGCAGACCAGCCTCAACCTGGCCAAAGGGGCGCTGTACGGCGAATCAAGCATCTCGACGTTGTCGACCAACGACCAGTTGTTCCACCCAGAGGACTACAGCCAACTCATCGTTTCCTACAAGGACGGCGCCCCGGTTCACCTGCGTGATGTCGCCAAAGTGGTCAACGGTTCGGAAGATGCCTACGTGCAAGCCTGGGCCGGAGATCAACCTGGCGTGAACCTGGTGATCTCGCGCCAACCCGGCGCGAACATCGTTGAAACCGTTGACCGCATTCAAGCCGCCCTGCCCGGCCTCGAAGCCATGCTGCCGGCCTCGGTGCAAGTGAAAACCCTGATCGACCGAACCCAGACCATTCGCGCCTCCCTGCATGAGGTCGAGATCACCCTGTTGATCGCGATCCTGCTGGTGGTCGCGGTGATGGCGCTGTTCCTGCGTCAGTTGTCGGCGACCCTGATTGTCTCGGCGGTTCTGGGTGTTTCGCTGATCGCCAGTTTCGCTTTGATGTACCTCCTCGGTTTCAGCCTGAACAACCTGACGCTGGTGGCGATCGTCGTCGCGGTCGGCTTCGTCGTCGACGACGCGATTGTCGTGGTGGAAAACATCCACCGGCATCTGGAGGCCGGCGACGACATGCGCGAGGCCGCGATCAAGGGTGCGGGCGAGATCGGCTTCACCGTGGTCTCGATCAGTTTCTCGCTGGTGGCGGCGTTTATTCCGCTGCTGTTCATGGGCGGTGTGGTCGGGCGACTGTTCAAGGAATTCGCCCTGACAGCGACCTCGACCATCATGATTTCCGTGGTGGTGTCGCTGACTCTGGCGCCAACACTAGCGGCGCTGTTTATGCGCAAACCGGTGCATCACGCCCACGCCAAACCGGGCTTCAGCGAACGCTTGCTCGGCTGGTACGAGAAAGGCCTGCGCCGCGCCCTCGCCCATCAGAAATTGATGATCGGCGTGTTCGGTCTGTCGCTGGCGCTGGCCATCGGCGGTTACATCTTTATCCCGAAAGGTTTCTTCCCGGTACAGGACACCGGTTTCGTCCTCGGCACCACCGAAGCCGCTGCGGATATTTCCTACGGCGACATGGTGAAAAAACACCTGGCGATGGCCGAAATCGTCGCCGCCGATCCGGCCGTGCAGGCGTTTTCCCACTCGGTGGGTGTCTCCGGCAGCAACCAGACCATCGCCAACGGCCGTTTCTGGATCGCCCTGAAAAAACGTGGCGACCGTGATGTTTCAGCCAGCCAGTTTATCGACCGCATCCGTCCGCAACTGATGAAAGTCCCCGGCATCGTCCTCTATCTGCGCGCCGGCCAAGACATCAACCTCAGCTCCGGCCCGAGCCGCGCGCAGTATCAATACGTACTCAAGAGCAACGACGGCGCGACCCTCGCGACATGGACGCAACGCCTGACGGAAAAACTGCGCAGCAACCCGGCGTTCCGCGATATTTCCAACGACCTGCAACTGGGCGGCAGCATCACTCACATCAGCATCGACCGCAGCGCCGCCGCCCGTTTCGGCCTGACCGCCAGCGATGTCGACGAGGCGCTGTACGATGCTTTCGGGCAACGGCAGATCAATGAATTCCAGACCCAGGTCAACCAGTACAACGTGATTCTGGAGCTGGACACCAAGCAACGCGGCAAGGCCGAAAGCCTCAACTATTTCTACCTGCGTTCGCCGCTGAGTGGCGAGATGGTGCCGCTGTCGGCGCTGGCCAAGTTCGATGCGCCGACCATTGGCCCGTTGTCGATTGCCCACGACGGCATGTTCCCGGCCGCCAACTTGTCGTTCAACCTGGCGCCCGGCGTTGCGCTGGGTGATGCGGTGATTCTGCTCAATCAGGCCAAGGCCGAGATCGGCATGCCGACGGCGATCAGCGGCAATTTCCAGGGGGCGGCGCAGGCGTTCCAGAGTTCGCTGGCCAGTCAGCCATGGCTGATTCTTGCGGCGCTGGTGGCGGTGTACATCATTCTCGGTGTGCTTTATGAAAGCTTCGTGCACCCGCTGACGATCATTTCGACGCTGCCGGCGGCAGGTTTGGGTGCGGTGATCATGCTGTGGATCTGCGGCCAGGACTTTTCGATCATGGCCTTGATCGGCCTGGTGCTGTTGATCGGTATCGTCAAGAAAAACGGCATCCTGATGATCGACTTCGCCCTCGAAGCGCAGCGCAATGGCGGACTGTCGCCTGAAGAAGCGATCTTCAAGGCCTGCATCACGCGGTTCCGGCCGATCATCATGACCACCCTCGCCGCCCTGCTCGGCGCGCTGCCGCTGATGCTCGGCTACGGCACTGGCGCCGAACTGCGTCAGCCGCTGGGGATCGCGGTGGTCGGCGGTTTGCTGGTCAGCCAGATGCTGACGTTGTTTACCACTCCGGTCATATACTTGTGGCTTGAGCGGCTGTTCCACAGGCCCAAACCTGCGCCCGTAGCGGCGCTGGCGACCACAGACTGAGGCGGGTCATGCGCGTTCTGATTATCGAAGACGAGGAAAAAACCGCGGACTATCTGCACCGCGGTCTGACGGAACAGGGTTACACCGTGGATCTGGCCCGTGACGGCGTCGAGGGTCTGCATCTGGCGCTGGAAAGCGACTACGCGGTGATCGTCCTCGACGTCATGTTGCCGGGCCTCGATGGCTTCGGCGTGCTGCGCGCGTTGCGTGCGCGCAAGCAAACCCCGGTGATCATGCTCACCGCCCGTGAGCGCGTCGAAGACCGCATCAAAGGCCTGCGCGACGGCGCCGACGATTACCTCGGCAAACCGTTTTCCTTCCTTGAACTGGTCGCGCGCCTGCAAGCGCTGACCCGCCGCAGCGGCGGCCATGAACCGGTGCAGGTGAGCATCGCCGACCTGTGGATAGATTTGATCAGCCGCAAGGCGACTCGCGCTGGAACCCGACTGGATCTGACCGCCAAGGAGTTTTCGTTGTTGAGCGTCCTCGCCCGTCGCCAAGGTGAAATCCTTTCGAAAACCGCCATCGCCGAAATGGTCTGGGACATCAATTTCGACAGCGATGCCAACGTCGTCGAAGTCGCGATCAAACGCCTGCGCGCCAAGCTCGACGGGCCGTTCGACGAGAAACTGCTGCACACCATTCGTGGCATGGGTTACGTGCTGGAGAGCCGTGGTGTCCAGTAATTCCATCGCGCTGCGCCTGAGCGGCATGTTCACGCTGGTGGCGCTGCTGGTGTTTCTGTTGATCGGCGGCGCGTTGTATCAACAGGTTGATAAAGGCCTCGGGCTGCTGCCGGAAGCCGAGCTGGATGCGCGTTACAGCGTGCTCGAATCGGCGCTCAATCGCTTCGGCACACCCGAGCATTGGGTGAAGATCAACGCCAAGTTGAAGCTGCTGGGTGAAGAGGACAAACGCATTCGTTTCTGGGTGGTGAGCGGTGATCCGGGTTACGAATACGGTCAGCCCGATGCGGCGATCCGTACTTTTGCCAAAGGCCCGCTGGGCATGCATGACTTGCAGTTGCCCGGCCAGCCTTATCCACTGAAAGTGCTGCTGACCGAGTTGCCGGCCAAGGATCAGCGTCCGCCGCTAAGGTTCATGATCGGCATCGATACCGAGACCTTTCATGAGACTCAGCACAACTTGCTGATTGCCTTGATCGGGCTGGCGATTGTCGGTGTGCTGATGGCTTCGGCGCTGGGCTATTGGGTGGCGCGAATTGGTCTCAAACCGCTGATCAAACTGTCCCATGAAGCTCAACGACTGGCGCCTCCGCTACGGGCCGGGCGCTTGCGTCTGTCGCCGCTGCCACCGGAACTTGAGCAGTTTGTCGACTCCTTCAACTCGACGCTGGAACGGGTTGAACAGGCCTACTCGCGGCTGGAATCGTTCAACGCCGACGTCGCTCATGAGCTGCGTTCGCCGCTGACCAATCTGATTGGCCAGACTCAGGTGGCGCTGACCCGTGGGCGTTCTGCCGAACATTATTTCGAAGTGCTGCAATCGAACCTGGAAGAGTTGGAACGGCTGCGTTCGATAATCAACGACATGTTGTTTCTGGCCAGTGCCGATCAGGGTAACAAGGCGACCAAACTGACCTCGACGTCGCTGGCGGATGAGGTGGCGACGACGCTGGAATATCTGGATTTCATTCTTGAAGATGCGCAGGTTCAGGTGCAGGTCAGCGGCGATGCGCAGGTGCAAATCGAGGTTGCGCATTTGCGTCGGGCGTTGATCAATCTATTGAGCAATGCGGTGCAGCACACCGGGCCGGGTCAGGTGATCGAGGTGCGGATTGAGGTTGAAGCGCATCAGGTGAGTATCGGCGTGGCCAACCCCGGTTCGCCGATTGCCAGCGAGCATTTGCCGCGCTTGTTCGAGCGCTTTTATCGGGTGGATGCCTCGCGCAGCAACAGTGGCAATAACCATGGCTTGGGGCTGGCGATCGTCAAGGCGATTGCGCTGATGCATGGCGGCGATGTGTTTGTGCGCAGTGATCGGGGGATGAATACCTTCGGCATCCACCTTCCCGTCTGACCCTCCCCCACCGCTCGTTCCCACGCTCCGCGTGGTAATGCAGCCGTGGACGCTCTGCGTCCCTTCCAAAGCCGAACGCGGAGCGTCCGATGAGGCATTCCCACGCAGAGCGTGGGAACGATCAAAACTCAGGCTTTGAAAAGCATGAAGGTCTGCTGCCTTTCCCCCTCGCCACCCAGGGGAGAGGGCTGGGGTGAGGGGGTGACTTTTGCTTCTGCTGTAACAGTCATTTATGAAAATCACGCTGTTTCCCAACGCCCGGCGACCTTATCTTTGCCCGCACCAAACAGCACTCGCCAAGCGAGAAGGTTTTCAAGATGTCCAACAGTATGGGTATTGCCAGCGCTTTCGTTTTGTCCTCATTGATCCTGTCGCCGATGGCGATGGCTGAAGAATCGCAGTCGTTCGTAGCGCAAAATATCGCTCGCGCTCAGGCCTTCGATCAGCATCAGGCCGAAGTGATGGCCAAGGCTCAGGACGCCTCGCAAGCCCCGCAGGCTGCCACTTCCCAGACTCAAGCAAGCGAGACAGACAGCTGAGTCGCGCTCCGCGCCAACGTTTCCCTCGACGCGGTTGTTTGGCTCTTCCCGTTCAACCGTCGTCATTCCAGGCCGCTGCCTTTCAGCGGCCTTTTTCCGTTGTGGTCTGAAAGCCGTTTGGTTCGTCTGTAACAACAAGAAACATCAAGCCCTCAAGCCATTGAAGGGCCAGTTGACCCAAGGAGCTCCATCGCACGTGCGTTACCCAGTTCGCTGCACCCCGCTGTTCTTTGCAATTGCCGCAACGATTGCCCCTGCCGCTCACGCTGACGAGCCTGCCAAAGATGGCTTTGTCGAGGGTTCGAGCCTCAACCTCAACGCCCGCAACTACTACATGAATCGCAACCGCTTGCAGAAAGCGGACGACAACATCGAGTGGGGCCAGGGCTTTCTCGGGGTCTTCAAGTCGGGCTACACCGAAGGTACGGTCGGTTTCGGCATTGATGCCCACGCCATGCTCGGGTTGAAGCTCGATGGCGGTGGCGGCACCGACGGCTCGAGCATCCTGCCGGTCAGAGAGAATGGCGGCAAAGCGCCGGGGGCGTTCTCCACGGCGGGCGGCACGTTGAAAATGCGCGCGTTCGATACCGAGTTGAAGGCCGGTGATCTGTTCCTCACCAACCCGGTGATTGCCGGCGGTGAAACGCGCATGCTGCCGCAGACTTTTCGTGGTGTGAGCCTGACCAACCACAGCTTCGATGGCTGGTTGATCGAAGGCGGCCAGGCGAGTTTTACCAAGCCTTACAACCAGAGTGGCCACACGCGCATCGGCACTTCCTACGGCACTCTTGCCGACGGCGATGAGAGCCAGCACCTGAACTGGGCCGGCGTGGCGTGGAGCGGTGTCGAAGGCCTGACCAGCAGTCTTTATGCGTCCGAGCTCAAGGACATCTGGAACCAGTACTACTACGACCTCGACTACACCTGGCAGTTGAACGATCTGGTCAGCCTCAACCCGGGCTTGCACTTCTATCACACGCAAGACACCGGTGATGCGCTGCTGGGCAACATCGACAACAACACCTACAGCCTGCATTTCACCGTTGGCGTCGGTAATCACAGCGTTACCGCCGCGTATCAGCGGGTCAACGGCAACACGCCGTTCGACTACATCAGCCAAGGCGACAGCGTTTACCTCGACAACTCCCAGCAATACTCCGACTTCAACGGCCCGAACGAACGCTCGTGGAAGCTCAAGTACGCCTATGACTTCGCCGGTGTCGGCGTGCCGGGGCTGACCACGGCGGTGTCGTATTCGCGCGGCAAGGTGGACCTGACCAAGGTCGACCCCGACAGCAAAGGCTATTCCAACTGGTACAGCGCCGATGGCCGCAACGCCAAGCATTGGGAACGCGATCTCGACTTGAAGTACGTGGTGCAGAGCGGTCAGGCCAAGGATCTGGCGCTCCACCTGCAATGGGCGACCAACCGTGGCGGCAACGGCTACGGCGTGATTGATTCGGATACAGATGAATACCGCGTGATCATCGACTACCCGATCAACGTCTTCTAAGATCGGCGCCATAACACCGTCTTGAATTCAGTGATGCACCCTGTGGGAGCGAGCCTGCTCCCACATTGGAAATGGTTTCTGGCTTCGGCTGTGGTTTTTGGCCTACTACGCTTATAAGACTTCTCCCCAACCGACAGCCCAATCATGATCGCGAGCCGTACCCCACCCGTTGCGGGCAAGACCGGACGCCCCGAGTTGCTGCTGATCTGCGGCAGTTCGCTGACCGTGATCGCGATTCTGTGCATCGTCACGTTCCTCCTGATCCGCGAGCACGCCAACGCTCAGGAGTCGGCTACCCGCAGTGCCACCACCATCGCGCAACTGATCGACGCCGATGTCCTGCGCACCGTCGAGTTGTACGACTTGACCCTGCAAGGCCTGATCGCCGCCGCCCAGCGCGACGACCTGCAAGATGTCTCACCGCAGATCCGCCATCTGGCGCTGTTCGACCGCTCGACCACCGCGCGCTTCAAGGGCGACATACTGCTCCTCGACAAGCACGGAGATGTGATTGCCGACTCCTCACGGATCGAGCCAAAACCGGGCAACTTTGCCGACCGCGAATACTTCCTTGCCCACGCTTTCAATCACGACGTCGGCATGTTCATCAGCCGCCCGTTCAAGACCCGTTGCGACTGTGAGGAGGCCAATCAGTGGCGAATCAGCTTCAGTCGACGGATTTCCTCGCAAACCGGCGAGTTCGCCGGGGTAGCCGTGGCGTCGATGAAACTCGATTACTTCGATCAGTTGTTCAACAGCCTCGACATTGGCAAAGACAGCACGTTGAACATCATCAACAACGACGGCGTCCTGCTGGCGCAGAAGCCGTATCTGCAAAGCGATTCCATCGGCAAGAGCTACGGCAACCGACCGAATGTCGTGCGTATTCTGGGAGACAAGGATGGCAATGGCAGTTTTACCAGCACCTCGAGCATGGACCATCAACAACGCCTCTATACCTATTCGCGGGTCGGCAATCTGCCACTGACGGTGATGGTCGCGCTGTCCAGCGATGAAGTATTTGGCACCTGGCGGCGCACCGCGATGCTGATCAGTGGTGCCACGGGCGTGTTGTGTATGGGTTTGCTGTGGCTGACCTGGCTGTTGGCCCGCGAGTTGCGCCTGCGCCAACGGGCCGAGCGCGAGTTGGCCCAACTGGCCGCTACCGATGCGCTGACGGGCGTGGCCAATCGGCGGATGCTCGATCAGGCACTACGCCATGAGTGGTTCCGCGCCCAGCGCTCGGGCAAACCGATGTCGGTGATGATGATCGATGCCGATCACTTCAAGGCTTTCAATGATCGACATGGGCATCAGGCCGGCGACCTGGCGCTGAAGACGCTGGCCAGGGTCATCACGGAAAACGTGCGGCGACCGACGGATCTGGTGGCGCGCTACGGAGGTGAAGAGTTTTCGGTGATTCTCGCCGAGACCGATGGCCATGGCGCACAGCAGATAGCCGAGCATATTCGTCAGGGGGTGGAGCAGTTGCCGTTGGTCGACGGGGCCGAGCGGCCGATGACCGTGAGTATCGGCATTGCGAGCTGGACGGCGGCGAGTGAGATGACGCTGGAGCAGTTGTTGTTTGCGGCGGACAAGGCGCTTTATCAGGCCAAGGAAAGTGGGCGTAACCGCGTCGTCAGCTATTAAGATCAAAAGATCGCAGCCTTCGGCAGCTCCTACATGAGAATGCGATCACCCTGTAGGAGCTGCCGAAGGCTGCGATCTTTTGATTTTAAAAGGGCATAAAAAAAGGCCATCCGAGGATGGCCTTCAAAAAACTAGAGAGGTTTTTTACTTACACCGCCGCAACCGGGCGCATGTAAGAGATTGGTGCGGTGCTGGCGTCTTCGAACGTCACGACTTCCCAGGCATCTGTCTGCTCAATCAACTTGCGCAGCAGCTGGTTGTTCAGTGCGTGGCCGGACTTGAAGCCCTTGAACTCACCAATCAGGCTGTTACCCAGCAGATACAGGTCGCCAATGGCATCGAGGATCTTGTGCTTCACGAATTCGTCTTCATAGCGAAGGCCGTCTTCGTTCAGTACGCCATCGGCGTCGACCACAATAGCGTTTTCAACGCTGCCGCCGAGTGCGAGGTTGTGCTTGCGCAGGTACTCGATATCACTCATGAAACCAAAGGTACGGGCGCGGCTGACTTCTTTTACGAACGAAGTGCTGGAAAAATCCACGCTTGCACTTTGGGTGCGGTCCCGGAATACCGGGTGATCGAAATCGATCTCGAAGCTCACTTTGAACCCTTCGAAAGGGACGAAAGTGGCGCGCTTGTCGCCGTCTTCCACTGTCACTTCACGCAGGATGCGGATGAACTTCTTGGCGGCGTCCTGTTCTTCCAGGCCAGCCGATTGAATCAGGAATACGAAAGGTCCGGCGCTACCATCCATGATCGGGACTTCGGACGCGGAGAGCTCGACGTAGGCGTTATCGATGCCCAGGCCAGCCATGGCCGAGAGCAAGTGCTCTACCGTGTCCACTTTCACGTCGCCGTTAATCAGCGTCGTCGACATAGTGGTTTCACCGACGTTTTCCGCGCGGGCAGGAATCTGCACCACAGGGTCGAGGTCAGCGCGACAAAACACAATGCCAGTGTCGACAGGCGCAGGCTTGAGGGTCAGATAGACCTTCTCACCGGAGTGCAGGCCTACACCTGTGGCACGGATAATATTTTTCAGTGTGCGTTGTTTAATCATGGCTTGGGCCGCTTCAGCGCAAATTGCGAACTGGTATCAACAAAGGCTGGCGATGATAGCAGACCACGCCTTTGCTGAACACCAATCACCTTCATAGCCCTGATACATTTCATCAATCGGCCTGACGACGCAGGAAAGCCGGGATGTCCAGGTAGTCCAGATCATCTTGCGGATTCATCTTCGCGGCAGCCGCAGCACCGGCCTGAGCCTGGTTGCGCATGACGGTCGGACGATCCAGATCACGGTAGTTGACCGCTGGCGCTTCCTGACGGGCCGCAGCCGGTTGTTGTACCTGGGCAGAAGCCATGGAGGTGTGAACGGTGTTGTCGATGACCTTCACAGGCTTCTCGATTTTCGCGCCCAGACCAGTGGCAACCACAGTCACGTGCAGTTCGTCGCGCATGTCCGGATCGATAACGGTACCGACCTTGACCATCGCGTGTTCGGAAGCGAAGGCTTCGATGATGCTACCCACGTCGGAGTACTCACCCAGGGACAGGTCAGGACCGGCGGTGATGTTCACCAGGATGCCGCGTGCGCCTTGCAGGTTCACGTCTTCGAGCAGCGGGTTGCGGATGGCCGCTTCGGTCGCTTCACGTGCACGGTTCGGACCGCTGGCGCAGCCAGTGCCCATCATCGCCATGCCCATTTCGCTCATCACGGTACGTACGTCGGCGAAGTCGACGTTGATCATACCCGGACGCTTGATGATGTCGGAGATACCGCGAACGGCACCGGCCAGTACATCGTCAGCCTTGGCGAAAGCCGACAGCAGGCTGGCGTCTTTACCGAGGATGGTCAGCAGCTTCTCGTTGGGAATGGTGATCAACGAGTCGACGCTTTCCGAGAGCATGCGGATGCCTTCATCGGCGATCTGCATACGCTTGCGGCCTTCGAACGGGAACGGACGCGTTACGACAGCAACGGTCAGAATGCCCATTTCCTTGGCCACTTCGGCGATGATCGGCGCAGCACCGGTACCGGTACCGCCGCCCATGCCAGTGGTGATGAACACCATGTTGGTGCCCTGCAGGACTTCGGCAATGCGCTCACGGTCTTCGAGAGCGGCCTGACGACCTACTTCAGGGTTGGCGCCAGCGCCCAGACCTTTGGTCACGCCGGTACCCAGTTGCAGAATGGTACGCGCACCGATGTTTTTCAGCGCTTGAGCATCAGTGTTGGCGCAGATGAATTCAACGCCTTCGATGTTGCTCTTGACCATGTGATTGACAGCGTTGCCGCCGCCACCGCCAACACCGATAACTTTGATTACCGGGCTTGCGGGGATGTTGTCTACGAGTTCGAACATTTTCCCTCTCCTTACATTCTCTAGTTTTTTCGCCTACTGCTTTTTTGTTGCGGTGTTGCGGTAAAGCTTTAGAAGTTGCCTTGAACCCACTTCTTCAATCGGTCCAGCAACGGCGCCTGTGGCTCTTCGTTGCTGTAGCTGTCGCGGCTGCCGATGCCGGAGAACGAAACCCCGTCGGACTGCTTTTGCAGGCCGTACATCAACAAACCAACGCCAGTGGAATAAATCGGGTTGCGCACCACGTCATCCAGGCCCTTCACGCCATGCGGCACGCCGAGGCGCACCGGCATGTGGAAGATTTCTTCGGCCAGTTCAGTGGCGCCTTCCATCTTCGAAGTACCGCCGGTGAGGACGATGCCCGCCGGGATCAGGTCTTCGTAGCCGCTGCGACGCAGCTCGGCCTGAATCAGCGTGAACAGTTCGTCGTAACGCGGCTCGACCACTTCGGCCAGGGCCTGACGCGACAGTTCGCGTGGTGGACGGTCGCCAACGCTCGGCACCTTGATGGTTTCACCGGCACCGGCCAGCTTGGCCAGGGCGCAGGCGTAGCGGATCTTGATTTCTTCGGCGTACTGGGTCGGGGTGCGCAACGCCATGGCGATGTCGTTGGTCACCTGATCACCGGCAATCGGGATCACTGCGGTGTGGCGGATCGCGCCTTCGGTGAAGATCGCGATGTCAGTGGTGCCGCCACCGATGTCGACCAGACACACGCCCAGTTCTTTCTCGTCGTCGGTCAGTACCGAGTAGGCCGAGGCCAGTTGCTCAAGAATGATGTCGTCGATTTCCAGACCGCAGCGACGCACGCATTTTTCAATGTTCTGGGCGGCGTTGACGGCGCAGGTGACCACGTGAACCTTGGCTTCCAGACGTACGCCGGACATGCCCAGTGGTTCGCGAACGCCTTCCTGGTTATCGATCACGTAATCCTGCGGCAGGGTGTGCAGCACGCGCTGGTCTGCCGGAATCGCCACGGCCTGAGCAGCGTCGAGCACGCGCTCAAGGTCGGCCGAGCTGACTTCACGATCGCGGATCGCGACGATGCCGTGGGAGTTCAGGCTGCGGATGTGATTGCCCGCCACACCGACGAACGCCGAGTGAATGCGGCAGCCCGCCATCAGTTGGGCTTCTTCGATCGCGCGCTGGATCGATTGCACGGTGGACTCGATGTTGACCACCACGCCCTTCTTCAGGCCACGGGACGGATGGGTACCGATCCCGACGATTTCCAGCGAGCCGTCGTCGGAGACCTCGCCGACCAGCGCCACCACCTTGGAGGTGCCGATATCGAGACCGACGATCATTTTGCCGCTTTGCACGTTTGCCATGGGTCCTGCCTCTTCTTAATTCTTCGCGACAGCGGGTTGGGCTGTCGTCGGCGCTACTGGTTCCCGCCAGCCAACAGCGAGGCCGTTGGCGTAGCGCAGATCGATGCGCGCAATGTTCGTAATCTGGTCTTTAAGCGTCTTGTCATAGATGGCGATAAAACGGCGCATCTTTTCCACCAGGTTGCCGCGTCCCAGCAGCAACTCGATGCCGGGGCCAGAACTGCCGGCACCGGTGGTCAGGAACCAACTCCCGCGTTCACGCAGTTCCAGGCGTGCAATCGAAAAGCCCAACGGCCGCAGCATCTGGCTCAGCACCTGATACTGCTGCATCACTTGCTGCTGAGCCCGTTGTGGGCCGAACAGCTGTGGCAGATGTTCGTAGTTCGCCAGTTCCTTGGGCGTAAACGCCTGGCCCTGGTTGTTCAGCAATGACTCATCCCCCCAACGCGCCACCGGCAGCTGCTCTTCGAGGCGGATCACCACCTGGTCCGGCCACACCCGACGTACTTCGGCGTGGGCAATCCACGGCATCTGCTCAAGCTCGGTGCGCATACCGGCCAGGTCGATGGTGAAGAAGCTCGACGCCACGTACGGGGCGATCCGCTGCTGCACCGCTTGCTGGCTGATGTAGCTCAGGTCGCCTTGCACGGCGATCTTGGTGATCGGCCGGTCGGCGTACGGCAGCAAACGCGTTGCACCTTCGTAAGTACCAAAGCCCAGCACCACCAGCAGCACTGGCCAGAACAGACTTTTCAGAAAGCCGAAATTGGCTTTCGGCAGGCGCGCGGACATCGGCTCTTTCGCCACCATTCGGCTGGCACCCCGTGGCACCGGCTTGCGGCCGGGTGCGGGAGGCTGATGTCGGAGCTGAGCGCCTTGCATCGTCTTAACCTCGAGCGTCTTCAACACTGGCGGCCAGAATGGCCAGAACCAGTTGCTGGAAATCCAGGCCAGCCGCACGGGCCGCCATCGGTACCAGACTGTGATCGGTCATGCCCGGTGCGGTGTTCACTTCCAGGAACCAGAACTGCCCGTCGGCGTCCTGCATCACGTCCGCCCTGCCCCAACCGGCAATACCCAGCGCCTCACAGGCCTTGGCCGTGAGATCCATGAGTTCCTGTTCCTTGGCGGCATCCAGCCCGCACGGAATGCGGTACTGGGTATCGTTGGCGATGTACTTGGCGTCGTAGTCGTAGAACGTGTGCGGTGTACCCAGGGCAATCGGAGGCAACACCTGGTCACGCAGGGTGGCGATGGTGAACTCCGGACCTTGAATCCATTGCTCAACCAAGACTTGCGAATCGTAGGTACTGGCCGCTTTCCATGCGTCGATCAACTCGGACGCAGAACTCACTTTGGCCATCCCGATACTTGAACCTTCATGCGCCGGTTTGACGATCAAAGGGAAGCCCAGTTCCGTCGCCGCCGAAATACAATCGGCTTCGCTGCACAGCACGGCGTGACGCGGCGTCGGAATCCCGAGGCTGTGCCAGACCTGCTTGGTGCGCAGTTTGTCCATCGCCAGTGCCGAAGCGAGAATGCCGCTGCCGGTGTACGGAATGCCCGCCACTTCGAGCAGGCCCTGCATGGAGCCGTCTTCACCGCCACGGCCGTGAAGAATGATGAACGCGCGGTCGATCTTTTCGCTGAGCAGCCGTTGCAGAATGTCTTCGCCAACGTCGATGCCGAACGCGTCCACGCCAGCGCTTTGCAGCGCGTCGAGTACGGCGTTACCGGATTTCAGCGACACCTCACGCTCGGCACTCAGGCCACCGAAGAGCACGGCGACACGGCCGAAGTCTTTCGGCGCGATAGTGGAAAACAGCTTGGCGTAGGCAGCAGTCATTTCAACTTCCCCTCGACCGGCGCCGCCACGGCGCCAGCGAACAATTCACTTTTCAACAGCTTCGGCGCGAGACCGCCGATATCACCGGCGCCCTGGCACAGCAGGATGTCGCCGGCACGCAGCAGCGGCTTGACCAGCGGCGCCAGATCGACGCCACGCTCGATGTAGATCGGGTCGAGCTGACCGCGCTGACGGATGCTGTTGCACAGCTTGCGGCTGTCGGCGCCCGGGATCGGCTCTTCGCCGGCCGGATAGACTTCCATCAGCAGCAGCACGTTGGCGTCGGCCAGTACATTGACGAAATCGTCGTACAGGTCACGGGTGCGGCTATAACGGTGCGGCTGGTAAACCATCACCAGACGGCGCTCCGGCCAGCCACCGCGCACGGCTTTGATCACTGCGGCGACTTCGGTCGGGTGGTGACCGTAATCGTCGACCAGCATCACGTTGCCCCCGTCCACTGGCAGTTCGCCGTAAACCTGGAAGCGTCGACCAACGCCCTGGAAGCCCGACAGGCCCTGGACGATGGCTTCATCGCTGACGCCTTCGTCGGTGGCAATACAGATGGTTGCCAGCGAGTTGAGTACGTTGTGGTTGCCGGGCATGTTCACCGACACGTCCAGCGGCTCGCGATCCGGGCGCAGCACGGTGAAGAAGGTCTGCATGCCTTGCTGGCGAATATTGATCGCGCGCACGTCAGCGTCTTCACTGAAGCCGTAAGTCACGGTCGGACGTTTCACCAGCGGCAGGATTTCACGCACCACCGGATCGTCCAGGCACATGACCGCCAAACCGTAGAACGGCAGGTTGTGCAGGAACTCGACGAAGGTTTTCTTCAGCTTGTTGAAGTCACCGTCGTAGGTCGCCATGTGGTCGGCGTCGATGTTGGTAACCACGGCCACCAGCGGTTGCAGGTGCAGAAAACTCGCATCGCTTTCATCGGCTTCGGCGATCAGGTACCGGCTGGTGCCGAGCTGGGCATTGGTGCCCGCCGCATTCAGACGACCACCGATAACGAACGTCGGGTCCAGGCCTCCGGCCGCGAACACCGAAGCGATCAGGCTGGTGGTGGTGGTTTTGCCGTGGGTACCGGCGACGGCGATGCCGTGGCGATAGCGCATCAGCTCGGCGAGCATTTCTGCACGCGGCACCACCGGAATACGACGCTCAAGCGCGTTCGCCACTTCCGGGTTCGAGGTATTTACCGCGCTCGACACCACCAGCACATCGGCAGCAGCGGCGTTCTCGGCACGGTGGCCGATGAAAATCTGCGCGCCGAACGACTCCAGACGCTCGGTCACCGGCGAAGCTTTCAGGTCGGAACCGGACACTTGGTAGCCCAGGTTCAACAACACTTCGGCGATGCCGCACATGCCCACGCCGCCGATGCCGACGAAGTGGATGCGACGGATGCGGCGCATTTCCGGTTGTGGCATGGCTTTCTGATTCTCAACCATGTGCCACCTCCAGACAGGTATCGACCACGCTACGGGTGGCATCGGGTTTCGCCAGACGGCGGGCCGCTTGGGCCATATCTTCGAGTCGTTGCGGTTGCATCAAGACCTCTGTCAGGCGCGCGGCAAGGTCCGCGGCACCAGTCGTTCTTTGTGGCATCAGGAAGGCAGCGCCTTCACGGGCCAAATAATCGGCGTTGCGGGTCTGGTGATCGTCGATCGCGTGGGGCAAAGGCACCAGCATCGAGGGCAGACCGGCGGCAGCCAGCTCACTGATGGTCAACGCGCCTGCGCGGCACACCACCAGGTCAGCCCAGCCATAGGCCTGGGCCATGTCTTTGATGAACGGCTGCACCTGCGCTTCCACGCCGGCGGCGCGGTAGCGCTCTGCAGTCACTTCATCGTGGTTTTTGCCGGCCTGATGAAACACTTCCGGGCGCAAATCGGCAGCGACTTGGGCCAGGGCTTCAGGCAGCAATTTGTTCAACGGTTCTGCGCCCAGGCTTCCGCCAAGGATCAGCAAACGCGCTTTGCGGCCGGCCAGAGCAGGTCGCGATGTTTCGAGGAACAGCTCGCTGCGCACCGGGTTTCCGGTGGTACGGCGGGTGTCCGACAGAGTAAAGGTGTCGGGGAACGCTTCACACACCCGGGCGGCGAACGGCACCAGCAACCGATTGGCGGTGCCGGCCACAGCGTTCTGCTCGTGAACGATCACCGGCACGCCGGCCAGTTTCGCGGCGAGGCCACCCGGGCCAGTCACATAACCACCGAAGCCGACCACACACACCGGCTTCAAGCGACGAATGATTGCCCGCGCCTGCCATACCGATTTCAGCAGCATGAACGGCGCCTTGAGCAGCGACAGCTTGCCCTTGCCGCGCAGGCCGGTGGCGTTGATGCGGTGCAGTTCAAGACCTGCCGCGGGCACCAGTTCGTTTTCAATTCCGCGTGGCGTGCCGAGCCAGTGCACGGTGTAGCCGCGCGCCTGAAACTCGCGAGCACAGGCCAGCGCCGGGAACACGTGGCCGCCGGTTCCGCCGGCCATGATCAATACGTTAGCGCCCATGATTCGGCTCCTCGGCGAAGTCGCTCTCATGGAATTCCATCTCTTCACTGCCCAGGTGGGTTCGACTCTCCCACTCAATCCTCAATAACAAACCGAGGCAGGCACAGCAGATCACCAACGAGCTGCCGCCATAACTGAGGAACGGCAAGGTCAGACCTTTGGTTGGCAGCAGGCCGACGTTCACTCCGATGTTGATCAGGAACTGACCAATCCACAGGAACGACAGGCCGTAGGCCACATAAGCGGCAAAGAACTGCTTGGCTTTCTCGGCCCACAAGCCGATGTACATGCCACGAATACACACGAACACGAACAGCGCCACGGTGCACAGCGAACCCACCGCGCCGAGTTCTTCAGCCAATACCGAGAACACGAAGTCGGTGTGCGCTTCCGGCAGGTAGAACTGCTTCTGCACGCTGTTGCCCAGGCCCACACCCAGCCATTCGCCACGACCGAACGCGATCAGCGCTTGGGACAATTGGTAGCCGGCGCCGAACTGGTCGGCCCACGGGTCAGCGAAGTTGGTCAGACGCGCCATACGATACGGCTGCATTTGAATCAGCAAGACCACCGCTCCGACCGCCAACACCACCATCAGCGAGAAACGGAACAGTCCGACCCCGCCGAGAAAGAGCATCGCCGCCGCAGCGCCCATCATCACCACGGTGGCGCCGAAGTCTGGCTCCATCAGCAGCAGACCGGCCATCGGCAGTAGCACGATGAACGGCTTGAAGAAGCCCATCCAGCTTTCGCGTACTTCTTTCTGACGCCGCACCAGATAACCGGCGAGGTAGATCACCACGAACACTTTGGCGATCTCGGACGGCTGCACGTTGAAGAAGCTGAAACCGATCCAGCGCATCGAACCGTTCACTTCGCGACCGATGCCGGGAATGATCACCATCACCAGCAAGCCGAATGCACCAATCAGCATCAACCAGCCGAGACGTTGCCAGGTGGCGATCGGAATCATCATGGTGACGATGCAGGCGCCCAGGCCCAGCACCACATAAATAAGGTGGCGAATCATGTAGTACAGCGGACTGCCCGACTGCGCGGCTGCCACCTCAGTGGACGCCGAAGCGATCATGATCAAACCGAGACCGAGCAAAGCCAGGCAACCGGCGAGCATCGGAAAATCGAGGTCGATGCCGCGCCCGGTAATAATCGGCGACGGGTACGGCTTGATGATATTGAACAGACTCATGCCAGTTCCTCCACAGCGCGGACGAACTGGTGACCACGGTCTTCATAGTTCTTGAACATGTCGAAACTGGCGCAGGCCGGCGACAGCAGCACCACGTCACCCGGTTGGGCGGCGGCGCGGCATTGCGCGACGGCGTCAACCAGCGAGGTCGCGCGAATCAGTGGCACGGCATCACCGATGGCTTCACCGATCTTGTCGGAGTCGCGGCCCATCAGGATCACGGCACGGCAGTTGACCGCTACCGGATCACGCAGATCGTTGAATTCGGCACCCTTGCCATCGCCACCGGCGATCAGGATGACCTTGCCGTCGATATCCGCGCCCAAGCCTTCGATGGCGGCCAGAGCGGCGCCGACGTTGGTGGCTTTCGAATCGTTGTAATACGCCACGCCGTCGAGATCACGCACCCACTGGCAACGGTGTTCGAGACCGGCGAAGTTGCGCAGCGCCGAGAGCATGGCCTCGAACGGCAAGCCCACGGCATGACCGAGCGCCAGCGCCGCGAGGGCGTTGGACTGGTTGTGTGCGCCGCGAATTTTCAGCTCACGCACCGGCATCAGGTTCTGGAATTCGAAGGCCAGATACTTCTCGCCATCTTCTTCGCGGATACCGAATGCCTTGAAATCCGGTTTGGTCAGGCCGAAGGTCCAGCATGGCTGACCCTCGCCCATCAACGGACGGCTCAGCGCATCCTGGCGATTGACCACGAACTGCTTCGCGCCACGGAAGATCCGGTGCTTGGCCAGGTGGTACGCCGGCAGACCGCTGTAGCGATCCATGTGGTCTTCGCTGATGTTCAGCACGGTGGCCACTTCGGCATTGAGCTGGTCGGTGGTTTCCAGCTGGAAGCTCGACAGTTCCATGACGTACAGCTCGACGTCGTCGCTGAGCAGGTCCAGCGCCGGGGTGCCGAGGTTGCCACCGACGGCAACGCGCTTGCCGGCCGCAGCCGCCATTTCGCCGACCAGGGTGGTGACGGTGCTTTTCGCGTTGGAACCGCTGATGGCCACGATCGGCGCCCGCGCGTTACGCGCGAACAGCTCGATGTCGCCGGACAGTTTCACGCCACGGGCCGCAGCGGCTTGCAGGGCCGGGGTCGCCAACGCCAGGCCGGGGCTCACGTAGAGCTCGTCGGCACGGCAGAGGAATTCGACGTCCAGCTCGCCACAACGCACTTCCACGTGCGGATAGTCACGCTTGAGCGTGGCCAGTTCCGGTGGATTTTCCCGCGTATCGGCGACGGCAAACGACGTGCCCCGGTTCGCCAGGAAGCGAACCAGGGACATGCCGCTCTTGCCGAGGCCGACAACGATGCGGAATTGGTCGGAAGCGATCAGTGACACGCTCGTCTACCTCAGTTTCAGGGTTGCAAGGCCGATCAGCACCAGAATCACGGTGATGATCCAGAAACGGACGATCACTCGTGGTTCAGGCCAACCCTTGAGTTCAAAGTGGTGGTGAATGGGCGCCATGCGGAATACGCGGCGACCGGTCAGTTTAAAAGAGGCGACCTGAATGACGACTGACAGGGTTTCCATCACGAACACGCCGCCCATGATGAACAGGACGATTTCCTGACGGACGATCACCGCGATGGTGCCCAGTGCCGCGCCGAGTGCCAGTGCACCGACGTCGCCCATGAACACTTGCGCCGGATAGGTGTTAAACCAGAGAAAGCCGAGGCCGGCACCGATCAGCGCACCGCAGAACACGATCAGTTCACCCGCGCCCGGCACGTAAGGGATCAGCAGGTACTCAGCGAATTTCACGTTACCCGACAGGTAGCAGAAGATGCCGAGGCCACCGCCGACCATCACGGTTGGCATGATCGCCAGACCGTCGAGGCCGTCAGTCAGGTTGACTGCGTTGCTCGAACCGACGATCACGAAGTAAGTCAGCACGATGAAACCGAGGCCCAGCGGAATGCTGTAGTCCTTGAGCATCGGCAGGATCAGCGTGGTTTCCACCGGGGTGGAGGCGGTCATATAAAGGAAGATCGCCGCGCCGAGGCCGAACACCGACTGCCAGAAATACTTCCAGCGGCTCGGCAAGCCACGGGAGTTCTTCTCGATGACCTTGCGGTAATCGTCGACCCAACCGATGGCGCCGAACAGCAGGGTCACCAACAGAACAGTCCAGACGTAGCGGTTGCTCAGGTCAGCCCAAAGCAGGGTGCTGACGCCGATCGAAGACAGAATCAGCGCGCCGCCCATGGTCGGGGTGCCCGACTTGGACAGGTGCGATTGCGGGCCGTCGTTACGCACGGATTGACCGATCTGACGGTTCTGCAGGGTGCGGATCATCCACGGGCCATAGCACAGCGACAAGACCAGCGCGGTCAGCACACCGAGAATCCCGCGCAGGGTCAGGTACTGGAAGACCGCGAAGCCTTTGTAGAACTGTTGCAGATACTCCGCTAGCAGCAGCAGCATTAATGTTTCTCCAGACTGGGCCCGCACAGAGCCGCAACGATGTTTTCCATCGCTGCACTGCGCGAACCCTTGATCAAAATGGTGGTGTTTGTGTCCTGCTCGGCGTCGAGGGCCTGAATCAGTTCGGCTTGGCTGCCGAAGTGATAGGCCTGTTCACCGAAAGCGTTTACGGCGTGAACCATGTTTGGCCCAACGGCATAAAGCGCGGAAACCTTGCCCCGGGCGTACTCGCCCACGTCGCGGTGCCCCTGCTCCGCCCAATCGCCCAACTCGCCGATATCTCCGAGCACCAGGACGGTGCGGCCGGAAAAGCCGGCGAGTATATCAACGGCCGCGCACATCGAGGTGGGGTTTGCGTTGTAAGTGTCATCGATCACGCGCATACCGTTTTTCGCCAGTTGCGCGACGGTGCGACCCTTGACCGGTTGCACGGCGCCAAGCCCGGTGGCGATGCCGAACAGCGACACGCCCAAGGCGTGAGCGGCAGCGGCGGCAGCCATGGAATTGGCGACGTTATGGGTGCCGAGCAGGTTCAGTTGAACGTGCTCGACACCTTCAGGTGTGTGCAGATTGAAGGCCGGGCAACCACGGGCATCAGTGGTCAGGTCGCTGGCGTAGAAGTCAGCCTGAGTGTTGCTCAGGGCGAAGGTCAGCACTTTGCGCACGCCCGCACGGGTCTTCCAGATGCCGAAGGCTTTGTCATCGAGGTTGAGCACGGCGACGCCGTCGGCCGCCAGCCCGTCGATGATTTCGCCTTTGGCTTCGACGATTTTTTCCGGGCCGCCAAACTCACCAACGTGCGCGGTGCCGGCATTGTTGAGGATCGCCACGTGAGGCTTGGTCAAGCCAACGGTGTAAGCGATTTCGCCGAGACGCGAGGCGCCCAGTTCGATCACCGCCGAACTGTGTTCCGGGGCCAATTCGAGCAGGGTCAGCGGCGCGCCGAGGTCGTTGTTCAGATTGCCACGGGTCGCCAATACCGGACCGCGCGTGCGCAGGATGCTCGCGAGCATCTCCTTGACCGTGGTCTTGCCGCTGGAGCCAGTGATGGCAGCGACTGGTTGAGTGAATGCAGCACGGTTCAGCGCGCCCAATTGGCCGAGGGCCTGACGGGTGTCTTTGACCAGCAGTTGCGGCAGCGTGCTGTCGGCAACTTCACGTTCGACCAGTGCAGCGACGGCGCCTTTGGCGGCGACATCGTTCAAGTAGTCATGACCGTCGAAACGCGGGCCGGTCAACGCAATAAACAGTTGACCCGGCTGGATCGCACGGCTGTCGATGCTGACGCCGTCGAAACTGGCATCACCCGCGATCAAGCGTGCGTCGAGCGCGTTGGTCAGTTCGCTGAGTTTGAGGGCCTTAAGCATGGGCCACCTCCCAAGCGGTCAGGGCGTGATCGGCCTCGACCAGATCGGAGAAAGCGTGGCGCTCGCCGTTGATTTCCTGATAGTCCTCGTGACCTTTACCGGCCAGAACAATCACGTCATCGGCGGACGCGCCGGCAATCAGTTGCGCGATCGCCTGACCACGGCCGGCGACGAAGGTGACTTTATCCACAGCCGTGAAACCGGCGCGGATGTCATCGAAAATCACTGCCGGATCTTCAGTGCGCGGGTTGTCGTCGGTGACCAGCACCTGATCGGCCAGACGCTCGACCACTTCGGCCATCAACGGACGCTTGCCGCGATCACGGTCACCGCCGCAGCCGAACAGGCACAGCAGTTGACCTTTGACGTGCGGGCGCAGCGCGGTCAGTACTTTCTCCAGTGCATCCGGGGTGTGGGCGTAATCGACCACCACCAACGGCTGCGTGCCGCCACCCAGGCGCTGCATGCGACCGGCCGGGCCCTCGAGTTTCGGCAGTACTTTGAGAATTTCGTCGAGCGCGTAATCCAGACCGAGCAAGGCACCGACCGCTGCCAGTACGTTGCTCAGATTGAAACGACCGAGCAGGGTGCTACGCAGATGATGTTCACCCTGCGGCGTGACCAGTGTGGCGCGCACGCCGTGATCGTCGAACTGCGCTTCGCGGCAGAACAGGTAAGCGCTGCTGTCGAGCAGGCTGTAGGTGATCAAGCGCGATTCACGTTTTTCCGCGGCCAGTTGCCGGCCGAAATCGTCGTCGAGGTTGACCACGCGGCACTTCAGATCATTCCAGGCGAACAGCTTGGCCTTGGCCTCGGCGTACGCCTCCATAGTGCCGTGATAATCCAGATGATCGCGGGACAGGTTGGTCATCACCGCGACGTCGAACGCCAGCGCCGTCACGCGGCCCTGATCCAGACCGTGGGACGACACTTCCATGGCCACGGCTTTGGCGCCGGCCTTTTTCAGGTCGCCCAAGGTCGCTTGCACCGCGATCGGATTCGGCGTGGTGTGCAGACCGCTTTGCAGTGCGCCATAGAAGCCGGAACCCAAGGTCCCGACGATGCCGCAATGCTGGCCGAGCAAATCCAGCGCCTGCGCGACCAATTGGGTCACGCTGGTTTTACCATTGGTGCCGGTCACGCCAATCAGATTCAGGTGATGACTTGGCTCACCGTAAAAACGCCCGGCGATGTCCGACAGCTGTGCTGCCAGGCCTTTGACCGGAATCAGCGGCACGTCAGTGATCGGCAGCACGGTGGCGCCTTCCACTTCATAGGCTACAGCCGCAGCGCCACGCTGCAAGGCATCGGCGATGTGCGCACGGCCATCGAATTTGCCGCCCGGCACGGCGAGGAACAAATCGCCCGCGCGTACGTTGCGGCTGTCCAGCGCCAGTTCACGGATCAACAGATCGTGGCCGGCGTGGGGGAATATCTTGTTCAGACTTAATGACATCAGCCGCGCCCTCCATTGGCTTTCAGCGGTATGACCGGGGTGGCGTTGGCCTGCTGTGTCGTCGGCAAGTTGTCCGGCGTTACGTTCATCAGGCGCAGGGTGCCGGACATCACACGGCTGAACACCGGCGCGGAAACCAGACCACCGAAGTAACCGGCCTTGCTTGGCTCATCGATCACGACAACGATGGCGTAACGCGGATCGCTCATCGGGCCGAAACCGGCGAACAGCGAGCGGTAAGAGTTTTCCGCGTAGCCTTTGGTGCCCACCGAGGTCTTGCGCGCGGTACCCGACTTGCCCGCTACGTGATACGCCGGCACCTGCGCACGGAACACGCCGCGCGGCGCTTCGATCACCTGGGTGAGCATGCCTTGCAAGGTTTTCGCCACGGCTTCCGGCAGCACTTGCGTGGTCTGCGGCGGCTTGTCGGTTTTGATCAGGGTCAACGGCGCGAGACGACCGTTGTTGGCCAGCGCCGAGAACGCGTGCACCAACTGAATCGCGGTCACGGAAATACCGTAGCCGTAGGACAGGGTCGCAGTTTCAGCCTTGCGCCAATCGCGGTAGTTCGGCAGGTTACCGACACGTTCGCCCGGGAAGCCGAGGCCGGTGTCCTGGCCGAGACCGACTTTCTGCGCGAGGCGGAAAATCGTTTCACCGCCGATATCGAACGCGACCTTACTCATGCCGACGTTACTGGAATTGATCAGGATGCCGGTCAAGTCGAGCACCGGACCTTCGCTCTTGGAAACGTCCTTGATCGTGTATTTGCCGATCTGCAGGGAGCCCGGATACACCTCGACGGTGTCGCTCGGTTTCCAGCGCCCGGTTTCGATTGCAGCGGCCATCGAGATGGCTTTCATGGTCGAACCCGGTTCGAACACGTCGATCATCGCGCGGTTACGCATCATGGCCGGTTGCAGATTGCGGCGGTTGTTCGGGTTGTAGGTCGGCTGGTTGACCATGGCGAGAATCTCGCCGGTCTTGACGTCCATGATCACCAGGCTGCCGGCCTTGGCGCCGTTCTCGATGATCGCGTTGCGCAGTTCGCGGTTGGCCAGGTATTGCAGGCGCAGGTCAATGGACAACGCCAAGGGCTTGCCGGCCTTGGCGTTTTTGGTGACCTGAACATCCTTGATCAGCCGACCGCGCCGATCCTTGATGACTTGTCGTTTGCCCGGCACCCCGGCGAGCCATTCGTCATAAGCCAACTCGACACCTTCACGACCGTGGTCATCGATGTCGGTAAAACCGACCATGTGCGCGGTGACTTCACCGGCCGGGTAGAACCGGCGGAATTCTTCGATGCCGTAGACGCCTGGGACTTTCAGATCGAGCACAGCCTGGCCTTGCTCGGGGGTCAGCCCGCGCACCAGATAAATGAATTCTTTGTTGGCCTGGGCTTCAAGGCGCTCGGTCAGGGCTTTGGGATCCTGACCCAGCGCGGCGGCAAGTGCCGGCCACTTCTCTTTAGCGGTTTGCATTTCCTTGGCGTTGGCCCACAGCGTGGTCACGGGGGTACTTACAGCCAAAGGCTCGCCGTTACGGTCGGTGATCAGACCACGGTGAGCCGGAATCGGAATGTGACGCAGACTGCGCGCGTCGCCCTGACCTTTGAGGAAGTCACGGTCAACCACTTGCAGGTCGATGATGCGCCAGCAGATCGCCGCGACCATGATGCCGAGCAGCGCCACCATCAGGCGGAAGCGCCATGGGAACAGTGCGCCTTCGAGTTTCATCATGGCGCCACCATCTTCACGTCAGCCGCGCCAGGAATGTGCATTTTCAGTTGCTCGGTAGCCAGCACTTCGATGCGGCTGTGCGCGGTCCAGGTGCTTTGCTCAAGAATCAAACGCCCCCACTCGGCCTGCGCCTTATCACGCACGCTGAGTTCGTTATAAAGGGTGTTGAGCAACTGCCGGTTCCAGTGCGCGCTGTACGACACGGCGATGGCCGAGACGAGCACGCCGATAAACAGCAGCAGCATCAGAAAGCTGCCGCCGGGCAGTGGCTTGGCGAAAAGCTTGCTCACCGCAGCTTCTCCGCGACGCGCATGACGGCGCTACGGGAACGTGGGTTGGCTTTGAGTTCGGCGTCGGAGGCCGTCTGCGCTTTGCCATGGACTTTGATTTTCGGTTCGAACGCGACATGGCGAACCGGCAGGTTGCGCGGCAGGTTGTCGGCTTCGCCTTTCACCAGCTTGCGCATGAACAATTTGACGATGCGGTCTTCCAGCGAGTGGAAGCTGATCACCACCAGACGGCCGCCAATTTCCAGAGCATCCAGTGCGGCTTCGAGGCCGGCTTCCAGATCACCCAGTTCGTTGTTGACGTGAATGCGCAAACCCTGGAATGCACGGGTGGCCGGGTTCTTGCCCTTTTCCCATGCCGGGTTGGCGACTTTCAATACTTCGGCCAGATCGGCAGTGCGCTCGAACGGTTTGATATCGCGACGCTCGGCGACAGCACGGGCCATGCGACCGGAGAAACGTTCTTCGCCGTATTCCTTGAACACCCGGGCGATTTCCTCAGCCGGCGCGGTGTTGACGAATTCGGCAGCGCTGATGCCGCGGGACGGATCCATGCGCATGTCCAGCGGGCCGTCGTTGAGGAAACTGAAGCCGCGCTCAGCGTCGTCGAGCTGCGGCGAAGACACGCCCAGATCGAGCAGAATGCCGCTGACCTTGCCGGCCAGACCTTGCTCGGCAACCACCGAACCCAGTTCGGCAAAGCTGCGCTGCACAACGACAAAGCGGCCGTCTTCGGCCGCTAGCGTTTGCCCGGTGGCAATCGCTTGTGGATCTTTGTCGAATCCGATGAGCCGGCCGTCCGTGCCGAGCTGGCTGAGGATCAACCGGCTGTGTCCGCCGCGCCCGAACGTGCCGTCCAGATAGCAGCCATCAGGACGTACGGCGAGAGCCTCGACGGCTTCGTCAAGCAGTACGGTGATGTGGTTAAAGCCGCTATCAATAGTCACAGGATCAAATCACGCAGTTCATCAGGCATCGCGCCCGGTTGTTGAATAGCAGCAAGGTCAGCGGCAGATACCGCGTTCCATGCATCCTCGTCCCACAATTGGAACTTGTTCAGTTGGCCTACCAGCATCGCGCGCTTATCGAGCTTGGCGTATTCGCGCAGACGCGGTGGAACCAGAAAACGACCGCTGCCATCGAGTTCGAGGTCGACGGCATTACCAATCAGCAAACGTTGCAGGCGACGGTTTTCTTCGCGAAGCGAAGGAAGCGCGCGCAACTTGGTTTCAATAATTTCCCACTCGTCGAGCGGATAGACACACAAACACGGATCAACGGCATCAATGGTCACGATCAATTGGCCAGAACTACGCGAATCGAGCTCGTCACGGTACCGGCTCGGCATGGCGAGACGGCCCTTTGCATCGAGACTGATAGCGTTAGCTCCGCGAAACACGTCTGCGTTTCTCCAATTTTTATCGTTTTGAGCTCAAAAAACCCACTTCATGCCACTTTCCGCCACTTGCGCACACTATAGGAATGCGCCCACCACACCGTCAAGGCGCGGATTAAAGGAAAACCCTTACAGAACGGAGATTTAGGAGCATAAAAGGAGGTGCAACGAGAATCTGACGGATACTTTTGACCAATAACTTGATGCAGCACTGAAAGCTGCGCTCGAAAGTTAAAGTAATTTGTTAAGAGTAAGATTTTTTCGGTATTACAAAAGCGCTTCTGCTGTTGATTGAAGCAAGGTGGGAAATGGCTATTACTGCGTTTGCCGCTGCCGGACTTTCAGAGCAGGCCTGCTGATATTACACAGCCCTGTTGCCAATGATTCAAGCAGGGAAAGAAAAAGGTGGAGAGTCGATCTGTAAGCCGGGTTCTGTCTTGAACAGTCATTCGTCTACGATGGCCATCACTGGACATCTTTAGCAACCTACCCGGTCCCAGCGCGGGCCACGCCTTGAGACCCTATTTGGTCTTGCTCCAAGTGGGGTTTACCTAGCCACGAACTGTTGCCAGACGTGCGGTGCGCTCTTACCGCACCTTTTCACCCTTACCGGCGCCGAAGCGCTTAGGCGGTTATTTTCTGTGGCACTTTCCGTAGGCTCACGCCTCCCAGGCATTACCTGGCACTTCGCCCTATGGAGCCCGGACTTTCCTCCCCCCCCTAATTTTCATAGAGGGCAGCGACTGTCCGATCGACTCTCCGCCGCGAAGGTTAACGGCAGAGCGCCCGAAGAACAAGCGCTAAAAGCCTCAAGACCGCTATGGGTGACGGCCTACACGCCTTTCTGTTTCTCCAGCGCGACCTGATACAGCACGTTTTTGCGCTCGCCAGTGATTTGTGCTGCCAACGCGGCGGCACGCTTGAGCGGCATCTCTTCGAGCAACAGATCAAGAATACGCATCGCCTCGCTGCTGACGGCATCCTCGGACTCCGGTGCCGTCCAGCCCGCCACCAGCACTACGCATTCGCCACGCTGCTGATTGCTATCGGATTCGACGAACGCGCGCAACTCTGCCAATGGCAGACCTTTGAGCGTTTCGAAGGTCTTGGTGATCTCGCGGGCGAGCAATGCCTGGCGCTCACCGCCAAACACGGCTTCCATATCCTGCAGACATTCAAGAATGCGGTGCGGGGCCTCGTAGAAAATCAACGTACGCGGCTCTTCTTTAACCGCTTCCAGTCGCGCCTTGCGTCCGACCGACTTGGCCGGCAGAAAACCTTCGAAGATGAAACGGTCAGACGGCAGACCGGCCGCCGACAGCGCAGCGATAAGGGCACAGGCGCCCGGCACTGGCACGACATTGATCCCGGCCGCGCGGGCCTGACGCACCAGGTGATACCCCGGATCGGAAATCAGCGGCGTTCCCGCATCGGAAATCAACGCGACGTTATCACCCGCCAGCAAGCGGGTAATAAAGCGGCTACCTTCATCTCGTTCATTGTGTTCATGACACGCGGCCAGCGGCGTGCCGATCCCGAAGTGTTGCATCAGGCGCGCCGAGTGACGAGTGTCTTCGGCAGCGATCAAGGCCACTTCGCGGAGGATCTTCAGGGCCCGGGCGCTGATGTCGTCCAGGTTGCCGATGGGCGTCGCCACCACATAAAGCGAGCCAGCAGCGGAATTCAGGGAACCTGGAGCAGTCAAAGCGCACACCTCGTGATCGGTAAAAGCGGCCATTGTAGCGCGACACGAGGCTTGCGACGCGCTTCGAGCCACCACGGTTTTGTCCGTGGTTATGCAGCACTGCAACATTTACTTCAGCTAAATCGTCCGATTCACGCCAGTAACATCGCGCCCCGGCCAGTGCTTGGGTACAATTCGACGCTAATTTGATCGAGTATCAGGAACACTTACATGATCGCTTGCCTGCGGCTGTTCACTGCCCTCTGCCTCGCTGCCTTGTTGGCGGCTTGCGCCAGCTCCCCTTCCTCCAGCCTTGGCGAACTTCCACGGACCCCGGATGCCAGCATCGAGCAACTGCTCGAACAGGCTAGCCAGGCGAAAACCCCGGAAAAAGCCGCCCTGCTGCGCCTGAGCGCTGCGGATCTGGCTTACCGTCAGGGTAACGCCGGACAGTCCGCGCAGATCCTTCAACAAGTGCCAATGGAGCAACTGAAGCCAGGCCAGCAGATTTTCGCCAGCACGCTGAATGCTGAACTGGCCATGACCCGCAATCAGCCGAAAGCCGCGCTGACTGCCCTGAGCCATCCAAGCCTGCAGCACTTGGGCGAGATGCCTGAAGAGCAGCAAGTGCGCACCGGCACAGTACATGCCCGCGCCCTTGAGGCCGATGGCCAGACCCTGGCCGCTGCCCGCGAGCGCGTGTTCATCGCGCCGATGCTGCAAGGCGACGCCGCGAGCAAGAACCACGAAGCGATCTGGACCCTGATCGGCTCGCTGCCAACTGATCAACTGCAACCGAACAGCACCGACGATCTCGGCGGCTGGATGGGGCTGGCCATGGCAGTGAAATCCGCTGGCACCCTGGAACAGCAGCAAGCGGCGATCGACACCTGGCGCGCGCAAAATCCAAAGCATCCGGCCGCCATCAACCTGCCGTTGCCACTGACCAAACTCAAGGAACTGGCCAGCCAGCCCCTGAGCAAGATCGCCCTGCTGCTGCCACAGGACGGCCAGTTGGCCGCTGTCGGCAAGGCACTGCGTGAAGGTTTCATGGCTGCGCACTACCAGGCTCAACAGGCCGGGCAAAAGCCGCCAGCGATCGAGTTCTACGACAGTTCCAAGCTGACTTCGATGGACGAGTTCTACCGCAAGGCTCAGGCTGACGGCGTGCAACTGGTCGTTGGCCCGCTGGAAAAACCACTGGTCAAACAGTTGAGCACTCGCCCGCAACTGCCGATCACCACCCTCGCGCTGAACTACAGCGAAGGTGATCAAGGCCCGGCACAATTGTTCCAGTTTGGTCTGGCCGCTGAAGACGAAGCCCGCGAAGTCTCGCGTCGCGCCCGTGCCGATGGCCTGCACCGCGCCGCGATCATGGTGCCGAAAGGCGAATGGGGCGACCGTGTACTGCGTGCTTTCAGCCAGGACTGGCAGGCCAACGGTGGCAGCATCGTCGCCACTGAACGGGTTGATCAGCCTGTGCAACTGGCCCAGCAGATAGCCGACATGTTCCAGCTGCGTCAAAGCGAAGCCCGCGCCAAGAGCCTGCAAAATGCCGCCGGCACCAACGTAGCCGCGCAGCCTTCGCGTCGTCAGGACATCGAATTCATCTTCCTCGCCGCGACCCCGCAACAGGCGCAGCAGATCAAGCCAACCCTGAACTTCCAGTACGCTGGTGACGTTCCGGTGTACGCGACGTCGCACGTTTACAGCGCCAGTGGCGACGTCAACCAGTACAACGACATGAACGGCATTCGCTTCTGCGAAACCCCATGGCTGTTGGACACCAGCGACCCACTGCGTCAGCAAGTGGTTGCGCAGTGGCCGCAAGCCGCCGGCAGCCTCGGTCGCCTGTACGCGATGGGTGTGGATGCCTATCGCCTGGCTCCGCGCCTGGGTCAACTCAAGGCCCTGCCAGACAGCCGCATCGACGGTGAGTCGGGCAGCCTCGGCATGACCCAGACCCAACGCGTTGTGCGCCAGTTGCCCTGGGCACAGTTCGTCAGCGGCCAGGTGCAGCGCCTGCCGGACACCCCGCGCTGATGCCTGACAGGTCACGCTCGCAAAGCGGCAAGGATGCCGAGCGCCAGGCGCTCGAGCATCTGCAACAACAAGGTCTGCGCCTGCTGGCGCAGAACTGGTTATGCAAACGCGGCGAGCTTGATCTGGTCATGCTTGATGGCGATACAGTAGTATTCGTTGAAGTTCGCTACAGAAAAAACACTCAATGGGGTGGCGCGCTCGCTAGCATCGATGAGCGCAAGCAGCAGAAACTGATTTTCGCTGCACAGTATTTTCTTCAGCGCGAATCGCGCTGGGCCAATTCCCCTTGCCGCTTCGACGTGGTGGCCATCGACAGCCATCCGAGTCAGCTGAACTGGTTGCAGAATGCTTTCGACAGTTGATCGCCGGCGTTGCGACCCGGACAATCCCACCGACAAATTTTGCTCTTTGCTTTGCGGGCTGCACATTCATGTGCCGGACAGCCGCGCTACTTAAGGTCACACAGATGGACATGCAATCCCGAATTCGCCAGCTTTTCCAGGCCAGTATCGACACCAAGCAACAGGCGATGGACGTACTTGCACCGCACATCGAGCAAGCCAGCCAGATCATGGTCAATGCCCTGCTCAACGAAGGCAAAATGCTTTCTTGCGGCAATGGCGGCTCGGCCGGCGATGCCCAGCATTTCTCTTCCGAGCTGCTCAACCGCTTTGAACGCGAGCGCCCGAGCCTGCCGGCCATCGCCCTGACCACCGACACCTCGACGATCACCTCGATCGCCAACGACTACAGCTACAACGAAGTGTTCTCCAAACAGATCCGCGCGCTCGGTCAGCCAGGCGATGTCCTGCTGGCGATTTCGACCAGCGGCAACTCGGCGAACATTATTCAAGCGATCCAGGCCGCACATGATCGCGAAATGATTGTCGTAGCTATGACCGGACGCGATGGTGGCGGCATGGCGTCACTGCTGCTGCCCGAGGACGTCGAGATTCGCGTACCGGCCAATGTCACTGCACGTATTCAAGAAGTCCACTTGCTGGCGATCCATTGCCTCTGCGATCTGATCGACAGCCAACTGTTCGGGAGTGAAGAATGACCCCTAATCGCCTTGGCCTTCTGGCCTTGACCCTGTGCCTCGGCATCAGTGGCTGCACCTCAGTGGTGAACGCCAGCCGTGAAGCACCGATCGACGACGACCGTGGCACGCGCACCTTCGGTAGCAAGATCGATGACTCGTTGATCGAAACCAAAGTCGGTGTGAATGTGGCCAAGGCCGACCCGGCACTGGACAACGACTCGCATATCGTCGTCACCAGTTTCAACGGTGTTGTCTTGCTGGCCGGTCAAACGCCTCGCGCAGATTTGAAAGCCAAAGCCGAGCAAGCGGCAGCCGCCGTGCAACGGGTAAAAACTGTTCATAACGAACTGCAGGTCATACCGCCGTCCGGCTTCCTGGCTCGCCAGAATGACACCTGGCTGACCTCCAAGATCAAGACGCAGATGCTTACCGACGCCAGCATTCCTGGCTCACGCATCAAGGTCGTGACCGAAAACGGCATCGTCTATCTGCTGGGCCTGCTGACCAAACAGGAAGCCACTCAGGCAACTAATCTGGTTCAGGGCGTTTCCGGCGTGCAGAAGATCGTCAAGCTGTTCGAATACATCGACTGACGCACAACCCCATGTAATAAAAAAGGCGATCCATCTGGATCGCCTTTTTTATTACTTCACCACTTTCAGGCTTGGCCGGCCGCTAGGGCGCGGCGGTTCACTGTCCGGTGGCGGCAAGTCGTCATCCGACTCGATCTCTTCTTCGTCATCCATTGGCGACTCGAGATCGAACACCATGCCCTGACCATTCTCCCGGGCGTAGATCCCCAGGATCGCGCTGATCGGCACGTACAGACTGTGCGGGACGCCACCGAAGCGACCTTCGAAGGTCACCACGTCGTTGTCCATGTGCAGATGACGCACAGCACTCGGCGAGATGTTCAGGACAATCTGCCCGTCGCTGGCGAAACCCTGCGGCACCTGCACTGCCGGGTACTCGGAATTGACCAGCATGTGCGGGGTGCAATCGTTATCAACAATCCACTCGTAGAGCGCGCGGACCAGATAAGGTCGACTGGAGTTCATAGCGGCTCCTTAAGCCTTAGCGCATATCGCGTTCGACACCAGACAGACTCGCCTGGAATGCCTCACGCGCAAACGAGCGCTCCATATAATCAAGCAGCGGCTTGGCTGGCCGCGGCAGTTCAATACCCAGAATCGGCAAACGCCAGAGTATTGGCAATAGGCAGCAATCCACCAGACTTTGTTCCTCACTGAGGAAAAACGGCTTGTCGGCAAACAGCGGCGACACGCCCGTCAGGCTTTCACGCAATTCCTTGCGCGCCACGACACGCGCAGCCTCCTTGGACTTGGGATCCAGAATAAGATCCACCAGACCACACCAGTCGCGCTGAATTCGATGAATCAGCAAACGGCTGTTGGCACGCGCCACCGGATAAACCGGCATCAACGGCGGGTGCGGGTAACGCTCATCCAGATATTCCATCACCACGGTCGACTCCCACAACGCCAGGTCACGATCGACCAGCGTCGGCAGACTGCCGTAAGGGTTTACCTCAATCAGTTTAGGCGGCTGGCGACCAGCTTCCACATAAATGATCTCGGCGCTGACACCCTTCTCTGCAAGCACAATGCGCACTCGGTGGGAATAGTGGTCGGCGGGGTCGGAGTAACAGGCCAACCGATTGGTCACGCCCATGGCGATCCTCCTCGCTTGTTGAATTTGTCGGAACCGGAAAAACGCGCGCGCCCAGAGGGCGCCTCCCGCAACACCTGGCAAACCAGACGTTGCGCTATCGGAGGCGCCCTTGGGCGCGCGCGATTAACAGCAATGCTTGAAGCGTATCAGTGCACGTCTTTCCAGTATTCACGCTTGAGCAGGTAGGCGAACACAAAGAAGAACGCCAGGTACAGCAAGACATAAGTACCGATGCGCTGATGTTGCAGCTTAACCGGGTTAGCCGAGTAAGCCAGGAAGGTTACCAGATTCTTGACCTTCTCATCGAACTGCTCTTCGTTCAGAGCACCGGATTTCGGCACGATGGTCAGTTGATCGCACGCTTCATGAGTCAGAGGCGTACCGGTCAGCGGATCATATTGCTTCTTGCCGTCTTCGACGATCTGCACCTGTTTGCAACCCACGACCTGACGACCTTGCAGGCCGACCAGCACGTTAGGCATGCCGACGTTCGGGAAAACCTTGTTGTTCACGCCCCATGGACGTGCAGGATCTTCGTAGAACGACTTCAGGTAACCGTAGAGCCAGTCGGTGCCGCGTACGCGAGCGACCAGGGTCAGATCCGGTGGTGCGGCACCAAACCAGGTCTTGGCGTCTGCCGGCTGCATGCCGATGTTCATGTGATCGCCAATCTTGGCGCCAGTGAACACCAGTTTCTCCAGCATCATTTCGTGAGGAATGCCCAAATCATCGGCCACCCGCTCGTAACGCTGGAACTTGGCACTGTGGCAACCCATGCAATAGTTGGCAAAGGTACGTGCGCCATCCTGCAGCGCAGCGTTGTCGGAAACGTCGATGTCGACCTTTTCCAGCTCCGGACCACCGTGTTCAGCGGCGAAGGACAGAACAGGCAGAGCAGCAAAAATCAGAGCAAAAAATAACTTTTTCATCAGCCAGTCACCCTTTCCGGAACCGGTTTGGTCTTCTCGAGCCTGGTGTAGAACGGCATCAGGATGAAGTACGCGAAGTACAGGAAGGTGCAGACCTGCGACAGCAACGTCAGAGACGGCGTCGGAGCTTTCACGCCAGTCCAGCCAAGCAGCACAAAGCAAACGCAGAATATGACGAGCCAGACTTTGCTCATCCAGCCTTTATAGCGCATGGATTTGACCGGACTGCGATCGAGCCACGGCAGGACAAACAGGAAAGCAATTGAAGCGCCCATGGCGATGACGCCCATGAGTTTGTCAGGGATTGCTCGCAGGATCGCGTAGAACGGCGTGAAGTACCAGACCGGCGCGATATGCTCCGGCGTCTTGAACGGGTTGGCCGGCTCGAAGTTTGGTTTTTCGAGGAAATAGCCACCCATTTCCGGGAAGAAGAACACAACAAAGCAGAAGATAAACAGGAACACAACGACACCGACAATGTCTTTCACGGTGTAGTACGGGTGGAAAGCAATGCCGTCCAGCGGGATGCCGTTTTCATCTTTGTGCTTCTTGATGTCGACGCCGTCAGGGTTGTTCGAACCGACTTCGTGCAACGCCAGAATGTGCAGCACCACCAGACCGAGAATCACGATCGGCAGAGCCACGACATGCAAGGCGAAGAAGCGGTTCAGGGTGATTCCGGAGATCAGATAGTCACCACGAATCCACTGCGTCAGGTCGTTGCCGATCACCGGAATCGCACCGAACAGCGAGATGATCACCTGGGCACCCCAGTAGGACATCTGACCCCATGGCAGCAGGTAACCCATGAACGCTTCAGCCATCAGCGCCAGATAAATCAGCATGCCGAAGACCCAGACCAGCTCGCGCGGTTTCTGGTACGAGCCGTAAAGCAGGCCGCGGAACATGTGCAGATACACCACGATGAAGAACATCGAAGCGCCGACAGCGTGCAGCAGACGCAAAATCGAGCCGTGATTGACGTCACGCATGATGCCTTCGACAGACGCAAAAGCCTCTTCTGCCGATGGCGTGTAGCTCATCGTCAGCCAGACGCCGGTGACGAGCTGATTGACCAGCACCAGCAGCGCCAGAGAGCCGAAGAAATAGAAGAAGTTGAAGTTTTTTGGAGCGTAATACTTGCTGAGATGGTCTTCCCACATTTTGGTCGCAGGAAAGCGCGCATCAACCCAATCCATGAACTTGCTCATCACGCTTTCTCCGTATCGACGCCAATGACAATGATCTCATCGGTCTCATAGGAATGCGGGGGAACTGGCAGGTTCAAAGGCGCAGGTTGCGACTTGTAGACGCGGCCAGCCAGATCGTAGTGGGAGCCGTGGCAAGGGCAGAAATAGCCACCGACCCAGTCTTTGCCGAGATCCGCAGGTGCCACTTCGGGACGGAAAGTTGGTGAGCAACCCAGGTGCGTGCAGATCCCGATCAGCAGCAGAATTTCCGGCTTGATCGAACGCACTTCAGGGTCGACATAGGTGGGTTGCGTGGAGTTTTTGGAGGTTGGATCGGAGAGCTGGCCCTCGATCTTCTTGAGATTCCCCAGGATTTCCGCAGTACGGCGGACAATGAACACCGGCTGGCCGCGCCATTCAGCAATCATCTGCTGTCCTGGCTCGATTTTGCTGACATTCACTTTCACCGGTGCACCGGCGGCTTTCGCCTTGGCACTGGGAAACCATGACCCCACGAACGGGACCGCAGCCCCCACCGCTCCTGCAGCACCCACCACGGATGTGGCTGCTACCAAGAAGCGACGCCGGCCTGCATTCACGCCGTCATTGCTCATTCAGTCCTCTCCCATCAGCTTTTGTGGCCTGTTAAATCAGGCATCTACTAAATAAATCAATGTTACTTATAAAAATTTTGCCGAATGGTAATGAAAAGCCCCAATTCTGACAAGGGAATTACCCGGAGCTCTTACCCTCAAGCCTTGCAGTATAGGGGGTCTACGGAAGTGGCAAGTTGTCGCAGCGCAATTCTTTGATAAATCACAGGCATAAAAAAACGCCCGCTTCCGTGAGGAGGCGGGCGTTCTTTTTGAACGCGGAAGCGGAATTAACGCTTCGAGTACTGCGGACGCTTACGCGCTTTACGCAGACCAACTTTCTTACGTTCAACTTCACGGGCGTCGCGAGTAACGAAGCCAGCTTTGCGCAGAGCGCCACGCAGGGTTTCGTCGTAGTCCATCAGAGCGCGAGTGATGCCGTGGCGGATTGCGCCAGCTTGACCACTTACACCACCGCCGATCACGGTGACGTAGATGTCGAACTTCTCGACAGTCTCAGTCAGCTCCAGCGGCTGGCGAACTACCATGCGGGCAGTTTCACGGCCGAAGAAGTTTTCCAGCGAACGGTTGTTGATGGAGATGTTACCAGTACCCGGACGCAGGAAAACGCGTGCGGTTGCGGTCTTGCGACGGCCAGTGCCGTAATTTTGAGTCGCCGACATAATGAACTATTCCGTTAAATCTTCAGTTCTTGGGGCTGCTGAGCAGTATGAGGGTGAGTAGCGCCCGCATAGACTTTCAGCTTACGGTACATGTCGCGACCCAGTGGGTTTTTAGGCAGCATGCCTTTAACCGCGGTCTCGATCACGCGCTCAGGGGCTTTAGCGATCAGCTTTTCAAAGTTGATCGACTTGATGCCGCCCGGGAAACCGGAGTGGGAGTAGTACATTTTGTCAGTGGTTTTAGCACCGGTAACACGAATCTGCTCGGCGTTGATGACGACGATGTAGTCGCCGGTGTCAACGTGAGGAGTGTACTCAGGCTTGTGCTTGCCACGCAGACGGCTCGCGATTTCGGTGGCCAGACGACCCAGGGTCTGACCAGCAGCGTCGACGACAAACCAGTCGCGCTTTACTGTTTCCGGTTTAGCAGTAAAAGTTTTCATTCTTTATAGCCTCAGGGGCCGCCCTGTAAATTAGACGGCGGATCTTACTGAATAGTGCGTACTTTGACAAGTCAAAGGCAGCCGGATACAGACGCTTTCGGGGGCTCGGGTCGGCGCGTCCGTTCAACGGCAAGATTCTTCGGCGGCGGCGCATCACTTCCACTGCAGAAAGAGGTCGGCAATTATGCAGATTGCGAAAAATATTTCAACCTGCTTTTATGATTGTTTTGCCCAAGGAGCACCCGATGGACTATCGCCAGCTAGGCCGTACCGACCTGAACGTGAGTGCAATCTGCCTCGGCACCATGACCTGGGGCGAGCAAAACACTGAAGCTGAAGCCTTCGCGCAGATTGAACGGGCCAAAGAAGCCGGGATCAATTTCATCGACACCGCCGAGATGTACCCGGTGCCGCCGAAAGCCGAAACCTATGCCACCACCGAGCGCTATATCGGCAATTACTTCAAAAGTCGCGGCGACCGGGCCGACTGGATCCTCGCCAGCAAGATCGCCGGCCCCGGCAACACCATCGACTACATCCGCGACAAAAACCTGCGCCATAACCGCCAGCACATCACCGCAGCGGTGGACGCCAGCCTCGAGCGCCTGCAGACCGATTACATCGACCTGTATCAATTGCACTGGCCGGAACGCAGCACCAACTTTTTCGGACAACTGGGTTACAAGCACAAGATCGAAGCCAACCTGACCCCGCTCGAAGACACTCTCGAAGCACTCGACGAGCAAGTGAAGGCCGGCAAGATCCGCCACATCGGCCTGTCCAACGAAACCCCGTGGGGCACCATGCGTTTTCTGGCCTTGGCCGAAGCGCGTGGCTGGCCGCGCGCGGTGTCGATCCAGAACCCCTACAACCTGCTCAACCGCAGTTTTGAAGTGGGCCTGGCGGAAATCGCCATACGCGAACAGTGCGGCCTGCTCGCCTATTCGCCGCTGGCGTTTGGTTTCCTGTCAGGTAAGTACGAAGGTGGCGCTCGTCCGCCGAAAGGTCGCCTGAGCCTCTACAGTCGCTTCAGCCGCTATTTCAATGCGCAGTCGGAAGCAGCGTGCAGCCGTTATGTCGCGCTGGCCCGGGAGCACGGTCTGGACCCGGCGCAGATGGCATTGGCGTTCGTCACTCAGCAACCATTCGTCACGAGTAACATCATTGGCGCGACGACGCTTGAGCAACTGGACAGCAACATTGCCAGTTTTGATCTGAAGCTTTCCGATGAAGTGCTGGCAGGGATCGAGGCGATTCACAAGGATCACCCGAACCCAGCGCCTTGATTTACCGCTAAAAGCTTCGCGAGCAGGCTCGCTCCCACAGGTACGGTGATCCCCTGTGGGAGCGAGCCTGCTCGCGAAGAGGCCGATCAGATCACCACCAAAGCGGAACGCGGAGCGTCCCCGGCGGCATTCCCACGCAGAGCGTGGGAACGATCATCAAAGCGACCGCGCAATGATCTCCTTCATGATTTCATTGGTGCCGGCATAGATCCGCTGCACCCGCGCATCCGCCCACGCCCGGGCCACCGGGTACTCCCACATGAAGCCGTAACCGCCATGCAACTGCACGCACTCGTCGAGCACCTTGCATTGCAGATCGGTGCCCCAGTATTTCGCCATCGCCGCCGTCGGCACGTCGAGCTTGCCTTGCAGGTGCAGCTCCAGACATTTATCGACGAACACTCGGCCGATCTGAATTTCAGTTGCCATCTCGGCCAGCTTGAAGCGGGTGTTCTGGAAGTCGGCAATCGCCTTGCCGAAGGCCTTGCGATCGCGGGTGTAATCAAGCGTCCATTGCAACGCCGCTTCAGCTGAAGCCAGGCCACCGATCGCCACAGTCAGACGTTCCTGAGGCAATTCCTGCATCAGATAAGCGAACCCGGCCCCGGCCTGCCCCAGCAGGTTTTCTTTCGGCACGCGCACGTCCTGGAAAAACAATTCCGACGTGTCCTGCGCCTTCATACCAACCTTCTCGAGGCGCTTGCCCTTATCGAAACCCGGCGTACCCGCTTCCACCAGAAACAGGCTGGTGCCCTTGGCGCCGGCCTTCGGGTCGGTCTTGGCCACCACGATCACCAGATCCGCGAGAAAGCCGTTGGTAATGAAGGTTTTCGAACCGTTGATCACATATTCGTCACCGTCCAGCACAGCGGTGGTCTTCACACCTTGCAGATCGGAACCCGCCCCCGGCTCGGTCATGGCGATGGCCGTGACCATCTCGCCCGAAACCAGTTTCGGCAGGTATTTGTGCTTCAGCGCCTCGCTGCCGTAATGCAGGATGTACGGCGCGACAATGTCCGAATGCAGCGAGAAGCCGATGCCGGTCAGGCCCAGTCGCCCGACCTCCTCGATCACCACCGCACTGTAGAGAAAGTCCGCCCCCAGGCCGCCGTATTCTTCCGGCAGGTGCGAGCAGAGCATCCCCGCCTCCCCGGCCTTGTTCCAGAGTTTGCGGTCGATATGGCCTTGTTTCTCCCATTGCGCATGGAACGGCACCGCCTCTTTTTCGAGGAAGGTGCGGACGCTGTCGCGAAACAATTCGTGCTCGGAGCTGAACAAGGTTCTGGGGATCATGCGGCACCTTTCTTTGTTGTTGGAGGGAGATGGCCTTCAGAGACTAAGCCTCCCCTCTGACACAGGACACTGGACACATCCGACAAAAAATAAGACGATCCAGCCGTCTGGTGACCACTTTCCCTTATAAAAACAAAACAAAAGTTGAATTATGTCCAAGCAAGTCTCCACGCCCTTGCGGCGCGTCAGCATCCTGGCAATCGACCGGGTTTTCGCCTCCACTCTCATGCAAGCCAAGGATTTCTTCCATCTGGCCAGCCTGCGTTATGGCAAACAACTGGGCCACGGCCTGACTCCAGCGTTCGAAACACGCTTGGTCAGCCCCGACGGCAAACCGGTGAACAGCTTCAGTGACGTGGTAATGCCGGTCGACGGTGGCCTGGAAAACGCCGACGTCATTATCCTCCCGGCGTTCTGGGACGATTTCGACACGTTGTGCGGCCGTTATCCGCAAGTGTTGCCCTGGCTGCGTGAACAGCACGCCCGTGGCGCGGTGTTGTGCGGTGAAGCCACCGGGGTGTTCTGGCTGGCCGAGGCCGGCCTGCTCAACGGCAAGGAAGCGACCACCTACTGGCGTTTCTTCAATGCTTTCGCCGAGCGCTTTCCCAAGGTCTATCTCAATCAGGACAAGCACCTGACCGATGCCGACAACTTGTATTGCGCCGGCGGTACCACGTCAGCCTGCGACCTTTACATCTACTTGATCGAGCGTTTCTGTGGGGCCAATGTCGCGCAAGCCGTGGCCCGCGACATTCTCTATGAAGTGCAGCGCAGCTATGCGCCAGGACGCATCGGTTTCGGTGGGCAGAAGCTGCACCAGGACGTGATCATCCTGCAGATCCAGCACTGGCTTGAAGAGCATTTCGCCGACAAGTTCCGCTTCGAAGACGTCGCCCGCGAGCACGGCATGAGCATCCGCAACTTCATGCGCCGCTTCCAGACCGCCACCGGTGACAAGCCACTGCATTACCTGCAACGCCTGCGTATCGAAACCGCCAAGGGCCTGCTGTCCGGCAGCCGCAAGAGCATCAAGACCATCAGTTATGAGGTCGGTTACGATGATGCGAGCTTCTTTGCGCGGCTGTTCCGTCAGCACACCGAGCTGTCGCCGAATCAGTATCGACAGCAGTTTCAGCAGGCGGCATAGCCCCCCGAAGCAAATACAAAACCTGTGGGAGCTGGCTTGCCAGCGATAGCGGTTTGTCAGTGAAATAAATATCACCTGACACGACGCCATCGCTGGCAAGCCAGCTCCCACAGGGATCGCAGTCCGCTCGAATTTTGCTTCAGCGCATAAAAAAGGGCCTGCAATTGCAGGCCCTTTTTCTTTGCCGAAAATCCGCTTAAGGCTTGTGCGCCCGCGATAGGAATTCGTGGGACTGCATTTCCAACAGTCGGCTCAGCGTGCGCTGGAACTCGAAATTCAGACGGCCGCCGGTGTACAGATCCTTCAACTCGACTTCAGCCGAAATGATCAGCTTGACGTTACGGTCGTAGAACTCGTCGACCATGTTGATGAAGCGGCGCGCAATGTCGTCAGTGGTGACGCTCATCTGCTCGACACCGCTGAGCAGCACGGCGTGGAAGATCTTGCCCAGTTCGATGTAGTCGTTCTGGCTGCGCGGGCCGTCGCACAGTTCACGGAAGTTGAACCAGGCCACGTCATCGCAGGTGCGCAGGGCACGGATTTCGCGGTTTTCGATCATCAGCACGTCATTTTCGACCGCTGCCGTGCATTCCGGTGTCAGTGCACGGAAGCTCTTGCGCAGGCTTTCGTTGGCGGCTTCGTCGAGTGGATAGTGGAACAGCTCGGCCTGTTCGAGGTGACGCAGACGATAGTCGACGCCGCTGTCGACGTTGACGATCTCGGTATTCTGCTTGATCAGCGCAATCGCCGGCAGGAAACGCGCACGTTGCAGACCGTCCTTGTACAGACCGTCCGGAACGATGTTCGAGGTCGCGACCAGGGTCACGCCGTTCTTGAACAGTTCTTCCATCAGCGTGCCGAGGATCATCGCGTCGGTGATGTCGGAGACGAAGAATTCATCGAAGCAGATCACCCGCGACTCAGTCGCAAAGCGCTTGGCGATGATGGTCAGCGGGTTTTTCTCGCCGCCGAGGGTTTTCATTTCTTCGTGCACACGCTTCATGAAACGGTGGAAGTGAGTGCGGGTCTTTTCCTTGAAAGGCAGTGCTTCGAAGAAGGTGTCGACCAGGTAAGTCTTGCCGCGACCCACGCCGCCCCAGAAATACAGGCCCTTGACCGGCGTCTGATCCTTTTTGCCGAACAGTTTGCTCAGCAGACCCGGCTTGTTCTGATCGGCGGCGATCAGATCCTCGTACAGACGCTGCAAATGACGCACGGCAGTTTCCTGCGCGGCGTCATGGAAGAAGTCCGGGCGTTTCAGATCAGCTTGGTATCGTTCTAGGGGCGTCATAATTCGTTAGCAAGGCAACAAAAACGGGCCGTCACTGTAGCGACGGCCCGTGGGAATGGCAATCGGCCCTTGGTCGGACCGTGCCGCCGATTAGTCCTGAACCGGGGTCAGCGCGACGCGCAGAGCCTCGATGGCCGCATCTCGCGCAGCAGTGTCAGCGAATGCCGGGCTGTCGCCAACGCACTCGCCCTCCAGCCAGACGCTGAAGCTCAGGTCTTCGCTGCGCACGTCCAGCGGCTGGCCGGATTGCAGCTGTTTGGTCACCTGGCCTGCGGCTTTGCCGTCGGCGAAGTTGCGCGATAGCAGCAGTTGCTCGCCATCGGCTGCCAGCAGACGGAAACGGAAACTACCGTCGTCTTCACGGAAACTGACGAAACGCGCGGCTTTCGCGGCTTTCTTCTTCGTGGTCGCGGCGACTTGCACCTGATTGATGAAGGAACGCAGGCCCACGGCTTCACGCAGTTCATTGAGGAACGGCGTTGCCACGGCACGGGCTTTCTTGGCGCCGATTTGCAGGATGTCTTCCAGGTCTGCCGGGCGCTCGATCAACTGGTGATACTTGTCGCGCGCTTCGCCGAGATCGTTGTCGAGCAACTGGAACAGACGGTTCTTCGCCTCGCCCCAACCCAGACCACCGAGCAGTTCGCTGCGGAACTCATCAGCCTGCGCCGGTGTAGCGAAGGCCTGGAACAGGGTGAACAGGTGCGAGTTGTCCGGATCCTTGGCTTCGCCTGGCGCTTTGGAGTCCGTGACGATCCGCGAAATCGCGTCCTTCATCTCTTTGGCGCTGGAGAACAACGGGATGGTGTTGTCATAGCTCTTCGACATCTTGCGACCGTCGAGGCCTGGCAACGTCGCCACGCTTTCTTCAATCAATGCTTCGGGCATGGTGAAGAACTCTTTGCCCTGACCAAACAGATGGTTGAAACGCTGGCCGATGTCGCGGGCCATTTCCACGTGCTGGATCTGGTCACGACCGACCGGCACCTTGTGCGCGTTGAACATCAGGATGTCTGCGGCCATCAACACCGGGTAGCTGTAGAGGCCCATGGTGATGCCGGCGTCCGGGTCTTCACCGGTTTCGACGTTCTTGTCCACCGAAGCCTTGTAAGCGTGCGCACGGTTGAGCAGGCCCTTGGCCGCGACGCAGGTCAGCAGCCAGGTCAGCTCGGGGATTTCCGGGATGTCGGACTGGCGGTAGAAGGTCACGCGGTCGACATTCAGGCCACCGGCCAGCCAGGTCGCAGCGATTTCCAGACGCGAGCGCTGGATGCGCAGCGGGTCATCGCATTTGATCAAGGCGTGGTAGTCGGCCAGGAAATAGAACGAATCGGCATTGCTGTCGCGGCTGGCGAGGATCGCCGGGCGGATGGCGCCGGCGTAGTTGCCCAGGTGCGGCGTGCCGGTGGTGGTGATGCCGGTGAGGATACGGGTACGAGTCGTCATGGGTAATCGCTTGTCAGACTGCAATCAATTCGAGAGACGCGGCAGGATCAGATCCTTGAGATCGGTCAACTTGCCATGAAAAAAGTGTCCGCATTCTGCCACTTTCAGCAGCTCATGGGGGCGCTGGAGTTTTTCCGACCAGGCGTAGACCAGTTGCGGATCGATGACTTCGTCGGTTTCCGGCTGGATCACGGTGAGTTCGCCATCTTGTGGCAATTGATCCTGTTCGCTAAGACGCATCACCGCTGGCGCGACCATGAACAGGTGCTTGAGCTGCACGCCTTGGGCTTCGAGACGGCCGCCGAGACTTGCTGCAACAAATCCGCCGAAGGAGAAACCGAACAGGGTCAGTGGCAGATCCGGGTGTTTTTCACGCAGCCATGCAGCGGCAGCCTGAGCATCGTCGACCTCGCCGGTGCCCATGTCGTGGGAACCTTCGCTGGCGCCAACGCCGCGATAGTTGAAGCGCAAGGTGATCAGGCCGGCGTCGCGCGCGGTGCGCTGCAGGGTCGAGACGACCTTGTTGAGCATGGTGCCGCCCTGCACCGGATTCGGATGGCAGATCAGCGCGATGCCGATTGGCTGCTCGTTATCCAGGTACAGAGACTCAAGTTGACCCACCGGGCCGTCAATCACTACAGGGGTTTCACGCATCAGCAAGGAAGGAACTCCGTGACCTCGAATCGGGTCGACTCGTCTAGCAAATTGTCTGTGGCTGTCTATTGCGAGTGAATCGCGGTATACAGCGCAGGTTCGAGCCGTTAACGTAAAGCAAAGCCGTTTATAGAGGAAGGACTCGTGGAACACTCGCTCTTAGTTTGGTTGTTACCGACTCTTGCCCTGGTTGTGGGTGTCGCCATTGGATTCCTGATCGCGCGCGTTGCGCCGAACGCCGCGCCGAGCCGTACGCAGCGTCAACTGGATGATATCCAGGAGCGTTTCGACAGTTATCAAAACGAAGTGGTCACCCACTTCAACAGCACCGCGATGCTGGTCAAGAAGCTGACCCAGAGCTATCAGGAAGTGCAGGATCATCTCGCCGAGGGTGCCAATCGTCTGGCCCTGGACGAGCAGACCCGCCAGCGCCTGATCGCTGCCCTGCACGCTGACGCGGCAGTCACGCCACGTGAACGCCTGACGCCACCGCGCGATCAGGAGCCACCGCGAGACTACGCACCGAAGACCCCGAACTCGCCGGGCATGCTCGATGAGCACTATGGTCTGAAGAAGTAATCAGCCTTCGCTGAAAACAAAAAGCCCCCGGACAGTGATGTGTCCCGGGGGCTTTTTTGTGTCTGTAATCTTCGGTGTTTGTAGCGGCCCCTTCGCGAGCAGGCTCGCTCCCACAGGGGAATGCATTTCAAATGTGGGAGTGAGCCTGCTCGCGATGAGGCCATAACAGGCCAGACAAAAAAATGCCCGATCACAGGACCGGGCATTTCTTCATTCGGGCAAGCGCTTACGGATACTGCTGAACCGTACCCGGCTGCTGTTGCTGCTGACCACCATACTGCTGACCCGGAATCGCCTTCAGGTTGACTTCAACGCGACGGTTCTGCGCCCGGCCATTCACGTCACCGTTACTGGCAACCGGGTTATCCGGGCCGGCACCACGGGCGGAGAGGTTGGCACCGCTGACACCTTGCGAGGTCAGGTAGGTCGCCACGCTCTGCGCACGACGCTGGGACAGGTCCATGTTGTGCTGGCGGCTACCGGTGCTGTCGGTATAGCCAACGATCTCGATCTGGTTCTGGTTGAACTCTTTCAACGAGCCCGCGAGGTTGTTCAGCGGCTGGTAGAAGCTTGGCGCGATGTTCGCCGAATCAGTGGCGAACGTAATGTTGCCCGGCATGATCAGCTTGATCTGATCGCCTTGGCGCTGCACTTCAACGCCAGTGTTGGCCATGCTCGCGCGCAGTTTCTTTTCTTGCTGGTCGGCGTAATAACCGTAACCGGCGGCGGACGCACCCACCACCGCCGCACCGATCAAGGCACCTTTGCCGCGGTTGTCGTGACCGATGGCGGCACCGGCCAGTGCGCCGGCGAGTGCACCGAGGCCGCCGTATTTGGCGGTTTTGCTCATGCCTTGCGAGCCACCGTCGGCCTGGCCCTGATTGTCATACGGGTTAGGCGAGGCGCAGCCGGACAGCAAGGCCACGGCAGTAGCGACAATAATCAAACGACGCGTGGTGAACATGGAGAGCTCCTACTTTTTTTGCATTCTGTGGTGCAGCGGCCACTAAGTAATGGACCTGTGCGGGCGTTGGATCATGACAATGCACAAAAATTCCGCGGAGCACTCGTGACAAAATATTCAGGCGCGCACAAACGGGTTTTCGCGCATTTCATCACCCAGACGCGTATCCGGCCCGTGACCGGTCACCACGGTCGCGTCCTCGTCCAGCGTATATAGCCGCTGCTTGATCGAACGCACGATGGTCGCCTGATCGCCGCCCCATAAATCCGTGCGCCCTACCCCGCGACGAAACAACGTGTCGCCGGCTATCAACAGCTTAGCCTCGGAAAACCAAAAGCTCATGGAACCGGGTGTATGTCCCGGCGTGTGCAGGGCAACACCGCAACCGCAGGCCAGTTCCTCATCGTCGCTCAACCAGCGATCTGGCGATGGCACCGGTGTGTAGGGCACACCGAACATCTGGCACTGCATTTCGAGGTTGTCCCAAAGGAATTGGTCCTCCTTGTGCAAATGCAGGGTCGCGCCGGTTTTTTCCTTCATCTGCCCGGAAGCGAGAAAGTGATCGAGGTGCGCGTGGGTGTGAATGATGCTGACGACTTTCAGGCCATGGGCATCAAGGCGCGCCATGATCAGGTCAGGATTACCACCCGGATCGACGACGATGGCTTTTTTGGTGATCGGGTCGCCGATGATGGTGCAGTTGCACTGGAGCGGACCGACGGGAAAGGTTTCGCGGATGAGCGCTGTGTTCGGGGTTTGCATGGTTTTGATCCTGATGCCAAGGCGTGCCACTGCGGTTGTGATGCGCAAAATTGATGGGGTATCCTCGCGCCGTGCCAATTTTGAAACAAGACGGCAGGAAGCCAATGCCCCACTCTATGGAACACGTGCTCGTCGATAAAAGCGTCCTTTTTCTGGACCCGGACATTATCAACCGCATTCGCGCCAGGAATGGTTTGCCTTTTATCGCCCATTCCGATCTTCTGAAGCTTCAGTCCCTGACCGAGGGAAAAGAGCAGGTCCACCGCAACGCACGGGATTTTTTTCGGTACTTCATCGGCAAACCGTCTCGGCCGCACCGTGCGCTCCCTAAAGGTACAGCGCTGCATCCCGGCGATCTGCTGGCCGAATGCTCGTTCAATGGCCAAGCGATCTTCGCGCTCAAACGCACGACCACGCCACTGGAGCAAAGCCCGTCGGGAGAAGTCGTCGACTTGTGCCGCCATTACGATCTGCTGCTACTGACATGCGACGAATCGCAGCTCGCGCAGTGCAAAGCCGCGCAGGCCAGAGCCCAGCGCTGGACCGGACCGGCACCCTCGCTACCACCTAAAAGTGCACCTGCACCTGCACCTGCACCTGCACCGATCGTGCCTTTCGACATGCCGGCAACCCCGCTCCTCACTGCCGACATGGTTATTCGCAACCAAGGTGAACGTGTCGCGCAAGGCTCGGTGGTGACCACCTCGAGCGGTCGTCAATTGACCCTGGATAAAGCCATCAGCGCCGGCGGAGAAGGAACGATCCATGCCGTGGCTGGCAACGCAGAAGTCTGCAAGATCTATCACATTGAAAAACTCACGACCCGGCGCCGCGAGAAAATCAGCCTGATGGTGACGCGTAAAATCGCCGAACCCGGCATTTGTTGGCCGACCGAGCTGGTGTTCAATGCGCAAAAGGAGTTCGTGGGTTATGTCATGCCTCGCGCGGATGGCAGAACACTCCACAGCACGGTATTCGTCAAACAGGTACTGCTGAAGACCTTCGCGAAATGGACGCGGCGTGACCTGGTGAATGTCGCGACCGCCTTTTTGAAACAGGTGCACTATCTGCACTCGCTGAATATCATCGTGGGCGACATCAATCCGATGAACCTGCTCGTGACGGCAGACAGCAACAAGGTCTGGATGGTCGATACCGACAGCTTCCAGATTGGACATTTCCCCTGCGAAGTGGGCACGGTGCCGTTCACCGCGCCGGAAATCCAGGACGAAAAATATGGCGACTACCTGCGCACAAAAAATCACGAGCTGTTCGCCATCGCCACCATGCTGTTCATGATCCTGCTGCCAGGCAAACCACCCTATTCTCAACAGGGTGGCGGAACGGCTTCCGACAACATCAAGAACATGAACTTCCCCTACCGATTCAAAAAGGGCAGCGGCATCGGCCGGGCAAGCGTCGCGCCGGTGGGCGTCTGGCAGCATATCTGGAGTCATTTGCCGTATCCGCTTAAACAGGCATTCAGCAATACTTTCGAAGACAATCAGCGACGCCCCATCGATGACTGGCTAAAACTGCTGACTCAGTACGGCGAAGGGTTACGCAAAGGCAAACATTGCGATGATTTGTTTCCTGCCGCGTTTCATATCAAAGATCCCGTTGAAGACGTCTGTGGCAGTTGCAAAAAGCCCCACAAGGTGGCCAAGGACTGGTTTGAAAAAATGAAGGCGGCAGGCAAGCCGACCATATGCTCGGACTGCCAGAAAACAGCGAAACTGAAAAAACTGGCCAGTGAGAGCCAAAAGAAAATCGAGCAGGCCGGCCAGCGTGCGGCGCCACCTCCGGCGCCCATCGTGCCTCGCCCAACGCCGCCTCCGCCTCCCAAAGTGGCGGCACCGGCTCCGAAACGTCCTGCGCCCGCGGCTGCACCTGCAACCGCTCGCCCGACAGCGGCAAGGCCGCCGCAGCAACCGACATCCGCTCGACCGCAACCCTATCGACCATTGCCAGTGCACGCGAGCAATCCGCAAAACATCGTTTTGCGCTGGTTCAAACGACTCTTGAAGCGTTGGCTGTAACGCTCACCCCACAAGGACAATTCCATGCCAGACAACTATCTCCTCAGTCAGGAAGAACTTGCTGAGAACCCGACCACACGCGTACCCGTCTGCCTCGTGCTGGATGTCAGCGGATCAATGGAAGGCGAACCTATTGCAGAACTGCACTCGGGCGTTCAGCAGTTTTTCGAAGCAATCAAGGACGATGAAATAGCGCAATATGCCGCTGAAATCTGCATCGTGACTTTTGGCGGAACAGCGCAGAAAGTCATGGATTTCGGCTCCATCAGCCGTCAGGACGTACCGCCGCTGGTCGCTTCCGGCATGACTCCGATGGGGCACGCCGTGGGCATCGCTCTGGATTTGCTGGAAGCGCGCAAAGAGGATTATCAACAGGCTGGCGTGGATTACTTTCAGCCGTGGATGGTTCTCATGACGGATGGCGAGCCGACCGATGACATTAGCGAAGCAGCCACTCGCGTCAGCGACATGATCAGCAAACGCAAACTGACCGTGTTCCCCATCGCAATCGGTAAAGCCGCGAACGTACAATCGCTGGCTCGATTCTCGCCGTCACGCCCGCCACTGCGCCTCAAAGGCCTGCGCTTCAACGAGTTTTTTGCCTGGCTGAGCAAAAGTGTTTCCCGTGCCTCACAGTCGACACCCGGTGACGCAGTGCCACTGGATATCAAAGGCATCGAAGCCTGGGGACAGGTCTGAGCCATGTCTGACCTCCCAGACTTCACCTGTAAAACCGCTTTCGCGTCGGTCGCGGGGCGCTCGCACCTGAAAACTCAAACACCTTGCCAGGACTATGTCGCGGCAAGAGAGTCCAACGGCGTGACCTGCATAGCCCTGGCTGACGGTGCGGGCTCCAGAGCCCGGTCGGACATTGGCGCCCAGGTCGCGGTCACCGCGACACTCGCCTACGTCTGCAAGAATTTTGAAAGCCTTTGGCAAAATATGGAAAAAATCCATGCTAAGGCAGCCCAGCGTCTGGTCAATCGCTGTCTGGACGCATTCAGGCGCAAATCCGCCAAGCACGGCGGCGACATCAACGATCTGGCGTGCACCCTGTCGTTCGTTGCTTACTCGCAGGGTCGCTACATGGCCGGGCACTTGGGCGATGGTGTCATCGCAAGCATTGATTCGGACGGGCAACTCCAGACTCTCTCGCCTCCAGAAAACGGTGAATACGCCAATACCACCTGGTTTCTGACTGACCCTAAAGCGATATCGAAGCTACGGTTGTACCGCGGCCACATCGACACGCCAACCGGCTTTGCGATCATGAGTGACGGCAGCGCAGAAAGCCTTTATCAAAAATCCAGCGGATTACCTGCACCGGCAGTCAAGACACTGCTGGGGTGGAATGCGACGCTGCCTGGGAAAAAATTCAAAGCTGTGCTGAGCGAGAACCTGCAACAGTCCATCGCCAGCAAAACTAGCGATGATTGCGCCTTGGGCCTGATGTCGATTCTTGAACGTGAGGGGTCGATAAACGGCGTGGACGCTGACGAAGCGAAGTAATCGACAACCTCTGGCCCAAGGTTCGCCTTGCGCCAGAGGCATCCAGCTACGGTTACTGCAACACCCCCAATTCTTTCGCCCGGGCCACCGCTTGCGTGCGCCGCTCGACCCCCAACTTGCTGTTTATGTGGCTGGCGTGGGTTTTCACGGTATGCAAAGAGATAAACAACTGTTCGCTGATCTCCTGATTCGAACAGCCTTGGGCGATCAGGCGTAGTACCGCCAGTTCGCGGCTGCTGAGTTGCTCAGCCACTGCGCAATCCACAACCGGGCGAGACGTCGCTGGCGGGAAGTGATCAAGCAGTTGCTGTCCTGTGAGCGCCGGCGCAGTCTGCAATTGGCTTCGCAGCCAATTCTCGTGCCCCTTCATCAAGGCATCGAACGGCTGCAGCACGCCTCCGGCGGCTGCTTCCAGCGCCTGACCCAATGCCTTGCGCGCTTCAGGCTCGCGGCCACCTGCCAGCAACAGCGCCACCTTCTGCGTCAACGCCATCACACTGAGCAACTGCCGGCCGGTTTGCTGGCCGTTTTCATGCAACACGTTCAAACGCCCTTCGGCGAGCATCGGTTGCCCCTGAATAATGTCCAGCAACGCCTGTTGCAGTTCCACATGCAGCGGCAGTTGTGGATGGAACTCCGGCGGCGCAGCGGCGCGTTCGCCGGTGTAGGTCTGGCCCAATCGCGCCAGCCACGCTTCGGCCAGATCAGTACGGCCCTGCGCCAGCCATAGTTCACATTTGACCAGCGTGATCATCGCCAGGTAGTAGATCGGCGGCACGTCCCAGATGTGCATCAGGCGTTCGGCTTCGGCGAGTTCGGCAAAAGCCTTGGCGAATTCGCCACTGCTGCCGTCCAGACGAGCGATGACACAATGGCCGATCAATACGCTGATATCGCGACAGGCTCGTGCCTCGCTGATCCCGGCCAACAACCGCACGCGTGCCGCCTGAGGCTGCAAGCGCATGGCCAACAGAAAACCCTCATACAACGTCAGCCGAGCGCGCACCGCGTACAGACGTTGTGGCGACAAACCACGCAGTCGCTCAAGGCCCTGATGGACTTCATCGAGTGCGCGCAGGATTTCGCCACGCGATTGCAACACCCGTGCACGGTCGTAATGGGCCAAAGCTTCGAACAACGGATTGCCGACCCGCTGCGCCAGCTCCAGGGATTCGCGGTTAAGACCGCGTGCACGCCACAGATCGCCATCGGCAATGGCCAGATTGGACAAGGTCGATAGACACATCAGCCGTTGGCCATAACGTTTGGCCGGCAGGCTTTCCAGGGCCTCGGTGCAATATCTGATCGTCAGCTCACGGTGCCCACGCCCTCGAGCGATAATCCCGCTCAACGCCAGCCATTGCGCCAGCATCGACTTTTGCGCGGTAGCGGAAGGCGCCGGCAGGAAACGGCTCAGATGGCTGGACAACTCTTCGGCGGCATCGAGCTGACAGGCCAGCCCCAGCGCCCAGCTGTACAACACGATCAAGCGCGGGGTGCTGATCAACAGGCTGTCTGGCAGGTCCATTTTCCAGCGCAGCAGCATGCCGACGTTTTGCTCGGCCAGCAGTTGCTCCTCCGAGAGGTTCTGTACCAGATTTGCCGCAACATCCAGGTGACCGGCGCGCAACGCCTGCTCCACGGCTTCATCCAGCAGCCCTTGTGCGTTGAACCAGCGACAGGCACGCAGGTGCAGCGTTGCAGTCGGCACCATCGCCTGAGCAATCGGCCGACTGCGCAACAAATCCGAAAATAAATGGTGATAACGATACCAGTGACCGTGCTCGTCCAGCGGCACCAGAAAGACCTGATGGGCCAACAGGAAACGCAGGATCTCGGCGCTGTCGTGGGCTTCGCGAACGGCGTCGCACAACTCGCTGCAAAAGCGTTCCTGGGGGGCGGTGTCGTACAGAAAGGCTTGCACCTCGGCCGGCAGGCAGTCGATGACCTCTTCCAGCAGATAGTCGCGGATCAGCCCTTCCCCCCCGTTCAACGCTTGCGGTAGCGCCGCATCGCTGCCGGCCTCAGACACCGCGAGCAGCCAGAACCGCAAACCGGCGACCCAGCCTTCGCTGCGTTGGATCAGGTTTTCCAGCGCTTCACCGCGCAGCGAACTGCTGTGGCGATCGAGCAAGGTCAGGGCTTCGTCGTGAGTCAGGCGCAGATCCGCTTCATGTAACTCCAGCAACTGCCGTGACAGACGCAAGCGCGCCAGATGCCAGTCCGGGCGCTGGCGACTGGTGACCATCACCAGCAAGCCATCGGGCAAATGGTTGAGGAAAAACTGCAGGCAGCGATCGAGCACCGGGCCTTGCGCAAGATGGTAATCGTCGAGCACCAACAGCAGCGGCGCATCGGGATCGAGGTGCAGGGTCAGTTCATCGAGCAGGCCGTCGAGCCATTCTTCGAAGGCGAAGGGCTGATGGCGTTGGCGCATTTTCAGCAGGCCGAGTGCGCGACTGCCCAGTTGCGGAAAGTAGTCCTGCAAGCCTTCGAGCAGACGTTCGAGAAAGCGCCCCGGGTCGCTGTCGCGAGGACTCAGGCCCAGCCAAAGGCTTTGCCAGTGTGCCGGCAGACTCTGACAGAACTCCACCGCCAGCGAACTCTTGCCAAACCCGGCAGGGGCACTGACCAGCAACAGACGCCCACCGAGCCCGGCCTGCAGGCGCTCGCAAAGGCGTGGTCGCAAGACGTAGCCGTCGGGCAGCGGCGGGCGGAAAAAACGCCCGTCCAGTGCCGCGACGGCAACACTTGCGGGACCCGGAAGTGGGGACAGATCAGTCATGGCCGGCTCTTGTTCGAATTGCTGTTGGCGGCATTGCAGATGTCCGCAGACTAGCCTTAAACGAACCGGTTATGAAGGTTGCTGCTACAAATGGCTACAAAAAGGCTACACGCAAAAAAACGCCCCGAACCAGTCGGGGCGTTTTCACGAGGATGCGGCCTCGGGTTACAGCGGGTTAGCGAACGCCATCCTGACGCAGTGCGGCCGGAGTGAAGTCGCTGGTGGTGGCGGTGAAACCGAAGTCATACGCACTCTTCTCTTCGTTCTTCATGCCCAGTGCCAGATAGCGGCCGGACTGCAAGTCGTAGAGGGTTTCCAGGGCATACCACGGCACTTGCTTGTCGTAGTAGTTCTCGGCATGCGCTTCGGCGACGCGCCACAGTTGGCCGCGACCGTCGTAGTGGTCGATCACCGCTGCTTGCCAGGTGTCTTCATCGATGTAGAAGTCACGTTTGGCGTAGATGTGACGCTGACCTTCTTTCAGGGTGGCAACCACATGCCAGACGCGGCGCAGCTCGTAACGCGCCAGATCCTGGTTGATGTGACCGGCCTTGATGATGTCGGCGTACTTCAGTTTCGGATCGTCGAGCTTGTAGCTGTCGGAGGCGATGTACATCTCTTTCTTGCCTTCGAGCTTCCAGTCGTAGCGATCCGGCGCACCGTTGAACATGTCGAGGTTGTCGGAGGTACGCAGGCCATCCGCCGCAGTACCCGGACCGTCATAGGACACTTGTGGCGCACGACGCACACGACGCTGGCCGGCGTTGTAGACCCACGCCGAACGTGGTTCCTTCACCTGATCGAGAGTTTCGTGCACCAGCAGCACACCACCGGCCAGACGTGCCGGCGCGGTCACTTTCTGCTTGAAGTAGAACAGGATGTTGCCCGGGTTCGCCGGATCGTAGTCCTTCATCTTGTCGCGGAACACGAACTGATCCTGGAAGTACACCAGGCTGTACGAGCCGTTCGGTTGCGGCGTGGCCTGAGTCACCAGACGAGTCACGCTGCCGCCGCGATAGCGGGTGATGTGGTTCCAGATGACTTCCACACCGGTTTTTGGAATCGGGAACGGTACAGCGGTATCGAAGTTTTCCAGACCGTTGCCGCCGGACACCAGGTTGGTGGTGGTGGCGTTTTTCTTGATCGCTGCGAACACGTCATCCGGCACGGTCGCACCACGATGGGACGGGTAGACCGGCATCTTGAAGGTGTCCGGGTAACGCTTGAACATCGCGTACTGACCTGGCGCCAGCTTGTCCTTGTACTTGTCGACATCTTTCGCAGTGATGGTGAACAGCGGTTGCTCACTGGCGTATGGATTGGACAGGAAACCCTTGCTGTCGACCGAGCCGGCATTCTTCGGCAGCGGCTTCCACGCCGGGATCGAACCGTCGGCGTTACCGGCCATTTCCGCTCCCATCGGCGTCAGGCTCTTGCCCAGTTTGTCGGCTTCGGCAGCAGGCACGGCGGCCATGACGCCGGTCGCCAGCAGCGACAGGCCCAGAACACCGGCGTGGAACAGACTCTTTGTTATTTTCATAAATTCGTTCGTCCTGAAATGCAGTGCTTAGAAGTTCACGCCGAAGCTGAGCGCAACAAAGTCGCGGTCATCCACAGTGGTGTACTTGCCGTCGAAGAAGTTGGTGTACGCCAGGCTCGCGGTGTAGGTGTTCTGGTATTCGGCATCGACGCCCAGGCTGACCGCTTTGCGACCTTCCTCGAAGTTGCCGCCAGGGCCTGGCGAGTAACCGCTGACGTCGTGGGACCAGGCCACGTTCGGCTTGAGGTTCACACCGGCGAAGACGTCGTTGTATTCCCAGATGGCGCGACCGCGGTAGCCCCACGACATCGAGGTGGTGAAGCCGTCGTTGTCGCAATTGCGGCTGCGGTTGTTCTGCGGTGAGCCCGGCCCGGCACCATTGATGGTGCTGGCGTTGAGAATATTGGCGCAGGTATTCACACCGCCAGTGGCCGGCAACTCACCCGGGCCGTACACCGGATCGCGGCCATAGCGCTTGTCGGAACGGCTTTCCAGCCCGCCGACGTAGGTCGCGCCGACTTCGCCGACGAGGGTCAGACGGCTGGCGCCCATGACCTGATCGAAGAAGTGCGTGAACGTGGTCTGGATCTGGGTGATTTCCTTGCGCTCGTAACCGTGCAGATCCTGACCCGGCACGCCATTGAGGATCGAAGCGTTGGTCAGTGCCCCGCCGATCGGACGCACACCGGCGAACAGGATGTCGGTGGAGTTCAGTTGTACCGGCGCGTTCGGACGGTAGCTGATCTCACCGCTCCACGCGGTACCGGTAGGCAGGGTGGTGGAGAAGCTCAGACCGTAGAGGCGAATGTCTTCAGGGTACTCAATGAAGTAATTCGAGTTGCCCGCGACCAGCAATGGCGCAAGTGCCGCAAACGGCCCCGGCAGCGCGCGCGCGGTGTTGTAGACCGATTGCGGAGCACCGGTGGCGCTGAAGATCGGCGCACGGCTGTGGTAGTTCATGAAGTAGGCGCCGAACTCGGTGTCCAGCGGTTCGTACATGTACTTGAAGGACGCGCCCCACTGGCCGCTGTCACGGGCATCACGATCCGGACCGCGGCGCACCAGAACGCCTTCTTCGTTGACGTTGACACCGTTGGCCGCCAACGGCCCCAGGGCGATGGCCGGGATTTGCGAACGCTTGTTCAGCACGCGCAGGTTGTCGTTGCAACCGTCGGCAACGATGTCTGGCTGCGAGAAGAACGTGCCGCAGTTATCGACGACGGTCTGGTCCCATTCCAGCTGATAGAACGCTTCGGCCGAAAGGTTTTCGGTCAGGCTCTGGGACACGTAGAACATGTTGACCGGGATCAGGCCTTCCTTGATCTCGGCGCCCGGACGACGGAACGCGGAAACGTCGATCGGGTTGATCGAGTTGATGCCGCCACCGATGAAGGTACTTTCACCCCAGCTCACCACCTGCTTGCCCAAACGCACGGAGCCCGGCTGATCGGCGATCGCGTAGTTGTGGTAGACGAAGGCGTCGAGGATCTGCCCGCCGGACGACTTGGCGCCCTCTTTGCGGCCCGAATCGCTGATGTCCTTGAACTCGCGGCTTTCGTCCTTGAGTTCGAAGTCGTACCAGTATTTGCCACGGACAAACACGCCGGTGTCGCCGTACTTCAGTTCAAGGTCATGAATGCCCTTGAAGATTTTCGAAAAGGTTTCACCGCTCTTGAAGTTGGCGTGACCGTCATCGGACGTTTGCGACAGGCCGTGGCCGCCGTTGTTGACGCCGATGAGGTTCTTGTTCGGGCTCTGAGTAGACCAACTGGCACCGATCGACAGGGATGAGTCGAACTGGCCTTCGATTTCACCGACGTTGAAACTGACGCCGAATGCGGGCCCGGCGAGCGAAGAGGCAAGACTGACTGCCAGAGGCAGTTTCGCCCGGCGCCAGAACTGGTTTACTGAGGTCATCGACGCTACTCCATGTGCATTATTGTTATGGCAGTGAGTACTTTTAAAAACGCCTGAAGGACCGGGTGCCAGAGACAACCCGAAATCACTCCAAAAATGCATCGCCCCGTTTTGTGCGTGTGCCCCGTTCTTAAAAATCCTTGAGCGGACTATAGCCAGCAGGTGGTACTGCTTGATCCCTCTAAAGTGTGATTTGCAGCTGCCAACCACTCTGGAACAGTCCTTTCGCCAGTCCGACGCATGTCGGCACGGCAAGGATGGCTGATTTTTTCGATTTCACAAGCCAAGCGCTTGCTTGGTGGGTCTGGCGCGCCGGTTTCGGCGCGCCAGCAGACACTCAAAGTGTCGAGAGGAAGGTGCTGTTGTTGGCCTGCCATTCGGTGATGTCGAGGCGGATGCGCTTCTTGTCGAGCTTGCCGACACTGGTCTTGGGAATTTCGGTAACAAGGGCGATCTGACTCGGGATCGCCCACTTGCTCAGGTGCCCCAATTCCACGAACGGCTTGAGGTGTTCCTTGAGCTCGCGTGCCCCGATCACATGCCCTTCACGGATTACCAGCAAGGCAAACGGACGCTCGCCCCACTGCGGATCGGCGATGCCCACCACTGCTACTTCGCGTACCGCAACGTGACGGCTGATCAGGTCTTCGAGGTCCAGCGAGGAGATCCATTCGCCGCCGGTCTTGATCACATCCTTGATGCGGTCGCGGATGTCGATCACGCCCATGCTGTCGAGTGTGGCAACGTCGCCGGTGTGCAACCAGCCACCAGCCCAGAGCTCGGCGCCCTTCTGCGGTTCGTTGAAATAGCCTTCGGTGAGCCATGGCGCACGCAGCACCAGTTCGCCCTGGGTCTCGCCGTCGGCCGGGAGAAAGTTACCCTCGGCATCGACAATCGCCGCTTCCACCAGCGGCCCCGGCACGCCGGCCTTGATCCGGTAGGTGGTGCGTTCGTCTTCAGTGCCGGCCATCAACTCATCATTGAGGTGCGCACAGGATACAAGCGGCCCGGTTTCCGACATGCCGTACGCAGCGGTGAGCTGAATGCCCCGCGCCTTGGCGGTTTCATACAAGGTGCGATTGAGCGCGCTGCCGCCGATGACAATTTTCCAGCCGCCGAAATCGGTGCCCTGCGCGCCTTTGGCGTTGAGCAGCATTTGCAGGATGGTCGGCACGCAGTGGGAGAAGGTAACCTTCTCCTTGCGCCACAACTCGACGAGAAACTCCGGATCGTAGCGCCCCGGATAAACCTGTTTGAGGCCAAGCATGGTCGCCACATACGGCAGGCCCCAGGCGTGTACATGGAACATCGGTGTGATCGGCATGTACACGTCGTTGGTGCCGAGCAGGCGCACGCTGTCGATCGCGCCCATGATCGTCGACACACCCATGGTGTGGAGGACCAGTTGCCGATGGGTGAAATACACGCCTTTCGGGTTGCCGGTGGTGCCAGTGGTGTAGAAGGTGGTGGCGACCGAGTTTTCGTCGAAGTCCTGGAAGTCGTACTGCGGGCTCGCGGCGGCCAGCAGTTGTTCGTACTCACCGACCAGGTTCGGCAGCTCGGCGGTTTTTTCCGGCAGATCAGTCAGCAGCAGGGTTTTCTCGACCGTGCTCAGGTGCGGTGCGATTGCCTGGTAAAGACCGACGAACTCGCTGTTGACCAGCACAAAGCGGTCCTCGGCGTGGTTCATGGTGTAGAGGATCTGTTCCGGCGACAGGCGCACGTTGATGGTGTGGATCACCGCACCGATCATCGGGATGGCGAACATGCATTCCAGGTAACGATGGCTGTCCCAGTCCATCACCGCCACGGTGTCACCGGCCTTCACACCGGCCGCCGTGAGCACGTTGGCCAACCGCGCCACACGCTCGATCAGGGTCGGGTAGCTATAGCGGATCTGGTCACGGTAAATGATCTCGCGGGTTTTCTCGTAACGGGCGCCGGACATCAGCAGCCGTTTGATCAGCAATGGATACTGGTAGGCCCCATCGGCCGGGGGAATGACGCGAGTCTGCAACATAAGAATCCCTTTTCTGACTGCACGGTGTTGGCGTAGAGATCGGTACTCTAGAACCCTTATACGCCAGCCAAATCAGCCAAAGGAATGATTTGCAAAGCCGTACAAATGCTAGCTTTGCGCCAGCATTTGCCGGTTTTCGCTATTGATCAGGCTGTTTGCCCTACAGCCTCCTCGGAAGGCGTCTGTGGGAATACGACTGCTGCAAGGAAGGTCAAAGCGCCGAAACCCGCAAGAATCAAGTACAGGCCTACAAAACCATGGCGCGGTTCGACATAGGAAATCAGCGGAATCGCCGTCGCACTGGCACCGAACGATAAACAGTAACGCAGGGCGAACACCCGTGATTGCCATTGCGGGGCGACGAAGTTGGCGACCATCGCATCGTTGACGGTGACCTGACCGAAGACCACGAACATGAACGCTGCGCCGAGGGCGATCACCGCCCAGCCGTCGGCATAGGCCAGCGCAAACAGCAGCGGTGCCTGGCACAGCGTCAGGACAATGAACGGCCATTTCAGGCTGAGCCGATGCAACACCCGACCAATGCTCAACTGTGCAACCGCACCAAAGGCATAGGCCAGACTGACCACCACACCAAGGGTTTGCGGCGAGGCAAACAGCTCATGCAAACGCTCCTGAAACAGCTTCGGATAGGTCATGGTGGTGGCGTTGAACACCACGCCGCCAGTGGCCGTCGCCAGCGCCAGCACGCCGAACACCATGAGCATGGAAATACGCTGGCCAGCGGCCCCCTTGAGTGGCGTGTGCGCACGCTTCGGAATCGGCTCTTCACGCACGTGCAAGGCGAAGCCAACCCCCAGCACAATCGCCACTGCGCCCGGTATCAGAAACGCCGAGCGCCAGCCGAATTGCGCCACCAGCAAACCGGTGATCAGCGCCGAAAACGCCACACCCAGATTCCCCCACATACCGTTGATGCCGATTTCCCGGCCGCGATTTTGTGCATAAGCGACCAACATCGCCGTGCCGACCGGGTGATAAATCGCCGCAAAAATACCGATCAGGGTCAGACCGATCACCAGCATGGCCGGGCTGCTGCTCAGGCCAGTGAAAATCGCTGAAGCGCCGATGCCGAAGAAAAATACCAGCATCATCTGCCGCCGACTCCAGTGATCGCCCAGCCAACCAGCGGGTAGCGAACACGCGCCGAAGGCAATGAAGCCGCCCAGTGACAGGCCGATCAGCGTGGCGTAGTCGAGACCGAAGGCTTGCGTCATACCGAGCACGGCGGCGGGGAATATCAGCATGAACATGTGATCGATCACATGGGCGGCGTTGATATAGCGAATGACGTTTCTGGATTGATTCATGGCGGCACGCTTTACGTTGTTGTGTGGCGCTATGCTAAGTTGGCCACAAAGCGCATTCCTGCCAGACAAGTCATCGAATCAGACATGTTGATCAGCCATTTCGAACACGGCCCGGTGAGCGCCTACCCCCGGGATTATCTGGATGGCGCGCACCAGCCGCTGCACCTGCATCGTGAGGCGCAGTTGTTGTATGCCGTCAGCGGGATCATGCGCGTGGTCACGGACTCGGGTGCATGGGTGATTCCGCCAAGTCGCGCGGTGTGGATTCCGCCAGAAGTGGCGCACGAGATTTTCATGAGCGGCGACGTGCAGATGCGCTCGCTGTTCATCGCCCCAGAACTGTCACCCGCCAGCCTGCAACAGTGCTGCGTATTGGCGGTGACGCCGCTGCTGCGCGAGCTGATCCTGCGTGCCGTGCAAGGGCCGCCGCATGCCGACAATCCGCTGATTCAGCAGTTGATGCTGGAAGAACTCGCCGGTCTGGAAAACCTGCCGCTGCACATTCCGATGCCAACCGACCGGCGTCTGCAAAATATCTGTCTGGCACTGCTGCACACCCCCGATCACACCAATACGCTGGAAGACTGGGCGCAGCAGGTCGGCGCCAGCTCACGCACGCTGTCGCGGCTGTTTCAGCAACAAGTGCAGATGAGTTTCAACGCCTGGCGTCAGCAACTGCGCCTGATGGAAGCCCTGCCGCGCCTGCTCGCTGGGGACAGCGTGCAGCGTGTGGCGCAGGACTTGGGTTACGGCAGCGCACGGGCGTTCAGCGCGATGTTTCGCCGTTTGCTGGGAGAGAATCCCCGCGACTACCTGAACACCCTGAGCAAACTCAGCGAACTTGTGTAAGGCCCTTTGGGAGCGAGCCTGCTCGCGAAAGCGGTCTTTCAGCCACCAATAATGTCGACTGACCCAACGCCTTCGCGAGCAGCCTCGCTCCCACAGATTTAAGTCGCGGTTCTGAGATCAGTGCATCTCGGTGAACGCGATTTTCACGCCGAGAGCGATCAGCACCGCGCCCATGGTGCGGTCGAACCAGTGGCCCATGCGGGCAAAACCGGCACGCACCCGCTGCTGACTAAACAACATCGCCACCAGACAGAACCAAAACGCAGTCGCGACCGCCAGGTAAATCCCGTAACCGGCCTGCACCGCCAGTGGCGTGTGCGGGTTGATCACCACGGTGAATAGCGACAGGAAGAACAGCGTGGCTTTCGGATTCAGACCATTGGTCACGAAGCCTGACGTGAACGCGCCGCGCGCCGTGCGTACGCCGGCCTCTTTGTGCAAGTCATCGGCCACGGCTTTCGCTGGTTGCGCGCGCAATGCCTTGAAGCCGATGTACAGCAAGTAAGCCGCCGCCGCCCATTTCAACGCGTTGAACAACACGATCGATTGCGACACGATCAGGCCGATACCGAGCAGCGAATAACCAACGTGCAGGAAAATCGCCGTGCCCACGCCCAGCGCGGTCCAGGTGCCGGCGCGGCGACCGTGGGTCACGCTCTCGCGCACCACCACGGCGAAGTCCGGGCCGGGGCTGGCGACGGCCAGCAAGTGGATCAGTGCAACGGTCAAGAACTCGGTCCAGTACATGGGGGCTCCTTTCGGCCAAGCGTATCAATTTGTTTCATCTGGTAGGCTCGGCAGATTACGCCCTACGCTCACAGCACGAAAGGTACAGTTGATGACCAACACGCACCGCGCGGTATTCCTTGATCACCCTTCGCTGGATCTCGGCGACCTCGACCTCAGTCCGCTGCGTGAGTGTTTCAGCGATCTGCAGCTTTTCGCCCAGACCTTGCCCGAGCAGGTTGCCGAGCGCCTGCAAGGGGCGACGGTGGCGATCACCAACAAGATCATGATCAACGCTGCCGCCATGGCCGCCAACCCCGCTCTGAAACTGATCCTGATCACCGCCACGGGCACCAACAACGTCGACCTCGTCGCCGCTCGTGCTCAGGGCATCACCGTGTGCAACTGCCAGGGTTACGGCACGCCGTCGGTGGCGCAACACACGATCATGCTGTTGCTCAACCTCGCCACGCGTCTGGCCGATTATCAAAAAGCCGTTGGCGAAGGTCGCTGGCAGCAAGCCAAACAGTTCTGCCTGCTCGACTATCCGATTGTCGAGCTGGAAGGCAAAACCCTCGGCCTGCTCGGTCATGGCGAACTCGGCGGCGCTGTGGCGCGATTGGCCGAAGCGTTCGGCATGCGCGTGTTGCTCGGGCAGATTCCCGGGCGCCCTGCTCGTCCGGATCGTTTGCCGCTGGATGAACTGTTGCCGCAGATCGACGCCCTCACCCTGCACTGCCCGCTGAACGAACACACTCGCCATTTCATCGGTGCTCGCGAGTTGGCGTCGATGAAGCCCGGTGCGTTCGTGGTAAACACCGCGCGTGGCGGTCTGATCGATGAACAGGCGCTGGCCGAAGCCCTGCGCAATGGTCACCTTGGCGGCGCGGCCACCGATGTGTTGAGTGTAGAGCCGCCGACCCAAGGCAATCCGTTGCTCGCGGCGGACATCCCACGCCTGATCGTTACGCCACACAACGCCTGGGGCAGCCGCGAGGCTCGGCAGCGCATCGTCGGCCAATTGACCGAAAACGCTCAGGCGTTCTTCAGCGGTAAGGCGCTGCGGGTCGTCAGTTGATAAACTGCGGCACTTTTTTTTGAGGAGCAGTTATGGATCCGCGCAGTGAAGTACTGCTTCGTCAGCCCGAGTTATTTCAAGGTTCGCTGTTGTTGGCCGGTTTGCCTGCCGACGATTTGCTCGGGCGCCTGCCCAACGCATTTGGCTGGTGCTGGCATGCCGGCGACCAGGCCGCGCTGGACGCACGCTTTGAAGGCCGTAGCCATTTTGGCGTGAACATACCCGAGCGAGAATTCGACAGCGCCGTGGTGTTTCTGCCCAAGTCCAAAGACCTCACCGACTACATCCTCAACGCCCTGGCTTCGCGTCTGGCCGGGCGTGAAGTATTTCTGGTCGGGGAAAAGCGCAGCGGCATCGAAGGCGCATCCAAGCAGCTCAACCCGTTCGGCAAGCCGCGCAAACTCGACAGCGCGCGTCATTGCCAGCTCTGGCAAGTCACCGTGGCTAACGCCCCTGAAGTGAAATCCCTGGAAAGCCTGGCGCAGACCTATGAATTGCCTTTGGCCGAGGGTCCGCTGAAAGTTATCAGCCTGCCGGGCGTGTTCAGCCACGGTCGCCTGGATCGCGGCAGCGCCCTGCTGCTGGAGCATCTGGACAAATTGCCGAGCGGCCATCTGCTCGACTTCGGTTGCGGTGCCGGTGTTCTGGGCGCTGCGGTCAAGCGTCGCTACCCACACAATCAGGTGACCCTGCTTGATGTCGATGCGTTCGCCGCCGCCAGCAGTCGCCTGACATTGGCGGCCAATGGTCTGGAAGCTGAAGTGCTGACTGGCGACGGTATCGATGCCGCGCCGATGGGTTTGAGTGCGATTCTGAGCAATCCACCGTTCCATGTCGGCGTGCACACCGATTATTTCGCAACCGAGAACTTGCTGCGAAAAGCGGCCAAACACCTGAAAAATGGCGGCGAACTGCGCTTGGTGGCGAACAGCTTCCTCAAGTATCAACCGCTGATCGAAGAGCATCTGGGCGTCTGTGCAATCAAGGCCGAAGGCAATGGTTTCCGGATTTACCGGGCCAAGCGCGGCTGAAAATTTGTTCTTGCTCAATCGGATTTGCGAAGGCAGAATCCGCTCCGTCCTAGGGGAGTAGTCTCCCACGAGCGCCAAGCTCGTCCGGCATACGTCAACATACTTGATCCTCAGATCATGGCGTATGCGACCCAAGCGTCCGCAGCAGACGGATCGCAGGGTTTGACAAGACCTATGACACGCACACCTTACCCGGGGCGGGAAGGCTGTACGTGTCATAGCCGTGTCGACCCGCCCCTTAGGAAAACCCCTGATGCTGGATTCACTACTCGTACCCACCGCAATCGTTGCCTTGGCCGAAATCGGCGACAAGACGCAACTGCTCGCGCTGATTCTCGCCGCTCGCTTCCGCAAACCCTGGCCGATCATTGCCGGTATTGTCGCCGCGACCCTGGCCAACCACGCAGCAGCCGGTGCGGTAGGCGCCTGGTTTGGCAGCTTCTTCTCGAATGCCACGCTGCACTGGATTCTCGCCGCAAGCTTTACGGCCACTGCGCTGTGGACACTGGTCCCGGACAAAATGGATGACGATGAAACCAGCACCGCACGCAAGTTCGGGCCGTTCTTGACCACGCTGATTGCGTTTTTCCTCGCAGAAATGGGTGACAAGACTCAGGTCGCGACGGTGATGCTCGCCGCGCAATATCCGGAACTGTGGCTGGTGATTATCGGTACCACGGCGGGCATGTTGATTGCCAACGTGCCGGTGGTGCTGGCAGGTAACTTCGCCGCAGACAAACTGCCACTGACCTTGATCCGTCGCCTCGCCGCTTCGGCATTCATGATTTTGGCGATTGTTGCGGTGTACAAGGCGATGCAGAGCAGTGGCTGGGTTTAATCCTCAGTGAAGGATCGTTCCCACGCTCTGCGTGGGAATGCAGCCGGGGACGCTCTGCGTCCCGCTTGGAACGCGGAGCGTCCCTTGAGGCATTCCCACGCAGAGCGTGGGAACGATCACCGACTCAGGATTTAGGAGCTTTTTCGTACAACGGCATAACCTTCGGAATTGCCGCCTGCAACGAGGCAATCCGGCTGGTCGAAGCCGGGTGAGTGCTCATGAACTCCGGCGGCGAACCTTCCGATGCCTTGCTCATCTTGTTCCACAAAGTGATCGCGGCGTTCGGGTTGTAACCGGCGCGTGCGGCCAGTTCCAGACCGATCAGGTCGGCTTCGTTTTCGTTGGCACGGCTGTTCGGCAGGGTCATGCCGTAGTTGGCCACGGTGTCGGCCAGCGCCAGACTGTCCTGACCCAGACCGAGCAATGCACCTGCGCCCTGCTTGGCCATTTCAATCCCGTACGCCTTGGACATCGCTTCACGACCGTGTTCGCGCAGGGCATGCGCGATTTCATGGCCCATGACCGCAGCGATTTCATCGTCGGTGAGTTTCAGGCTGTCGATCAGCCCGGTATAGAAAATGATCTTGCCGCCAGGACCGCAGTTGGCGTTGAGCTCATCGCTCTTGATCAGATTGACTTCCCACTGCCATTGCGCCGCGTCCGGACGGAAGTTCGGCGCCTGGGCAATCAGACGGTTGGCAATCGCCTGAACCCGCTTGGCCTCGGGACTGGTCTTGTCCAGCACACCTTTGCTGGACGCCTCGCCGACGGTCTTCTGATACGACTGCGCATACATCTGGTCGACCTCTTGCGAGGACAGCATGCTGAACATGTACTGCTTGCGCTCCACACCCACGGCACCGCCGCTGGTGGTGTTGACCGACTGACAACCGGCCAGCAACAGCGCTGCGCTCAGTGCACTTACAACCAATGTCTTGTTCATTCAAAAGCTCCCTGAAAACCTGCGCGTATCCTAGGCGGGTAATTGTATCGACGCCAGATACAACGGACGTGTTGCAGCGACTTTCAGACGTTTCCCACCAGAGCTGTCGCAAAAAATTCACAGCGACCGCCAAGTCCCGTGCAACTGCGTCGCGCACTGATCCATTTGCGACATTAGCTTTCAATTGCTCCGGCTCGCACTCATGGCCCAATGCCCGCTGCCGATACATCAGCGCAGACGTCCTCTTGCGTGCGGAGCTCCCATGAAGTTCAAGTCGATCCAGTTTTCCGTCGCCGCCCTGGCCGGCGCCATCGTGCTCAGTGTGGTCGCCGCACTGGTGCTGTATGCGCTGTTCTCCGGTGCGCGCACGCAAGAGATGGTGCAACAACGCACCCAGGCGCAGTTCGAGCAAGTCATCGAACAGCGCCTGACCTCGCTGGCGCAAACCCAGGTCAGCCAGATCCAGCGCGAGCTCGAGGCGCCGCTGCTGATTGCCGGCGGCCTGGTGCGAGTCAACGCCCTGCTCGGCACGCCGGGCGCCGATGGCCAGCCACGCCTGAGCGTCAGCCGCGAGCAACTGATCAGCCTGATCAAAGAAAACGTCGAGAAGAACCCGAAGATTCTCGGCACTTACATCGGCTGGGAAAAGAACGCCCTGGACCACAATGACGCGGCCTACGTCGGCACCAGCGTCGTTGGCATCGATGCCGCCAACGGGCGCTTCCTGCCGTGGTGGTTCCGCAACGATGACGGCACCCTCGGCCTGGACAAACTGGTCGACGTCGACGACCAGAAAACCCTGTCCACCGGCGTGCGCGCCAGCGAGTACTACTTGTGCTCGAAGGAAACGAAGAAAGCCTGCGTGATCGATCCGGCGCCGTACAAGGTCGGCGACAAGATCGTCATGCTCGCCTCCTTTATCGAGCCGATCATGCTTAACGGTGCCTTCCAGGGCATTGTCGGCGCCGACCTGTCGGTGAACTTCATTCAGGAAATGCTCCTCGGCGCCAACCAAAAGCTGTACAGCGGCGCCGGGCAAATGGCCCTGATCGGCGGCAACGGCCGGATCGTCGCGTACACCCAAGACCCGAGCAAATTCGGCGAGAAAGTCAGCGACATCCTCGACGCCGGGCAGACCGCCAACCTGGCCAATCTCAAACGCGGCGAAGTGACTTACTCGGTCAACAAGGAAAAGGGCCGCATCGAGTTGTACCTGCCGTTCGGCATCGGTCAGACCGACGCGCGCTGGACGCTGATGCTGCAACTGCCGCTCAACGCCGTGATGGCGGATCTGCAAAAACTGCAGGCCGACCTCGATGCGCAACGCAAATCCGACACCTTCGGCATGGCCATGGTTGGTCTGCTGATCGCCGGCCTCGGCCTGCTGGTGATCTGGCTGGTCGGCCACGGCATCGCCCGACCGCTGAAACAGATGGTCGCGATGCTCAATGACATCGCGCAGGGCGAAGGTGATCTGACCCGACGCTTGAGCAGCGATCGCAGTGATGAACTGGGCTCGATCGCCAAGGGCTTCAACACCTTTTTGGCCAAGTTGCAGGCGATGATCACGCAGGTGGTGACGTCGGTACAGAGCGTCAGCGATTCCTCGGAACACACCGCTGACATCGCCATTCGTACCAACATCGGCATTCAAAAACAAATGGCCGAGATCGATCAGGTCGCCACGGCGGTGCAGGAAATGACCGCCACCGCGCAGGATGTCGCGCGGAACGCGACGCAGGCGGCACAAGCGGCCAGTCATGCCGACCAGGCCGCCAGCCAGGGCATGCAGATTGTCCGCGATACGTCCAATTCGATTGGCGTGCTGGCGCTGGAAATCGGCAAGGCAGTAGATGTGGTACAGACCCTGGCCAAGGACAGCGAGAACATCAACGCCATTCTCACCGCCATTCGCGGCATCGCCGAGCAGACCAACCTGCTGGCCCTGAACGCGGCGATCGAGGCGGCGCGTGCCGGTGAACAGGGTCGTGGGTTTGCCGTGGTGGCCGACGAGGTGCGCAATCTGGCGCAGAAAACCCAGAAAGCCACTGAAGAAATCCAGAGCATGATCCAACAACTGCAACAAGGCACCCGCGATGTCGTGCGGGTCATGGAAGACAGCCAGAACCGCACCGATGAAAGCGTGCAGCATGCGGCGAAAGCGGCTGAGGCGCTGGAAACGATCACCCAGGCGGTTTCGGTGATCAACGACATGAACACGCAGATTGCCAGTGCGGCGGAAGAGCAGAGTGCGGTGGCCGATGACATCAACCGCAATGTGATCAACATCGGGCAAGTGGCCAATGAAGTGGCGGGGGGCGCGGATGAGTCGAGTTCGGCAAGTGCCGATTTGACCAAACTGGCAGAGCAGCAGCGGCGGTTGATCAATCAGTTCAAGGTCTGAAAAGCGAAAAGCCCCTCACCCCAGCCCTCTCCCGGAGGGAGAGGGGGCCGACCGAGTTGTCTCCCGTCATACATCGACCTGAAAAATCGTGGCGATTATGGATTCGGTGAAAAGCTTTCAAGTCGGTGTGTTTCGTCAATATCCCGCGGTCAGTCCCCTCTCCCTCTGGGAGAGGGCTAGGGTGAGGGGCTTTTGATCTGCAGGCTTTAGCCCGGGGTCAAACACTCCGGCCCGTTGAGCTTCGGATCATTGATCAGATTCGCCAACACCCGTTCACGCAGCGCCGCCGGTTCACTGGCCAGCAACCCCTGCAACACATGCAACGGCGTCTCGGGATCGAGCCACGCCGCCTGCCCCGCCTCATCGAGAATCAACGGCCGGCGCTGACTCGACGCCGGCTGAGTAATCACCGCCGTACTCAACCACACCTGTTCCTGCACCGGATAAGCCTCCCAGATCGCCGCGAAAAACAGCGAAGAACCCTCCCCCGGCGTCAGCCAGAACGGCCGCTTGCGCTGGGTCCCGCGCCATTCGTAAAAACCATTCGCCGGTAGCAGGCAACGACGCTGGCGCAGCGCCTCACGAAACATCGGCTGCTCAGCCACGGTTTCCGCCCGGGCATGTGCCGGGGTTTTCGACAGATCGGTCAGCCACGGCGGCGTTAATCCCCAACGGGCGCGGGCCAGGCTGCGCTGGCCATCTTCACTGGCACGCAGCATCAGCACCGAATCATTGGGGGAAATGTTCCACTGCGCCTGCTGATCGGCGGGAAAACCAGGCAGGGCCGCGAAGTCGCGGTTCCAGCGAAACAGGGCATAACGTCCACACATGGGGCAACACGACTCTGAAGTAATACGAAGCTCAGCCTAACAGACCAGCGTCCCGGGGAAGCTCTCCGGTTCATCGCCGGGCAGCGGCAGCGCGGCATTGTACGCGGTGATCAGCTCACGGGCGTATTCGGCCTGATCGTTATCCACAGATAAGCCCAACAGACCGAAGATCGGCAGCTCGCCCGTTCCACCGAGCAAATCGCGGCCAATCAAATGCGCCTCGATGCCTTCGCTGGCGAGCATGCCCTTGAGCATTTCACCTTCCATCAGATTTTCCGGCTCGTAGATTCGCTGCATGGGCGCCCCTTATTCGTTCTCACTGAAAACTTCCAGAAACCAGTCCTCTCCATGGACCTGCAATACGAACGTTATTGGCCGACAACACACCTGACAGTCCTCGATATAGGTCTGATCGCCGGCGGACAAGTCCACCGACGTCTCAACAAGCTCCCCACAATAAGGACATTCGTATTCAGCGGTTTCCAGCATCGCGGTCTCCCAAGTGACTTGTGCGTATAATCGCCGGTCTATTTGCAGGGCTATTTTTGTCTGGCTACTTTTTCAGACCGTGCCCCGCGGGTTTTCGATCAAAACCTTTACTTACCCTAGCCGTTTCCAACAAGAGAGCATGATGGGCGAATTCGATGCCATCCGACCTTACGACGACAGCGAAGTACCTGTGGTACTGGCAAGACTGCTCGGCGACAAGGCGTTTCTAGATATCCTCACCCACTTCCGCTTCCCGCGTTTTGCCGGTGCCTTCGGCTGGATGCTCAAACCACTTATAGCCCATCGGCTACGTCGTGAGTTCGCCGACGTAACTTCGGTGGCGACGTTGCAGGACAAGGTCGAGTCCTACGTCGACCACACCATCGAGCGCGCCACCGATGGCGTGACCTACACCGGTGTCGAGCAATTCAAGTCCGGCAGCGCCTATCTGTTCATCGCCAACCACCGCGATATCGTCATGGACCCGGCCTTCGTCAACTACGCCGTGTACCACGCCGGCCTGCCGACGCCGCGCATCGCGATCGGCGACAACCTGCTGCAGAAGCCGTTTGTCAGCGATCTGATGCGTCTGAACAAGAGCTTCATCGTCCACCGTTCGATCACCGGCCGTCGCGAGAAAATGGCTGCTTATCAGTTGCTGTCGGCGTACATCAACCACTCGATCCGCAACGATTGCGCGTCGATCTGGATCGCTCAGGCTGAAGGCCGGGCGAAGGACGGCGACGACCGCACCGAGTCGGCGATCCTCAAGATGTTCCACATGAGCCGCAAGGACGAGCCGTTCGGCGAAGTCATCCGCTCGCTGAACGTTACCCCGGTGTCGATCAGCTACGAATATGACCCGTGCGACCAGGCCAAGGCTCGCGAGTTGTACATCCGCGCCACCACCGGCACTTACGCGAAAGCGCCGGGCGAAGATGACGTGAGCATCGCCAAAGGCATCACTGGCTACAAGGGCCGGGTGCACGTGAACTTTGCCGCGCCGATTACCGAGCTGTTCGAAGACACCAAGCAATTGGCGATCGAGATGGACAAACAAATTCTCGGTGGCTACCGGTTGTTCCCGGTGCACTACCTGGCGTACGCCCAGTGGGCCGATGCCGATCCGCAGTTGAATGTGCCGAAAGCTGCCGAGGTGTTCCCGGCGGATGAGCTGGCCAAGGCGCAGCAAGAGTGGCAGGAACGCTTGGATGCGTGCCCTGAGGAGCATCGTCCGTATCTGGTGCTGCAATATGCGACGCCGGTGCGTAATCAATACCGGGTCAAGGCTGGGTTGCCGTTGTAAAGCAACGGCAAGATCAAAAGATCGCCGCCTGCGGCAGCTCCTACAGGGGATTCGTGTAGGAGCTGCCGAAGGCGGCGATCTTTTGCTTTTAATAGCGCGTGCTGATCCAGGAGACGATCAGGGCCAGCCCGAGGCAAGCAAAACCAAAACGATAGAAAAACCGGTTCATGCGCAAGGTCGCCCAATCAAGGATTGGTTCGGCATTCGGTTGCGCCTGGCGCTGAGCGGCAATGCTGGCCATCGCACGTTGTTCACGGCGACGAGTGGCGTGCAGCAGCCAACTCCCCGGAAACGCCAACAACAACGCGAGCAAGTTGATCAACTTGGCGGGATGGGCGGTAAACAGCGTCATCAAGTGCAGCGACATCACAGACCTCTATCTGAACCGGTGTGGCAGACGCCAGATCGACGACTGCGGCGCGGATTCTAACCAAACCTGCCGGTTCACCCCCAGTCTTTGCGACAAATAACCTGACAATCGACCGATGGCTGTCCTGTGTCACGGCATCGTCATGTGGATACACCAAGATGCGCGCCTCGAAACGCACATGGAACGCGACATGCTTCACGCTGAAAACCAGGATCGTCTGTACCTCATTAGCCCTTACGACGAGCAACAAAGCCTTGTCGGCAGCCTCGCCTTCAATGTCCAGGATCGCCATTGGCTGGTGTATTGCGCGCTGGGCGGGCATCAGCATGCGGATTTGCCGGAGACGGATTTGTTGACGGGTGTCAGCGTTCTCGACTTTTATTCCCAGGCTGCCTAAAAGCAAAAGCACCCTCACCCTAGCCCTCTCCCCGAGGGAGAGGGGACTGACCGAGGTGTTTTGTCGAGGTACATCGACCTGAAAGTCCGAGGTGAATGTAGATCTCAAGAACAACGCAAATCGACCTGAAACTCCGAGATGAATGCAGATCGCAGGCACAACACAGATCGGCTCCCTTTCCCCCTCGCCCCCTTGGGGGAGAGGGCTGGGGTGAGGGGGATCGATCTCCCATACGATACAAATCCCAAACCTGACACCCACAAAAAAGCCCGAAACCATCACTGGCCCCGGGCTTTTTCACATCCGCCGAAAACTTACTCAGCCAGAACCTGACCCACCGTCGGGTCCTTGAACAGACGCGTCAGCGCATCGCTCAAGACATCGCTGACCAGTTTGGTGTTGGTTTCCTGGTTTGGCGCCATCCCGAAACGCTGGTCCAGCGAGGCACCGTAACGGCCGCTATAACGGCGGTTGGCGTTCTGCACATCGGAGCGGAAGGTTGCGCCAATGGTCGCTTCGGTCACGTACATACCTTCTTTCGGCGACTGATACTTCAGCTCGGCCAGGGTCACGGTCAACTGCGGAGCGTTGGGTGCGTTGTTGGTCGGGGTGAAGCCGAGCAAACGCACGGCGGCTTCAGCCTGAGCCTGCAACTTCGGCAGGATCTGCTCGCGCTGCACGGTGATGGCGCTGGTTTCCGGGTACAGGCCGCCACGGGTGCCCAAAGTTGGCGACGGACGACCGTCAACCACACGCACGACGACTGGCTGGCCACGGCCGACCGCTGGCAGCTGAGTGGTCAGCTTCGGCTCCGGGCTCAGTTGTTGCGGGCTGTGGGCGCAGCCGGCCAGGGTCAAACCGGCCACAGTGATCAAACCGAACAACAGGCGTTGCAACATGCTCTTCTCTCCAGAATCAGGCACAAACAGGCCGGCAGTATAGCGGTGGGCCACTGCGGGTAACCAGCGCCCGGCAGCGAATACTGAAATGTCTGACAAACCCGTGGGAAAGCGGTTCCTGTCACAGATTATTCACCCGGCATACACGTTCACGTCACGGCGCCTTGGCAACCTTGCAATCAGTCCCCCACAAGGTACTCAATCATGCGTTATCTGATCTCGTTGTTCGCGCCACGCCCGTTGCACCGCAGCTTCGCCCTGCTCGACCGCAATGGCCATTGCCAGGCATTCAAGCAGTGCAGCCTGCAGCCGATGGGCGACGGTTGGGTGGAAATCGAAGAAATCCGCCTCAACTGGTTGCACCAGCCACTGCCCGCCAGCGCCCGCGTCATAGCGTCGCAGCCCCGTGCACGGGTGCAAGCGATGTTGAGCATCTGACCGGATGCCTAATAAAAGTCATTAAACACGAGCAACTGCCCGCATTTCTTCGATACAATCTCCCCCCGATTATAAGGACGTCTCCTGATCGGGCCCCGCAACAGCGTCAATGCGCATGCATCGACACCCAAAATCGCCCACAGAGAGCCGCCCACACAGATCGAGTGAAGTTGGCGCGCTTGCCTGTTCTTCCGGCAAAAACCCCGCTTTTCGCGAATCTGCAGAGCTGTCATGACGCTCGGCCACCGCGTTGTTTTGCCTTTGCGGGCAAGGTGCCAGGCCTGGACAGCCCTTTTTTGAGGTTCACGTCTTCAAAAGAGCGTGAAAAAAACGGGTTTTCACAACTTCACAAGAGTGTGGCGAGCAAATGAAAAGTTTTGCGTCTGAACATGCACCATTAGCGTCTGAAACAGCCCAACGACACAGGACCGGGTATACCTCGAATATCGGAGCCTGAAGCCTGTCCGCTACGGATTTGGTTGCACAAAAACGGATGTCTCGACCATAAGTCGAATTGCCAGCTGCGTGCTGAAATGAGTTCATGGAGCTCTTGAAAGCCAAGCCGCATACATCCGTCGAAGTTGCGAAAAATTGCGAAGATTCGGACATGGCGAACCTGACCATGGATAGCCTGGACATCACTGACCTGTCCCGGAACGCCTGGCAGCCATGCCGACAATTTGGTGCTGCAGATTTTGGAGACGCGTTAAATGGCGCATAACGAAGCAGTCGACGTAGTTCTGGTTGGGGCGGGCATCATGAGTGCCACCCTGGCCGTGCTGCTCAAAGAGCTCGACCCCGCGATCAAGCTGGAAGTCGTCGAGCTGATGGATTCCGGTGCTGCCGAGAGTTCCAACCCATGGAACAACGCCGGTACCGGCCACGCCGGTCTGTGCGAGCTGAACTACACGCCGCAAGCCGCCGATGGCACCGTCGACATCAAGAAAGCCGTGCACATCAACACCCAGTTCGAGGTGTCCAAGCAATTCTGGTCGTACCTGACCAAGAAAGGCACCTTCGGCTCGTGCAAATCCTTTATCAGCCCGGTGCCGCACCTGAGTTTCGTTCAGGGCGACAGCGGCGTGTCTTTCCTCAAATCGCGCTTCGACGTGCTGAGCAAGCATCACGCCTTCTCCGACATGGAGTACACCGAGGACAAGGCCAAGATGGCCGAGTGGATGCCGCTGATGATGCCGGGCCGCTCGCCGAGCGAAGTCCTCGCCGCGACCCGCGTGATGAACGGCACCGACGTCAACTTCGGCGCCCTGACCAATCAGTTGCTCAAGCACCTGACCAGCGCTCCCGACACTCAAGTCAAATACTGCAAGCGCGTTACCGGCCTCAAGCGTAACGGCGCTGGCTGGACCGTCAGCATCAAGGACGTCAACAGCGGCAGCAGCCGTGAAGTCGACGCCAAGTTCGTTTTCCTCGGTGCGGGCGGCGCGGCGCTGCCGTTGCTGCAGGCCTCGGGCATCGAAGAAAGCAAAGGCTTCGGCGGCTTCCCGATCAGCGGCCAGTGGCTGCGTTGCGACAACCCGGAAGTGGTCAAGCATCACCAGGCCAAGGTGTACAGCCAGGCCGCGGTGGGTTCGCCACCGATGTCGGTGCCGCACCTGGACACCCGCGTGGTCGACGGCAAGAAATCCCTGCTGTTCGGGCCATACGCCGGTTTCACCACCAAGTTCCTCAAGCACGGCTCCTTCATGGACCTGCCGCTGTCGGTTCGCGCCGGCAACATCGGGCCGATGCTGGCCGTGGCGAAAAACAACATGGACCTGACCAAGTACCTGGTCAGCGAAGTGATGCAATCGATGGAGCAGCGTCTGGATTCCCTGCGCCGCTTCTACCCTGAGGCGAAAGCCGAAGACTGGCGCTTGGAAGTGGCCGGCCAACGGGTACAGATCATCAAGAAAGACCCGAAAAAGGGCGGCATCCTGCAGTTCGGTACCGAACTGGTGTCGGCCAAGGACGGTTCCCTCGCCGCCCTGCTCGGCGCTTCGCCAGGCGCGTCGGTGACGGTTTCGATCATGCTGGAACTGATCGAGAAGTGCTTCCCGGCCAAGGCCAAGGGTGAGTGGGCTGGCAAACTGGCGGAGATCTTCCCGGCCCGTGAAAAGGTCCTGGAAACTGATGCTGCGCTGTATCGCAAGATCAACACGCAGAACAACATCGCGCTGGAACTGGTTGAAGAAAGCAGCGAAACCCCAAGCTACGCTTGATCTTGCCGCATAAAAAAACGCCCCGTACTCAGTGAGTGCGGGGCGTTTTTTTATGGCCTTGAAAAGCAAAAGATCGTCCGATCGCGGCCCGAGCCTTCGGCAGCTCCTACAGGGTAAACACAAACTCTCTGTAGGAGTTGCCGCAGGCTGCGATCTTTTGATCTTAGCTGCGGGCCTTGTCGATCAGCCCGATGTACTCGGCCGCGTTGCGCTGATCCTTGATCTGAGCAACGAACGTCTGACCGTGCTCGTCCTTGCCATCCACGTCATAACCGGCGGCAACGAAGAACGTCAGAAACCGCTCGAAATCATCAATGCGCAGGCCACGGTAAGCCTTGATCAGTTTGTGCAGCGACGGCGAAGTGGCGTCGACCGGCTCAAAATCGAGGAACAGCTTGATCTGCTCATCGCCGATCTCGTCACCAATCACTTGTTTTTTATCTTTACGCATTGCCGACTCCAGCTCGCAGACATTACACGGGGCGGGCAGTTTACCCCTGCCCGGCCGCCCGGCTCAACGCGATCGCACCGCCCCGGTGTGCAAATCGGCCCAGATATGGCCATTGGCGTAACTGAGGAACTGCACATACACAGTGTCGTTGCGCAGCAGATCGATGATCACGCGGTATTGGGCCTGTGGATAAAACAGTGTGAGGGTTTTGCTCTTGTCGTCATAAACCGGCTTTTTCAGGCTTTTGCTTTCACCGTCGAAATTGACCAACACCTGAGTAATGGTCGCGCCTTTGTTGAGGGATTTGCCCTTGAGGCGAATCATCAATGGAGACGTGACCGGAATCGGTTGTTGATTGGACTGGCGTTGCGCGCCGACGACCACGGAATAATCAGTGACCTGCAGCAATTGCTGCTGCTCGGGCTCGGCATCGCGCACGGTCAGATCGTCCGGCGGCAGGAATTGACTGTGCATCGGCGCGGCGGAAAGAGGCAGGCAGAGGATCAAGGAAAACGCGGCGAGGCTGCGGATCAAGAGGCGCATGACAGGCTCCGGAAGGCGGGGCCGAGCACTCTAGCATGGGTATCGTGCAAACAAATGTAGGAGTGAGCCTGCTCGCGATAGCGGTCTGTCAGCAACGTTGATGTTGGCTGATACGACGCTATCGCGAGCAGGCTCACTCCTACAGGGGGTAGTGCTGGGTTCTTACATGCCTTTAACGGCAAAGATCCCGTTGGCGTTGCGCCAGTAGCCTTTGTAGTCCATGCCGTAACCGAAGATGTAGCGGTCGATGCACGGCAGGCCGACGAAATCGGCTTTCAGGTCTGGACGCGCCTTGCGGTCGTGATCCTTGTCGATCAGAACGGCGGTGTGCACTTTGCGCGCACCGGCGTGTTTGCAAAAGTCGATGATCGCGCCGAGGGTGTGACCTTCATCGAGGATGTCGTCGATGATCAGCACGTCGCGGTCGATGAACGAAACTTCCGGCTTGGCTTTCCAGAACAGGTCGCCGCCGCTGGTTTCGTTGCGATAACGGGTCGCGTGCAGGTAGGAGGCTTCCAGCGGGAACTGCAGATGCGTCAGCAGTTTGCCGGAGAAAATCAGCCCGCCGTTCATCACGCAGAACACTACCGGATTGCTGTCAGCCAGTTGTTCGTTGATTTGTGCACCGACGCGGGCGATGGCGGCCTCGACTTCAGCTTCGGTGTACAGGCAGTCAGCCTCTCGCATGATTTGACGGATATGCTCGAGATCAGCGGACATGGCGCTCTCCAGGGGGGGATGTTTTCGGAAAAGCGGGCAAAGGTACGCATCCATTGAGGCCGAATCAAGCCTTTATGGACTAACGTACAGAATGTCCTATAGGACATCACCCTCGGATAGATTAATCTAGGCCGGTTTTTTTGCCCGCCGCCGGAGTTTTTCCATGCCCATCCTCGAGATCCGCCATCCGCTGATCCGTCATAAACTCGGCCTGATGCGCCGCGCCGATATCAGCACCAAGAACTTCCGTGAGCTCGCTCAGGAAGTCGGCGCCCTGTTGACCTATGAAGCTACAAAAGATTTGCCGCTGGAGTCCTACGATATTGCAGGCTGGTGCGGCACCGTGTCGGTCGAGAAGATCGCCGGCAAGAAGATCACCGTCGTGCCGATCCTGCGCGCCGGCATCGGCATGCTCGAAGGCGTGCTGAGCCTGATCCCGGGTGCCAAGGTTTCCGCTGTGGGCGTTGCCCGCAACGAAGAAACCCTTCAAGCGCACACTTATCTGGAAAAACTGGTTCCGGAAATCGACGAACGGTTGGCGATGATCATCGACCCGATGCTCGCTACCGGCAGCTCGATGGTGGCGACCATTGATCTGTTGAAGAAAGCCGGCTGCAAAGACATCCGCGCCATGGTGCTGGTGGCCGCGCCGGAAGGTATTGCCGCTGTAGAAAAGGCTCACCCGGACGTGACCATCTACACCGCGTCCATCGATGAGCGCTTGAACGAGCACGGTTACATCATCCCAGGACTTGGCGACGCCGGTGACAAGATCTTCGGCACCAAGCAGAAGGACGCGTGACCATGCAGCAAGAGTTCAACGATCCGCTCTGGCGTACGGTGTTGTCCGGCGCCCAGATGCTGTTCGTGGCTTTCGGCGCCCTGGTGCTGATGCCGCTGATCACGGGCCTGGACCCGAACGTGGCACTGTTTACCGCAGGTCTTGGGACGATCCTGTTCCAGATCGTCACCGGGCGTCAGGTGCCGGTGTTTTTGGCGTCGAGCTTCGCTTTCATCACCCCGATCATTCTCGCCAAGGGCCAGTTCGGCCTCGCCGCGACCATGGGCGGTGTGATGGCGGCCGGTTTCGTCTACACCTTCCTCGGTCTTGCCGTGAAGATCAAAGGCACCGGCTTTATCGACCGCTTACTGCCACCGGTGGTGATTGGTCCAGTGATCATTTCCATCGGCCTGGCCATGGCGCCGATTGCCGCGAACATGGCGATGGGCAAGGCTGGCGACGGTTCTGAACTGATCCATTACCAGACCGCGATGCTGATCTCGATGCCGGCATTGCTGACCACATTGATCGTGGCGGTGTTCGGTAAAGGCATCTTCCGCCTGGTGCCGATCATTTCCGGCGTGCTGGTCGGTTTTGCCATGGCGTTCTATTTCGGTGTCGTTGATACCGCGAAGATTGCCGCAGCGCCATGGTTTGCGATCCCGCACTTCACCGCGCCGGAATTCAACTGGCAGGCGATTCTGTTCATCGTTCCAGTGGCATTGGCTCCGGCCATTGAACACATCGGTGGCGTGATTGCCGTCGGTAGCGTGACCGGTCGCGACTATCTGAAGAAGCCCGGCCTGCATCGCACCCTGCTCGGTGACGGCATTGCCACCACCGCCGCCGGTCTGTTCGGCGGCCCGCCAAACACCACCTACGCGGAAGTGACTGGCGCAGTGATGCTGACCAAGAACTACAACCCGAAAATCATGACCTGGGCGGCGATCTTCGCTATCAGCCTGGCGTTCATTGGCAAGTTCGGCGCGCTGCTGCAGAGCATTCCGGTGCCGGTGATGGGCGGGATTCTGTGCTTGCTGTTCGGCTCGATCGCGGCGGTGGGGATGAACACCCTGATCCGTCACAAGATCGATCTGGGCGAGGCGCGCAATCTGGTGATCGTGTCGGTGACGCTGGTGTTCGGCATTGGCGGTGTGCTGGTCGGCACCGGCACCGGTCCAGACGACTTCGGCCTCAAAGGCATCGCGTTGTGCGCGGTGGTGGCGATTGCGCTGAACCTGATTCTGCCGGGCAATGATGGCTGGAAGAACAAGAAGGCGGATGAGCCGCTGATCTAAGCCTTTAGATCTGATCGTTCCCACGCTCTGCGTGGGAACGCCTCTAGGGACGCTCTGCGTCCAGTGACGCGGAGCGTCACGGGCTGCATTCCCACGCGGAGCGTGGGAACGATCATCACAGGGCCAGCGGCGCTCTTTCGCAGAGGGTTGCCAACGCCTTAGCCCATTGCCGGTCGTCATTCAGGCACGGCACCAGCACCAACTCTTCGCCCCCCGCTTCGCGGAACTGTTCCTTGCCGCGATCACCAATCTCTTCCAGCGTCTCGATGCAATCGGCGACAAACGCCGGGCACATCACCAGTATTTTCTTCACGCCGCTTTTCGCCAGCTCATCCAGCCGTGCCTCGGTGTAGGGTTCGATCCACTTGGCCCGGCCCAGACGCGACTGAAACGATACCGACCATTTGCCATCCGGCAGGCCCATGCGCTCAGCGAACAACGCCGCAGTACGCAGGCATTGCGCGCGATAACAGGTCGCCAATACCGCAGGCGAGGCGTTCTTGCAGCAGTCTTCATTCTTGAAGCAATGATTGCCGGTCGGATCGAGTTTGGTCAGGTGCCGCTCAGGCAGACCGTGGAAGCTCAGCAGCAAGTGATCGTAATCCTGCTGCAGATGCGGCCGGGCGCTTTCGACCAGCGCATCCAGGTATTCCGGCTGATCGTAGAACGGCTGCAGTACCGACAGTTGCACGTCGAGTTTCTTTTCGCGGATCACCCGCTTGGCTTCTTCGATCACTGTGGTCGTGGTGCTGTCGGCGAACTGTGGATACAGCGGTGCCAGCGTGATGCGCTTGTGCCCCGCCGCCACCAGTTTCAGCAGGCAGGTTTCAATCGACGGCTCACCATAACGCATCGCCAGCTCCACTGGCCCCTGCTTCCATTGCGCCTTCATCTGCTCTTGCAGGCGCCGGCTGAGCACCACCAGCGGTGAACCTTCGTCCCACCAGATCGACGCATAGGCGTGGGCCGACTGCTCCGGGCGCTTGATCAGGATCAGCGACACCAGCAAACGCCGCACCGGCCACGGCAGGTCGATCACGTACGGGTCCATCAGGAATTGATTGAGGTAGCGGCGCACATCGGCCACTGAGGTTGAGGCCGGGGAACCCAGGTTGACCAGAAGCAAGGCGTGATCGGTCATGCAACGTCCTATTTCAGAGGCGGCTGGAAAGATCGTCCAGGGCCGCGCGTAAATCCGTGAACTGGAAAGTGAAACCCGCTTCCAGCAAGCGTGCCGGCATAGCCTTCTGGCCGCCGAGCAACAGCAATGACATCTCACCGAGGCCGACCTTCAGCGCCAGGGTCGGCATCGGCATGAACGCCGGGCGGTGCAACACGCTGCCCAGCGTCTTGGCAAATTCGCGATTGCGCACAGGTTTCGGCGCGCACGCATTATAAGGACCACTGGCCTGATCACGATGCAGAAGAAAATCAATCAGGGCGATTTGATCGTTGATATGAATCCACGGCATCCACTGCCGGCCATTGCCCAAAGGCCCGCCGAGCCCGAGTTTGAACGGCAACAGCAAGCGCGACAAAAAGCCGCCCTCGGCCGACAGCACCAGACCCGTTCGCACCAGCACCACGCGAATGCCTTGTGTCTCGGCACGCTGTGCGGTTTCCTCCCAGGCAATACACAACTGACTGGCGAAGTCGTCGATCACCGGCGGCGAATCTTCAGTCAATTCGCGCTCACCGCCATCGCCATACCAGCCAATGGCTGATCCGGAGATCAGCAACGCTGGTTTCTGCGCGCGCGTGTCGAGCCAGGTCAACAGGGTTTCCGTGAGCGTGATACGGCTGCTCCACAGCAACGCTTTGCGTCGATGGGTCCACGGCCGATCGGCAATCGGCGCACCGGCCAGATTGATGATCGCGTCCACAGGCTCTTCGCCAAGGTCTTCCAGACGCGCAATACCCCGCACCTGCGCACCACAGATTTTCGCGACTTTCTCCGGTTTGCGGCTCCACACCGTCAAGCGATGCCCCTGCTCCAACCAGTATCGGCAGAGCGCACGTCCGATCAAACCAGTACCGCCGGTCAGCAATATGTGCATGACATCTTCCTCGCGTGGCGTTTAACCCGGATCACTAGTCTATTTTTAAAAGCAGGGATCTTTTCTATCGGGCAGGCTCTATTGTTTAACCATAGGCCAAGCTGTCAGATCGAGAACGCTAGAAGTTATACCAAAAAACAAAATTGTACAGGTTTCATCCACGGCGTAGTCTGTACAGAAAGGTAAACGAGGCCCCTATGACTGTACCTATCGCAATCATCGGCACCGGCATCGCCGGACTTTCCGCCGCCCAGGCTCTGACAGAGACCGGGCATACCGTGCAATTGTTCGATAAAAGTCGCGGCAGCGGCGGGCGCATGTCGAGCAAACGCAGCGACGCCGGTTCACTGGACATGGGCGCGCAATATTTCACCGCGCGTGATCGGCGCTTCGTCACCGAAGTGCAGCGTTGGCAAAGCCTGGGCTGGGTCGCCGAGTGGACACCGCAGCTCTACACGTATCAGGGCGGGCAACTGAATCTGTCGCCGGACGAGCAGACGCGCTGGGTCGGGACGCCACGCATGAGCGCCATCACTCGTGGACTGCTCGATGGCTTGGAAGTGCACTTTGCCTGCCGCATCACCGAGGTCTTTCGCGGTGAAGAACACTGGCATCTGCAGGACGCCGAAGGCTTCACCCATGGCCCGTTCAGCCACGTGGTGATCGCCACGCCGGCCCCTCAAGCGACAGCCTTGCTGGCCGCAGCCCCGAAACTTGCCGGGGCCGCCGCCGGGGTGAAAATGGACCCGACCTGGGCTGTCGCCCTCGCCTTCGACACACCGCTGGATACGCCCATTGAAGGCTGCTTCGTGCAGGACAGTCCGCTCGACTGGCTGGCACGCAACCGCAGCAAGCCCGGACGTGACAACAGCCTCGACACCTGGGTGCTGCATGCGAGCAGCGCGTGGAGCCGGCAGCACATCGATCTGTCCAAGGAAGCTGTGATCGAGCAACTGCACGGTGCTTTTGCCGAATTGCTGCACAGCGCCATGCCCGCGCCAACCTTCAGCCTCGCCCACCGCTGGCTCTACGCACGTCCGGCGACGGGCCACGAATGGGGGACCCTGGCCGATGCCGATCTGGGTTTGTATGCTTGCGGCGACTGGTGCCTGTCCGGGCGCGTCGAAGGCGCTTGGCTCAGTGGCCAGGAAGCTGCGCGACGCTTGCACGAACACCTGCAATGAACCGCATCAATCCGCGTAAATTGCTGCTGTCGAAATGGACAGCAGCCCACCCGCAGAATCGTGAAAAACACTTTCTGGTGACCGAGCTGTTTCGCGACGAGGAAGGCACGGTGCTGGAAGTTGAGTTGCAGGCGGTGTTGACCCAGCGTGCGGAGCGACTCGATTGGCAGACACTACAAAACAACGCTGAATGGCTGCAGGGCTGGAAGTAAATACCGTCCCCTGTGGGAGCGAGCTTGCTCGCGAAAACGGTGTGTCAATCAATGAATTTGTTGAATGTTAATCCGTATTCGCGAGCAAGCTCGCTCCCACAATGAACCGCGCTCAACCGAAAAAGTTATACAAACCATTTGACTTGTACACCCATGAATCTATGCTGAGCAAAGTTGTACAGAGATCAACCTCTGTACAGGTATGGATTCGAGGTGCCCATGTCTGACTCTTGCGCAGCCAAACCCAAAATCGCCATCAGCGCCTGCCTGCTGGGCGCCGAGGTGCGCTACAACGGTGGACACAAGGAATCCCGCCTGTGCAGCCGCACCCTCACCGAACATTTCGATTTCGTCCCGGTGTGTCCGGAAGTCGCGATCGGTATGGGCATCCCGCGCGAGCCGATCCGCCTTGTCGGCGAGGCCGAGCATCCGCAAGCGGTCGGCACGGTAAACCCGTCGATCAACGTCACTCAGCCATTGGCCGAGTACGGCACAAAAATGGCCGCCGAGCTGAATGACATCTGCGGCTACATCTTCATGCAGCAGTCGCCGTCCTGCGGCCTCGAACGGGTCAAGGTCTACCACGCCAACGGCGCCCCGGTGAACGGCGGCGGGCGCGGGATTTACGCCCAGGCGTTCTGCGCACAGCACCCGGATCTGCCCGTGGAAGAAGCCGGGCGCCTCAACGATCCGGTACTGCGTGAGAACTTCATCACCCGTGTGTTCGCCTACAGCGAATGGCAACAGGTCCTCGCCAATGGCCTGAGCCGTCGCGCCCTCACCGAATTCCATTCGCGCTACAAATACTTGCTGATGGCGCACAACCCACTGCAATACAAAACGCTGGGCAAGTTGTTGGGCAATATGGCCGACACCGATCCCGCCGAACTCGGCCCGCGCTATTTCAGCGAACTGATGGCCGCCCTGAAGAAATGTGCCACGCGCGGCACTCACAGCAATGTCCTGCTGCACATCAGCGGTTATCTGAAGCAGGCGATCAGCGCCGAAGACAAACAGGAAATGCAACACGTCATCGGCCAATACCGCCAGGGCATCGTGCCGCTGGTGGTGCCGTTGACGTTGCTCAAGCATCACTTTCGCCTCCATCCGGATTCCTACATTGCGCAACAGGTTTACCTGCAACCGCACCCGGAAAACCTCAGCCTGCGAAACGCAATCTAATGAACGACAAAATGGATACCAGCGCCCAGGAAGACCTTGGCGCGGATTTTAAGAAAGCCCTCGACGAGGGCTGGCTACCGATTCGCGAAGTCGCGCGGCAGACCGGCGTCAACGCGATCACCCTGCGCGCGTGGGAGCGCCGCTACGGGTTGGTCGTGCCACAACGCACGCCCAAGGGCCACAGACTATATTCGGCCGAACATGTGCAGCAAATCCTGACCATCCTCACCTGGCTTAATCGTGGTGTTGCCGTCAGTCAGGTCAAGCCGCTGCTCGACGCACCACAGGCGTTCAGCGAATCGGTGGAAAACGACTGGCAGCATTTGCGCCAGACATTGCTGGCGGCCGTCACGCAGCTCAATGAACGCAGCCTCGACGACAGCGTCAATCAGGCCATGGCGCTCTACCCGCCACGCACGCTGTGCGAGCAATTGCTGATGCCGCTGCTGGCGGAACTGGAGCAGCGCTGGCAAGGCCAGTTCGGCGCGCAGATGGAGCGGGTGTTCTTTTATTCGTGGCTACGCAGCAAATTCGGCACACGCATCTACCATAACAATCGTCAGCTACATGGCGCCCCGCTGTTGTTGATCAATCACTCCGACCTGCCACTGGAACCTCATCTGTGGCTGTGCGCGTGGCTGATCAGCAGCGCCGATTGTCCGGTGCAAGTGTTTGACTGGCCGCTGCCGGCCACCGAACTGGCGCTGGCGGTCGAACACCTGCAGGCCCGTGGCGTACTGCTGTATTCCAGCAAAGCCATGAACCTTGCGCAGTTGCCCAAGCTGCTGAACGGAGTCAGTTGCCCAAAAATGCTGGTCGGACCAACGGTATGCATCCACCACGCCGAGTTGTCCGTAAAAACCTCCGAGATGGCTGATGTGTTCCTGGCGGAAGACGCGCTTCTTGCGCACCAGGAACTCGTTCAGCGCGGGCTGATTTAATGGACGCCGTGAGTGCCGACATGCAATTGATCTGGCTGCGCAGCGACTTGCGCCAACATGACAACACCGCCCTCGCGGCCGCCGCAGCGCGCGGCCCGACGGTCGCCGTGTACCTGTTGAGTCCGCAGCAGTGGCTGGAACATGACGATGCGCCGTGCAAGGTCGACTTCTGGTTGCGCAACCTCGATGAGCTGAGCAAAAGCCTCGCCGCGTTGAATATTCCGTTGCTGATCCGTACTGCCGCGCATTGGGATCAAGCCCCAGCGGAACTGCTCAAGCTCTGTCGGCAACTGAAGATTGAAGCCGTCCACGTCAACGAAGAATATGGCGTCCATGAAAGCCGTCGCGATGCAGCGGTGGCGGACATGCTGAAGGCTGAGGGCATCACGTTTCACAGCTACCTTGATCAGTTGCTGTTCAAACCCGGCAGCGTGCTGACCAAGACCGAGAGTTACTTCAAGGTGTTCAGCCAGTTCCGCAAAGTCTGTTATGAACGTTTGCACCGCTCGATGCCTGCGTTGGTCAAGGCACCAAGCAAACAGGCAAAACTTGCCATCGACAGCGACCTGATTCCCGACTCCGTCAAAGGCTTCGCCACACCGAGCCAAACCCTGCGCGATCTGTGGCCGGCTGGCGAACAGGAAGCCCGGCGCCGTCTCGACACCTTCACCGACGCGCAGATCGACTACTACCAAAGCGAACGCGACTTCCCGGCCAAGCCCGGCACCAGTCAGCTCTCGGCATACCTCGCTGCCGGGGTGATTTCGCCGCGCCAATGCCTGCACGCCGCCCTGCAGAGCAATCAGGGCGAGTTCGAGAGCGGCAAGGTCGGTGCGGTTACCTGGATCAACGAGCTGCTGTGGCGCGAATTCTACAAGCATATTCTGGTCGGCTATCCACGGGTCTCGCGGCACCGCGCGTTTCGCCCGGAAACCGAAGCGCTGGCCTGGCGTGATGCACCGGACGATCTCGCCGCGTGGCAAGAGGCGCGCACCGGTCTGCCGATTATCGACGCGGCCATGCGCCAATTGCTCGAAACCGGCTGGATGCACAATCGCCTGCGCATGATCGTGGCGATGTTCCTGACCAAAAACCTGCTGATCGACTGGCGCGAAGGCGAGCGTTTTTTCATGCGTCACCTGATTGATGGCGACTTGGCGGCGAACAACGGCGGCTGGCAATGGAGCTCGTCGACGGGCACCGATTCGGCTCCGTACTTCCGCATCTTCAATCCGTTGAGCCAGTCGGAAAAGTTCGACAGCGAAGGCCTGTTCATCAAGCACTGGCTACCGGAACTGGCGGCTCTCAACAAGAAAGAAGTGCACAACCCGGCCGACGTCGGTGGTTTGTTCGGCGTGGCGGACTACCCGTCGCCGATCGTCAACCTCAGCACTTCGCGCCAGCGCGCATTGGCCGCCTTCAAGAACCTACCTTCGCGTACGTCTTCAGGAGGCGATGATGAGTGAATTCCTGCGCCGCTTCGCCCGGCAATTTTCAGCGTTAAACAAAGACAACCTGCAAAACCTCGGCGAGCTGTACAGCGATGACATTCATTTCACCGACCCGCTGCACGAGGTGCAAGGGTTGGCGCAATTGCGCGACTACTTCGGCGAGCTGTACGCCAACGTCAGCGAACTGCGCTTCGATTTTCATGGTTTCGACCAGATCGGCGACTGCGAAGGCTACCTGCGTTGGGTCATGAGTTATCGCCATCCGCGCCTGGCGGGCGGCCGTGTGATTCGTGTCAGCGGCTGCTCGCATCTGCTGTGGCACGACAAGGTTTATCGCCATCGGGATTATTTCGATGCCGGGGCGCTGCTGTATGAACACTTGCCAGTATTGGGCCGGGTCATCGCCTGGCTGAAAAGGAGAATGGGATGAGTCGTACACCTCCACGGCGCTATTGGTTGACCGGGGCCAGCAGTGGCATCGGCGCGGCGCTGGCTGAAGAGATCCTGAAAACCGGTGCGCACCTGGCGGTCAGTTCCCGTCAGATCGCACCGCTCAAGGTCTTGTCGCAACGCTATCCGGGGCAAGTTCTGGTGGTGCCGGGGGACCTGACCAACAGCCAGACGGTTCGCGAAATCGGCGAGCAGATCGCCACGGATTGGGGTTCGCTGGATTCGGTGATTCTCAACGCCGGCACCTGCGAGTACGTCGATGCCAAGCAGTTCGACGCCTCGATCATCGAGCATGTGGTGCGCACCAACCTGCTCGCCAGCAGCTACTGCATCGAGGCCGCGCTGCCGCTGCTGCGCAAAGGCACCGCGCCGCATCTGATCGGCGTGGCCAGTTCGGTCACCTACCTGCCGCTGCCACGGGCCGAAGCCTACGGCGCCTCGAAGGCCGGATTGCGTTACCTGTTCGAATCGCTGCGCATCGATCTGGCCGACGAAGGCATTGAAGTCACCGTGGTCAGCCCCGGTTTTGTGGAAACACCGCTGACCGCGAAAAACGATTTCCCCATGCCGTTGAGCTGGCCTGTGGATAAAGCCGCGCGGCACATCTTCGCCAAGCTCAAAGATCGGCCATTGGAAATCGCCTTCCCGGCGCTGTTCATGGCCGCGCTGTGGCCGCTGTCGAAACTGCCGGCACGCGTGCAACTGGCCATCGGCAAGCGCATGGTGCGCAAGTCGCCTCCGCTGACGGATCCGACATGAAAATTGCCATCGTCGGCAGCGGCATCGCCGGGCTTACCTGCGCTTACCTGCTCAATCGCCGCCATGAAGTGACGGTGTTCGAGGCGGGCGACTGGGTCGGTGGCCACACGCACACGGTAGACGTCACCGTCGCAGGGCAGCCCTACGCCGTGGACACCGGCTTCATCGTGTTCAATGACTGGACCTACCCGAACTTTATCCGCCTCCTCGGCCAGCTTGGCGTGGCGTTCAAACCGACCGAAATGAGTTTTTCGGTAACCGACCCGGACACCGGCCTGGAATACAACGGCAACAACCTCAACAGCCTCTTCGCCCAGCGCAGCAATCTGTTGTCGCCGGGGTTCTGGGGCATGTTGCGCGACATCCTGCGCTTCAATAAAGAAGCCCAGCGTGACCTCGTCGAACTGCGCATTGCCGCCGACACCACCCTCGACGAATACCTCAAGGCCGGCGGCTACGGCGAACGTTTCATCCTGCATTACATCGTGCCGATGGGTTCGGCGATCTGGTCGATGCCGATGGCGGAAATGCTCAACTTCCCCCTGCAGTTTTTTGTGCGGTTCTTCAAGAATCACGGGCTGTTGTCAGTCAGTGATCGGCCGCAATGGCAAGTCATCGAAGGCGGCTCGAGCGCTTACATCGCGCCACTGACGGCCGCGTTCAAGGACAGGATTCGGCTCAATTGTCCGGTCACCCGGGTCGATCGCGATGTGCATGGCGTAGTTATCCACAGCCCGGCAGGCCTCGAGCATTTCGATCGGGTGGTGTTCGCCTGTCACAGTGACCAGGCGCTGAAACTGCTGGCGGTGCCCAGCGAAGCCGAACGCGCGATCCTCGGTGCCCTGCCCTACGCCGACAACGAAGTAGTGCTGCACACCGACACGCGTTTGCTGCCAACGCGCAAACTTGCCTGGGCCAGCTGGAACTATCGACTCAGCGGCGCTGGCCATACTCACGCCGCCGTCACCTACGACATGAACATTCTGCAGGGCATTCAGAGCGACACCACGTTCTGCGTCAGCCTCAATCAGAGTGCCGGCATCAGCCCCGACAAAGTGCTTGCCCGCTACACCTACGCCCACCCGCAGTTCAGCCTCGCGGCCGTGGCCGCGCAGCAGCGCTGGGGCGAGCTGGATGGCGCGCAACACACACATTATTGCGGCGCCTATTGGGCCAACGGTTTCCATGAGGACGGTGTCGTCAGCGCCTTGCGCGTGGCCGCCGCGTTCGGGGAAAGCTTATGAACAGCGCCCTGTATAGCGGCTGGATCGGCCATCGGCGTTTTTCGCCGCGCCGCCATGAATTCCGTTACCGGATCGGCTTGCTCTACCTCGATCTCAGCGAACAGGACGCCGTGCTTGCACTGTCGCCGCTGGCCGGACGCAGTCGCTTTGCGCCGTTTTCATTTCGCGAGACTGACTACCTGAAGACCTTTACCGGCCGTGGCATACGCCTGATCGATGCCGTACGCCAGCAGGTCGGCATCGCCATCGGCCACGAACCGCAAGGCTCGATCTGCCTGCTGACCCAGGCGCGCAGTTGGGGGCTGTCGTTCAACCCGGTGAGTTTCTTTTACTGCCATGAGGCGGACGGGCAACTGGCGGCGATCGTCTGTGAAGTCACCAACACGCCGTGGGGCGAGCGCTATCACTATGTGTTGCCGGCGCGCCCGCCGGTCAATCTGCAGGATTTCCATCAGCACTTTGCCGTGGCCAAAGCCTTTCACGTTTCGCCGTTTCTGCCGCGCGATCTCGAATACCGCATGAGCTTCAGCCCCGCCGCGCAAAAACTCGGCGTGCACATGGCTGACTGGCAGGGCGAGCACAAACTGTTCGACGCGACGCTCAATCTGCAACGCGAAAGCCTCGACCGGCGCAGCCTGCATCGTTACCTGCGGCGCTTTCCGTGGATGACCGCGAAAACCGCCCTGGCCATTTACTGGCAAGCGCTGCGACTGCTGCTCAAACGCGCACCGATTTTTGCTCATCAGACTGCCGACGGCAGTTTTCAAACAGCCACTGTGCCTCCCAAGGAGCACCGCCATGAAATCCTCTAGTCTGTCGGTCAGTCGGCTCAGCACCAACGGTTTGACCGGGTCGCTGCTGCGCCGTGGCGTGCTGCGCCAATTGGCTCAGTTGAAAAACGGGCAACTGTTGGTGGTCGAGGACGGCGAACGCCTGATGTTCGGTACCCCGGGCAGTGCTTTGCTCGGGGAAATCCATGTGCTCGATCCGGCCGTCTGGGGCATGGTTGCCGGGAACGGTTCGATTGGCGCCGGCGAGGCCTTTATCCACGGCTACTGGAGTTCGCCGGATCTGACGGCCGTGGTCCGCGTGTTCGTCAGCAACCTCGACGTGCTCGATGCCATGGAGGGCGGTCTGGCCCGTCTCAGCCGGCCGTTGGTGCAAGGTCTGCACTGGCTCAACCGCAACACGCGCAAGGGTTCGCAGAAGAACATCGCCGCGCACTACGACCTTGGCAACGATCTGTTCGAGCAGTTTCTCGACCCGACCATGATGTATTCGGCGGCGCAGTTCCTGACCCCGGAAGACAGCCTCGAACAGGCACAACTGAACAAACTGGAGCGGATCTGTCAGAAGCTCGCGCTGCAACCCAGCGACCATTTGCTGGAGATCGGCACCGGCTGGGGCAGCATGGCGCTGTATGCCGCGCAACATTATGGCTGCCGCGTGACCACCACGACCCTGTCGAAAGAGCAGTACGCGTTTACCGCGCAACGCATCGAACAACTGGGTTTGCAGGATCGCGTCACGCTGTTGCTCAAGGACTACCGCGACCTGACCGGCGAATACGACAAACTGGTGTCGATCGAGATGATCGAAGCCGTCGGCCACCGCTTCCTGCCGACCTACTTCAAACAGTGCGCGCAGTTGCTCAAGAGCAACGGCCTGATGTTGATCCAGGCGATCACCATCCGCGAGCAGCGTTACGAACAGGCCAAGCGCGGCGTCGATTTCATCCAGCGCTACATCTTCCCCGGCGGCGCCCTGCCCTGCGTGCAGAAAATGCTCGAAGTGGTCGGCCGCGACACCGACATGAACCTGCTGCACATGGAAGATTTCGGCCTGCACTACGCCCGCACCCTGCGCCTGTGGCACGAGAACTTCCGCCGCGCCCATGGCCGCTTGAGCGAACTGGGCTATGACGATTATTTCCTGCGGCTGTGGGAGTTTTACCTGTGTTACTGCGAGGGCGGTTTCCTCGAACGCACCATCGGCACCGCGCAGTTGCTACTGGCCAAACCCGCCGCAATGACTGCGCCGCTGCTCGGACGCTTCGATGCTTGAGCGTGTCGCCAATGCCGTACTGTTCCAGATCGGCTGGCTGACTTGCGTGCTCGGCGGCAACAGCCTGTGGTTGCTGGTCGCGCTGGCGGTGCTGGTGATCCATCTGTGCTGGGTCAGCAGTTGGGCGGCTGAGGGGCGTTTGATCCTCAGCGTGGTGATTGTCGGCACCGCTGTCGACAGTGTGTTGCGCGGTGCCGGGGTGTTCGCGTTTCAGGATCAGTCGCCGCTAATTCCGTTGTGGCTGATGTTGCTCTGGGCGTTGTTGGCGACCACCTTGCGCCATTGCCTGGCTTGGAGCGCGCGGCCCTGGTGGCTGGCGAGCTTACTCGGCGCTGTCGGCGGCGCGCTGTCGTATTACGCTGGCGGGCGCCTGGCCGGGGTGCAATTCCCCTATGGCGAACTGCCGACGCTGATCGGTATCGGCCTGCTCTGGGCGCTGCTGTTTCCGTTGCTGCATACGATGGCTCGGCGGCTGGCGCACTGAGCGTCTGTCAGACCTTTCACACGTGTGCCGGCCACTGCCTTACACTGCCGACCATGAAGACCATTCCCCACCAACAAATCACGGAACCGGCGGTCACTTGCTCGACCTGCGCGGCGTGTTGTTGCCAGCTCGAAGTGATGCTGATCACCGACACTGGCGTGCCTGATCGCTTTATCGATACCGATGAGTGGGGCGGCGAAGTAATGCTGCGTCTGGATGACGGCTGGTGCGCGGCGCTGGATCGCGACACGATGATGTGCACAATCTATGAGAAGCGCCCGCTGATCTGCCGCGAGTTCGAGATGGGCGCGCCGGAGTGCATTGAAGAACGCAAAGGCATCACGACTGCCTACCGCTGATCACAAGAACACCCCAAAACAAATGTAGGAGTGAGCCTGCTCGCGATAGCGGTCTTTCATTCAACATCTTCGTTGAACATGAAACAGCTTTCGCGAGCAGGCTCGCTCCCACAGGGGTCAAGCGTTTAGCCGTTAGAGCGGCATCGTGTAATGCAGCGAGTAACTTTCTACACCGTCGTTGTCACTGGCCAGACCGGCGTTGGAATAGTGTGTCGCACGAATCCCGACTTCATGCCCGCCATTGAAATGCAGACCAAAACCGAAACGGTCTTCGAACTGGAAAGAGCCGCCGAGATTATTGGATTCGTACTTGGTATTGGAGAACGCGGCTACGCCGATCCCCGCCTCGACATACGGTTTGACCGATTCACCGGCAAACTCATAAACAAATACCGGCGAGAACGACAGGCTGTTGTTACTGGAGGTCTTGTCACCTTCCCAGTAAGTGTAAGCCCCGCTCCAGTAACCGGTCAGGCGACCGACGTCACTTTGCAGCCAGCTCTTGTCCCAGTCGAAATTCATGCCCAAGCGGTACGTCATGGTCGAGTCGCTGGTGGCCCCCACCGCAAACTCAACACCTGCCGCTTGTGCAGTAATACTTTGCCCCATCAGTGCGGCCGCAATCGCGGCCAAGCAGAATAGTCGCTTCACGTTGAAACTTCCTTTTCCGGAACGATCGTTTGGTTTTCTAGATAACTCTTCGCTATAGAAGCTGGCGCCTACTTAGAAGTTCAGCTGATTTTTTAGTTATTTCACAATTTTTTTACAAGTCGAAGTTTTGCACTTCGCCAGCGTTTTGTCCGAGCAGTGGCAGGATGTTTTTGAAGTACTCAGGATCGGCGCTGGTCCAGAATCTGACCGGTTGGTTCGGGCCGACAGCGAGCAAATCGCGCTCCGCCAAAAGCCGCTGAAGTTGCCGCGCCACAGCAGCGCCAGTATCGATCAGGCTAATGTCCGCGGGGATCATCGACTTGAGCATCGGCTTGAGAAAGGGATAGTGGGTGCAGCCCAAAATGATCGTGTCGCAACCGCTGGCCAACAGTGGCTCGACATACCCTTGCAGCAACTGGCGCAACTCGGCGCTGTGCAGATCGCCGCTTTCAATCAGCTCGACCAGACCGGGACATGGCTGAGTAATCACGCGCACGTCGGTGGCAAAGCGATCAAGCAGTGCGGCGAACTTGGCGCTCTGCAACGTGCCGGTGGTGGCGAGCACACCGACCACTCCGCTGCGGGTCGCGGCAGCGGCAGGTTTGACCGCAGGCTCCATGCCGACAAGCGGCCAGTCAGGGAAATCACGGCGTAGATCGGCGACACCCGCGACCGTCGCAGTATTGCACGCGATGACCAAGGCCTTGGCGCCTTGCTCGCGGAAAAACCCGGCCATCACGCTGCAGCGCTGGCGAATGAATTCAGGGGTTTTCTCACCGTAGGGAATGTGCCCGCAATCAGCGACATAGAGCAGCGATTCATTGGGTAGCAAACGCTGGATTTCCGCCAGCACCGACAAGCCGCCGACGCCGGAGTCGAACACGCCGATCGGCGCTTCACGCATGGCGCGGACCACAGACGCTGCAACCCGGATCGCGTTTGACCCGCAACTCGCGGAAACGCGAACCGAGGGCATCGATCAACAACAAGCGCCCCACCAGTGGTTCGCCAAAACCGACCAAAACCTTCAAGGCTTCCAGTGCTTGCAGGCTGCCAACCAGGCCGACCAGCGGCCCGACCACACCGGCTTCGCTGCAAGTCAGTTCGGCTTCGCTGCCGTGCCCATATAAACAGTGGTAACACGGACTCTCGGCACGACGCGGGTCGAACACCGACAACTGCCCTTCCAGCCGAATCGCCGCGCCACTGACCAAAGGTTTGCACGCCGCCACACACGCGGCGTTGACCGCTTCGCGGGTGGAAAAATTATCGGAACAGTCGAGCACCAGATCCACCGCCGCCACGGCAGCAGCGAGAGAATCCTCGTCCAGTGCCTGACGATGAGCGACCAGTTGGATTTCTGGATTGATCGCCGTCAAACGCTTGAGCGCCGAGTCGACCTTGCTCATACCGACGCTGTCGGTGTCGTGAATAATCTGGCGTTGCAGATTGGTCAGATCGACCGTGTCGAAATCCGCCAGATGCAATTCACCGACACCCGCCGCCGCGAGATACAACGCCACCGGAGCGCCGAGACCGCCGAGGCCGACGATCAACACGCGACTGTCCTTGAGCTTCAGTTGCCCATCGATGTCGATGTGTTGCAGCAGAATCTGCCGGCTGTAGCGCAGCAATTCCTGATCATTCAGCACGGCAGGCGCCCCAGACTGATGCGTTGATGGCCGCCCAGATCGGTGCGGCTGTGGACCTCTTCAAAACCGCGCGTGAGCAGCAAATCGCGCACGGCTTCGGCTTGATCATAGCCGTGTTCGAGCATCAGCCAGCCAGCGGCCTCCAGATGTTCCGGAGCCTGCGCGACGATCAAACGCAGATCGTCGAGTCCATCCTCACCGGCAACCAGCGCACTGGCCGGTTCGAAGCGCACATCGCCCTCGACCAGATGCGGATCGGCCGCAGCGATGTACGGCGGATTGCTGATGATCAACTGGAAACGCTGACCTTCCAGCGCGCTGAACCAATGACTGCTCAGCACCGTGGCGTTGTTCAAATGCAGACGCTGACGATTGCGTTCGGCCAAGGCCACGGCTTCGAGTACGCGATCCACGGCAGTGACTTTCCACGCCGGACGTTCGCTGGCCAAGGCCAACGCAATTGCGCCACTGCCAGTGCCGAGGTCGAGCACTTTGGCCGGCGTAGCGGGGAGCAACTCCAGCGCCGCTTCCACCAGCAATTCAGTGTCAGGACGCGGAATCAGCGTGTGCGGCGCGACTTCAAGATCGAGTTTCCAGAAGCCCTGCTGCCCGAGAATATAAGCCACCGGTTCACCGCTACGGCGGCGTTGCAAGTACTCGGCAAAAGTCAGCGCCGCTTCGCTCGGCACGATGCGCTCGGGCCAGGTGTGCAGAAAACTGCGCGATTTGCCCAGTGCAGCGGCGAGAAGCAACTCGGCATCCAGACGCGCAGTCGGTGAATCCGGCAATTCAGCGGCACGCAACAGGCTGGCAATGATGGTCATTTATTCACCTATCGCTGCGAGTTGGTCAGCCTGGTATTCGGCCAGCAATGGCTCGATCACCGCTTCAACGCCACCGGCAAGAATTTCGTCAAGGGAGTACAGGGTCAGGTTGACGCGATGGTCAGTGACCCGGCCCTGAGCAAAGTTGTAGGTACGAATTCGCTCGGAACGGTCGCCCGAGCCAACCAGCAATTTACGCTCGCTGGCGATCGCGTTGGCCGCCGCTGCGGTTTGCTGATCGTTGAGTTTGGCCGACAGCCAGGCCATCGCCCGAGCGCGGTTCTTGTGCTGGGAACGTTCTTCCTGACACTCGACGACAGTGCCGGTCGGTATGTGCGTGATGCGGATCGCCGAGTCGGTGGTGTTAACGTGCTGACCGCCGGCCCCGGAGGAGCGGAACGTATCGACGCGCAAATCCGCCGGGTTGATCTCGATGGCTTCGCGCTCGTCCGGCTCGGGCAATACCGCCACGGTGCAGGCCGAGGTGTGGATACGGCCCTGTGATTCGGTAGCAGGCACGCGCTGTACGCGGTGCGCACCGGATTCGAATTTCAGCTTGCCGTAAACGTTGTCGCCTTCGATGCGGGCGATGACTTCTTTATAGCCACCGTGTTCGCCTTCGTTTTCCGACAGGATCTCGACACGCCAGCCGCGCCGCTCGGCGTAACGCGAGTACATGCGGAACAGGTCGCCGGAGAAGATCGCCGCCTCGTCGCCACCGGTGCCGGCACGGATTTCGAGAAAGACGTTACGGCCGTCGTTGGGATCCTTGGGCAGCAACATGCGTTGCAGGTCGGCTTCCAGGGTGATCAGCAATTCCTTGGCTTCGCGGACTTCTTCCACGGCCATTTCACGCATGTCCGGGTCGCTGTCCTTGAGCAGCGCCTGCGCGCCTTCAAGATCGCTTTGTACGCTGAGCAGCTTTTTATAGCCTTGTACCACCGGCTCAAGTTCGGCGTATTCCTTGGAATAAGCGCGGAATTTGGCCTGATCGGCAATGACTTCGCCGTCGCCGAGCAGCGCGGTCAGTTCCTCGAAACGGTCCTGGAGGATGTCCAGCTTATTGAGCAGTGACGCTTTCATTGCGGTTTTTTATCCGAAAAGCTATCCGGTGAGCCCTCGAGGGCAAAGAGTTCCTGGGCCATGGCCAGCGCATCGAGGCGGCCTTCGGCAGAAAGCTTTTTCAGTTGCACACTGGGCGCATGCAACAGTTTATTGGTCAGGCCACGGGCCAGTTGTCCGAGCACGTCTTCGGCGTTGCCGCCATTGGCCAGCAGGCGCAGGGCTTTTTGCAGCTCCTCGTCGCGCAGGCGTTCGCTCTGTTGACGATAGGCCTTGAGCACATCGACCGCCGCCAGCTCACGCAGGCGCACCATGAAATCGTCAGCGCCGACCGAGACCATCTCTTCGGCGGCTTGCGCTGCGCCTTGGCGGCTCTTGAGGTTTTCGGCGACCACTTCGTGGAGATCGTCAACGCTGTAGAGGTAAACGTCGTCCAACTCGCCGACTTCCGGCTCGATATCCCGGGGAACGGCGATGTCGACCATAAAGATCGGTTTGTGCTTGCGCAGTTTCAATGCGCTTTCCACCGCGCCCTTGCCAAGAATCGGCAACTGACTGGCGGTTGAACTGATGACGATATCGCTGCGCACCAGTTCGGCCGGGATGTCCGAGAGCAACACCGCGTGAGCACCGAACTGCTCGGCCAGCAGACTGGCCCGTTCCAGAGTGCGGTTGGCAACGACGATGCGCTTGACGCCCAGTTCGTGCAAATGGCGGGCGACCAAAGTGATGGTCTCGCCGGCGCCGATCAACAAAGCCTGACTGCGCTGCAAATCACTGAAAATCTGCTTGGCCAGGCTGACGGCGGCAAACGCCACCGATACCGGGTTTTCACCGATGGCGGTGTCGGTGCGTACCTGTTTGGCGGCATTGAAGGTTGCCTGAAACAGCCGCCCCAGCAGCGGCCCGATGGTGCCGGCCTCGCGGGCCACGGCGTAGGCCGATTTCATTTGACCGAGAATTTGCGGCTCGCCCAGCACCAGCGAGTCGAGCCCGGAGGCGACGCGCATCATGTGACGAACTGCCGCATCATCTTCATGCACATAAGCACTCGCGCGCAGCTCATCGAGGCTTAAATGGTGATAGTCGGCCAGCCAGCGCAGCACGATATCGGCCGAAAGCTGATCCTGTTCTATATAAAGCTCACTGCGATTGCAGGTGGAGAGGATCGCAGCTTCGCGGCTGTCGGTCAGTCGGCAGAGCTGCTGCAAGGCCTCCACCAGCTGTTCAGGAGTAAAAGCCACGCGCTCGCGGACGTCTACTGAAGCAGTCTTGTGGTTGATACCGAGTGCAAGGAAGGCCATTCAAGGTCGCTGATGGTGACGTGAAGCCGGCAATTGTCCACCTTCGAAAGATTCAGAACAACTACCGCTGACTATTGTCCCAATCGTCAGCCCCTATAATGGGCACAATTGAGTCTCGGTTATGTTTGGCCGAAGGCTTGTGTCATGATGATCCGACCGCAGGTTAGTCGTCCTCTTCCTATATGAATAGATCTTCCGCGTTGCTCCTCGCTTTTGTCTTCCTCAGCGGCTGCCAGGCCTTGGCGCCCGTTTCGCCGGACGGTACGCCTTCGGTCGAAGACACCACGCCCGCGCCTGAAAAGCCCAAGGTTTACAGCTCGTTCAGCGAGGAAACCGTTTTCAGCCTGTTGAGCGCCGAACTCGCCGGCCAGCGCAATCGTTTCGACATTGCCCTGGATAACTACGTAACCCAGGCCATCAACACCCAGGATCCGGGTGTCTCCGAGCGTGCGTTCCGTATCGCCGAATATCTGGGCGCCGATCAACCGGCCCTCGATACCGCGCTGATCTGGGCGAAAAACGCCCCGGACGACCTCGAAGCGCAACGCGCCGCGGCCGTGCAACTGGCGCGTGCCGGGCGTTATGACGACTCGATGGTCTATATGGAGAAAGTCCTGCAGGGTAAGGGCGATACCCATTTCGACTTCCTCGCGCTGTCGGCCGCCGATACCGATCAGGAAACCCGTAACGGCCTGATGAAAAGTTTCGACCGTTTATTGCAGCGCCATCCGAACAACAGCCAGCTGATTTTCGGCAAGGCCCTGTTGTTGCAACAGGACGGCGACAACAAAGCCGCACTGGCATTGCTCGAAGACCACCCGCCGGAAGAAGGCGAGATCGCCCCGATTCTGCTGCGCGCGCGCCTGCTGCAATTGCTGAACCGTGGCGACGAAGCGCTGCCCCTGCTGCAAAAAAGCATCAAGAAGTACCCGGACGACAAACGCCTGCGCCTGACTTACGCGCGCATGCTGGTTGAGCAAGACCGCATGGACGACGCCAAGGCCGAGTTTTCCAGTCTGGTTCAGCAATACCCGGAAGACGACGAACTGCGTTACTCGCTGGCCTTGGTCTGCCTGGAAGCCAAGGCCTGGGACGAGGCCAAGGGTTATCTGGAAGATTTGATCGCCCGCGAAAGTCACGTCGATTCGGCGCACCTGAACCTCGGTCGCATCGCTGAAGAGCGCAACGACCCGCAAGGCGCCCTTATCGAATACGCCCAGGTTGGCCCGGGCAATGATTATCTGCCGGCGCAATTGCGTCAGGCCGATATCTTGATGAACAACGGCAAGACCGCTGAAGCGCAGAGCAAACTCGCCGCCCAGCGCGACGAGCAACCGGATTACGCGATTCAGCTCTATCTGATCGAATCGGAAACCCTGTCGGCCAACAAACAGGACGACAAGGCCTGGAAAGTCTTGCAACACGCCTTGCAGCAATACCCGGACGACCTGAATCTGCTCTACACCCGGGCGATGCTCGCGGAAAAACGCAATGATCTGGCACAGATGGAAAAAGACCTGCGCCTGATCATCAAGCGCGATCCGGACAACGCCATGGCGCTTAACGCGCTCGGCTACACCTTGTCCGACCGCACCACACGCTACGCTGAAGCGAAAGCGCTGATCGAGCAGGCGCACCAGATCAATCCGGAAGACCCAGCCGTACTCGACAGCCTCGGCTGGGTGAATTACCGCCTGGGCAATCTGGATGACGCCGAGAAATATCTGCGTCAGGCGCTGGAGCGCTTCCCTGATCACGAGGTCGCCGCGCACCTCGGTGAAGTGTTGTGGACCAAGGGCAACCAGCGTGAAGCCAAACAAATCTGGGGCAAATTCCTCAAGGATCAGCCCGACAGCACCATTCTGCGCAGCACCATCAAGCGCCTGACCGGATCCGAGACTCTCTAACCCATGTTTTCGCGCCACGTTATTGTTTTCAGCTTCATCGCCCTGCTCGCCGGCTGCTCGGGTTTTGGTACCCGCGAATCGGTCGAGGGCCACGGCAGTCCGGCTCAATGGGCCGCTAACAAACAACAGCTGACCGGCCTTGATGGCTGGCAGATCGACGGCAAGATTGGCATCCGCGCGCCGAAAGATTCCGGTAGCGGCACGCTCTTCTGGCTGCAACGTCAGGACTATTACGACATTCGCCTGTCCGGCCCGCTGGGTCGTGGCGCCGCGCGACTGACCGGGCGTCCGGGCAAAGTGTCGCTGGAAGTCGCGAATCAGGGGCGCTACGAATCGCAGTCCCCGGAAGCCTTGCTCGAAGAACAGCTTGGCTGGAAACTGCCGGTGTCGAATCTGGCCTGGTGGGTGCGTGGCCTGCCCGCTCCAGACAGCAAAAGTCGCCTGAACCTGGACGCCGACAGCCGTCTGGCCAACCTGGAACAGGATGGCTGGAAGGTCGAATACTCCGCTTACACCGAACAAAACGGTTACTGGTTGCCCGAGCGCATCAAACTGCACGGCACTGACCTCGACGTGACGCTGGTGATCAAGACCTGGCAACCGCGCAAGTTGGGGCAGTAACCCATGACCGCTGCACGCCTGACCCTGCCGTCGCCGGCCAAACTCAACCTGATGCTGCACATTCTCGGTCGCCGTGAAGACGGTTATCACGAGTTGCAGACGCTGTTTCAGTTTGTCGATTACGGCGATGAAATCACTTTTGCCGTGCGTGATGACGGTGTGATTCAACTGCACACCGAGTTCGTCGGCGTGCCGCATGACAGCAACCTGATCGTGCGTGCAGCAAAAATGCTCCAGCAACAGTCCGGTTGCACGCTCGGCATCGATATCTGGATTGATAAAGTCCTGCCCATGGGCGGCGGAATTGGTGGCGGCAGCTCGAACGCGGCGACGACTTTGCTCGGCCTGAATCATTTGTGGCAGTTGGGCTGGGATGAAGATCGCCTGGCGGCACTGGGCCTTTCGCTGGGGGCCGACGTACCGGTTTTTGTCCGTGGCCACGCGGCGTTTGCCGAGGGCGTGGGCGAGAAACTCACCCCCGTGGATCCCGAAGAACCGTGGTATCTGGTGCTCGTGCCGCAAGTCTCTGTAAGTACGGCAGAAATTTTTTCCGATCCTTTGTTGACACGTAACACGCCGCCCATTAAAGTGCGCCCCGTTCCCGAGGGAAACAGTCGAAATGACTGCTTGCCGGTGGTTGCAAGGCGTTATCCAGAAGTACGTAACGCATTGGATTTGTTAGGTAAATTTACCGAAGCAAAGCTCACCGGAACTGGAAGTTGTGTGTTTGGGGGCTTCCCAAGCAAAGCTGAAGCTGATAAAGTCTCGGCCCTTCTGACAGAGACCCTTACAGGGTTTGTAGCCAAAGGCAGCAACGTTTCGATGTTGCACCGCAAGCTGCAAAGTCTGCTCTAAAGGAACCAAGTGCACGGCACTTGATGCAACAGATACAGGGGCGTCGCCAAGCGGTAAGGCAGCAGGTTTTGATCCTGCCATGCGTTGGTTCGAATCCAGCCGCCCCTGCCATTTTCTATACTCATCCAGGTTACCCTCAGCCTCTAGGTACTGCGCGTGTCCAAGATGATGGTCTTTACGGGGAATGCTAACCCCGATCTGGCTCGGCGTGTTGTACGTCAGCTGCATATCCCTCTCGGTGACATCTCTGTCGGTAAGTTCTCCGACGGCGAAATTACTGCCGAGATCAATGAAAACGTTCGCGGTAAAGACGTTTTCATTATTCAGCCGACTTGCGCCCCGACCAACGATAACCTGATGGAACTGGTAGTGATGGCTGATGCCTTCCGCCGCTCCTCGGCTACTCGTATCACTGCTGTTATTCCTTATTTTGGTTATGCCCGTCAGGATCGCCGTCCGCGTTCCGCACGTGTGGCTATCAGCGCGAAAGTCGTTGCTGACATGCTTACCGTAGTCGGCATCGACCGTGTTCTCACGGTTGATCTGCATGCTGACCAGATTCAGGGTTTCTTCGATATTCCGGTAGATAACATCTACGGCTCCCCGGTTCTGGTGGATGACATCGAAGATCAGCGCTTCGAAAACCTGATGATCGTGTCCCCGGACATTGGTGGCGTCGTGCGTGCACGTGCCGTTGCCAAATCCCTGGGCGTGGATCTCGGGATCATCGACAAACGCCGTGAGAAAGCCAATCACTCTGAAGTGATGCATATCATCGGTGATGTCGAAGGGCGTACCTGTATTCTGGTCGATGACATGGTCGATACCGCCGGCACTCTGTGCCACGCGGCCAAGGCCCTGAAAGAGCATGGCGCAGCCAAGGTCTTTGCCTACTGCACACACCCTGTGCTGTCGGGTCGGGCCATCGAGAATATCGAAAATTCCGTGCTGGACGAGCTGGTGGTGACTAACACCATCCCGCTGTCCGCTGCAGCACAAGCCTGTGCACGTATCCGTCAACTGGATATCGCACCGGTTGTTGCCGAAGCGGTTCGCCGCATCAGCAATGAAGAATCGATCAGCGCGATGTTCCGTTAAGGGCCCTGCCCTTCTCGAAATGTCTCGTTGACGAAAAGCGCCCCGCCCCGGCATTCCTGCCGGGGCGGGGCTTTTTTGCCCATACCGTGTTCGGCGCTGGTCGCAAACGCCACTCGGTCATGGCTATTTTGGAGATACAAAATGAACGATTTTACTCTGAATGCTGAAGTGCGTTCCGACCTGGGGAAAGGTGCGAGCCGCCGCCTGCGTCGTCTCGCCGCTCTGGTTCCAGCTGTTGTTTACGGTGGCGAAAAAGCCCCTGAATCCATCAGCATGCTGGCCAAAGAAGTTGCCAAACTGCTCGAAAACGAAGCTGCCTACAGCCACGTTATCGAACTGAACGTTGGCGGCAAAAAGCAGAACGTCATCATCAAAGCTCTGCAACGTCACCCGTCCAAGGGTCACGTTCTGCACGCTGACTTCGTACGCGTCGTAGCCGGTCAGAAACTGACCGCTATCGTGCCTGTGCACTTTGTTGGTGAAGAAGCTCCGGTCAAGAAAGGCGGCGAGATCTCGCACGTCCTGAACGAAATCGAAGTAACTTGCCTGCCGAAAGATCTGCCTGAGTTCATCGAAGTCGACCTGTCGGCTCTGGAAATCGGCGCAATCGTCCACCTGTCCGACCTCAAAGCCCCTAAAGGCGTTGAGTTCGTTGCACTGGCTCACGGTGACGACAAAGCTGTTGCAAACGTACACGCTCCACGCGTTGCTCCAGAAGCTACCGAAGAAGGCGCAGCAGAGTAATTCACTCTGTTTAGCCTGAGTGAGCAAGTAACATCGCGGACTGGAACGTAGCGAGAAAGCGGGCGAGAACGCGGAGTTTACATCATGGTAAATGAGCAATTTTCGTCCACTTTCGCCGCTATCCCTGATTGCGGCGATGTTATCCACCACTCCAAGGAAGGGCCCCTATCGTGACTGCCATCAAACTGATCGTTGGCCTGGGAAATCCAGGCGCTGAATACGAACAGACCCGGCATAACGCAGGGGCCCTTTTTGTTGAGCGCATCGCGAACGCACAAGGCGTAAACCTTGTGGCGGACCGCAAGTATTTCGGCCTGACCGGGCGCTATTCGCATCAGGGTCAGGATGTTCGTCTGCTGATTCCCACCACTTACATGAACCGCAGCGGCCAGGCCGTGGCGGCACTCGCCGGTTTCTTCCGCATCAAGCCTGAAGAAATTCTGGTGGCGCATGACGAACTCGACTTGCCTCCGGGCGTTGCCAAGCTCAAGCAGGGCGGCGGCCATGGCGGTCACAACGGGTTGCGCGACATCATTGCGCAACTGGGCAATCAGAATACGTTCTACCGCCTGCGGCTTGGCATTGGCCACCCGGGCGTCGCCAGTATGGTTTCAAATTTCGTCCTGGGTCGTGCGCCACGCGCCGAACAGGAAAAACTCGATGCCAGCATCGACTTTGCCCTCGGCGTGCTGCCGGATATCCTCGCCGGTGAATGGAACCGCGCGATGAAAAACCTGCACAGCCAGAAGGCCTGACTCTACTCCGAGGGGAAACACCATGGGATTCAATTGCGGCATCGTCGGCCTGCCTAACGTCGGCAAGTCCACCCTGTTCAACGCCCTGACCAAATCCGGTATCGCGGCCGAGAACTTCCCCTTCTGCACCATCGAGCCGAACAGCGGCATCGTGCCGATGCCGGATCCGCGCCTGGAAGCACTGGCGGCCATCGTCAATCCGAAGCGCATCCTGCCGACCACCATGGAATTCGTCGACATCGCAGGCCTGGTGGCCGGCGCCTCGAAAGGTGAGGGCCTGGGCAACAAGTTCCTCGCCAACATCCGCGAGACCGACGCCATCGCTCACGTGGTGCGCTGCTTCGAAGACGAAAACGTGATCCACGTTTCCAACAGCGTCGACCCGAAACGCGACATCGAAATCATCGACCTGGAACTGATCTTCGCCGACCTCGACAGCTGCGAGAAGCAACTGCAGAAAGTTGCGCGCAACGCCAAGGGCGGTGACAAGGATGCAGTCGTTCAGAAAGCATTGCTTGAGCAACTGATCGCGCACTTCACCGAAGCCAAGCCGGCGCGCAGCCTGATGAAGAACATGAGCGCTGACGAAAAGGCCGTGATCAAGGGCTTCCACCTGCTGACCACCAAACCGGTCATGTACATCGCCAACGTCGCTGAAGACGGTTTCGAGAACAATCCGCACCTGGACGTGGTTCGCGCCATTGCCGAAGAAGAAGGCGCGATGGTCGTTCCGGTCTGCAACAAGATCGAAGCGGAAATCGCCGAACTCGATGACGGCGAAGAGAAGGACATGTTCCTCGAGGCCCTGGGCCTGGAAGAGCCTGGCCTGAACCGCGTGATCCGCGCCGGTTACGAAATGCTGCACCTGCAGACCTACTTCACCGCCGGTGTCGAAGAAGTCCGCGCCTGGACCGTCAAAGTCGGTGCCACCGCACCTCAGGCTGCCGGCGTGATCCACACCGACTTCGAGAAAGGCTTCATCCGTGCCGAAGTCATCGCCTACAACGACTTCATCCAGTACAAGGGCGAAGCCGGTACCAAAGAAGCCGGTAAATGGCGCCTGGAAGGCAAGGATTACATCGTCAAGGACGGCGACGTGATGCACTTCCGCTTCAACGTGTAAGCGTTACGCCCAAGAAAAAGCCGCGTTTGATACGCGGCTTTTTTGTGCCTGAAATTTATGCCTCAACACATTCCCCCTGTAGGAGTGAGCCTGCTCGCGATAGCGTTCTATCAGCTACAGATGTGCTGACTGACACACCGCTATCGCGAGCAGGCTCACTCCTACAATGGGAAATGCGTGAATCAGGCCTTTTTGGTACGCGGCAAGAAGATTGCCAACACGCCAAACAACGGCAGGAACGAGCAGAGGAAATACACGTACTCAATCCCGTGAATATCCGCCAGGTGCCCCAGCAACGCCGCGCCAATCCCGCCAAAACCAAACATCAAACCGAAGAACACCCCGGCAATCATCCCGACATTACCCGGCACCAGTTCCTGCGCGTACACCACAATCGCCGAGAACGCTGAAGCCAGAATGAAGCCGATCACCACGCTGAGAACGGTCGTCCAGAACAGATCGACGTGAGGCATCAGCAGCGTGAACGGCGCGACGCCGAGGATCGAGAACCAGATCACCGCCTTACGCCCGATCTTGTCGCCGATCGGCCCGCCAAAGAACGTGCCCGCCGCCACCGCACCGAGGAACAGGAACAGGTGCAACTGCGAACTGGCCACCGACAGGTCGAACTTCTCGATCAGGTAGAACGTGAAATAGCTCGTGAGGCTGGCCATGTAGAAATACTTGGAGAACACCAACAGCCCCAGCACCACCAACGCACTGGTCACCCTGCCCTTCGACAGCCCGTGAGTCGCTGCCTGACCGGCCTTGAGCTTGAACAGGTTCAAGTGATGGGCGTACCAGCGACTGATGCGGTACAGCACGAATAACGCAAACACCGCGAACAAGCCGAACCACGCCACGTTGGCCTGACCGAACGGAATGATGATCGCCGCCGCCAGCAACGGACCGAACGCGGAGCCGGCGTTACCGCCGACCTGGAAGGTCGATTGCGCCAGACCAAAGCGTCCGCCCGAGGCGAGTCGTGCGATCCGCGAGGCTTCGGGGTGGAACGTCGAGGAACCGATACCGATGAGCGCCGCCGCCAGCAGAATCAAGGGGAAGCTGCCAACCATCGACATCATCACGATGCCAATCAACGTGCAAATCGACCCCGCCGGCAACAGCCAGGGTTTCGGATGCCGATCGGTGTGATAACCGACCCACGGCTGCAACAAAGATGCGGTCAGCTGAAAGGTCAGAGTAATCAGGCCGACCTGAGTAAAGGTCAGGCCGTAATTGGCCTTGAGCATCGGGTAGATCGACGGCAATACCGACTGGATCAGGTCGTTGATCAAATGCGCCAGCGCCACCGCGCCGATGATACGCATCACCAATGGGCTGCTTTGCGGAGCAGCGGGCGCCGAGGCAGCGGCGGTCTGAACGTTGCTGATAGCCATGAAAGTTTCCGGACAGCAGATGGGTGCACGCAGGCAGGTGCGTCAATGTGCCATTTTTCGGTGCGCCAGCGCCATCCCCTTAGCCAGCTAACTAACCAACTGAATCACAGATCAATTCCTGTAGGAGCTGCCGCAGGCTGCGATCTTTTGATCTTGATCTTAAAAACAAAGATCAAAAGATCGCAGCCTGCGTCAGCTCCTACAGGGGCAGGGTGTTCGGCAAGGTGATAGCGCAACGCCATGGTCTGAATCTTGCCTTGTTTCATCCCTTGAACGCGGGCGCCTTACAAAGGCGACCGACATTGGGAAGTTTCGCTACAGAGCCGGCCTACAGAGCGGGCGAGAGTGAACTTTCGAGGCCTTTTAGCAGGGCACAACATCAACGTCGAACGACCGCGATGCACGCCAATGGTGCGTGGTGTCCAGAGGAGTCATGAGGCATGCAGGCTTTCCTTTCACCGGGGATCAAATTGCTGGGGCGGTTTGGCTTCGCAGGTAAATTCCAGTTGTTGTTTCTGCTGTTCATTCTGCCGTTGGCCGGCAGCCTGTTGATGATTGGCCAGGACTATCGCGACAAACTCAATCTGATTTCCGGCGAACGTGCCGGCGTGCGTCAGTTGCTCGCGCTGGATGCGCTGGACAACCTGCTCGCCGCCCAACGTGACCGCGCCGCGCGTTGGCGCGCCACGGAAACCAATCGCCAACCGACGCCGGCCACCCTCGCCGCCATGGGCGCATTCGACGCGGTGCAACCGGCGGTTCTGCAAGCCACCACCGATTTGGGCAACGCGTTGAAAAACGAAGGCGCGGAAAGCGAAACCCTCACCCGCTATCAAGCGCTGCAAACCGCGCTGAATGGGCTGGATTCGAAAAGCCTCAGTGGTGTCGGTTGGTGGCCGGACGGTTACGACCGCTTCACCAACGCCCTCAGCGCGCTGCAAGCGTTGCGCGAACAGATCGTCATGGACAATCGCCTGACCCTCGCGCCGTGGCTGGAAACCTATCTGCTCACGCAGATCTCCACGCAACACGCCCCGGACCTGATCGAACGCGTTGGACGCCTTGCCGCCGTCGGCCAGGCCTCGGTCGTCTCCGGCCAATTCACCCTGCAAAGCCGTTTGCAGTTGCGCGACCTGCGCAGCCGCATCGGTGACGCCCGCGAGCAACTGGTCAAAACGGCCACGCTGCTCGAAGCACGTCTGCCGCAAGATCAGCAGAGCTGGGCCAGCCAATACCACGACAGCCTCAAAAACCTCGACAGCGGTCTGAAGGTGTTGGACGACGGCGTGTTCGGCGGCTCTATCAATCTCAAACCCGAAGAGTTCGAACGCAGCCTCGATGCGCTGCTGACCGACCTAGCCGCACTGCGCCAGCAATCGCTGGTGTCGCTGGATCAACGACTCGATGCCTACCACAGCTCGGCGATTCGTCAGTTCATCATCGTCGCGGCGATTTTCGGCTGCCTGCTGCTCGCGGCGTTGTACCTGTTTGTCTGCCTGCAAGCCTCGATCCGTCGCAGCGCCAGCGGCATCACCCTACTCGCCGAAGCCCTGCGCGATGGCAATCTGAGTTTGCAAGTGCCGGTCGTGGGTCGTGATGAACTCGCGGCGATCAGCACTGCACTCAACGTGGCCGTGGTGCAACTGCGTAGCAGCATGCTTGGCGTCGATCACGAGACTTCGCAACTGAGCAGCGCCGTGCGCAGTCTCAACGAGCATTCCAGCGGCGCCCTCAGCGAAGTCGAGGCGCAACAGTTGCAGATCAGCCAGATCGCCGCTGCTGCCACGCAATTGGCCGCGACCTCGCAAGGCGTGGCGCAAAGCTGCGAACAGGCCTCCGGCAGCGCTCAGCACACCCGGCGCATTGCCGCTGACAGCAGCCGCGATAGCCAACGCACTACGGCAAGTATTCAGCAGCTCAATCAGCGTTTGAACGAAACTGCAGCGGCACTCGGTCGGGTCAGTGAACAAGGTCAGCAGATTCAATTGGTGGTCGACACCATTCGCGGTGTTGCCGAACAGACCAACCTGCTCGCGCTCAACGCAGCCATTGAAGCCGCACGCGCCGGTGAACAGGGTCGCGGCTTTGCCGTGGTCGCCGACGAGGTGCGCAGCCTGTCGCAACGTACACAGTCGTCAACTGCGCAGATCGCCGGTACGGTCGACAGTTTGCGCGCAACGGTCAACGAAGCCGTGAGTTTGATGGAAGCTGCCTGCGGCCAGGCGCAAACCGATGCCGAGTCAGTCACCGGTCTCGGTGAACGTTTGGGTGAAATCGCCAGCGCCGTGCAAAGCGTTACCGACACGTTGGCGCAGATCGCCACGGCGGTTGAGGAACAGGCGAGCACCGCCGACGAAGTCAGCGGCAATATCCAGCAGGTCGATCAGGCGGCCGTGCGTCTGCTCGAAGGCGCACGCGCGGTGAACCTTGCGGCGGATACCCTGAGTCGGGGCAGCCACGCCTTGAGCGCCAATACGGCAAGATTTCAGCTGCGTTGATGCCCCGCCCGGCCCGGATTTTCCGGGCTGGAGGATAAGCGGTTGAAAATAAGAAGAAATATTTTAAATTTACGCTTGACGCTTTTCCATTTCAGGGGAATAATGCGCGCCACTTGGCTACATAGCTCAGTTGGTTAGAGCATAGCATTCATAATGCTGGGGTCCGGGGTTCAAGTCCCTGTGTAGCCACCAAGTACTAAAAACGGCTTACCGAAAGGTAGGCCGTTTTTTTATGCCTGCAATAATCCCCCCTCCGGCTCCCCACCTACAGAAGGCCTTTCTTCAGCCCTTTCGATTGGATCAGTGCTTACAGTTTGCACTTCGCCTTTTTTCACATAAGCCAATATCAAATTCAAGATAATGCCTTCCTCACAATCAGGCTTTTAGCCAAGTAATACCGGCCTCGCCCGCCACAAAATTCAAGATAATCAAAAGCGCTATTTGAGAAAAAACGCCGCTATCCCTGAGGATTAGCGGCGTTTTTTCCTACGCAAATAGCGTTGCGGCTTTACTCGGACGCTTCATCTATTCCGCTGTAATCACCAGACACCCTTTCATCACACGCACTTTGACGTTTTCGTTTACCTCGAATCCTGCCTGTCGTAACCACAGTCCGCGAAGCCTGATCCAGGGCACCGGTTTGGCGGGGCTGTAGGTTTTTTCCTTGGTGTGGACGGGGTAAAAATCAGCGGCGATTTTCAGCCGGCGTTCAGTGATGGGGGGTTGATGACGTATGATTGGTTTTAGCCATGATTAGCTCCTGTCTAGCTGCTTTTGGTTAGCGGGGCCAGGGTGTTCGTGCACCTTGGTTCCGCGTTCTTTGGGTTACTTCAAACTTCTTTTTCTTCGTTGCTCGTTTTGGTCGCTGCCTGCGCGATCAGCGCGTCGAGCATCTGCGCAATGACCTTCTGTTGGACCTTCGAAAGTTCATTGATGGACTGCAGCCGTCGATACCACGTCGAGGTCAAGCTGCGTCTGGGCCTCTCCGTGTACGAGGGAACGCCGAGCAGGTCTTCAACAGGCACGCGAAGCGCAAATGCCATCTTCACCAGTGTCGTCACCGGCATGCTGCGAGTGCCCTCCTCGTAGCCCTGAAAGGTTTGCCGGGAAAGACCTAAAGCCCGTGCAAACCGAGTCTGTGTTATCTCGTGAACTGTGCGTAAGTGAGCAATGCGACTGCCCATCGCCACCAGAAAATCGCGGTCCTCATTGGAAACACTCATGACAATGGCCGACTGAACATAGAGTTGAATGGCAACGGACTCATCCTTTTCATCTGAAATCCATCCTGGAAAAAACGATAAAAACCATCCTCAGGTAAGGGCGCGTAAGTTGTCGACCTGAAAAATCTGTAGGAAAAATGCAGAGCAACCGCCAAGTTGCGGCGAGGTACTACAGGCGCGAAATGCCTTTTCAGCAAGCCAACGCCGACAACCCTTTCGCCCAGATTTGCCGAGTGCGCAAACCGACCATCGCCCGCCAATCCGGATCAGTTGGATAGAACTGCTCAAGCAGATTCAGTTTGATCTCGCGCCCTATCGCATCCAGCGGATCACCGTGCAAATGCAGCCACTGGTCATCACGCAAATGCCGATGCACATCCGGCCCCGGATACGTCCCGCACTCGATCACGAACGGCATCAATTGCACGTCCGGCAATGCATTAAGCAACGCCTGTGAGGTGTAACCGGTGGCAGTCGCGGCCACTCCGGTTTCGCTCAAGGTGTCGGCGCCGGTGTGCAGGGTGTAAAGCCAAGAGCCATAAATTGCCTGGGCCTGCGCGAGTGCCGGGTAAGGCGCCTGGGTGATGGTCAGCAACATCGGATGACCGTATTCGCCAGCACCGGTGTGCAGGTCAAAACACATCACGGTTTCAGCGCCAGCCAGATGCGTTTTGATGATTTGGTGCAGCGTGCGATTCGACCAGCTCGGCGCGCGGCCGCCGTAAAACAGTCCGTCGGGATGGCTGTGTTGACCACCCTCGACAATCGACATCACCGCCGGCCAGCCGTGTTCGTTGATCTGCGCATCGAGCAAGGCATCCGCGCGTTGGCGCTCGGGGCCGTGCAAATCGGTGCAGGCGTAGATTTCATGCAGTGCGGCGTATGCGCGGTTATCCGGTAGCGGCCCGGTGAAATCCAGATGATTGCGGTTGAGGTCGATGTTGTCTTCGTTGACCCGGCGTAACCACGCCGTGCCCCATGGGTTGATCAGGTGAACCATGACCACCGCGACATCCTTGGGCAGCGAACCAGGTTCGAAGGTTTTCAGCCATTCGATCTGGCAGTCCGAGCCGTAATAGCCCTCAACACCGTGCGTACCGCTGAGCGCTACCAGTCGGCGTTTGGCCTGTGGATCGCCGAGCACGGCGACGTCGGTGCTCAGGGGTTCGCCAAAGGGGCCGCAGCGTGGATGGGCGTACGAGGTGAGCGTGGCACCGGCGGCGTTAGCGGCGGCGATGAACTGTTCGCGTTGATCGCGGTAGCTGGATTCGGTGGGGAACTCGCTGTGCATATCGGTCTCTTGTTGATCTTGTAATTGTAGGAGTGAGCCTGCTCGCGATAGCGTTATCACATTCAACATCATTGCTGACTGACCCACCGCTATCGCGAGCGGGCTCACTCCTACAGGGGACGTGTGCGGTCGGTCGATTGCGGTTGACCCTAGCGAACATCCGCCCTGAAAAGAAAGACAAAAATGCCCATCGGTTTGCGTCGCGACCGAGCGGTCGATAAAGTCCCTGAGACTTTTATCCCACGGACGGAGAGCCCGCGTGTTTTCAGCCTTGCCCTTGAGCCGCTTTCGCCTGCCAGCCCTGACGCTGATCATCAGCGCCCTGACCCTCACCGCGTGCAACGCCCCGCCCTCCTCGACTTTGCCGCTGGCCCCGGAAGCCGCTTCCGGTTTCCGCACCGACCTGCAAACCCGTCACGCCAGCAAACACATGGCTGCCGCTGCCAATCCTCTGGCTGCTGAGGCCGGTCGCGAAATGCTGCGTCAAGGCGGTTCGGCGATTGATGCGGCGATTGCGATGCAAGCGGTGCTGACCCTGGTTGAGCCGCAGTCTTCCGGGATCGGCGGCGGTGCAATGATCGTGTTGTGGGACGGCAAACAAGTGCGCACGTATGACGGCCGCGAAACCGCACCGGCCGGCGCGACCGAAAAGCTGTTCTTGCGTGCCGATGGCCAGCCGATGTCGTTCCCTCAGGCGCAGATCGGCGGTCGCTCGGTCGGTACACCGGGCGTGTTGCGCGCGCTGGAGATGGCACATAAACAACACGGTCGCCTGCCGTGGGCCAAGCTGTTTGAACCGGCGATTAAACTGTCCGAGCAAGGCTTTGCCATTTCGCCGCGCCTGCATTCGCTGCTGGAATCAGATCCAGTCATTCGCCAGTCGCAGGACATGGCCAAGTATTTCCTGAACGCCGATGGCAGCGTCAAAGCCGTCGGCACGCGCCTGCAAAACCCGGCTCTGGCCGCAGTGCTCAAACGCATCGCCAACGAAGGTGCGGACGCACTGTACAAAGGCCCAATCGCCGAAGAAATCGTCGCCAAAGTGCAAGGCCACGCCAACCCCGGCAGCCTGTCGCTGAACGATCTGCAGCGCTATCAGGCCAAGGAACGCGCGCCGCTGTGCACCGACTACAAACGCTGGCAGGTCTGCGGCATGCCGCCACCGTCGTCGGGCGGGATCGCCGTGGCGCAGATTCTCGGCACGTTGCAGGCGCTGGAAACCCGCGATCCACGTCTTTCGCTGACACCGCTCAAACCGCTGAAGACCGATAAACCGGCCGGCATTGAACCGGATCCGCAGGCCGTGCATTTGATCGCCGAGGCCGAACGTCTGGCCTACGCCGACCGCGCGCAATACGTCGCCGACACCGACTTCGTGCCGGTGCCGGTCAAAGGCCTGGTCGACCCGGGTTATCTGGCCAGCCGCGCCAGCCTGATAGGCGAACGCAGCATGGGCAGCGCCAAACCGGGCACGCCACCGGGTCTGCAGGTCGCCTACGCCCCGGACCGTTCGCCGCTGCGCATCTCCACCTCGCAAGTGGTCGCGGTGGATGACCTCGGCGGCGCTGTGTCGATGACCACCACCATCGAAGCCGCGTTCGGCTCGCACCTGATGGTTCAGGGTTTTCTGCTGAACAACCAGATGACCGACTTCTCGTTCATCCCTGAAGAGAACGGGCAGAAAGTCGCCAACCGCGTCGAACCGGGCAAACGCCCGCGTTCGTCGATGGCGCCAACGCTGATCTTCGATCGCCACAGCGGCGAATTCGTCGCCACGGTCGGCTCGCCCGGCGGTTCGCAAATCATCGAATACGTGGCGAAAACCACCGTCGGCCTGCTCGACTGGAGCCTCGACCCGCAAAGCGCCATCAGCCTGCCCAACTTCGGCAGCCGCAACGGCCCGACCGAACTGGAACAAGGCCAGTTCAGCCCGGCGCTGATTCAGGCGCTGAAAAACAAAGGGCATGCGGTGAATGAAATCGACATGACCAGCGGCACCCAGGCCATCGTGCGGGTCAAGGATGCGCAGGGGAAAGCGTCGTTGGAGGGGGGCGCGGATCCACGGCGTGAGGGGGAAGCGCTGGGGGATTGAGGCTAGGACGCAAAACAAAAAAGGCTTACCGCGAGGTAGGCCTTTTGTTTGCAACTGATTTAACTCGGGACATTCCCCGGCTCAGCGATTAGCCACCAGATGCACCCCAAACAACAGATAGCATCCGCCCGCGAAGCGATCCAGCCATTGTCGCGAACGCTCATACACACCAGCGATCCGGCGACTGGCGAAGAACAGCGCCACGCAGCAATACCAGCTGAACGACAGCGTCGCCATGGTCAGCACCGCCAGCGCCAGTAACAGTGGCGGGATGTGAGCCGGCATGGCGGTGGCGAAGATGGTCGCGACGAACAATGCCGACTTGGGGTTGGTCATGTTGCCCAGAAAGCCCCGCCCGTAAGCGCCGAGCAACGTTTGCTGCGAGTCATCGAGCGTGCCCGCGACGATCGGCGCCTTGCGCTTGAACTGCTTGAGCCCGAGATAGATCAGGTAGCAGCCACCGGCGATCTTGAAGCTCAGGTACAGCGTCGGTGCGGCACTGAACAGCGACTGAATGCCCAGGCCACCCGCCAGCCCCCACAACACGGTTCCGCTGGCCACGCCGAGCGCCGCGACGACACCGTGGCGGCGGGAACGGCTGACCGCGAGTTGCGCGATGTTGAAGAAGTTCGGGCCGGGCGTGACCACGGCCACCGTCCACAACAGGGCCAGCGACAGCAACGGAGCTAGATAACTCGAAAGGGAAAGATCCATGGGGCATGCGCCTGATCGGTTCGACGATGCCCACTACCTTGCAACATCCGGCAATATTTTGCCATCAGCCGCCATTCAGACCGCGAGCGTCTTGCCATCCACCCCATCACCAATCTTCAGGAAATGCCCGCCCGCCACGTGGTGCAAGGTGCGCAAACCGTCATGCCCTTCGAAATGCCAGCGTCCGTCGCTGAACACACGTTCATCGGCATGGGCGGCGATGACTTCGGCGAGGAACAGGTCGTATTGCTCGTGGTTGCGCGGCTCGGGCAGTAAACGGCATTCCAGCCAGGCGACGCAGCCGTCAAGCAGCGGCGCTTCGACTTGTTCACCGGCAAAAGTCTGCAAACCATAGGCCTGAAACTTGTCTTGCCCTTGGGTTTGAGTGATCTCCAGGCCCGAGGTATTGCCGACGGTTTGCACGATGTCAGCCTGATTGACGCACGGGACGTTGAGCACGAAGGTGCCAGACGCCTCGAGTAACTGGCGGGTCCAGGTGGATTTATCGAGAACGACGGCGACTTTCGGTGGCTCGAAATCCAGCGGCATGGCCCAAGCGGCAGCCATGATGTTGCGCTGGCCGTCGTGGGCGGCGCTGACCAGCACGGTCGGCCCGTGGTTGAGCAAACGGTAGGCTTTGTTCAGGGGCACCGGGCGGCGGTGGGAATCGCTCATGGGAATCTGCTCCGGGGAAAAGGAGCCGATTGTAGCGCCAGCATCGAAATACAGGCAGGTGAAAACTCTGTAGGAGCTGCGGCACGCTGCGATCTTTTGATCTTGATGTTGATCCTCGGAGTCAAGATCAAAAGATCGCAGCCTCGTTTCACTCGACAGCTCCTAAAGAGGTTGTGTGCAGGTCAGTGGGAGAGTTGATTGGCAAACTGGCCCACTGCGTTGACGACCTTCTGCGCACCGTCCTGAATCTCGACAATCACTGTGCCCGCCTCTGCCGCCAGCGCCAGCCCTTGTTCAGCCTGAAGCTTGCCGTCGGTCATCAGGGCCACGGCATTGCGTGCCATTTCCTGGTTCTGCCGCACCACGGTGACGATCTCTTCAGTCGCCTGACTGGTGCGCGACGCCAGTTGCCGCACTTCGTCAGCCACCACCGCAAAGCCTCGGCCCTGCTCGCCGGCACGGGCCGCTTCGATGGCAGCATTGAGCGCCAGCAGGTTGGTCTGTTCGGCAATGCCGCTGATGGTTTTGACGATGGTGCCGATCACCTGCGACTGCTCGTTCAGCGCTTCGATACCCTCACCGGCGGCCTGCATGTGCCGCGACAGATCACGCATTACGTTTACTGCTTCAGTCACCACCGTGGTACCGCGCTGGGCGGTGCTGTCGGTTTGCTGCGAAGTGCTGTAGGCAATGCTCGCCGCGTCGGCGACGGCTTGCTCGCGGTTGACCTGATCGGTGATCACCGTGGCGAACTTCACCACTTTGTACAGCTTGTTGTTGGCATCGACCACCGGGTTGTAGGACGCCTCCAGCCACACCGTACGACCATGGCTGTCGACACGTTTGAAGCGCTCGGCCACGAACTCGCCATTGTTCAGACGACGCCAGAAATTCTGGTACTCGGCGCTGTTGTATTCCTCCGGCGTGCAGAACATGCGGTGATGTTTGCCCTTGATCTGCGCCAGGCTGTAACCCATGCCGCTGAGAAAGCGATCGTTGGCGTTGAGCACATTACCGTTGAGGTCGAACTCGATTACCGCCGTCGAACGCACCAGCGCACCGATCAGGTTTTCGTGTTCACGCGAGGCTTCGATGGTGCGGGTCAGGTCGCTGGCGTAAAGCGAAATGTGCTTGATCCGCCCGTCCGAAGAACGCACCGGTTGCACGATGGAACGCAGCCACGCCTCCTCACCATTGCCGCGCAACAGGCGCACGGCACCGGCGAAATGCTCGCCGCGGGTCATGGCGTTTTTGAAGCGGTGATGGAATTCGTCGGTCTTTACGTGGGCCGGGACGATATCTTCAATCGCTCGACCGATCAGGTCCTGGCTCTTGTAGAACATCTCGGTGAGGAAGTTCTGGTTGACCGATTGAATGCGCCCGTCAGCTTCTAGGCACAGCACCAGCATCTCGCTTTCCAGGCTTTCCTTCACCTGCACAAGGCTGGAGAGTTCTTCACGAAGAGCGGTCAGCTCTTGCTTCAGGCGTTTGTTGAACATGGGGAAGTACCGATGGGCAGGATAGAAAGCGGGATACAGCCTAGCCATCGGCCTTGAAAAGCTTTTCTGAAGAGCGTTTGCGACCCGTCGGTCAAAAATAGTTCGAGCGAACGCTGTCAGGCAGCTCCGGCCACCTGACATTGTCCTGTGCGCGGCATTCGCGCGCCAAAATACGCTGCCGTCAATAGCCCCACAACGCCCATCACCGCGCAGAACATCACACAGACCCACGGGCTCCACGGCATCAGACCGATCAGCAACAGCGGTGTAATGCTCGCCCACGCCGCGTAGGCAATGTTGTAGGTGAAGGAAATGCCGGACACGCGGATACGCGCGGGGAACAAGCCGACCATCACTGATGGCACAGCGCCGACGACACCGCACGCCAGACCAGCAATGGCATACGCAATGCCAATCCACTCGCCACCGCTGATCAGGCAGCCATAAAGCACACCGATACCCAATGGCAGCAGCAGACTGTAGAGCATGACCGTGCGCCAGGCACCGAGGCGATCAACCAACAGACCGGCAATCACACAGCCGATATTGAGGAAGACGATGCCCAACGCGCTGAGGGCGAAGGTGTGGCTGGCGGTCATGCCGAAGGTTTTCTGCATCATGGTCGGGGTGATGACGACGAACACCACTACCGCCGAAGTCAGCACGCAGGTCAGCAACATCGCTGGCAGCATCGCCAGTCGATGTTCGCGCAACACCGTACGCAGCGGCAGTTCGACCCGCGCCTCGCGTTGCGCCTCCATGGCCATGAACACCGGGGTTTCGCTCAACCAGCGCCGCAGGTAAACGCCGATCACGCCGAACACACCACCGAGCAGGAACGGATAACGCCAGGCGTAATCGAGGATTTCCGCCGGGGTGAAGACTTGCGCGAGGAACGTCGCGGTCAGCGCGCCGATCAGATAACCGAAGGTCAGCCCGGCCTGCAAAAAGCCCAACGCGTAACCACGATGGCCGGCCGGTGCGTGCTCGGCGACAAACACCCAGGCACTCGGCACCTCCCCGCCGACCGCCGCGCCCTGCAGGATGCGCAGCGCCAGCAACAGCAGCGGCGCGAAATAACCGATCTGGGCATAAGTCGGCATGATCCCGATCAGCAGGCACGGCAGCGCCATCATCAGGATGCTCAGGCTGAAGACTTTCTTACGCCCGAGTTTGTCGGCGAAATGCGCCATCAGAATCCCGCCCAGCGGCCGCGCCAAATAACCGGTGACGAAAATCCCGAAGCTTTGCAGCAGGCGCAGCCATTCGGGCATTTCCGGCGGGAAGAACAACTGGCTGAGGGTCAGGGCGAAGAATACGAAAATGATGAAATCGTAAATCTCCAGCGCCCCGCCAAGGGCCGCAAGGCCGAGGGTCTTGTAGTCGGAACGGCTGAACGGCACGGGTTTGGCCGTGGTTTGGGCGGTCATGGCAAAGAACTCTGGCAGGCAAAAAACCAAGGCGCCCATGGTCTACGTAAATGGGCTGGTGGACAACCCGTTAGACCATAGTCCCGGTTTTGCAAAAGCTGCTCACAAAGCATTGGCAGTTGAATTACTGTTAATGCCTGTCCAGCGGGCCGACGCCAGCACCGATCAATCGCAGTGAACCTCATGTGGGAGCGAGCCTGCTCGCGAAAGCGTCAGTTCAGGCAACCTCAATGTCGAATGTGCCGACCTCTTCGCGAGCAGGCTCGCTCCCACAGGGATCTCTGTGTTGTGGAGATCGGCGAGCGTTCCCGCGGACCACAATAACCATAAAAATCCGAGGTACTTCCTGTGGCCGTTGATATCGAAGATAGCCGCTCTGCGCGCTTTGCCCTGCGCTGTTCAAGCTTTGCCGAACGCTGGTTTCCCGATTCCTGGGTATTCGCCGCGCTGGCCGTGATCATCGTCGCCCTGGCCACCCTGGCCATGGGCGCGAAACCCACCGATGCGGCGATGGCGTTCGGCGACGGGTTCTGGAGCCTGATCCCGTTCACCATGCAAATGGCCTTCGTGGTAATCGGCGGCTACGTAGTCGCCAGCTCGCCGCCCGCCGTGAAACTGATTGATCGCTTGGCGCGTATCCCGAAAAACGGCCGTTCTGCCGTGGCGTGGGTCGCGTTGATCTCGATGGTCGCGTCGTTGCTCAACTGGGGCCTGTCGCTGGTATTCGGCGGTTTGCTGGTCCGCGCCCTCGCCCGCCGCACCGATCTGAAAATGGATTACCGCGCCGCCGGCGCCGCTGCCTATCTGGGCCTTGGCGCGGTGTGGGCGCTGGGTTTGTCGTCGTCGGCCGCGCAGTTGCAAGCCAACCCCGCCAGCCTGCCGCCGTCGATCCTGTCGATCACCGGGGTGATTCCGTTCACCGAAACGATTTTCCTCTGGCAGTCCGGCGTGATGTTGCTGGCGCTGATCGTGATCTCGATCATCATCGCCTACGCCACCGCCCCCGGGCCGAACTCGGCGCGCGACGCCAAGGCCTGTGGCATCGACCCGGCCTTCAACCTGCCACCGCTGCAACCGCGTACGCGTCCGGGTGAATGGCTGGAACACAGCCCGCTGCTGATCATCGTGCTGGTACTGTTGGCGGCGGGATGGCTGTTCCATGAGTTTTCAACCAAACCGGCGATCACGGCGATTTCCGGGCTGAACACCTATAACTTCCTGTTCATCATGCTCGGCGCCTTGCTGCACTGGCGGCCGCGCAGTTTCCTCGATGCCGTCGCCCGCGCCGTGCCGACCACCACCGGCGTGTTGATCCAGTTCCCGCTGTACGGCTCGATCGCCGCGCTGATGACCACGGTCAAAGGCACGGACGCGCAAACCCTGGCGCACCACATCTCAACGTTCTTCGTCAGCATCGCCTCCCACGACACTTATGCACTGTTGATGGGCGTGTACTCGGCGATTCTCGGTTTCTTCATTCCATCCGGTGGCGGCAAGTGGATTATCGAGGCGCCGTACGTGATGCAGGTCGCCAATGATCTGCAGTACCACCTCGGCTGGGCAGTGCAGATCTACAACGCGGCCGAAGCGCTGCCGAACCTGATTAACCCGTTCTACATGCTGCCGCTGCTCGGCGTACTCGGGCTGAAAGCGCGAGATCTGATCGGATTCTCCTTTGTGCAATTGCTGGTGCACACGCCGCTGGTGCTGCTGTTGCTGTGGGCGTTGGGGACGACGCTGGCGTATACGCCGCCAGTGATGCCTTAACCCAAGCGGGGCGCAGTCATGATGGCCGCGCCCCACACTTTTCTCCTGAAACAGCCCTGTGTCGGGCTGCCTGTCGCAAATAATGGCTCAGAGCCATCATCCTGCTTTACCGCATCGCTCCCTCGGTAATATTCTGCGCGCCCATAAATGTTTCCATTTTTTACCAAGCGCAAAGGGAGTTCGTTGCAATGATCGTAGGGATTGACTTGGGAACCACCAACAGCCTGGTCGCCGTCTGGCGTGGCGATGCCACCGAGTTGGTGCCCAATGCCCTGGGTCAGTTCCTGACACCGAGCGTTGTCGGCCTGGATGATCAGGGCCGGATTCTGGTGGGTCAGGCGGCGCGCGAGCGTCTGCACACGCATCCGCGCCTGACCGCGTCGCTGTTCAAGCGCCACATGGGCAGCGCCACGCAAACGTATCTGGCCGACAAAGCGTTTCGCCCGGAAGAGCTGTCCGCGCTGGTGCTCAAGAGTCTGAAAGAAGACGTTGAACGCGCCTATGGCGAAACCGTCACCGAAGCCGTGATCAGCGTCCCGGCCTACTTCAGCGACGCTCAACGCAAAGCCACGCGCATCGCCGGCGAACTGGCCGGGCTGAAGGTCGAGAAGCTGATCAACGAACCAACCGCCGCTGCCCTCGCCTATGGACTGCACCAGCGCGACAAGGAAACTTCGTTCCTGGTCTTCGACCTCGGTGGCGGCACGTTCGACGTATCGATTCTGGAGCTGTTCGAAGGGGTCATGGAAGTGCGCGCCAGCGCCGGTGACAACTTCCTCGGTGGCGAAGACTTCGACACCGTGCTGCTGGAGCACTTCATCAGCCAGCACCGTTCGGCCGCCGACTTCCCTGAGCGCAGCAGCGTCATCCAGCCGCTGCGTCGCGAGGCCGAACGCGTGCGCAAGGCGCTGGGCCAGGACGACAGCGCCGAATTCCGCTTGCAGCTCGGTGAGCGGCAGTGGACGCAAACCATCACCCAGCAACAGTTGGCGACGCTGTACATGCCGCTGCTCGAACGCCTGCGCGCGCCGATTGAGCGGGCGCTGCGCGATGCGCGCATCCGTGTCAGCGACCTCGACGAGATTTTGCTGGTCGGCGGCACCACGCGCATGCCGCTGGTACGCAAACTCGCCGCCGGGCTGTTCGGCCGGTTCCCGTCGATCACCCTCGACCCGGATCAGGTCGTGGCACAGGGCGCGGCCATTCAAGCAGCACTCAAAGCCCGCGCCGCCGCGCTGGAAGAAGTGGTGCTGACCGATGTCTGCTCCTACACGCTGGGGATCGAGACCTCCACTCAGGTCGGCCGCAACTATGAGAGCGGCCACTACCTGCCGATCATCGAGCGCAACAGCATCGTCCCGGTCAGTCGGGTGAAAACCGTGTACACGCTGCACGACAATCAGGAGCAAGTGATCGTACGGATCTTTCAGGGCGAAAGCCGCCTGGTCAAAGACAACGTGGCACTCGGCGAACTGGACATCAAGGTGCCGAAACGCAAAGCCGGCGAAGTCGCTCTCGATGTGCGTTTCACCTACGACAACAACGGCCTGCTCGAAGCCCAGGTAAAGATTCCCCTGACCGGGCAACAGCATTCGCTGGTCATCGAGAACAACCCGGGCGTGCTCTCGCCCGAGGAGATCCAGCAACGCCTGCAGAACCTGGCACAGCTGAAAATTCATCCGCGCGAGCAGCAGGTCAACACGCTGTTGACTGCACGTCTGGAGCGCCTCTATCAGGAAAGCTTGGGCGATATGCGTGATCTGATGGGCGATTGGGCCAAGCAATTCCAGATCGCGCTCGACTCTCAGGATGAGCGCCAGATCCGTGAAGTGCGCACCGACTTGAGCCGACGCCTGAGCGAACTTGATCGCACTCCGTGGCAATAAGGAGCCTGGCCATGGATTGCTGGTCGGTGCTGCACCTGCACGATGAAGCCGAAGCCCGCGACATTAAACGCGCCTATGCGCGTCTACTGAAAACCTTCCGTCCCGATGAGGATGCCGAAGGTTTCCAGCGCTTGCGCGAAGCCTACGAACAAGCGCTGGCGATTGCCCGGTGGCGCCTTGAAAACGCTGAGCCTGCGGACGAAGAAGACGTCGCCGTGGCCACGGCTTCCAGCGCCTTTGCCGCACTGGCACTCGATGCTGCGCTGGCAAACAACCACAGCCACCTGCAAAACACCGCGTGGGATTTTGCCGATCTCGACTTTCCGCCCGTCAACCCGGCAGCCCCCGAGCCTTTTGCGCCGCCGGCGAAGGATGATGTTTTGCCTGTCGAGCCACTGACGGCGGCCACGGACACAGAGGCGTATGCGCTTGAAGCGCAGGCCGCACGGCAACTGCTTGAGGGGCTGTCGCCCGAAAATCTCGACGAGCGTTGGGATCTGGCGCAACAGCAAGGCTGCGCCAAGGCCTTCGAAAGGCTGTTACTGCAGTTGTGTTTTGAACAGGCACAACTGCGCAGCCCGGTGCTGAACTGGGCCGTCGAGCAACTTGGATGGTTGGGGCCGTGGCAGGACGTGTTGATGAATGATCGTCAGCATGAGGTTCTCGCCGAGAATCTGATGGCCGACTATCGAGACAACCTGCAAGCGCTGCTCGAAGGCCAGAGCGAGCGCGAATTCCTCAACGTGCTCAAACGCTACAGCGCCCAACCGTGGTTGCAGGTTTTCGATCGCCGCGAACAATGGCAGCAAACCCTGCTGCACTTGCTCAATGACAGCGAGTGGAGTGTGCCGCTGTTCGACCGCATCGGCCAACTGTTCGGCTGGGATCACAACAAAGGCCTGCACCCGCAACCGAACTGGCTTTGGGACACGTTGATCGAACGCTGCGATCAGGAAAGTTTCTACGACAATCTGCGCGCCAAGGCGGAAAGCGACCGGATGTCGGCGGCCGACGTTCAGGCGGCGCATCTGTTGATCAACCCGCTCAAGCCCCTGCAGCAAAAGAAGGTGACAGACGTCTTTGGGAGGGATGAATGGAAGGCCTGTTACGAACTCTCGAATAAACTCAAATGGCGTTTTCCCGACCTGCTCGCCCGGTTGCCCTACGCCGATGTTTTCTTCTGGCGGCGTTTCCTTCCACGTCCCATCGCCGCCGAAACCTGGGTGCGGTTATGGACCGCGATTGCCTTGGCGCTGTGCCTGTTCTATCTGCCGTCCCCACAAAAAACCGCCATGGACCTCGTCTTCATTCCGATGATATTTGCCTGCGTGCCGGTCTGGTTTTTTCGCATTGCACTGAGTTGGTGGGTGGTGCTCACGGCCCACGTGGTCCTGCCGGACCTGTGGCTCACCGAGTGGCTGATTCCACGTAAATGGAACCCGTACACGCGATGGCTGGTGATACGCCACGGGGTTCCGCAGGGGGTCATGCTGCTGCTGTTTTCGCTGCTGCTCGGCCCGCTGGGGGCGCTCACTTACGTTGGCACGATCCTGATCGGGCGGGTAGACAAACGCCGTATCGGTTCGCTCGATCCAGTGCTGAGCAGCCGCCGCCCTTGGCTGACCGCGCTGCACTGGGCGCATTTCAGTCCGCTGCAATTGCTGTTTCTGGTGGTGATGATTGCGATCATGGCGGCCAGCCGACTCGGTTACTCGCTCACTCAATTCATGCCTGGCTAATCCTGCTGCACCCGCAAGACCTGTCACCCAACCGTCACATTGCCTTGCTAGCGTCCGCCCGAAACATACTGAAACAATTAAGCAAAACGGGCTGAACGATGAAAGACGACACAGACGGTACTGACGCACCCGCATCCAATCACCCCACCGACACCAGTCGCCGTCGCTTCCTCGGCGGCGTCGCGGTGCTCGGTGTCGGTGCCACGCTGGCCGGGTGTGGCAGCGCCAGCGATCAACCGGGCAAACCGGCCGAGCGCCCGCTGACGCCCGCCGAGCTGGACAAAGCCCTGCGCGATCAGGTGAAAACCGTGGTGGTGATCTACGCCGAGAACCGCAGTTTCAATAACCTGTTCGGTGATTTCCCCGGTGTCGAAAAGCCGCTAACCGCGCTCAAGCCCGGCGACTATCAACAACGTGATCGCGACGGCTCGCTGCTGCAAACCCTGCCTCCAGTCTGGGGCGGTGTGCTGCAGATCGGCCCGCAAACCCTTGATGGCGTGACTTACCCCAACGCCACGCAGTTTCAGGAAAACCTGCCCAACGCACCGTTCGCCCTCAAAGGACCGACCGGCGAGGACTTGCCGTTCGGTCTGGTGACCCGCGACTTGTGGCACGTGTTCTATCAGAACCAAATGCAGATCAATGGCGGCAAGAACGATGGCTTCGTCGCCTGGGCCGACTCCGGTGGCTTGACCATGGGCCACTACGCCCAGAGCCGCTATTCCCTGCGTCTGTGGGATGTCGCTCAGGAATTCGTGCTGTGCGACAACTTCTTCCAGGGCGCTTTCGGAGGCTCGTTCCTCAACCACCAATACCTGATCAGCGCCACCGCGCCGTTCTATCCTGACGCGGCCAATTCAGTGGCCAAATCGCAGATCGCCGCGCTGCAAAGCGATGATCCGAGCGACCCGCGCCTCAAGCCGCTTGAGCAATCGCCGGCCAGCGCCATGAGTGGCCCGCCGCAGTTCGGCCCGAGCGCACTGACCCCGGACGGCTTCGGCGTCAACACCCTCGCCCCGCCCTACTGGCCGACGTGGATTCGCGACCCTGAGCGCCCGGCGTATTCCAAAGCGGATCTGCCCAACGTGATGGTGCCGCAGACCCACGAACACATCGGCGACAAGCTATCGAAAAAGCACATTGACTGGGCATGGTATGCCGGCGCGTGGCAGGCGACGCTGGATCAGTACAAGGATTCCGGCGGCATTCCGAAAATCCCCAACTTCCAGTATCACCATCAGCCGTTCAACTACTTCAAGCAACAAGGCCCGGAGAACCCCGACGAGCGCAATAAACGCCTGCGCGACGCTGGCCTGGGCGATGAGTCGAGCAGCAACAAATTCTTCGCCGATGCCGAAGCGGGCAAGTTGCCGGCGGTGAGCTTCTACAAACCCCAGGGCAACCTGAACATGCACGCCGGTTATGCCGACGTGGCGTCCGGGGATCGGCACATCGTGCGTGCGCTGAAGGTGCTGCGTGAAAGTCCACAGTGGCAAAACATGGTGGTGATCGTCACGGTCGACGAGAACGGCGGCTGGTGGGATCACGTCGCGCCGCCCAAGGGCGACCGTTGGGGGCCGGGCTCACGAGTACCGGCGTTGGTAGTGTCGCCGTTTGCACGCAGGGGCACGGTGGATCATACGGTCTACGACACGGCATCGATCCTGCGGTTGATCACCCGTGTCTTCCAGTTGGAAACGCTCAACGGTCTCAAACAACGCGACGAAGCGATGATTGCCCGGGGTCAGCAACCCATGGGCGATTTGACCAACGCCCTGCATTTTCCGGCCTGAAAACCAGCCCTGCGAGTTTGCGCAAAAATCTGCCAATGACGGCTTCTCTGTCAAACGCGGCTGATCCACTATGAGGCGCCCCCGACACGCGGGGAACCCACGCTGAAAAGGATCTGAGCATGTTCAAACTCGCAGGACTCACACTTGCCGCGCTGACGCTGAGTGCGGCCGCCCACGCCGATGTCGATCTGAAACTGGGCAGCACCGAACGCGTTACCCGCCTGTTCGCTTACCCCAACAATTGCAGCGTAATCTGCTTCCGCAACTGGACGCTGGAACAGACCGTCGCCCATTACCTGAGCCAGAGCGTGCAACGCGATGGTTATGCCGATGCCAAGGTGTTGGTAAAAACCGATAACGGCCAGCTCTACGCCGAAATCACCGGCGTGCCAAAGGATTACGACAAACCGCTGTCGGCGCTGCTGGACGCGGGCGATCTGGCCTACACCGGCGCCAGCAAGCTCAATGCCGATGGCAAATGGGCCTACAGCTGGTATCTGTTCCTGCCGCTGGGCATGGCTTTGGAAAACCGTAAAAGTGTCGAGTTGCTGCACTTCCCGCCGGATTACTCGCTGACCCAAGCGCAAGACTATTTGCGTTCGAACACCACCGATCGTTGGGCGACGCTGCTGACTGACAATGGCATTCCTGCCGAGCAGACGCCGGCCTATCAAACCATCATCGATATCGCCCCGATCGCTGCGCCGTCCAATGCTGGCAGTGATCTGGAAGGCGTGTATGACTACTTCAAGGACTACCAGACCACCCTGGTCAAACAGTTCAGCCAGACCGCCAGCGGCACGACGCTGCCGATGGTCGCGTTCGGCGCGCCGGTGCGTAACTGGATCAAGCAGCAATACGGGCCAACCGTGAATGTCTTGGGCCTGGCGACGATCAGCCCGAGCGAAGGCGTGAAAGTGCCGGTGCTGGGTTCCAACCACCCGAGTTATATCTGGTACGCCGCTGACCCGAAAAGCTACACCGGCGACGACGCACAGGCCAAGGCTGATGCTGCAGGTCTGAAAGTCATGGGCCAGGATTTGAGCGCGGCCTGCTGGCAGGCGGGCATGGGCAGTAAACCAGGCAGCGATGCACAGGCCACGCTCAACAGTTGCACACAGACGTGGCAGGTGACGCAGAAGGTCAAAACCTGCGAGTTGTTCTACACCTCGATCCGCAACCTGACCCCGGAACAGGCCGTCGCCAAGTGCGCGACCACCCCGATCAAGGCCCAACTGAAGCAATTGCAGGCACCGCTGCCTGCCACCGCCGTTCCCGCCCCGCATCTTTAATCGCTTGAAGCGCTCCCGTGTCAGCCAATGCTGACGCGGGAAAGCGTCTAACTCTCCTGTCAGATCTGACAGTAGACCAGCTATACCTAATACGACACGATTGGATCCAAACAGAAGTGCTGCAGCACTGACAGGACGTCAACCCCAGGAAGTCGCAAAACCTTTGCGGCAAGGACTGTTATGAATATCCACGCCATGGCGCAATCGGCGCCACGCGATACTGAAGGTATTTACCCCTTCGCCGGTTTGCCGGTGCGACTGGGGTTTCCCGCCAGTGCCGATTTCGAAATCATCCACGATGCGCACGCCAGCCCTATGGGGGTCGCGGCGCGGCGTGAGTTTCTGCAAAGCCATCGGATGTGCCGGGTGTCAGGGCAACTACTGCCCTATCGCTGCCGACAGACCCGACAGATGCTGACGGGCATCCACATTTACGATCCGCGCTTTTGCGGTTTGATCGAACACGCCTGCGACCCCAACGTGTTTCTCGACATGAGCGAGCTGTGGTTGTGGGCGTTGAAAGATATCCACAGGGGGGAGCGGCTGACCATGGACTACGCCGCCACCGAAGACAAACTGCTGCATCAGTTTGCCTGCGGCTGCGGAGCCAAACGCTGTCGAGGGTGGATCACCGGTTACGACGAACCGCCCAGCATCGAGGGCCAGCACTTTTTACAGCGCTGGCGGCACTCGGGTTTGCGCTGAAAGGCCGTTTACAACGCGCCAACCGGACGCAAACGGTATTGCGGCGGCAATTGCTCGAAACCACTGATGGTGGTGTTCAGGCTTTTCCAGCGACCGTCCTTGATGCCGTAGATGCAACCGTGGATCGACAGGCTCTGCCCGCGATGCCAGGCGTTCTGGATGATGCTGGTGTGGGCGACGTTAGCCACTTGCTGGATCACGTTGAGTTCGCACATGCGATCAACCTGCTCTTCTTCGGTCGGTAACTTGGCCAGTTCTTCACGTTTTTCGTAGTACAGATCGCGGATCGAACGCAGCCAGCCGTCGATCAGACCGAACTGACGATCCTGCATCGAGGCGCGTACACCGCCGCAGCCGTAGTGGCCGGTGACGAGAATGTGTTTAACCTTGAGCACATCGACCGCGTACTGGATCACCGACAGGCAATTGAGGTCGGTGTGCAGCACCACGTTGGCAACGTTGCGGTGCACGAACAGATCACCCGGCAGCATGCCGACGATCTCGTTGGCCGGTACACGTGCGTCGGAACAGCCGATCCACAGATATTCCGGCGTTTGCTGGCGCGCCAACTTGGCGAAGAAATCCGGGTCTTCCTTGGTGATCGCGTCAGCCCAACGCTCGTTGTTATCAATCAGGTCTTGTAAGTCATGCATGCTGTAAGGCCTCAAGAAAGATGCGCTGGTATGACAGACGACCACCCGTCGGGGTCACGCCGTCACCGCAAGTGATTTCATTGGAATTCTCGTGTGCCCGGTGAGTCCACCTAAGTAAGGCCCACAGTATGAGGAATTGCCATGACTGATTCACGACGCCCTTACGATGCGGTGCAACCGGAGCCCATCGATGATAACGAAGACCGCATGGGTTCGGTGCATGAGCTGGATTTCGATGAAGACGAACCCAGTGCGAAAATCGGTGATGAGATTCCCGAGCGTGAACGCGAGCAGTTGATGCCGCGTGAACGGGTGCGCGAGGCGGGTATGACCGGGGCTTCAGTCAGTGATCATGAACCCACCGACGATGACCTCAGTCCAGAAACGCTGATTCATGAAGATGGCGCGCGGGATGCCGAAGAGGCCGGGGAAGGCAATCAGGCCGATTGGGATCTGAGCATCGTCGATGAAGATGACATTGGCGGTGGCAATGGGCTGGATGAGGCGGAGCTGGCGCGGCGCGATCCGCTGGATGGCAACCGTTGATCACTTGAGCTGAAACTCGGTCCCTGTAGGAGCTGCCGAAGGCTGCGATCTTTTGATCTTGTTCCGTAACATCAAAAATAAAATCAAAAGATCGCAGCCTTCGGCAGCTCCTACAGGTAATCAGTCAACCAGGGTGCAGGCCATGACCACGGCATCTTCACGCCCACCCACCGCCGGATAATAATCCCGACGCCGGCCAATCTCATTGAAGCCATAACGTTCATACAACTTGAACGCGCCCGTATTGCTGTCACGCACTTCCAGAAAACATTCTCGCGCAGAAGCCGCATACGCCCGCGACATCAGATGCTCAAGCAACGTCAGCCCCAGCCCACGCCCCTGATTTTCCGGTTTGACGGTAATGTTGAGCAGGTGCGCCTCATCGAGAATGATCTGCACCACCCCGTGGCCAACCTGTTGCTCACCTTCGAACATCAGCCATATCTGGTATTTACCCAGGCCGTCGAGAAAAATCCCCCGGGTCCACGGGTGGCTGTACGCGGCGTACTCGATTTTCAGCACGGTTTCCAGATCCGCCTCGGTCATCGGGCGGAACGATACAGCGTCACTCATTCGATTCTTTCCAGCGCGCCATCAGCCGACGCATGGCTTGCCACACAGCGGCCTTGCGCTGTGGCTCTTCCATTAACAATTCCAGACCGGGAATGGCCCAGGCCGAGCCCAGACCTTCGATCTGCAACTCACGATTGAACGCTTCGGCATCCGCTTCACCGGCAAAACGCACCGCCGGAAGGCCGATCAGCCACAGACAGGCGCAGGGTGCGGCTTCCATTTGCACGGAAAGGAAACCCTGAACGAAATCACGCGCCGCCTCCGGGCCTTGATCCATGGTGCCGCGATTGAGCCACGGCCAGCGCACCGGCTCACCGACGATTTGCGGCGCATCCGGCAGACCGGCGGCGCGCAGCATGTCTTTCAGCAGCAAATAGGCGGGATCACGGCTCTGGAACGGTTCGCCTGTGGGTAACTCGACCAGCAGCAGGCATCGCCCGGCGCGCAGTAATTGCAGGGCGAAACGCGGTGGTGGCACCGGTGCCGGTTTGGCGACGACTGGCGTGTCGTCGGTCTCTTCTACCGGTTTGGCACCGGTGCGGGTACTCGCCAACGACGGCCGCGGTACTTCGATTTTCGGCCGTTCGACCGGACGAGCGGCAGCCGTTTGCTCCGGCGCATCGGCTTGCGGCGCGGACACAACCGGCGCTTCTACCTCCGGCTCGGGCATGTCCAGCAGCTCGGGCCGCGACGGTGCGGCGAAGGGCAATTCGGTGCGCGGCAGCCAGTTGACCACCTGCATGGCGTTCAAATAGGCGCGGCGGCGGGACTCGATTAGCAAGGGTCGGCCACTTGTGGATAACTGAAGTGCGCTGATTCTACCGCCCTTCGTTCAAGATCGCCCGTTGTAGATCGATACTCTTTCACGAGGCGCTTTACCCACGCTCTTTATACAAAGAATGCGACAGCCCGTCCCGAGAGTGAATCGCATCCTTCGTGATGCAGTACAATCGCCGCTTTTCATTGCCAACCAGCCGGGCATTCCGATGATCGAACCCAAGCGCGTCTTGCGCGCCCTCGCTGAACACTGGGCACTGCTTGAGCCACTGTGTGAGCACTTCGACCAAGGCACATTGAGCCTCAACGAACTGCGCTCGCAACTGGCCGCCCAACAACTGGACAGCACGCCGCAGGACATCACCAGCCTGCTCGACGTGTGGATTCGCCTCGATATCCTGATTCCGGTGGCGAAAAGCCCGAACCGTTTCGAGCTGAACGCACAGATCCACGATTTCCTCGCTTATCTGCGTCGCGAGCACCGACTGGGCCTGTGCCTGGAAATCGAAGCCTATTTGCGTCACCTCGAACGTCTGGCCGGGTATATCCAGGACGCATTCGAAGTCCGCGATGGCCACGACCTCGCCCGCCAGTTGCGCCTGCTCGACATGCGCGTGCGCGACGTACTGAAGAAGCTCGACAACGACGAACAGGCGCTGGTCGCCGTCGCAGAACGCGCGAAGACCAGCGACCGGCAGATTCCATTGCGTCAGCGTTACGCCGAAGTGTTGGCAACGTGGGACGAATACGTCGAGCCGATGATCGATCTGGTAAACGCCGACGGCGCCTTCGAACAAGGCGTGCGCAAGGTCGAAACTGTATTGCTGAAGATGCTCAGCGAACAGCAACGCCTCGGCCATCTGGTCGACGACGACATGCTGCTGCGCACCCACGCACGCATCCTCGAGATGCAGACCAGCGCCCAACTGACGTTGCGTCACGCCCGCGAACTGCTGCTGCCGCTGCGTGAAGAAGCGCGCCGGCACAACGCCGTGACCCGTGGCGCCGCGTTGGCCCTGGCGGCAATTCGCCGTAAAGGTATCGACGCCGTGCCGCAAGCCGCGATGCCGCTGTTCACCCGCCCGCAAAGCACCTTCCTCGGCAGCGCCAGTCAGGTCGAAGCCTACGTCTATGCGTTGGCGCGTTTCGAGCCAAAACCGGCGCGTTTCCCCAAGGCGCACAAGACCCAGAAGGGCGAAGCCCCACGCGCGCCCCGCACCGTGCGCGAGATGGTCGACCGCTGCGAAGAAGCCTTGCCGATGCCGGATCTGATGACCTGGCTGCTCGAGCAGGAACCGGACGGCGCCACCGACGAATTGCTCTACTGGTTCTCGCGCCTGTCGCGGGAAAAGCGCTTCAAGCGTGAGCGTCTGGAACGCCGCGAATACCACACTCACGAGCACCAGGTCAGCCTGCGCTCCTTCGCCCTGCTCTCGGCCAGCGACAGCGCCGCCGAGAATTCTGCGAGCATCCCCAATGCATCTTGATCTTTCCGAACTGTCGCAACTCGCGCCGATCTTCCGCGAGCTGTTCAAGGGTTACCACGTCAGCCGCCGCGATCCGGAGCTGTACGCGCAATTGTCGAACTTCCAGGATCAATACCGCACGCTGTTCAAGGCGCTGGGGTTTGAACTGGTTTGCGATACCCGAGGTTTCTACTACTTTGTGCCGGACATGGCCGCTGCGGCGGTAAACAAGACTGCGCAGCGTCTGGCGCTATTCACCTTTATCCTCGTCGAGCATCTGGCCGATCAGGGCCGCGACCCGATCGCCGTGCTCGATGGCGGCAGCCTCGGCCGCGAAGAGTTGCCATCGCTGCTGGAGAAATACCGCGACCTGTTCATTCAGGCCGAAGTGCAGACCGTTGAAGAGCTCGAAGAAAAGATCATGCGCCGCATGACTCAACTCGGCTTTGCCAGCGAAGAAAACGGCGTGTACCGCTTCCTGCCGCCGATGCACCGCTTCCTCGACGTGTGCCTGTCGGTGCAGCAGGACCGCGATCTGGCGGCCAGCGTGCACAGCGTTCTGCCGTTGCCGGCGCCAGTGCTGATTGATGAAGCGGCGGAAGCCAAATTCCTCGAAACCGACGACCCGCTCGATCTCTCCGAATTTGAGGAAGAGAGCGAAGAAGATGCATTGGCCCGCGCCATTGCCGAAGAACAGGAGTCCGACGCATGAGCCAGGAACGCTACGGCATCCGCCGCTTTGCCCTTTTGAACACCGCCGGTTACAGCCTCGGCCTGTTCCCGCTGGAAGAACCGCTGTCGGTTTACGGCGCGAACAACCTCGGTAAATCGGCGTCGATCAACGCCTTGCAGTTCCCGATTCTGGCGCGCATGTCGGACATGAGTTTCGGCAAATACAGCCTGGAACAATCGCGGCGCTTCTACTTCGCTTCCGACACCAGCTACATCCTTGTCGAAGTGAACCTGCCCCACGGCCCGCACGTGATCGGCGTGGTCGGTCGCGGCCCGGGCGGTGGTTTCGGTCACCAGTTCTTTGCCTATGCCGGCAAACTCGATCTGGCGCATTACCAGAAGAACGACACCTGCCTGCGCCAGAAAGAGCTATTCAGCAACCTTGAGAAAGAAGGCCTGAAAGCCTACGAACTCAAGCCGGACGAACTGCGTCGTTTGCTGGTTGGCGGTCACACGTCGATCCCGCTCGACCTGACTTTGATTCCGCTGCGCTCCACCAGCGAACAGAGCCTGAAGACCTTCCGTGCGCTGTTTATCAACCTGCTGCACATGCGCGAAATCACCGCGGCCAAGCTCAAGCAGTTGTTCCTCGATGCCTTCGAACACAGCCTGCGTTCCGGTAGCGTCGATTACATCGCCGCGTGTGAAGAAGCCTTCCGCGATGTGCGGCGCATGGAACAGGACTACAACTCGCTGGTCGCGGCCGGCCCGCTGGTTGAGGCCTTGGCCAACGGCGTGAAACAGCGCGACATACTGCGCGGCAAACTGCATCGCCTGTCGCCGCTGCTCGACTCGTTGCTCGGCACCTGGTCGGACTACGCCAGTGCGCGCAAAGAAGAGCTGACCATCCAGGCCGATCACTACCGTGGCGAGCAGGACAGTCTGCAAAACGATCAGCGCGGCGGCACTCAGGAACTGATGCGTCTGGAGCGGGAGATTTCCGGCATCCAGCGCTGGCTCGGCGAATTGTCGGTACTGAAGAATCGCTTCGCCCTGGTCGATGACGTCAAAGTGCTCGAGCAACAATTGCTCGCGGCCAAGGATGCGCACGACGAACTGGCCGGTGCCTTGGCGCAATCCCGTCAGTTCAGCGCTGAAGATCTGGAAGAGCGCGTGCGCGATCTGGAAAAACGCCTGAAGTCGGTGAAACAGCAACTCGATCACGCCGACAACAACAGCTACGCCCGCCTGCGCGAAGAGTTCTCGCAGCAGGACGTCGAGCGTTTGATGCGCCTGTTCAACAGCGCGCTGTTCAGTCTGCCGCTGGGCGAACACGGCATTACCCTCGACGAAGATGGCGAGTGGGTCAAATCCGTTGAGCTGATTCTCGATGGCTTCAAAGGCGAGCGTTTTGAAGTGCCTGGCCTGTCGATCGACATCTCGCACATCGAGCCGCCGGCGCTGCAAGCCTTGGCTGACCGTGCCGCGCTGCGCGATCAGAAAGAGCGTCTGGAAAAAGAGCTCAAGCAACTCAAGACTCAACAGGCTGTAGCCGCCGACCGCGCCGCGAGCAAAACCCAGACCGAAGCGCTGTACCAGCAAGTGCTGGACGCGCAGAAGGCGCTGGAAGATTTCCGCCGCACCCAGACTCTGAGTGCCGAGGAAGGCGACAAGCTCGAGCAACTGGCGCAGATGGAAGGCGCCCAGGACGAACTCAAGCGTTCCAGCGATGCGTTCACCGAGCGCGTCCAGCAACTGTCGGCCAAGCTGCAACTGGTCGGCCGGCAGATCGCCGACATGGAAGCCAAGCAACGCACCCTCGACGACGCGCTGCGCCGTCGTCAGCTGCTGCCAGCCGATCTGCCGTTCGGTACGCCGTTCATGGATCCGGTCGACGATTCGATGGACAACCTGTTGCCGCTGCTCAACGACTATCAGGACAGCTGGCAAGGCTTGCTTCGCGCCGATGGTCAGATCGAAGCGCTGTACGCGCAAGTGCGTCTAAAAGGCGTGGCCAAGTTCGACAGCGAAGACGACATGGAGCGCCGTCTGTCGTTGCTGATCAACGCTTACGCGCACCGTACCGATGAGGCGCTGACCCTGGGCAAGGCCCGTCGCGCGGCGGTCACCGACATCGCCCGGACCCTGCGCAACATTCGCAGCGACTACGACAGCCTCGAGCATCAACTGGCGCTGTTCAACCGCGAGATCAACAAGCGTCAGGTCTCCAACCTGCAGAGCTTCCGCATCGTCCTCGCGCCGAACAAGGAAGCGCTCAAGCACATCGACCAGATCATCCACAGCGCCGGTCAGTACGAAGAAGGCGAAACCCTGTCGGTGTTCGATCTCAGCCAGAGCGCCGAGCAGGACAACAAGAACGAAGAAGCCAAGGAATACCTGGCGCGGCTGGTGGCGGCAAACCACAACCAACTCGGCCTCAAGGACTTGTTCGAACTGGCCTTCGAGATCACCAAGGTCAACGGCCAGCCAGTGATCCACACCGACATCGATGGCGCGGCGTCCAACGGTACGACCATGACCATCAAGGCGCTGACCAATATGTATTTGTTGCTGCACTTGATGGACCGCGATCAGGCCGGTCGCGTACGTCTGCCGTATTACCTCGATGAGGCGGCGGACATCGACGAGAAGAACCAGGCCGCACTGCTGGAAACCAGTCTGCAACTGGGTTTCGTGCCGATTCTGGCGAGTGTGAAGCCGCAGGTCTGCGCCAGTGTCGCGATCGACCTGGAAGGCGGCAGCGGCCCGGCGGGCATTTACATCGATGAGGCGGACTGGAAGTACATCCGTCGCCATGATGTGGTCAAGGCAACGCTGAATGTTGAAGCGGATGAACCGGAGCTGGATGCGGTTTGATCGGCATTAACTGAAGGCAATAAAAAGGGCCGCGATCTGTTTGGATCGCGGCCCTTTTTTATGGCTTGGGGTTTGTGCTGATTTTGCGTGCCCTATCGCGAGTAGGCTCACTCCTACAGTTGGAATGCGTTCCCCTGTAGGCGTGAGCCTGCTCGCGATGGCGCCATTTCAGACACCATAGAATCACTTACCGAGGGAAATCTTCGGCGCCCACGTCAGCCACTCATCCTCAAACTTGTCGAACAACGGGAACGTCTGCTCAGCCCGCGCCGGGTTACCCATGCGCTCGCCATCCGGCGTTGCGAAGGCAATCCCACCCTGAATCGCCGTCTCCAGCGACTCGGTGCGCACCGTCAGCCCATTGAACAAACCGATATCAAACCCGACACCACTGGTGTTCCAGAACCGGCTCCCGCTGCGCACCAACGGTGCGTATTTCGGCTCGATCAGAATGTGCACCAACACTCGATCAGCGGTCTGGCCCAGTTCATAACCGGTGACTTTGCCCACGGTAATTTCACGGTAAGTCACTGGCACACCCGGTTTCAGCGAACCACGACGGGCCGCGCTCAAGACCAGACTCAGACCCGCCTCTTGCTTGGTCACTTCCGGCGCATTGGCCAGGGCCACGAAGTTCTTCTGCGGCCCCAGACTCTTCGCCGCCGGTTGCACTTCTATGTATTTTCCGGTCACCAGGGTTTCCAGATTTTCTGTCTTGATCAGGCCCAGCTCAGGTTTGACCACCCAGAATTGGCTGCCGACCCGGGCGATCTTCTCCGGCACTTCGGTAATCCGCGCCGTGAGGATCACCGATTGCAGATCATCGGTCAGATCGACACTTTCGATCTTGCCGACATCCAGTCCCTTGAAGCGCACCGGGGTGCCACTGCGCAGACCATCAGCGCGATCGACTTTGATCGTCACCACCGCGCCTTTCTGATTCGCCTCATCATGGTTGGCGAACAGGCGGAAACGTGGAATACGCTTCTGCAACGGCGCCTTGGCCTGCGGTGTTTCAAAAGCGATGCCACCGGCCATCAGGGTCTGCAGCGATTCGCTCTTCACTTGAATGCCGCCGGTCAGTCCGCCGGTCAGCGTGATGCCGCTGACATTCCAGAAGCGCGTCGAAGCATTGACCAGGTTTTCGTATTCCTTTTCGATGTGAACACCGATGACCAGTTGCTTGCGGGTCTTGGAGAACTGGTAGCTCTGCACCGAACCGACCTTGACCTGCTTGTACAAAATCGGACTGCCAACATCGATGGAGCCAAGGACATCGGTGAACAACACCAGGTGCAGCCCCGGCGAACGCAGATCCAGCGGCGGCGCCTTCGGCCGAGCCTCGAACTCGCGTTTCGGCGCAGCGCCCTTGTCACCCGGGCGCACGGCGATGTAGTTACCTTTCACCAGCGCTTCCAGCCCGGTGATACCGGCCAGAGAAATCGACGGTTTGACCACCCAGAACTGGGTGCCGTCGACCAGATAGTCTTCGGCCAACGGATCAAGAGTCAGCTCGGCAGTGGCGCTGTTCAGATCGGGGTCGACCTTCAATGCTTTCAGGTTGCCGACCTGAATGCCTTTGTACATCACCGGCGTGCGGCCAGCCTGCAGGCCTTCGAAGTCGCTGAGTTTGACCTTCACCCGGATCCCGGCCGCAGCAGCATCGAAATCTTCGTAGAGACGGAACGGCAGGCTTGGATCGGTCGGCGGGCTGTCCTTGCGGTTCTCCGGCGTAGCGAAGGCGATGCCGCCGGCGACGATGCTGGCCAGCGATTCGCTGCGCACTTTCACCCCGGACAGGTTGGCGTCGATGCTGATGCCGCTGGCGTTCCAGAAACGCGTGTGTTTGCGCACCAGTTTGGCGTAGGTCGGCTCAATGAAGACTTTCAGCTCAACGGTGCTTTGATCTTCCGAAAGCACGTAGCTTTTGATCTGGCCAACCTTGATCTGTTTGTAGAACACCGGGCTGCCACGATTCAGCGAACCGAGACGATCCGCCTTGATGGTCAGATGCAGGCCGGGTTTGGCATCCGACAGCGGCGGCTCTTCGGCAAGCGCCTTGAACTTGCGCGTCGGTTCCCCTTCGCCGGGGCTGATGGCCACGTAGTTACCCGAGACCAGGGTTTCCAGACCGGTGATGCCGGCCAGCGTCACGCTCGGTTTGACCAGCCAGAAACGCGTGCTGGTCTTGAGGTATTGCTCGACGTCTTTGTTCATCTCGACGGTGGCGATCACGCCTTTGGAGTTGCCTTCGTCGTCGAGCTTGAGCGCCTTGACCTTACCGACCGGCATGCCTTTGTACATGACCTCGGTCTTGTTGGCCTGAATACCTTCGCCACTCTCGAAGCGGATCTGAATTTCGATCCCGGTCTCGGAATAGGCACGCCAGCCAAGCCAGCCGCCGATGATCAACGCGATCAGAGGCAGTACCCAAATGGCAGACCAGTTCGAAGCCGGTCGAGTTTTCGCTACGGGCAAATCAGTCATGGTCGTCGTCCGACTCCGTGTTATCCCAAATCAGTCGGGGATCGAAAGTTACTGCGGCGAGCATCGTCAGAATCACCACACTGGCGAAGGCGATGGCGCCAAGATTGGCTTCGACACTGGCAAGCCGGCCGAAGTTGACGACCGCCACGAGAATGGCGATCACAAAAATATCGAGCATCGACCAGCGGCCAATAAACTCGATAAAACGGTACATCCAGATGCGCTGACGGGCGGACAACGGCTGACGTCGTTGCACCGAAAACAGCAGCAGCGCGATGCCCACCAGTTTGAAGGTCGGCACCAGAATACTGGCGATAAACACCACCGCAGCAATCGGAATCATGCCGTGCTGCACCAACTGGATCACGCCGGACATGATAGTGCTCGGATCACCCTGCCCCAAAGAACTGACAGTCATGATCGGCAAGACATTGGCCGGTATATAGATGATCGCTGCCGTGATCAGCAGTGCCCAGGTGCGGGTGAGGCTGTTTGGCCTGCGAGCGTGGACCAATGCACCACAGCGGGTGCAGGTTTGCTCGTCGGTGTCCGCTTCCTGCCTGTTCAACTCATGACATTCGGTACAGACCAGAATGCCCGCATCAATCGCCCGCATGAGCATCTTCCCCTGATAGCGCCTGCCAGATCTGATGCGGTGACATCACCACCTCCAGCCATACCTGCACTAATAACAAGCTAATGAAACACGCTAGGCCGAGACCGACGGTGATGGCCGCCATGTCTGCCAGTTTGACGATCGCCACCAGTACGCCCATGAGGTAGACCTCGAGCATTCCCCAGTCTTTGAGGTGGTGATAAATACGGTAAAGCAACAAACCGTAACTGCGACCGACATCGAAGCGGATCGTTAGCAAGACGAATAACTGGCACAGCAACTTCAACAGCGGAATGGCCATGCTGCACAGGAATACGACGATCGAAACACCCTGCATGTCCGTGTTGAACAAGCCGAGCACGCCGCTCCAGACCGTATCCTGCGAAGACTGTCCGAGGATATTGAGTTGCATGATGGGTAAAAAGTTTGCCGGGATGTACAGCAGCAATGCTGCAATCACCAAGGCAAGGCTGCGCTGCACCACGTTATGGCGGTGGGCATACAACTCGTAACCGCAGCGTGGGCAGAGGGCTTTTTCGCCATGGGCAAGTTGTGGCTTGCGCATCAGCAGGTCGCACTCGTGACAGGCCACCAAGTCTTCCAGCGGTAAATCTGACAGCCCGGGGGCGTCAACCGACTCTGACATAAAGGCTCTGGCTCCGAATAAGGTGGGGCTATTCTAGTGTTCTGATTCGAAAATAACTGTGCAAATTTGTTCGTTGTCGCGAGTAAAAAACTTTCCCGCGGGCAAAACAAAACCCCAACTGCTTTCGCAATTGGGGTTTCGGAATTTAATCT